>Ga0214471_10000011_pt1 | contig 183671 bp, 278 predicted proteins | sample RVTome_5_FD_207665 | JGI IMG/M metagenome (GOLD analysis project Ga0214471, IMG submission 207665) | Soil microbial communities from uranium-contaminated site in the Upper Colorado River Basin, Wyoming, United States - RVT142D155 | ecosystem: Environmental > Terrestrial > Soil > Contaminated... | reverse complement strand
ATGGTGCAGAGCGCCCAGGCGGCGCGGTCGGGCTCGCACAAGTCTTTGATCGTGAGGTCATAGGGGCCGACGCCTTGGTCAGGCGAGAGCAGACCATACTTCGCGCTCACGACGTACCAGGGCGCGCCTGTCGCCTCCGCATACTCTCTTCGCGCACGGAAGAGCGGACCGGTGTAGAGGTCACGCGCGGCCACGCGCTCAGCGCGCTTCTTCTTCCCGCAGCCGATGAGCCACGCGGCAAGACGATCGAAGCGGAGGCAAACCGTTTCGCTGGCGCTCTGCTGGCGCCCGCGGAAACGGTCGAGGAGTGGGCTCAGGGTACCCACATCGACGAGGAGCACATCACGCACGTGAAGCGCTCATTCGGGATGTCTTTTCTCGCCACGTCGCGTCGGCAAGATCCTAAACAGGAACGGCATTTTGGTTGAGGGGGCAAAGCCGCTAGGTGGTGCGCTTGACAGCCCCGCCCTTTGGTGAGCATACTGAACTCGGCTCAGGGTCATGCGGAGTCACGCTTGCGTCGGCAGCCTTGGGTTAGTGAAGGATGTACTCCCGTCCTTGCTGCTGTGTGGATGAAGAAACCGAACGTTTCTTGTTCTTGAGCAGGTCTCTCTAGAGCGAAAGCGCGCGACCTCTCACGCTCTAAGTTCGACGTCATCCCACTGAACCGGTCGGTACCCGCGTTCGCGAGACGGATGTTCCCCACCAATGATTGGTGGGGCCGTCTCCTACTTGAACGGAGGTACGGATCTTGACCCAATCAACTGACGAACGAGTCACCCAGGTTGCCGCCTTGCTGGCGGAGAATGCCGCGGACGCTGGCCCAACCGGCCTAAGCGGTCCCGCTGCCGGCTTGCTTGTCCGCCGCATTGCGCCGCGTGGCGTTGCGGAGCTCGGTGCCCGGACCCTACGCGCTTTCGTGGAGGAACACGTCCGCGGTGCACGGGCTGTTGGCACTGGAGCATCGTGGCGGATCGTTGCGAACGCGTACTCCGACACCGACGTGTCTGCCGCCCGCCGGCCACTTGGGATGTGGCAGGCGTTCGTTCGGCCGAACAGCCGCTCGCGGCTCGTCGTTGTCGACTCACGAGTGCGGGTTGTTCCTGACGGGGAGGAGGAGAGTGACGCAACGCCTGTTCAACTCTTCACTCCCGATGATCACCGGGAGATGGCGCGTGCCTTCGTTGAGTCATTGGAAGAGGAGTTTCAGCCTTTCCGCGCGTCCCTCCTCGCGGCAGTGCAAGACTTGGGCGAGCCCCGATGGTGGCAACGGTTCACCCGAGACTTGGGTGCGATCAGCTCCGACTTGGCTGCTCGCTACCTCAAGTACCGCGTTGAATACTTGGCGAATGCACTGGCCGAGCGGCTCGAAGCTGCAGGCGCAGCGGGAAGTGAGCTTGCGGTCGTTCTCTCCGATCGCGACGTGGTGCGCCGCGCCTCGAAGCCCAAGCGCGACACGCCGACGAGCCCAGGAGTTCAGTCCCAGTCGCTGGTTGAGTTCGTGTCTCGCGTACTCCCGCACATGGCGGAGACCGACCTTCGTCGCCTGCTTCTTCCCGCCGGAGCGATCTACGATGCGTTGATGTCCGACGGACCCGCGAAGCAGTGATGCTTGCGAGCACGCCACGTGATCTTCCTCGTCGTACCCCACTACTTGGTCGCTACGGCGACCGGTCTCGTGAACGACTGCGCTTTCGACAACGTTCGTGTGGAACCGCAGTCGCCGCCGAAAACCGTGCTGGCTGAAGACCGAGTGCTCGCCGTGAACATCGACAGCGACGTTGCGCGCGAGTGGAGGGAGCGGTTCGGACTCGAGCGTCAGCCGTATGTGGTTCCGAAGTGGGATTACGCGCGGGTCAAGGAAGGGCTGCGGCAACTCGGGGGCACGGTCCGAGCCGACCAGACCGCTGCTGATCTGTACGTCGGTGCCACACCAAACGATTGGTTCAGGGAGGCCGCGGAACGACAGCCGCGTCTCTGGGTGAGCGCGAACGGTCTGAACGCCGATGCGGTTCATACCGAGCACTGGGGTTTCTTTGGTGGGTCGCTGACGGTCCTTGAGCGGTGGGCGAGTCGTTTGGCCCGGTCTGACAACCTGAAGCTCGAGTTCAAGGCAGAAGAGGTCGTATTCGTGACAAAGAGGCGCGACCTGACCGCGGAGCAGGACCAGATCAAGACTACCGGCACGATCAAGACGAGTCCGGGTGCTCAACCGGCCAAGTTGACTCGTTCGTACAAGCACTTGAAGCCGCGGAACGCCGAGGGCTGGAACGACGACACCCGGCACGTCCCTCGGATCTACCTCGCGTCACACGGCGACCCGACGTACATCATCGTGTCGTTCGCGGGCCCTCACCCGCCGCAGGGGACGGAGCATGTCGTCGATGCGGAGTTTAGCGATCCCGCGAAGGACGACGAGTGATGGCTCTCGCTCTACAAATGCTCTCGGCTCTGCGCCGCATCCAGTCACCAGCCGAGCCAGCCGAGAACAGGACGGAGTTGGATGAAGAAGCGCCCCACTTGCGGCGCTCCCTCCGGTTCTTGGCGCAGGGTGTGGGTGTTCACGGAGGCGACAAGCGCGCGATGAAATGCGCGGAGCGTGTGTCGCGGATGACAGGCGTCGAGCTGGCAAGAACATCCAGTCACGCGCTCGCACCCCTCGCGATCTTTGGAACCCTCATGGCCTGCACCCCCCCGCAGCAAGACGCAGCGGCGCGCCCCTGTGGGGAGACATGCAGCGACGCCGACCTAAGGAACTTGGTCGACGTGGCTGGTCAACAGCTATTGGCGGAGGGAGTCGATCTAGTACCAGATTCTTGGAACGATCCTGCGGTCATGCTGTCGTTTCTCGCGCGAGTTGACACCCTCGCGGGTCTGCCGCCTGCAACGAACGTGCAGCGGTCCTTGAGCCAGGCACTAACCTACAACGTGGACACAGCCTACTGCGGAACTGGCTGGTTGACGGCGGGGGATGGCCCTCTTTTCGCCTGGGGGTTTCCGGGGGACTGCCTAAACCGTGTCTGCTTCGAACACGACCAGTGCTACTCGACGATCGAGCCCTGTTGCACGGGGTGCGTATGGTCGAACAAGACCGACACATGCGACGCGGACTTCTTCGCTGGGGCAGGCCAATGCGCTGAACTAGGGGAGTGCCCGTGGCGGTGCCGCACCGTCCGCGCAATCGCGGCGTATCTGAAGACACTATGTGTAGCTGTGTCGACCTATCCTCAGCTAGACGTATGTGACGTTCGGGCATCGTTGTGCGACGAGTGCAGCCCCACGTCAGCCGACGAGGTTTGCTCCGTCTACGAACTCAGCTGCGGCGTCGTGAGAGACGGCTGCGGAGGGGAGCGGTCTTGTGGAAGCTGTGCCAACGAGGACCCGGCCGACGCGGGGATAACCCTGCTGGACGCCGGACCGACCACGCCCGATGCGGGTGTTTCCCTTGCCAACAATGACGCAGGCGTCGTCGACCCGCCGATATCGGTCGACGGCGGAGCCGCCCTTGACTCCGGTTCGGTGGTCACGCCTCCAGACGGGCGCGGACTTCGTCGGTCAAAGAAGGGAGCTTGTCACCGACCATAGACCTTGACTATACCCACGTTATGTGGTTACGTCAACCAAGATCTTTGAACCGCTTCTCAATGCACACCCACTCGTACACGCGCTCCTTTTCGTTGAAGCGCTTGTAGAGCTTGGCGCAGTAGGGCTCGTTGGTACGGGGCGCGAGCGCGGTCTCTTCCGGTACGCTTGCGCAGGTGGCGAGCATCAAGGCGAGCCATATGAAGATTGTAGATCGTGCCAATTTTCCTCGAAGAATACCTTCGAACAAACATTTGCCAAGGTCTTCAGACCATGCCCCTTGTCCTAGGGTCGTGGATCGTTGTGTACGGTCACACTCTTCTTGGGCACCTTTTTCGACAGGTGCCAGCCACCGCACATCGGGCACTGGTAGGGGTGGAGCCTCGGACCGCCCCAGGTACGGCGGTTCTTCTCGGCCGCTACCCTCGCTGCCGCCTCTGTGGTGTAGCGGTTCTTGCTGTCACAGACGGCGACCTGTCGTAGCACATTGCCAGGCTTAGCACCTCTGGGCATGTCCACACCTTACACATACGGTAATGGTTAGTCAAGCCCCTCTTGCGGAACTCTCTGCTGCGCAGACGTACAAGCCCCCACCGGCTGCGAAGACTGCCGAAAACACCCCAACAGGGGGCGCCCCTGCGGCCGGAAATACTTCCTCGACAATGGCAACGATCAAGCTCCTCGGCACCACTCCTCGTGCTACCGGCTTTTGGCCCTGGGCGCGAATAGCGTCCCAGTCGTGCCCGGGTATGAGGAGGTCAACGAGGGTCGTCCACGCCGGGTCGTCGACGTCTATGCAGACGACACAGAAAGCGCCGCCCTCTTCCTGCGCCTTCTGGGCAGATCTTTGTTCCAGCTCTACCAAGCGTGCTCGGTTGGCTTGAAAGAACTCCCACCTCTGTATGTCGGTGATACCGAAGCCGTCCTTGGGAAGGTAAGCCACAGGCTCGCCGTCATCGTTGACGTAGACCTCACGGGCGTCTTTGGGGATGTCGGTCACACCGCCTCCCGCACAGCCTCGGGCTTCCAGTCCCGGCCGCCGTACTTGCGCCGCCGCTTCAATGTGCTCGTCACCAGGTTCCCCACAGCGTCCTCGATGGACGCCGCCGGCCCGTAGTAGCCGTGGGTGGCGTCCTCGCCGCAGTCCCAGGAGTTTTCCCCCTTACCGGGGAAGGGGACGGGGTCCGTCATGTCGATGTCGACGGCGGTCCATTGTTGCTTGGCAGGCCACCACGGCCAGCGCTTGCGCTTGCGCTTGCGACCGCGGACCTTGAGCGTTGCTGTCCCGGCGTAGTTGGCTTCCGGCATCGGAACGGTGATGGGCTCGGTGTGGAGCACCATGTCTTCGAGCTTCGTGCGCCCGAAAACCGTGTCCAGTGGATACCAATTGAAGCGGCGGCGGTACTTGGACCAAAAGGAGACACGGTTCCGGGATTCGGCATCGTAGGCCCACAACGAGACCCAAATCGCCCAGTGGTGGATGGAGAACCTCAGATCGTACCAGTCGTACGTGTTGTGGAGCTTGCGCAGCGCACGCAGATCGATGCAGAACCACAGCGAGATCGGCGGAAAGGCGAAGTGGAAGCAGAACCCGTCCTCGCAGTTGACACTCACACCGGCGCCACATGAGCGAGACCATAGGTTCCACTCCCAGCGGAGATTGAGCCAGCCGCCCCCGACCCTTTTACCGAAGGTCGCCCAAGCACGGCCGTGACGGAGGATGGACCCAGACGCCTTGAAGCCCCTGTCTCCGGGCTTCTGGTTGAGGTTCTGGTGGTGGCCGTGGATGCTGATGAGAGCGAGCAAGCGCCAGATCATGAGAGAACCCCCTTGGCGACAACGCGGTCGCCCTCGATCAGCTCGAAGGTGCGACGCGGAACCATCAAATCGTGGTCCCCCTTGTCCGAGAGGAACGCCACGCGCGCGGTGACCTCCTCACCGCGCACCTCTTCGATGTCGACGACGAGGCCCCACTTGGCAGGTTTGCCGCCGATGCGCGCGAGCGCGACGTAGCGCCCATCAGGCACGGACCGTAGGAAGCGGATGGTGGCGAGATAGGTACGTTGAGGCTTGGTCGTGCCGTAGGTGTAGTCCAGGAGGAAGAGGACGCCGGTCGGCCCAGGCATCGGTTGGACAGATATCAACTCGTGCGCGAAGGTACGTTGGGTCTTGTTCCAGTCCTTGACGTCCGCCGGATCGAGGTCGAACCCGCGAAGTTTGGCCCAAGCCTGTAAATGCTCCAGGATGTCCGAGCTGATGTGCTTGGCACCAACAGTGAGCGGCGGGTCGAGCGACGTCAGGTAGGCGGCGAAGTCGAAGAGGGCTCCGGCGACGGCGGGCTGGTTCATGAGGGGTCCTCCAAAGCATCGAGCACAGACGCCCGGTACAAGGTAGCGGTGCGATGCGCACGCCCTCCGTCACCTTTGTCGGTGACGGTCACCGTGCCGGCGCAGCCCTTCTGCGTCAACAAGTCGATGAGGGGCTTGAGGTGGTCTCGGATGCGGCGGATGCGCGCCGTCAGCGCGTCGCACTCCTGAGCGAACGGGAGCAATGAGCGGAGCATCTTCTTGCCACTGGGCTCAGTGATGGGGTGGCTTGTGATCTTGGCCAAGTGCTCACGAACCTGCTCCAGCGCACCCATCGAGGCCATCGACTCCAGTTGAATAAAGATTCCCATCGCCATCTTGGCAACTTGGCCGTTCTCGGTGTCCTTGAGCATGTCGCGCATCTTGTCGCGCTCGTCTTCGAGCTTCTCCTCACGGCGCTGTGACTGCTTGAGCGCCATCTCCAGTTTCTCCAGGTTTTCCTGCCACTGCTCAACAGCGCGTGCGTGAGCTTGGACTTCCTCTCGGAGGTTCTGCGCGTCGTCCGGCGGTAACCACCCGGCGTTCAGCAGGTGCCTGTAGGAACCGGTGTACCACTGGCTCGGGTCGCCGGTGTAGACCGGGATGTCGGTCATAGGTGAGAGCCCTGCAAGCCGAAAGGAAGGCTTGTGCCTAGAGGCAACACCCACAGGTGGTACCAGTTCTGCTGGTCAACGACTTCATCGTCGGGTGGGTAGATTTCGACTCCCACCCGTTCGGCGCCGTCGGGGAGCAGCTCGCGCTTGATCTGTTGAAGGGTTGCCCACGATCGGATCGGTTTTCGGTCCGCGCGCCGGATGGCCAAACGTTCGACGAGTCCCCAGTCGGTGTCGTGTTCGCACAACAGGACTTCGTAGTGGTTGTTGTACCAGGCGCGTGTGACGGAGGAGAGTCCGGCGGCGGGGATGCGGACCTCATTGTTGGCAGCGGAGTCGAGCGCCAAGACCTCACCAATCCGGGCATGGACATCAGGGAGTTCTGTCCAGCCTCCCACAGGGCCTCGCAGCAACCGCACGCCGACGGCGTCCGCCTTCCTGGCGGCTTTCTTCATCTGGCGGCGCTGTGCTCGGCTGCTCATTGATGGGGTCTGCCCGTACGGCTCAGCGGTTCTTCTTACGCGCAGCCTTCTGCGCCTTGCGGCGTTTCTTGCGCTTCGCCTGGTGGTCGGCCGGAAGTCGGCGAATCGTGACCTTCTTGTTCTCGGGATTGTGTACGGCTTTGAGGATCTGCTCGTCGGTCGGGTCAAACGTTTCGATCTCTTCCCCGCTGTAACGCTGCTCTTGCATCAGACTTCCACCATCTCAGCATCCTCCGCCACAAACCAGTCCGGCAGCAGGTTGTGCTTCTCCAGCCACTGGTTGACGACTTGGTTGACAACCTCTTCCAGCTCCCCCTGTTTCTCGTGGGAGACGGCATCGAGCCAGGAGTGGTCTGGAAGAGCCCCCTCCGAGTCGTACATGTTGTCGGCGAGGACATCGAGTATCCATTCACCGTGGAGCTTGGGGACGCGGGGCTTGCGACACCTACCCACAGGCTCGACTCCTCTCCGTTCTCACGGAGGTACGGCACATAGCTCCGCGGAAGACCAGCGTCCAGGCGCGCTTCTCATGCAGGGGAACCTTAGTTTTTGCGCGGACGCGGGTCTTACGAGCCTCCTGCGCCTGCTTCTGTTTGGCTCGCCACGCCTTGCGGTGCTCGCGCCGCTGTTCCTTGGTCATGGCGTTGAGCTTGTTGCGGCGGGCGGTCTTGCCGTTGGGTCGGCCTACCTCGCCGCGCTCCCCTCTGGTGAACACGACGGGCTCGTTGTCTTCGCTCACAGGTTCTTCTCCTTCAGTCTTCGACGGCTTGGAAGCCCTCTTCGCGTTCCAGCGCTTCGTTGATGTAGGTGCGGATCTTCTTCAGATCGCTGACCTTGGTAGCCCCGCCCTTTTTGCCGGCGCGCCACAGGTACTTGAGCGCGTTGCCCAGGTAGAAGTCGAACCGCTGAAGCAGCGTACGAGCCTGCTGGAGCCAGAGGAAGTTGCTCATGTCCCCTTTCGGTACTTCCGGCCGCAGAATTCACAACGGCCGGTGTGGGGGTTCCACTGGCGGTTGCGCAGATCGCAGTCGCACGGCTCGTCCTTGATGCGGGTAGGTTTTACCGGCGGAGGGTTGGTCTCGCTCATCGCTTCGCACTATAGACTCGGAACGCTTTCTTGACAAGGCGAAAAGCACCTACTCACCTCAGCCGCCGATCTTGCCCGTACCAGTCTCGGAATTTCAAAGATCCGAGCATCCGTTCACCGTGAAAACGGCGCCACAGAGGCGGGTGGCAGGACAACCAACTAGGCGGCTGAGGGCGGAGTGAAGCCAGGGTCTGTCGGCTCCCCCGCAAGCCCCTCCAAGAGGACGAGCTTGCCGTCCTTCTCGGAGAAGACTTGCTCAGCCTCGGCCGCTACCTCGTGAGCAGTAACCGCCAGCATCTTCAGCCGGGACAGTCCAGGCTGAATGGCGCCCTCACGGCGGAGCAACTCGGCGAATGTGAGCGCCTGAAGCATCTCTTGGCGGGTCACTGATCGTCATCCTCGTCGTCTGCCGGCGAAGGCTTCTGCCGCTTCTGCTTCTTGGGGTCAGCCTCCTTGGCGTCTTCGGTCAAGGGCTTCCCGCTTGGGTAGGGCATGTCCTCGGTGATCATTTCGCCACTGGGTCTGGGCTGGACCATCGAATCCTCCGTAGTTGTCCTGGTCTCGGAATTTCAAGGACCTGAGCATCCACTCAAGCGACCGCAGGCATCCAGCGAAACCCCATGAACTGAAAGATCCTGCGCAGCTCCTTGGTGAGCTTCAAACGGTCTTTCTCCGTCTTCACCTTCACCGTGTGCAGGTATTCACAATCGGTCCGCGACGGGGCGTCCAGAACCAGGCGCACCGACACCAAGCCGGAGTCCAAGCAGCGCAACTCACCTCGGAAATCTCGGTTCGCAACCAACGTGAAATCGACCCCCACACCCGGCAAACCTCGCTTCCGAGTGCACAAAAGGTCCAAGCCGAACATCTCCAGCACAGACAGGAGCCGAGCCATGTTCTGGCCGCTCAGGGCGTCGCTCTTCAATCTTCGTAAGACCTCAGATAACGGCACTTGAGCGTCCTTTGGATAGAAGAGTCAGGCGAGCGGTCCGTAGCGGCCCTGGGGGGTATGGATCGCAGACCGCTCGCCTGACCCAAGCGAGACCAATGGGAAGGTAGGCCCCTACAAAGGGTAGTAGCCACCGTTTTGGTTGTCAAATTCGGGGCTTCTCTCATCGAGCCTCGGTCCAAAACTCCCGAGGACTGATCTGCAAAGCCCTAGCTACCGCCTCCAGCGTTGACACCCGGGTATCGTTTTCTGATGCGTTCAGCATCCGATAGAGGCTGCTCCGAGACACCCCCGACCGCTGAGCAAGCGTATCGTAGGTCAAACCGAGCCGGCTCATTCGCTTTTTGACGACCTCGGTGAGACAAAATTGAAAGGCCACAGCCGATATTTTTTGAACCGGTTGTGCTCGCTTACGGGTGTACAGGCGCTTGCGCCGTTGAATAAGGGCCAAGCTCAGGCGCTTCATCCCCCCTTCCGTGAACTCCACATCAACTTGACCCGAGGACGGATGAACAGCCCGGACGATGCCGGGCTGTTTGTCGGAGAGGGTCTCCACCTGGGAGCCTTCTTTGATGGGCCGGTAGCGGGGCATGCTCTCTTGTCTCGGTCTCGGAATTTCAAAGATCCGAGCATCTTTTCAAGACAACAAACAACTCATCACACGCCAGCTCGGCCGCGTGCGACCATGTCCGTCCGTCGTCCGGGTCTTCACTTCGCGTGACATACTCCAGCTTCTGGACTGCTTTGAGCAGTTTCCCTAGCTTGGCGCAGGGACTGCAAAGCGCCAGCGGCGCGTTGCAGTCGCCGCAGAAAGCGCACTCGGACTCGGAGCTGCTCATGCGCCGTCTCCGGCGTCTTTGCGGATCCAATCCTCCGCAGCCTCCAGCCCGTCGATTGCATCCTTGATGTCCCGATCTTGAATGAAGCGCATCACCTGCTCTTCACCATCTCGCTGCCGCACCCTGCCGACCGAGACAGAGTACATGCGGCCGTTCTGCCCCTCCGCCGTCTGTACCTGGGTACGAACGTGACCGAAGTCGAAGTTGGTGGCGTTTTGCCACTCCAAACGGGGGCGCGGTGTACGCGCGGCGTACCCACCCTGCGACCGATCGCTGTACCCCTCCTGTGAGGGGTTCCCGTTGTACGACAGATTACTGTTTTGACGGTGGTTCCTCTTGCCCATGGTCTTGTGTTTCCCTCAGTCGTTGGGTGCCGGCTTGACTATACGCAGGACGCTTGGTGTGTCAAGCACGGTACAGGAAAAACGCCGTACACGGCGCCAGTTCAGTTTTCTGGATCGGGTTCGGGTGATGCGGAGGGTGGGACCAACTCCTGGAAGCGGGGAGCGATTATTCCTTCCAGCTCTTCCAATCGCCCATGGACACGTAGTCCTTGGGACACCTGCTCAGCGATGCGCGCCAGACACTTGGTTCGCCCGCAGAAACATAGATTGTTGGGCTCGTCCGTCATGTGTCTCCCGGAAGGTTCCCATGGTCCACGAAGTGTTGGAGCAATGGAAGCAACACGGCTACTTGCCAGCGCGTCAGAAGCGACCGACGTCGCCGTCGCGCGCGGCCTCACGCAGCTCCGCGCATGCTTCGAGCTGATCTTCCAACTCCGCGACGCGCTGTTCGAGGTCTTTCACATCGAAAGCGCTCATGCGCTTCTTTGAGGAGAAAGGGGAGCGCTCCGCAGAGCGCTCCCCTTGGTTAAGGGTCATGCCGCCATCAGGCAGGCGTTCTCGGCCTTGAGTCGCTCGATTTCGGCCTTCATCTCGGCCAGGGTCATCTCGCTGGCTTTCTTGTCCTTGGCCGGCTTGGGCGCCTGCTCCTCGACGAAGGTGAGGATCTCTGCCGTCGCCTTCTGCACCCGGTCCGCCACCTTCTCGACCTTCTCCGGGTCGGAGCCGCTCCAGTGCGCGACGTAGCCAAAGGAGTAGCTGGCAGAGTCGACCCCCAGCGCGCTCATGACGCAGTAGGCCACGCTCTCGGCCTCCACCTCGCGGTAGTCCGTGGGGGTGTGGCACAAGCCCGACTCCTTGCTGTGCAGGATGACGTGGGCCAGCTCGTGGGCCAGGGTCTTGGCCTGCTGTGCCGGGCTGTTGGCCTCGTTGAGCGCGATGCGCTTCTCCGAGAAGACCACGTAGCCGCCCATGCCGTCGATCATGCGCTCGGTCTCGATCGTGTAGCCCTTCTTTTGGGCCAGGTTGCTGAGCGCCGTGAACGCGAGGTCAGCGGCCGGAGACGAGCCGTCGAGGGTCTGGATGACGTCCAGCTCGGGCAGGTCCGGACCCTCGGTCTGCGCGATGTCGTAGACGAAGACGGTCTTGAAGAATCGAACGAAGCGGTAGGGCTTCTCCTGCCCGTCTTCCGTCCGCTTACCCCAGCCGAAGATGGGGGCGCGGATGGCGATCTTTTTCTCGCTGGCCTTCACCCGACGACCGGTGCGGGTCTCCCACTGCCGACGCCCCATGACGCGCGAGGCGCCCGGACGCTGGAGGTGGATGAGGAGCTGGTTGGTCCAGGAATACTTCCAGAACATCGCCTGGAAGGCGAGGAACTGGACCCAGGCGTTCGAACCGATGAGCGCTTCGACGCCGCGCTTCATCTGCTCGACGAGGTCTTTCGCCTCGCTCTCCTTCTGGGCTTTGAACTGCGCCTTCTGGTCGGGAGTGAACTGCTTGCCCATCGTCTATCCTCCTTCAGCGATCCTTCGCTGATCTGATTTGACAATCGTAGTCCTACAGTGTTTGTGTGTCAAGCACGGATCCGAAAAAGATCAGATCTGCGTGTGCGCGCGGTCACCGTCCACAAAGAAGAACCCCCGGCGACGCTCACTGCGGCCGGGGGCTTTCCTCTGTGTGTACTCACACCAGTTCGGGGCGGTCGTAGCCCCAACGCTTAACCGTAGTCCGTTTGCTCAGATCGGTTCGCCCGATGCGCTGTCTTGGGCACGCTAGCCGCCCAGCTTGCGATCTGACTGTTGGACCGTGGTTGTCCACCGACAAGGTAGAAGAGCATTGCCCGTAGGACGGCTTCAACTCCTTGTTGGCGGGGTGAAAAGCTACCTTAAACGCGGTCTTTTTCTGGGTCAAGTGTGGGACACAGATCATTTCACCAGTAGGGTCTCGACCAGTGTGGCAAAGCAGATCGCCTTACTCAGCTCACGGTGAATGATGATGACCTCGGCGAGGCTCCCCGAAGCTGACTTGACGTGGATGACGGTTCTTCCGTCCGAGTACAGGCGGACCATCGCCTCTACACCGTCCGTCTGGCTGTGGAAGTTGAGGGAGATGCCGCCACTGGCCGAGTCCGGCAGCGTGCCTGCCTCGTAGGCGTCGGCCAAGGCTTCCAGCTCCTCAACCTCTTCGCGCTGCGGGTAGAAGCCGGAGCAGAGACTGATCTCGCCAAGGCTCTGTCGGAGGAGGCTGTAGTTGATCATGTGCGCCTCGACACGATCGCTTCGTAGTCCGGCGCGCCCTGGAACTCGATGCTCACGACCGGGCGCTCCTCTTCCGGCAGACTGCGGATGTAGTCGCGGAGCGCGATGGCGGGTTCGTTGGCGAGGGTCATACCCTCCTCGGGGATCTTCGCCTCGATGTTCTCCAGGTCGAAGCCGGCCTCCTGGAGGGTCGTGAGGGTCTTCTCGTGCTGCTCCTCTTCGTGCTTCGCGCGCCACTCTTCCTGCTCGCGACGGAACTCCTCGTCACGCTGCTTCGCGCGCTCTTCCATCGCCTCCAAGGCACCAGCAAAGGTCGTGTCGGCGCTGAGCCCCACCTTCTCCAGGACGCCGAGCACAGCAGCCTCGCGCAGCACCAGGAGCATCTCGTGCTCGTAGACGTGTTGCGGATCGGCGCCCGTCTCAGCAGGATCGTAGTCCGGCGGGAAGACCGTGAAAGGCTCCGCGACGAAGATCCCTTGGTCACCCGCGTGGTCCGAGGGTCCGTTAAAAACGGTCGGCTCACCAGCGTGCTCCCAGCACGCCTCGTGGTAGAGCGCGGCGCTATCAAGCGTCTCGTCCTCTTCGTGACCGATGTTGCCGTAGCCGTCGTAGGTCCCCTTGCAAACCGAGCCGTCTGGCAGGATGGCCACGGCCTGCTGCATCCAGTCCCGGTAACCGGCCGCCGAATACCCAGAGCGAATCGACCGGCCACAGCTCTTGCAGTTCCACGAGAAGAAACCCATCTTGACCTCCTTCAGCGATTCATCGCCGATCTGTTTTTACAAGCCTAAACGTATTGGATACGTAGGGCAAGCACAAAGCGGGTGTTTGGAGCCGATCTGTTGTGACGGGCGCCCCACCTAACAATCCGCCCGTACGGGCGGTTTGGGTCCTACTTACCTAGCGTCGCAGCTGGCTTCGCGGTTGGCTTCTCAGCCAGCTTCTGACCAGCGTCCTTCTGCGGCGTCGGTCCGGCGTCAGTCCTGGGCTCGACCGGCGCCTCTTCTTTGGCGGGAGCCTCAGCGGATTTGTCCGCCTTGGGGGTGCAGGCGATGAGCGCCAGCGCCGAGAGATTGAGACCGATGAGCAGAATGCGCAGCATGTGGAACCTCCATGCGCCGTCTGCTCCCTCGGGCCTGGACGTTCAAGGGGGTTCACGGAGTCCGATGCGGACCTTGAGCCGGTAGGACAACACCAACGAATTCGTACCGAAATCCTTGAAAATCGCCTCGGTGACGAAGCGCAGACCCCCGGGTGTAGTGATGGCGGGAGCGATCTCGTACTCGGTCATCGCCAGGGACAGGGTGGTCACGCCGTCGCCGAGCAACGCCTCATCCTCGACGTAGGCGATCTCAACAGGGGCCGCGCCCTCGGCGCTCACGTACAAGGTGATGTCCTCAAAGAGGGTGGTGATGCTGCGCTCGTACTGTTCCACCATCTCGAAGGCGACGAACCTGGCTGATTCGATGTCGTCCATGCTGCGCCCAGCTTCTTGTATCCGGGCACGGATGGCGGCGTTCAGGGCGAACCCGACCTCGGGCGGGACGGTGTTCTCGGGGTAGAGGGGGTAGTACACATTGGACGCGGCAGGGTGGATGTCGTCGTTGTAGCCGTTGATCTGGATCAGCTCATCCATCTCGACCTCGACGTACAGCAGGTCGGGGTCGTCTTCGGCTACGACGCCTTGGCCGGGGCCGGCGTCACTCTGTTGGGTCGGATCTGTACCGCAGGCGCAAAAAGCCAGGGCGACGAACGGATAGAAGATAAGGGCTCTGTGCATCGTGGCCTCCTGACAGTACAAGAAGCACGTTAACACATGCCGTCAAGGGCGCGAAAGCAAAGGGGAAATCTCTAGAAGTCTCCGGAACGTAAAACCCCTTACCTCAGAGAAAGATGGCGGAGAGCGGTGGTCCTGATCCAGTCTCGGAATTTCAAGGATCCGAGCATCCTTTCAACATCCATAACGCATGCGCGTCCTGACGGGTAGCAGCCGTAGCCCGGGCCTCCCGGGTTCACTCTCCACAGGTTGGCAGCGGGCAGCGGAATCGAACCACGACGCCTAAGCGCCCTCCAGTTTTCAAGACTGGTCGCTCCCCATGAGCAGTACCCGCTTCATGTAGTGGTGGCCCGAGCGAGAGTCGAACTCGCATGCCCCTCACAAGGCACCAGGGTCTGAGCCTGGCGTGTCTACCGGAAATTCCACCATCGGGCCATTGTGCGGACGGCAGGAGTCGAACCTGCACTGACCGGGATTTGACGCCGGACCCTCTGCCGTTGGGGTACGTCCGCTAAGATTTCTCCTTCCAGCAGGCGCACTGAGGCGGGCGGTGATACGTACACCACGGCTCCGTTAGCCGGGCTTGCGTGACCGTGCTCTCCTGCGCCTCTCCCTGCGCGCAGCTCAATGGGAGGCATGCCGTACTTGGCGTGCAACAGCAGCTCCTTGCCCTCCGCTTTGGCTACCCGCCGAACCGTCTTCCAGATGCGCGCCGTCTCAGCGCGTAGATCGACCCCAGGGCGTGCCTCCCAAAGCGCCCGCTTACGCTCCCTGGCCGCCTCCTGGGCGGCGCAGCGTTTGGTCCGCTGCTTGGCTCGGACCCTGGCAGCTCGCTCGGCTTGCGCTGTCTGACGCGCCTCTTTCTTGGCTTCGATGGTTGGACAAGCGCGCTTCACGAGCCTGCCGGTCTTGTCGGAGCACGGTAGGCAGTAGCGGCGGGTATCGTCCAGGCGAGGTTTGCTCGGGGCGAGCTTACCCGTCTCGCAGCGGGGGCAGACCCAGCGTCTCACGCGGCGGGCTTCTTCCGGGTCTTGTAGGTGGCCTTGAGCGTGTCGAACAGGTCGGTGTTGTCGAGCATCGCAACGAAAGCGTCGAGGGATGTGCGGTCGATGGTGACGCGATCGACGGTACCGCTGACGGTGCCCATGAGACCGCCGGATACGGGAAGCCCGATTTCTTCGAGGCGCTTGCGCTGCGCGTACCACTCGGTGTTGTAGGTCTCGACACGTGCCATCTTGCGCAAGTGCTCCTCGCGCGTACGCGCCTGCTTTTCACCCTGCTGCTGAACGTACTCGTCCCAGGGCATCAGGACTTCTTGCGGTCGCGCGACCCCGGAGAGCCACTCTTTGGGTGCGCCGCGGCACAGAGCGACGTTGATGCCCTTCCCTCCGGACCGTTCCTTGGCCCAGCACCCGCGGATATTTCCCACGTAGCCGTCGAAGCCGAGAATGATCCCCTTCCTCACGTGGCGGAAACCAGCTTTGGTCGAGATGCCGATGGCGTACGTCTCGCCGATCTGGATGTCTTTGCGTTTCATGCCCAGCTCACTCCCAGGTCCAACTCCTGGGCCTTTTGCAGTACCTCATCCAACCGCTCCAGGCGGTCTGTGAGGCGGTTGTCGTCGTAACCGCACAGGATGTGCCGCCCCGATCGTCGGAGGGCCACGGTGCCGTCCTCCTGGGGAACGGTTCGCATCTCGCCACCGTAGGTCTCGGTCTCGGTGCGGAAGGGGGCGCGGACCTTGTCCTGGTTGAGCGCGCGCATGATAGCGCGGCGCATGTTGGCCACCTCTTCGGCGGGGACCGACCCGCGCAGATCTGGGTCCGCGTACCCCAGCATCCGGAGAAGGACCACAGCCGTGCGATTGGCCACATTGAGCGAGCACTCGGACTCGCTGTAGGTCACCCACCCACCCTGACAGGACGCACAACCCCACTCGGGAACGGGCACGCCGTCCGCCTCAGCGAACTCGCGCGTCTGCTCGCAAAGGAAACAATGCTCCCGTACCTCTTGCTTGGGGCCGTCGGTGGGGCAGAAAGTAACGCTCATGAGGAACCTCTTCAGGGAGTCTTCTCTGATCTGAGCTTGAGTATAGACAACGTAAGTGATCAGAGCAAGCCTGATCTGCGTGTAGGTGGTGTTTTTTTTTCTACTGCCTCGACGTTCGAGATATTCTACGGCTAGTCTCGGAATTTCAAAGATCCGAGCATCTTTTCAACACACTCAATCCGCCCGTACGGGCGGATCACATCTCGTCATCGCAGTAGCTCCTCCCCGTCCTTGTAGACGGCGTTCGCCAGCATGTCCGACTCGTTGCGAGGGTAGGAAGAGGTGGAGCTGTTCCACGCCTTCTCGCGCAGCGCCTTTTTGCTGGGCGGACGCCAGCGGGGCGGCATCTCGTAAGCGCTGCGCAAGCGGTGGTGGAAGTTCTGCTGCGGCCCCGGAATGTCGTGCCGAGCTGCACCAGACCAGGCAAGCTCACCTTTCTTGGCAAGCCAGTCGAGGGCAGCCTTGCGGGAGGATAGCCGCACAACCTTCGTCTCGGGGTGGCGCAGGTCGGTCGTCTGCTCGATGCCGTAGAAGACGGTCATCAGTTCGTTCTTCCTTTTTTCATCTCGGCCATGAGGAGGTCAGCTTGGACGGCGGTCTCTTCAGGAGAGAGGTCTGAAGTACCGCCTCGCTGGCAGCGCTCCCCCATGACGATCAACAGCTCCCGGACCTCGTTATCGGTCCATTGCTGAGGCTTTCCCGCGCGGTAAGTGTCGAGGAGTTTCTCCAGCGCGCTACTCTCCTCATCGGCCGCGAAACCAAGCGCTGCGGCCTCTTCCTGGAGGGAAAGAAGAAGCTGCACCTCCTGTCGGCGCTTGTCCAGCTCGCACTCCCACGCAACGATCTTGTTGGCAAGCGTCTTCGCCCTTTCTGGGTCCAAACGATCGACGAACCGTCTGAACCAGAAATCGCTCCGTTTCGTTGCGAGCTTGTCCGGGTATGTCACTCCTGACCCGCCTCAGTAACGATGATCTTGGGCACCGGTTCATCACCACATTGGAACGGCTCGCTTGAAGCGATCGGTCGGGTATCCAGCCCCTCCGTGTAGAACTGGTGCCGAATGACTTGGACGACATCGAATGCGGCCCGGTGCGCATTGGGGACCAGAGGGTTGTGGATGCTCGGTCCCCCGCTGGCGAAGTATGCCCCGCCCCCCATCCAGTTGACGATCTGGTGAAGCACGTCACGCGCTTCTGCCAACCCGTCGACGTAGCCCGGAAGATGCTGCGTGTTGTCGAGGACCGCGCTGGCAAGCTGTCCCATGCCCAAACGCGCCAGCGTGTCACACGCTTGCATGATGGCACGCGCCTGACCCTCGGTCAGCTCCAGCCGGTACAGCTTCGTCATGCTCTGACTATAGGCGCGCTATGTTATAGCGTCAAGCCGGGGCTACCTGATCTTGCGTTGTCGGAGGTTGTTCCAGGTTCTATCGGACCACTCCAGCAGGGGCAGGGAAGAAGCTCTGTCTCGGAATTTCAAGGATCCGAGCATCCATTTAACCTTTCGCGGTTTCGGTGTCGTACGCGCCCTCAAAGCAGGTAAGTCATCGATCGGCGTCTCGGCGAATTTTTGGATCCGACACCTGCCCCGAGTAGAGCGCGTACACAGCCCACATCTCAAAAGGAGCCCGCAGAAACTCATCCAAGGAAGCGGCCGTCAGGGTATCAAGTAAAGCATGTGCGTTCATACGTGCTTCCGAAGAAAAGACGAATAGTATTCATTCTCCCATAGCAACCTACCCATACCTCGACCAGGAACACCTCCTACCCGGCATACCCGTAGGCTCTCGCGTGGCCAACGGCCGCCACCCAGCATTCCGTAGTTCGGATGGATCGGCAGGTCGTGCTTGGCTAGGTAGGCGTACACGTCCTGTATCTTCCAGTACCCGATCGGTGCCAGGGTATTGAGGCTGCGTAGGCCGTGCTTCATCATGCGGATCGCTCTGCCGCCCGACTCGTCTCGGCGTATTCCTGACAGGTAGCGAGTGTATGGAAGTTTCTTGAAACAGCGCAGAAATACCTTGTCGGTCTGCCTATCGATCTCGTTTTCGCTCCCGTCAATACCTGTGTAGTCTGCCAAGACCTCCTGGTAGGGCATAGGAAATCTCGTCAGGAACGCGTCCCGGACGATAGCGTTGTATGGGTTCTCTCCTGGCTGCTGGATAATGTGCACGAGAAGGACCTTATCTTGGCAGACTTCCCAAAGCAGATGTGCGCAGGTGACCGAGTCCTTGCCCCAAGACACGCTGAGGTAGCAAGGGCCGTCCGCCACGAACTCGGAGATTGCGCTCCTGGCCTGCTCAGCGCGCCGCTGGAAGACAGGAAGGCTGGCGTAGGCGAGGTCGGCTTCGGCCAGGGTAGCCCACATCTCGCGGTCGGCTTGGGTGTGGGAGGGGACTGGAATCAGGCCCACGGAAGCGTTACTCCCAGGCGCGGGAGAACTCCCGGTCGCGGAAGGCGTCGGCGAGCCCTGTGATCTGCTTGAGCCGCAAGACTTCGTCCGGATCCATGCCCAGTTCTTGGCTAATCCGCTCGTTGCTCCAGTGATGTTTGGTCAACGCCGTCACGAGCTTGGCGCTCAGCTCCACCTGATGCGTCCCACGAGCCAGGTTGTGCCGCACGGTGGACGTCATCCGGTCCTGAACACCCTTGTTCAGCTCCACCAGGGGGATGTAGCCACCCAAAGACTCCCGAATATCCTCCCGGTTCTGGATAACGGTAGTGCGATGGAAACCGTCCACCACCACGTAGTCACCGGCATAAGGGTCTTTGGCTGCGACAATGGGCATCGTCACCCCATCCTTCCGGATGGAAAATTCCAAAAGCTTCATCTCCGGCGGGGCAACGACGTTGGGGTTGTAATCATTGCCCTTGACCTGCTCAGACGGGACCAGCTTCACGCCTGTTACAGGGTGGGGGAGCCCGAGGAATGCTTGGAGTGCTTCGCTGATCTCGTTGAAGACCTTCACACGCTCGTCGAGCGACAAGTCTGCGCTTTCGGCCAGGGTACGCTTGAACGCTTCCAAGTCATCCCACATCACGCGCCTCCGAAAACCGTGCAATCAGAGAAAGCTGGCGCTCCATCTCCCGCTTGGTAGGGGAGAAACTCAACCCCTTTACCCAGTAATCGTTCTTGAGCAGTACCTTCACAATCCTGCGCCAAGAGGGAAGGCGGCATCTGACTCCGTTCACGAGCAGCCCGGATTCTAGGCGCTTGTCGGGGCATGCGTCGGGGATACCCTTCGTCCAGTCCGGGAGAAGATTGGCTTCACGAAGCGCCCTTACCATTGGCTCATCGTTGCGGTGTTTGCGCCACCAACGGAGGAAGGTGCGGATCTTGGTCCGATAGTGCGCAGCGATGTTGGGGGGCATGGTGTTGAGCAACAGCTTCGCGTAGCTCTTGTGCGTGTGTCCCGGAGGAAGAACCACCTTGAGGTTGCCCATGATGTGGGACTGTGTCTTGGAGTAGCGGCTCCCGTAGTTGGCCCCTTCTACACGAGCGACCACTTTGGTCCATGTTTCGGGTTCCAGGAGCTTGAAGAGGTAGAGCCCTTTGCGCTGGTCATCACCATAGGGCTGGCAAAGGCGCATCTGATGCAGCGTCAACCCAGCTAAGTGCATGAGGTCGTAGATTCTGTTGTAATCCCAGCCGAGCTTGCCGTTGGCGGTCCAAACGTCCTCGGTAGTCCAATCGTAAATGGGGTAGGCGTTGCACACCGTATCGGACAACCAGGTGGTCCACATGCGACCATCCAGGGTATCCTTGTGGGTGTTCTTGATAGTCCGATAGCGGTTGAGGCTCTCGTCGCTACGAATGGCGACCAAGCAAGCGGTCTTGGAGCCATCAGCGAACCACCCCCCAAACTCAGGGACGAATTCCTCAAACTCCATCCCCTTGCGGAAGAAGGGGAAGAAACCGGGGTCTGAGATCACGCCCCTGTGCTCAGGAAGCGGACGGATCCAAGCGTCGCGCTTGTCCGGATCCCAACACATCCAATGCGGCTGAATCTGAGATACAGCATTCCGAAGATGGATGGGAAGACATACCCACCAAGGCCGGATATCTTGTGTAGCGAACACCCGTTGGACGTAGCTGATCGTATGTGCGTACTGACCTTCCAAATCGACCAGAAGAACATCCAGAGGAAGACGTCCCAACTCCCTGGCGGCCCCCAAGGCCAGGTTGAGTAATACTCCGCTGTCCTTACCCCCGCTGAAGGACAGGTAGACCTTGTCAAAATGGGCGTAGATTTCGCGAATCCGCCGTCGGGCAGCACAGAGCACATCCTCGGTCAGGTACGTCTTCGGCATCGATCCTCAACACGGCACCACAATGTCCCGGTAAAGCGACCTTTGCCAGTAGGGAGGGCAAGGGCTTCCGTAGTCCTGGCGAAAACCCGCCAGATTTCCTACTCGCAGAAGGTCGGAGAAGGGTAAGGGCCTCATGAGCACCCGTTTCCCCTCGGATTCCGCAAACCAAGACAGATCGCAGGAGTGAGGTTCAACAACCCACCCGAGGACACGGCCGTGCCCGTACGCCGTCTTCTTCCCCAGGTAGACCACTTTCTTGAGGCGCCGGCGGATGTAGGCAGCGTTTCCCACAGCGAACCAGACGATCTTCTCAAAAAAGCGAAGGCGGAAGGGTAGTCGGTAACCCTTGAGGGCGCCACTGGTGGTACTGATCACACCTCGCCGAGACGGATCAAGCGCATCGCGATCGTCACCCCAACGCTTATGTACGTGCGCGGTACCCTCCCAAAGAGGCTCAGAAAAAATCGGAGAAGAGCAGCAGGGGACCGGTAACCCGTCGACAGTGGCTCTTGCCACGCCGATAGGCAAGGTACCGATCTCTGTGACTGGTTGACCACGCGGGTGGATGGTGATGTTGCGCCCTCGTGCCTTAGCAATCGAAGGCGCATGAAACGCCATCACGAACTCCAGCAGCGCATCGAGCATGGGCGGATCGCCGCAGATGCTACCCGCCATGTGAGCAGTGATCTTGATCGGCTCGTACTTCACGCCGACTTGCTCGCACGCTTCTTCCCCTTCCGCGGGAAGAGCCTCTCCAGAAGCGCTCGTCCCTCCTCCCTGGAGGCTAAAAGGTGCTCTTTGTACTGCTCCACCGCGTACTCCCAACCCTCGGGAAACCCTACAAGGAGCCTGATGCGCCCATGACCACGGGAGGCTTGCCCGCCGATAGCCCCGCCTTCGTTCTGCCAACGGTCCAAGGCATACAGGAGAGCGCCGATGGTGATCTTATCGACCCGGTTGGCGCGGAACTCGGAAACGAAGCGGGCGCCGGCTGCGACGGATTCGCCGCCGTAGATCATTTGCGAGCTGTCACTCAAACCCTGTTCCGAAGAGAGCAGGTCAGGTGTACTGATCGTGCTGTTGCTACGGGTGTACTGCCACCCCTGTACGAACTCCCGAGCCGGCCGGAGATTGAGCCCGCTGAGCCACTTCTCCGGGACGAATGATCGCAGCCGGTCTTGGTTCTCGGCGCATACCAAGACACCCATGGAGACCTGGAGCTGCCCGGGGATGGGAGTGCTCGGCAGAGACAAGCCCAAGAGCTTCGCCAACGAGAGCAGGCGGTACACGTCCTGCTGCTGGCTGAGGCTCTCGCGCCCGCCCTTCTCGGTCAGCGAGCCGCCGTGAAAGAGAAAGTTGAGCTGCATCTCGTCGAGGGCGCCGTACAAGTCCCAGGACTCGACCAAGTGCCGAGCCAAAGGCGCGCGGACAACGCGGTGACGGAGAGCGTTGCCGGTTATGGTGGGCACCATCCGAACGCCAGACGGGGTAACTACCGGCTCGCGCATGAGCACGGCCTCGTTCCCTTCGGTTCCAGCCATGTGCGTGAGCCGCGACTCAACGGCGAGAAGGGCCGGCAGGATGTAGGTTTCTGACTTCATAAAGCGCCCCCACCCTTGTTACTGGTCTTGTACTCCTGCCACCGTACCCGACCGTGGATGAGCACCGCGTACTGGTACTTGCGGATGTACTCGACCAGCGCGGCTCGTGTTCCGTCCGAGAGGGCCGTAAGGCAGGAAAGCAGAGTCACTACATGAGGGCTCGCCGCGACCGTGTGTTCCGCCTTCACGTGCTCTAGGCACCGCGACAGGAACAAGTCCATGTCGCCATCCCCTGCTTCCTGGGAGGCGGTCGCCAACGCGGATCCGATCCTGTCCCAGAGCTTGATCGGATCAAGCACGTCGCGGTTGTAACAGAGCGCCAACACGAAGCAGATGTTGGTGGCCAAGTCCTTCAGCTCTGCTGTGTCAGGTACGTCGATGACGGGTTGCGTCAGGCCGGCCAGCTCACGGCGAAACGACGCGGCGTCGAGGTTCTCAATCATGGACTGCCCCTGGGAGGAGTGTGAAGAAACGCCGCTAGACGAGTAAGCGGCTCTCCAGCTACGGGAGCCCACGTCTCCAGGAGTTGGAAAGCCTCTTCGCCGTAGGCGTTGTGCAAAGCAATCGCGCTTGAAGAGGAAGGCCCCACCAATACCCCCGCGCGGCCGGTTACCGGTACAAGTCGATCTATCAGGTCCAACCGAGATCGCAAAGAAAAAGGCGCGTAGGTTAGCTGTTCTTCCTCAAGAAGGAGGGAAACGATGTCAGATTGCCAGTTTACGGGAGCCCGAAAGAGGAGCTGTTTCTGCCCACTCGTTGCAATCACAACAGCAAAAGGAGGCGTAGGTGGTTGAAGGCATACCTGGGATAGTTTTTGCCGATCTTCAATAGCCTTGCTGAAGAAATCTGCCGTGGTGGCAGTGACTACCCAGGAGTAGTTGCGGATCTTTTGGGGCTTGTCTTTGCCCAGGTCCGCCTTCTCGTCCAGTGCTACAGGGCAGCCGTCGCAGACCCAATCGCTCTCAGGACAGACAACGCTACGCCAGGCGGTGAAGGTCTTTTTCAAAGCAGTCTCGACGGGTGTGTCGCGAGCTGCGCCGCCGCAAAAGAAACACTGATTTGAGCCTGGGATAACCGGTATGCCGCGTGCCTGAGCAAACAACATCGGCGCGGACATCTTCACAGAGGAGGGGTAAGCGGTTTCACTCAACGCTGGCTGCCGGGTCGGGGCCAAAGATCAGCTCGGGCCAACCCGTCAGCTCCTTGGCTACCTGGGAACCTGTGTACGACAGACAATCAGCAAAGCCGAGGAGCTTCATGGCGAGGAGGAGGATGCGGCGCTCATGATCTGTTGTAGGTATTCGCTCTTCCGCCCACTTCGCTTGCGCCAAGATCGACGCGCATTGCCGCGCCAGCTTGCGCTGGGGGAACCGCGCGAGAAACGTCCCGCTTTGCCGGTGGGTGAGGTTCCACCGCGGTCCGCGGTGGCTTTCTTCGCGGATGACTGCCCATCCGCCGATCAGTTCTGCCTGACGTTCTTCGCGTTCCCCCTGCCCGAGAAGGATCTCCACCATCCCCTTCACCATCTTGGGCGTCTGGTGCTCCTGGCAGATTTCGTTGACCCGCAGACGCCTGGCGTCCTCCTGCCGACGCGCCTTGGCTGCACCGGAACGCTCGTCCTTGTCCGCTTGTCGGGCTTGTTCGATGTCCAGCTTCCCCCGATCGTTGTAGACGACGAAGTCTACATGGCTGGTACGGAGGAACTTTCGCAGCCCTTGCAGGTAGGCGTCCCCAGAGATGGAAGTGCTCTCCTGTTGTCGCCACACGCCCCCATCCCAGTTGAGAACTACATGCTCGAACCCGCCCACCGTCTGGCGGTAGACGTCTGCCCAGCCATGCGCGACCTCTGCCACGCCGCGGTGCCCCAAGAGAAAGGACCACCGAGCCAGGAAGTTTAGGACGTCTTTGCCGGGCTTGGAGCCGAGACAGCCGGTCACTTGTGAAACCTAAGATCCCGGTCCGACCATCGGCTCGTGTAGTCAAGGAGGCCATCGAAGCCGACCGACGCATCATCGCCGTTGGCGAGCCACTTCGCAATGTCAGCCACCGCCTCCTGAAAACGATCTGGGATGTCATCCTCTCCGCTAAGATCCGAGAGGATCGCAACACCAAGCCGCACCCTCGCGTCGCTGATCGGTTGCTGTAGAAAATGCGTCCGGAGCGCATCATAGGCGATGGTGATCTCGTCACACTTCTCGTGGAGACTGCGCATACGGTCCATCAGGAAGAAGCGGAACGTGACCGTCCAATACCAGACCTCCGGGCTCTCGGGGTCGACCACCTCAGCCTTGAGCACGTCGATCACGCCGTCCAGGTCGACCTCCCAACACCTTCCGTCGGGGTCGGTCATTTCGACGCCCACGTACTCGAACGTCATGGACGCGGGACCCTCCGACGATTTGAACCGAAACACGACGGTGGCGTCGTGTTTCAGGTCTTGGGTCGGAAACGGCATCGCTTCAACGCCGCGCTCGATTGCTTCGCCGAAATAATCAAAAACGGAGCCGAACCGCTCGTGCCTGTGCGGGAGAACTTCCAGAATGTTGACGTCGTCGGCCACGGTCCCTCCTAGGGGATGTAGAACACCGGGTCACCGTACTCGTCGTCGTACGGCTGGACGATCTCTGCGTCCGTCTTGGGGCGCGGGGCGCAGGCACGAAGGAACTTCCCGTCCTTGTCCTGCTCGTGGCGCGCCGCGAGCCACTTCGGGTCGGCGACGCGGCGCAGCATCTCACACAGCTCCCGCACTTCTTTGCGGGTGACGCCCTCCTTGAGCTTCATGAGGACTGCGTGGCGCCTCATGTCTTCCTCCTTCATGGACAAGTCCCTGATCTGTTGACAATCCTAAGTGCATAGGGGGTTTAGGTCAAGAAAAACGGCAGATCTGTTGTGACCGGTATCACCAGCAGATCAGCGCGTGGGCGGGCCGAACAACAGGTCCACCACCTTGCGCCACCAGGGCCGCCGCCCCGGCTCTACCTTCACCAACGACCGGGAAAGCTCAGGAGCGCGAACCTCGCTGTCGTCGTACTTCCAAGGGCCTATGCGGCACAACTTCACGCGGGACTGTAAGTCCGCCCACGCCAACAACTCGTCGTTGAGCCACCGCAGGCCGGCCTTTTCTGCTTCACCGTAGGATCGCTCGGTGCCCGCGCTCTGCTTGCGATAACCAGTGTGGAAGAGCAACTCCGTCTTCCACACGGTGGTGCTTTTCTCCCGCATGACTCGGACTTGGCCTATCCAGCGGCCTTGGGGGTCTTCGATCACGCCCAGCCGGCCGCCCCCGGCGCCACCGGGTACGCGCGCCCATTCCATCTTCAAGCGCCCCTGCGGAAGAAACTCCGGGGCGATGCGCTTGACGAGTAAACTGTGCTGGTGTGCGCGGAGATTGAGACCCATCGCGAGAACCTTATGTGAAAATGGAAGCTGGGTCTGAAATATGAAGCCTTATTGGTCGTGGTAGAGGTCGTAACCTAGTGTCCCCAGGGCTGGTAGTAGCCAGGCTGTTTACGAGGTTGTTGGGGTTGTTGGAGCCGGCGCTCTACCGCTTGTCGAACGTGCTTCAGCTCGTCCACCCCCTGCTGGCAGCCTGTATCCGAGCATCGGGAATCCCGAGCAGCTCACGGACCTTCTGTGCGTCCTGCGATGAGATGTTCACCCTGTTACCGTAGTATCGGAGTGGGCCTACAGAATCTCGCACTGCCCGCCCGCGCAGGCCACCGTCCCCTGGATGTGGTCGTTCGTGTCGTCCTCCACCGCCATCTGCGCGTAGTCGACGTCGACGAACTCCCGCTTGAGATCTTCCCAGAGCTTGATGTTGTTCACGTGCTTGAGGCAGCGCGTCATCTTGCGCACGTCCCCCTCGAAGTGGCGCTCGGCGAACTGGTTTGCCCGTCGGATCCAGTCCTTCTTCAACCGCATCCGTTCGACCCTGGCGCCGATCTCGTCGGCCTGCTGCGCAAGCTCCACTGCGGCTGAGATTTCCTTCGTCAACGTAGACGCACCACGGCTTTGGAGAAGGCGCTCCACCTTCTCCTCAGCCCGCTCTGCACTGGTCCTGGCGATGTCGTAGGCCACCTCCAGCTTGGTGTCTTCCAGGGTTTTTAGCCCCAGCGCGTGCTCGCAGGCGTCCCAGAGATTTCCGTCGTAGGCGTGCTGGCCATCTACGATGAGCCCAGATGCCATGATGGCGCCGTTCCCGTATTCAGCCACAACCTCTTCTACCATCGGGACGGCGACGAAGGGGGCCTGGGGGTAGTCCAAGTCCCCTGACGCAGGAAGAAGGGATACTCCGGCCAAGTGGAGACGGTTTTCGTAGATGAACCGGCCGACCTTCTCCCATTCCCCCTCACCCACTTCGACCGTGTTGGAAACGTTGTGGGAGAGCCATGGTTGGGTGCAGCGTGAGGGCACTTTACCGGCGTCCACCCAATGCTTCTTGGTGCTCAGCACCCGTTCGAGCAGCCCGATAGCGCCCACCTGGGCCTTGGTCAGCGCGTCTTTGCCGGGCTCGATGAGGAAGGTGATGACCTCGGTCTTGCCGTTGGGGTCCCAAACGGACTTCTCACAAGCACGCAGGTTGTGCATCTTGAAAAGCTGGTAGGCCGGCTCGTTGATGTTGGCCTGCACCCGACGAAGGACGCGGCGGGCGTGGTGTCCGTGGATCCCGGAAGCGGACTTGAGGACACAACTCCCCGTACCTTCCGGCTTGAGACAGGTAGCACGCGCAGTCAGATTTACGCCCAGTTTGGGAGCAAGCTCCTTGTTCACCGCCAGGACGAGCTTAGCCATCTCCTCTTGGAGCGCGGGGTCGAAAGCGACGTCCGGGCTGTCCATCATCCCCGTCATGGAGACACCCAGAAGCGCCTCACGACGGGTGATACGCTCGGACACCGGTCCCAGGTAGGCGAAGTCCGTGTAGCCGGCCTGTAGGGTTCCGATGATAGCGGCGGCTCGCGTAGCCCGACGGAACGTTTCATCATCGTAAATGCGCGCCATGTTCAGAGTCGACAAATTGCACATTTGCCACCCGGATTCTCCGGTTTCGGAGCATACGGGCCACATACCGATCTCCAAACATGGGTTGTAGACGATCTCTGTATCATCGCCGAAAACAAACCCCGGCTCACCCCACTCTCTTGCCAGGTTCAAGACACGCTGGAAATCCCCCCATTGGGTTTTTTCACGAAGTAGTAACACGCTGTTGTTGCTGCGGCCTCGCTGCGGGTTCTTGTGCATCCAATCGCCGATCTTTGCTGTCATCATCTCCTGGTCTTCGGGGGAGAATAGTGAAATCGAGGCCGACCTCCTAACTCCACCTGATAGAACCGCATCAGACTCGTGCATCACGATGTCGTAGGCGTGGATGGGCCGAAGCTGGTCCCCCTCTGCGCAGGCGCGCTCAAGGATGTCACGCGCCTTCTCCAGCGCGCGTTTGAGCGGTTCGGGGCCGGGTGCTTTACACCCGGAGGATCGAATAAGCGCCCCCTCAGGGCGGATGAGAGAAAAATCGAACTCGATATACCTGCCGCGGTACTGCGGAAAGTCGACCCTCCCACCAATGAAGTAACTCGACAGTAGAGCGCCGAAAGCGTCGGCCCACCCCTCGATGGAGTCGTCGATGGTGTGGATGACGGAACTGCCGTTCCCTTTGGGAGGGGCGATCTGAGGGAGCTTGGCGACGTGGTGCTGCTGGACAGAAAAACCCACCCCGCACCCACACAGAAGCAAAAAGACCGCCTCCTGGAAGAACCGGGGGCGGTCGCAGTAGGACGTGCAGCAGTTGTACAGCTTGAGGTTGTGGCGCTCGATACAGTCCCCTCCGTACTGGAGCGCGCGTTGACTACCTAACACAAGCCCGTCAAGGAAAGCAGCCTCAGCAAAGTCAATCTCGTCGTCCACCCCCATACCCGCGTACTTCTTGCGGTGCATGTCGAACATGCGCTTGCCGGCTTCGGGTAGCGTTTCTCGGCGGTGCTGTTCGGGGATGGTTCGGGCGTACTTGGAAGTGAAGACGTAGCTGCTCAAAGCTTGCTGAGTCATGCTCTGTTCACCAGACAAAAAGGTGATTAGATACTCTCATCTATAGAGGTATCTGTGGGGCGACATTGTGTAGCTTGCCAGGTCCAGATCGAGTGAGCCGACCTTCCATCCTACTCGTGGGACCAGTCGCTGACTAGGGTGTTCTGGTCGCGCTAGGCGGTTTTCTCGACGAGAAACGTGCGGCTTGCTAGCTGCACACCCAAAAAACGCAACCGGTTAGCAGCGTTGCTTGGTGGGGCTCATGCGTCGCTCGATGAAAGCGCTTCTATGCTCTCGGAGGAATGGCGGATGGCCTTGGCGGCGATGCCTGCGAGCTGATCTGCACGCTCGTTTTCAGGGTGCCCAGCATGCCCTTTCACCCAGGACCACTTGATAAAGAGACCGTGGCTGAGACGGTACATCTCTTCCCAAAGAGGGCGATTGGCGACTGGGTTTCCTTGGCTATTGAGCCATCCTCGGCGCTTCCAGCCCTCGATCCATTCCGTTATGCCTTTGAGCACGTACTCGGAGTCGGAAACGACCTTGATGGTCTTGTGGGTATCGAGGTTCTCGCGCACCCAGGTAAGACCTTTGATGACCGCCGTCATCTCAGCGATGTTGTTGGTCGCTGGTTTTGGGATGCCTCCGGAGATTTCCGCGGTCTGCCGCTGTCCATCTGCAATCCAGACAATCACGGCCGCCCACCCACCGTAGCCCCCGGGGTTCTTCGTGATGGAACCGTCGGTGTAGATGGCGACATCAGCGCCGTCGAGGCTTGAGGGGGCAATGTCTTCGGGGCGCTCTTCTACAGGCTGAGGGTGCACGGTCAGCAGCGCTGGGTAGACCTTGAGATGCTGGCCGCTGTCGCTGAGCCGTCGCTTGGCGGCAAAGGCGTCCTCTTTGGAGCGATGTAGGTCTCCGACCATTCGCCCTAGCCGCGGATCGTCGGCAAGGAGGAATACCTTGTGAACCTTGGGGATGGGAGGTCTTTTCAACTCAACTTCCAGCATCGAAACAGTTTGAACCGGTTGGTGGGTTACTGTTTCACTTGGTCGTCGCTTCGACGGGACGAAGAGGTTCCCCTGTGCGCAACCGATGGAAGAAGTACCGAAACATCTCCACCTGGAAAATGAACTGGAAGGTCAGGCCACAGACACTCGGCGGATCGTCGGTGTGGAGCCGCATGACTTCGCGCTTCTCGTACCAGGCTTCGTAGAACGCATGCTCGTGGTCGAAGTGACGTGCGCGCACGCCGTCGACGAACTGCTTTTCCTTCTCCGCCCAAGAATCGAACTGGTCCTCCTCCAGAGCACGCTGTGCCTCCTCTGCAACCTCATCAAGGTAGCGGGTGATCAAAGCCGGCTGGAAATCTTCGATCCCTACCCGACCTGGAACCTTCTCTGCGATGTAGGTCAAGTCGTAGTCGTAACGCTGGCGAGGAAGAAGCTGCCGTTCGAGCCAAAGCATCGCGTTGGCGTCGTTCGGCCTGAAAAAGACCTCCCCTGCGTCTCCGTAGGCCATCAGCATTCCGGGAGCGCGAAGGATCCTCATCCAGTAAGCCCAGTGGTGAGGACGTCCTTTGGGGCGTATGAAGAGCCACTGGTTCTCGTTCTCTTGCTTGACCTCGTGCTCAGCGAACACCCTCATCGCTAGCTTCCGGGCATCCTCACGAACGGACGGCAGGTAGGTAGCTCGACTCATTCGGACCCCCACAACGACGGATCGATCGGGGCGTCGTCCCCCTGGGTTTTGTCTGGCTTGATGCCCAGAACCGTTTGCTGGCGTTTACCGATGGCTTCGACAGCATCATGAGCAGGTGGATGCAATCCCATGCAGACAGCTTTGGCGTCTTCGTAGGCGTTGTTTACAGCACGTTCGACGTTCTCATTGGCGCGTCGAACCAGGGTGTCGGCGTCCTGTTGGATCTGAGTAAACAGCTCGACCACCTCATCGAAGACACAGTCGCGCATGCGGGCGCGAAGGGTTTTGGAGGTAGATTCAGCCTTGGTCAGCGCGGCTTCGACTCGTTCCTCGATCGTCAAAATATACCCCTGTATCGGAATTCCATATATCCGAGCATCTTTTCATCCCCACGCACGCCTCGAACGCCCGTAGCTGCCCACTCGTGTCTCGGAATTTCAAGGATCCGAGCATCCTTTCAACCAGTCGAGCTACCGCACGGCGACGGTCGCGTCGCTCTTGTCTCGGAATTTCAAGGATCCGAGCATCCTTTCAACAGGATCCACCTAACCTACCGTATTTACTCACCTCCATCAGCGCTTTGCAAGCGCCGCGCTTGCTGCTCTTCGAGCATCCCGCGAAATCGTTGCTGCCTTCGGGAAAGCACCTTCTTTCCACTGTCTTGACCCTCGCGAGCGCCTTCCTCGACAGGCGTCACCGCCGGGGCTCTCGCGAGCAGGTTGTGCGCGGCGTTCTCGTCCTGATCCCACTCCGCGCCACACTGTTCACACGTGTAGCGGAGTTTGGCTGCCTGGTCCCAGGTGTTGCGGTGCTGACAGCAGTGACAATCCGTTGTCGTCCACTCGGCTGGTACCTCGGCAATATCGGCACCTCGCCGGCCGCATGCGTTGTGGATGCGCTGGCGCAGGTCTGATACGCAGGCGACAAATCGCCCGTAGTTCTGCTTGCGCTGGTCGCGGGTGCCTTCTTCGGCATCGCCCCGCTTAGTCGCGTCACGCAGGTCAAACTTCTCCAGCACCACTCGCGAATAGGCGGTGCTGAGCGTGTTGGCGAACTGCCGGTACACCTCTCGTCGCTGGCGCAGAACCCGGCGCGACTCCTCAACCTCCCACTGCCCAAGGTGCAAGTCGTTGCGGCGCCACGCCTCCAGTCGCTCCACCAGGTCGGCAGGCATCTGGTCACGATGCTCGTCGTAGAGCCGCAGGACCCGTCGTGGGTTGCGCCAGAGATGGACGTGCGCGGGGTCTGCGCCCATCGCCTCGTGGTCGACTGTCTGGAGCCATGCGTGGATGCGGGGCTTGACCTCGTCGAATATCTTATCCCGCACAGCTCGGATGCTGTCTGCATGCTGGTCCTTGCGCAGCATCATGGCGGGGAGCCGCAGCTCGCCCTCGCGGCCGAATTCGTCGACCCAGTAGGCGACGCGCAGACTGCCGTCGTCAAGTAGCCGCCAGCCGACGTCGATCGCTACGGTGCCGTGGCCGCATGCGACCTTTTCAGGCTCGGCGTCGACGACGAACTGCACCTTCCACACGTATCGGGTCGCGCGCTTTTGGCGTAGCAAGTGGACCCACTTGATCCGTCCCGCGGGCAACGGCTGATGGTAGTCGATGGGGATGACGGCGAAGATCGGATCGCGGCCTTCGCTGCCGACGCGAAAGCGCATCACGGTCTTCTGTAGCCGCCGGCGCCCCTTGCGCGAATCGGATTGGGCGGTCGGTCGTTCGATCCAGCAGCGCGTGTCGGGCTCGTGGATGAGCGCAGCATCCAGCCCGCCCTGAAGCTGGACCGCGAGATGTCCGTTACCGGTCCAGCGCTTGAAGTGCGGGTCCGCGATTGCTTTGCTGGCCTGTTCGACCGCCTGCTCCACGATGAGGTACGTGCCCCAGTACAGACCGGACGCAGCGCGGGCGCTTTTCACCTGGTCGGCGGCCGTCTTGTTGACGTCCGCTAGCGCCGTCTGAACAACGGCGTCGTCCGCAATGAGTGCTTTAGCAACGCGAAGGTCGGCGCGAGCCGCCTTCAGGCGAGGCTTCAGCTCGCAGGCGCGGTCTCGCAACATCTGCGTCGCCAGCTTGGCAGCCGAGCGGGTTTGGCGACGTAGGAGGTTGATCTCCGCGCGCACGTTGTGCAGTTCATCGGCCAGTGTTTTGACCTCGCCTGCGAGCTTTTCGGTGTCGGGGTGACCTTCGAGCACTTCGCGCACCTTCTGGCGCCGCGCTCGCTCGATCTCGACAAGCGCGTTGTGATAACGATGCGCCAAGTGCATCTGATCACTGACCAGGTCAGCCATGTCAGTCGCTGTTTTAGCGCGGTACTCGTAAATACGGACTGTCATGATCTCTCTGTTTCCCTACCTAATAAAGTAGGTAGAATAAGCGCACCCTCTCACATGTTAAACAGCATGGTGCGCTGGACAACGCGAAAGCCGTATCCGGGTGCGATGACGATCTCTTTCGTCTCGGCGATAGGGTCGACGCGACGCGGATGGTCACAAGGAGCGACCTCGACGTGGTAGCCGTCGAGGCTTTTTCCAGGATCGTGCAAAAGAAACACCTTCCCCGCGTCAGGTGCCACACACGTCAGGTGGCCACACTTGGGACACGGGCCGTCGTTCTTGCTGTGATCATCGAGCGCTCGTCTCAACCGTCCAGTGATCTGCCCGCTACCCTTCTGCGTTCTACAAGGATGAAGGCAGAGCGATCCGTATGCCGCCATCACTGATGCGGCGTACATGCGGTCTTGCTCGCTGAGCTGGTCGGGCGCATAGCGCAGTCGCCACTGCACACCGTCTGGGTCGTCCGGGCGCGGCCAGGTGGTGGTGTCCGGCCCCCCGTCCAGGATGACGTAGGAGCCTCGGATCCGCGCGCTACCATAGGTCAAGACCGGGATGGAGTAGAGTTCCACCTCTCCTGGGTTTCCCCGCTCAACGGCGCAGTAGCAGGTGTCACAGATCCCGGGGATGGCGTCATCGACGCCGTCGGCGCAGCCGTCTTCGTAGCAGACCTGCTTGCCGCAGCCAGGACAGACCCGGAGGTAACCCCAGCAGTAGTCTGGGACGGGATGGTTGTGGGACTCACAGCCGGAGGGAAGGCGTAAGCGCATAGGCTCGGGAGGGCCGAGAGAGCTGGCGAAACCTTCTCGGATCCGCTGCGCCCTGATGCGTTCGCGGTCTTCTTTGGTGATCATCACTTATCCTCTGGTCGTCGGAACATCTCTCCCCATTTGATGGCGATGGATGGATCGTCGCGACCCCTAGATGCCTGGTGCATGTCAAGGATCCACTGGAGGAGGCTATCGGGCAGAAACGTTCCAGGCGGTGGTGTGTACTCCCAAGCGCCGTTTACTGGGTTGCGTGTAAGGTAACGACAGTTGACCAATTCGTTGAGTCGTTCCATCAACATGGCGTTGTGTTTGTGAGGCCCCCCGCTGCTGTGGTCGAACACATCTCCCTTCCATCCGCACGCGATGTTGAGGAGGTCGGCGTGAAGCGTGACAGGGGCGCGTTCGTCGAGAGCAATCGAAACAAGCTGGTGCAGCTCGTTGGCTACAACGGCCACGGTCGGCGTGGTGTCCATGGGACCGGCTGTTGGGAGAACGAGCCGGCCTTCGGGTGTTCCTCTGCATAGCTGTGGCGCGATGAGGGGCATCAGGACGTCTCCGGCCAGACCGGCTCCGGCCAGATCAGCTTCTGCGCCACGTCGGTGTCAATCACTGCGTCCGCCTCATGCCAACGGCGCACCAACACGTCATCCGGGGTGTAGTAGCTGTCCTCGACTTCGTGAGCCTTGTCGATCTGTTGGAGCAGGTGCCGAAGCGCATGGACTTCCGTGGTTAGGTCTTTCGGATCGGGGGTGTCGGGCGCAGAAGTGCTGCGCTCGTTCGCAAGGATGAGCTTCTGAATCTTGGCGAAATCGGTATCGATGTCTTCGCGGTCGTCACCGAGCCGAACTCGCAGCAGCAAGATCATGTAACGCACATGCCCCAGCGTGGCTTCTGCGCGCTCGGCGCGTGCTCGCACCTCTGCCAGATCGCTCAGCAGCACGACCATTTGGTCGGGGTTAACACACTCATTGCAGAGGATAACTTCCCCCTCTTTACCCGCTTCGACAAGAGTATTGTCCCCGCAGACGTCACAGGCACGTGTGATCATTCACTGCTCCCACCGCCAGGATGTCTACCTTGGCGCGGCCCAACGGGTCCGGTTCCGTCTCCGAGTAGGTGAACACGGCGCCCGGGTACCCTTGACTGGTGATCCTTCCGGCCGCGTAGCTCTTGGCCTTCTGGACGTCTTCCTCCGTGCCGCAGTTCAGCCAGATGCAGGCTTTGGGCTGGACCTGCTCCACCAGGCGGGGATGGCGACCGAGGTCGGCGGCGAAAGCCTCGCCGTCCCAGACGCTAACCGTCTCGGTCCAGGCGACAACGATCACCATGACACGCGCTCCCGGCAAGCCCTACAGCTCGCCTCCTTCTTGCGGTCGCGATGGCGCCCGGCCTTGGCCGACCGTCGCATCATGGCGACGACCACCGGGTTACGGTCTTTCGGCTGCTTGCGCTTGGCCATCTTGCACTCCTTCAGCGATCCTTCGCTGATCTGTTTCGCCTACCGTAAGACCTAGCTTTTGCCTTGTCAAGGGACAAGACCTTTGCCTGGTTCTTTTTTCGGTATTGGACCACTTCCCGCTCGGGCGGTGGTAGGCCCGTGAAGGGAACGATCGCAGGAAACCCAAACCGAGGTAGGTGCGTACAAAGCCGCTGCACCAGGATGGGGAGGCGCAAGTTCTCCGACTGCAAACCCTCAAGATCCGACATAAAAACCGTAGCTATCGGCTTGGGTAGCTCGACGGTCCAGTCCCAAAAGGCCAGCGTATGGAGACCGGAGATTTCACCCACCAGGGCTTGGCGCTCTGGGTACGCCACGTTCCGATACTCTGGCTTGGGTGGCAGCAGCTTCACCAGATGCGATGGCGGAAAGCGCCGCTGATCTGATGGACCGCACGGCGTGAGCTGGCGGTTTTCACCTAGCTTCCAAAGCTGGTGGCGGTTGCCCTCGCGTAGAACGCCGAAGAAGTACGATTCGTGCTGCATTCTCACCGCATCTTGCTGCGAATGCGAGCCTGGCCCTCGGGCGTGGAGAGGTCAATCGAGGGGACTTTGAGCTTGTCTGCTACCCGCCAGGCGTGATTGGTCCCGCCCCTTTGATGGTCTATCAGGTTGCGCGCAGCCAAGAGCTGGTTCGCCCCCTGCACTACTCCGACATTGCGGATGAGGAGAAGCCGAGCACCATCTGAGCATTTTTCGGGATGGGGGTGACACGAGCGCGCCAGCTCCGCCCACTGGAGAAACTCCTGGTTGCCAGGCTGTTCCCAGCTCCCGCCCGGTAGCTGGTCGTCATCGAAGTGACAGATCAGATGGTTGTCAGGATGCAGAGATTTCGTGTTGTAATCAGGCCAGGGCAGGTAGACGTGCACCAAGGTCGGGTCGACCCGATTGGCGCCGCGAGCAAACGCCTGGTCAGGTCCAGCCGCGTTCCCGTGGGTCAGGATGAAGCCCTTGGCGACTATGTAGGCGCCCACCTCTTCACAGAGCTGGAGAACTTCCCGGGAGGTACCTCTCCAACCAGCGCAGGCGATCTTAGGGTGGGCCACACACCTAACCTACACATAACCGAAGAATGATCAAGTGGTGCTCGGGTTCACGTTGTGCCAGCCTGATTTCGCTTCCGCCCTCTTGACAATCCGTATAGCTGCGCGTAGAGTGATCTCATGTCAGGGACGGTTCCCTGAAGGAGGTTCCACGATGATGATGCTGAAAGCCGAGGGACGCCGCCTGTACTTCGAGGGAGCGCCCTTCGCCGCGAAGGATAGGATCAAGGCGCTCGGCGCCGCGTCTATTGTTTACGACGCTCATTCAGAGTACCCTAGCGGCTGAGAGCCGCCGCCACCCAACGCCCCCGCGGGGGCAGAGGAGATGATGATGACGTCACCGACCGAACGGCCCTCCTCACCGAGAAGATCGTCCCCGCGGGGCATCGAGGTGGTCGAGGTGACTGTGTGCGGCTCGTCGCTGACCTACACCTACTATATCGACGCGGCGGGCGTCCATCACCCCGCGACTCTCGCGGGGACGCCGTGGGCGCTGGACGGGCGCCCCATCCCCGAGCCCGACGACGTCGGGTGGCGCGCAGAGATCGGGCACCGACTGCCCGACGCCGAGCACGGCGTCGAGTGGGGCGCGGATGTCGTGGTCGACGACGACGACGACTGACACCGTCTCCCTCGCCCGGCGCCGAGGGACTCCGACTGCGCAGCGCCGGTGCCCCGCGAGGGGCAGGCCCCCGAGGTCGCCGCCTGCACGCGGTGGGGGCCGCACGCTCCGATGACGGGCGCAGCGATAGCGGACGCGGCGCGTGCGCAGAGTGTGGGCGGTTTGCATCTTTGGAGGACTGCTCAGACAGTAGCGGACTCGTCGCAGGATGCTGCTCGCGCTGCGCCTCGATGTCACCCTACGCGCGGTCCTTCGCGTGATGCCTAGCCGGCCCGTCGCCTTCGAATTCGAGATACGCACCACCGAGGGCGTAACGTGGTGCCATGTGCAGGGTTCGGGTGGGCGCGTCGGTGACGGCGCGCTCTATATCACGGACACGACCACCCTCGCGTACGTGGAGCAAAGACTACTGGCTCGTGTGCGCCTCTTGGCCGAGCGGGGACCGTTATACATCGATGGGCAAGACGTGTGTGTACAGGAAGTCTGCGCGGTTCGTATTCGGTATTCGCCTATCTCGTAGGTGCCCGGCTCTTTCATTTCCGAGACGTACCCTCAATCCGCCCGTACGGGCGGATCGGGGTTGAAGAGAGGGTGCTCAGATCCTTGGAATTCCAAGACCGACGCGCTGTCAGCAACACCAACCCGAGCCGTCTTAGGTGTCTCGGAATTTCAAGGATCCGAGCATCCTTTCCGGAAAAAGAGAAAACCCCCAGTCGTGTCCAACTGGGGGATGACTCATGCTGTCCAAGATCACCCGCCTCAACACGTCCCCAGGCATGCCCTGGTTGGCTCAACGGTGCCCCCTTGGGGGCGAGCTTAAGGTAAGTCTCCCGAAAGAAACGACCAGGGCTCGCGGCCGTAGCCAGCAGGAGCTTGCCTCCTGCCGCTCGCACAGCCAATCCGGACCGTTCTGGCCCGCCTGGCCTTGGGCTCCCCTTCAGCCTCCCCCTGCCGTTGCCGGACAAGGTTCGTCAGGGTTACCCACTCTCCCGCCGGCTCCCATTCCTGGAAGAGGAGGGTTGGCCCCGAGCAGGGGAGCCGCGCTGTCCGAGGACCCGCTAGCTCTCGGAGGCAGGGCGAACCCAATCTCCGAACCGGGGCGCATCCTACGGATTCCGCTCCAACCGTCAACCAAAAAGTGAACACCTACCGCAGAAGAGAGGAACGGACACGCTTGTGGGCCTCAGAGAGCGCCTGGTCGTACCTGGCGCGCTCGTCTTTCAAGAGCTGCACATCCTGCGCATCTACATCCCCGTCCCCGTCCGCATCCTTAACGAGCCGCAGATAGGCCCGGTTGTTCGGGTCGATGAAGGACTCAGCCGCCGCCAGCTCCTCGCCCTTCTGCGCCCACAGAAGGGCATTGAGCAGCTCATAGGTCCACGCGGTACGGAGGATGTCAACCTTCCCGCGGTCGTCCCAGAACTCCTCCGGCGCCGCAATCTCCAGATAGACCGGGCTGTGCGTCAGGCCGGTGTACTGGTCTTCCTTGCCGTCCTTGTTCTCGTCTCCTCCGGTAGCAGCCTTCCGCAACGGAGACGTGAGAAGCCGTGCGCGCATAACGACGACCATTTGGGCGAGAAGCTGTTCGGATTTGGCGGCGTTGAGCATCCCAGGCTTGGACAGCTCGGAGATAACCGTGCGGGTGATGTTGGTCAGCAACAGAACATCGACGCGGCCTTTCAGCTCCGGATCGAGGAGCCACCGCGAGCCCATGATCTGCAAGGAGGGTCGGAAGTACCGCAGGCCGAACTTGCTGAGCCGCCAGAGGGTACCCGACTTCGCCAAGTAGATGAGCACAGGGAACAGCGCAAAGAGCCCTAGAACTGCTGTAATGAGCAGGTAGAGGACCCATGTCGGCATGGGAGGGCCTTCAAGACCAGGCGGAGGAGGCGTAATCTCAGGCACCGGGCTTGGTCTTTCGGCCGGTGAGCAGCTTGATCAGATCGTCAGCACCGAGATGCCCGAGCCCGTGGTGAAACACCATGGTCCCGAAGCCGAGCACCAAGCCGAGGGTCAGCTTCTCTCCCCAGGTCGGGTACTCGACAGTCCAGGGACCGGGAACGAAGAGGGACGGGAAAACACATCCGGTGATGGGGAGCCAAAACTTCACGCGCCAGGCTTGTGAGCGCCACCCTGGCAGGCCGTTCTTCTTTTCGAAGAGGGGCCAGGTGGACTGCCGCAGCGCGTGGATGATGGTCCAGTTGCCCACCACGAGGAGCACGTTCCAGAACGTGATGAGCTTCTGAAGCTCGGCGATGAACAAGTCCATCAGCTTGCGCCGTTCTTGTGCTGCGCCTTCACATTCTTCAAGTGATTGTTGCTGAGGTACGTACCTGACGCGAGGCCCAGAAGGGCTGAGATTGCGACCACGTCGAAGGCCGGCACCGTCCAAGAGAGCCAGGAAAGCTCGATCTTGGTGGCTGCGAAGAGCAGGGTGAGCGGCGCGTAGAGAGCGAGCGCGAACAGCCAGGTGAGGGAATGGATCAGGCTCGTCTTGGAGAACTTGCCATTCTTCGAGGCAAGGCGGCGCACACCCGAATCCTTCCACGTGTTGAGGCCAGGGATAGGGGCGTTGTCGTCGTTCTTGTCAGCCACGGGAACCTCCGTACAGCGAGCTTACTACATCCGCTTTCGGGCCTCCTTGGCCTTGGCGTAGTCGAACTTCCGCAGCTCGTTGGACAACTCTTTTCTGTACTGAATCCAGCCACGTAGGTTGCCGGACCGATAGAAGGGTTGTGACGCGGGTCGCGCCTGATGCTCTGCTGGGGAGACGTGACCGTTGGCGATGAGCTGGTCGTACAGGCGCACATCGTTCGTGACGTCAGAGTTTGTGTTGTCGTGGTTGAGGTACGACACGCGGGCACATCGGGCCACGGAGCACTTCTGAGCGAGCACAAGCTGCTCGGGGTCAGACATGTAGAACTCGCCCGTACGTACGTACGGGAGGTGCCACTGCCATTCCCGCAGCTCTTGGGGAGGGGCTTTGGGTTCGTAGAGGGCCTCCGCCATGACCCAGGCGAGAGCTTGGATCTCGGGCTGGGCGTCTTCCGGAGTGCGCAGTCCGAAGAAGTTCTCCCAGTCGGTGCCGGTGATGACGGTGGAGGCGTGGAGAAACGGCTCCAGGATTCGGTTGGCCGTCTGCTTGTGGACACCCAACTCTCGAAGGCGCTCCGCATGGGCAATGGCATCCGTCATTGCGGCCAACCATTCTTCTCGGGCGAGGTACTGCGTGGCCTTCGGTAGCTCTTCTGGCGCCACCATACCCCGCTGATTTTTGCCCCAATATATGGGAATGTACGGGTCTTTTTTGATGCGCTCAATGAGCTTGGAAGAAGGAATCGCTCGATGTGAGGCTGTGCTGCGGGCGAACGATCTGTGCGTATTGAGTTGCGCCAGGAGGAACCGGGGGTAGACGAGCTGCATGGTCGTCAGCCGCACCCCCTCTTGGGAGACGGAGTCGGCGACAACCTCTGCGGTGATGGTGGTCATGAGATTTTACTTCTTCAGCTCATCCAGACATTCCCCCAAAGAGATATCACCTTCGGGTCCCCAGACGAGGCAAGTGCGATCCCAGTTTCTGCAAAGACGGTGCTCTGGATCGGTCACTTCGACGGCCGAAATCTGATCGAAGGTGTTCATTGAGCAGTTGCCAAGCTCTTGCTCTGCATACCCCACCGTATCGATTTCGGAGGGAGGTGTAGGGCTGCGCACGTAGAACGTGACGCTCACGTCCGCTCGGCAGAGCCACAGCTTTTCGGTCACGAGCGCTCCTCCCTCATGACTAGCCCCCGAACACCTTCGTTGAGGAAGTCGCTTGTGACATCAGCCAAGAGGAACTTCCGCCCGAGCTTCATCGCCTCTATGCCTACCACCCCGGTGCCACAGAACGGGTCGACGACCAACTCTCCGGGTTGGGTGGAGACGGAGATGACCTCTCGCGTCACCTTGGGCGGCTTGGGTGCAGGTAAGCGTTCTCCGCGCGGCGACAGAACCCGAGGGGCCGGGATCACGTCCAGGATGTCGTGGTTGAGTGCGCGCTTACCCTTCTCGAAGAAGAGGATGCGCTCGTTGGCACCTCGACCATGGTAGCCGGCGCCGCCGTGGAGTTTGGAACCGTCCTGGGTGGTCTTGACCCAGATCCACTCCCGCCAGAAGTAGAAGCCGGTCTTGGTCTTCCGGCGCCCGTCTTTGAGGCGACAGATGCGGGGGTCGGATATCTCCTGCTGGGCCTTGATCACATCCGCCGTTGTCTCGTCACACCAGAGGAAGAAGTGGCGGTCTTTCTTCAGGATGCGGAAGACCTCGGCGAACAAGACCTCGAACGCTTCCCAGGCGAGCACCGAGAACCAGGGGTTCGAGCTACCCTTGGACTCTTTGAGGCGGGTGGTGGTGCCCTTCTCGCGGTGGATCTCAAGCGACGGGAAGGGCGGGTCTGTCAGCACCAGATCGACGCTCTCCGCCGGCAGCGCGCGAAGAAACTCCAGGTAGTCGCAACGGTAGACCTGACCCGGAAGGTCTTCGCGGACGGTGATGTCCATCCTTGTTACCTTTCATGTACGGTCAGTCTCGTCAAGAGGTTCGGCTACGCCTCGACGAGGGCCTCAATCATTTGCGGATCGACGAAGCCGATGAAGTCGCCACGGTCCTCTCCCTCTCCCTCGATACGCTTGAGCCAGCCAAAGTTGAGGCGACTGAAGAAGATACGGTCGCCTGGCTGAAAGGGTCGGGACAACCTCTTGGCGCGCTTGTGTGCGTTGGGTCCGGCCGAGAGCACGTCCCCGATGATGTAGACCTTGGACCCCATGCGATCGTCGTACAGACGCGGACCGGTGGTGCCGACGGGATACCAGATGCCGCCGGCTGACTTCTCGGGCGGAGAGCCTACCCGGACAAGAAGGCGCCAGCCGAGGGCTTGTACTCGCCGCCCGTCGTAGACGCGCATGAGCAGGTCTTCGCACTCGTCTGGGGTCATCGGATCGGGCATCCGCGGAGGGATGACACGCAGAGGGTGTCCTTCGATGATCTCCGCAGAGCCGCGAGGTGGGGCGCCTAGGATTCGGTTGGCCACGCTTCCTCCGTCCGTGCCTACGCTCTTCTACCGACAAGAGGGTTGGGAGCCGGTAGGAGCTTCACGTCCGCAACCAGAGTCCAATCTTCGCTACCACCTTTGGGCTTGATAGTCACGAGAATAGTGCGCTTACCTGCGGTGGAGTCCAGAAAATCCAGCTCAAAGGTGAGCTTCTGTCCATCCCTGAGATTACTCTGCGGATTGAGTTTCTGCGCAACGAGCGTATCCAGAACCTTTTGGGTAGCCGAATAGACTTCGCCGCTCTTACCGTACTGTTCGATGGCTACAGCCAACGCCTTCTGAACGGTAGCGCGAGCCTTGGCGCCGTCCATGAAACGAATACCAGCGCTGTCTTTTGGGGAGCCCAGATAGCGCGCGAAGATGGTGATCCCGCGGAACTCGTGTCCGTCCCCTACCCCGCCGGACGAGAGCTGCGATGTGTAGCCATTGGCTGCGGCCGGGTAGACGCCGGTGCCGTAATACTCCAGCAGCAGGGGCTCGCCTGCGGCCAGTCTCTCCAGCAGCGCTACGCGCTTTGGTTCCATCCGCCCATCCTAGTGCGGCACGAACACGATGCGAACCGGCAGCGCAGCACCACCAACGGGCATGAACTGCTGCCACACGGACAGACTGTCGCTCGGCTCGTAGCGCGCTTCGACAACGCACTTGGTGTTGTCGCCGAGTGACCCGGTTCCGGCGGGGAGCAAGGCTGTCGTGTTCGTGGTCGGGACAACACCGGCCATGATGCGCGCTGCGCCACCCCAAGTCCCGCCGCGAGGGTTCACGCACAGGCCGAGGTGGTCGTGTGCTGCATCATCGTCTTCGGTAGACAGGTGCATGCGGTAGAGGACGCCGAAATTCCCTTGGAGGGTTTCCTCTGTTGGCGGGTCGACGGCGTTGTCATAGCCGGTGACGTATTCATCACCGTTGCCGCCGATGGGAAATTGAACGACGCCTTCTGACGTCAAGATCGTCTCTGTCGCGGCTGTGTCGTAGACCTTGTCCGCGTAGTCGAAGGTGCCGCGATCATGGCTGTCACGGGCGAGCACGGACATGCCCGGGCAGTCACCTGTCGGGCTCTCGCTCTGCTTGAGGAAGCACACGGTGACGGCGTGTGTCGACGACATCGAGTAGTCCCAGATGCCGTGCAGCAGGTAGCCCTTGGCCACGTTCGTAGTGTCGAAGGCCGTATCTAGACGCACCGTTGCTCCAGCCGCGACGTTCACGGAACCGAGCGCCGATGAATCTGTCCACCGCTCATAAGCTTTCTTACCCGCGTACAGGAACGATGTGGACGGTCCGGCGGTCCCGTGCTTCTGCACCTGCAAGGTCGCTGAAGAGCCGGATGTGTTCTTCACGATCACTGAGAACCGTCGTGACGGCCCGTTGGCGTTGTTCACGTGGTAGACGAAGACGCGGTTGTAGTCAGTGCCCGCGGTGGCTGCGAGCCCCGTGTCCTCGTAGAGCTTACCCGATGCTGTCGGGTATTCCGGGGAGTCGGAGAAGACGAGCCTTCCCCCCGCCCACGTCTGGGATATGTCGACTTCGGGGCAGTTGATGACCCCGCTGCCAATGTCGTCGAGAGAGATGACGTCGGAGACGCTGGCGCCTGTGATGTCGGCGTCGAGCTGCGATGACGTGGGGCAGGTCTGCGCCTGCGCGGTCCCTGCTGCTACCAGCAGCAAGAAGAGGGGGAAAAATATCTTCATGATTCACTGTCCTCGCTGAGTCCGTAGAAGGTCACTACAGACCAAGTGCCGTCACAAGGGATGTGGTTTTGGAGGCTGATTTCGATGTCCATACCCAGAGCCTCGTCTATGTCGATGGTCGCCTGGTGGCTGTATGGCCAGCGGTAGATGTAGACATCGCGGGTCAGGTCACGCCATCCGAGGTTTGCTCCCTGGGTCTTGGGGATGACGGGGAAGGCACCGCTGGCTTCGGCGATGATGTCCATGACCGTCTGGTAGATAACGGGGTCACCGAGCGGGAGCATGGTGCCTGCGGGATACGGCCCACCGTTAGCGTCCCAATACGCAGCTAGAGCCGGATGCTTGGCGACATCGCCACGGGCCTGAAACAGGAAGCTGTTCTTGAGGCGGGCATCGTCGCTGAACTGAAGCTCGGCTGTGATCAGGCGGATGCGCTTACCGGCTGCTGGCGTGATGTACCACTGGCTGGTGGTGACGCGGCTGTAGTCGATGGTGACGACGCCAGACGGCACGTCGTCGAAGTCGACGTCTCCCGTCAGGTAGTCGATGCTGTAGTCGCCGATGTCGGTGTCCGGGTCTTTTTCTGTCTTGGCTACGGCGTCCACGTAGACAACGGGTTGGTGCTCTGCGCGGAGCTTGGTCTCGCCGGTGATGCGTCCGTGGCTGACGTCGACGACGGTCTCGGGGGCCGGGAGATGAAACAGCGTCGGGAGGACGACGTCCACGGTCATCGCCACGCCGGTCTCACGAACCGACTTCGTGTACCAGGTGCGCTTGTCGCAGAAGTTCTGGCTGATGATCTGGAGCTTGGAGCCCTCTCGCACCGCGGGTTGCACGACCGGCGTGTTGGTCGTCGTCTTCTTCGTGACACGGGGTGGCTTGCTGACCCAATTTGTCTCGAAGTCTGTGACCAGCGCAGCGTGCGCAGCATCGGCCTTCCGTAGCGACGTCCGACGATGGATTCCACCATCCTCCTCCGTGTACACACGGTAATGGTCGTCGCGGTCCTCGAACACGTAGTTCAGCGATGCGTAGGTGCCGTCGATGAACTTGACGAAATCCTCCCATTCCAATTCTTGGACGGGAGAGCTGATCATCATACGCCCGCTATTTACGGTCATGACGGAATATCCTGTTCATACACGTATAGCTCACCGCGTATGACCGTTGACGTTGCCTGAAACGGCACGACGTTCACCCAGACCCTGGACTTCTCCGGCAGCTTCACGGCGTTCAAGGGCTTATCGAAGGACAGGCGTGACGGTACGATGGCGCCGCCGTCGCGGAGATTGATGAGGTCGAGGTTGTGATCGACCAGGTTCGTGCCGTCTTCGCGTAGCTGGCCTTTGAGCTTGAAGGCTACCTCGTCCTCGACGTCTCCGTTCCATCCTATGGCCCAAGCTTCCTTGCCTGCCGGGACGTAGTGGTGGCAGAGGAACGCCTTTTCCGTTCCCGAGCCTATGCCACAGAACTCCGACGCCCCACCTGTTGTCCCGTCCAGCAGGCGGATGGCACCGGCTGCGGCTGCGCCTTCGATGACAAAGAAGTCCTCGATGAAGCGGATGTCGGTGGCGACGGTGTTGACGTTTACTGTGCCGTTGAGGACTACGTCTTCGACCTTCCGCTCGTACGCCGAGTTCTGGAAAATGATGCGCACCTTCTTGGCGCCTGTGCCGCCGCTGTCGTCTTGTGCGCTCGTGGAGTCGACAGCGCATTGTCGTTCCGACGTCAGCTCGATGTACGATCGTAGGGACAGGAGCGTCTCGCTGGCAGACGTGGTGGTCTTGTTCCCGAGCCGACGGATGACGCGCTCGTCGTTGAATAGTGCTTGATTGGGCGCGGGCATGTGCTTGCTACTCCTCGTACCCGACCCAGCTAGCGGTCATGTGCAACGGGGAGCCGGTACCGTTCGTCCGCTGGATAACGATTCGACGGTCACCGTCACCGACAAACTCCTGGCCTATAGTCCTCTGGAAGTTGTTGGCGTTCAGGTACAGGAGGTCGAGGATGCTGTCTCCCCCGGTAGTCCTTTCCACGAGCACACCACGCCCGCCGCCTATCGAACCATCAGCCCCGGCAGAAAACCGTTGTAGTATCAGCGTTTTCCCGTCTGTGATCGTGTAGATGTCTTCGGAGGTCGAACCGGAACCGATTGACCCGGAAACGAACCGGTTAACGGGTGTAGTTCCTGGCGGTGAAGCGGGTGGAGGGATGCTAACGCGCAGTCGAGAGTCTGCCTCCAACTCTATATTGTCGAATATTCCGTCCGGTTTCTTACCCGTGAGGATGGCCTTCACCAGCTCCGCGTCGTCATCGTCGACGATGGAATCGGAGATGCGGTGCGAACTAGGTTTGCCGTAGAATTGTTTGTAGACAATCTGGAGCCGGAAGAAGGTCTGCGTTGTCGATCCGTTCTTGTAGCGGACGCGAAACCAGTTACCGACAACAGACGTGTAGATTTTCCCCTTGTTTGCGGGGATCGTAAACTCATCAATGCTGTCCCAGTTCGTGCCGTCGGGGCTCGTCTCCAGTACCAACCCATCGACCGCCGAGGCATGGCTGGCCTTGACTACGATCACAGCCATGGCGTAGTCACGTACTTGTTCGGCTGTGCCTACAAATTCGGCATCGGCAGCAAGAGTGGTGACGGAACTGTTGCCGGTTTCGTTGGCGGAGACGACACCACGAGGTACGAGCAGGGACTCCACTTGCAGCCTACGATCACTCCCATCACCTGCGGTCGTGACGATGTTGCCGTCTACGTCTACTATCAGGCGGGCCGGGCCATCGGTCATGCGATAGCTCTCGTGCGACCGGACTCAAAGGCCCCGGAATAGGAGACGGTGTCTGTGACCGTGGCCAAAACCGTGGTTCCGTCGGTGTCGTAAATCTTCCACTCCACGGTCGTGGGAAAAGCGTCCGTGTAGGTCAGGGACTTACGGACAAGAGCCGAGGTGTCAGCACGCTTCCACAACACCTCGGTCGGGAACGCCCCTGAGTACGTAATGACCTTGGTAGCCCCGCTAGCAAACCCTTCCGCCGGCCCCTCATCGATGAAGTGGATGAGCTGGAGAAGGGCACGGTGTTGCGCTTCACTCAGCCCTGACCCCGACCGCGGATCGTACTCCCCTGTGGAGTCGAAAAACTTCCAATTCCCTGCTGTTGGGTCGTAAGAAAATTCTCCAGCTACGTCCGGAGTAGCTCCCCCTACCGAGTCCAGTTTCGCCACGCCGCTGTCATCGATGGATAGCTTGCTGGTCTGAATCTGACCATCCACGCCATCGAACCTAGGAACCCCGTTGTCGGCCGAACCGCTTGGTGGAGGTGCAATCGTAACGGTTTTCCAGACCGACCCGTCCCACCGCTGAAGAAGCCGACGACCTACCCCATCGTCCAGAAGCCAAAGGTCTCCTACAACGTCACCTGTGGCAGGACGTTCCCCGATGGCTCCTGACCCGAATAGGTCTGCGTCCTCTGCGTCGATCGTTGTCGGCAGCCCTGTTACTGGGTCTACATAAGTGATCTGCCGGGTACCCATCGTCGCTCATCGAGCCCGCGATGATGTTCGTGCGCTCTTGTTCTTTGGGGGCACTTCGCCATTCGAGGAGGGCGCCGCGCCGTTCAAAGTCGGTTCGGGCTTTGTGGCGACGCCTACAGGGCCGTAGGTATCCTTGTACATCTTCCACTCGTGGATGACCTGCGCCATCAGCTTCAGCGACAAGTCCAGGACCCGGTGATCGTCGCGCGTACCTTGGTACTTCGCTACGACTCCATCCAGGTAGCCGTACGCAGTGTCTGGGGTGACGGTGATCTTGTCAGCCATGGGGTCGAAGCTCCTATCAGGACACACCCGGTCCGCGGCTGATGAACATCGGCATGTAGAGCACATCCACTGTTGTGGCGACGCCGTCAGCGCCTTGAACGATGCCGACCTGGAAGACAACGCGGTTGTTCGCTCCTGCGGGGATGGACGTGTCTACCTGACCCGCCGTAGTCGACAGGTAGCAGGGAAGGCCGTTGAAAGCCGACGCAGGGGCAGACACGAAGCGAATCGGAACCAAAGACCCTGGCGCGGTGTAAATCTGCGCCGGGTTGCCTGCCGTCGCTGCCGCTCGGGTCACGCCCGTTACCAGCCCATCGGATAGTGTTCCGGTGTCGGCATCTGCTAGGCCGACGTCTCCGTCAGATTCGATCTGTACGACGTCTCCTGCCGTCAGCGTGTCGTTGGTCGTGAAGATGAGACCGGCGCCGCCTGCGATGTTGCTGAACTGCGGAAGGTCAACCTTCTCCAACCCCGCCGTTGAGTCCAAGACGAGAAAGTCGTCCGCGCCGTCCGTGACGGTAAGCGCGGTCGCGCTCGCGTTGGGGATGGTGTAGGTCGAGTCATCTGCGGAGCTGAGCAACAGGCTGCCGCTCGTCGTAGTGCTCAGGGCGAGGTTGCCGGCGTCCGCCGTCACGTTGCTGGCGCCGGTGCCGTCAATCGAAAACGCACCGGTCGCAAGCATGTCGAACGTGCCGGTGACGTCGATGTCGAGGTTGGCGCCTGCGTTGATGTCGATCAATCCGCCGGCCGTCAGGTCGATCTCATCGTCCGATGAGACGAGCACGTTGCCCGTACCTGCCCCGGCGTTCGTGGCGCTGAGAGTCAGGTTCTCCGCACCGGCGCTGTTCCCGGTGACCGTCAGGTTGGAGCTGGTCACCGCGTCGAGGGAGATGCTCGTGGTGGCGTCGACCGTTACCGCAGTCCCGTCTACGTCTACGTTGACCGCGGCGTCGATGACCACGTCACCAGAGGTGGTCGTGTTGAGCGTCAGGTTCCCGGACGCCGCCGTGACGTTGGACGCCCCTGTCCCGTCGATGCTGAACGCCCCTGTCGCCAGGATGTCTACGGTCCCTGTGACATCGACATCCAGGTTGGCTCCGGCGTTGATGTCAACCAAGCCGCCTGCGGTGAGGTCGATCTCATCATCTGCGGAGAGGAGAACGTTCCCGGCACCGGCGCCTGCGTTGGTAGCCGCCAGCGTCAGGTTGATGGTCCCGGCGTCGTTGCCTGTGACCGTGAAGTTCGAGGAGGTGATGGCGTCCAGGGAGATGGATGCCGTGGCGTCGAAGAGGATGTTCGCCGCGTCTGCGTCGATGTCGCCTGTGGCGTTGAGGACTACGTTCCCGGACGTAGTTGTGCTGAGCGTCAGGTTTCCGGCGTCCACGGAGACGTTCGATGCGGCTGTGCCGTCGATGGAAAACCCGTTGGTGCCCGACATCTGGACGTCGAAGACCGTCCCATCGAAGTCGAGCTGGGTATCGATGTCGATACCCCCGGTCGCAGTGATGAGGAGCTGCTCGGTGCCGGAGATGACAACGTCACCCTCAGCCGCCGACGTCGTGATCGTGTTGCCGTTTTCGTACGCTGTTTGGAGCGTTACCGCCGAAGCTGAGATGTCGGAGAACGACAACGGTGTAGAGCTACCGAAAGCGGTCTCCCAGGCGCCGTCCGCGCCTGCCCGCATGACGGACACGTTGACCTTGCGGATCGTGCCCTGGGCTGTGTTGTCCGTATCGAACTGGTTCTGGGTGAAGTCCTCGTCCGTGGCGGTTGTGCCGATGCCGCGGATGGTCAGGGTGGTGCCGACGTGGCTGAGTACCTCGAACAGCCCGTTGTTCTGCGGATCGGCGGCGCCTGTGATCTGAATCAGATCACCAGCCGCGAACGTAGCCGTTCCTGTCGTGACCACCGTCGGGTTGGAGGTCGCCGGAACTCCGGCCGTGAACCCTCCCGCAGCGACGGTATCGTTCGTAGAGGTCGGAAGGTAGTTGACAACCAAGCCGCCCGTTTGGGCGGCCACCGTTTCGTACCCGCTGTTCAGGTAGAGGTGGTTATCGTCGAAGGAAACAGTCTCGGCCTGCTCCGTAACCATCGCACCGCGAACCGTGAGGTTCGCGGTAATCAGTACATCGTTTTGAAGCTCCATCCGAGCACTGATCTGGAGATTGTCAGCCGCCTCGATGGTTCGAGGGAGAAACGGCGCGGAGGCGTCCAAGATCTGGATGTTGTCTACTTGGTTTCCGGCCACTTTTACCTCTACGGACGCCTTGACACGTACTGGGGTTGAATCAGAACACTCGGAGCAATCGTGATACCGTCCGCACCTTGGAGCACACCGACCGTGAAGACCACGTTACCCGCTGTCAGCGGTGGGGTCAGACTACCGATTCCGGCCGTTGTGCTCAAGAAGACCCGCTGACCGTTCGCGGAGGCGAGCGGCGCGACGCTGAAGCGCACAGGCCCGAGGTCGCCGGACGTGGCGACCTGAACGGAGCTACCCGCCAAAACGGCTTGGCGAGCACTCCCCACCGCATAAAAATTCCCTCCCGAAAAACTGGCAGCGGCGCGGAGCACCTCTCCTGCTGCGTCGATGGCCACGATGTGACCCAAAGACAGAGCCTCGGCTGCAACGAGGACGACACCCCCTACGCCTCCTGCGATCCCGATCCAAAGGGCAGCGCTTGGGGTGGCGTCCAGACAGATGAACACCGAGCTGGTCGCGGTGTTGTACCAGTGCGACCCGACCCCGTAGCCTTCGGTGCTGTCGTTGGTTGGGAGCGGATCGCTCGTCGTGCGATTATCAAGCTGCCCGGATGTGAATGTAAGAACTTCGTCAAGGAAGTCCGGGACGATCTCGATGTCGATGTCCCCATCGACAAAGAACTGCTTGAGGTTCCGCGCGCCTTCGATGTCCGCAGGTAACCGCTCCGTAAGAAGTACTTCACCTGGCTCAAGAAACGTCTGGTAGACGCCCGCCAGGTGCTGTCGTTCAGCGCTGAGATTGGTGATGCGGACCCGCACAAGTTAGAGCCTCCGCAGCATCTCCGCGAGACGCTTACGCCGCTCTACTTCATCTTCCAAAGAGGCGACCACTTCCAGCTCCTTCTTGTCCTCTTCGGCCTTCACTCGCGCCTCCACGCGGGCGACGAGAGCTTCTTTCTCGACCTGCTTGACCTTCCTGACCAGGAACTTTGGGGGCTCAGGGAGGTAGGTCTCGTCGCCTGAGTGCTCAGGCCCGCCGCGGAACACGAGCAGACGCAGCGCGAGCAGGACGAGGCCAGAAATTGCAGCGAGCGCAGCCCAGCACTCCCAGCGCCGGGCCTGGTAGAACGCCTTGAGCTTCTTCCACATCACCACGCCTCGACGCGGAAGTCTGTACCCGCGGCCGAACGAACAGCGATGCCGGACTCATACCGCTGGCGGTAGGTCCGGGTCTCTTCGGGGAAAACTACACCGTGCACGGTTGTACCGTCGAACGAAATCTCCAGATTGTTGGTAGCGCCGTCGTTGCTGATCTGAAAGGTCCCAGCAGCGCGCCGAGAAACGATCGCACCCTGCGGCGGGGTTCCGGTCGGGGTGACGTTCCCTCCGCCCAGAGGAGGCGCTGGACGTGCCAGGCGACCGATTTCTGTCGGCCGGGGTTCAGATGTGCCGATGTCTCCGCCTGGTCGCACGATGGGCGTGGGGTCGACCTGAGCCTCAGCATCCGTGTCACCGATGAGCCAGGCGTTGTCGGCGAAGTCGGCTGTCGCTGTACCCGCTTGAAAGAAACGGACCGAGCGAACCCCGGACGGTGGTGTGGGGGGCCAGCCTGCGGGAAACGGCATGCTCTACTCCTCGTCGACGGGGACCTTCTCTATAGCCTGTTCCAGTAGTTGCGCAACAGACATCCCCCGCTTCAGAGCTGCCTTCGAGAGAGCTTCGTACGTTACCCGAGGGATGGCGACGAAGTAGAAGTCCCCAAGAAACGCCTCAGAGGCGCCTTGCTGAAGTTCCTCCTGCCCTGGCTCTGGTAGAATCGCAGGTCGTGCCCGTACCATATCTCAGGTTCTCGTCAGGTCGTGGGATCTAGGATCTTACTCCTGGCACCGAGAGAATACGGCGCCAAGCCGAAGTCGACAGGCGTGAGTGGCTGGGAACGCGGCGTAGGCGCAAACCGCACAGCTCCGTCTAGAGCGTCGGTTGCGGACGGGAAGTGTACCTGCCCTTGGTACTGCGCCGACTGAGCAAAGGCCATGTTCACGGCAACTATACGCGGTAACCCGCTCGGAAAGAACGCCTCAAAGGTTACGTCACACAACGTCATGAACGCAATAATAGAGTCTCGTGCGGTAGACGAAGCTTGCCCCCCGTACAAGCCTATTCCGGAGTTGGGGAGGTAGAGCTTGACCTTGCGCGGAGCGAAGACCGTGGTGGTTCCTACAGACCCCTCCGGCCCGTACCGAGGAAGGATGTGTCGCCGGAGCCAGACGATAGCCGCGCGTATGTCGACGTTTCGATCAATGGCTCCGATGTTGGCTAGTGCTGCCAATCTAGCCGTGTTCACTTGCTGACCGGGCTGACCGCTAGCAGTGATCGTCAGGTCTATGTCTGTCGTGAAGACGGCCGTAAAGGTAATGAGCCGTTCACCGGTGCTCATCCACTGGTACAGCGGGAGGGTCGCCCCTGGAATCTCTTTGGGGTTGTAGTTGACCTGTTTTTGGTCGTTCAGCGAGTCGGGGAAATACTGGAAGCGCAGGAAGTCCCCTATCGGGGTGTCGTCCTGATCGTCCAGGGTCAGAAGAAGCGCATCTGCCCGCTTTTCGTTGTGAACGGGGTTGAGCGCGCTGGCTAGTGATCTCAGCGCGACCATGCGTTCCCTTCTGGGCTACGCGGCTTTCTTCTTGCCGCTGGCCTTCTTCTTCTTTCCACGACGCCAGGCGCCGTACTTCTCACGATAGGCCGCGTTGTACCCTGCCTTGTAGGCGGGGTTCACGCTGAAGCGCTTGGTCTGACCGTTCGGACCGGAGCACTGGCACTGGTAGTTGGCGCATCGGCAACTCCAGTCATCGGTCTCGCCACGCGGTGTGCTCTTGTAGCCCGGAAGGTTCGCACCACCGATGTCCGAACCGCCACGCGGTCCCGTAGCGTTGAAGGGGTTTTGCTCCTTCTCCGCCAGGCTTCGATCGAATTCGAGGAAGACTGCGCTCAGTTCTTCAAGAAGGTCTTCGTTCACGCTGCGACCCCATCAGCCGCCGCGGCTGGGTTTGGGTACTCTTTGAGCTTCGCTTCCCAATTCACTTCTTCTACACGGTATACCGAAACGAGGCGAAGCTCAAACTCCGGATCTGCCCTCAGAACATGGCGGAAATCTCCACTTCGATCCGGGTTGAACATGAAAAACGTACCCAGTTTGCCGGTTCGGCGGTTCTTGGACAGACCGAGAAAAGCGCCGGGAGTCGCACGTCGGAGCTGCTTGTGCGCATCCGAGGAGCCGTGCGGAGCAAGTACCCCACACAAGCGCTTCCAGTCATACCGTACAGCTTTGGCGCCTTTCCGAGCGACGAAACGATCGGCGCGAACGTGGCACTCCGTCAGGACAACGTCTGTCCCGCCTTCAGCTTGCACACCTACCACATGGTCTACCATGGGAAATTCTCGTCCGCCCGTACGGGCGGATTCAGCGGGCGCCTGTGATTGGCTTCCCCTCACCGAGGGCTTGCAGCGACGCTTCGACGCTCTCACGCAGGTGCAGCAGAATCTGCTTGGCCTCCTCGAACTGGTCGCCGCGGATGGCCTGGAGCGCGTGCCCGAGCGTCGCCTGATGCACCGAGATCGACTCGTAGGCGGTTTTCTTGTTCACCCCGAGCTGCTCGGGGGTCTTGGACAGACGCCAACCTGCGTAGGGGCCGTCCCCTAAGGCGACGCTGCGCATCTCTTCAAGGAGGCTGTTCGGGTTGCTCATGCAGGCTCCGGCGTCTCGGAATTTCAAATATCCGAGCATCTGTTCATTGGTGCGGGCCATATCCACCGGATTGGCCGTGGTCTCGGAATTTCAAAGATCCGAGCATCTTTTCAACGGCTAAACAGCCGCGACGAACAACTCCTCGTTGTCACGCACGTCGGCCTGCGCCCCGATGCCGAAGGTCACGTCGCCACGGTTGACGAGGATGTTCCACTCCTCACCGGGTTCGAGACCATCGCCATCCATCGCCGACTGGGACTTGCTGTGGTGGAAGTCCCGCGGGTGCATCGGCAACTCCACAGAAGAGCCGAACTCCAACGTGCCGTTGGCATCGGGCAGGTTCGCCGGCTCGTTGAAGGGGTAGGGGAGCGGATCCTCGCGCTGCCCGCCAGTGGCGAGACCGTCCTCGCCCAGACCCAGGCGGTTGAGGGTCTTGTTCGGATCCGTGGTATTTTCGATCGTAACGATCACGTCATCCTCCGTACCCCTGTACAGGGTGTAGGCGCAACAATACTCTCCGTCAGATCAAGGGTCAAGCAACCCCTAATCCCCTGCCATGGACACGATGACCACCATGTCCACCGTCCCACCGTTGTTCACGGTGAGGGACGTGATGCCCGGGTGGGTGACCGCCAAAAACCCCACCTTGGTGGTGCCGAGCGGGGTGACGGGAAGAACCTCGGCGCCGCCGTTGAGCGCGAAGTCGAGCTGCGTCGGGGTATCCGTCTCCGTCTTGGGGCTCGTCCGCACGTAGAGGAACTTCGCCGAGGCGATGCTGGGGCAGGGGATTACCTGCCCGGCAGCGCCTGCCGGGACGACCACCTTCTGGGTAGCGCCTTCGCCTAGGTCATCGGTCTGAACCTCGTGGGAGAGGTTGCCCAGGTCTTTCTCCTCCGCTGTGGTGGATGAGATGCCTACCTCGGCCTTGAAGCGGGCGCGTACGGACATGGAGGGCTCCTGCTAAACGTCGGTGGCGTCAGACCACTCGGAGAGGGTCTTGAGGTAGGTGTAGGCTTGGGTGTGGGCGTTCGCGCCAGCCTTGTCAAAGGCAGTGAGCGTGTACGCCCACACCTTGAGCGGCGGATCGGCTGTCTTGGGGTCGACCTTGTAGGCGGTCGCCTCGGTCTGAGACCTGAAAGTCCCTAGCTTGATAGCGAGCGCACCGTCTCGCCCTGAGGCAACACGGAGCACCTGGTGGTAGGCGTTGGCCACCTGCACACTGCTGAGGGCGATGGTCTTCTGAAGAGCCATCACACATCCGTGGTGTCAGCGTCGAAGCCTGACTGACTGATCGGGTCTTTGAGCCAGTCGTACGCTTGGGTGTGGATGTTGTCAGTCACGTGAGCCTTGTCAAAGGAAAGCAATGCGTATTCTTTCTTCTCGACGGGAGGATCCCCAGCATCCGCCTGCGCCTGTCCCACGTAGGAGCAAAGTGTAAAGCGAACCCGATCCGGGTGAGCTTCATCCCATCGAAGGTGGGTGATCTTGTGATAGGCGTCTGTGAGCTGGACACCCGAAGCAGTCGTGACCGTCTTCTGAAGAGCCATCAGGCTTTCTCCTATGAGTCCTTCGAAACCGTGTACCGCGCCACGCCTACCCAATGCGTATCTACACGCACGCCTGCATTCGACAGCGCCACAAGCCTCACGATCCAGTCCGAACCGATCGAAGCCGTGTAGGTGGCCAGCGTGGTGAACACCGTCTCAGTGAACGAAGCTGGCGCCCCACCAAGCTCGCGGCCTTGCTCCGTGATTGCGACCGTCGATTCAAACGCACCGCCGTTCGGTCCGCCGTCGGATCCTTTAGCTGCAAAGAATCCTCGGATAACTATACTGTAATGGAGTGTCCGGGTAGCAGAGCCTTTGGCGGTACCTGATAGCTCAAGAACAAGGTCTACCGATGCGTTATCGGTGGCTAGATCGGAGAAAAAGAAGTTGTAGAGAACAGTTCCTGTAGCGCCATCCGCTGCCAGCGCCGTGAAATCTATAAACTCCTCGAAGAGTTGCTCGCTAAGCGTTGCGTCCTCTTGGAGGAAGATTTTGCGTCCGGCGGACAGGGGTAGAGGTCCCATGTCTAGTGGCTTGGCGAATTCTACCTGTGCGTTGTTTGATGTCAGATCGCCGTCGAGGAAGGTATCTCCTGACACATTAAGCTGATCGTCTACTGTGAGGTCGTTTGTAACTTGGGCCGTTCCCGCAAAAAATACGTTTCTCACGCCGTAGAGGAGTGCCCAAGCCGTATCCAACCAGGAGGCTGCTGCCGCTGGGTTAACTGCAACCGCAAAATCAGCAGCAAGATGTGGCGGAGCGCCGCCGCAGAAGACAGCAAAACCCCCAAGGGCCAGGTCAGCCACCCAATCTGCGGTAGCTTCACGCCACCGGGCGTTCTGGGTGATGACAAAGCCAGGGTCCGCCGTAGGGGAAACGGCTGTCCGGGTGTACAGGCGCACCTTTGCGGTCCCGGTGTCCATTTCCCAGAGCAGCGTGTATCGGGGGTCTACGGCATCTGCGGGAGCCGTGTCGGTGAGAATCCTAGGGGTTTCGTGGTTGCCTGCGGATCCGACCAGATCTCGCCCAAGCTCCGTCGTTTGGTCGGGGTTCACCTCCAAAGCGCGGAAGTCACCATTGATTGTCACGTCGTCCAGAAAATCCGTGAGCGCGACCCCGAATAACCCACCCACGTGATCTATCTCACGCAACCACGCCGTCTCGACAAAAGGGCTGGCCCCTGTGTGGTAGTCAACGCTCGGCCCGACGCTTTTGAAGCTCCCGTCGAGATTGTGGAAATCGCCCAAGATGACGCGCGAGGACTCGTTACCGCCGACATCCTTGACCCACTGCGCTCCGGCGTGGTCGTACCGGGCGTTGGTGGTAACCGCCAGGGATAGTCCGGTCGTAGAACCGGCGGGGAAAAACCCGTAAAGCCGGGTGTGCCACACCGCCGCACCGTCGGCGTCGTTCTCCCAGAGCAGGGTCCACTGGTCAACCACCGCTCCGGCCCGTCGGGATGCAGTCAGGAACCGGGTAAGCTCGGCCTGCGCGTCAGACGAAACCAGACGGGTCAGAGAGAGGCGCGCGGTGTCGAAGGTGGGTTGGCTAGCGCTGACGTCATCGCCATCAACGCGAGCGTGCTTCAGCGTGCCGGACCCAGGATCTCGAAGGTACGAGGCTTCGGGGTAGCCAGAGAAGTCCTCACCGCCGCCGAAACGCAACTCCTCCACGCTCGGGTACGATGAAGCCAGTCCTAGGAACCGCGCATCAGTAGGACGGCCCTCCCACCAAACCTGTACGCTGTCTACATGGAAAGCATCGCCAAGTGAGTTGAAAGTGATGTTATTGAAGAACACTTCGAGATGAAGAAGTCTGGTCTGGGAAAACCCACTTACGTCGAAGACGTCTTCCAGGGTCCGGTACGCGCCAACTGACGCCGTCATTGGATCTATGATCCGAACGTCGACGTCCGCTGTACCGTCTGCTCCCGCCATCACCAACCGGAACTGCAAATCACCAGCGGCGGCTGCCTGGTCTACACGGACCCGGACACGGACACGTGCTCGCTGCCCAGAGATGTTCCTGACAGGGACCTGAAGAGGGTACAGCGCGCTAGAGCCGTTGAAGCTACCGGTCGACGTAACGACCCATCGCAGGCTTTTGAGCCCTACGTCAGCGTCGGGTGCGGATTCGTGGATCTCCCAGTTTCCAACGCCCGTTCCGCCAGGAGGTGGAATCAGGCGCCAGTAAAACGCCGCGCGCTCGTACACCGCGCTCGACTCCGCACTTTGAAAGTCCCCGTTCTGAAGGAGCGGCGTCCACAGCGCCCGATCGGTCCCCTCGTTCTGGTAAGCAGCGCGACGCTCCAAGGCGCGCACATCCGCAGTCACAACCGGCACAGCGCCGGCTGGCACATCTACCTGTCCCACCACCACGAGCCGGCGCTGGTCGGCTGCGGAGAGGGCGCTGAACTCCGCCTCGGTGAAAGACTGCACCTCGAAGGTGGTGGGTGTAACGATCGTGTAGTCAGGTACCAAAACGAGGAAGACTGTCGTACCTGCGAGGGCTGCCAGGTCGATGTTGAACGAACCGACCACCCGCACGGCTACGGCAAATCCCGTGTCGGTCAGGCCGATGGCGTAGCTGTCGCCGGTGTCCGGGTCCGGATCGAGCTGAACGGTCTGATTGAACGCCCCGTTGGGTGCGAGGGTGAAGCCTCGGTAGACGCCGGCCGGCGCCTCGATTGCCTGTTTTTGGTTGAGCCCGTCCGTCGCCCGAACCTGGTTCAGGCGCATGTTGAACTCAATGTCGGCAAAGGTGTGGACGATGGTAGGCACTGCTGGTCCGCTAACTCTGTTCGGCGAAGACGGAGAAGTTTACAAACAAGGTGGAGGCGAAGTCACGGGCGTCTACTTGAACGGGCGCGCCTGCTCCTGAGATATCCCATATCTCGATGTCGAAGTCTGCCCCGGACTGCGATTCGACGGTCGCGATCAACAAAGAGGGTGAGATCGACAGGTCTACCTGGGCCTGCACTTGGTAGTCGTCGCTGCTGCCAATACCCAAGCCGCCTGCAAGCGTAACACGGATGCCTCGGGGAACAGATACCGTGTAGGCCACGTTCCCGGTACCGATGCTGAAACCATTGCGCACGGACGGCGGGTCGTCTGCACCAGCGTTCCCACAACGGACGCGCCCCCACATCGCTGGGAAACTCTTCGCACGCAGCTCATTCTTCACCACATCCGTAAACGGCCCATTGGATCCACCTGCGCCTGTTGTCGGACTTGGAACGGTGGCGTGACCGTCCGTGATGGCTAGCGTCTTCGTCGCCAGCGTGAACACAAAAGATGTGAGCAGAGTGAGCTGTGCGGAGGTCAGAGTAAAGTTGCTCAATGAGGTTGTAAACAGATCGGCTGCATCGTTTACCGAAAACTTGCTAGAGAACAAGCTAAACAAAGTGCTTGTTAGCAGCACACTAGAGTCAAGTAAAAGTGTCGCTGTGTTGGTAAACACTGCTGGGTTACTATCCCATGAACCTTCGGCCCATGGACCGGACACTGTTTTGTGTTGCAAAGTGAGTGCTACATTGGTGAGCAGCAAGCGCATGGAGCTGTCTGCGATGTCCTGCGACCACATGGAGGTCGCTTCGTCCCAGACAGCGTTGGTCGTAATCGCGAGGAGACCGAGGCTGCTGACATAAATCCTTGTAGCTCGCCCTCCGGAGGACGCGCTCTCCCACAGCAGATTGTAGGAGCTGGTGGAGAACACCGGCGCGGAGACACGAGCCGTCTGCGCATTCGCGGCTGTGTCGCCAAGCCCTGACCCGAGCAGAAGACGCCCAGCCATACGCAGTGCGGGGTCCCGGCTCTTGTCGTTGAGCAGGTCCCGCATCCGTTGGAGGTCGAGGAACGCCTCCGTCGGATCTGAGTCATCGACCGCAAGCTGAACACCATCTGAATCCTGATCGGCATCAGGGTCACGAAGGGTCAACGGGCCGGCTTGTACCTCGCGTGCCCACGCCTCCTTGAAGAGGTACGGGTTGTCCGGCCCAACCGTCTGCACCCACACTTGTACCTGATCGACGCGGAAGACCACGCCCGCCGAACCCACCTGCACGTCGTCTACCTGAAGCTCGATGCGTCGCAGCAGGGCCGCCCCTGTTGGGGGAATGACCGTGTCGGTGAAGCGCACAAAGGCACCGGAGACTCCCTGCGGCGTGAAATCCACGGAGGTTGTCGTGAGGTCAGTGCCGTCCTTGTCTACCCAACCAAGCTCGAAACGGATGGCGCCACCTACGGTCGCGAGGGACGGCTGCTGGATGAACGCTTCCAGGCGAACAGAGGGGGCGTGGTCGACCGGGATGTTCACGAACTGCCGAAGGAGGGCCAGGTCGACGGTAGTTGTAAGGGGTCCGGGGGCTGCCAGCTCGACCGATCGTACTCCTGCGTGGGTAGCGGCTTCGGTGATCGTCCAGGTGTAGCTGTCGGTGGCAGAGAAGAACCAGCCGTCTGCCAAGCGGCTCTCGGCTGGGGTAACGGCGCCGGTACGAGCGTTTTCGAAGCCGCTGTTGAGAATGATGGGGGCGAAGAAGATTTCTCCGGACGACTTCGCCCGCCAGGCATCGGAGCGGAAAGACGCGGAGATGTCGGTTGCTACCAGCGGGACGGCCGTGGCCGGGACGTCCACTGTTCCCAGGGCGGTCACTTCCAGGCCGGCAGCCCCGGTGAACTCATCTGTCGGCGACAGCTCGAAGGCTTGGAGACGAGAGACGGTCGTGAAGCCGACGTCGTACTCGCCAGCGAGGGCCAAGACGACGCGCTTGCCGGCGAAAGCGGTCAGGTCGACGGTGAAGTTTCCGATGCGGCGTACGGATAGATTGACCCCAGAAGCAGTGAGCAGAGCGGCAGCGTGGTCGCTGCGTTCGGGGTCGCCCTGGACCTCTACTGTGCGGGGCGCTGCACCGGGAGTGAGGCGAAAGCCGCGGTAAATGCCGGGAGCTTCGCTGGCGACGAACTTGCGGTTGATCTCTTGGGTGAGCAGAGCCGACTTGGTCCGGGCTTGGACCTCTGCTGCGCCGAAGGTGAGGAGCGTAGCGGGCATCAGTACCTGGCCCCTGCTTCGCCGATGGCGTCGTTGTAGTTGGCGTACTCGAAGTCGATGGCGATTTCTTCGACACGAATTGGGTTAAGTCCGGAATCCGAAAGCTCCACACACATGACCCAGTTACGCTCATCGTCCAGGATACCTGTACCCCCTGGCGGCTCGTCGAACTCGACATCAATAGCAAAGTCAAACTCATTGCTAAGAAGCACACCGTCCATGGTGAATGTAAACTCGTCGAACGCTTCCGGGTTGTTTCGCGTGCCCATAAGCACTCTGTACGTATCGTTTGTCGCCGGACTAACCTCCTGTAGAAAACGACCTCGAAACCGCACCGCTGTTGGTTTACGCCCCAAATCGAGACCAAAAACACCCCATATGTTGGTGGTCCCTGTCCCCCCCTGCCAACCGGTCGCCTTGGACCACTGCTCCCGCATATCCGCAGCCGAGGGTTTACCGTCGGTTCCTCCTCCTTTCACTGGCCGAAATTCCACAGGGCGGTATCTGACCACCACCGGATCTGTGCCGTTGCTCTTTAGAAGGGAGTTGGCACGGACCGTAGTAGCCTCGACTCGGTTAACGATGGCGCGAGACAGACCGCTACCTAGGTCCAATCTTCCGTCAGATAGGCCAAAGAAGGGGCGCATCAAAGGATCAGCATCCCCTGATATTGCAGTACCGTCTTTGGCGTACTGAAAAGCCCCTAGCCAGGATATTTGGTCAACGCTGATGTCTACCCTGAGCCCCGAGCTAAGGTTCGCGCTACCGTTACCTAACACCTCGAAGAAGTCAGTCTTGTCTAGAGTGAGGCCGTCCCCGACATCCCCGCCACCAAAGATCGACAACACCTCCGCTGCGTTGTCCAAGTACACCGCCGAGTTTCCCAGCGTCGTACCGAACAACCTGAACACGTCAGCGGTATCGTCGTACCGGAACCGCCCCGCAAACGCTGCAAACACCTGGGCGTTTGAATCAAAGAACACGTCTCCGGAGTTGAGGTTGGTCGTGTTGTCGAACACGTCGGCTTCGAAAAACCCGGAGGCGAAGCTCAGAAGGGTGGGCTCTACCCCAAGTAGCGTTCCCAGCGGAGATCCTAGGAAGAACTCCTCGTTGACCCCATCCCACACGAAGCTACCGAACGCTCGGATGACTTCGTCCGTCTCGTCGAACTCCACACCGGTGCCGAAGAACCGAACGTGACGAGGAGCGATGCCTCCTACAAAAAGCGTCCCAGCGTCAAAACTCAGCTCTTGGAGGGTTGCATCTAGCGTCAGCAGGCTGTCCAGGACCCTGAGCTTGTCTGCGTCCAGAAAGGAGAGCAGCTCGACATCCCAGCCTGCGTCTACCCACGGGGCGGCGGCGCTGTCCTTGTGCACCAGCCGGACCTCATCGTCGAGGAGCTGTAGGAGCTTGGAGGTCGAGCCCGCATCATCCTGGTTCCACAGCGACGTGGACGGGTTCCAGTCAGCGTTGAAGGTCAGCGTCAGGTTGCCATCCTCTTCTACGAGTAGGCGGGAGGCGGGTTTGCCGAGCAGCCCTACGCCGAGGGATTCGATCAGGGTCGTGTAGGTCGCCGTTGCTGGGTTGTCTTGGTAAGGCGCCAGGATACGGGGCCGAGCCGCCGCATCTGCGGTCCCCAGCAAGTCCGACCCCAGGTCCAGCAAGCGCCCCCGATGCCGCAACGCAGGGGTGAACGCATGCGTCTCCAGCGTGTCGTTGAGCCGATCGATGTCGAGCGCGCCCTCATCTCCGGCGGGGTCGAACTCGATCTTGACGCCGTCCTCTCCGAAAGATGAACCATCCTTGGGGCGGAGGATGAGGGGGTTGGCGTGGCGCTCGCGGGCGATAGCCGAATCGAACGTGTACGGGTCTTGGACGCCGTCGGTCTCCAGCCACAAGGAGATGTCGTCGAAGCGGAAAACGTCCCCTGCTGGGGTCCAAGCGACGTTTTGGAGGTCAATGGCGATGGATTGGAGCATCGCAGCATCCACCAGACCCACTCTTCGTATCTCTTCGAGGGTACGGTAGTTCGCATCCGGAGCTGACAGGTCGATGGAAATCGTCTCGGTGGTTTTGGCCCCCGTCTTGTTGCGGAAAACCAGCTCGATGAAGGCAGAGCCGGCCGTCGGTGCCTCAAGGAGACGCAGCGCGACGCTAAGCTTGTAGTACCGGTCCGTCAGGGTGGGCGCGTTGATGTACTGTACAATCCGCGCGGTCGTGACCGTGGAGAGCACCGCTGGTGCGACCAGCTTAACAGACCGGTTTCCGGTGTTCGGGTCTGCCTCTTCCACCTCCCACAGGAAACCATCGGACGCCAAGAACTCCCAGAAGTCGGCGAGCCGGGTATCCGGAGGCGCCTGGGCGCCGTTGCGAGAGATTTCGAAGCTCGGGTTCTTGGTGAGCGGCGCCCACTGGATGGCCGCGTCGGATGTGTTCTCCCACGCCTCTGTCCGATGAAGAGGGGTGATGTCTGCTGTTGGGATGACCCCCGCGGCCGGGACCGTCACGGTGCCCAGCACGATCAGTTCATCGCTGGCTCCGGTGAACTCATCAAGCGGGCCTAGTTCAAAGACACGGATATCAGCCGTGGTGTTCGCGCCAACCTGGTACCGAACAAAGACTGTGATGACGATCGTCTTGCTGGCGAACTGCGTCAGGTTGAGCTGGAAGTCTCCGCCGATCCGACGCAGGGAGATGGCCTCGCCAGTAGCGTTCACGTGTACGAGCGCATGGTCCTGGGTAGTCGGGTCTGCCATGACCGTGACCGCGAGGTTCGAGATGCTGGGGGCTAGCCGAAAACCGCGGTAGATACCCGCCGGGGTGTTGACCGCCTTCTTCTTGTTGATGCCTTCCGTAAGCAGCGGGCGCTTGAACCGCAGCTCGAACTCAGCATCGGCAAAGGAGACGAGGGTGGTAGGCATGGTTCAGTAGTACGTCAGAAACACAGCTCAGTAGATGAGGCGGATGATGTTCTCAAGTTGTACGGCTGCGCTCTTGGTCTCCTGGGGAAAGGTTGCGTAGCCGACCATGAGCTTGGTCCCTGCTGGGTAGACCGAGCCGGCCAGGGGGTGGTCTTGGAAGATGCCGACCTCCCAAAGCTCCGGGCTGTTGGCGAACCCATCGTCGTTGAACTCGCCGAAGTCCAAACGGATCGCAACCCGAAGAATCGACGGCGTCTCAAATAGCATGTCCGCGACGGTGAGCGATTTGGTGAACGTGGCGCGGGAGTCTGCGGGGTAGCGCTGCTGGACGACTGGTCGATCTGCGTCGATGGCAGCGTCGATGTCTTGTAGGCCGGTCACTGGATTGCGCAGAGCTGGGTCGGGGATACGTCGGACCTTGCCGCTACCCGGATCGATCCAGCCCCCCTCCCCCACCTTGAACTCGTCAATGACGTTGAACGTGACCAGACCGCTCTTTTCTTGCGGCCAGAACACCCGAGCATCGTCTGTCACCACACCGGCAATGATCGCCATGTCAGGCTCCTAGCTAGGCCGTCCGCGCCGTGATCTCTGTCTGGCCGATGCCGACCCCGAAGGATTGCCCGTTGATAACGATCTTGCCTCCCGCCATCTGGATGCGGCCGAGCATGTTGCCACCTGAGACGGCGTCGTGGACGCTAAAATAGGTGATGGCGGGCCAATCCGCTGTCGCCGGCCCGAACGTGAGGTTGGTGTCGTTGTCGATGCGCCTGCCCGCGGCGAGAGCGACGATGGCGGCGAAGGTGACTGGCTGGCGCGCGTAGCCGATGCCCGAGCCCAACTCGGTCGGCGGAAGCCGCTCTACCCAAGAGATAGCACCGTTGTTGGCATCTGGAATGACGGCCGCACCATTGATCACGTCCACCGTCAGGACGTCGACGAACGCATCGATGTCGAAGGTCCCATTGTTACCTCCTGATGCAGCACCAGAGATTTCCAGCTCCCGTTCTACCGAGTCGGCGACCATCCCTGTGAGCCCGGTGACCCGCATCTGTCCCGCTGGCGCTCCAGCTATGATGCTCGCTGCGGCGCCGCTTTGCCCGGGAACGGGTTTGCCCACTGCCGTGAAGTCGTCCGCCTCAGGATCGGCGATGTTCAAAGCCAGCCAGAGGTTGGCGGGTGAGGCTTGGGCATTGGCAAGGAAGAAGTGCTCCAAGATCGCGTCGGCCAAAAAGGTGGAAAGTAGCATGGGGTCAGCTCACCGTTCCGTCGCCTGAGCCCTCAAACACGATCTCGTTACCCGACGGCCCGAGGCCAGTGCTGTCGGCAAACAGCTCACCAAACGCCGATCCGGAGACGTCTGCCGTGGGATGAGGAAGAGGTACGATCTTGGCCAACTTCAACGCCACGTCCAGGGGTACAAGGTCCACAGGGATACCAAGATCGAAGAGCCCTGTCAGGAACAAATAGAAGATGTTGGACGCCGCTACCCACTCCCCCAGCTCTAGCTGGAGGTTCAGGCTGATGTCGATCTCACGGGTGAAACGGGTCGCGAGCTGTACGTGGGCTGGGGTCACCTCCTCGAAGCGCCGGAAAACGCGCTGGAAGGCGTTCTCAATGGCGACCCCTACCTCTGCCGCGATGTCCCCCTCCGTGACGTTGGCGAACGCCACGTAGCTCGGGCAGTAGTCGCAGGTGTTCTCCGGCTCGCACTCGTACTTGAGCAAGCTGTCCCAGAAGCCGGGCGCTCCCCCTACCGTCTCGGAAGCAGATCCTGTGAGCACAGCGCTTACGGTTGCTTCCCCACCTCCTGTGTCGGTGATGGTTTCACCTTCCTCGAACGGCCCAGGACCGCCCGTGACCGTGTCGATGGTCAGGACCCCGGTGTCGTCGGGGTTCTCCACGATCTCAAGGATGACCCCTGTAGCCCCGGAAGTGCCGCCGGTGACAGTGTCGCCAACCGTGAAAGAGTTGACGAGCCCTTCGTAGGCCAGGTCATAGACGCCCTCCGGGGAGGAGAGCTTGGGCGCTGCGGCGACCTTGGTCGTGAACCGGTAGCGCAGATTTCCATCAGCGCGGGCGGCACCAATGCTCGTTCCTGTATCTGGCTGACCGTCACCATTGGTGTCGAGGATGGACCAGATCAGGACGTCGTCATCGAACGTTCCGCGCACATCCGCGAGGATAAGGGTACCTGTAAGACCGCTCTCTTCCACAGCCGTGATGAGCGCTTGGTCGATGATGCGGATGTCTCCGTCCACATCTGCGGTATTCGCTCCGGAGGTGAGGGTCTCACCATCGATGAAGATTCCGTCTACCTGGACCAGCTTGAGGGTTCCGGTTGCACCTACGTTGTCGTCATCGGCGATGACTGCCGTAGCGCCAGAGGTACCTCCTGTTATGGTTTGGCTAGTGATAAAACCAGGCCCCGCAAAGGAGTCGTAGTCCAGCTCCTGTGGGCCGTAAAGCGTTTGACCGGCTAGAAATACCTGCGTCTGGGCGTCGTAATCGAGCCGCCCTTCGGGGACGGTGTCGACAAAAAACTGCTGCCCGGTGCGATCGACGAAGGTCCAGCGACCAATGTCAATCACGACATTCCCCGGGCCTTCAACCTCCACCGCAAAAATGTCCGGATCGGGGAACAGGGGCTCTACCAGGACTACTTTGACACCTACCTCAGCAAGGAAATCCGCTTCCCAACAAAAGCGATCGACTCCGAAGAACTTCACCTGCCCGCCCGACAGCTCGGCGTCTGCGGACCCTGTGACGGAGCCTGTGAGCAACTCGTTGTCGAGAAAGGTTCCTCGTACATCTGCCAGGCGCAGCTCCCCTGCGGGGCCGTCTTCGGTGAAGGAAACCAGTGCGGCTGTAGCTCCTGAAGTCCCGCCAGTGACCAGCTCGCCTACCGTGAAAGACGCTGTAAGCGCATCGTAGGGGAGAAAAGTCTCGGCGACGCGCTCTTCCAGCTCCTCTACCAGGATCTCATCGAACCTTGGGATGAGCGGAGGCAGGTCTGTGTAGAGCCGCAAGACCACCCAGGAGAGGCTTCCGTTGTTAGCCTCCGGCAACGTCGCGGTATCGGAAAGAGAAAACTCGACTGTGTTGGCGTCAAGGAACCGATCAATCGTGTAGAGCTTATCGTTCGTCCCCAAGTCTGAATCGCGGATCCTGATCTGACGCGAAATGTCCGCCGCAGTGAACACAGCCGTCAAAGAGTTGAGGCGGATTCGTCCTGCGCCGAGGGTAAGGCTGCCGTCTGCGCCCGACCGACCTTCACCTGCCTCGCCAATCTCAATAACGTTGGCGGCTGGAACGGTATCGAGAAACCCAGGCCCAATGTGCCAAAGCTGGCTGACCTCTGCCTCGAAGCCGGAAATTTTCGCGAGAACCTCGTACGCCCGGGCCTGCCCCTTGATACTGATCCATTGGCCGATGTTACGGACCCAGCTCCGCTGACGAGCCTCACTCTCTTGACGGTCCAGCTTTATGCCGAAGTCTTGTGCGAGTAGCTCTAAAAGACTCTGAGGTCCCGCCTCTACCTGCGACAGGTCTCCAAGAACGGTAGCCGTCCGCAGCTCCCAAAAGAGGCTTCCGGTGTTCGTCTCGGGTACGGTAAAGGTCGCATCGAGCTGAAGACGACGGGGGCTGAGTACACCTAGTACCCTCGTTGGGCCATCGTTTACCTGCCCATCTGAGCCACGTAGGAAGACCGTCTTGCCAACGTCTCCGGCGGAAAAAGCCCCGGAGGATGCACGGAAGATGTCCGTAGCGAGTGTACCATCAGGATCTAACTCCCCATCAAAACCGCTCTGCTCGACCACCCCTCGCGGCGTTCCAGATGCTTGAAGCACCAGTTCAGGTCGCGGGCGGATAGCCCAAACGAGAGGACCGACGTCTGGATCGGGTACAGGGTCTAGCTCCAGAATAAGGGTGCCCGAACCGTCATCTACGACAGCCTCTACAACATACGGAGCGTTGGTCTCTGGGGTGGTTGACCCCGAGATTGTGAGCACCTTCCCTACATCGAACTGGTCTACCCGCAGCGTGGGAGAAGTGAACCGCCCAAACGTATCGATGGAGCCGTTCTTTCCTTCCTGCTCGGTGAGCACCTTGCGCTCGTCGTTCGGATCTTGAAACTGTCGACGAGCCAACACCTTGAAGAAACCCAGACCGTCGGTCAGAACCCAACCGGGTGCGATCTCGGATACGTCTCCGGCTTGCACTTCGACTGCGATCTCGTTCGCCGGCCGGTCGACAGCAGCGCGCAGCTCCCAACGAAGGAGGTTGTCACCTGCATCGAACACCAAAGACGGGAGGGTTACGATCTCTTGTAGTCCAATTACTTGAGAGATGACGACGGTACGGTTGTTTGCTGATACCCGGGAATTTTTTAGTGTCAGCTCTTTGCCGATATCTCGATCTCTGAACCGCCCCCTCTTGGAGAAGAAGTTACCCGTTCCGAGTACCTGCCCTTCGAGGCCCCTCTGTTCGATCTGTCCTTGGAGGAGGATTTGCGGCCCGAGGCGAAGCGTGGTGACATCGTCGAATGCGCTGCGTACCCGCAGAGGGTCTCGCAAGTCGCCAAAGTCTGCGATGCGCCGCTTGAACCTGTCGAAGGACGGGCGCAAGCCTTTGGTCCAGGCTTCAAGCTGCCCGTTTCCTTGGTTCGGATCTGCGTCCTGTCCTTTATGCAGCTCGGGGAGCAGGTCGAAGAGCACGTACTTCGACCACGGCCATTCTCCAAAAGGCTCGTGTCCGAACGGTCCGTAACCCCAACCGAAGCTCATGTACCTCCCACCAATCCGCCCGTACGGGCGGTTTAGTCGATCTTGAATCCAGCCCAGGACGTCACGATGCGATCGTTGGGGGGCGTCCCTCCTGTTACTCGGTGACGCACCTCGTACAGGCGCGGGCCAGCCGGCAGGGACAGAACAGCCGACACGGTAGAGGCGGGTGTCAGCGTCCCTGGATAGGTGTGGGTGATGACAGCCCCCGCATCGGTCAGGTTGAAGAGCTGAATTTCCCCGGTGAGCGCGCCGTCGGTCACGTTGGCTACGGTGGAAAACTGGACCGAGTCGTGTTCGGTCGCGTCCAGCTCAAAGGAGCCGATGACCTGGAAGGTGGCCTGATCTGTAGATTCATTCGTCGCAAGAGGAAGATTGTCGAAGTCCCCGGCGCCGCTGGGGTTTTCGATGACATTGGCCGGAACCCCATCGTCGAGCACGGCGCCGTTACGGAAGTAGACCTTGTCACCCTTGCGAAATGCCAGCGCGATGTGAGCGTCGCTGGACGGTACCTGGGAGGCTGCCGCGACAGGGACGTTGACGTTGTTGGTGGGTCGGCGGACAAGCTCGGCGTATAGGGTCTCCCCGTCTTCCAGATCGATAGGACTGGTAGGAGGTTGGATGCGCCAGAGGAAGCCAGAGATGGCGGCCAGCATCTCCCAGACATCCTCCCACTCGATCGTGTTGGCGATGGCGCTGAAGGTAAACGTACCACCACCGCGCATGATGAGATGACGGTCTTCCCGGGCCGCAAAGGCGGAGTTTTCCTGGGCCGTGACGAGTTGGTTGAAGTCTCGGATCCACGGATCACGAAACTCCGAAACCAGCGGCCAACCCATGCGCGGCGTGTTCGCCATGCTTCAAACCTCCTGACGGATAAGGTCGTCAGTCGCCCGGTCGTGTAACGTGCAGCCCGTAGGGCCGGCCGGTCAGAACCCTCAATGCGCTGACGGTACCAGGCCCAGCAACTCCATCTACAACCAACTTCGCATCGAACATCTCGTTCAGGTGGTGCTGCCGCAGCTTCCACGCGCTGAGGTCTTCCTCCGCATCGTAGTCCCACGGTTCGTAGCCGCCTTCAACGAGCCGCTCAAAGACAGCGTCGCCAGGGTCTCCCCGACTCCTGGTGGATGTGACATCCCGGTGCCCATAGATGCCTACACAGTCATCACCACCGTTGCGAAGCCGTTGGATTGGACCGACGAAAGGAAAGTGCACTTGACGCTGAATCCCGAAGACCCGCGTGAGGTAGTCACACATCAGGACAACTGATTGAAGCTGCTGGTCGAAGAGGACGCCGTCTTCTCCGTCTTGATAGATTTCGATGCCGATAGTGTTGTCGTTGACCGCTCCAGCATGGAACGTGGTCGCGGTGGCGAGGTCAGCCATGTTTGCCCACGACCCATCCAGATCACACATCAAGTGACACCCGGCGCGCCGGCCGTCTTTGCTCCACCACTTACCGATACGCTGTGCTGCGCGGGTGTGCGGACCTTGTCCGGGTTCGATCTGTTTGACGTCTGGCTTCCCCAACGTGGTGTGGAGCACGATCGCTCGGACCCACTTGGTGCGACGGGCTCGGTAGTCCTCAACGGCCTTGAGCGCATAGCTCGGCACTTCTTTCCAGTGCCGACAAACCAGCCCGGGGATTTCCTTCTCGATACCATCGACGACTACTCCAGGCACGGAACCTCCGTTACAACCGAGGAATACAAGTAGACTTGGAGAGGGTAAGCTGAGCACGCTTGATGAGCGGAAAAGGCTGGTCTACCGGAAAGATCAACCACACGTCGAATATGTAGTTTCCCGGATCTAAACCTACAGTGTCTGCCTGTTTGAAGAACACATAGGCTAGACCGTCCTCCACCACTAGTATCTGTGTAGGGTCATCGGTCGAAAGAAAGAGAGTCGGAAACTCATCGTCACTACATCTCTTTGCGCACAAGAGTATCTTGGTATTGGCCAGCGGTACCGGTGTCTCGCATGCGTCTTCTATCCGCAACTTGAGCGTAGCAGCCTGACCGATACAAAGCAGCAGGGCACCTGATGGCGCTAAGAGCGTAGAGGTGGGAGAAACGCACGCCACGCTTAAACCTCCGACACCTGGACAGTAACCTGTCCAAGGTCGTCTGTGTCTCCCATCCAAAGCTGGTATGTAACGGGTACCCCGTTCGGCGTGCCAGGTGTAACCGCAATAGCGTCGTTGATGAGAATCGCTCCTACAAGGGGCTGGTTCACAACCTCGAACTTCGGCGGACCGAGTAAGAGGGGCGCCGCCCAAAAGAACCGCTCCCCCACACCTATACTGACGGCGAAAATGGTCTCTACCGTGCCTTGAATTGCGGAAATAACCAACGCCTCGACGAACGCCTCATCCCCCCCTCCAACCAGTAGTGGCGCAGATACCCCAGCGTACACCCGCGGCCAGAACGGAACCGAGAAGGTCGCCTGCACCGGCCCTTTGTCCTCTGCCTTGGCTGTAAGAACAAAGCCCACTTCTTCCAGCGGTAGGGTCTTTGAGAAGGTCTCGTCTGACTGGAAAGCCGTTGGGGCGGCGATGACAGACTTTGACGGAGAGCCTTCTGCGTCGGTCAGGACCGCGGAGGTAGGGGTGAGCGAGTACGCTGCTGTGAAAGCAGGAGTGATCAGCTCGGCGCCGATCTCTTGCGGAGCGGGACCGTCGAACGTGGTGATGAGAAAGGGCGCGTCTTCGATGAGCGCTGTACCAGCGGCGCTGAGCATCCCCACGAGTTCAGTGAAAACCTCCACCTTCCGCCGAGCTGGGGGCACCCGATGGAAGAGAAGCTGGGCGCGGGGGTTCTTGGTGACGATCGCTGTCATGTACGGCTCACGCTACCGTGGAAACAGAGTGCACAGAGGAGACCGTACCAAACGCATCGGTAACGATCACCAAGGCGTTGTAGGGGCGGTTGTCGGACAAGAGCACCCCCGCCTGCTCGATGTTGAACACTCCGTTGGATGCCTGCGGAGCTGCGCTGGCCAAACTGGCGATGATGGCCTCGTCTTTGTCTCGGAGTGCCACCGTACAAGAGGTAGGAGATAGCACCACCTGCCCCTCTCGTTCCAACCACACTTCCACAAAAAGTTGCTCTCCTGCTTCATCATAGGCAAAGTTGACATGGGCTACAGATGGTGGAGTAACTACTCGCAAAGTCTCATGGAGTACAGGCTCTCCGCCCGCTACGACGGTGTGCCCAGCATCCGTATAGAAGGTTGTAATAATCGAGTAGTACCCAGAGACCAACGGAGCGACAAAGGTCCCAAGGTAACCCCCGTCCCCTAGGTCTACAGAAAGATCAACTGGACTCACACCGATAGGTACACCCGATGCGTCCCTCACTGCGGAACGAGGGAACAACCCAACAGACCCGCCCGGACTGACCACTCCAACCAGAACGATTGAGCCTACTTTTGTCTCGATCATGCGGTCAACCTTACCCCTACACCAAAGAAAGCATTTTCCTACCCTGCCGATAGATGTCGAATATCTGGCTCGTCGTCAATAGCACGCCGGGCCAGAACGCGACCTCGTCCATCAAGCCGGACCACCACCTAGCTACCGTCCCTGGTAACCCATCGGCGTCGACGCCGATGGTTGACGCGACACCGCTGGTGAAATCTGCGCCAATGAGGGCCGGGTCAGAAGCTGCGTGACGACTGACGCCGTCCACGTACAGCTTGGCTGTACCAGTCGCATTCTCCCACGTGACAGCGATGTGGGTCCACACGTTCCCGGTCACAGGTATCGATACTGGTGAACCAGCTTGAACCACGTTACCTGCACCGTCATCGAGGAAAAAGTTGACGTTTTCTGCGGCCTCAAGGCGCAGAAACCACCCAGGGAACGACCCAGGCAGTCCAGGCCCGCGATTCTGGATAATCTGTTTCGCGGACGCATCGTTTCCGATGTCCCATAAGACCCAGGCTGCGACTGAAAAGTCCTGGGCATTTATATCTAAACTTCCATCGGGAAGACGGAGATACCCAGTCGTTCCGTCAAAGTCGTACGCTTCTTTCACCTGCCCGACGACACCTGTCGTAATCCCCCCAACGATTGTGGCGTCAAATCCGCCAGTAACGCCGCCATCGGTAAGTACACCTCCTCCCGTGTCGACATCGTCCATGCGCCAGAGATGCAACGGAGCAGGAAATCCTTCGGCGGCTGGACTGACCAGCGACCGTGACCGCGTGCCCTCACGGTAGACATCGAACATTTCTCCAGCCGTCAGCAATGCGCTTGGGTAAACCACCACCTCGTCGAGTAATCCAGACCACCACTGAGACAGGGCGCCGGGCAGACCGTCAGCGGCTACACCGATTGTCGATGCGCGTCCACTGGTCAAGTTGGCGCCGATCAGTGCCGCGTTGGTAGCCGTACCAGCTTGCTTACCGTTGACGTATACCTTCGCTGTACCGGTCGCATTCTCCCACGTGACGCCGATATGGGTCCACACGTTCTGTACGACAGCCGCGACGAGCATGATATCGATGAAGTTTCCAGCACCGTCGTCTACATGCAGAGATGGAACTTCCGAGTCGAGAATCATGAGATTCCAGCCGGGAACGGTTCCCAAAAAACCGGTGCCTCGGTTCTGTATGATTCGCTTGGAGGCTCCACCAGCCCCGCCGTCCCAGTTCACCCAAGCCGCGACTGAGAAGTCCTGAGCGTTGACGTCCAGGCTACCATCAGGCAGCCGCAGATACCCGGTAGAACCATCGAAGTCATAGCCCTCGTTGGCGACGCCGATGTCGCCTGTCTCTACCCCTCCAACGATTGTAGCGTCGGAACCGCCAACGCTCCCAATATCGGTAAGGACTCCGCCGGCAGTGTCTGCGTCGTTCATGGACCACAGATGCGGAGGGGCTGGAAACGAGGGGTACGCGCCCGTATCGTCTACCTGGGCCTGGTACCTATAGATCGGTACTTCGACCAAGGCAAAACTGGCATTGACGTTACCGAATTCCGAAAATCGGTATCCTGTAAACCCGTTACTATCCCACGGTTGGTAGTGCGAGGCCGTGTTGGACACCAACTCCGTGTGCAGCAGGTTCCATGCACCGCCTCCGACGGTGTCTTCTTGGTAGACATCAATACGGTCCTGAAACGACTCGTCAGTAACCACCAAGCGGAAGCTGACGACTAGATCGTGCCCTATTGTCGCCCCCGGGACGTTCACGATCGACGTGCCAGACCCGCGAAGGATCAAACGTAAGTCGTATAGACCCGCGGTGTCTCGCCTGTAAACTAGGCTGTAGCCTTGTGGTGGCACGCCTACAGGGGTTATGGCACTGCGTGCCATCTTAGACGCCAACTCCGAATGGATAGATATCTGATCCGATCCAGCCGTCTTAATCATCTTCATGACATACCGGATATCGACTCTGGATCCGAACGGCGGGAATACGAATTTCGCGTCCTGAACCGTGGGTTCTAGGACTGTTTGAATCATCTCGTCACAGAAAAAGTGCGCCGGCAGCGCGTACATTCTTCCGTACTCGCCTACGTGAAAGCCGATGGCTAGCTCATCGTTGCGTCGGGCGACAGCCTGCCCTCGCAGACCTAGAAACTGGTTGGTTACGTCGCCACCGCCAGAGCAGCTAAATGCGTTTGAGATGAACCAGTCTTGATTTGCCACTACACCACCAAACCGCCGTCGAGCGTCGTGTTCGCCAGGAAGGCTAGTTCGCCCTGCGTGAGGGCCGTGCCCCTGTACACGATTAGGTCATCTATGCGCCCGTTGTTTAGCGTTTGATCCCAGTCGTTAGGATCTGGATTGCCTGTGGCCCTGCTACCCGCGATTGTCGCGTTTGCGTTGGCGAAACTAGCGCCGATGAGATTCGTGTCGACGACTTCATTCCGAATCTGTGGCCCGTCAGCTCTAAACGAGCTGCTGTAGAATCTGGCTCTACCGAGAGCGGTTTCCCAGGTAAGGGCGATGAAGAAGAACGCTGCCGCTTTTACCAAGAGGGCAGCGCCCACGCCTACGTAAGCGGGATGCCAGATTGCATCAAACACGATCACGTTCGCGCCAGACTCAAGCCTGATTTCATAGCCGGCTGTGCTGTCTATGGCCCAACCCGTACCGCCAGCGGCTGTGGTGTTGCCGATGATGCGCCCACGATTGACGGAGCCGGATTCTATCTGGACCCAGCCGGCGACGGTGAAATCTTCGTTGTCGAAGTCACAGGATGCGCCTACAGACAGCGACGGCCCCAAGCCATCACCACCCGGCGACGTGGGTATGAACAGTGCGCCGTCAACTGATCGGATTAAGCCTGTCGTAATGACAGATGCCCCGTCTTGTAGGCCGCCGTCTATTCCGCCGGAACCTCGATCTGCGACAACCGCGCCGCTGACGTCTGCCGTAGCGAACGCCCAGTAGTGTGTGGGAACGCCCGGGTCTTGGACATCCGTCCCGAGGCCCTGCCCCCACAGGCCGTCTTGCTCGAAGTCTTCTACATAGGCGGCTATGGGTTCAACGAATACTGCTAGGGCCACAAAATCAGTTAATTCCGACGCCGGTACGGGAGCTTGTACTCCTATCGGGTCTGGCGCGTTTTCCGTAATCCAGTACACGTGCCTTTGAGGCAAGGTGAACTTGAACGCGCGGTTGATGAAGTTTTCTACCCCACCTCCATAGGTGCCCAGATCGATTATGTCAGCCAGCTCCCCTGCTGGCACAGGCGCCTGCGCGCCTGCGGAGTCTGGGGTGTTGATGGACGGCCAGTACACGAACCTAATAGGGTCCGTGACCTTGAGTGCTCGCATCAGGAAGGTCAGGTCTACTGCCACAGCGCTACCAAGAGGTCCCGTTGTTCAAAGACCGCGTAGCGCTGTCGTACCCGTCTTGTATAGCGCCCTGGATCGCCTCCGAAGAAGCGAAGAAGTCACCTCCCTCCAAATCCGTCTTGAGCGCCAGCCGTAGAAGCTCTACCCCCTCCTCTTCAGCGTCTTCTATGGAGCGGCGCATATTACCGTCAATCGTACCGAGGACGTTGCGCAAGAGCAGATCGATGTTGTCTTTCACCGGTACCAGCTCTGCGCCCTCGATAGGGGCAGCCAAAGCTACGAGGCTAATCTCCCCGAAGTAGAGAGCTACGACCCTCTTCTGGTCCTTGGGGATGCTGAGGTTCGCCAACCACCCGCCGTCCTGAAGCATGGCCTTGCCCCACATCGTCGGATCGAAGATGGGTGCCGGAAGAGTCATCGAAGCGAGGACAGCAAGAGGTAGGTCGATATCGGAAGCCGTGAACAGCACCGGATGCGTTGTCTGAAGATTCACCTGCGTCGCCGTGATGCGAAGAGGGAGCTGGGCATCGCCTATGGTGGGGGGCATCAGCTCGCGAAACAACTTGAGCATCTTGGTGGTCTTGAAGACTCCCTTCGGTCCGCGACGAAAGACCTTGGTGAGCGTCCACTCCCAAAATTGCCAACGAACCGTGAGATAGCTGAGGAGACGAAACTTCCCGGCAAGCCGAATCAGCTCATTCACGGATTCCGTCGGCTTGGTCGGGTCCCACACCTTTCCCAGCATGGCGGCGACCACAGCACCCCCAGACGTCCCTGTAGCACCAGTGAAACGGTACCCGTGCTCTACCAGGGCCTTGAGAGCGCCCAGGAATGCGTAAAGCTTCATCCCACTACCTGAGAGAACCAGCCAAACCTGCTTCTCGTTCGGGACAGGGATCATGAGGCTTCCTCATCCAAGACCGTCGAAAGCGTGACCGTCCCCTTGGTGATGACCTCCGTATCCTCCACAAGGAGGTTTCCCAAGGTGTCCAGCTTGTCGGTCACGAGGTTGTCGTCGCGATCTAGAGACCCATTGACGGTAGCGTCGATGAAGCTGACTCCCTCAACAAGGGTCGCGACGTCTATGATGTTCGAGCGGAAAAGAGACCTCCCGAACCGGCGATCTCGGAGAAGATTGTCAACTGCGGTCGCGACCGCAGCGAGGACCGTGCTCTCGGCGTTTCCAGGAATCACGCCGATACGAACGGTAACAACAGCGCGAATGAGGAAGTCCTCACCAGAGACTACCTCAACCGTCTGGGTAACCTCCTTGCGCGCTTCGAGAAACTGCTCCAGCGCGTTGATGAGCCCCAGGCTGGGCGCGGCGAAGAACCCGGAGGCGTCACGCGCGAGGATGGGCACGATGACCACATTGGACTTGCAGTCGTCGGACAAAATCTTGTCGAAGTGCTCGTTGATGACGGTGGTCTGGTTGGACACCTCGGTCCGGGTGTCCTGGATAGTCGCTTCGATGCTGTCTACGGACGCTCGGGTGGTGAGTACCTCGGCCGAGATGCTCTGGGTCTGTGCCTGAATTTGCCCCAACTCCTCTTCCGTATCCGTAAGGCCGATGTCGGCCAGAGCGTCGCGGGCGCTCCCCATACCTGTGATCTGAGACTCCACGCTCCCCTTCAACGATGACGCAGCGCCCGAAATAGACCCGTTCTCTGTGTTGATCCGATCAAAGAACGTCTTGATGGAGTCCTTGTCGGCGGTTGTAAGCGTTGAGCTTCCCCCTGTGGTGATACCGTCCACGAACGCTTTACCGTCCGTGACCTTGGTCGAGATGCCACCTGTGTCAGCGCCGATCTCATCTGCTCGGTTCTTGGCATCCCGCGCCGCGTCGATAGCGGTCACCAGGTCAGCGTCCGCAGCAGCGGTCAGAGCCGCGATGTCTGTCCTGTTCTGGTCGATCTCGGCGACGGCCGCGTCGATCGCGTCCATGTCCGCTTCGATGGCAGGAGCTTCTGTGTCCACTACAGCTAGGGGCTGGATGGATGCGCCTTCAATGGCGATGGTGGCGCTCTGCACCACCAGATCCGCAGCCGCCGAACGCGCAGTAAACGCATGAGCCACCGCTACCCGACCAAAGAGCGGGTCTGAGAAGGCGTTGGCAAGGCTCTCGTAGTCCTCGCGGGTGACAGCCGCGCCTCGGGTCTTGAAGACCTTGGGGCCGTTGATTTTGGCTGAAGAAATCGTCTCAGGATCGTCCCCCGCTACCGAACCCAATGGGTTGTCGATAACCAGCCCTATCTCCTGAAACGCTACTACCAAGGGAGTCACCACCCCCTGGATAGTGTTCTGGTTGACCAACCCAGCCTTACCACGAGAAGCCACGTAGGTGACGTTGATGGTCGCGCCGGTCGTGGGAACGTTACCCGCTACACCGTCCCCAAAGGTGATCGTTGGGGGCTCGCCGTTGAAGTTGATCTCGTATTGGTCGGTCTCATCGAAGGCTATGAATTCCGCCTCCTCCCACTCAGCCCCGTCAACCGTGACCGTCGCTGAGCCTTGGACGATGAACTTGTCGTCCGGTACTCTGGCTAGCTCGAACTCTTGGAGCGCCGTGCCGTCCGAGACGAAGGTCTCGGTGATGGTCTCGCCCTCGAAGCACGGCACAATCTGAAAGTCACTAGGCCCGTCTCCCGGAGCGAACGTGACCGATTCAGCCGCCTCGAAAATTAGACCGTTCGGGCCGGCGAACTGAAAACCGGACGGAACAGGAACAGCAAAACCCTTCACCTCCGCAAGGGAGACCTGGAGGTCCACTGAGCTTGCGACTGCGGCCCCCATCTTGTACCCGATCTGTCGGGTGAGCTTAGAAACGCTCTTCCGCGTCCTGGCTGTGACCAAGTAGCTATCACTGGCGCGTCGATCGAGGAAAAAGCTGAATCCGTCAAGCCCGAACGAGACCATATCCATCAGCAAAATGCCGAGAGAACTGACCGCGAAATCGTTGAAATCAGCGGCAAACTGTATTTGCAATCTCGCCCGAAGGTCGTCCTCTATTGTATCGAAATCCAGACCAGTGTACCTGGCTCTGTTGATCTCTCGACCCATCAGATAGCTCCGTTGGTCGGGATCATCGTAGTGATCGTGTCTTGCCGGCCGCTCGACGCTACCACGTAGAGCACGTCCACCTGAACTTCCTGAGAGTCGCGAAGGTTCAGGACGTTGACGTCCTGAATGATAGCGCGGGGCTCGTGCTTGCCGATAACGGCGATGACCTCGGAGCGAATCATCTCTGCTAACACGTCATCGTTGTTCTCGAAAACAAACGAAAAGACGTTCGAGCCCACGCCCGGGCGCATAACGCGCTCGCCTTTGGCCACAAGCATGAGCTGGATGATGCTCTGGCGGACCAATTCGTCGTCCGTGACGGGCGCCGGAAACTCCGTCTGGCTCTTCTTGAACGGGAAGTTGAGGCCACGAAACAGCACCATGGTCGGAGCCTACTCCAAAAAGACCTTGCGCGAGGCTACGGTCCCTTCAGTGGTGGGTATGGGCGGCCCTGTAACCCCCGCCGCGGTACCAGCGGAAGGCGTGCCGGGTGGAGACGTAACGGGGACGGCCACGACAAGTCCGGGTACCTGGTGAGAGTGTGCGGCGAACATCGGGAGCCAATCAGCGAACTTCATCGCGGGGCTGGTCGCCCCCTCGCCCAGCTTGACAGCAGCTTTAGAGTCGATCACGACCGAGCCCGCTTGCATGGTGACCTTGTTTCCTGCTGCGTCCTCCGCTCGGATGCCTGTATTGTCGAAAGTGAGCTTGTTCCCCGATCCGTTCTCCACCACCAAAGACCCGTCCGCGTTGCCCGTGACCTTAGCGCCGTTGGGGTTGGTAATCTCAAACGTGTCGTCCGGGAACAGCTTGAAGGACGCGCCATCTTCCTGTCGGATGAGGTGGATGAATTCCTCTCCGGGCTCATCGGAGAAGGCAAGAACATGCCCGCCGGGGGTCTTGAAACCGCGCACCGTTGGAAGGTCTTGAGCGCGATGTCCTAGCTCGCTGGGAACCTCGTCCTCGCCGTACCACCCGCCCCAATAGATGACGGGCTTGGAGGGGCGGCCTGCTTCAAAGGCCACCCGGACAGAATCCCCTACCTCCGGCGGCCAGAACATGCCGTGACCGGTCCCTGCGTTCGGGAAGGAGGGGTCGACCCACACGTTGGGAGGATCGCTCTGCTTGTGCCCCACTTCTGGGGATACGATCTGGATGCGCCCCCGCTGCTCGGGGTCGTCGTTTCGGGTCACGAGCGCGCGGTACACGCCGGGGTAGACCCGGAAATACTCCAGGCCGAACTGAGAGAGCTTCTCTAGGAAGACGCGAAAGCCCTCGCTCATGCGAATCCCTGGTCTACCGGGACCCCTAGATCCCGAGCAGAGCGGTCCGACTGTTCAGCCGGCACACCCGCGTTCTTTGGGCCTTGCGCAGGAACCCCGGCAAGGATGGCTCCGCTGTTGCTCACCCCTTCCCACTCGGTTTCGTAACCACCGCCCGCCCCGAAAGAATGAGTCACCTTGTGGACCATGTAGCGGCCGTTCTTGTCCTCTGAGATGCGGTCACCGAGTCCGCGGACCATGACCATCTCCCCGGGGACCAGCTCTGGTACGCCCGGCGCGCGTATGATCATCTTTACACCCATGTTCGATGTCAGGTTCGAAAACTCCGCCTTGGCGGCCTCCTCGACACGCGGGTCATCTGGAGCGCCGAAATGCTGCGTCGCGCCGTCCTGGCTGTCGTTCGTACCTGGGAAGTCCTCAGATTCACCTGGCGCGGCTGCACCGTCGTTTGCTCGGGCGGGTAGCGCTTCGGCGTCGCCTACGACTTTAGACGTCACCTCACGTGTCTTGGAGTCGACCCCCTGGATAACGAAGCCTCGTAGGGCTCCTGGCATGTAGACAGCCGTGGTCGGGCTGGAGGCGGTGATGATGGGCCATATCCCGGACGCTGGACCGATGCGGCCTTGGAACCGCCCGGGGTAAAGCTGGAAGGTCTTGGTGGGCTCGGCCTGAAAGCGAGCACTTTTGGGCATGACCTTGAGCGTAGGGACGGTCACTTCCCCTTGCGCTGTGCGTCGCCTAACGTCTGTTTGAGTCATAAAACACTGGCTCTCATTCACCAAGTTGTAGATAAGCTGGTAGTCCGTCAAGCTGCCTTGGCTTATCGTCACACTGGTATCGAAAAGAAGACGTTGTTCCTCCGATCCTGGTGGAAGTGCCCGGACTTCACTAAAATCGACATCCAAGTTGCGACGGTTTGCTGGGTCAGACCCCTCCGCTAAAAAAGAGATGATGTTGGCACGCGGCTGGTCGTTGAACTGCTGGCGGCCCTCCTGCCTTGTAGCGCTGAACCCTCCCACTCCCTGAGCGTTGAGCACAATCTGGATGTCCTGCCCGATAGTCACATCGGGTTTGAGCAGCAGCCCTGTGAAGACAGGGGTCATAATGCCGGACGGGATCGCGCCTGCGGCGTACCCCATCTGGACTTCGAGCCGAGAAACGCCCCATTCGATCAGTTCGGAGTTGAGGAACTTGATACCCTCCGTGTACGGAGGGGTGAGCGTGGCGCGGATGACAGGCAGGTAGGCGAGCTGAAGGGTGACGTCGAGCTGTTGAAGCCATGGAAGAGACTCAAGTCCCGACGCCAGCACGGTGGCTGGGCTTCCTTGGAGTTGCCCACCTGGTCCGTTGTTCGACCATAGTGGGACCCGATCGCCATCGGCAGTGATGATGGCCGCTGCCATGAACGGCGAATGGAAGTCGTACGAGATCGTCACCGAGGCGCCCCCTTGAAGAGGCGCTGCGTCACAAAGATGGGGGAGGGGATGCGCAAAGTGGCGCCGATGTGGAAGCCGAACGGCGGCAGCTCGATGTTGTTGGCCGCTGCGATAACCCACCAGAGCACAGGGTCGCCGTAGAAGCGCTGGGCCAGCAGGTCGAAGCGCTCGCCGTCTTTCACCCGGTAGGTGATGTCATCGGGCTGCTCAGGGATCTCAGGAAGGTCGAGCACGTCAAAGAACTCCGTCCCGTCCACCAACACGAAGTCAGCGAAGCGTAGGCGGCTGTTCTGGACGACCTTCCGGGCCACAGGCTCCTCTCAGACCTCAAAACAAGTCAGTCGTGGGTACACCGTTGGCCGCTGTGGCCAGCCTCTGCTCGTAGCCTAGGCTCTGAAGCGCTGTGGACGCCGCTCTCTGAAGCGCACCGCGACGGCCTACCTGAGCACCGGTTCGAGCACGATTCTCCGCCGCCTGCATAGCTCCCTGGAACATCGGCTTGAAGTCCTCGTAGTACCACCTGGGGGTGTGCACAGCTTCGATGAGGAGAGATAGCTCCGCTCGACCGATAGCCGGTGCCATCTGGGCAGGGGAAGTCTCGGCGCGGCCTGGGGTGCGAAGCCCTCCGCCGGCTGTGGGGGTCATGTCGGCGATGCGCGCCATGTCCTGCGCCATCTTGTCGGTCGAAGAGCTGAAGAAGCCCTCGGCAGATTTCATGGTGGCGCGGACGTCGTCGTCGATGGAGTTACCGAATAGGGAGTCTGCGAGAGACTTGATCTTTTCAAAGAACTCCAGGGGGTTCTTGAAGGCGTCCGCGATGGCTGAGCCGACCTTCTTGAAAGCGTCGATGACTTTAGTACCGATACCCAGCACAAAGTCGAAGAAAGCGGTTATGGGGGCGGTAACAAAGTCGTACCAGAGACCCCCGAGCCCTTTTATCGCCGCCCAAAGACCTCCCAGTATGAACCCCGCAAGCTGCTTTAGCCCGTCCCATATGAACATTACAAAATCGCCGATAAAGCTGAAGATTCCTCCACTCTCGTTGACGGCAGTCATCAGCATGCCCCAACCCTTAAGCCCTTCTTCTATGGCGAAACCGATGATGTCGAAAACAGTGCCTACTGCATCACGAAGCGATTGAAACACTTTCATGATCGTCTCGGCGTGCTCGGGGAACTTCTCAGCCAAAGACTGGCCTATACCTGTTATCATACCCAGGACGAACTCCTTGAGTATCCCCACCGCTTTCGCGAGCACTTCTCCGAGAATAGGAAACACCTTGGAGAGGGCGTCTCGGATCATTGGAGGAAGATCGAGGGTTAACCAAAGGAAAGCAGTACCTCCAGCCTTACCGAGAGTCTCGCCCAAACCAGCCCAGTCAATAGCGGCGCCCAGCGTATCAAGCCCTTCGCTTACCGAACTAGCGAGCTTGGTAAACACACCAGCCCAGTCAATCGAAGTACCCAGCTTGTCAAAACCTTCGCTAACTGCGCCCGCTAGCTTGGTGATAATACCCACCCAATCAATTTTCTCCAACGCGCTCAGGATCTCCTCTCCAAACTCACCAGCCTTCCCCAAAAATTCTCCGATCTTCTCCGGTAGCTTCTCAAAGAAGCCTACGACTCCGTCAGCGATCGTCTGAAGGGCCTCCTCGGTGGTCTTGCCCTCTCCTCTGAGCTTTACGAACCAGCCTACGAGGGCGGCGATAGCTGTGAGGGGGATGGCGATGACGGCGGCCCAGGCGAGTACGGACGCACCTACCGCACTGATTACGATGGCGATGGGCGCGAGGGCCTTCATCAGGTCACCAAGCCCTCCAACGAAAGGTCGGAGAGGTTCGGGGGCGAAGGCGATGGGGCCGAGCTGGTGGATCTCGGACATCTTCCGAACGATCGCCCCTAGCGGACCCTTCTCTTCGGCGATGCTCTGAAGGCCCTTCGAGAAGGTCTTGAACTGCTTCCTGGTGTCCCGAACGAACGTACGCGCGCTCTCGCGGCTGATCCCTCGGAAAGACGTCACCATTTGATCGTGCGCAAGCTCCATCTGGTCTGACAGCGTGCGGCCGGTCGAGAAGCCTTGGTCAGCCAGTGTTTTCAAGCTGGTCGTAGCGGTCTGTGTTCTCTTCATCATCGCGAACGTTTTCTCGTTCGCGGAAGTGAAGAAGGTCGTGAGCTGTGCCGCCATCTCCGGCCCCATGGCCTTTTCCAGACGGGCGCGGAGGAAGTCGAGCGCCTGGGGAGTGAATTTCCCCATGGCCTTCGACTGCTGAACCATGTCGAAGAGACCCTGGGTGAAGCCTGCTGGCCCCTGCTGCATCAACTCAAACGACTTGGCGATGTCGCCGGTGCCGATCCCTAGCTCCTGGGCAAGTGCGCCGATGTCGTCATCGGTGCCGGCCATCATGTTCTGAAGGTTCTTCTGGCCTTCCAGGATGGCATCGGTTAGTCGCCCTGCGCTTGCGCGTGCCTGATCGCTGTTCTGCCCCATCTGGAAGAAGCCGGTGGAGAGAGCAGCCTGTTGTTTGGCAAAGTCAGCAAGCTGAGCCGGGTCCAGCTCTTCCCCCATGAGTGCTGCCTTCTGACGCAATCTCTCCATGGTCTGGGGCAGCTCGTTGAGGGCTCCTCCTACGTCCCCTGTGGCTCGCCCCATGTCGAGCATGGACTTGAAGACGGAATCGATCTGCTTGGTAGAGAGCTTAAATTCCTTCCGCATCTGAAGCGAGCTGTTGCGAAAGACGTTTGCGCTGACGCCGGTCACCTCTGAGAGCTTGGCCAAGTCGCTGGCGTTCTTCAGACCCGTAGCACTGAGCGCTTCTTGTGCCTCCGTCCACCCACGGACAGCCATGGCAGCACTGTCGGCGGAGATGTTAAGACCGACAGCTATGCTGGTCGCTTGGCGCCGGAACTTGGTGAGCTTCTCTCCGAGAAAGCCCATGTTCGCACCGGTCGCCTTGGTGACCTTGTCGTGCGCGACGAGTTGGGCTTCGTAGGAGGTTGTCAGGTTTTGGTTGGTGCCGGCTAACTGCTCCAGGTTCTTGTCGACGTCTCGTAGCTGATTGAGCTGGAATGCGGCTGCGATGTTGCTGATCTTGAGCTGCCGTATTCCTTCCTTCACCTTGTCCAACGCCTGGGATATCGCATCGAACCCGGACCCCACCCGGCGCTCATCCTGCACAACCTTGTTGGTCACTTGCTTGAACTGATCCGAGAACCCGCGCAGCTCGGACACGATCGAAGCCAGGTTCGCTTCGACTCCGCCCAGGTTGATGTGGTCGACAGAGCCCTCAATACCTTTGAAGCCCTCAGACACAGCCTGCTGCATCTTGCGCAGGCCGGCATCTTTGGCGCCAAAACTGAATCCCATGCCTAAAAAGTTGAGCGCCATTTACTGCATCTTTTCCAGGCTAGGATTAAGAGACTACCGTGTCTTACTCTTGGCTCGCGCCTCTTTCAGCTCATCGCTGTGCTTCAAGGCAAAACGATACCGCCTCGACGTGGGCATGGCCATCACCGCCTCGTAGTGTTGCTCCATCGCTACCATCACGTAGCGGACCTCCGTCTCGAACGCTTCGTGAGAACGGATGGGAAGAAAAAACCCTCCTGACCGGGATTCACCTCCACTTCTGACTCTTCCATGCACGAGGGGCACTCCACCTCGACGGTGGTGTTCACGCCGCCGTCGATCTGATCGAAGAACCCCCGAAGGAAGTCCCGATCGCGCATGGTCAGGGCTTGGATGTGACGGACGGTTGGTTCTTTGTCGTCCAACGAGGCGATGCGAACACGCATCATGCGTGAGAGACGGTCTTCGGCGTTTCGCTTGGCCTTTTGATCGATCTCGAACTCCAGGCGACCGGTCATGACCTTGATTACGGCTTTGATGCCGGATGGAAGCTGAACTTCCCACAATTCCCGTTTGAGTACGGCCTCGGGCTCATCGGGGTCGAAGCCGTCGGGAAGGGCGATCTCCAGCTCGGACAGGTCTACTTCGAGGGTGTGCTTGGCCTTACACGTGGCGTCGGGGCACTTGAACTCGAAGGGGTACGTGTCCCCTAAGGAAACGCGACGCAGGGCGAGCAGGATGAACGTCCTGTCCCCCGTGCGCATGTCGAGAACGAGCTTGCTGATCTTTTGCCGATCGGAGATGTGGCCGATCTTGAGTACACAGTTGGTCAGCACATCGTTGAACTTGGTGACGATAGATCCGGTCTTGGAGAGGAGGATGTCCTCTTCGACGCCAGTGATCTCGCGAAGCTGGATCTGACGATGCAACTCCCCCTCCGCATCGATGACCCCCATCGGCAGGTCGAAGAGACCCAACCCCGAATGCGGTTCCTCCATCTGTTGCTGAAGACGAGCCTCTTGGTGGGCGGTCATAAAGTCTCCTTGAGAAGCGCACTATCGCTCCTCTAACCTGTACTCAGCCTCCTCCTCAAAGAGCATGACGAGGCTGATGATGGTGCTCGTGACGGTGTTCCCGTTCTTGGCTGCAAGGGATTGAAATCTCTTGTATTCCGAGGAGGCTACCCAGATCGACATCTTCACCTTGTCAGCGCCTTGGTCCTGCCACATGTCAAGGTCGGTGAACTTGTCGGGCGCCTCGACGTACTTGCCCATGAGGTAACGACAAAGCGACCCCTTGGAGTTGAAGCCGTTGCGCTTGGACAAACCCTGTTCGATGCGCTCGTAAAGGCTACGTGATAGGTAGAAGTTGACCAGGCGACGACCTGGGGTCGCCTTCGAGACCTTGGGATTCCGATCGAACGCCTCTGCGGCCATCTCGCAGGCTCTACAGAGCAGGGTGGCGTTTTCGACCGCTTGCTTACCTCCTGCCTGTTCGGGCACGATGAGGTGCAGCTTGAGCTTGGCTGGTTCATCGTAACCACAGTTGCCGCAGCGGTTTTGACAGCGCTCCCAGACCGTCTCTATGAACAGCGCCCGCTTGCGTTGCTCCTCGGAGAGGTCGACCTCTATGACCTCGGCAGGCTCTTCGAGCGTAGACAGGTCTATCACTGGAGAGGCGGTCGGCCGCTCAGCTTCGTCGTCGCTCATTACTCGTCAGAGATACTGCTATCAGGCAGCACACGCAAGCGGAACCTTCTCGTGAGACAACGGATGTCTAGGCTTGCGTCGCTATCACGACTCGTCGCCGCACAGCGTAGGCTTGAGCACAGCCTGAAGCGCATCCCATTCTGCGCGGGCTCGTGCAGTGAAACTTGGGTCGCTGTCCAAGTCGCACCCGGACTCGTGTGAGATCCACCGCACATGTCGACCGCGCACCGGACCGTTGCATGCGGGGCAGGTATCTCCCGGCTCTATCGTTTGTTCCGGTACCGACAAGCCGTTCTCCTTAAGGCCGGTGACCACTTTAGCGACGACGCGCATGATCGCAGCCTTGGCGCTGTTATGGTTGTCGCCGTAGGCGACAAGTGAGGGAAACTCGTAACAGTAACCGACAAAGATGCCGTCTTCGTCGGACCATTCGGTGAGGTAGTGGTAGCGCGCAGTCATTTTCCGCCAGGAACTAGCTTCTGCGCCTACGCTCAATCCAGTCGAACGCATCCTCGTAACCATCAAGTTGCGGGCCAGCACCCGCTCCCGTTCCGAGAGGCCGACCTACCAGGTCTGGCGGGCGCAGGGGTCCTGGAAGAGGCACGACAAAACCACCTGCGTGAGCAGCGGTGGTCTGCTCACCCATCACATCCCAGAGGGACAGCAGGTCCAGGGTCTCCCAATCGTCCATGTACGCAGCTTAGCCCACGAGCGAGACTTCATCCAGTCCCTCAGGCTGGATGTCCAACTCAGCAATGGAGATTCCGCTGGACGACGCATCGAAGTCCGTCCCGCTCTTGTACCGTAGCGGCAGGCAGCCGGAGAGCAGCCAAGCACGCCCCGGCAGCCTACCTGCGATGTCGAACGGGCCAAGGAACGTACCGAGCACACCCGCGCCCGCCTTGAGCGCGTTAAGCACACCCGGATCGACAGCGCTCTGCGCTATGTCTTGGATGCCCTCCGCTACAACACGACCTCTTGCTCGCGCTGCGTTGTCGAGGGTAGGGGAGATGGGCAGCCGGGACAGGAAGTGAACCATTACCAGCGACCGTCTGGGGGTCGGTCCGCCGATTGGAAAACCCCCGGTCAACGCATTGAAGTGCGCCGTGTTACCTTCGATCGCTGTCACGATCCAACGGTAGAAGTCGTGGTCGGTGAAGCGAACCCCGCGTGTCAGCGTGATGGGGCTGATGCGGGCGTTCTTGATGACCGTTCGAGGGTAGTGCCAGTTACCCTCTTCGATCTCACGTGTCTGCGCAGTGATCTCGGGCGACGTCATGGTCGTGAACCCGGCCAAGGGGTTCAGCACCGGCAGTCCGCCTTGGACAACGCTGAAGGCGTCGAACAGCCAGAAGGCGTATTGCTGCATGAGGTCGTGGAAGACGGATCGTGCCATAGATCCTTTACACTACCTCATGTAACGAAGATTACGGCGCGGCGAGCGCCTCCACCTCAAAGTTTTCGACTGAGAAGTCAAACTCCATGAGGTTGATCTCAGAGCTGGTCGCATCCAGATCCCCTGCCGGCTTGCAGCGGATCGGCAAGCACTCGCGCAGGTGGTACGCGAATGCAGGCGCGTCGACGTTGATGTTGGTCAGGTTGGGCTGCGTGCCGTCGGTCGGGAAATCCCGATTGAGCGCCGTGTCGCGGTGGAAGTGGTTGATGTCCACGTCAGCGCGCACCTCCCCCGAACCTTCAACGGCGACGCGCGCCCAATCCCAGAAGCTCGTGTCCAGACGAGCTGTACCTCGCTGAAGCGAGCAGTCTGAAACGGTGGGCACCCCAGGCTGTTTGCGCGTGTAGACGAACGTACCTTCCCTGTACTCCGCACCCTCGATGGTGACCTCGGGGAGCGTCGTGGTCGAAAAGCCCGCCTGCGGACGTCCTGCCGGCTGCAACCGCGGCGTGCCGTCGGGAGAGGTGGCGACGACCTGCCAGCGGAAGGAATGGAGGAAATCCGTTGATTGTGCACGAGCCAAGGGCGTCTCCTATGTGCCTAGCACCCGTACTTACGTACGGGCGAGAAGTCCTGTCACTCTACCAGACCCGTGTCAGATCAGGACTCGGGTCGCAACAGCGCGTAGAGCGTGCCGGCGATGGCGTCGTCGGTCCGCCGTACGATGAGGCCAATGGTCGCGCCCGGCGCGTCGGTCACCCCGCCGTAGACCGTGTTGGGACCGACGCGGAGTGCTGCGGCGTTGGCGTCGACGTCGGCGAGCAGGTTGCCGACACCAGCGGCCTGGTCGCGGATCTGAACCGCTTCACCGGCCACGTTGGCCGTAATCTCCGCCCAGATGTCCAAGACGCGGTAGCGCTTGGTGAGCGACCCCGCCGGGATGACGGGAATGTCGTCCGGCGCCCCGCCGGCCCCCGCCACCAGCGGTACCCGGAGAAGGATGGCGCCAGCAAGCAGCGTCGCCGCAGCAACTGGCACGATGTCATCCTGGTCCACGCTGTTGGGCGGGGACTGGAGTCCCGAGGCGATCTCGTCGGCGCTGTACGTCACCGAGAGCGACACCCGACCTGCTGCCATCTCCGCCTGAAGCGCGCTCAGGTCTGGGATGGCCCCTGCTGGGTAGTCTTCGACGACCCGCGGCGTCCCGAAGAAGAGATCGATGTAGAAATCCCCCAGGCGGATGGGCGACTCGTCGCCGCTGAGCCCGAGATGCGTGATGGTCAAGTCGGCCATGTGTCTTCTCTCCGTCTCGGGTTTAGAGGCTCCGAGGGCCTTGGTTCTTGTACTACCGACAGCCTTCGCGGCTCAAGGTGTACGAGGGTGAACAGATAGCAGAAACCGTCAACTCAGAGTCTTCTGACTAAATTTGAAGCGGATAAATTCCGCCGGCCGGTTGGGCGCGAGCCCCACATCGATGACTACCTGGCTGGACTCCGCATTGTTGTTCGTCTCGTCGACGATGACGAAGAAGCTCTCGGTCGGCGTGTTGCCAGCAAAGAGCCCATCGTTGTGTAGAGGCGTGAGGAAACCACCTAGCTGGGCTTTGATCTTGGCCCATAGAGCCGGTCCGTTGTTCTCGAACGCGATCCAGTGGGTCGCATTGAATACCGACTTTTCGACGAACATGAACGTGCGTCGCGCTTGGATAAAGCGCCATTCCGCTTCGCTGGTGGACGCGAAGGTACGGGCTCCCCATACCACCAAGCCGGTCTGTGGCGTGTTGATGAGGGGGTTGATGTTCGCCGGGTAGACCAGATCGCGCTCGCCCTGATCGGGGTTGAACTCCAGCCCGAGCAGGAAATTCAACTTGCCGTCGACCGTACCCGCGGGCGCCTTACCCACGTTACGGTTGTTGTCGGTCCTGGCGTAAATGCCGGCGACGTGCCCGAGAGCGGGAACGGTGATGGGTTGACCGGTTGGGGAGAGCGGATCGGCTACGCGCACGTGCGGCCAGTAGATCGCGCCCCACTTCGTGTTGCGCCCCAGGTCGTTGCGAAGCCAATCCACCGCCTCTTGCGCATCCGAACCAACAGGTGGTTGAAGGATAAGGAAGCGATCACCGCCCGAAGGCTGGAACGCGCGCCCCTCGGCGTAGTCGATGAGGTCGCCGGTGATGGTCACATCGCCCACGAAGTCGGGAACGATGACTTGCATCAGCTCTTCGACACGGTTGAGCGCGAACACCCCCTCCCGACCGGCTTCCAAAGATGGGTTGGTGAACTGGTTGCGCCCGTAGGTGGAGGGGGTGAAGGTTCCGTCAGACCCTGCGTCCCAGGACTGTACAACAGCAGCAACCGTGTCGTAGGTGACCTTGGTCGTGTCTCCGAAGGTCTCCAGGTGCTGGGTCTCGGTCGGAGCCGTCCACCATGTGGTCTGCACCAAGATACCGCCTACGATGGGCTCCAGGAGCGTTACATCGAGAGCACCGGTGGTGTAGTTGATGGTGTTGTTACCGGTCGGATCGACGTCTCCGGTGAGATTCCCGTTGCCGTCATCGGTGACGGTCAGCGTTGTTCCTGCGCCGGTGGTCGTGCCTTCGTAGGTGAGCATGAAGGTCCGCGGCCGAACAGGGAGACCACCGGATGCGAGAGAGGTGACAATGGTGGAGCCACCTGCGGTCTCATCACCGCCCGCGACGACTTGGCCGCGTCCGACGGCCTGGAGCTGACCGGGGGCCTCGTTGCCGCCCGGATCGGTGACCGAGATGAGGTCGCTCAACTCGTTGATGACGTCGGCCCAGAAACTGGTCGAGGTCGGATCGTTGAAGACCAACTCCTCGAAGGTCTCCTGGACGTCGAACACGGTGGGCGAGGAGCTGTTCCGGAGGGCCACGTTGACGTCGAACCGGCTGAACTGGCCGGTGGCGACGGTGAGGAAGTCGGCGTTGCCGTTGATCTGGATCTGAAGGTCATCGCCCCACACACCCGCTGAGATCGGGTCGAGGTCCCAGGCATCGATCTGGTAGTCGACCAGGATACCCGCTTCGTCATGCGGTGCCGTCTCGAAGGTGATGTCGTACGACCCGTCGCCATAGTCGATGGTCGAGTCGACACCGCCCACCATGCCGGTGACGCTGAAACCACCGTCAGCTACTGTCTCCAGGATGGCTACGTTTCCAACCGCCCCTTCCACAGTGTTCGTCAGGGACACCAAACCAACACCGCCGTTGGCTGCTGTGATGTTGAGGATCCCTGCGGTGTTCGCAGCGTTCACAGCTAAGATGATGCGGTCTCGCACATCATCCGCAGTAACGTCCGCGGAGACGTCCACCGTTCTGTTTCCAGGAATGACCCCGTCCGGAACGGTGTCGAACTCAAACACCACCGCCGGGTTGACGCCGTCATCGAGGGTGAAGGTCTCACCATCGATCAAAGCAGCAAACGCAACCGTAGTGATGGAACCCGTAGCTGTGCTGAGCCCTGCGCCTAACAACTTCCCCGTGGCCCCGTCATCTACAGCGGTCAGGGTTTCTGACGTAGGGGTGTAGCCCAGGCGCAAGTCTCCAGCCGCTCCCACTCCGGGCGACTCTGAACCGGCGAACTTCACGCTGAGGAAGCCAGAGCGATGGTCGAAGCGGATCACAGACCCCTCGACCGTCGTGACCGTCACGATCGAGCCGGTGCCAGCAGGGATGGCGATGGTTCGGTCACCGTTGCCGTCGGGGTCGAAGATGAGCGACGCCGTGCCTCTCACCACCGAATCCAGTGCCTCGTCGAAGGCGGGTAGGCTGCCGGGAGCAATGCGCGCTTCGTAGTCGTCGGTTCCGCTGACGAGTGCCACGTCGGCGCCGTCGGCGCGGTTGCGCAGGTCTTCGGTCGCGACCAACGTGCCGGCTGTGCGCCAGCGAAGATTGAACGTGCCAGGGATGACCGGTGAATCCCCGTCGTTCGCCTTGACGACGGTGGTGGCGGAGGTCTTGGCGAAGTTGAGGGTAGCGCCGTCACCTGTCTCGATCTGTTGCTTGTTCGTCTGGCTCTGAACCTTGGCTTCGCTCAAAACCGCGTCGGACGGAACGACGCGATTGATGAACGCCCGCCGTCCGCCGTTGGCGAAGAAGGCGGCCATCGAGATCGGCAGCAGACCGTTGGAGCTGATGCCTCCGAAACGCGAGAAGAACTGCGGGAAAGAGGTGACCAGCGTCGCTTCGTTGGTCGGCCCCTTCTCGGTAAAGCCGACACCACCGACGTTGCTGGTGGAGACAGCCTGAATCGTTTGGACCTGGGATGGGACTTCCTCGATGAAAATCCCGGCGGACAACAGCTCTGCCACGGTTCACTCCACAGATCGATGAAAGGGTTCAGGAGCGACTACGGCGCCGCGATGAGGAGGAACTGGATGAATCGGACTCGCCGACCACTTCGGCAGAGGGCGTCTCTTCCTTGGGAGGGTCGGCTGGCTTGGGCGCTGTCGACAGCGCGACTGCGGCTGTTGCGCTCACGCTCACCTCCGGCTTGGAAGCGACCGGCTTGGGCACCGGCTTCTTCGCTTCCTTGACCTCTGGAGCACCTTCTTTGCCCTTCGCCCCAGCATCCGGCTTGGTAGCGACCTCGGGCTTGGCAACCTCCGAGACCTGCTTGAGGATGAGAAGCCCCTTCTTTCGCTTGCGGATGATATCGGCTGAGCCTACCTGACGCGCGTCCAGGACGAGCGTACCTTTTCCCGGGACAGACGTAGATGTCCCATCCCGTAAAGAGACTGGACAGGGCACGCGCTTGGGGTTGTAGAGCCGGAAGGCCATTGAAACCGTCCTACGTCTGGGAAAGGTTGAAGACCGGTGCATCGGTGACGGCGGTCTTGGTCTCGTCATCCGTCAGATCTAGCTCACCCTCCACCCGGAGATTGAGGGTAAACCCGATCTTGCGCTTGGTGACGTCCTGCGTCTCATCCAGGTTGGAGCTGGACTCGAAGAAGCAGTCGTACGTGCGGATGTCCCCGATGGAGTCGAACAGGCCGATCTTGGCATACGGTTGAAAGCGCCGGATGGCGTACATGAACATCACGTTGGCGTTGTTGCGGGTGGCGGCTTCTTGCCGATTTTCGATGTTCAGCACATACGCCAGATCGTAAGGCACCGCCTGTTGGCGGTCATCGAAGCTGCTCCACCCGGACAGGTCCCCAGAAACGACAGGAAGGGCACCTTTGGAGGGGGCGCGGTACTGCCTGGACCCGGGGTGCCAGCGGTTCATCGCCGGATCGAGGGATTCCCTGGACACCCAAAAAACAGGCATCTGGTAGCGCTCGAACAAGTCTTCCGGGAAGCTCCACGTGACGGGAACGCCCGGGAGCCCGGCGGGAGGTGAAACCCCTTCGACCTGGACGAAGTAGTTGGGAAAGATGCCGAGCTTTTTCAACGCCGGATCGCACTCGACGTCGGGGTCTTTGGAGGTGGGGGAGTACCATACTTCTCCCCCCAGGGTCTCAACGATCCCGCGATCGAAGTCGCGCAAAGTGACCGTGCCGTTCTGACGGCGGCCCTCTGCTCGTTCGCGCAGTTCTTCGAGACCTACCAACGCCATGTGCAGTCCTCTCCTCTGATGCGATCGGGTGTCAGTCCCCGGGGTACTCTTGCTCGGCACGCCGCAAGATCTCGTTGTGGAGCATCACGCTCTTCGCACGACCGAGGAACGCGGCCAGGTAGTTGGCATCGGCAGCATCCTCACCCGGCCAGGCGGGAAGCAACCCTTGCTCCTCGTAGTCCTCGATGGTGCCGAACACGAGCCCTTCGGCGTCTTCGATGCTGATGCCGTGCTTCTCCATCAGTCCAGCGATCAGAGATGCGACGTACTTCTCGAAGGTGTCCGAGACGTCTGGGACGTTCACAGCCCCAACCGTGTAAGCAGGCGTGTCCTGCCCGGACCCTGCCTCCTGGGGCTCTGGGGACGTGCCGGCGAGGCTGAGGCCCCCGGTCTCGGCTGGGGGCATCGGCATGTTGGCGGCCTCTTGAAGGCGCTGCCGGATCTGACCCAAAATCTGGGTCGCTTCGGTGTAGATGCTCATCGTCGTCTCTCCCTGATTTGAGCCCGGCTCAGAAACTACCCAGTCTCTCGGCGAAGGGTATGTACTTGGCCGCCTCTGCCGGTGTGATGTGTCGTTGGACCCTAGCGGGCCAACTTCTCCAACCCTGATACGAAGCGCGCGTGAACGCAAAGGTCAAAGTGGAATGCGCTTTGAGAATACCCTGCATCCCACCAGCAATCTGCCTGAGGGCCGGGCGCCAGTGGGGTTTCGCATTCTGTCCACCCATTCCAAACTCCAACCGCAACCCCTCAAACGCGATGTCCGGAACAGCCGTCTGTTGGCGATTTCGCTTATCGCTCAGCTTGAGACGTACTCCAGCTCGGGCTAACTCTCTTTGCCACTTCGACTTGTCGCGGCGTCTGTCTTTCCTAACCTGTTCCACCTCTTTCGGGGTGACCTTTCGTACCACCAACCGCGCTTCGTTGCGCTTAGGAGTGAAAGGTAGCGCTTCTGCTGTCCAGGGTGAATACTTCTCTAGTACAGCAACACCGGGATGCGTTTTAGCCATCCGTCTTCGGGGCTCAATGTACAAAACGCTCACGGAGCCGTCAACTTCACGTACACCCGAACGCCGCGAGTTAAGGCGCACCGCGAATGCAGGAACGACTGCGTTTACTTGAGCGACTTCGAGCGCTTTCCTGTATTCCTCCCACTCGGGAGCAGAAGGAATGCGCTGGAGAAGCTCTTCGTGTAATCGCTTAGCGGCGTAGTACACGAGCTGGGCTTGAAACGCCTCCGTACGCTCGGGCCACTCTCTGACGACGGCAAAATAGCTCCGCGTCCGCTGAGTCGGACAGATGGACAGCATTAGAGCTTTCCGCCGCTGTTGAGGCGCGAGGTCACCTCCCTGACAATCTGGGTGAAGAGTAACAGAGCTTTGGGGAGGTGCTTGTCGAGGTTGCCCCAGGTTTCTCCATCAGAGACCTCGAAGCTGGGCTCTGCCTGATCGGTATCCGGGCGGTATTCCGCCAGGTACCGCAGGTGCTGCCGGCAGATCCCTACGATACGGGTTTCAGATCCTTTGACCCGGATGGCGAATTCCTTCGGCTGCCCACAGACAAAACACCACCGATCGAGGCTCGGCATGATGCCCTCATACTCGGGGAAGGCGTGCCCGGCCATGGGGGAGCCACACGGCTTGCTCGCTAGGCAGAGGTGTCCGGGAAGTCCTGCATCCCTGGCTCGCCAGTAGTAGATACAGGACGAGCAAACCGCGGAGAGCCCGGCCTCTTGAGCCGCTTTCATCCTGTCAACGTCCAACCAGCTCGGCTTTGGGAGATGGGTCACGGCGCGATCCTACGCTCCGGCGTGAACTCGGTCCGCCTCTTGACCGTGAGCCGGAAATTGACAAAGGCAGCTTCGTTGTTGACGTGCCCATCGCTGTCGACGTTTTCGACGTCGAAGGCGAACTTTCGACCGGGTACCGGTGCATGATCGACACCTTCCTCATTGAAGAAGGGTATGTCCCAAACCTGAACCACATCCCCTACGAGAGGGACGCGCATGCCGGCGGCCTCCACAATGGAGCGGGGAATGGTGATGATGGCATCCCATTCGGCGCGCTGACCTTGTTCGATGGTTTCGCGGATAGGCTCAGGTTTGTCGAAGGAACCCTTGAGCTTGTAGGGACCTATCCAGACAATGTGGACCGGCTCATCATAGAGCGGATCGCGCTTGGACCGCTCCATGTCGCGCACGAAGTACAGTATCTCCGTCCCCGAGATGGTCGCGCTGTGCTCGGTGGCGTAGGTGTCAAACAAAAGACGCTCGACCTGAGCAGCCAAGGACAAGTCGAACGAGCCTTTGCAGGGCTCGCAAAAGCTGGTGGTAGGGAACGGCTCCAGTTTACCCTTGGTCATGCGGCCTACCCATCACCCCTTAACCTGTCAGGAAACCAAGCGGGAAGCCGCTGTCAAAAATCTCCTCTTCCAACCGATCTCGCTCCTCTTGGGCTTGCTCGTACAGCCGGTCTGCGTTGAGCGTGAGCGTACCTTGCGCGGAGGGGTATGCATCGTACTTGCCGCGCACCAGGGACAACGTTCCCTTGGCTTCGGCCAGTGCTTTGCGTCTGATCAGATCGTGGTCTCGGAACTTCAGGTGCTCCAGGGTGACGCAGTTGGGTTTGTAGAAGATGACCGCCTTTAACGGGTTGGAACCCAACGCATCAGAGCTGATCCTATAGACGAGAAAGTAGCTGCGCTCGCCTCGTACCACCTCCCATTCAGGCTCTACCGAGATGATGCGCTTGGCCATCTCAATGTACTGAAGAGACTGCACGAACGAACTGTAGAGCCCTCCTCCGCGTGGGTTGGCGAAGACGTCGTACGGGATCTTATCCACGAACGCGAACGGACTGAAAATTGTCGCGAAGTCCAATTCCCGCTCGGCGAACACCACCTCGAAGACAGTGTCAACGTCATCGGGTAGCTCGACGCGCGTTTCGTTCGGGATCAAGTCTTTCTCTAAGACCCTTTCGATACCCTTCTTGGCGATGAACCACTCGATGGCGTCATCGATGGCGTCGTCGAGCTGCTCCTGTGACAACTCGACACAGATCAGTGGCCCTCCGAGCTTGCGAAGAAGCCACTGTTCCAGCTCTGCTCGGGTCATCAGCCGCTGGGCCACAAGCTCTCCTGTCTCGGAATTTCAAAGATCCGAACGCTCTTCTGTGCATCCTTTCATCGCTGGGACGACGGGATCAACTCTCCTCGACGTCGAACATCACCTTCAGCAGGTACGCCCGCAGCTCACCGACGAGTCGGACTTCGGCAGGGATCTCGATCTTGGCGGCGTCCGCCACCGCCTTCAGGTCTTTGCCCGTCATCCCCATCAGGCTGTCCGCCGTGAGCGCAGATTCCTCAGCCTGCTGTTCTTCTTGCTGCTCTTCCTGCTTCTCGACTTGCTGCTCTTTCGCCCCCTGAGCCTCTGCGTCACCCGCTGCCTTCTCTTCCTCGCGCGTCTGCGTGACCGGGTCTTCTTGGGGCGGCACAGGGGTCGCGGAGGGGGTAGATGACGCAGCCAGGTCGGGCTCGGTCTTCTTCGCAGGAGGTGACAGCGCAGGGATCACACGCACGATGGACGGAGCGGGCGGTGTGAACGGCACGAGGAGCTTTCCACCGGCCGGAGTCGCGAACTTCGCCCACTGCTCGCCAATGAGCACGGCGCCGTCTCGGACGCGACCGTAGCCGGGGACAAACGCCTGCTGGACGTCAGGATTCTTGGTGTACTGATGTTCCATTTGACGATGTCTCCTGTTTCTCGTGGGGAACAGCGGCCAGGTCTTCCAAGCCCTGGGCGAGGGCCTTCAGTTCTGCGAGTTGGCCCTCGATGAAGAGTACCTTCTGCTGGATGCGAAGCGCCACTTGTCGGACGAGTTGGCGGTCTTCATCGGGGAGAGGAGCGGGCGGCGTCTTGCTACGCATCTTCGCGGCCTCGCCCAGGGAGGGCGCGTTCAGGGCGCCGATGGCGTTCAGCTCGCGCTCGATCTCTTCGGGGGTGGGCATGAGGAGGCTCCTTGGTCCGACATCCTGGGGCTGGGAAACAGAGTAGCGCGGGGAGAACGAAGAACCAACCGCCTACTACTTCAAACCACATTGGCGAGGACAGAACCCTTTCGGCGCTTGAGGCGCAAGAATTTACGCTCTAGCCGCAATCCGGGAGCGGTGCCCGTATAGAGCCTACGAGCAACAAGGTCACGAGCGTCACCATTGAACCACACGGTGCGGGCACTGATATAACGTTCTCTGTCGTCGGTCTCCCACTCGACTTCCTGAATATGCCCTGGTTTCTCGCCGATGAAGTCAAGCAGCCAGTCTAAGAAGAAAGGAGACCCAGATGTAAACGCCAATGAGTTACCACGTTTGTTAGCGTGACCGTCCCCATCAAAGCAACCCCGGAGAAAGTGCCATAACAGAGTATCGTCTCGAATCTTTGGCGGCTTCAGTGTTAGAGATTTTGCCGGGGTTATGCTGTAGTACCTTTCCAGGGCCTCTACCCAATCGACACTACACACATCCAACCAGCTATACACACGACCTGTGTTGTTGGGTTTGTCCCTTATGGGCTGGTCTAGGGTAGCGAACAGCTTGAGACTTTCGAGAATGCAGCGGTCCTTTGGGTGTACTCCAAAGGCTACAGATCTACGATTTTGCGGGACACACCCATCGGCTGCCACGAAGCCGGCGAAGTACGCAGAAACTGGGGTAGGGGTGCGAAAGAAGTCCCGATCGCACTCGGTATACTTTGCGTACACCCGATCGGGTTTCGCTTCTCGTCCGCTGCGTCGGACGGCTTCTTGGATCCGGCCGAACGAGACCCCAAAGATCGCCCCCACCTCCGCCATGGTCATTTTCTCGTTTGCGAAGTACATCTCGACCGCGGCGTCTGTGTCAAAAGTTGGCGGACTCGCTTCGCGATGAGAACGCGTTCGGACGCCTCGCTCCCGTAATATCTGACTCACACGCCCTTGGCTTACCCCAAACTCGGCCGCAAGTTGCGCCTGGGTCAGGTTTTTTCCTTCAGCAAGGGCCTGCGTATAGCGGTCAACCACGGCCTGGGCCGAGTGGATACGACCTCGTGGTTTGAGGTCTTTACGTCCTTTTGGCCTTCCCATAGTCGGGCATAGTAGTACATCAGAAGAAGAACGTAAAGAAAAGGGCGACCTTAGGCCGCCCTTTTCTCAAGCTATCTCTAGCGCGGCTAGAGATTTTGCACCCTGATCTGACCGTAGTAGTCAGGGCGGAGGAGCTTCTTCGCGTACCGGGTCCGCAGACCCTTCCTGAAGCTGAAGTCACTCGGATCCAGGAATGTTGGGGTGACCTGGAGCGGGATGTAGGGCGCCCACACGAAGCCGGCTTCCAGGAAGTGCATGCCCTTGAGCCCCACCAGCATCTGGTCGGTGCTGAAGAACGGGTCCTCGTAGACGCGCCACTTGTTCATCATGGTGCCGGTCCGGTAGATGCCGAACTGACCGTGGGTACCCATGGGGCGCGGCAGATCGACCGGAGCGTCGATGGCCATGCCTGCTGAGTACAGGGGCTTGAAGTCGCCGTGCGTGGTGAGTTGGGCGAACAGGGCCGAGACCTCGGGCGAGGTCACGATGAAGTTCGCCGGCTGCCGCAGGGTCTTCTTGTGGATGGTGTTGGCCACGGTCGAGATGACCGTGATCATGGATCGCAGGTGGTCGTGCTCAGTGATGCCAGCGGGTACGGCGCGGTCGAAGACGCCGGTGGTCCCGGTGCTGTTCTGGAACAGCTCCTGGATGATCTCGCGGTCAATCTCCAAGGAGATCTCTTGCGCCACCGCCGAGACCAACTCGGTCTCCGCATCGATGCCGTGGAAGGCCCGGAGGTCTTCCGCAGCCTCACTGCTCCACAACGCCTTGAGGCGGCGCGGGACCGCTTCGACGGGCGCCTTGCGGACGTCCAGGTTCACCTGCGGGATCTTGGTGTTCAGCTCGCCGTCGTAGAAGTAGAACACCTTGATCGAGTTGCCCGCTACCGGCGCAACCGTGAACAGGAACCCGGTGAGCGAGCCGTTGGCGTAGTTGAGCGAACCGGCGGTCACGTCGCCCGTGAACCCACCCGCGCCGTTGTCCACTGCTTCCTGCACAGTCGCGCCCGCCGAATCCAGCTCGCGGACGGTGACCGAGAAGCCGCGCTCTGCGTTGAGCGGACGGACCGGCGTGAAGCCGAGGTTGACGTCCAGACCGGTGCCCACACCACCGAAGGCTGCGCCGTCCCCCACCGCGGCGATTTCACCGTCGATGAACTCGGACGAGTAGTCGCGGTTGAAGTCGCGTGGGAAGACGTTACCTGCGGTCGTCGACCCCTTGGTCGTGCCGTAGATGTAGTCCAGGAAGAAGACGGCGCCGATCGGCGCAGTCATTGGTTGGACAGACACCAGCTCGTGCGCGATGAGGTTGGGAAACACCCTCCGCAAGATCGGGAAGATGTACTTGGTGAACGGGCCGACGTTGCCACCGCGCGTCTCCTCGTCGATCAGGCGCATGGTCTGTGCATCGACGCCGCGGAGGTGCTGGGACTGGTTCTCCATGAGCATCGCGGTGAGGCCGAGCACGTACCGCTGCTGCTCGCTGCGATCCGGGATGCCCTCCAGCAGCGCTCCCCACTTGTTGATGCACTGATTCACGTAGCCCCGTGCGAGGACCGTACCCTGACGATCCTCCCCCGGGACGCCTTCGACCATCTGTCGCGCTTCCATTGTTTCTACTCCTCAGAGGGGTTTTTGTGGGAGGGGATCTCCCGGGGGTGGCCTGCTACGAGGCCGACAGTCGCTTGATTTCATCGAGAGAAAGGCCGGTGCCGTTGTAACTCGCCCCGGATCGAGCGTCGCTGCTTGCGTGAGCTTCCATCACCGGTTCGTTCGGGTTGGAAATGTCGTAGTCCAATCCGCCCGTACGGGCGGATTGGGGCAGTTGGGGCGCCGGCTCGACATGGCTGACGGAGTTGGAGCCTGCCAAAGCGCGCACACGGGCACGGATGGCATCGACCTGGTCCGATTCGGACATCGGGCGGCGGAACTGGTCCAACACCTGATCCACTTCCGCTCGGTTGGTCGGCGGGTTCTCCTCGAAGTGGCTGACCATCTCCGCACGGCGGGGGTGGTGACGAAGTCGCTCGGCGATGTAGGCGTCGATCGCTTGGGCCTTGTTGAGAGTTACCGACTTCTCCAACGCCTCTTTGAGCTGGGTCATCTGCGTTTCGAGGGCCTGAACTCGCCGATCGGACTCAGACTTGACCTTGTTCATCTCCTTCTGCCGCGCGTCCTCTTGTGCCTTCTTCTCGGCCGCGCGGCGATCCAGCTCTTCTTGGACAGCGGAGACCTTGGTGGCGATCTCTTCAACAGATCCGTAGCTCGCCACGTCACCGACGATGCTGCGGATCAGATCGGCGTCGGCGCTCCCTTGAAGCTGTTGCTCCAGATAGAAGCGGTAGCCTGCCTTCTTGGCCATCGCTGCGAGCTTGTTGACCTGGTCTTCGAGCTGGACCTTCTCCTTGGAAAAGGAGCTGCGCTCGGTCGCGAGCTGGCCTTCCAGCTTGTCGATGCGGTCTTCGAGCTTGGCGACGACCGATTCCTCATCCTCGGAGAGGACGTAGGGTCGGATGACGGTCTTGATCTGTTCGACCGCCTTCATCGCGCCAGCCAACTTCGGATCGGAGAGCATGTCACCACGAACCTGCTCGGCAATCTGCTCTTTGGCGTCGACGATCTGCTGGGTCACCTTCTCGGTGACCTGTTTGACCGCCTCGTCCTTGCCCTTTTCGCGCCCGGCCTCTTCGGCTTGGAGGACGCGCTTCTCGGCATCCTCGGTGAGCTTGGCGAGTAGGGCATCTTTTTCGGCGAGCTGCTCTTGCATCTCTCGGGTCGCCTGGGCCGAGATGGCTTCAAACAGCTCGGGATGCTGTTCCTTGAGCTGCTCCTCGGTGAGGTCTTGGATCTCCATACTCAGGTTCCCCTTGTTCTCTTGGAAGGATTCTGGCCACGCATCGCGGTCTGCTGGATCGGCGACGGCGTCGAAGGTGACCAACCGGAAGCCGGGTTGGACTACAGATTCACCTTGCGCGTTGGTCCGTGTTGCGCCGAAGCCTCTGGAAGAAACACCGACCTGACAACCTGCTTCGACGATGGCTTTGAGGTTCTGTCCGCGCGCGGTGTTGAGAATCTCTGCTTCACCGTACATCACACCATCAGGTTGAAGGTCCAACTTTGTGATAACGTGAGAAATACGGTTGAGGCTTGTACGACCATCCAACGGATGGTCGGCTTCCCCGAATACACGACGCTGTTCAATCAGAGGTTGGAGGCGCTTCAGCTCCTCCGCTACGAGATTGCGCGGGTATAGGCGCTTGTTTTCGGTGGCCCGATCAGCGCGACCGAACTCACCCTTAAGGATCCACTTCTTCGGCGCACCCTCTACGACTTCACGCTCTTCAACGACCAGAGGTGTCGACGGGTAGTAGACCCCTTCGATGAGACCCACCTGTCCCTGCGTGTCCTCCAAGAGGGCGCGACCGATTTTTTTGGCTGGGGTAGGGGGTGTACTCATCGTTCTCGTTTCCAGAACTTGGCTTTGAAGGGACCTCGATCGAGGATGCTGGGCTTCTTCTTGACTTCGCGCTTCTTCGGTTTGAGCCCCGTCATCAGGTCGCTGACTCCAAGAATCTCCCGCCAGGTACTACGGTAGGCGGTCCGTCGCTTTCGATGACCACCATAACCCTCGTGGATCACTGCGGTCCTGGCTTGCCCTTCTCTTTCGCAGCCCACTGGGCCATCTTCTTGGCGCCGTACTTCTTCTGTCCGATGGCCGCCGCCACCGCTTTGGGATCTTGGATGTCGGGGCGCTTCTCCAACTCCTTCGCCAGGGCGGCGAAGCGACCCCCCTTTCCCGTCTCGGAATTCCAAGGATCCGAGCGTCCTTTCAACCCAAAAGGGGCCTTCTCAGCTTCCATGACGGCCTCCTCGGGGAGAAGGTGCTCGTAGCAGGCTGCGAGAAAGGTGATGTCGTTGTCGTCGATGGATTCCTTCTTGTAGCCGTTCTTCTTTGCGGCCTTCATCCCCTTGACGACCTTCATCGCCTCATCGCCGGGCATGTTGGCGAGCTTCACACCCATCTCAACCATACCTTGCACAGCGTCCAGGGTGTCATCCTCGGACATGGTCGCCATGCCGACGAGCTTGTTCTTAAGACCCCTCACGTATGCCGGGATGTCGTCATCGGAGAGCGACTCCAGCTTGACGGCGACGCCCTTCATGAGGGCCAAAGCGTCATCGTCCGACAGTCCTTCGAGCGCGCTTGCGGCAAGCGCGATGACAGCCAGGTCTGAACCCTCAACCTGGTCCTCCTCCTCCGAGTCGGCGAAGAGGCTCACGTCTTCGATGAGGTCGTCGTAAATCTCCAACATCTCCAGAAACGTGCTGAAGAAGAGCTTGAAGTCCTCTTCAAATTCCGCCGCGTCGGTGTCGCCCAACTCGTACTCATGCAACGTCTCTGCATAGTCAGCAGCGGTCTCGGCCAGGGCGTTGACGGCCTGGCAGAACTCGATGACGCCTTCGCGGATCTCGTCATCCCCCTCCTCATCGAAGAGGTCTGCCTCGACCATCTCGGCGAGGGTCTCCTCGACCGGGACGAGTTGATGGGCAAGATCGTTGGCAGCCAGCGAGAGCGACGCGAACGCCTGCGTGTTCTCCAACACCTTGGGCGCGAGCGAGACCTTACCGGCTGCCTCCATCAGATCGTTGAGATCGGCGATCAACGCCGTCAGCGCATCCGCCTCCACCCCTTCCTGTGCAGGCGACGGACGGCGCAACGTGATGCGCTTGACACCTGACTTGCGCAGGTGGCCGAGGCGGGACTGCGCTCGCTTGTAGAGGCGCTTGAAGCGTCGGCCCGCGGCCGATCGGCGCCACTTCTTGACCATGCGCTTCTTGACGGCCTTGACACGGCGGTACTTGCGACGGGCGAGACGTCGTTCACGACGAATCTCAGCGCCGCGCTCCTGTCGCATAATACGTGCGGCTTGCTCAGACAAGTCCGCCAACTGGTCGTCGTCCAGATCTGCTTGGTCGAGAAGCCGGGAGATCTCCGCCGCGACGCGCGCCACGTCCAGATCGACCACTTCTGCTGGGTGAGGGTCTTCCTGACGAGTGGAGTCCTCCACGATAGGAGCAGACGGCGGGGGGTTGACGATTCGCTGCACCCTTTCATCATCGCGTACCAACCCGATGAGGGCGAAGTCTTCGGCAAGAGAAGAGAGCTTGGGCTGGGTCACGGCGAATCCTCCGGACTCACGTCGGCTTGGGCAGCAGCTTCTACAAAACACCGCGCCACAGAGATTGGAAAGAGAACTTCCGACAGAACGTTGCGAAAATCGGCAAGTGTGTTGACGCTCGCGTCCTGTTGGATTGTGAGCACCTTCTCCGCAGCGGTACTGACCGTCTCTAGGTGCTCGGACAACTCCACTTGGACCCTGTCCGCGAGGCTATCAGCGCCATCTCGGAATTCCAAAGAACCGAGCGGCCTCGCATCCCCAAAGTCGAAGCTGTTGAGCTTGTTGCGCTCATCCCTAAGCATGCGCACCAGGTCTTCAAGATCGGTAACGACCTGCATTCGGTCATCATCGCCGACGATGTTCTCGTCTAGCTTTTGGAGCTGACGCTCCTCGATCTCTTTGAGCCCTTTATGCCAACAGGCCCGCTTCAGCGTGTTTTCGTGCTCAACCCACAGGGAGCGGAAGTCCGACCGCTGGAGGATCTCGGCCTTCGCCTTGAGAACCACTGCGGCCACATCCTGTTTTGCTGGTCGAACAGACTCTACCAGGGAAGCGAGCCGAAGAGCAGCATCTGGGTCACCGCTGAGCAAGCCCTTCACAACCTGCTCAGCTTCCTCCTGTACAAACGCCTCAAGGTTCTCCTCGGAGTAAACCTTCAGCGGTACCTGCTCGTGCCCTGTGATCCGCAAATCACCATTGCTGTCCTCATCAAAGCGCACCCTGACAGCCTTCGACGAAGCCGAGAGAACGATGGCGTGACCAGGGAAGGTTGCCACCACCCGTGTTTCTACCCGCTCACCAAACAACCGGGGCGAGGATTCCTGCACAGCCTCCACAAGCCGCGCAATGAGGTGCTCAAAACTCCCGTTGCTGAGCTTCCTGATGTCTTCGGTGGCGAGTAAGCTGGTCATAGGTGTTTGGGCGAGTCTCGGAATTTCAAGGGTCCGAGCATCCTTTTCTCCTGCGTCAGGTGCCTCTCCTTACGCTTATCTCCTGCGTCAGGTGCCGTAGTTCTTCAAGACGGCGGGCCAAGTCCTTGTCGTTTTTCAACAAGCGATCGAGCTTTTCGCTAGCCCTCTTCTCCGCTTCACGGTCGCCCGCAAATAGCTGTCGTTCCGATATACCACTACCCTTAGAAGGGGGCAAGCTACCAGAAACTCTGTCTGAAACGTACTTCCCACGGGACGCACGAGTAGACTCCGGAACCCCTTCCGGTGCAGGTTCTGTCGCCTGGGCTTGAATCTGCGCTGCCTTAGCCTCTTGCCGTGCTTGGGATTCGGCCTCTTGTTCCCGCTGCTTCATGATGGTTTGAATGGCGTCGTCGTTCATCCCAAAAATCGTGGACAGTATCCAGTAGGCGGACACAAACTCCCTCATCCGCCCCGCCAGGTCGGCCCGCGCGTTCATCACCTCCACCTGCGCCAGCTCGAAAATAGCTGACGGGACGGTCATGTGAGTAGTGAAGGGTGCCTGCGCAGGGTCGATGCCCAACGCCGCCAGGTGTACGCGACCGATCTTGTGCGTACCGTTGATGATCTGCCGCTGCACCCTGAGAACCGTGCGCGCGAAGCGCACATCCTGGCTGGATAGGATGTTCCGGACTACACCCTCTTCCTGACCAAGGTACGCCTTGGGGATCTTGATTGATGCCCATAGCTTATTCTTAAAGTAGTCAACATCATCAATCGCTTGCCACTGCGGTCCTTGAAGTACCTCTATTCTAGAGCCTTCCTGACCCTTTCTAACAGGCACGTAGAAATCTTCGTCTTGGCCAAAAGCGTTGTATCTAACATCCAGCTTTCCGGTGCCTGCGTTGAAGAACTTCTTCTTGCGGTGCTGCTGGCGTACGTTATTGACGTGAGCCATAGCCTCCCTTGGAGGGAGGTCCCCAACGTCCACATAGAAGACCCGTCGCTCCGGCGACCGTCGTAGACGGTACACAAGCATGGAGTCTTCTAACAAAATCAGGCGTTTGTAGAGCCAGCGAGCGGACTCCAGGACCGAGTTGTGAACCACAACACCGTCAGCCACAAAGTTGTGTTCCGGATCGGCTACTTCGATGTCGTAGACCGGTTCCTCCCCTTGCATTTCAATTGAGAGTATCTTCTCCTCAGCAAAATCAGCTCCCTCGGCGATAGGCGTCTCATTGAAGGTGAGGAGGTACTGACGACCGGAATGAATGACGTCCGTCGTTGGATGGGTAGCGATGGGGTTATCTCGCGGCTCTCGCTCCCGGATGCGCCCGGATTTCCAGCCCAACCCGTCGACCAGCGTCTTTATATCTCGCACCAAGTCTCTGTTACAAAGCTCGATGTGGTGGTCTTTATGGCTGCGTGTGTCCCAACCATCCGCATCCATGAAACCGTGCAGGAGCGCGAGCCGGATTTCTTCGGGAGCCCCAAAAACCCAATACGGAAGACGCTTCGCGTGTGCCCCGCCGTCTACCCAACCGAGTTTGCGGAAAAGTGCCGCAAGCGCTTGGCTTGAGACGTAGCTCTGGGTCTCATCCGGCAAGGTGCTAACAGGTAGTCCAGTGCTTGCGAGGAGTCCCTCGTAAAAAGAGTTACGATCGGGGTATTCCCCGCGAGCGAAGTACACTTGCCCGTCTGTAATCCACCCGTCTCCTAGGAGAAACCCCCACAACCGAGCAAAATCAGGCGTAACAAAATCAGGGAGAGTGATCCTCTCATCCTCTATCTTGGGTTCAAAAGCACCGTAGAAAAACGGCACTTTCACCTCACAAAAGAGATCACGCAGTACGGGCAACGGAACCGATGACTGTCCTTTAAGCAAACTTTCCAAAGTTCCGCGAGCGATACCCAACTTAGCGGCTAGGGGCCGGAGACCCTCATCCTTGGGCGTATACCGCCCTATACGGGACGCCGCCCTAAGCGCGCTAGCGCCGCGCTCCGTGAGTCGTACAGGACCCTCCTCCTCTATCTCACGTAGGTGTAACCCAAGCGGCGGCGGCGGGTTCGTATCCGGCATTCGGGTGGTGATAACGATCCGATCCCCCTCCTGTAGCTCGCACAGCGGTTTCCAAGCGTTTCGTCCCCCCCTACCCTTCCCTACTGCTAAAAGAGGGTGCTCCGCTGTAAGGCAAAGCTCTCGGTGCTTCGTACGAACCCGATAGACGGTCTTCGTCCCAGAGCAGACATGGTCAAGCACCCTCGTCGTTCGGAGCTTTCCTGCGTGCCGCAAAAGAACGCGCTGGCCTGGTTGGATGTCGGATATCGGCCTCGGCCCTTCCGTCGTCCAAACTTGCGAACCCCCCGCGAGACAGTGCCCGTAAACAGAGCGCCTGAACTTGCTGTGCAGTCGGAAGTGAGCGATCTCCCAATCCTCGAACACCGGGTTTGGACCCGTGTCCTGCGATGCAAGATTCGAGGTGTCAGAAAAACCATCTTGGCCGCCGCCGGGGAGGGAGGTCGCGTTCTGGCCGTATCGGTTGACGAGGAGCTTGCGGTAATCCTCGGGCGTGAAGTCAAACCGCCCCTTGAAGTCTTGGATGAATCCTAGAAGCTGCCCTTTAGGGCCTTCGATTCGCCGCATGGTCGCAGGTGGGAGGTAGTTGATACCTTCTACCCCATTCTGGGTAACAAGTATCTCCTCAAAGTTCGATCCGTACTTGCAAGCTGTACGAGCGATGGACCATATCTCGTCTTCGTACCTCAAAGTCTTGAAGTAGAGGTCGTCAACAATCTCTTGGACTGTTCGATCAGGAGAGGTTATCCAGAGCGATCGCTTGAGCTGTGTGTCGGGTTGTGTTACATCATCGGCGTAAATATCGATCGCGGAGTTGTGTACAAACACCCCCTCACAGGCGAAATTCTGGTAGACCGGTACCTCGATATCGTACACATCCTCGACACCGTCGGGCTCTACACGTACCACCATGTGGTTGTTGTAGTCGTCTTCCCCTTCTTTCGGACCGGTAAGCGACGATCCAAGCATATAGCGACCTAAGCCGTACTGCTGCATACGTCGAACAAGAGTATTCCAACTTACATTCAGGTTACGCGCCGCTTCCGAAAGCGAGGATGACGCCCTGACAGCCGCTTCCACTGAGTCTCGTGCCAGCGGAATAGTATGGCTTTGCGCAATCGCCTGACGGTGCGCTTCGGACAGACATCCTGTCGGTGGCGGGTTGTTGCAGGAAACGTCTGGAAGGCTCGTAGACCGCTGCTGTGCGCGAACCCACTTCAATTTCTCACGAGGGTTGTTCCAGCGTTTTTTGGCAGCTTCTCGGATCTTAGCGCGGACTTCCGGGCGCTTGGTTATCTCGTGTATGCGGGAATGCTCTGCTCGCGTCTCAACGGAGAGGTTACCAGGATGAGGGTTTGTCTTGTCTCCGTCTCTGTGATGGACAACAAAACCTTCCGGAATCGGTCCGCTCAGTAGAACCTCCTCAGCCATCCGCCGATGCAGGTACTCTCTGCGGAGTCGACCCTTCCCCCAAGGATCCGTGACCATCAGGTAGCCGTTCTTCTCTACGCGAGCCGAGAGCGGCATCAACCGTTCCTTAGGCTCAAGCGCCCCTGCGGTCTTGTAACTGCCATCCCTAAGCATGAAGAGATGGTTAGCCGTGCATCTGATCGACCAGCGCCTCTTTTCCTTTCCGGGCTGCGCCCGGTACTCCTCGAACGTGACCTTGAAAACCGGTACGCGACTGCCGGTTTTCGTCGGACCTACAGCTTCGGCTGGGACTACTCTCTGGCGCCTCAGATCAGCCGCTAACACGTAGAACTTCTGATCTGGATTCTCAGACCGCCATCGAAGCAACTCCTCGATGGTGCGATAACCAGTGCCTTCTGGCAGCACCGTGTAGACTCTAGAAGTTCCGCATAGACAAGCTATTTCGCCGTAGTCGTCCATCTCTTCGTAATCAATGTATCGTGAAACGAGGTCTTGATCGAGCTTAAGATACTGTGAAACAGTGTCGTAGCCGTGGATAGAGAAAAGGTCCGCAGGACGACCTCGGGGGAAGACGTCCCCCTTGGCAATTTCGACCGGAGCTTGCTCAGGATCGTTCCGCCACGACCGGCGGACACGATTTGCCACTCCGTTTACGAAACCTTCAAAAAGTCCTGCCACGTTCTCCGCCCACGACGCATAGGCTCAATCCGCCCGTACGGGCGGGTCAGAGCCTACCAGTTTTCCCAACCGTCTCCGCCTGTTGGGTCCCAACCATCGCCGCCCCAGTTCGTCAGGATGGGCAGTCCTACCCCTCCTGACGCTGGGCGGTAATCCGACAACGGCAAATTCTGCCCAGCTCCGGGCACCATGGCACGTCTCTGCTCATCCATCCAGGGGTCTTCTGGTTGTACCCCGTCTTGGAATATAGGCATCGCCTGCATAGCGCTGGCTTCCGTCAGCGTGTGGACAACCCCTGCAAGCGCATCCGAGACGTCCTTGCTGTGCCCTTTGCCGGACGGGTGGTCGATCTTAGCTTTCTTTCGGATCGACCCCACGATGTTCCGTTGGAGCTTCTTCAGTTCGTCGATCAGTGGTTGGTACTCGTAGAAGAGGAGGCGCCCTTCATAGAGCGCGTTGCGCAGCTCGTCGTAGGGCTCGGTGGTCATGTCCACCGAAAGCAGCTCGGCGTTGAAACCGTTGCGCTTGAGGGTCTGAATTGTATCCACGGACTGAAACTGATCTAGGGTCACCTTCGATACGCTAAAACCCATCTGGCTCAGCTCGTACAACAGCCGGCGGTTGTCTGCGAGCATCAACTCCCCGCCCGACGGAGGAACAACGCGGAGCAGAAAGTCGACCACGACAACAGGGGCGCGCTCCCGGTAGAGATTACCAGCAGCATCTCGGCGCTGGACGTCCTTGAACCCCGCCACGTGAGCCAAACAGAAGCCAGTGGCGTCCTGCCGCAAGGACACGTCGAACCGCGCATGACGCAACGCGGTAGGGGAAAGGATTGGCCGGGTGGTTGTGACCACCTGACCATCGGGTAACCGCTCTTGGACGTTGTGAACGAGGCGCTCGGGGATGAGCTTACCGCTCGGCCCCTCTCCTGGGCACCACTCTGTGACGGTGAAGGGGTGCTTACGTCCCTTGAACCGGCGTTGGTCCTCAGCGACCGCCTCGAAAATCTTGTCTCGTTGCCCAATGAACGGACGGATCGAAACGGTCGCGAGCCCGGCGACGTCCCTTATGCTGCCCTCAAGGTCCGTCTCGAAGTCCCGCCGGAACTCCTCCGGAACATCGATCAGTACAGCCCCTTCAGGAAGGTTGTGGCGGAGCTGCTGCGCGTCTTCTTCGATGAGGAGCTTGGAAGGGATCTTCTCATTCCCGACCAGCACCGGGAACTTCCTCACCCCGAAGTATTCGTCCGGCTTGACGTCCCAGATCGCGTAGTCGCGCACAAAGACCTTTGGGTCGTCTAGGGATGCGGCGACGCGCTTGGCCGTGAAGTCCTCGCTGGTCTGCTTTGATGAGATCACGAACATGATCCCAGGCACCCTTCCGCGGCGGTCAAAGCGGGACTTGATGCGACGCTTGAGGGTCGCATAGATCGATTCCGCCATGTCAGAGTACACCTCATGCGCGGAGTTCTTCCGGTTCTTCGGTAAAAAATTGCTCTCATCGAGCATAAATGCAATAACATTCAAGCCAAGAGCCGACGTGTCATTTGTAGCTCTTGGGGCTACCCACACCTTGTGAGGAAATCGTATCTCTTGCTTGGTAGGCGAGAAGGGGAAATACTTGACGAAATACTGGCTTGCCTGAATCTTAGAGGTGACGTTCTCGAACGCCGCCTTCATGGCGAGTTTCTCGGTGATGGACAGAACCACCAGACCGATGATGGAACCAGGGGACAGCCCGAAGGACTTCTGGGGGTCCTTCATGCAAGAGATTTCGTAGAGGATCCTGCACAGACCTATCGACCCCAGGTAGGTTTTACCATATCCGATGCTGCCCGTCAAGACTACCTCTTCGTAGTCCCCTTGGAACATTTCCTTAAGGTCTTCGAGCAGCTTTGGGTAGATATTCTCGCACGTGTTGCCGAGGAAGTACGGGTCTTTTACGAAGGTCTCCATGTCCACGGGCTTGTGCTTGTAGTCTGCTTCTCTGAGCGTCTGGAAGAGGGACCCTGGTCCGGGAGCGGTGCCTGAGCGCAGCTCTTGGATGAGAAGGAGCAGCGCCTTCTTCTCGTCTGGGGATAGTGCGTCGATGTCCTTGCGGAGTAGGGCTTCCAGCTCGTCCGGTGTCCGAACAGAGAAGGTCCGGCCGTTCTCTTCGCGGATCATGGGGGTTTACCCGTCAACATCTTCGGACAGCGGATCAACCTCTTCTGGCGACGGAGGACCCTTCGCGTCGCTGTACTCGGCGTCGATGATACCGTCGATCTTCTTCTCGCCGGCTAAAGACACCAGTTTGTCGGCCAAACCCATGAGCCGGAGGCGACTCTCCGGGTTCTCCAACACCTTGCGTACGCCTTCGTCCTCTACACGGGCGGTGAGATTCTCGATTGGGTCGGACTCTTCTTTGCCGCCATAGACCGCCTTGGCGATGCCAAGATCGAGCTTGATGCGCGCGCTCTTGTCGAGGATGTCCAACGCCACACGCACTTCCTGGGCGGTGGTGGGCAGGAGCTTGTTGATGTTCCGCTCCAACTCGGCGTCGATGTCTACCCGCGCGCGCTGGAGCCGGTAGAGGTCTTCCATCTCGTTTAGCTCGTGCAGCCCTTTGCGCGCTTTGGCGATGCTCCTCTGGAGATGCTGCGGCAGCACCGGGACTTTGTCCTCCAACGGAAGTTCCCCTCGGTAGCCGCAAAGAATAACGCCCAAAGACTCTCTAGTAACGTCCGTGTACTCCTGACACTCCTCCTGGATGAAATCGGCTACGTGTTGCGGCGGCAACCCGTCCAGCAGCATCTGGTGCGCCTCCTCAAAACAATCCAGCGCCCTGAATCGTTGAAAGCGCGGCGCCCGGCTTTTGGGCGGGGTGCCCCTCACCGGAAACGGGATGACATCCGAACCAGGCTCGTCCATACGCTGACTCTAGCATGTCGCAATGGTCAAGCGGGGCGCTCTGGTCCCAAAGCGGGGGACTCCGGTTCCTCTGGGAGCCAGCTCTGTCGCTTCTCATCCCAATTTCGGAACATGAGCGACCGCATCGGAACAGCGCGATGGTTGTTGTACTTGGCGGTGTTCTTCTGGTCGTAGGGCTTGTCGACGAGCCCTTCTGTTCGCCAAAAGATGAGCTGCCCTATCGGCATGCCCGCGTAGACCCTGACCGGCTGAACGACGTCGATCTCCAACGTCCAGTGCCCTACGAAACCTGCGTCTCCCTTGCCGGCCGTAGCGTGGATACGGATGCCCAGTCGACCCAGAGAGGACTTACCTTCCAGAAAAGGCACGATCTGTCTGGAGCACTTGGTGTGCTCCTCGGTGACGGCCAGGTAGAGCCGCCCTGGCCGAAGGACGTACCCTTCCTCGGGGATAAGGCACTCGTCGATCTCGTGATCTTTCTTGGCGTCCAAGGGCACGTCGCGGTATCGATCCGAATAGGTAAGGAACCTATCGCCAAGATGCACGTCGTAGGAGTTAGAACCGAGGCAACCGAAGCGGAAGGGGGTGATAGTGATCTTCCCCTCTTCAAGAGCGCGACGGATGGAGCGATCGGAGAGCATCAGGTCACCTTGGTGTGGATCTCATGTACTGCAAGCCAGTGAAGCATCGTAGCTGCGTAGTATTTTTCAGGTAGGTGGGTCGCGGTAACGGTACCCATCACGGCCTTCCCCTCCAGCTCTCGACCGGGGAGGGTCCAGTAAAGACCACACCTGGGACAAGAAACCTGCGCCAGGGCACCCGGACTTACCAGAAGGTTTGGGATCTGTACCGGCAGGTCGTCTGCGTCGACGCCCCACACACCCTCCTCCACTTGGTAGGGGTCGGCATTCGCCCGGTGAAGCGGCGACTCTCGAAGACCCGTAACGAGAGAACCTTCGGGCTCCATAACCACGAAGAGCTGTCCTGGTGTGAGGTCTTTCATCTGAGCAGCCACCCACCCTTGAATCTCAGACCACCTCAGGATGGTGCGCTTTGCGCCGTCTGGGTGTTCCAGCGACGCCTTGGGGTGTGTCGCCATGGTCTTCTCCTGCATCCGGGGTGAGTCGTCTGTTAGAGGTTACCGTCCTCATCCTCGTCGAGAGGTTCTTGCTCCGCCACGTTGGCGTCGATGAGTTGTTGGCCCAGCTCGTCAGGTACCTCGGCTCCGACGAAGTGGGTATCGGCGTGCAGCTCGATCTCCTTGGCGCTCTCGAAAAGGGCTGCTGCTCTTCGGATCATCTCAGCGCCGGTTTCGAGTTGCTTGGCATAGCGCGCCAGCGCCTTGAAGGGATCGTTATCCTCCTCCCGAAGGTGAAAAGCGACGTCGTCGCCGAACTTGTAGATGGGGTTGTGAAAACGAACGTACACGCCGGACTCCTCAGTGGACGGATGCCCACGTCTTACCACTCGCCGGGTCCACGACAACCGGAACCCGCTTCAGAAACTGCTCCATCGATTCCTTCATCCCCGCCTGAAGGTCTTGCTTGACTGCATCCACCAGCTCTGGATCGTCTTTGCACTCGACGGTGATCTCATCGTGGACGTGGTGCACAATACCTTTTACGTCACCTCCGTACTTCTTTAGAAGAAGGTGAACGTTGCGAAGGGAGGATTTCAAAGCGTCGGCGGCCGTCCCTTGGATCGGGGTATTCAGCAGCTCATTATGCTGGTGTTCGCTTACGAACCTGCGACGTCCTGATAGGGTACGCACTTCTCCGAGACGAGCGCCCTCGCGTAGCTGGAAATCGTGCCAGGAGGCTATCCCCGAATAGGCGCCGAAGTAACGCTTGTGGAAGGTCTTTGCCTGGGCAAGCGTCATGTTCACGCCATAGTTAGCCTTGGCGTAAATGACAAGTTTCTCAGGCATCATTCCGAATACCAGTCCAAAGTTGATGGGCTTTGCCTGTTGCCTTTCTTCCTTGGTAATCTGGTCCTCTGGTTTACCACTAACAATCGACGCTGTGAACCTATGCGCGTCTTTCGCTTCCTGGAAGACGCGGATGAGTGTCTCATCGCCGGATATCTCCGCAGCGATGCACATCTCGATTCCGCTATAGTCAGCGGCTACGAGAATGTTCCCTGGTTCAGCTTCAAAACAGTCCCGGTATGCAGCATCCCGAGGAACGTTATGTAGTTGGGGCGCGCTTGTTGCGTAGCGACCAGTAGCAGTAAACGGAAAGAAGTGGGTGTGAACCCTACCAGTAATAGAGTTGATGTGTTCAAGGTACGCTGGTCCGAACGACTTAACCCGCTGATTGTACCCTCTGTACTCCAGGATAGGCGGTATACAATCGTACTTGTCCGCCACCTGAGCGAGGAGCAGCTCGTTGGTTCCGATGGTCTTGGTCTTGCCTGTTTTGCGATCGGTATAGGTGTCACCGATGAGCTGAATCTGTCCGCTGGGAGACGGGACTCTCACCCCTAGGCTACGTAGCGCCTTGCCCATCTGCTGTGTGGAATCCACGTTCCACGGTGCGACCAGGCCGGGGAGGCTGAGCATACCGGAGGGGTGGGGAAGGATCTTCAACAGCGCATCACGACATGCTTTGCGCTTGAGAAAGTTATTCTCGTACAGGGCAACCCACTTGTGACGGTTGAGGAAAAAACCGGTGTTCTCGATGGCCGCTTCGGGGAGACAGGCTCCAAACTCGATGAGCGCGACCCGAATGAGCCCCGCTTCAACAAGCTTCTGCTTGAGCACGTCGCGTAGCTCATGCAACCAACCAACGTCCTCCGCGGCGTAGTCGAGCTGGCGTTTGCTCAGCTCGGGGACGCTCCAGTCGGAGCCGCCCATCATAACCTTGGAAGGGGTGCACCCGAGAGGTTGCAGCTCACGGTTGTAGAGGGCATCGAGGTTGTGGGAGACATTCACCCACCCGTTGTAGAGGAGAGAGCTTGCGCGGAACGGGTCGAAGACAGGCCACAGCTCGACGTTGTGGTGGTGGAGGAACCACGCTTGCTCGAAGCGAGCGTTCTGGATGACCTTGATGGTGGGGGAGGCGATGGCGCGGATGAGGGGGTTGAGGGCTTCTTTGGGAACCTTGAAGCAGTCGACGACGTAGATCTTCTCACCGGTGCTCACCTGGATGAGGCGGATCTGCCCCTCGAACGCCTTGAAGGCTGTCGTCTCGATGTCGAGGCCGATGACCGGCGCAGCTTCCACCTCACGAGCGATCTGAGGGATCAGATCAGGCGTCGTGACGTAGGTGTACTCACCGGTGTAGACCATCACTCACCTCGGACGTCTTCCTCGTTGGGAGGCTCCTCTTTCTCATGACGATGCGTAATGACTACGTGTCCTCTTTCCCCCTCTGGCGCTTTCTCGAAACCCAGTTCGATGTGGCGTACCCCTCCCTCCTCTGAGCGGGGAAGCGTCCACCTGGCAGCCATCTCCGCGCGATCGATCATCGCGCCGAGGCTCTTCCCATCACCTTTGCGGACAGGGAACTTCACGGAGAGCTTGTCGCCCTTGCTCTGGTCTTCTGTCATGCCTCGGCCTCTTCTTCCTCCCCTTCTTGGGGGACCTCCTGGTCCCGTAGCTGGTCCACGAATCCTCTCAACATCGGCCCCATGAGGAGGTTGATGTTAGTCATCCGCTCCTCGGTGATGGTGATCAGCTCGTGCATTGCTTCGCGGGACTCGGGGGTCATGGCGATGTAGATCTGTTCTTGCCCGCCGAAGCTGAACACCATGAAACCGTGCGCCAAGCTGGCACCATGCTTCTTCATGATGTGGTTGATGATCTTCCCGATGTCCGACCCTGGGGAGGCTCCCTGGATCGCCTTGTCGATGGCTGAACCGACATCCCCTTTACCCGCGTCCCCCAAGGCTTTCTTGACGCCACTGGCGACCTGCTTGGTGAGCGCCTTCCACGCAGCCTGGTCTGTGAACGCCAACAGTTTCTTGAGTTGGTCCTCCGAGTATCGGAGGCGCATGTCGGCGTAGAGACGGGCAAACTTGGCGGGGTTGATCTTACCTCTGAGGTTGAGGCGGAAGGTCATGAACTTCTGGAGGTCTTGGTCATCAAACGCATCGCCCAGGACAATACAGGGGATGGTCTTTAGGCCCACCTCCTTGGCCGCCATCCAGCGGTGCTGCCCGCCCAGGATGACAAACAACCCACCTTGCGTGCCGGCAACATGGATGGGGTCGATGAAACCGTGCTCGCGAATCTCATCACAGAGCGCCTCAAACGTTGAGCTGGACTCCTCGTAGGGGTTCCAATCGTTCGGGCGAATCTGCTCAACGGGGACGTACCGGAGGTCTAGCGTTTGATCGCCGGCAGGTTTGCTCATAACCAGTTTCTACCATCTAGTCCGCAGATTGTCAGCCTAGATCGGCGTTCAGGATGGTCGTAAGTGTTTCGCACTTCCCCGACACGAGGAGAAGCTCTCCTGAGAGCTTCTCGTAGAACTCGGCCGGGTTTCGCGGAGCTTCCGGGTTGTCGAGGCCCGTAGACCCGTCCACCTGGTAGTCTTCGCCAGGGACGCCGTCCGCGAGCGCAGCGACCCACTTGGTCAGGATATCCCGAGCGGTCTGGACCTCCTTGAGGACCAAGGACTGTGAGACGTTACGCATCAACCGGCCGCCTCAACCTCAACCTCGTCGTCTTGATCGAGCTTGTTGAGGGCTTCGAGGTGCTGGAAGCCGTAGATGATCTTCTCTTCCCTCGGCGCGGAAGGGTCGATGACGACGAGGTTGAGCCCGAAGAACATGCCGATCTTGTGCAGCATGCCGATCTTCGTAGCCTTGTCTAGCTTCTCGAAGGCATTGGTGGCGAGGAACTCGGTACAGACGAGGTCGAGTAGCTGACCATCGTTCGCCTTACCTTTCTTCCAGCCGGTGATCTCTCTTGCGCGTTCGATAGCCTGCTCGACGTTCTCGTGCTGGCCGTCGTAGAAGAAGTAGGTCTTCTGGACGCACACCTTCGGATCTGGCAGCACATCCTGCTTTGCCTCTTCTCGGGCGGCTTTCGCTTCTTTGGCAGACCCACCTTGCCCACGGATGCGGTTGTACTCGGCGGTCACCTTCTGGAAAGCCTCGGTGATCTCGACAATGAGGAAGTCATAGTTGACCTTCTCCGCCTTTTGGATCCAATCCTGCGCCGTCTCGGCCGTCATGATTCGGACCAACTCGCGGACCTTGGCGTATCCGAGCTGGATGAGCCTCTCCTCCCAGTCCTTGGGTAGGTTCATGCCGCCGTCTTCGACGTAGAGCCTGTACCAGATCCCTTTGAGGTACTCCGCCTTACGACCGCTGAGCCCCAGCTCCTTCTGAGCGTACTCAGTGAAAGTGCTGTAACCCCAGGACATGTAAATACCCGCGCGAAGGGGGTTGCCGTCGATGGGCGTGTCGTAGACCTCCCACAGGTACTTGGCCAACCGCATGTAGCCGGTGTCCATGTCCCGAGCGAGTTTGCGAGCTTCCCTGCGGATGTAGGTAGCCCACTCCTTCGACCCTTTCGTGCTCTTGGAGCTTTTCTTCCCGCCGTCGACCACTTCCAGCGCCACGGTTACCTCCCATCTCGGAATTTCAAAGATCCGAGAGCCGTTTCCATGATGACGTACACCCCTCGCTTGAGGGAGTCACGACAGATTTTTCATCAGCCCTTCCCCGTAACCATCTTGCGAGCCATGCGAATCACGTCACTGTCCAGACTGGCTACCACGCTACCTAGCGCATCGTACGGGTGCTCCCACTTACCCTTGGGTAAGCCCTCTAAGAGGGGGGTAAGTTGATACTCAAACATCTCGTCTAGTGCCGTCTGCACTTGGTCTTTGCTGGCGTTGTTTGCGCCACACAGCTTCTTCTTGATCGCTTGTGGGCTCACTTGATTAACCGGGAGATTATTCTCCGTTACCAAAGCACCGATGATGCCCCAACTACGCCCAATGAGCTGACAGCTTCGATTGTTGCGTGGCCAAGAAGCCCCCTCCAACGTAACAACCTCCACGCCATCGAATTTCGGGAGGAGAAAGCTGGCGATTTCTCGTGTACGTCTGAAGTCATCGTCCCCTGAGAGAAACTTCAGTTTCTTGTCGCTCTTCTTAGTCTCGACACAACCCATTGCTACAGGCACAACACGGTCTGGCCACAGATCGCAGCGACACCAGCCGAGCTTGGCTAGTCCGAGATCGAGGCCAAGCACCGTTACCGAACGACTCACGGATTGTCCTCATCAAGAATATTGCCGGCATCTTCGGTGACGCGGGTAGTGATCTGTTCGACCAGCCGATCTTGACGAGAAAAAGCGATCGAGGTGGCTACCACCGAACCAACAACACGTTGCGCGTCTGCTTCTTCCGTTAGCTGACCATCTCGCTTGCGGAAGATCTTCCCGACCTCGCTCTCTACATCCTTGATGAAGTTCTTCACCTTGGTGCGATGACCGCGAAAAAGCACCGAGCAATGAAGCGTGCACACCGAGCACATCGGTACCAACTCGGCCTTCCCGGCTTCCACTTGCTCGACAACCTGCGCAGGCGTAGGAGGAACCTCCCAAAAGGCGGGTCGAGGGCAGACCGAACAAGTAGGGCGCGGTTCGCGCTTCTCGACGAAGAAACTCTCCGGGGGGAGAGGTCGACAAGCTCCCGGGTTGATCATCAAAGGCTTCTTGTGACGCCGCGTCAACCGTCCTCCCCTTCTCGGAATTTCAAGGATCCGAGCATCCGTTCAACTTTCCCCAAAGCATTGGTCGCTCACAGGGCAACCAAGAGCGCGTTTGCAGTCGGCAGTCTCGCAAATGCGCTCCGGGACGACTCCCAACCCCACGAGCGCAGGAAGCGCACCCGCGCTCTCCGTCTCAGACGCTTCTTCCATAGCTTGGTGCGCTTCTGCAACCGCTTGCAACCCACTATTGAGCCGTCTAGCCGCCTCCCGAATGTTCTCGATCGTCTCCTCGTCGCGATCGACAAAGTGCTCCTGAAACGCGCTTATACCGTTTGTCCCCTTGTGCCAGTAGAGGATGACAGCCCACTGAAGACCCGTGAACATCATGTAGACGTGCGCTTGGATTACATGGTCAAACATCGGCGACTTTTTGACCTTCCAGATGTTGCCGATGCTCTTGGCTTCGAGGATCCCCAAACCGTCACGCCCTGGGATATCGAGCACCCCGTCGCAGTGCCCCGACAGCTTCAGCTCCGGGTCTTGGAATAATAGCTCTTCATGGGATAGGACGTTGCCCGGAGCGTCACAGAAGAGACACCTCTCTGGACGCAATGTGACGATCTCTCGCCACGGCGCGTAGGGCGGCGGTTCCCAATCGTTTGGTGGCTCTCCGTAGACCCAACTCTTCTCACGAGGCAGTGTCTGATCTTTTCGATGCAGAGAGCCGCACGCACGGCATCGCCACTGACCGAGGAGGAGACCTGGTACCTGCGGAAGGATCAGGTCTTGGAGCGCGTAGTGCAACGCCGTTCCGTGATCAAAGATCAGCCTGAGGTCGGTGTCGATCTCGCTGGTGCGTGTCACCCGAAACAGCGCCGCCAGTACCTCCTCACGCAAGCACAAGGAGTGGAACCCCGAAGCCCGGTACACTCGCCCCAGCGACGGCGGGGGTTCCTCACTACGCTCAGTGAGATGCCGGTTGATGAGGCGCACGAGCGAGTCGCTGCCTACCGACTGAAGAAAATCCGCCACAACCACGACCTCCCCTGGAGCTTGTCGATCTCATCCACAAGACCCCTCAGCGCTGTCCGGGCCTGGGTAGCGAGGGACCTGGCACCCTCCGACGGAAGATACGTCGTACAGTTACCACATAGCAGTAAGCCGGAGTCATTGTCAAGACGTGCCGGATTTTCACAGCACATACACACGTATTCGACCGTGTTTCCACGGATCTCAACGTAGAAGTTGAGACCCCTGGCCAGCAAACGTTGCTGGCGCAGATTTCGCGCATAGGAGGCGTTGTGGATCGCACGAGCCTCCACGTTCGTGTGGTCAGTCACTCCTCCTCCGTGGTCAAACCCAAAACCCGTTGCGCGACAGACAAGGGTATTAGAATCCAGTCTTCCGACGGATGTCCGTCTTCCTCAAAGGTGATGACTACAGCGGGGTCTTTGTCCGCTCGCTTTGCCCCTTGAGAGACTTTGTCAAGCCACGCGCGTTTCAAGCTGAGCGACTTGCACTCGGTGCGCTTGTGCTCGACATGGAGCAACGGCGTTCTGATGTCCGCGCGATCTGTGACGCTCGATTGTGCGGACCACGCCGCGCCCCCAGATCGTCGGATACGTTTCCCACCGAGAGAAGCGGCGATACGTCTTTCAGCTTTGGTCGACCGGCGGGTTCTTTCCCCCGAAGGAGCACCGATCAACCAGCCGGGTTTTGGTGGTTCGTTTTCAGGCATCCGGGGGCGCGTTCATGTCCAGGTCGTCTTCGTTCTGATCGGAACTCGTTGTTGTGTTTGTGGTGTCTGTCGCTTCCCCGAGCCGATCGAACAACTCGAAAAGCGTGTCGTAGACCTCCCAGTAGTAGCGCCGATCAGTCATCATCTTCAGCAAGATGGGCTTCTTACCGGCGTACTTCTCACCAAAGATCGTGTAGCTAGCGCCAGCTCCGGTTAGCAGGCCGACCTTTTCGCACTGGTCGAGGAGCCAAGACTCGTCGGCGATCTCACCCATTTTCTTGTGCTCACCGTTAGCTGTGAGCATCCGAAACGTACCTTCGTACTTGGCAACAGACGTCTTGTTCTTCTCTATGCGATAGTGGAAGTCGGCATAGACGGGCGCTTCATCATCCCCTTTTTCTTGCTTGTACTCTGCGTAACCAAACCGTACTTCTGTTCCAGCAGCAAACTGCGGAGCCTGACCTCCAGGCTGAACTTCGGGGGAATTGTGAACCACAATCCCACGAGAGTCCCCGCCCACAAGGTAGAAGCTGTCTCCTTCGATCTTTAGATCAAACTTCCGGCGATCGCGGTGCTTCTTCTTCGATAGGTGAATGGAGCGGACTTTTACCTCTATAGGTATCCTACGCACAGTAGGGGAAAGAGATGCCTCGTACCAAGACAAAAGGGTGTCTCCAGGACGAACTTCAGAAGCTCTAACTTCTTGACCACCCCCTCCAATGAGGAGGTGGTTCTCTGTGCACGTGAATCCGTGTGCTCCTCTTCTTCCCCCAGATCCGTCGACACGGAAAGTCAACCAACGCTCGTCTTCGCTCAACTTTCCGTTCTCGTACCAATCCACGATGGGGCGTTCGACGATCCTTTCCCCGTCCCACGATAGTACAGGACCTGTAAGACGACGCCGAACAACCTCAACGATGGGAACAACAGACCCGTCAGCAAACATGACAGGGGTTTGCGAATGAAAACAGCCAAACATCACCCCTAGCTTCATGCGGATCTGGTTCGTCAAGAATACGGTAGGGGGTTGCCCATCTTCCCGCCTTCTGACAGTAATGGCGCTGTTGATCTTTCGAATACCTCTACCGAGGGCTCGGGATTGGAGCGCTTGGTTCTCTTTGGCGACGGAGTCTTGGATCTCTTTGACCGGTGTGAGGAAGGCGATGGAGTCGATGCCGATGACATCGACCTCTCCCGAGAGGACGAGTCCTTCAGCGATGTCGAGCGCCTCTTCAGCGTAGACGGGCTCCGCAAGGGCGATCTCAGAGATGTCGCAAAAACGCCCGGCCCACTCAGGATCCCACTCCTCCAAGCGGATGTGAGCGCACACATGCGGATCGAAGCTCTTCTTTCCGCAGGCGCAGTTTCCAGGGTCGAGCACAGTGAGTTGCCCACATGTACGACAGGTGAGCTGTGCCATCCCGTACGTGCGGAAGAGAGTGGTCGTCTTGCCGCAAGATTTCTTTCCGAAGAGGGTGTGGAAGTAACCCTTGGCCCACCCGCCTCCCAGATGTTTGTCCATCGGCGCGATGCCGGAACAGATTCTTGTGATCTTTGGCGCTTCGTTACCTGCACGCAAAACGTTGCCGTACAGCTTTGTGATAGCAGCGACCTCGCTGGACTCCATAAGCCGTTTGACACCACGCCGCTTGGTCTTCGGCTCGGGTCGGTCGTCGGACTTCTTCTTGCGGGCCAAAAACCCTCCCAGTGCGCTTCATGTGCGTCTCGGAGTTTCAAGGATCCGAGCATCCGTTCACACCACTCAGAACGGCTCGTCGAGCACGTTCTTCATCTTCCCACCCCGCACTCGATTCCGAGCCTCTTGGATGCGCTGGCCAACCCAATCCTCCGCGAAGGCGTAGGCGTCGTTCAGCTCCTCCTTGTAGCAGGGTACGGTGACACCGACATCGACCCGAACAGTCTCGTAGTTACCTACGTTGAGCGTCAGACCGACCGCAAACTTGACCTCGGCGGGTTGGACCCGTCGGGAAAACGAGCCACGTGAAGGGTCTCCTGCTCGCTCTCCTGCGACCCAACATCTTCCCCCGACTTCTTGAACTGGGCGGTCATGCTGACCGTGGCCTCTTTCTCCTGCATCTTGACTTCCCCTGCATCTGTCTTTGTGAACTTATTGGGGATCAACGACCTCGACGTCGTAAACACCCAAACCTTGCCAACCCGTCTCTACCTCCTCGCGGAACACGGTCTGAGCGTCTTGTCCGCGCACTTCCCCACCTTGGCGGATGAACGCTTCGCGAACGACTTCTATCATGGGGCCACTGAACAACCGCCGTCCCAGGGTGCCGTAGCGCAGCGGGGTCGACGGCAACGCACCTTTGGACTCCATGACGTCGAGCGTCACGATCGACCGATCACACGCTTGGGCCAGCACACTGATCGGATACAACTCCATCTCGGTAAACTGACCGTTTTCACGTACCTGATAGGCGGTGCGCATGACGGGTCTGCTGCGAGCCTCCCCGAGCCGACCAGCCTTTTCCAGGTCTTTGCAGATGTCGGCGATCTGTTTTTTCGTGTACAGCCGTTCACCTCGGGCGGTCCGATGGGGGGTCTCTGGGATCCACCCCTTCTTCTCCCACCCCCTCACCGTTTGAATGGACCTATCCAGCGCTTGGGCCAAGGCCCCTACGGAACTAGCCTCCTCCCCTGTGTCGAGCTTGACGGTCTTGTATGCCGGCGTGGGCTTGGCCGACTTCACGACGCGCTTTGTCCGCCGCTCTTCGAGCGTTTCTTCGCGTTTTCGGGTGCGGCTCTGGCGGTTGTGCTCCAGCACCCGCTCTCGATAATTCGGATCGAGGTGGTAGCGAAACCTACGCCCGCTGTTGAGCGCGTCTCCGTGCTGGCGGTACCAGTCTTTGAACGACCAGGATCCCATACGCCATAACCTAACGCTAAGGGGAAGGATAGTCAAGCCTGTAATAGTCAAGCCTGTAAGCGCGTGTAGAGCTTCTCTCTGTTGAGCCCGGCGCGCTTGAACATCGGCACGTTATCGTCCCGGATGTCGATGACAATAGGGTCCTTCTTGCTCGGGTACGGACGGAGGATGCGCCCGACCGCTTGCTCTGCATCCCAGATAGGGGTGGCCAGGCAAAGCGTATCCAGGGGTGGGTAGTCGAAACCCTCTGACACGAGCTGCGCTGTGGCGAAGAGGACCCGCGCTTGGTCGAATGCCGCGCCCCGCTCAGCATCCTTCATTTCCTTGGCGACCTTGCCGGTGTAGACCAGGGAGGGTGGAACTGTCCCGAGACGCTTCTTTGCGATGCTTTGGAACACACTCTGTAGCTCAGAACAGTGCGGTACCCTCTCTGACAAGACCAACACCTTTCGGCCGGCGTCTACTGCGCCTGCGACCTGTTCGGCGACGCGACTGTTCCGGGACTTGGACGCACAGAGGAAGCGCAGGAGCAGGTTCTTACCGGCCACGCTCGTGCCCTCTGCGTCGCGCACCCGAAAGTCGGTCCACACCCGCTTGACCTGGAACCCCAAGCGCAGGGCCGTTCCCCGATAAACGATCGGCCCGATGTGATGGAGAAAAACATCATCGCCACCGTCGCGTCTTCGAGGAGTAGCAGACAATCCAAGCCTATGCCTTGCGGGGAAACAAGGGGCTACTGGGCTCCATGTTTCCGCAGAGATTCTGTGGACTTCATCAGCTATTACTAAGCCAGGCCAAACGGATAGTTTTTCGTCCACACCTCTCTCTGCAAGAGTTTGCAACATGGCTATGCAAACATGGCTACCATCCAATTCCCGCTTGTCGGCTTGGAGGATACCCACCTTAGCGTCTGGGAGGAACTGCGCTAGGCGCTCCTTCCACTGGCTGAGGAGAAATTCCTTGTGCACCAGGACGAGGGTAGGTCGCTGGAGCTGCGCAATGAGGTAGGCCGCCAGGACGGTCTTTCCGAAAGCGGTAGGGGCTTGGACGATACCGCCTAGCTTACCGGCCTGGAAGTGGTCGAGGACCGCCTTGGCGGCGTCTGGCTGATCGTTGATCAATTCACCATGGAACCGCACGTCTCCTGGCCATTGTGCGCCGTCTGTAAGCCCGTAGGTAACGTCGTGCCCGCGACTCTGGTTACCGAGGAAGTATTCTCTCGGCACTCCGAAGTGCGTACCGGTCTCCCGGTAGAGTTGGATAGGCGCAGGGGTGGGACCTGGGTGATCGCCGAGCTTCCGGCGCTTGATGGTCAGACGATTGCGCAGGAGGGGGACATGATCAGCCTGTAGATCGTTCAGATCCAACCAAGCCCACCCGTCGATAAAAACCCGCATCAGTGCCTTGCAACCATGCGCATCAGTAGCGGTTGAAAAAGGCGGCGCTGCCTTTTGTCTCGGCCGAGCGTTGGAAGCTGGTCTCTTTGACCACCGCACCCCACCAGATGTCCGGCAGGGCGATCGGCTCACGGGACTTCCAGGAGTAGTCGATCTGACGTCGATGACCGCCGGGATCGTCTACGACGACCTCTACCTTCTTGGCTTCGGGGTTCAAATGGGCTCTAACGAGAGTGGGCTCGTGGGCCGGTTTGGTGAGAGGTTCTGTCATCAGGTACCTAATCCGCCCGTACGGGCGGATTGGCTAGCGAGCCTAGGCGCCCTCATAGACGCCTAGGCTCGTCTCGGAATTCCGAGCATTCTTTAATCAACTCAAAAAGGCGTTTCGTCCTCTTTGAGATCCGTGTGTTTGGTCGACTTGGTGTTGTCATCGCTGTCGTTGTTGCGGTCCCGTGGCGTGCTGTGACCGATGACGCGAGACTTGATCTCTGCCGGGCTGAGCGGCTTGAACAGCTCGAAGTAGTTGAAGGTGGGAACCTCGCGGAGCAATGGCTTGGCCGTGTCGTCGTCGACGTGGCGCACAGCAAAGGTCTTCTTCAACTCCTTCATCTTCTCGTCGTCCTTCTCCGCCTCCTCGAACAAGTCCTTGAGCAACTTGCCCTTGTAGCTGACCTTCTCGAACATCTTCGATGTGTCGACGTCGCGATCGAAGTCGAAGTCGTCGCCGGTGTTGGGGCTCTTGCCGGAGGCGCGGGATACCGTGACCATCTTGCCCGTGAGGTTCCCCTTCGCCTCCTTCTTCATCTCCATTTTTTTGCGGACGACCCCCTTGGCGGGGAACAGCTCCAGACCGTACTGGTGCACCTTGCCGTCCTTGTCGGTCCACGGCGTGCAGTTGACGACCGTGTACTGCCCGATCAGATCGGGCGACCCCAACTCCTTGAGCAAGAACTCGTAGGCCGCCGACTCGGCGCCGGGGTTCGTGAGCCAGTTCTTCCAGTCGCTACCGACACGGAACTGATGCTCGTAATAGAGGAAAGGCGAGTCGTCGACAAAGACGAGCGCCACCGACGACTCCGGTTTGAGCCACACACGGCGGGGGCCGTACTTGGACGCCTTCGCCGCACGATCGCGCTTCTCCAGATCGGAATTGTACCCTGTGCTGTACCAGCTCATGTGTTCTCCTTGTCGTGGCCGGAACCCCCGGCCTGTGACGTTTTTGGCATCGTGAGCAGAACCCCTGCTCATTGACGTAGCCGTATCCTAAGGATTGTCGTCGGATTGTCAAGAGCTTCGCTGAGGGGGTCCCAGATGCTCTATCAGGAAGGGCAGGGCCAGCTCGTCTGGGTCTACACCGTCTGGCGGATCGACCACTCGGGCACCCTTGCGCAAACGAGCCGAGAGTTTTTGCAGCGTACCGGAAATCTTCTTGACGCCGTGGGCTGTCGTCCGCTCAGACCCGTAGACCCCTTGTTTTCCCGCGTCGTCGCCGTCACGAACGATGACGACCTCATCAAACCAGCGCACCAACTTCTCCACCTGGAAGTCCGAGATGTAGGCGCCGAGGGTGGCGAGGCAGTTGACGTAACCGTGCTTCCAAAGCCCTGCGACATCAAACATACCCTCGACCAAGTAGCAGACGGGGTAGTCTTTGACGATCTTGTCCTCTCCGTAGAGGTACAAATCCCGTCGGAAACCCTTGGCGTGCAACCACTTCGGTTGCACCCCCCGAAGGATTGTACGCCCCGAGATATTGACGAGCTTGCCTTTGCAGTCACGCATGGGCACCACAATGCGCCTGTTTCTCGGGTGGAACCCGTACTCGAAAAACCGGATGGTGATCTCGTCTAGGTTCCTCTCCGGGCCGGTCAGGTAGCTCCAAGCCTCCTCCGGCAGGTCTCTCAACGGTCGCAAATCCTGCTCAGGGATGCCCGGTTTTTCATCCAGATCGGCAAACATCTCCGCTTGAACCGCGAGCTTGTTGCTGACTTTGATACCTGCGACCTCTTTTGCGCCGCTAAAGTAGGCCGCCCTTCGTACTCTGTTCTGAATACGCTCCAGCGACGGCTGATTGCTGTGCCGTAGTAAACCTTGTAGCTGAGAATAGTCCTCTCCCGAGAATGACCGTAGCTGCCACAGCAGATCGTTGAACCCGCCGTACATAGGACCAACAGCGTTGCACGATTGACACTTGAAAAAACTCAGGTCGTTGGCCGCAATCTTGACCGCAAACGACGGCTTGGTGTCCGATCTCTTTTTGTGGGTCCACTTAGAAAAAGGACAGTTACCTCGCACCCATTCCGGCCCGACCCTAACGTCCGCGCACCCTAACGTACGTAACGTTTTGACGATGGTCTCAGCGTCCATCGGCGCTACCTTCCTGGGTACGCTGCCAAGCCTCAAATAGCCGATCGAATTCGGCCTGTTTTTGTGATGTGCCGGGGGAGTTACGCTTCTTCCTCTCTAGGTCATGACCTTTGCCGGTCAAGCGTATCTGTTCAACAACCCCTTCCGCCTTTGAGGCGGGGGAAAGGTACCCGTACTTGACGAGATTGTCCCTGGCGATGCTGAAAGCGCTCTCGAACCGCGTAGCGCCGGCACCACTTAGACCCTTTCCCTTCTGGTAAATCGCCAGGGTATTGTGCTTGAGGCAAACCGGGATGTTGGGTGGTACGGCCATGTAGATCCTTTCACCTCAAAACAACTTGAGAATATCAGCATCCCCTGAGTCCCCAGAACTAGGCCCTGATGGGGGTGATCCTCCACCTGACGGCCCAGCGGGACCACCTGGACCACCTGGCGGTGTGTGGGTGACCCTCTGACATTCGGAAAAGTCCATGCGCTCGAAGTCCCAGTGGCATTCGACCTCGAACATGTCACCTTCGCGAATCTTGAGCGGCTTGATCGACATCCGCCGCATCTTCTTCTGGCTGTCCGTACGCCCAAGCGCGTAGGCCGCGTCCGCGTTCCAGCCCGCAGCGTCGGTCTGAGCGATGTTTGCGATGTCAGGGTTCGCCGAGCTGACTTTCACCTGGCGATTGAACTGGGTTGTACCCAAGATGCCGATCTTGAAGCGCTTAGCTCCCCGCTTAAGGTCGTCGTACACGTTCGCCGCACGCTCGTTCTTTTTCTCAGATCGTTCGTCAGTCTTCAACAGGTAAAGCCCGTCGACGACCAAAAGGTCGGGCCTGAAATCATCCACGTAGGCCCACAGCGTCTCGACACGGAAGTCGAAGTCGCCGCCAACGATCTGCCAGCGCTCGTCCTTCTGTAGCTCCGGTAGAGCGTCCTTCCAGCGTTGCTCCTCGAAAACACCCAACTCCCCGCGGCGCATCTTGCCGTAGTCGAGCTGGAGATGGATGGCTGTGAAGCGTAACGCGACCGCGAGCTGGGACATCTCGGTGGTGAGGAAGAGAACCTTCTTGCCCTGAAGCCAGGCTTCACGAGCGATGAGGATGGCGGCGAAGCTCTTTCCTACCCCGCCGCGGGCCACGAAGAGGATGAGGTCTTCGGGCCAGATACCCATCGTGGTGTCGGTGATGGACGGCCACGGGAAGGGTATACCGCGCTCGCCGTTTCGGATCCGTTCGTACCAGTCCTGACCGGACTCGCTCAGCCCGGGCAGTGACTGGAGGAGGGCATCACTGGTGTGCAGATAGTCATGGGTCTGCCGAGAGTTGGTGTACAGCAGGTCTACCGCTTGGCGCGGATCGCCGGCCAAAAGAGCCGTGTTCGCCTGGGAGATAACGTCCTGGCAAGCACCGAACGCATAGCGGTTGCGCAGCTCCCCCACCCAGAAATCGACCGGCTCGGTGACTGGGTCGAGCACGAGTCCAAGCCGCCCCTCAACAGCGCCTACAGACGGCATGACCTGGTGTTTGGCGTAGAAGTCGATCACGAACGTGAACGCCGCGAGCCCGTCCCCTTCAAGAAGGTCAGCGCGAAAATTTTTGCGGACTATGTCTGCCAGCTTGTCCTTGTCCTCTTGCAGAAGCGAGAAAACAAAGGACTTGTCCAAGTCCATCAGGCGCCCCCGTCCAGAAGTTGCTGGGCTTTTTGCTCCTCCAGCGCACGCAAGTTGTGCCCTTCTACAATCAGGAAAGGCATTTTGTAGCGCGAGCGGCCAAGGATCCCCGGAAAGACCTCCTCCACCTGGCGTTGCGACATCTGCGTTGTCACCACCGTAGGACGCTGGTGAGAAGCCCGCAGCGCTAAGAAACTGGAAAGCGCAGTAGCCCCGAATACGGGATTTGTGGCGTCTTGGGAGGTTAGGTCGTCAAGCGCCAAGAAGCAGACTTCCTGCGCCCGGATCAGCGCAGGCTGGTCATCCTCGTATGCACGCCGATGCCGGATGTCTTCCTGTAGCTGGGCGACAGATACGAACCGCGCGTCGAATCGATGAGCGAAGGCCACCTTGGTCAGCAGAGCAGCGATGCCCGACTTACCAACCCCTGGGGGGCCAAAGACCCACATCCCCATCCCCTTGCACAACCACGGCACGGCGTTGTGGACGAATCGTTCGACCTTGCTCCGGACGGACTCCTGCACCCCAGCGAGCTGACAGTGCCACAGGTCGTGCGGGACGCAGATGAACTGGTAATCGCTCTCGTCGAGCTGGCGGCGAGCGTGCAGGTCTGCTGGGTCGTACATCATCCCCCACCCTCCGGGTCGTACATCATCAGCTAACCTCCAGCTTCTCCTTGGCCTGCTTCACAGCCTCCACAAGCCGCGGACGCTCCTCTGAGAGGAATCCGTAGGGGTTGGCCTCATCCCAGGCATCCAGAGCCGCCTGAGCCGCCTCCAGCTCGCGCTGAGCTTGGATCGTGACCGAGCTGAGATTCGCCTGCTGCGCCTGTACCAAAATCTGATCGTGGAACTTCACGAGGAAACCGAGCGTGGGCACACCCAACGTAGACTTCTTCGGGAAAAACGCCCCGTGGATCGTGCGCCACTGGCACACGAGGTACATAACCCCCTTCTCGACCACGTCCTTGCTGTAGCCGTAGCCCTTCTCGGGGCTGATGAGCTTGTTGAGCATGCCCAGCTCCTTGACCTCCCACTTGGGCACCTCGACCTCCGGGAACAACTCGCGGAAGTTGGGCTCCCAGACCTCACGCCAGAGCCGCTGCGCCCAGCCGCGAACCTTGGGCGGGCCTTTGGACTGGAGATTCGCCATCCGCTGCTCTCTGGCCTGCGCACGCCGTGCGTTCTCGCTCACCTGGGTTTTAGCCTTATGCCGCGCCGCGCCGATCACAGCGTCAATCGCCGCTTTGTTTGATCCTTGACGCGCCATGTCGGAGTCCTCCTCTTCTTCCGCCCCCTGAAGGGCCTGTGTCGCATGCTGGTACTGGTCCTGACGCATAGCGTCATCAACGCAACTGGTATTTCCCACGAGAACGGGCGGCGCCGTAGGCGCCTGGTCTTCTGTGTCTTGACCCGTGAGGTTCGTGAGGTTCGTGGTTTCTTGTGGGATTTCACCCACCCCCCTCACGGCGAAGCTATCCGATGTGTGAGCCGGCGACAGCCGGCCAATTCGCATCCTTTGGATGGCGTCTTCTTGGGGAGTGTCTTCGTTATTCTCGTTTGTTTTATGAATGACCGCCCGGTCAGAACTTTCCTGACCGGGCGGACAGAACTCGGATGACCGGGCGGTCACACGATGGCTGACCGGACGGTCACTGGTCTCCGAAGGGGGCGTGACGCAGACGACACGTCCCCCTGACGTAAAGACCACCTCTGGGTGCAGCATTCGGCGGGGTACTTGCGGACCCTTCCCAAAGAAAGGATCGTCCCCCCGATCAGCAAGTATTCCGATCGACCATAGATTGGTAACAGCCTTGCAAAGAGGAGACAGGTCCCACACAGAGGACCGCTTGCGACCGTTTTTCGGGTTGGGGTCGGGCGTTCCCTTTTTTCTCCAATAAGCTGCACGCTTTTGTTGAGCCTGAGGGTCTGTGGAGGCTTTGAAAGCGCGCTTGTTGCGTATAAGGTACCCTTTCTCTTCCAGAGATGCTGCGGCGCGGTGAACGGACCTGGGATCGCATCGGCAGTAGCGTGCGATCCTACCAATGCTGACATACGAGTAGTTTTTGTTGCCGTGGGCGTGCATGCCGATACACAGGAGAAGTTCAAGCTCCACCCTGGTGTGGCACATGTACCCGAGTGCCATAGTAACCAAGTTGGGCCAGCTCTGGAAAAACCCAACGAAAGGTTCCGCACACCAACTCGTCATGTGGACGTAGTCGTCATTCTCGTTCGCATTCTTCTTTACTGTGCGTGCCATCGGTTCTCCTAGTACCGGCGCGGGCCGGGGACTATCCCTTGAGCGTCCCAGGTGTCGGGATCGGTTTTGTAGAAGGGGGCGATCTCGCCGACCGGCCAATATTCGGCCTCGCCGTCGCTGACGATCGGCTCTCTAAGAAGTTCGGGTGGAGCATCCTTTAGACGCTCGTGATAGCGCTCGTAGAAGCGTTCCAGCTTCTTGGCGTACTCAGTCTCTTCGCGGTACGCCTGCCACAGAAGCACAAGCAGCGGGGATAGGTCCCATTTGTTCCCGACGGGATACCCCATGTCGTAGCGATCCCAGTCCTCAGCGATTACGTACTGAGAAACCACTCGTATAAGTCCTTTATCCACAAGACTTTTTTTCCATCGATAAAGAGTTCGGGTCCCTACTCCGAGGGCGCCTGCGATCTCTCTGTAGTCGATGCGAGGTGGGCCTGGGTCATGCCACGCCAGGATGTACATGAGGAAGGTCGCTTCTTGGGGAGTGATGCCCAGCCGCCAGATTGCGAGCGGTAGCATCTTGCGTGCCCAATCCAACGACCCGCTCACGGTGATCTCCAGATAGACCCCCACCCGCCGCCGCGTCTAACCAAGACGGCGGCGGTTGGGGAGCAAACTAGACAAGGTCCCTAGCTCGCAAATCGATTGTCGAGAGGTGGTTAGACTTCTCGATTGACCACGTACACCTACAAAGAGTTGGGGGGACGATCAAGAAAATTCGACCGACCGTCCCCGCCGGATAGAGGGCACGCCCGTCTGCAAAGTTTCTCCGATACCTAAGCTAAACAGAGAATACCGTCGGATCTGTTCGGTTTTCGATCCTGCGGTCCCACCAAGCCGAGCGCTTGACGTACCCTTGCAAGTGGGCCAGGCTATCGTTAAACACACGCATCGGGCACACACCCCGCCCCGATCACAAGATCAACAAAGGACAAAATCAGAATGGCCACCAAGAAGAAGACCGCAAAGAAGACCGCCAAGAAGACCGGTCGGTCGCCGGGTGCGACGACGTACAAGGACGTGCAGACCGCATTCGCTTTCGGTGGTATCGAGGCTGTGAAGGCTATGAACGCACACCCCCGAACCATCGCCAAAGCGCACCAAGGGCTCATCACGGCCGTCGCCGCCGGGTCGCTCAATCTCCGAGCCGACCACAACCTCGACGATCTCGCCGCGCTGATCCCTGAAGCGAAGCACGGTCGTCGGGCACCGGCGGTCGGCGAGACCCGCGACTACAAGGTGCAAAAGATCAAGGACGCTCCCGTCTTCCTGCGCCTCGCCCTCTTCAACCTCGGCGTGAAGAAGGGACAAGTGGTTTCGGTGACCTTCGAGGAGGATGAGATCCGCGTACGCCGCAAAGGCGCGGGCCTGCGCGCGGTCACCGAAGCGGCCTGATCTGCGAGCATGCGGCAACCCGCCCGTACGGGCGGACCGGCGAGCGCGCTGTACTCTCTAGAGAGTACCCCTGACTATGTATGGTAGCGCTCGCCGGTCAGGACGTTGACGACGTCGACGAGGTACCAGCCCGACCCGGAGTGGTGATCCCCCTCGATGAACGTGATGGCGGTGATCACGCCCTTGGTGTTGAAGCGCTTGGGCATATCAGTCCTCCTCAGCATCTAGCGGCCCTGGAGAACCGCGGCGCGCGCCATGAAGATGGCCGCGATTCGGGCCTGGACGGCCGAGCCGAACACCGCCGGCACCTGGAGCGCAGCAGCCCCGCGGCGGTGGGCCTTGTCCGCGTGGGTGATGGCCTTCGCCATGTTCTCGGCGAAGCGAATGGCCTTCGCCGAGCTGCCGCACGCGCGGCCGTAGATGCTCTTGGAGATGCGGCTGATGTCCTTGGACTCGGGGATGCGGTTCATGTCGGGCTCCTTTTCGTCGAGCACCCTTGCTCGATGTCCACATCGTAACAGATCACTTTTCGATTGTCAACAATAGGAAGACTTCAGATCCGCAGATCTGTGAGGTATGTCACTTCAGCGATCTTTCTTGGGGCGGCCCTAGAAGTTGGGCGGCCAGAAGCTCCGCTCTCGCTCTGCCAGGACGGCATTGAGGAGCCGTGTGGCTTCTTCCTGCGACACGCCGATCTCACTGGCGGCAACCAACAGAGACAGGTGCAGCGCGTCGCGAGATAGGGTGTGGCGCACGAGCTGCCGGGTGAAGGCTACGAGCAGCTCTACGGAGACGGGCGCGGGGCTGGCTTGCCCAGGCGGATCATGTCTTGCCGGGTGCTGTTCAGGGACGAGCAGCATCCCGCCCCGATCGCCAGCGGCTCTTTCAGCTCCGGATCTTTCATCACTTCGCCGCACCAGTACCTCCCTTGGCGCTCGTCGTAGACGAGGGACGGACACGGAGCGATCGGTCCGTGTAGCTGCATTCCGAGTACGCAAGGGGCTTTCGAGCAGCAGTAACCGCTACCTACACAAGGTGCGACCACTACGTCATCTCGGCGCGAATGACCTCCAACCGCTGGTCGATCAGTGATTGGAGTTTCTTGCCCGCAGCGTGATGTTCTGCACTTTCAGCGATCATATGGCGCCGCCTGTACTTCACTCGGAGGATGTGCTCCAGGACCCCTCCCTCAGTCGGACGAGAGGCACCGAGCGTGAAAAAATCCGCGGCGTCGAGCAGGTTCAAGGTCTCGGTCAACAGAATGATCTCGCGAAAATCCATGTGAAGCGGTCCCATCTCTAATTCCTCTCCTTCGCACCCGCGGGGGCGTGGTGCGGGAGCCGATCCCCGCGTTGGCTGGTGCCGGGTGATGCGCCCGCCCGGCAAGCGGTCAGTCGTCGTCGATCACGGCCTGGAGATCGGCTCCTCGATCGGTCAGCCACTGCCGGATCGTCGGGTCCGTATCCCCATCGCCGACGAGCACCTCGTCGAGGACGTCCCGCCTGTCGGCCACGGCGACGAGATCGGCTACGGTCGTCGGCACCGGACACCGGAGCGCCGTCAGCAGCCTGTCGTACAGAGAAATTGTGGCCATGTTGGTCGTCATCGTCTTCTCCTGTGAGGGTTGTATCCGTCGTCGCAGCCCTCGTTGTAGAGGGCGTCATGTCGGCGCGCTTTTGCCGCCCGCGTCGCCGCCGCTCGCCGCTCTTCAGCGACCAGCTCGCCCCACACACCTTCGATGGAGGCAGGGACGACGACAGCGCCGAGCAGGCGATGCTCGGCAGGGTCTTTTCCCGCGGCCTGTACCACCTGGCGGCAGTTGTCGGGGATGGGCCGCAGGCGCGTCGACAGGCCCACGCTGACCGTCTTGCCGGCCGGTGTGATGATGGTCGCCAGCGATCCGGTCACGCGGATGATGTAGCCGGCGTGCTCGACCACGGCCCATCCCCGTCCGAGTGCGAACGTCTCGATCATTTTACATCCCCTGTTTATCGGCGCCGGTGAGGTCAGCAGAGAAGGGCTCGGCCGGCATCGGTGATCTCGGCCGTTTGTGCGTCCCCCGTTCGGCGGAGCGTCACAAGGCCGCGATCGGCCAGGGACTGCGCCGTGCGATACCAGGCGCTGGCCACTCGCCCCGCGTTCCTGCCTCCCGTAAAGGGGGTTCGGTCGCCACCGGCCTGGGCAGCGGCGAGGAGCAGCTTTTGTTGTGGAGCGCTTAGCTTCGTGGTCATGGTGAAACTCCCGGTCGACTGAAACCAGTCTAGGAGATCACTTCAGCACTGTCAAGCGGTAGGTTGCTGATCCAGATCAGGTTCTACCCACGCGGTAACCAGCTCACCGGGCGCCAACCTCCAGATAGCTGCGGCCAGGGTGATCTTTTCTTGTGGCGTGATCTGTACAATCATGGGCCACCTACCCCTGTTTCTCCTGTTTCTGACCGTGCGTCCACGTACATGAGGAAAGGAGGCGTTGGCGGACCGTCCAACCCGAGACGCCAGTACATGCGCTGGACAACGGTCTTGAACGCCTGGGTATCCCGGCGGCACAGGGACAGCGCCTGAGCATTGCTCTTTTGCTCCAGATCGAGGAGCCGCTTGTACAGGTTGCTGTTCTCTTCTTGGAGGTTCAGCTTGATCTGAGACTTTTGAAGGAGCTGGTGTTGCCAGAGATTGAGCCACGCTGAACTGGCGAACATACCCCCTAAGAAGATCGCACAAGATAGGCCCAGTCTCATGTTATCCGCCTGATCTCGATGCGCTCTCCGGTAGGGTTGTACGTCACCTGGACGTCTTCGCCCTTACTCACCCCTAATTCGTCCACGTTGACCACCAAAAAGTGCCCGTTTTTGTGCCGCTGCACGCGACGAGTCACGACTCTCGTCCCGTCGGGACGAACAGACCTACCGCGAACAGACCTACCCACCCACTGTTCTAGGGGGCGGACATCTCGGCCCTGTGCCTTCATTTCTCGCATAGCACGCAAGATTGACTCGGCGCCCACAGCCATTTCTTGGACGGCCTGAAGACCGCCCATCATGAAGGCGACCTGCACGTCGCGGTAGTCAGCGGAAGCGCGCTTCCGCCTTGGGCTACCAGGCACCGATGACCCCTCGCTAGAGGTTCTTGAGGTACGTCAAGAACGACGCGGAGACGAGTCCTATCAGATCCGACCCAAAAGTCGAGGTTGTCACACGCTTCCAGTGCCGAGGGTTCCAAAACATGTAGCTCAGCTCGTGGTCTCTCATGTCTCCGCCGATCACGACGCCTGTCACGTTGATGCCGCGCTGGCGCATACTGCGCACCTCGGAGCGGATGAAGGTCTGGAGGGTGGAGCTGTTGAACCAGCCTTTCCCAGATCCGTAGGTCGGCTGCCCATCGGTGATGACCACGAGCTGCTTGACGTCTTTGGACGTTTCCAGCTCGCGCCTGGCCACCCGGATAGCAGTGTGCAGCGGGGTAAGGCTGTTTTTGGCGCCGCCGAAGAAGTCGGTGTCCTTGTGGAAGCGATCGATGGTGACTTCCCCGTTATTGGTGGAAGCGAAACCCCATACAGACTGGTCAACGAACGGGAACCTGAGCGCCTTGGAGAGGACCCGACAGGCGCGGTTGGCCTGTTGCATCTTGGCCCCGTCCATGGACCCGGATTGGTCCAAGAGCAGCTTCACCCGGAAACCCCTCCCCGAGACCTCGTGTCGGAACACCGGGTTGGGGAGACCAGTGATTCGTCTCTCGATCAGAGCGTTGACGTCCACCTCTGTGCCTGCGTCTTCGAGAGAAAGCCGCTTCTTGCCGAGCACGCGGTTGAAGATGGCGCGGAGCCGACGGACGGTGTCCTGATCTTCGGGTTCTAGTGGCTCGGGAGCTTTGGTAGCGGGCAGATCTGTGAAGGTCACCTTCGCCATCGCCCCCTGGGTCAGAAAGTCATTCCGAGACATCGCTCGACCCATAGCCTTGCGAGCATCGAAGACGACCTGGAACATGTCGTCGCGGTCCTGGGCGAGGAGGATACCGAAGGCGTCATCGTCGTTGATGTTGGCGCGGATAGCTTTCTGAGCCGCCTTTTGGGCGTCCCCCCTCGCGTCCCGGGTAGGGAACTTCGGCTCCTGAAAATCGTCGAGTTTCTTGTCGAGGTGCGAAGGGAGCTTCCCTGCTTTGCTCATGAGCTGGGCAAGTGCCTTGGAGCGATCTGCGGCGCTCGCCTGGGGTCGGTCCGCCCCCTCTTCGCTGCCTGTTCCTTGGTGGGCGCTTCCTGCTCCCTGGCCGGCGTCATCGGTGGGTTTGTTGCCGCCAGCGGAAGGGTTTTGTTGGGGACCTTGCTGGTTTCGAGGGTCTTGTCCTTGCTGGTCCTTGTAGTTTTGGTCCTGCCCTTGACCTCCTTGACCGCTCCCGTCGCCGCTCTGCTGGTTCTGTTGTCCCTGTGGGTCAGGGTCTCCAGCCATAGGCATCGGCAGGGGTGGAAGACCTTGGTTCTCTCGGATGATCTCGTCCACCAATCGCGAGACGAGCCGCTTGGTAACAGCGAGGGTGGACGCAAAGCCGCGCTTTTCGACCTGCTCAAGCGCATCTAAGACCATGCCCTGGAACCGCGAGAATGGATGGCTGGTGGGGAACACGTGTCCGCCCAACAGGCAGACCATGAAGGTCACCAGGGACTCGTAAGCGCGGGCTACGTGGGGTTCGGTGTCGTGGGTCAAGATCTGTTGCAGCCGCGCCCCGGAGCCCTCATAGATCAGCCCCCACAGTGAATTGACCCGGCGGTCTTCTAGGATGTTGATGATGGCGCCCAGCGTGTAGGACAGGCCGGTCAGATCCATGGGCACGCCATGCTTCTGGGCGACGTCAGACACCATCTTACCGTACGTTTCGACAAAGCACTTTTTCGCCAAGAAGTCGGAGCGGAAGAGGATGTGGGCGATCTCGTGTTCGAGGTGCAGGTAGTGGTCTGGGTGGTTGAAGTCGATCTGGATCAGATGACCGTTGGTTGCCGCCTCTCCGTTCTGTGATGCCTTGAGCCACAGCTTCCTCTTACAGATGCCGGCAAACATCTCAGTCGTCTTGTAGGCGATCCCTTTGTGGTTTTCGTACTCCTTCGTCTTGAGCGAGGAAAGATCGGAGAGATCCGCGCCTTCCTCAGCAGAGATGTCATCTTGAAGGTCTTCGACCGTGTTCATGGGAGTGCTCACACGCCGACGTTGCCGAAGACGGACTGGATCCGTTTCTTCATGGTGCCGCGGTCATCCCCCTCGAACTTCCCGAGCGCGATGGTCAGCGCCTGCCCCGTACCGAGAATGGGCACGTCCTCAGCGATCTGGATGAGGTCGCGGGTGGACAGCGGGTACTCCAACGCTTTCTGCCGCGTCTCGTGCGCCAGCTTGCAGAGGTTCTTGAGCAAAGCGTCGTTCGCCCCATCGATGTTCTGGGCCTTGAGGATCGCGAACTCGACCTTCGCCTCCGGGTAGTCGAGCGCCAGCATGCGGAAGCGGGACTTCAAATCCTCGTTCAGCGCGTACACCCCCGCATAGACGGTCGTGTTCATGCTGCCCGTGACCCACAACTTCGCTCCCTCGCGCAGCCGGAAGACCCGCTTCGCTTCAGGGACTTCGATCTTGACGCGGAAGTCGGTAACCGAGTTCAGGACTTTTTGCATTTGCGGAGTAAGAGCGTTGCACTCCTCGAAATTGAGGATGCACTGCCCAACCTCGTTCGCGATCTCAAAAGCAGTTGGAATCGGCCCCAAGATGAACGGCGTATGATCACCACGCAGCACGTTGTGACCGATGAGATGGCTGCGCCGCACGTCCTCCGAGCAGTCGAAGGTCACGATTGGGATCTGGTTCTTCGCCGCGTAGCTGTAGAACGAGAAGCTCTTGCCCGAACCCTTTGGTCCCCAAAGGAGCAGGTTCGCGCGGAAGGCCATCTTGTCGTACAGCGCGTGCAGCTCGTGTACATCGACGTAGCCGGTGTCGCGGTCGGGCGGGAGAAACTCCTGGGCCGACAGGCGCTCGATCTCAACCGACATCGCGCACCTCCTTCTCTTGGTGCGCGCGACGCCGCCGCTCCCGCTGTGCGTTGCGCTCCTCGACGAGCGTGCTGGTGGCTTGGGGGTGCGCCGTCAATTCCAGCTCTTTGAGCACCGCGGTCATGTGAGGGGACGGCAGCACCTTGAGCGCGTAGCTGGGCACCTTGAAGCACGCCTGCACATCCTCTTGGCGCAGCTTTCCGGTGTCGACGAGGGAATCGATCTTGCCGGCGTCAAGCTCAAGGGTCTTGACCTCGTTGAATGCCTCGGTGAGCGCCAGACCCTTCTCGCGCAGAAGGGCCTTGACCTTGTCTTCCTCGGGACGCTTGAACGCGCGCTTCTCGCGGATGATGACATTCCCTTCCATGAGGAGCTTTTGCCCACCCCCTTTGGTCGACTCTCCCTCCGTCTGCGCCGCCGCCAGCAACCGCTCCCGCAACTCCGCCATGCGCGGTTGTAGAAGCGCCTCGCCGAGGTGCTTGAGGATGAGGAAGACCGCCGCACATTCGTGCGTGTCGAGATCCCCCTCTGGAAAGTCGAACAGCACCCCTTCCTTGGTCGCCGTGTGGAAGAGGCTAGCCAGCCCAGCGTAGAAAAGATCGCGTTCTCTGTTTTTCACAGCTCTAACCCTCCTTCGGGTACGCCCACGCACCTGTGCGCAAGACCTGATCCGATGGTCTTACCCTACACATAGGATTTGTTTTGTCAAGGGTTAGATCGGTGGATCTACCAGCCACGCCGTGCGTACGGCGAGGTCGCTACAGATCCGGGGGCTCTGTGCACCCTGGCCGCGTAGTACAAACAGTTGGGCGCAGCTCCCGACGGGAAGGCACACGGACGCCCGCGTTGCTCCGGGGCGTTGCAGGTGCCAAACGAGCTGGCGCCCTGAAGACTACGCTCCGCCAGACAATGGGCGCAGGAGTGAGGTGGGCGCTTGGGCGCTTCCTTGGGGCTCTTCTTGGCTAGCTCCTGGGCAGCCACCACCTCGGGCGGGAGCTGTGTCTCTAGCTTGGGTGGAGCGGTTTCCGCTACCAAACCCATCGGCTCAGGGACGTGCGGTTCCAGCGCCGGCATTTCGCCGTCGTCTTCGAGGCGATCTCTGACCTCCAGGAGTTTTTCGAGTCGGACAGCCACTTCGGAGCGGGTTTCCTCGCCGTCGCGGAGAGATTTCACGTTGCCGGGAAGGGACAACTTCAGCGCCTTGCGCACGTACTCGCCCAGGTTCTCTCCCTTCTTCTTGGCGTACCAGACGACGTCGTCGTAGTCAGCGGGTGACATCATCACCTTCAACTCGACCAGGGTAGGCTTGTTCGACATGAGTCTCCTCCAGAGGTCTCTGCCTCGGAATTTCAAGGATCCGAGTATCCCTGCAACGTTTCTGAACATCGCCTACTACTACCAGGATGAGGAAAAAACGGCTATCAGAAGTCCCCGTATGCCGGAAGTTGTAGCTGTTGGGCGGCAGACCCCATGGTTCCTTCGTCCTCTTGTCCACGAAAACTTGGCAACGGGCGACCTTTCTTCTCGGCGACATTTCGTTGGATCTGTTCGAGGACAGATACCGCTGCGCTGGACGATGAGGGCTCTTCCTGGGGGACTTGGGATGTGGCCTTGGCGACTTCCTCGTCCCTACGCTGCTCATAGCGCGTTCCGTAGCGAGACGGCTGGAAGCCCTCGATGGCTTTGACCTGCCCCTTCAGCTCAGCGAAAGCGAGAAGGTGCTCTTGTAACTGTTCGCGATCTTTCCGGTAGGAGGCTGCGTCTTTGACGAGGCCCTCGATGACGGGCGCCAGGTTCTCTTCGTAAAGACGCTGCACCCGAGCGTCGACCTCGTCCGTTTGCGCAGTCGCTTCCGCTGCGGCCTGCTTGGTCTGAGCGCACGTCGTGCCGTTGGACGTAGCCAGCGTAAGCAGCGCGGTTGCGACGAGGGCGCCCCAAAAGCGTCCCCGCCCCACCGAGTCGTCAACTTTCTCCGTCGTCTTGTTTGTCTCTGTCACGCGCGTCTCCTTGGGGTAGGTGCTTTGCTCGCATGTACTCCTTGACCGTCTCACAGAACTCGTAGGACGGACAAACAGAGCACACCATAACCCGTTGGAGCTGCTTACACTTCTCTACGCGAAGCTGAAGATACCGGAGATTGAAGCGAGGGGTCCCTTCTTCGAGCCCCTCCGCTACGCACCGGCCCTTCATGCCTTCGAGCACCCGGTTAGTCATCCCCCTCCCTGTGGCCCTGAACTGGTCCGCCTGTACGGGCGGATTCAACCCGTTCGATCTTGGGGCTGAAGACCCTGGAGGATAGCGACGATGGAGTCTGAGTGCGCGATCTTGAGGGCGCGCATGTCTTGTCGGATTTGGACAAGCTCGCCCCCGTCGGTCGGCGTAGCGAAGCTGTCAAGAAGCGCGGTCAACTGTTCGACCAGATCGACGCCTTCTTTGAAGTGGATGTCACGATCGTTGCAACACTGATCAACGATCTTTTCGATCTGGAAGAGTACCTCCCCAAGAACACCTTCTCGTTCGGCTTGATCGGACACCAACATGCGCAGCTCAAATACCCCGTCTTCACAGTTGGGGCAGGAGGTGCGCTTCCCCTTCATCGTGGCTTTGGTAGGGTCGAATACCTCGTACCAACCACACCTCAGATGTTTGGTTTCCTCGATGTGTTTGCAATAGCTATGCGGCTCTTTCCTACGTCGAAGGTCGAAGTCTTTGCAGGAGCAGGCCCAGTCAAACTCGGCTTCTCTCGCCAGGAAGTCATCGACCTTGCCGTAGGAGACGGTGTAGAAACCCAACCCATCGGAAGAAGGGACTTTCTTCTCGAACCAGCGCCAGGAGTCGCAGGCAAAGCCTGTACGCAGCGTGAGTGCAGGATCCTGGGAGGGTGCCGTCAGCTCAGCCACTTGCGGATGTCCTCCTCGGACCGCAGTTCAACGTTCTCGGGCTTGACAGACGAGTTTTTCAATTCGGTGTACGGCTCTCTGGCCAAGCCGATTTTGCCGTTGTTACGGGCGCCGTAGACCGTCTCCACGCCCTGCTCTTGGAACTTCCGAAAGATTTTGACAGCGGACTGGATCTGTTGCTCGGGGGTCATGATGATCTCCTACAAGTTAAGCAGTACGTGCGCCATAGTCAAGGCGGTTCCCCGAAGATAACAAGGTGCCCAACATGACGAAAGTTTTCGAGCGCACGATCTGCGCGCTTCTTTGCCGCGGTTGAGGGGGCGTCGAGGTAAGCCCAAAACTCCCGGAGAAGCGCGCGCATGGCTTCTTCCAGCTCTGGGCTTGGGTGTTGTATGTCGGGCAGGTTACCAGTTGTCGGGCGCGGCACCGGATCGCCTCTGCTCATCGCGCACGACACGCCGGTAGAGGTGCTCACCCTCTTCGCCGAGGATTTCCGGACCGGGGATTTCCTGTAGCTCCTCGATTTGCTTCTGCATCTTCTTCTGCACCTTCTGAGTCGCCTGCTGCCTCTCCTTCTCCGTGGGAGGGCGATGCTCCCAGGTGGACTTGGTCTGCTCCTCGATCGGCACCTTTCGCAGCTCTTCGCTGTTTTCGGCGGTCGTCTCTCGCGCCAGGGTTTTGATCTGGTCTGGCGTCAGCACGTTGGACTGGATCTGAAGAAGCGCTTCATGGCTGGCTCTCAGCCTGTCTCGAAGACGTTCAGCGCTCATCTCACGCGCCTGCCCCAGGGAGAATTTGCCTTGTAGGTGTGCTGCATGGTTGCTCTCCGCCTGAAGCGCGTTGCGGTTCCAGTCGAGAGCGTTCTTCAAATGGTCTACGAGGAGCTTCACACGAGGGAAGATCGTACCTCCTGTGAGCCCGTCTTGCTCCTGGATCTCCAAGTTGGTGAGGTAGGTATCCATCTCGTAGGTCTCTCGCTTCAATCGCTCCAATGCGTACCCTTCACCGCGCCCAATCAGATGAAGGATGAGGGTGTCGATGTCATACTCTACTTTGGACTTGTCCGTCATGTGAGATCCTTTTTGAGAAGAAAGAGCGACTGTTGTTTCGGTTTCTTCGGCGCTTTGCGGCCGGTGGACTGCTCGTAGGCTTCGTCTGTCTGGAAGGTCAGGGGACTGTCCCAGGGGAAAAATACCTGCCAATCCTCCTGATCTTTGCGAAAGAGTCCTACACCCAGGTCTGGAGTCTCCCCGTGGAGGGAGTCGTCTCGGGCGACGCGCACGTCTACGACGCAAACGCGCGCAGCTTGGAGCATTTGTAGGAGGATTTTGCGTGCCGAGACTTGAGACTCAGCGCGGCTGGCCATCAGGACAATCTCTGGATGGATCAGCGCAGACGGCACGGCAACGCGCTGTGTGACTTTCAGCGTGAACGTGACCTCGGCCATTCTCATTGGCTACAAGCCTCCATGAGTCGGTTGTCTGCGAGCTGCCAGTACAGTCTCGGAATTTCACAGATCCGAGCACCCTTTCACAGTATTTTATTGCACCTCCGGTGGTTCGGGGACCAAGTCCCACAGCTCCGCCAAAAGCTCCGCCCCCTGTTCAAACTTTGTGAACCGCCACAGGACCATCCGCCCAAGATTCGGGGTCTCGGTCTTCAGCATAGGGGTCGGCGTGTGCTCGTCCAGAGGCCACGGGTGCTCGCTGGTGCCGAACCACACGACCTGGAAGGCCACATCGACCTGCTCCAGGTTCAGGGGCAGCGGCCCATAGATGTACTGGACCGTCTCTCCGGGTTCCACCTCTTCGCGAAGCAGCACCTGCATCCCTTGGACGGTCTTCTCCACCTCTGTCTTGGCACGTTTGAACCCCTCAGGGTCCAGGGCCGAGAGGATCTTGGGATCGCGCTTCTGAGACACTCCCCATTCCTAGTAGAAGATATGGGCGTTGTCAAGGTGTAGGGATCTTCAATACTTGCGGGAGTTGCGCAGCAGACGCATGACCTCTTGCAGGTCTTTCCACGCCTTCGCCTTCAGCTCTTCGTTTCGCAGCAACGCCGCAGGGTGGTAGGTGACGCGGACAGGGATGTCGTGCCACTGCCACCACCGTCCTCGGAGTTGGCCGACCGGGGCGCTGGTACCGATCAAAGCACGAGCCGCTGTTGCACCTACGGCCAAGATCACCTTGGGCCGGACGTTGTGGAGTTGGCCTTCCAAGAAGGGTCGGCAGGCTTCGATTTCTTTGGGCTCCGGCGCGCGGTTGTTTCTCTCTTCGTCTACAGGTCTACAGCAGGTCACATTGCAGAGATAGAACTGGGCGCGCTCGTATCCCATGGCTTCGATCATCTTGTTGAGGAGCATGCCGGATCGCCCCACGAAGGGTTCTCCCTGCTGGTCCTCTTGCTCTCCCGGGGCTTCCCCTACGATCGCCACAGGTGCTCTCTCGGAAGGGTGGGAGAACTTCTCATCCGCCATGACCATCAGGTCGGTGCGCTGCGCCTCTGTGAGGGGCTCTGGGTCGATGCTGGTCATGCCGCCGGTGTTGCCGATGCCGAACACGACCTTGGTCCGGTGCACGTGCAGCGGGCACTTGTGGCAGGAAAGCGCACGCCGCCGGAGGGTCTCCAGCGGCTCGACGCTTTTTTGAAGCAGAGGGATTTGGCTAGGCATGAGCCTCCGAGGTTTCCAGGAAGAAGATCCCTTTCGGCCCGCGCGCCGCCTCACCCGCGAAGCGCTCCTTCAGAACCGCCAGCAGGGCGGACTTGGCCTGGTACGTCGCCTTGACCGCCCACGCCTTGAACTCCCCGCCCTCGATGACCGGGGTGCGGTCGCGCCAGTCCACCGCAGCCTTGAACGCGGCGTTGAAGCAGGGGTCGTAGGGAACCTTGACGACCAGAGCTGGGACCACCTGGGCGTACTGACCCTTGCCGAAGGTGACCTCACGCTGCTCCAGCTCGATCTTGGGACGAATCGCCGTCTCGGCCACGCGGTCGGCCAAGGCGTCGAAGCTGGAACCGAGGGCGCGGATGGCGCTGACGATCCCGGCGACCTTTGCCGCTGCCTCACGGTCTGTACGGGCCGCCTGGAAGATGAGACTGGCCTGGTAGACCAGCTTGTTGGCTGCCGAGCGGTCCTCTTCCGAGAACCCCTCGGGGAGGTACCTGCGCCGGCAGACGGGGCCGATGCCCGTCTCGACGCTGATGGCGTCGACGAGAGGACGACCACAAACACAACAGTGGGTGGCGAGCATCTGGGTGGCGGGGGCTTCTTCGTAGCTCATCGGAACCTCCTCTTCAGCGATCCGTCGCTGATCTGAGAAGATCCTACTAGCTACGAAACAGGTTGTCAAAGGTTTATCTGTGTGATCGGTGATCTGCCTCACGCCTTGGCTTCGCTCTGCTTCTCGTTGGTCTTGGGGGTACTCGCCCCTCTGCCCTCGTGCTTGTCGGCGAGCGCCTTGACCAGATCGAGGTCGACTCCGGCCGCCTGGGCTTGTTTGAGGAAATCTCGGGCCTTGGCGTGCTCCCCGTCCTCTGTCACCAGGGAGCGACCAGCGAGCAGTCCCACTTGCTCTTCGTAGGCGCGGCGGAGTTGGCCTTGGATGTCTTCGATGGCTCCTTTTGCGATCAGGGTGCGCACCTGGTTGAGGTAGCGGCGTAGCACGGCTGCTTCCTGGTGGAGCTTCTCGATCTCTTCGCACAGCGAGCGCTTGACCTTGTGCAGCGTCGCCGTCTTGTAGGCCGTCGTGTCGTCGAGGATCGCCTTCACGTCATCCAGCGTCAGGCGCGCGGCGGGCTCAGAAGGAGTCAGGTTCTCCGTGGTCTCCCCGTTGCCCGTCTTCTTCTGCTTCTTGTCCGTCATCGGTGCTCTTCTCCTGCTGCCCGTAGGTCTGGCAGCGGTTGCAAGTTCGGCGGTGCTGGACCTCCCAGTCGGACTTGTCTTCATAGGAGAGCCCGTCCAACAGATCCAGCGGATCTGTCGCCTGCTGTCCCTGTTGCGCCATCACCGCAGGGCACTCCGGATCGACGATGGGCGTCCAGTTGTCGGGGTTGTTGGGGGAGATCACGACTCCTCTTCCCGCTTCAGAGCCTCGTACTCATGCGGAGCGCGGTAAAACATCGCGTCTCCGGTACGCAACCTTTCTTCCGCCCACGCTTTGGCTTCTTCTAGCTCTCGAAACGTTGCCTGGTACCCGTACCACCGGGCCGCCCATTTTCGACCCATGAAGTCGATAGACCACACTACTGCAAACGGTTCTTCGTCCTCTTCGTTCTTGAAAAGGAGGTGGACATACTTCCCTCCCCCTTTGCGGGCCTTGGTCTTGGTGCGCCAGATCATGCGCTCTCCGCCTCCCGTACGTACGTACGGGCGCATGCGGGGCATAGGTCTACCACCAAGCCCTCCACGGAACGCTTGCGCACCCATTCTTCTTGCTTCGCTCTTTCACGCGCGCGGCGGGTGCCTTGCTCTAAGCCGGCATGCTCTCCGCAGCCGTCGCATCGCACCTCGGCGTAGTGTATGAGGGTCACTGGTCACTCCTCGTCGACGTACTCGTGCGTTTCCAGGAAGTACACCTCGTCGTCGAGGACGTCGTTGGTCTTGGTGTCGCGCACGCGAAGAGCCAGGTCCCCATTGATCGTGTCGGCCTGCCCGTCAAGGTAGAGCCCGTGTTTTCGGGACAGTCGACCGAGCGCTTTGAGAAACGCTCGGACGCGCTGCTTGTTTTCGTCCTCGAACGCAGCGCTCGATCGGGTGTCGACGTAGCTCATACGCACGCTCCTGTCCGACCGAGCATGTAGAAGACCCAACACAGGACTACCCATGGCAAGGTGACTTCGGGCTGGGTCAGCGACCACAGCCACGCGCCAAAGGCGGGGGCGTGTGGATCGCGAAAAGTCGCCCGACACCGCCGACAGAAGACCCAGGGACGTCGCGAGATCACTTGAGCACCTCCATCCGCGCGTAGCGCAGGTTCACGCCAGCGGGCTCTTCCAGGACGTCGTTCTGGAGCGCCAGGATCAGCTCCTGGCACACGGCCCCAGGCGCTGCCGGGTCCTGCCAGTACCCGCCACCGTCCCCTGCGCGCAGGTACTTGACGACGCCGGAAGGACTGACGCCGAGCTTCACAGCCCAACACTGGCGACGTTTTCCGCCGGCCTCGCGAAACGTCACCCGTACGTACGGATGGCCTAGGTAGTGGGTCTGGTGACTCGGGTCCTTAGCCACAGATGAACTCCAACGCAGCCTGGTAGGCAGCCAGAGCATCGTGAAAGGCGCGCTTCGCTGCGGCCTTCATCTGCTCAGGATCGTCCGGGTCGTACTCCCCCTTGGCGGCTTGGCTCGTCAAGAGCTGGACCATGATGGCCTTCACCCGCTTGCGGTCCTCAGGGGTGTAGGAGGCAGGGATCTGGTAACGCATCACATCTCCACCAAGATCTCGGCCCCATCAAGATCCCAGCACCTGCCGTTGTAAGAGACGTGCCCGATCTGGTCGGTGCCGCGGAACACCCGCCCCGCACCTTCCCCCAAATTGGACGCACCGTACCCACCGCGCTCGATGAACAGGCGGAAGGCGCGCGACGCCTCGCCCCAAGACGACACCGACTGGACGGTGGCGGGGAGACCCGCCACGTGAAGAACGATACGCATCACGCCTCCACAGCCTTGGGCAGCATCAGGAAGAGCACGGCGAGAACCGCCGCCATCGGCGCCGCCTCGTTCGGCGGGAGCTTCGTGAGGGCCTGCTGGGCCTCCATCAGGCGCTGCGCCGCGCCCGCGAAGTCCCTGTCCGCGATGGCCAAGGCGGCGCGAACGGACTTGAGTTGGGCCTCGCCCAGCGGCCCCACGGGGAAGCTGAGGGGCGCGACGGTGGCGAGCGGGGCGACGGTAGCGGGGGTGAGCATTCTGAGCCTCCTTTGGGCACCCTTGCCCAAGTGATCTGATCATACCGTACCGGATCTAGGTTGTCAACATGATCTGTTACCCCTCGGCAAGAGGGGCACATGACCTGGTGACCTGCGAGCATCGCGAAGAACCCGATCGTGTACCCCCACCCGTCCTTTTCGGCGGCCTCACACGCGGTCAGCGCTGGTGCTGCGGGGGAGGCGCACCGGTAAGGGTTTGAGCGCTGACCACAGGTGTCGCACACGAGGCCGCCGCGCTGTTTCGATCCGCGACCTGTCACCTCGACCGGCATCACCCCTCCTGTGGAGGTTGCACGTTGAGCAGCGCCTGGACTTCCTCCCGGTCGGAGGGCCAGCCCAGCGCCTTGGCCAGGTTGAACTGCTCCCGAGAGACCACTTGCATGATCGAGCACACGTGGACGTCACCCAGCTCCCCGTTCGGGCACATCTCGGAGTAGTGCCGGCCGAAGCGGTAGTTCTCCATGTGCGGCTGGGAGTACATCTGCCGGGCGTACTCGATCTCGTCCTCGTCGGCGCCAGCCTCACGCTCCCCTTCGATCGGGTCGAGCAGCTCACCGTAGATCATGATCCCGAGCGCCGGCTCGAAGCGGACGTAACAGTCGCCGATCTTGGCGGTCTTCTGGTAGTCGTTCGCGGCCTCGTCGGCGCGGGTTTGTGCTTCGGTCATCACAGCGAGCATGTCGTCGATGTCGTCGAAAGTCTTGAACTCCATGGTCTTCTCCTAGTTGCGGCTGGAACCGCGAGAACGAGAGCGGTCCTCGTACGCCAGCTCCAGCGTGTAGACGACCTCGATTTCCAACAGGCCGTCGTCGCGGCGCCGCTCCCCGTACGCCTTCGGGCAAGCGTTGTAGGTGGCGATGACGTCGTCCCCGTCCCAGCGGAAACCGATCTCGTCCTCGTCCTCGTATCCGTCGAAAAACTCAACCTCGAAGTCGAACGCGGCGCCGTTGGGCTCCGGCGCCCAACGCGGGGTCGGGAGCGGTCCGTCCGGCGACCCCCACTCCAGCGTCATGGGAACGAGAACATCCGGCAGGCTCCGCTCCGCGAGGGCGCGAAGGCGGAACGTCCCGTCCTCCCCACTCTCGCGAAGAGAATGGGCCAACTCCTTCAACGCGGCAAGGGTGTCCTTGCCTTGGAGAGACATGTGGACATCGTCCGCGTCCTCGTTCTTCTCGTCGGTGAAGTCGAAAGTCAGCATCGTTACCTCCTTCGGTCACCCGTGACCGACTGAGATCATTTTAGGCGATCACTTTGTAATCGTCAAGAGATCCTCAAGCGGATCTGGATCTCTACAAGCTCTAGATGAGACCCAAGTCACAGATCAGATCCGCACATAGGATCCATTGACAAGCCAAAAGTGATCTATTAAGATCAAGACATGAGCAAGAAGTATTTCCGGACGCCTCACCTGCCCTACTCCCCGGGCGGGACGAGCGACGACAAGCGGCTTGCTCGGGACGATCACTTCCTCGGCGAAGAGATCGTCGTGACCGAGAAGATGGACGGCAGCAATGTCTGCCTGACCAGCGAGGCGGTCTTCGCGCGGAGCCACGCTTCCGCCCCCTCGCACCCGAGCTTCGCACCGCTGAAGGCGCTGCACGCGACGCTTCGGGGGCAGATCCCGACCGGGATCAGCATCTTCGGCGAGTGGGTATTCGCTGAGCACAGCATCGCCTATTCGGCCCTGCCGTCTCATCTGATGGTCTTCGCCGTCCGCGACGACGAGACGGGCGAGTGGCTGTCCTGGGATGACGTGTGCTTCTTCGCCCAGGAGTTGGGGTTCCAGACGGTGCCCGTACTCTTTCGTGGAGAAACCCGCGATCTGAAGAGGTTGGTGGCTGGTCTGGACCGCGCCAGCCGATGCGGCGCGGCGGAGAAGGAGGGCATCGTGGTCCGCAAGGCTTGCGCCTGGTCGGATCCGACCACCAGCATCGCCAAATTCGTCCGGGCGGATCACGTCCAGACGGACAAGCACTGGAAAACCCAACAGATCCAAATCAACAAAGTGATCTGAGGACAACCATGCACAGCAACTACGTCGTCCACCCCAGCCATCTTCGGCCCAAAGATGCGACCTACCACGCCGTGATGGACGCAGTTCTTCGACGACCCACGTACGCGCGCCGAGTACCTCAAGTGGGCTCCCTACCTCTTGTGGGCTGAGGAGTACCACGCCGGTAACCGGCCGGCGGATTGGAATCCGCCATGTGAGCACCGTGGCAAGGAGCGGTACGGTGACGGCCTCTGGCAGTGCGCTCACTGCGGCGTGAAGCTGCTGAACTACAATCCAAACCACAAAGAAAAGGAGGTCGACTTCCTCAGCAAAGAAGAAGTGGACGACTAGGGTTGGACCTGGGTACCGTACAGCGCGTACCCGACCCCTACCGTCAGCGCAGCCCCAGCGATCAATCCCACAGTTGCCGAAGTACCAATGACGACGCTGGTGCCGTGCTGATCCCACCAGGTCGGAGGTGGGGGCGTTAGCTCCCGCAATCTCTGCTCGTCTAGCTGAAGCTGCTTTTCGTAGAGCTGGCGATGAGCGCGCCAGACGGAGCGGTCCGCCACATACATCTTGAGCAACTCCTCGTAGCGGAGCCGGTACAGCTCCACCCGAGCCGCTTTGGCTTCGCTCATCAAGATCCCACCCTTGCTACACACCGGGAAGGAATCCACAGCCTGCTCAAAGCAGGGCGTGACCCACTCCTCCTGCCCCACGAACTCCGGCGGAAGAGGTTCCGTCTTCGGGTTGGGCGCCAGCGCGCGGTTTTCGATGTCGGTGCCATCCAGATAGGGCTCCGCGACCGAAGGCGTGACGGGTGGGGAAGTCGCGCACCCTACGGCCCACAACAACCAGCAACCAAGTACGAGAAGCTGAGAACCGGCCAACGCCAACATGCGATCCACGTGCGCCCTCCACGAGACGTCTTGTACAGTTTGATAGTTGTCGAACCAACCGTCCTCGTACGACGAACCGTACTCCTGGGCGAAGATTCCAGCGCAGGTGCACGGGCTCACTTCTCGATACTCCTGGGAATCCGCCCGTACGGGCGGTTTGGACGCCTCGCAGACGGTTTCTTTGGCTCAGGCAGGCTATCAGGATAGTCGGGCGAGTAGTCCGCAAAGGTGGCCGGGTACTCTGCACCCAACAAGCGCTCCAACAGTTCCACACGCTTGGAAGTGAGCATCACTCCCGCTCGGCGCTGCTGAAGGAGGGCTTGCGCTTGGTAGACCCTGGGCGGAAGACCACGATCGCCGATGGAAACGGCGCTCCCGTGGTCGCCTTGCCAAACTTCAAACGACCCTGAACCAAGCGCACTTCATCGGCTTTCATGACATGACTATGCCACCATTTTGTATCCGTTCGCGCAGGCACCAAAAGCACCGACGTGGCGCCATTCGACTTCGCTTCCTCGGCTGCTTTCGCCATCCAAGCGCCTACTGAAGAGTAAGGTGGATTTATCCAAACCTTCTCATCTTTCCAAGACCGCGAAAGGCCGTCATCCTTCTTAGTGTAGTATCGGGGACACTTCGCGTTCTTCCCATTGGCGCACGGGTCCAGCGTGAACTTGAACTCCTTGTGGAGCTTGTCGTAGAGGTTCTGCGGCGTTGCCCACTCGTCGCTGTTGGACGAGTAGTGCACTCCCATCTCGCGCTCGAACAACGAGCGGACGTCGAGGAGCTGGTAGTCCTCCAACAGCCGGTAGCTGAACAGCACGCGATCGGGGAGAAACGACGCGCTCATTCCGGCTCCCTATCAGGCGCGTACCCAGCGCGCACAGCAGCCCAGCGGGTCGACCGGGGCCGGCATACGGTTCTGATCAATCACGACCTGACAGCGTCCCATCACCACACCCTCCTCCGCTGCTGGGAAGACCCGCGGAGCGGGGAGGTACTCTCGGCAGATGTCGCAACTCGTACCGCCCGGAACCATATCTAAGCCAGAGAGATTGGGGTCGAGGGGGTCAATGCCGGGATGGTCCGTCCACCGGCGCATCGGCTTGCCGTAGACATGGTAGCCGCAGACGTGTTCGGCAGTGATCGGCAGGTTCTTTTCGTGTACCACGCGCCGGTCCTGCCCAGCGACCCACATGATGCAGTTGCGGCACGCCTTTCTCGATCCGTCTGGATTCGGATGGACGTAGACGACGCCCCAAGGCTGTGAGCGGGCTTCGTGAGGGGGTGGTTCAACCAGCTCCTGGTCGTCTTCGATCAGGAGCTGCCCCTCTTCGACCAGGACCCGCAGCGACTTCATCGGGTCTGACTATACTGGGTTTTCGGGTCTGACTACACAGCGTTTTCGGATGCGCCCCTACCGTTGAGCTGCGCCTCCAGCTCACGGATGCGTTGGTCTTTCACCTCCGCTGCCCGTTGGGTCTCCGCGTGGAGGTTATTCAGCCGGACTCTGAGGTCGTTGACGACATCGCTCTCGTCCTGCACCTCCCTGCGTCGGAGCACCGGCGACTGCCACTCCTTCCCGTCCGCGTTCAGGGCGCCGTTCACGCGGAGGGAACCGCACGCTGAGCACCAGGACGCCAACGGAAGCGAGTCTGAGTCCGACAGCCGATGCAGGCTTCCGGCGGGGTGAGGGCACTCTCGATGCGCCCCTGCCTCTTCGTTCAGCTTCTGTTCGGCTGCCATCAGTTTTACCTGAAGCGCCAGCTTTTCCATCTCTAGCTTGCGGCAGCGGGGCTCCCAGAAGCTCTGGATGCACTCCTGGTAGGCGGAGACGGCTGCTGTGATCTGTACCTCAGCAGAGGCCGTTACCTTGGCCCGCTCCTGCTGGAGGATGTCACGGGCCTGTTCTCGGATTTGGGCGTCGACCATCTGCTACCTCTTTACGACACCTACTACAGGACCGACCCCTACCACAGGACCGTGGTCTTCATGTCTCGGAATTCCAAAGATCCGAGCATCTTTTCAACCGGCTTGAAGTTGGGGAACGCCTTCCGAAGGTTCTCTGCCAAGTCTCGGAATTCCAAAGATCCGAGCATCTTTTCAACGTGAGGTCATGCTGCCGGCCGATGCCGTGCCACTTCTGTCTCGGAATTCCAAAGATCCGAGCATCTTTTCAACAGTGTCACCGTAAGTATCTGTTTTTATTTACTCCTTTGCCCTGGTTGCGAGAACCTCGCTTTTGTCTAGTCCAGAACCCAGCGTAGTCACCAGCCTACCCGGGGAAACACAGATCTTTCCACGCCTTTCTCGATGCGAGCGCCTTCCTCGTAGCGACACAGCGCCGAGGCGCTCGCGATTTGGTACTGGTGGCAGGATTTGAACCTACGTACGCCCCTTTATGAGAGAGGTGCTAAGCCGCTCAGCTACACCAGCATGTGGTGCCCCGGGCAGGTCTCGACCCTGCAACCTCCGGCTCTTCAAACCAGCGCTCTTCCACCTGAGCTACCGGGGCATGGAGGACCCGCCGGGACTCTCACCCGGTTGATCCCGATTTGCAGTCGGGAGCCTCGACACCTTCGACCTCGGGTCCTGGCAGCCCCACCAGGCCATGATCCTGGAACCTCCGCCTTCAGTCTCGGAATTTCAAGGATCCGAGCATCCTTTCTTCTAGTCCGCCCGTACGGGCGGGTTCAACGAGCACCTGAAGTCGTTGTTGTCGACGCTAGCTATCACCTCCGTTTGCGAAAGATTGCTGGTGTAGCGGGAGGGACTCGAACCCCCAACCACGAAGGGCCTGCCGGGTTACAGCCGGTGACGTCTGCCAATCGACGCTTCCGCTACATGCTGGCGGCGGGAGAGGGAGTCGAACCCTCACGCCCGGAACCAAAACCCGGGGTCCTACCGTTAGACGATCCCGCTACATCACGCCGGGGTCATTGGCAGGGGAAGCTGGGAGTCGAACCCGGAACCTACGGGTTTGGAGGCCGTCGCTCTAGCCAGTTGAGCTACTCCCCTTCAGCCCTGCGGATGTCGCGTTTGGCTGAAGGGGCGTCAGTAGTGCTGAAACTCCTGACACATGCTCGCCGAGGAACGGATCGGGCGCACGCGAGGCGGATGCATTCCTGATCATGCGGCGAGGCGCACCTCCGGTCGCTTGGTCGCCGCGTAGTGTTTCCACGCGGCCGGCCATCGCTCGGAAAGCACGAGACCGCGAGTTGCGAGGACGCCACGGAGCCCAGGAGGCTCCCAGGATTGGCCGGGGAGCTTGACGCGTGTCTGCATCTGCCAGCAGGTGCTCTCGGTGGCGCCGCTGCCGATTGGCAGGTTCGCGGCATACGAGGATGCGTAGCGCATCTTGTTGCGTCGTCGACGGATGTAGCTGATGGCAGCGGCGACGGCACTGCGCGCCCTGTCGTCGCTGCGTGCGATCTTCTTCGCCATCCGCCTCAGCTTCCGCAGGATGTTGTCGATGCCGTTGTCCTCCTTCAGCAGCGTCACGCGGTACCAGCCTTTCCAGTCCTGGGGGTCGCCCGGTGGCTCGCAGGCATCGACCACGTCTTCGAGGTAGCCGACGAGATGCTCGAAGTCGACGAACTCGCACACCTTCATCTCGCTTGGCAGCACGCGGCGAAGGGCTGCCGGCAGCGCCGACAGCTCCGGCGCCGCGTCTTGAATGCAGTGCAGCGGGATGCTGGTCATGGTGCTCTCGTTGGGATAGGGGTCTGTGGTTCTTCGGATGAGGGTACACACAGGTTGTGTGGGGGTCAACAGATCTACCGAAGCCAGTCAAGATCTCCCCGCAGGTACTCCTTGAGCCGATGCTTCTTCCCCGTACGCTCGCAGGTCACTACCCCGTCCTGTGTGCGCACAGTTCTGCACTTGTCACCTCGTTGGCCCGTTCCAACCTGAGTCTTGCGCGTGATTCCACGAGCCTGCGCTGCTTCCTGCTGAGCCCGCTGCTGGAGCTTCGCCGCGAGTGCGGCCAAGGCGTAAGCGCGGTTCTGGTGTTGGCTACGTTCGCTCTCTGAGCGCGTGACGATGCCGGTGGGGAGGTGAGTAGCCCGCACCGCGGAGTCGGTCTTGTTACGGTGCTGTCCGCCCGCACCGGTCGATCGGTACGTGTCGATCTGGATGTCCCGCATGTTGAGCTGGACTTCCGGCTTCTCCGGCTCTGGCAGGACGGCGACGGTCACGGTTGAGGTGTGAACCCGGCCGCGTTTTTCGGTGGGAGGGATCCTTTGCCACCTATGGCCGCCTGGTTCGGTTTCGGCGAGCTGGCGAGCGCCTTTGCCCACAATGCGGAGGGCCACGAAACCCGGGTGCTGTTCTAGGAGAGCGACCTCAAAGCCCCCTCCGCCCCGCGTAGCGAAGGTAGATGTCCATCTGGTCCTCGACGAGGAGTTTGGCATCATCGCCGCCTTCTGCGGCACGGATTTCTAGGATCACGGCTTCCATGATCGGCCTCCTGTTGATCAGCATAGCAAGCTGGTGCGCCGAGCAGGACTCAAACCTGCGGCCTCTCGTTCCGGAGACGAGCGCTCTGTTCGCTGAGTTACCGGCGCACGGTGCGCGTTCGCGCGTGCTCAGCGGCGATGGTGTCGTCTTCCATTCCTTACTACTTGTGATCTTTACGACACACACGCTTGGTTTTATTTCTCGCTCTCCATGCCCTGCGGTACACCCTACTATGTTCGTTCCACGCATTCTTGCAAGGCTCGCATCTACACTTGTGATGCGAGTACCTAGTAAGGGTACCATGGACAGAGGTCGGACCTGGGTGCGACTTTCTAAGGTTATCCGCTGGTGACAGTATTTGCAGATTTTCTATGTCGTCATTGGTGAAATCGCCGTCGATGTGGTCTACGTGCTCTTCCTGTCCAAGAAGTCGTCCAAGGTGGACTGACATAAGGTACCTTGCCAAGCTCATAGACCCTCGGTGAGAGTAATCTTTCTTTACGAGGTGAACGTACCTCCTTTCATTCTTATGGACTGTAGGGCCGTAGACTGTATAACCTTCAAAAGGTGGAGGGGCTGATCTCCCTTTTCTCTCTACCATCTAAAATCCCATTTAAGATGTCCAAGAGTTTACTCTCACGTTCGGTGGGGCCGGTGAAGGTGCTCGAAACCCCATCATGTCCGCTTACAAGGCGGATCGTCTGCCTCTTGACGTACACCGGCGCGTTGTCCTCTCTTCCTTCTGGATCCTACGACCAGGATCGAACCGGCGACCTCCGCGATACCAGCACGGTGCTCTGCCATCTGAGCTACGCAGGCCCACTTGTAGAGACTCTAGACCTAGCCCTTTCCCGAAAGGCCCGCCCCCTTTCGGTATTACCAGCTCGACAAACATCACAGCGGCACTTGTGATAGCCGTACATGCTTGCCGTTCCATGATCCGCCTTGCTACGAGGTTTAACCCCTTTCCGTATACGTAGGCTACGATTGTACTCTCGCATGGCCGATTTACAGGCATCGCAGCGACACTTTTTGTTTACGTACATTACGTACGTACCGTGATCAGAGAATCTTCTACCTAGGTCTTCGACCACGGTTTTCTCATTGTGACAAGGACCGCAGAGCAACTGGCAGTTCTTCAGCTCTTCCATCCTTCGAGCATTGTTGACGTAAGCCATCCTGGGGACTTTCATCGTCTTCTTAGCCCGATCGATGTGGTCAATCTGAAGGTCTTTCTCACTACCACATCGGGCGCACTTTCCCCCCAAGTGGGTTATCATCTCCTTTCGTTTTTCGTGGTATCGTCTACGCATGTACTCGCGGTAGTAGGCGTTGTACTCCTCTTTGGTCCAGTCTTTGCGCGCCATGCCCCATGGTACGCTGTTAAGACAGGACATTCAACCGTTTGTGGTATGGATGCTGTTCCTGTCTAGCTTCGAGCCTTCTTTCCTTTTCAAGTATATGGTGGACTCGATCGGGGTCGAACCGATGACCTTCACCTTGCAAGGGTGTTGCTCTCCCGACTGAGCTACGAGCCCATGGCGGACCAGATGGGAGTCGAACCCACTTCAACCTGTTCGACAAACAGGCGCCTCCTCCGCTTCGGCTTCTGGTCCTCGACGTTGTCCCTTCATGCGCCGAACCCCCTCCCCGTCTTCTCGACGGCCAGAGGGGGTTCGATGAACCTGGACGTCGAGATCTGAGCTAGGTGCGGCTGTCTTCCACGCGCGTATTCCCGCGGGTGAAGATCATGGAGATGGCGGTGCGCTTCGCTTCTGTGAGCACTCGCTCGCTCTCTGTCGAGGCTTTTCTGTGGTCGGGGCGGCGGGATTCGAACCCGCGACTTCCGGTACCCAAAACCGGCGCGCTACCAGCCTGCGCCACACCCCGCCGATGCTCGACAGAGAGCCCGGTAGGTCGTGGGGGTGGTTGGTTGAGCAGGTGCAACATCGCCGTGGGTCCTTGGCCTGTACGTACGTACAGGAGAGCTTTCAGTGTTATCGACACACGGATGAGCCTGTCAAGTGATCTTACGGTAAACCCGACCAGACTTCTCCGATCAGGCTATCAGGCCGCACCCTCAGCCGATCGGGGAAACGGAACGACCTTCCCGGTGTCCTCTTGCTCTTCCTGCTCCGCTTCTTCGACTGCTGCACGCACATCAGCTTGCTTGAGCGCGGTCGTTGTCACCTTGCGAAGCTTCTCGTTCTGCTCCTCTCCCTCACAAATTGCTTTGTCGAGGTCGTCGAGAGCTGACATGGCCATGCGGTAACTCTTCGACGCGCCATCCTCAAACCCGCTGTCCCCTTTGCCGTTCGGTTCTGTGACTTCCTGGTGGAGAGAGGGGGACTTCGGCCGAAAGAGTTTGAACATGGACGTAACTCCTGGGTTCAGCGACGACGGATCTCATCGTCCCACTTTTCGATAAGTTGGATCAAGCGAGCCTTGGACGAGTTGTTCTCGGTCGTGACCTCCGTGAGCCGGGTCACCATGTCTATGATCTTGTCGCTCAGCGCCTTGTTCTCCTCGCGGAGCTTTCCAAACTCTCCCGCGTTCTCTTTCCGAAGCTGCTCCCGCGCTCGATACAAGAACCCCGCCACAAACAGCGCAATGGCTGTCACCGCGTACGGACCGCCGCTTTTGAGCAAATCTGTGATGGCGGTGATCGTGTCCATACGCCCAGCTCCCGGTGCGCTGTCCTACAGACGCCAGTATAGAGGCTAAGGTGTCTGGTTGGTACTGCAACATCACTTTGCCACAAACACCAAAAGTTTCGGCATACGGGCACGATAAGATGTATTACTTACCTTCTACCTTTGAACTTATGAGCGTGTTTCTGGGCGCACGGTCTCGCTCTGGACGCCCTTATTTCGTGTACCCTGCGCGCCGAGCGCCTGCGGTGTTTTTCTTGCGAGCGAAGATAAGAGCGCGCCTTTTCGGCGAGGGCTTGTTGGCGCTGGATTTTCGCCGCCCGCTCCCGAAAGAACTGCTCCCAGTCTTGGGGTAGATAGACGGGCGTGGCTGCTGTTTCCTGCAAGTATACGCAGGCACACGTGCAGCTTGTTGCGCCGCTGGCGTCGACGTACATCTTCATGAGACCAAGATGCTGGTAGGTGGTCGGGTCTGCCAAGTCCAGATCGTGTTGGGGTAGGCACGGCGCGACCAGTAAATCTCGCGCGGCTGATCGGCCGTGCCACTCTTGACGCCTTCCAACTCCGACCAGCTTGGTACCTCCCCGGGTCGAAGAACGTAGGCACCGCTGTGGAAGGGGAAGCCGATGATGAAGGTGTGACCAGCAATCTGGCAGCCCAGGTCATCGGCCCATGTGCGCGCAAAGCTCTGGCCGGGTTTGCCGGTGAACAGAGAGCAGATGCGAAACCAGAGCAAAGACTCTTCCGTCACCAGGGAAGCGAGAGCTGCAAGAAGAAGCGTGTGATCGCTGGTCTGCGCCGAGCGGGGGAACAGGTACTCCTGGTTGCAGTAGGCTCTGCCGGGCGCGCCGTGGCCCCAGTATTGAACCTCCGCGATGCCCTCGTGTTCCCCTACCTTGGTTAGCCACCTAAGCGCATCTTCCCAGGTCTGCGCAGGGTAGACAGCATCGAAGCGCCCCAGCGCTCTGAAGCCGTAGCTACCGAGCATCCAGGAACGGTGCAGAAGCCAGTTCCGGTTGCGTTGCTTGTAGGCTTTCCACCCTTTTTTAAGAGATTGTGGTTCCCACGGCGTGTCCAGCTCGCCGAAGCGAGGCCAAAGATTCCCCGGCTGTGATGCGTCAAAGACAGCAAGGCGTAGGCTGGTGGGCTTAGCAGAACTTACGAGCGCTTCGGTTCCCATGCAGGGACCTTATCACTGCCAGGTCTCACCAACAGGGCGTAGGAGCGAGAGCCCTACCTTCCGTTCGTTCGGCCGCGAGCTGAGGTCGACGAGGTGGGTAAGGTGCTCGGGTCTGAGCGCCCCTTGCTCGTGCTTCTTCCAGAGCACGCGGGCGTAGTCGCGGTCGAGGACGAGCTGGCGCTTGTAGATCCGCTCCTCGACGATCTTCACATCGAAGGCCAGGTAGCGATCCGTCTTCTTGACCTCGTGCTGCTCCCAGCCGCCCTTCTTCCCCGCGTTGCGGGCAGAAATTTCGTCCTTGGCGTCGTCCTCGTCCTTGAAGACCTTGATCGGGACGGGGTTCCCCTTCTCAAACAAGGCCCAGGCCCAGGCTTCCTGGTTGTTGGTCAATGGGCTTCCTCCTCAACTAGGTCGGCGTGCTTGACCATGTTGGCCGCGAAATCGCGAGCCATCTGAGGCGCCATACCGAACCAGGATACCTGCTTTCCGAAGAAGTCCACGATGACGTTACCCTCAGCGTGGCCGAAGGCGACGTGGAAGTCACCCTGATCTTGACCCTTCGGCCCGATCTTGGACTCGTCAGCCGCACGCAGAGAGTCGAGCAAAACAACCAACTCCGAGCCCCCTCCGTTGAAGTTGGAAACAACCTCAGCGAAGGCGTCCTCTGCCTTGATATCCCAGAAATCCTCGGAGGAATCGAAGCCGGCTGAGGTCAGCAAAGGAATGATGCTAGGAGGGAGCTTGGAAACGCAGATCATCGCCTTGCGCGCTCCTTCTTGAGATGCTCCTCGTCCGAGATGTTCATGGTTTGACCCTTTCGTCTACATCTTTGAAACCACGGATCTGAGGATTGTCCACATCGTCTTCTGGCTGAGCCACCTGACGCAACTTTTCTGACGTGACCTTAAAACCGCATCGTGGACAGTAGACCGTCCCAAGCGAGAAAGCGTCAAACATGTCTTTGCAATCGCAAGTGGAGTAGATTGGTCGCTCAAGTTCCGCGCCCATTTGCTGAGCCAACAGCTCCCTGAAGTCGAGGTGATCGCCAGACCGGTAGCCACAGTTGACCAGCCAGCGGTATACCACCACCGGGAGAGCGACTCGCGAAGGCGTCACAGCAGGACTCACAACGTTCCCCATCACGGTCGTCTCCACGCGCGCAGCCGAGCGCGCATATACACCAGACCGGGGAACGCGCCAAGGAGCGCGCAGAAGGCAGCGATCTCATCCGGGCACAGGTGAAACGGCATCACCGCACCTCGCCGACGAAGTAGACGGGGTTGGGCGGCTCGTGCGGCTCACGCATCTTGAGCCCGCTGATGTCGTGGCGCGACTCCTGACCCCCTGGGATGGGGAAGTCGATGATCTCTCCCGTCGAGAGCAATTCGCAGGTCGCGTCGATGTAGTCGTCTTCGGTGTAGCCCGCGCTCTGGCACATGCTGAAAAGGAACGCCTCCGTCTGCGGACCGCTACGCAGACCAGAGAGGACAGTCGCGGCGCAATAACGGCGCTTCACGACGGCACCTTGATGCCCATCCCCTGGGCCTGCTCGCGGGACACTTCGAAGACCACGAGCCCGCCCTTGTGGCGGACGAGGACCGTGTCGCTAGGCTCGCCGAAGCCTGCCTCGCGGAGCGCGTTGGCCATGCGCGAGACCGCCTCCGGGCTGGAGTCACGGACGTGGCTCCAGTCGTAGCACTGCTCGCGCGCGAACTCGCGAGAGAGCCCGCCACCGAAGCCGTCGCCGAGCAGGTAGACCTGCTCGAAGACGTTGAGCGGGAGCGCCGAGCGCCCCTCGTGCCCCATCTTCGCGACCACCAGCTCCCAGTCGTTGTTTGCCATCTTTGCCTCCTCTTCAGCCATTCGTGGCTGACTGAGATCATTTTAGGCGATCACTTTTCGCTTGTCAACAGATCCTCTTGTTCCAGATCTGCGACGTGTTGAAGGATCTGCTCCTCTGTCAGCGTCCAGTCCTGCTCTTGAGGCAGCGGGCCGATCACTTTGAACTTGAAGCGCTGGTACAGCTCAAGAGCACGGTCGTCTCCGATGGCGTCGGCGAGCAGAGCGAGGGCGAGTTGGGCAGGACCACTGCCGTTGTACCCCCATTCGAAGCCGTCTGGACTGTGGTTGCGCAGGTCCAGCCGCAGATCGAGCGGACGTGCCCCATCCCCGTCGTTGACGGTCACCAGAGTTTCGGCATGGTTGCGGTACCCTTTGTAAACCTTCACATCCCCTCCGTTACTTGTAGGGTTTCCTGGTGACGTCCCAGATCTCTGCGCCCGAGAACCCCCGCTTGGTCAGCTCCGCGCGAAGAAGCGCCTCTGTTTCCTCTTTAGAAGAGCCCTCAACGGTCACGTCCCCGCTCGTATCGGGACGGAACCGATCTCCGTCCAGGACGGTCGCGCCGATCCAGCAGGAGAAGCCCGGCAGACAGACGCGGCCGGCGTCGTGAACCTCACCTCTGGGCTCCCTCGTCATCCGGTACTTGTTGGCCATCACCCCTCCTGGTCGGGCAGAACCCACCCGGTAGTGGAATCGGAGAACCGAACACCGTGGTCGAACGAGACCTCGGTGAAGGTGATCTTCACCCTCCGCCCCTTGGGCGTGTCGAACGCCTGCCGCCCGAAGATGGGCGTGTCCTTGCGTCCCGTCTTTTCCACCTTGACGTAGAGGAACGCCCCGAACCGGGAACCAATGGCAGCGTTGACGCCCTTGCAGACGGGGCTCTTGCTCATGGCGCTCCTAGAAACACGGATCCCGATAGGCGCTCCGGCGGCCGAGCCACAGGCGATAGCCGTGGCGCATCGGACAGCCCTTCTCATGGTAACGCCCGTTCTTGCGGAGGGTGAAGGTCATCTTCCGGCCGTTGGGGTAGACCATGAAGATGTAGCGCTGGGACTCGCTGATCCCATTCTTGTCGGTGCGAATGGCGCGGTCCTCCTGAACCACGACCTCGCGACCGTTCCGCCGAACCTCCACCACCGTCACGGGGAGGTGATCGGTCCAACAACAAACCGAGCCGGCGTCACCGACTGACGGTGCCAGCGGATCGGCAACGATCTCACTCGCAGTCATGACACGGCCCGTTCTTCGGGGAGCAGATGAAACCACCGACCGGGCAGCGGTAGTAGCAGTAGGCGTCGTCCCGGGCGTAACTGCTGTGCCCGCCGCTGGCCACTGTGGCCAGGGCAGCGTCTGCGCCACGCCAGAGGACACGCCCCACGGTCTTCTGCTGCGTCTCGCCCGACTTCTTGCGCACCGTAACGGTGCGACCCTCGACCGCCTCGTCGAGGGAAAGGCGTAGACCCCAATCACCGGTTTTGAGCTTCGTCCAGGTAGCCATGTCTCCTCCTTTTCAGGCATCCTTGCCTGATGTGGTTCTATAATAGGAGATCACTTTAGGCTTGTCAAGCTCATGGTTGGAGAGATCTGATCTCTCCTGTGTTCCCTGTCACGCTGCTGCGGGCTGCTCGCCGATCAGCTCCTGCAAGACGGCGCAGATCTGATATCGGCGGAAATCGTTCTCTGGGATCTGAGGCGGCTCAGCGCGGAGAGCGGTGAGCAACTCCTCTCGGCGGCGCTCCCACAACCAGACGTAGAACGCGCTACCGGCGCAGTCTCCGTATTCCACCAAGAAGGTGAAAGCCTTCCTGGCGACCTCTGCGACGGACTTGCCCTTGATCGCAGTCTTGGCATACGTCTCGTAGCACTTCTCGGCGAAGGCCGGATCGGTCCAGAGGCGCGAGCCATTGCCGATCAGCTCGACCACCACCGAACGGTTGCTGGCCTTCTGGCAGTAGACGCGGAAGCTGTGGTGGTGACCGGAGAGCCTCTTGCGGATGGCGAATCCCTCGCACTCCTCCACCGCGTAGGAGGTGATCTCCGTGCGGACCGCCTCGTACGAGGCCAGAGTCAGCGTCTCCCCGGTGTCGTCCACCAGATCTCGGGGGAGGGTCGCGCTGTCCTGCCCCAGGCAGACGAGTCCAGAGATCAGCTCGGCGAAGCGGCTCTTGAACGCGGCTTCGCTCTGCTCAGTCAGCTCTATGGCTCGTAACCACGCCACTTTGCGACGGCGCTGTGCGTCCTGCACCTCTGCCCGAGCCTGGTCCTGACGCGCCTGGCACGCCACCTCGTCGAGACAGGTGACCTTCCAGACCTTGCGGTCGTAGTCCTCGACGCCGGGCGCCTCCTCATAGAACTCCCAAAAGAGGTGGCCCTCTCCCGGCTGGAGCGTGTGGAAGCACTTGTCGCAGTGCCCGACGCGGTTGTTCGTGCGCCCATTACCGGGAGTTGCGGTAGGGGGCTGTGGGGCTTGCGTGGAGCACGAGACGGGAACCCACTTACCCGCGCGCTTTTCGATCTCGGTGCCGGCGGGGTGCTTGGTCTGACAGGAGGGACAGAAGACGGGGTAGCGGCTCTGCATGTGGTCTCCTCCTTCAGGCGGGACCGCCTGATCTGTCATACCATAGGAGATCACTTTTAACTTGTCAAGCAGTACGCAGATCAACCACCCCGAAGATACTTCTTGATGTTCTCCACGAGCGGAGGAGGGAGGTTGTGCTGGTGGTCGAGAGCAGAGGCGAGAAGACGATGGCTAGCGGCGATCATTTTCCCCGCCTCCTTGGCCTTGTTTCTGGCCTTCTCTCGTTCTCCGCGCGCCTGTTCAATCTCTGCTTCTAGCCAGCAGATGCGCTCTTCCAGTTCTCGGGTATCAGCGCTCACGCAAACTCCCACTCGTAGGCCACCTCGTCACGGCCGGTCTTCTTCGGATCGAGCACTTCCCGCCCGAACCGACCGTTGAGCCCGAAGAACTGTTGCTCCCGGGTAGGACGGTAGGACCTGCGTTCGATGATACCGAGGCGTTCAGCCGCCCGGAGGGTTTGGCGGGCGTGGTCAACGTTGTCGGCCACCTCTTCGTAGGCCATGACAAGGTCTTGACCGTGGAACACCCATCCTGGCCAGCGACTGGTCCGGAGATTTCGCCAGGCTGTGCCGCCGTACACTTCCAGGATAAAATCGCCATCGCCGATCATTGGTGTGTTTTACTTTTCCGACGTTTATGGGCCTCTTGCCTGGCGACCCATATCCGGGTGTCGAAGACCTCACCCGCGGCCAAGCGCCGCGACTCGTCGACGAACTGTTGGAAGTCGTCGTCGGGCGCCTGGTCGTCGAAAAGCCACACCGCGTTGTCCACGGTGATGTCGAGCTGAACCTGGAGGCGCTCTACCTGATCGCGCAGCTCGCTTATCTGCATCAGCATCTCTGCTTCGTTCATGCTGTCAGCGTCGTACAGCGGCATTACTTGTTGCCTTCCAGCTCGCGGATGGCTGCGTCGAGCGCTTGATCGAGGTGCACCTTTCCGAATTCGCAGCCCGGCCACGGCTGGTTGACATCGCGGATGAGCTGAGCCTGGAGGGCGCGAAGCTCCGACAGGTCGCGCTCACGCGCCGCTTTCTGGACGACGCGCCGAGACGGCAACGGGCGGTCGCCGTCGATGGGGCGCAGGTCGGGGCTGGCGTACCAGACCCGCTTGCCGTTCTTCATCTCAATGAGCACGTCACACATGCCCGAGCCGAGGGGTTCCCAACGGACGACCGTTCCCTCCTGTCGGTGGTAGGGCGCCCGAACCATGCGCCCGACCATGGTGTTGTCGAGGGGGCCGGAGTACACGATAAGCGCGGCGGTCACTTCGTTGGGGGTCACGCACTCTCCCTTTCCACCCTGGTCATATCCGCCCGGACCAACTCCCCGCGGAGGCTCTGGATCAACATGAACAGGGCTTCCTTGGTCGCGTGCTCGAAACAGACTGTGAAGTCCTCCAGCGCTTCGTTCTGGCACCGGCCCAGGGACACCCCTCCGGCCTTGTGGCCGGGAACCAGCGGCCCCGAGCGGTTGACGTGCGTACACTGGGCCATCACGGATCGTCCTGGCACCAGCCACCGCAGTAGTGCGTGTGGTCGTCGTGCTCGACCAGGGCCAAGAACTGCGCCTCGGTGGTGCTGTTCTGGAGCATGCGACGCCAGGCCGCAGCAGCAGCCCCGAGGTCGTGACCGAAGCGCTTGTAGATCAGGCGCGCCAGATCGACGTGCTCGATGAACGTGAAGAGACTTCCATCGGTGGTGGTGATCATTTCGTCCTTGTCGTGCTGTGCGATCTGTCGCACGGCGTCATGGGAGAGAAATCCGGCAGCGTCACGCACAAGGCGCTCGCAAGCTTCCAACAGAGACAAAGAGCCGTTCATCCGATCCAACCCCTTTCCCGCCACACATCGGCAGGAGAGTCAGCGAAGCTGAGGTCGTAGAGCATGCTGACCACCTCACCCTCATCCACGTTTTCCAGCTCGATGTAGAAGTCGCCCTCATAGTCATCGGTGAGGTAGGTAACGATCACATCTGCCCCCAAGCCCCGAGACCGTAGAAGGCGACCTCGCCCTTCTCGGTCAGCTCCAGGGAGCTGGTACCCTCGCGGACGTAGCCGTCGAACATGAGCCCTTCCAACAACTCCTCCGTCGTTGAGGTCTCCTCGCAGAGGAGGCTCGCCAGCTCATCTACGTCCTCCACATCGTAGCCGGAGAGGACCGAGAGCACCTCGCGCTCAGCGTCGGAGAGGCTGGGGGTGCAGGCGTTGTAGACGGTGTTGTTCATCGGGGCTCCTCTTCGCCCATCCGTGGGCGACTGAGAACAGTCTAAGGGACCACTTTTGGCTTGTCAAGGATCTGATCTGGGAGATCAGAACAGATCTACCGCCTGCATGGGTTCCGGGTCCAACGTTGGCTCGATGACGACTTCCACGTTGCTGGCGGCCGTCCAGTGGACGGTGTATTCGTCCACCTTGATGCCGATGCGGCGCTTGTAGGAGCGGGAGTAGCGATCCTCCCCGATCCAGCAAACCGTCCCCTCCATGCCCTTGGGTACCTTGCGCCCGCGCACCACACGGACGGTCTTGTCCTTCGCCACTGCGTGCTCCTCTACAGCAGCGGCATGAAGCACCTTTGCGAGGTCGAGGTTCTCTTGCAGGTCGCGCTCCTGCGCCAACTCGTCCGCCGACTGCACCAGCGGCGGAACGTGAACTTTATCGCAGGGGTGCTGCGACCGGCGGCCCTCGTTCGACCCAGGCCAGCGCGGGCTCTCTCCTTGACAAGACGGGCAGGTACCGAACTCGTCGTAGCCACCGGTCAGTGAGTCCAGCGTAGACCAGGTGCAGACGGTGCCCGCGCCGTTGCAGCGCTCGCAGCCGCCCGTGTCCAGCCACTCCTGGTGGCGCTTCTGCCGCAGCTCCTCGTAGAAGACGGTCAGCAGCGACTGCGCCTGCTGGAGGTTGTCGAGCGCCGCCGCCACGGCGGGGACGGCGCTCATGCGCTTCTTTTCGTCGGCGGGGAGGATCATGACTGCACCTCCGCCGCCAGGACTGCGTCCTGGGCGTCATACCAGGACAGGCCCTGCGCCAGAACCTGACCGGACGCAGACACCGCCACACGGCGGCCGTCCCCCCGGACGTAGGCCGTGAGGCCCACGACCTTGTCCCACGTGGGGTCGGGGAGCGTCCGGACGTTGTCCGGGTTTCCCCGGGCCACGAATCGGCGCGTCTCGTCGCACGACGCGACCTCGATGAGGAGCGTAACGATTGCTCCTGCCGAGGCCAGCGCTGCTGTGAGGTTCTTGAGACCCATCTTCGCCTCCTTCAAGCACCCGTGCCTGATTTAGAGAGCATAAGATCACTTTTTGTATGCGTCAAGTATGGATCGACAAAACCTGTACCTCCTGTGAAGAAAACACAAAAACCCCAATTTATTGGGGCTTTGTTCGGATCTCTTAGAGATCAGATGAAGTGGACGGGTAGTTGATCTGGATGGGGTCTAGCCCTCGTCGATCTCTTTGTCCCGCTCCCACGCGAGCTTCGGCATCTTGGTCTTGGCAGCTTCTGACACCGGTTGGTTGGCCCCGATGACGGGTGCTGCGATGTCGTCGCTCATCTCGCTCTCGAACTGAGCCGCCTCTTCAGCACGAGCCTTGACCGCGTAGACACGGCGCATGATGCCCTGGATGCCGGCGAAGATGGACTTGGAGACCTGGTCGCGGAAGTCCAAACCGGCTGACACCAGCCCTTCGGCGTTCAACTCCTCGGGAGAAGGTCCCTGAGCGAGAGATTTCGCAGCCTCCCGCATCTTCCGGGACGCCGTCGCGCCCAGCTCCAGCATGTGGGGCAGCGTCCGGGACATCATGTGGAGCTGGGTGAGGAGGGAGCTGCCAAGCTGCTGGTCGGTCATCCGACCGAGATTGGTCGGAGGTTTCTTGGCACCTCCTCTTCTCCTGGTTGGAATGTTGACAGACTTGGCGAATTCGTACAGTGCTTGACGGCCAGCGGCGAAGTCCTTGTAGGCGCTGTTCGACACTGTTTCCACTTTCTTTGCGACTCGCGGGATGGATACAGCGTGCGCCTTTTTGCGCTCGGCGATGGGCTCGTTCTGGATGCGCTGGGCCAGGTCGACCAGCTCTTGGGCTGCCGAGAGCATGTTGTCCCCCTGGCGGATGAAACTGCGCCAAGAGTTGGCGGCCTTCAGGAGGGCGTCCACTTTGGGTTCGGCGGCACGCTCTGCGAGAACATCCGGGTTGATCAGGTCGAAGCCATCCTCAACGAGGTCTGAAAATCCCGGCGCGGGGCGGTCTGAAGATCCTGGCATGATGTACTCCTACTTTTGGGGGACTGGGCTCTCCTAGAGAACAGAACGTGTGAGGTCTTTTTCCGTCCTACCCATGACCTGACCGGCGCGCTCTGCAAACACCCGAAGGATGTCTTGTGGGTGTAGACCGGTGGCGCTGCTGAGATGTTCTACCACGCGAGAGAAGCGCAGAGCAGGGAACTCTTCCTGAGAAAACATCACCACCTGAACAAGGTGGTAGGAAGAAGTGTTGCTGCTGGGTACAACCACACCCTCCTGCCAAGAGATTGGCCGATCTGGTTGGAGAACGGCGCACAGGCGGGTGAAGTACACAAGCACGTCGCCCAGCTCTTGGTTCCTTGCCTGGATGAAGGCGTTGTTGTCGTCCATGCCGCGGGTCTTTTGGCGCCGCTTGCAGAGGACCCGAGCCAGCTCGCCCACCTCTTCAAGGACCCCTAGGCGGAGGACTTCTACTACGTCCTCGGGGGTTGGGGTGAGCGGGTCGTAGAACCGTTCTCCCCACAGCGCTAGCTCACGTTGGATGGAGGTGATGTTCACCTACTTCACCCGTTTGGCCTTCTGCATGAGCTTTTCAGCCTGCTTGAGGAAGGTCTTGGTGTAGTAGCTGTAGTCGTCGAGGGTGTAGACCCCTCCTGGTGCAGGCGGCGCAGAGTTGGGGCCTCCGGTGGACGGGAAGCGCGCCGTGACGGAACCGATCGCTTGGTGCCCACCGACCGTCTTGGTTGCGCGGATGGCAGAGATGTACTCCCCGGTCCCGAACAGATCGGCGTCCAGCTCCACCGAACCGAGGGATGCGGATGCGCCGAGGTGCCTGAGGCTGGGAACGGTCTTCAGCCCGTGCGTCTTGAGGAAGACATCCGTGGCGCGCTTCATTTCGGCGCGCATAACGACCTTCACTGGCTCGCCGGTCCGCTGGTCTGCTACCTCGCGGACGCGCGGGGATTCGATCAGCTCTTGGGCTTCTTCGATGAGATCCTCAAACATCACACCCCTCGGGACCGGTCGTAGTCGGCGCCGACCTGGCGCTCGTACTCGCGCGCCTCTTGCTGCTCCGCCTCGGACGGGTACTCATCCTCCGGCGGGAGCGGAAGCGGCTCGTGGAGGAGCACCTCTTCCTCGTCTGTCAGCGGGGGCAGGTTGGCGAAGAACTCGTCGTTGGTCATGGGTGGGCACTCCGTTGGATCTTATCCTATCAGGTAGGAAAACGATTGTCAAGATCCTAGGAGGTTGGATCAGATCAATCCGCCCGTACGGGCGGATTGGGCACTCGGCTGTAGCCCTCAGCCGTTGATCTCGCGAGCTACGTTCATGGCCTGTACATGGAGGGACTGAGCATCTTTGTAGAGGGAGTCGAGGGTCTGCTTGGCGCCGGTGCCAGCGGGCAGGTGATTCCGAGCTGTGTCGAGGAACTCGTACGCCTGCCGCAGGTACATGACGGCGTTCGACAGGTTGGCGTGCGCCATGGAGGCCCGCCCCTGGTAGGGGTTGTTGACGAGGTCGTCGCCTTCCCGGGCTCGGTAGGGCGGGGAGCCAGGTCCCCCCAGATTTTGGGTGCCTGTGTAGTAGGAGATCTCGTCTGTGGGGAGGGGCTCGTTGGCCAGCTCGACGTGCGGGTAGGGGGAGTAGAACGCGCTGGAGTCCTGCTCCTCCAACGAGGAAAACTCGTCCTCCTCTCCCAGGAGGTCCCGGCCGGCTTCAGTCAGTTCTTTCAGGTCGGTCATGAGGGTCTCCGTTCGGAGGAAGTGTATCCAAGAGCGCGTCAGCGGTTGAGGTCTTTCGCTGCCTGAAGAAGGTCGCCCAGCTCGGCCTTGATCAGATCGGCAGCCCGCTCCAAAGCGGCCAGGTCCATCGGCTGGTGCTGTAGGGCCTTGTTCCCTGCCGCAGCGTACAGCGCCAGGAAGTCCCTTGTACTCTTCAGAAGGGTACTCTGGTTGGGCTTTGAGCCGACACGGAACATAGCCTTGGGGTTGGTCGGTCCCCTTTCTGCCAGGTTCATCAGAGCATGTGCCTCTGTGATCAGATCGTCCAGCATGATGGGGCCTCAGTCGTCGTCTTCTTCGTCTTCTTCGTCATCATCCTCTTCTTCTTCGTCGTTCTTGCCGTTCTTCCCGTTCTCGTCCCCGTTCTTCTTCTCCTCGTCCCCCTCAACCAACTCGATCCCGAGGGCCGCGAGCATCACGCCGGTGTGCTCCAGCATCTGCGCGTCCCCGTGGCACAGGGCTTCGCAGTGCAGCTCCACCAGGCGCTGTGCTGTTTCGTCGAGGTCCCCGGTACCTTCCTGGAAAGAACTTGCCCCCTCTCCGTACTCCTCGGGCTTGTCGCCTGGTCCGGAGACGACAGGGGAGTCCTCGCGGTTCTTTCCCGCTTTCCCTTGAGGGAGCGGTGATGTGATGTCCTGCACGGACGAGGGTGGTGGGGGTACCGGTGTTTTGACGAGACCGGTGAGCATCTGAGCACGTTCGTCATCGAGAGGCATGGGAAGATCTCCGTTCTTTCGAGGATGGGGTATCAGTTCTTTTGAGGACGTTTGGTGTATCATTTCTTTCGGGGATGGGGGCGGGTGTGTCAGTTCTTGGGCGCCTTGGGCGCCTCTTTGACCTTACCGATCATGAGCTTGAGCCGCGCCGCGATGTCGATAAGGTTGTCTTGGGTGTTTCGCCCCTCACGCCAGAATTCGATCCGGGGCACGTCTTTGAGATCCAATCCCGCGCTGTAGAGGGCGTCCTCCATATTACGCACGCTTGATTGAAAGTCGTTGTAGTCCGACGCCAGCTTCTCCGCCTTCTTCTGGAGCTTTTCGCAGACGCGCACCACGTCGGTCTTCGTCACGGTCACCAGGTCGGGAGAGGCTCTTGCCAGCTCGGCGCCGTGCCTAAGACCCTCCTCTACAGAAGATACAGCCGCCACGCCTTCGGCGAGCGCCTCCAGGTGCGCTCTTGTGTTGTCCTTGAGTCCCATTGTTGTCTCCCTTTCCGGTAGGTCTTTACCAGGGATAAGTCTTTACCCGGTATCTAATAGGTGGGTTGTGGATTGTCTAGGAATCTCGCGCTCTGGGGAAGGCACCCCCTGCCGTTGGAACGGAACAGATTTGCTCATCGGGAGAGAAGGGCCGGGTAGGGGTCGGCCTGCTGGGGTCGGCGCTGATCTTGTCGGTCACGGCGTCACCTCTCCGTTGCGAATGAACCCGTGCCAGCACTCGCTGCCGTCCGGCCTTGATCGGACAGCGATCGATGGTGACAGCGTAAGGTCGTCGACGGTCTCGCCGCTCTCGCGTCGCCAGGTACCGCCTTTTCGCGAGAGGCCCGAGCGAGCAGGCGTCGCGCCACCGATCGTGGGCTCGAAGGCGATAAGATTGACGTGACCGTCACCGCATGGGCACTCGAAAAACACCGCGTTGGCTGTTGCGCTTTCACGGGCGATGTTGCCGTTTTCGATGATCTGCACCAAATCACCATCGAGGTCTCGGAGTCGGGTCATGGTCCAGTCTCCCCGGCGGCAAGGAGGGCACGCGCCCTGGCGCGCTCGCGGTCCATATACTCCCCTCGGCGCGTGCCCTCGTCGCCGAGGCTCCCCTCCGCCAGCCACACCGAGCAATAGCCGACGCCGCGCAGCTCGGCGGTCTCGTCGGGGAGCCGCGCATGGCGCGACGCTATGGGGGCTGTGGCGATATACCCGACTGGCCAACCCCGTACGTAGCGCACGATCGGCGCGTACAGGCTCGGAGGGGCGGCAGAGGTACAGGGCGTCATTACTCTTCCTCCTCCCCCTAGGTTGAAAGGGTGTCGTTGAGGGTGGGGTCGGAAAAAATCTTGCCACATGCGGGCGGATTTTTGTACTGGTACGTATAGCCTATGTATATGAAATATATGAGGTTTATGGTTTGAGTTGCTCTCGCTCGATCTCTGTATGCGTGCGTCAGTACATTCCTGGTAAAACCATCCGAAGCTGAGAGAAGGCTTCCCGATCGAGCTTCTTCTGGGCGAGAAACCTGACCCGGTCTGCCAGGTCACGGCGCAGGTTGTGTACGGAGTCGGGGGAGTAACCAAGCGCGTCTTCGATGGTGCTGAGGGCTCTGGCGGCCTGGGCGAGCTTCGCGCCGCCCAACTTCTCCGCCACCACTGCCAGAGATTCGTTGTGCTGGTTGCTGTCCTTGAGCGCCTGGAGCTGCTTGGTCAGGCCGTTCATGGACAGAGCTTCGTCCAGTACCCTCGGATTGAGGGCCGTCACCTGTGGGGCAGGATCTTCCTGGGAGGACGGCGCGACTTCACCACCCCTCCCCAAGTTGAGGGCCTCTGTGAGGGGGTCCTGTTCTTTGGGCGCTGGCGCGCTGTGTACACGCGGCACGCTTGGTGTGTGAGAGGGGGCTCTCTCGTGCAGCCCTTGGAAAATGGGGTCCATGTTGGGCGGCACGGGTGCTTTTGGAATCTGCCCCTCCCACGGCTCCGGCTGCTGCGCCTCGTAGAGGGGTCGGGCGCCCGTGTGTACCGCGCCCGTACGTACGGACGGTTGGGTGACCCCGTGGGAGGAGGGGTTGGAGGTTGGATCGTGAATGGAGGGCGCCAAATGGCTGGAGCTGAGGGTGCGGCCGAGCAGCCGGCGCTGTTCGGCCATCCAGTTGGGGTCGCGGGGGTCGTATGCGGACATGAGGGGGTGACTCCTCTACTTTTCCCGATTTGGGTTTGGTCTAGAGCTTTCGCAGCTCTCCGATTTCGATTTGGTCTATGACCTTTCGCAGCTTTTTCTGCGTCGACAGCAGCAAAGGGGCGAGCGATGGGTCGTCTTTGACCAGATCTTGCAGCTTTCTGACGATGCCTCTGATTTTTTTGATCTTGTTCTTCAGATCTTGTCCTCCCCCTCGGTGCTGCTTACGAGCTTCCTCGAAGGGGGTCTTTTGAAGCTGGTCGATCTGTTGGGCGAGCTGCTTGGCTTCTTCGTGCGCGCCCTTGCCTATCTCGGCGAAGGGGGCCAGCAGTTCATCCAGCTTGTGTAGCCAATGTTCGACCTTCATTTGCTTTTTGAGGGTCAGGTAGCGCTTTTGGATCTTTTTGCCGGTGGCGCTCATGCGAGGGGAGACACTTGTGGCTGTGTCTTTGAGATCGCCGAGAGGTACATCGGGAAACTCCTTGTGGAGTTTCTTCCAAAGGGCGTCCGTATTGGCTTCGTCCAGGTCTCCGCCTGTGATGACGGGACTGTTTTGAGGGATCTGCGGCGGCTTCCAAGGGTCTCCCTGGGGCTGGCACACAACAACACCCAGTTCCTCCATGAGATCAAGAAACTCGGGCAGCCCCGCGTCTTCCTTGAATTCCTTGGCGAGGGCGGTGGCGACCTTGGTGGCAACCAGCGACCACTCCCGGTAGGGGAGGAACCACGACTTCTTGGTGCCGTTAAACGAGAAGCCGTGCTTCTTGAGCACCTCCTTGGCGGCGAAGGTGCCCTTGCCCTTGAGATGGACGATGGGCTCAGCGGCCGGCCCCCACTTCTTGGGCCACTCGACCTCGACGTCCAGGCCGAGGGAAGAAAGCCAATTGTTACGACGCAGTTCATGGTCGATCTTGCGCATCCGCTCGCGCATGTCCTTGGGGGTCTGCTTGAGCCCCTCGTTGTGCTTGCGCACCTCTTCGTTGTGGTCGTCGGCCATCTTCTTGAGGACGGCATGCGCCTTGTCCACCAGGGCCTTGTGCGCCGCTGTCTTCTGGGTATGCCCAAAGGCGGGCACAGAAACACTGTACTCCCAGGTCTTGGCGCCGCTGTTCCAGCGCAGGCCCATGCGCTTGAGCTTGGGGTTCCATTCCATGGGCGCGCCGTGGACAGACAGCACGTAGTTGTTGGACGTGCGCTGGGTGCCCCCGAAATCCCCGAGGTCTTGGTACTTCACCGTTACTGGTTGTTTGGTAACCAACTCTTTTCGCTCGGTCAGAGCGATGACAGTCTCGTTGAGGCTGAAGAGGAGGGAAGCAGCGCTGGTCATCGGTACGGGTCCTTCCCCTGATGAGGGAGCACAGTCTTGGATGTGGTCTGTTTTGGGCGTGGTACAGGGCGCGCCTGCTGTTTGGATGTGGCGGTGGGGCTGTTCCCTTGCTTACCCCGTCTGGTCTGGCGCCAATACTCCGCTGCCCGGAAGTCCCCGCGCACGACGGCGGCGGCCTCCCTCTTCTTGCAGAGGACCGCGTCTACTTCTGCGATGGGGGCGCCCCAGTCCTGAGATGAGAGATTAGGGGTGGTCAGGTCCAGGTAGTTCTGGAGCTTGAGCGCCCATATCTCGTAGACCGGTCCCTGTGGGTTTGCGTAGGGCCAGTCCGTCATGATGCGGTCCAACTCGGTGTAGAGGGGCGCGTGTTCGCCCAGTACCCCTACCCCGGAGACGGCGGAGACAGCTTCTTCCCCCATCACCCGCGCTCTTTCTTTGGGAGGAGGCTTCCTGCTCAGCCGGCTGAGCTTGGTGGCGGCGGTCTCTATGCTTCCGATGGACGCATCAGGCGCTCCTGACGATCTGAACAGGTCAGCAAGGGCGTAGAGGAGCTTCACCCCTACATCGAAGGCTTTTGGCTGGTCGGCCTTACGTAGCTGCCCAAGGTCTTTGGCGAGAGACATCACGCGCCCCATGTCCCGCTGAAGGCTCCGCGCTACCGGCCCGGGCGCGTCCTCGCGGCGCATAGACCCGCGCTTGGTGTTCTGTAGGCCGTGGGGGTTGCCGGTTTCTCCACCAGTGTTCCCCGTGGAACCCCCGTTACCTGTTCCCCCATTCGTTGCGCCGTTGGTGGGGGCGCTGTTGCCATTGGGGGGCGGCGGCTCTTCTGCCGGTGCTTCTTTCTTGACCCGCACGACTCGGGACCCGACGAAACTCGGCCCCCAGCCATAGCGCTGCTGGCGGAGCTTCTCACGGCACCGGTCGAGCTTCCTACGCAGGGAAGTAGTTTCAGACACGGGACAAAAAATCCTTAAGGGCTTGCTTCTGACGCGCGGTCAGGTGGGCGAGAGGCGCTGGCGGTGCATTCTCCATGTAGAAGCGCTGGACGGAGCGTGCGAGGCGTGTGAACTCCTCAGCAGTGCTCTTGGGGTCGTCTGCTCCCAGGTCCGCGAATCCTTGCTTGAGCAAGTGCTCTGCGCCTTCTACATCCCCATCGCGAAAGAACTCCCGGATGAGCGCCTGGACCGCAGGGGTCGTGGCTCGCGGCTCGGGCGCGAGCTGCTCCAAGAGATTTCGGCGGGTATCGGGGAGGGGCATAGGTAGTTGGCCAGACGAGAAAAAAGCTCAAACAGACGGATGCAGAGTCCCGTTGCGGCTTTTGGAGGCAGAGTGCTTGAGGGCTTTGAGCCGTCCGGAGGTCGAGTAGGACGGGGTCTTGGTGGTGGTTTTGGTCGTGGGTTTCCGGCTGATCTTGGTCTTGGCGCTTGGGCTCGGAAGTACCTTCGTCTTTTCAGGCGCCCCGACCTTGGTCTTGGCGGGCGCTGGTTTCTTCGTAGCAGGCTTCTTGGGCTTCGCCTTGGCGGGCCGTGCTCCTGGAGGCGCTGTACGGGCGGCGAGTTTGCCGGCTTTCGAGGCACGGGCTTGGAATTTCCGAGCCTTGGCGGAGGCGGCTTGGGCTTTTTTGAGCGCAGCCTTCTGCTTGGAGGTCGCGCGTCGGTGGACAAATCCGGTGATGCGCTTGCCGATGCCAGTCTTCTGGAAGCGCTTGATGCCTTTCTTGGCAAACTTCTGGATGCCTTTGGTGATCTTTTTCTTGAGCTTCCTACCGGCCGGGCTGAGCTGAATCAGCTCAAACAACGCATCTTCGGTCAGGCCGGACTCGTCCAGCTCTTCCCAGAAGGCGACCGCCAGTTCTTCTTCGTCTTCGTCCAGCAGAGACAGCGCATGCTCTTCTGCCTCTTGGAGGGCCATGGTAACTACGAGGTTGGTGATCTCATCGAAGCGGTCTTCTACCAGCGGGTCTGAGATGACAGTCATGCGAGGGGTCTCCCTGCGCGATCCACCAGGCTTGGGATCTTGTCGCCCTTGGCCCAGTTGGGCTTGATCTTGGAGTCGTCGACCCCCATGAGGTCGATGACGGCTGTGTCGTCCGAGGGGTCGTAGGTGGCGACAATGGTGGGCACGCCCAACCGGTTGTGAGGGGCGACTGCTTGCACCAAGACACCGTGCTCTTGGAAGAGCAACGTGCGCAGGTGCCGAGCGTAGTGAGTGATCAACTCGGGCGGCACCAAGAGGGAAACCATCGGCTCGTCCTCGACCCCCACAACGGAGATGGTGTACCCGCGCTCGGCCAGCCAGCGGCAGGTGTTGTGCATGCTGGGGTCGATCCGAGCAAGAGCTTCTTCAAAGCTCGGAGGCACCTTCTCTTGGGAGTCCGTCACCGTGTTGTCCTCTTCTCCGGCGAAGCCGTGCGCTTGCGAATGGCGGGTGCCAGGTCGTCGAGCAGGGAGGCGGGTCTCCAGATCCATTTGTCTACTTGCCCTTCCTCCGCAGTCGTCAAGACGACCTTTCCATCCTCGTAAAGCTGCCAATAATCGCCGACTTTCACAGCCGTTCGCACCCCTGCGAGATTCACCGGAGCACCATGCTCCGGGCGCGAGGGCTCAAACGAAACTGTCCACCGATGTACCGGCGCAAATCGTCTTTCGCGTCGTCTTTCTCGGGAGTCAATCCGCCCGTACGGGCGGATTGGTCGGATACCTCATGACAAGGGGATAGTGGGTCGAGATTTCGGACGAGCTGCTCTGCCAGACGAGCTTGGTCCACCTCTTCTTCCGGTTGTTCCCAGACGTCCACGTCTTTCCAGCTCATGGGACCTTCTTCCGCGCCTCGGATTGCGCAGCCTCAACCAAATCCTGCATGCGCGAGCGGCGCTCTTCGCTGAGCCCGCCTGCCCGCTGGAGTTTGAACTCAAACAGGGAGTCCAGGTCGTCGGGGTCGAAATCTCCGCGGTAGACGGCCTGGCGCACAGCCCCTTCGGACATGCTGAGGAAACCCGCCAGGTCGGTGTAGCCGTAGTCCCATCGCTTCGAGGGGCGCGCCATGTGACAAAACTAGGCGCTCTTGCCAGGACAAGTCAACCCGGTTTTGTTACGCTGATCAGACGCGCCCCTCCTCGTCTTCCAGCCCGTGAACAGGGCATGGTGAGTCGCCTGCTTCGTAGGTGCATCGACATTTGAGCGCTATCGCGCTCATGACGCGGTCTCGGGCTGCGCCGATCATTTCGTCCAAATACACATCCGCGCGCGCCACGCGCTTTGTTTGCGATCCGCCCTCCTCAACCGCGCGGGGCTTTGGGAGCATAGATGTGTCACCCTTGGCGTGGCGCCACGCTTCCCACATATAGAGGTAGAGACCGTCGGACAGGTTTCCTGTATAGCGCATAGCGTCCAGAAACTCAGTGAAATCTTTGTCGTCTTGCCATCGCTTAGCCATAGTTTTCACCTAGTCGTTCAGGGTTGGCTGCCAAGGCGGCAGGTTACTCAGGATGGGGTTGGCGTGGTCGTCCACCAATCCGCGCTCTTGGAGCGTTTTCAAGACGTCGTGCATGTGGTCACCTTCACTCGCGTCGTCTGTCCACTCAAGGGGGTTTCCCCGCATGTCCTGCCAGACCCAGTCGTGATCGATGAAGGTAATGACCCAACCGTCACCGAGGTGGCGCTCGATCAATATCCCGAGCAAAGAAGCGAGGGTCTCCTCTCTATCCGCCAACTCAGGATTTACATACGCCTTGGTCAAGGCGACGCCTTCGGGTTCGCCTCCTAGCCCAAACCCCGGAAGACTACGACGGCGCGGCGCGGCCACGACGAAGTGCGCGAACTCGTGAATCAGCCCAGACCCATTGGCAGCGCGTAGGGTGGTTCCATCCCACTGAAGCTCTGGAAGGTCCCACTGAAACAAACTGTCCGGGCCAGGGATGCGCTGAACGTCGAACCCACGGGCTCGGAGCCACTGCTCGGCCGTGTCCACAGCCGTATCGGGCAGGCGGATCGTTTCCCCGACCACAGACAGGGCTTGCTGCGCTTCGTCAAAAAGGTGGTCTACGAGACGCTTACCCACCGTCCTCTCCCTTCTTCACGAACACCTCGGAAGGTAGGGTCGCACCTGTCGTAGCTGGTTTTGCACTCGGAGCACTTTCAGGTCTCCTCCTCGTCGAGAGCCTTCCCGAAAGCAGCTCGACCATCGCGCATACCGCGCAGGTACTCCTGGAGCTTCTCCACATCCTCGGGCGGTAGGCCCAACTTGGTCAGGTCTACGAACTCCGTGAGCGTCGGGCGCTCATCCAGCGCGTTAGCGCCGTCACGCCAGCCCTTGATGTAGTCGCTGCTCCGGGTCATGGTACCTTGACAATACACGCTCTACAGGAAAAGACAAGAGCCCAGGATCATAGGCTTGACAAGACACATAAGAGGAGATACAAATAGGTCATCAGTGATGAGTCGCTGAAGGAGGTCAAGAGTGCTCACCCCCGAAAAACTGCTCGCTATCGCCATCGTAGAGGAAGAAGCCCTGGCCGCCGGGACGACGACGAGCTGGTGCGCGGAGAGGCGCATCAAGGACGCGCTGGTCTGCGCCGAGATGCTGGAGCAGTCCGACAGAACGACCCTCCGATGGGTCGGCCCCTTCGGTAACGAACCGTCCATCCAGAAGGGAGACAAGGTTCGGGTCCGCAAGGGCGCGCCGATCCGTACCTTGCGTTCTAACAACGTGGTGTACAGCGGCGGTGAGCGGCCCGGACAGCGCGCCCGCAAGAGCTACACCATTACCGTCCATCGTGTCGGGAACGGGTGGGTCGAGCGCCCCACGAACCGCGCCCCCATCGTCCGCAATCCGACCATCATCTGGGCGGGGGCAGGTGGCTACTGGTGCGAGGTGGACATCAACGATGTGGAGAAGGTGTCGTGACCCCTTCCCCCACCCCCACCAAGCTGGCTGACTGGTTCTTCCGCCCCGCGGTCCGGTTTGACATGGACGCACTATACGACGGTGGGAAGAGAACCGTTCGAAACACGGACTGTCGCACCATCGGAGGTCGTTCGGTCTACTCCGCCGAACCGGAAGAGAGCGTTGCCGTCCACGAGATGGCGCATCTCATCGACATCAACGATGAACGTGCACATTTCAAGTCTTGGGGGCTGGTCCCTGGTACGGACACGAAGCCATGACAGGCCAAGCCGTGGAGCGGGAGGTTCAGGTCTCCGCCATCCAGGCGGCCATCCTGGAACACCTCGGCTTCACCGTCGACTACATGGAATTCGCCAAGTTGCTGGGCAACGGAGCTGTTCCCGGTTTCTGACACTTCCGCAACAGCCTCGGCTGCGATTACAAAGACGAAAGATCCGCGGTCGCGTACCACGTCATCGCGTCAACCATCCTGACGGTACGGGACTCGCTAAACATCGATCAGCTATGGGCCGAATGGTGCCGCAAGCAAGAGGTCGTGAGAACCAACCTGGCCAAGACGAAGAAGGATACTCAGCAATGAAAGCCCCACAAGACCTCCCCGTCATCGGCAACAAACCTGTTCGAGAGGACCCACACGAGCCAGGTCATTGGCTCTGGCAGGACTTTTTTGGGTGGCACGACTGCTTACCAAGCGAGGACCGGGCCATCAACCGCACCCTCAAATGCGAGACCGAGTCCTGCGCCAACAGGGGCGACCACACGGTCCATGACATCAACGGCCATCCGTACAAGCTGTGCTCGATGTGCAAGGTCCCCCTCAACGGGATGCTGGCGTCGTGCACGAAGGCAGGGATCTTCTTGTGAGCGCTCGCCTTCGCCTGATCTTGGACGCCTACCTCGTGGGTGTCTGTGACGGTGCGCTCGGCGCTGACTGCGCCCGCTCGCCGGAGGAGATGGCTCAGATCCGCACCCGGCTCCTATCCGCCATGCGTATGGCGATGCGGAAAGAGCGCAACCACCTACACGCAGAGGGGGCACGCCTCGATGCTCTGGCGGAGGCGCTGGATGAAACCGGAAGCTAGGTTCTGTCTTCTGGTCTCGGCCACCTTTGGCCGAATCCCAGGACTTTCCCATGAAGCTGATCCCGGCGGGCGGGTCTGTCACCAGCGCTTCAAAACTGCTGTCAGGAAGCGTCTTCAAGACCTGAAGACAGTCTCCCTGTATCAGGCGGAACGTCATGCAGATGACCTAGAGGCTCAACCTAAGCCCGGTTTGCCGCTCGAACACGTTCTGGGCTTCCGACACCGCGTCGATGACGGGAGCCCCGAGGTCAAAAGGGCCGGGGTTCTCCAGGATGTCCTGGAGCAACCGGTCGAGGTGGTCTTCCAGGGAAATCTCTTCCCCGTGCGGCTGCGGCACCTTCACGCGGCGCATGGCCCCCAGCTTGCGCTGAGAGATGCGCGCCGTCTGCTTCTGTTGTCCCTTGGGCGTGGCCTTCTGCCGCGCTACCACGCCCATCGCCTTCCCCAGCACATAGGAGCCCTTGTGGACGCCCACGGAGACGTTGATGCCTCGACCGAGCTTGCGCAGGATGGCCTTGGCGACGGCGTCTTGGGTGGCCAGGCCGGTCTCGTTGGTCAGGGCGTTCTTCAGCATCCGCACCTGCTCCTGGGGAGATTGCATGTCCCAGGAGTTGAAGATGACGATGGGGCGGTGGCCCTTGAGCACGACGAGTTGGTTGCCGGGGTACAACTCGGTCTCTTGCTTGCGGAGGATGAGGGGTTCGGGCTTGGCTTCACGCTCCATCAGGTGAGCAGAGAACGGGGCCAAGAGCTGTTCGAGCTGTGTTTCCAGGTCTACCTGCTCCACATCTTCCTCCTTGACCGTGTGCCCTGCCTTGAGGAGCTGGGACTTAATCCAACCGGCCAGGGCCTTCGGATCGGTAACACCCTTGCGCTTCTTCAGCTCTTTGTGGAGCCGCGTCCAGAGACCGGCCTCGTGCTCCCTGGGCTTGCCGGGGAACTCCTCGCCCAGAACTGCCTGGGCGACTTGGAGGGCGATTTGCTGCTCGTCCTCCGAGAAGACCCCGAGGACAGGGGGATGGAAGATGGGGGTGACGTCCACTGGACCTACAGTGTCGCCCGAGCTGAACGGCGCGAGGAGCTTGTTCAGCTCGGCTTCGAGGTCTTCGCCCTGCTGGCGAGCGATCTCTTTCTTGCCGGCTTGGCGCACGCTCTTCTTGGCGTGCTTGCGCTCCTTGCTGGACCAGCTCGTACGCTTGTCCTGCCAGGCGCTCTTGCCCTTCGCGGCTTCGTCCATGGACTCTTTCGTCCCGCCGATGCCCAGCACCTCGCCGTCGTCCGAGATGAAGACGCGCTCACCAGACTTGGCTGTGCGCCACACGCCGGTCTTCCCCTGAAAGGTCCACTTGTCACCCTTCTTCTTGGAGACGGCCTCCACCAGGGGAAGCTCATCCTCGCTGAGGGGCATTCCGGGCAGAGGGATGGCGGTGTCTTCGAGGAGGGTGTTGTCGACGACCAGGCGTAAACCGCCGTGGGTGTAGTTGAGCAGACCGAGTGACACGAGTTTCTCTCCTGGACGAGGTGACCCGCACGTACGTACGGGAGCGGCTGGGTGCCCCTCCTCTTATACACCCACCTGAGCCTAGAAACACCCCTGTCTACAGCTTAGCGTCCTGCGGGATTGTCTGCTTGCGCGCCCCAGGCTGCTACATGTTCCTCACAGCGCAGCGCGCACAGGCCGATGTACTCGTTGTTGAGTGGGCCGACGATGTCGATGCCGTCGCGTTCCGCGCGCCACAGATCGCGCGGGTCTGTAGCCCGGTAGGCGAAGAGATTAGCCACCCAGAACCCGTCGAAGCTCCAGCGCTCGCAGAAGCCTCGGCACTTGCGGATGGTGGGGTCGTCTTGGTCGGCGTCCGCGACCGAGGGGTTCAGCATGGTGAAAAGGACGTTGCGCCCTCGCGGGTCTCCTCGATGGAGATCGTAGCGGTAGCGGCCGTCCTTACTGAGGGTGGCGGTCACTTGTCGCTCTCGTGTTCAGGATGCGTGGACTCAAAGTGCAGGCCGAGGAACGTCACGCCGCCCTCGCAGAACGACAGGGCAGCAAGGCCCTCCGCGAGGGCGTTGAACGCCTTCGCGGCCTCTCCCCTCTTCTTGCTCCCGAATTGGAGGACGTCGCCCTTCCAGACGATCGTCTCGCCGCACACGCGGGCGCGCTCCATCACCCGCGCGAAGGGGACGCGCTTCAAATCCTCCACCCAAAATGGGACCGCGACCTCAAGCGTCGCGACCATGAGCGCCTTTGTGGATTTGGGGACAACGTCACCGAACAGGGTCATCAGAACCCCGCCTTTTCCAGCAGATCGTCGATGACCTCCATGCCACGAACGACCGCGCGTGCTGCGATATCACGACCGTCCCCCGCGCATCATCTCCGGAATGCACTTTTCGTGTACCCCCATCCACACGGTGGATGCCTTGTCACGGAAGACGAGCGCGTGCTCACAACGATCTTTGTTGCTCTTGCAGTAGATGCAGGTGATCTCGGGGTCGTCGTTAAATACGACGCGAAAGACAGACGCAGCCTCCGCACACACGAACTTCGCCTGCCAGTCCTGAGCATCGTTGTACCAGGCGTCTCGTTCCTCAAGGGCAAGTGCAAGAGCGTTCTCAGCGGCCGTGCAACGATCGCTCAGCCCCACGTACGCATCTCGCGCTTCGTATCCTGCGTCGAAGATAGCAGCAGGGACCACCGTCGTTGTGACAACCGTTTGTTGATCCAGCGTAGGGTCATAGACTTTGGCTGGCGTTACCGTTACCGGTTGACCGGCGATGGTGGTCTTGTAGGAGTCGATCCCGAGCACAGTGATCAACTCCTCGATGGCCTTGGGAATGTTGAAGGTGCCGACCATCGGTCCGACACGCATACCCTGTTCCAACGCCCAAGCACGCATGCGCTCGGCAAGACGCTCCGGGTTCTCAGCTACGAGCGTCTTCACGTAGTGCTGAGCGCATTCGCTTTCACCGATGGGACGCCGGTCTTCGGCACACACCGGATTTGAGCACGGCGATCCGTCGTCCCTGGACGTAGAACACTTAAGCACAAACTCTCCTAGGCACCTTTGAGGATACGCGCTGTCACCCAGGCAGCCACGCCGTCTGTCGTCACCCGCTCGCCTCTCTTTTGCCGGCGACGCACCTCTTGCACCGTGGTACGGGCTGTGCGTTCGATGAGGTCACGCAGGTCCGGGTCAAGGCGCTTCGATTCGCAAGATGCGGCGGCGTTCCATACACGCCAACAAAGAAACACCTCCTCTTCTCCTGATGTATTGTTTTCGTTGGCGTAATCCATGTCCTCCTGAGTCGCCTGCGGTTTATCGCAGTTCTCACAGGGGTTTCGCGGAACCCTGGGCCACTTGTTCATCAATCCTGCTCCTCTCGCTCCATTCGTACACGGCTATTCTGGACGTGGTAATCACAACCCCCGTCACACGCCCCGCCAGGGCAGGTGCCGTTGTACTGGACGACGAACCCCGCCTGGCAGTCATCCTGCACACCTCCGCACGGTGCGAGCCCTTCCGCGAGGGAGCAAGCACAGCCGACACTGTTCCACAACCCTTCGTAACCCTCCGCTTGGAGTGCCAGGGCGATGAGGTCGAGCACATCGGGTGTAGCCTTTTTCACGTGCCCACCTCCCGCCATGCAAGAGGTGCGTTACAGGGCCATAGATCGCCCCCGTCTTCAACGAACAACCCGTTGTCGGTAAAGTAGCCTGTGAACACGCCCAAAGACCCGGCCTCTACCACGAGGATGTGGCGATCGCGCGGAAAGGGCGACCCGTTCCACCCCAGACGAAAAAGTTCACGCTGCGCATCCCAAACACTCTGTAGTGCTCCGAGTAAACTGTTTGGTTTTTCGCGCTTGGAGTCCTCAACCGGTTCGGTTTCTCCGTGCTCCTCCAAAAGAGAATCGATGGCCTCGACGAGGATGTCCCACTGGGCGCCCTCCGCCTCGTCGAAATCACAGCGCGCTTTGGCGAGCTGTTCCAAGGCAGCTCTCAGCCTTCTTACGTAGTGCTGAGCGCACTCAGTCCCGACGGAACGCTTGTCCTCCGGGCACACCGGATTGGAGCACGGAGAACCGTCTTCTTTGAGAGTGGCGCACTTCAGCATGAGGGCTTCTCTTTGACTACGTCTCTTTGCTCTCCCCGTGCCCTCTCCATGACGCTTGACCACCAGCGTGAAACAACACGGTGGTACACGGTGCGACCTGGTTCGTGGTGCTCGAAACCAAACCAAAAAAGGATATTAAACCACCACAAAAAGCCAACGATAGTCGGTGTAAGAACGACAAGCGGCAGCACCTCCCACCAAAACATTCTCAGTAGGTCTCCCAGTAGGATCCCAGGTATGCGTAATGCCGGGTACCGCCGTACAGGCGGGCACGGAGCTGGAACACCAACGGGTTTGCCGTAGCACCCATCGACGTAGTGCTCGGTCCAGGGCTCGCCGTGGTCACTGTCCATCGTCGTTTCCATTGTTGAGGGCAGCGGCGCGGGACAAGACTTCAAGAATGTCCTGCGCGAAAGACCACGTCGATGTACCGTGCGAGCATGATTCGGCAATTTCTCGCACCTCGTCGACCACCTGACGAAGGATGTCCAAATCCTTCTTTAGCTCATCCCCCTCGTGTCTGTCCGCCTTTCTGCGGTTTCGTTCGGCGGCGCGATGAAGCGTCACTTCCACGCGGCACTTCTCGCAGAACGTCTCGAATCCGAAAAGAATCCGATCTCCACCGTTGTGCTCGAAGGTTGTCCATATGTGGGTGTACAGCAACTCCTGCCCGCACGCTGTACGAGCGGTGTTGTAGAAGGACTCCAGCACGATGTGGCAGACCTTCTCGTGGGTGGTGATGTAGCACCTCACGCCAACCCCTCCCACACGGCGATGAGCTGCTCGGTCCAGGGGCCGTACTGGTCTGGGAACGTCGGGTCGTTGAACAGGAAAAGGCCCTGAGTGCCCGGAGAGAGCACCGTTCCGGTGAGCCTGCACATGGCGGTAGCCGTGTCTTCAGTCCACGTTCCGGCGAGGAAGTCCTCGCGGAACTGTTTGATGTCGGCGTCCCGATCCCACCGCTTGAGGGCGCGGGCGGCTTCCTCCACCAGGATGTCCATGTCGACCATCGGTCAACCCTCCCTTGGCAGGGCCATGTACTCGTCAGCCGCAGCTTTGGCCTGACATTCTGCTTCTACACCTCCACCCTCACACGCTCGCATGAAGCCATCGATGAAAGCACCACGCCGAGCTTTCTCTTCTTTGGTGAGAGGGCGTTCAATCAACTCCAGCTCGTCCTCGGAGAAGACGGCTGTGTCCGGGTTCAGTCTTGCGCCATAGACGACCCTGACCCATGAGGTGTGGTCCTGGCCCAGGAAGGTGTGGTTCGGGTCGACCACCCGACCGGTTACGTCCCGGAACGATTCCTTCACCTTCTCGGGGACGGCGCGAACGAGGTCACCCTCCCTGAATTTCGATCCGGGCTTGCTGGTCACAGCGAACCCTCGCCAAGAGCGCACGCCGCCAGGTTGTGCCGGTCGACTACGTTGACCGCTGCTTTGGTGAGCCACTCGCGCAACGGCATCTGTCGGTTCCCGTCCCAGGGGCGCTCGTCATCGTTGCTGTCCCAGATCGTTTCCCCGTAGAAGTCGATGCACATGTAACCCCCACTAAACCGGAGCACAAACACATCCCCGTAGCGATCTCCTGCCTCTGACAACGCGTCGTCCACCTTGGCGTTGAGGAACTCAACGATGCGGATGATCTCGGTGAGCGGTTCCATGGTCTTAACCATAACCTCCGTACCTGGTACGTCAAGGCAAGATCAGCCTGCCCTTCGCATACCCAGACGCGCCTGCCTCGTCAGTTCGACGTACCAAGCACGCTGCTCGCCGATGCCGAGCCCTTGGACCGGCCAGTCGGTGGAGAAGCCAGCGGCACGCGCCACCTCCACCAGCGGCTCGGCGTAATCCGCCCCGGCGTGGACTTCCAAGATCACTTCACGCAGGTGGGTGTCATCGGTGAGATCGTCGAGCACCGCGCGGATGGTGCAGAGCGCCCAGGCGGCGCGGTCGGGCTCGCACAAGTCTTTGATCGTGAGGTCATAGGGGCCGACGCCTTGGTCAGGCGAGAGCAGACCATACTTCGCGCTCACGACGTACCAGGGCGCGCGTGTCGCCGGTCTGGGTCGCGAGCCTGCTCGACGAGCTGGCGGCGCGGAGGGGCGCATGATCCTCCTGCCGTCGTCGGTGCGGGTCTACGTCGCCGTGGAGCCCGTCCGCATGAACAAGTCGTTCGAGGGGCTGTCGAACATCGTTCGCCCCGTCGTCGGCCAGGACCCGCTGCTCAACGACATCAACGCCCTCGAGTACCTCGCCGACGTGCTCCCTGCGCCTCGCACCGCCGTTTTCCCGCGCGCGCGACCTGCCGGAGCTGATGCCGCTCGCGTGGCAGCCCGCGCGAATCGTCGGCGAGCGCTCCCCACCCGTGTCTACAACACGCCACCCCGCGGACGCACCTGAGGGCCTGCGGGCGGATACCGGCGCTGGAGATCCGCTCGCCACGTCGCGTCGGCAAGATCCTAAACAGGAACGGCATTTTGGTTGAGGGGGCAAAGCCGCTAGGTGGTGCGCTTGACAGCCCCGCCCTTTGGTGAGCAT
>Ga0214471_10000008_pt1 | contig 196864 bp, 159 predicted proteins | sample RVTome_5_FD_207665 | JGI IMG/M metagenome (GOLD analysis project Ga0214471, IMG submission 207665) | Soil microbial communities from uranium-contaminated site in the Upper Colorado River Basin, Wyoming, United States - RVT142D155 | ecosystem: Environmental > Terrestrial > Soil > Contaminated... | reverse complement strand
CCTTTCTGACTGGGCTCTGATTATGCCGCGCGGCAAGACTCGATCCCCGCCTCAGGCCGGCCCGTTTCTCAGCAACGCGGCATAATCCGAGACGCGGCATAATGCGCCTTATGCCGAGCTCGGCATAAGGCGCAGAGACTACAAAGCCGGCTCGGGACCGTCTTACCCCCGTGACTCCGGAAGTCGACGTGGTGGGCCATGAGGAGGTTGCGGCCTCCACAGCACACGCACTTCATGCCGTCGCGCAGGAGGACGGCCTCGCGCATCCACGCTGGCGTGGGGATGTCGATCCTCGTCGAACACTCGTTGCCGCTCTTCCCTTCGATGACCTCCCGGGTCTTGGCCTCGCAGCAGGCGATCATGTCACCGCGGCCCGGACTCAGACACACCGGCCCCTCCTCGGTGTGGAGGAGCGAGTCGTGGCAGTCAGGGCAGCGCTCGATGACGACCTGGAAGAGGAGGCCGGAGGAGCGCCTCTTGCCCCGGTTGTTCCCGTCGGGCCCGCCGCCGTTGCTTGCCGAGGCGTCATCGGGGATCTCCCCCTCGGGAGTGCTCTCGTCCCCTTCCTCAACGCTTCGCAGGAACCTCTCGGCAAGGGTCGTCAGGAGATCGGGTGTCGAGACGAACTCCCCGGTCTCGTCCTGGAGCTTCCGGCGTGCCGCTTCCAGGATCTCCCGTCGCGTGGCATCGACCTTGGCCTTCACGACGTAAGAGAGATGCGGCAAGCCCCGCCGATTCTTGCGCGGCGGCCGTCCCTTCTCCGAGGAGGCGACCTCTCTTTCGAGCTGTCGGCAGGTGAGCTCTTTTCCCACCTCCAGCCAGGCGATCTCGGTCTCGGGGACGGCGACCCGGCACAGCAGTTTGACCTTGCTCCAGGAGATCTCGCCCTCGCAGAACGCGGTGTCGATCCGCGGCAGCCCGTCCAGTGTCGCGCCGAGGCTCAGAAGCTCGTAGGCGGCGGTCTTTCCCATCTCCAGCCTCGCCATGGCGAAGTGCGCGGCGGAGGCAAACGAGAGCGCATGGTGCTCGCCGCGCGTTTGCATGTCGTGCAGATAGAAGGCGAGCGCCCTGTTTCCCATGGCAGACGTCCGGTTGGCGCTGACGAGTCGCTGGACCAGCTCGCCGGGAGGAAGCCCGGCCTCGAGGATCATGTCGGGAATGGGCGCACTTTCCGAGGACGGGGTCGCAAGGGCATCGGGAGCAGGGGCCCGGTGGATCATCGCGGGGTTCTCCTTTCGCCGGGTTCCGGGGTAGTAATCAGAAGACTAACATAGGGTGATCTACCTGTCCATAGAGACGAGGGAAAAATGCGGCAGTGACCAGAAAAGCCACACACAATGGCAGAATCGCCTGATTCAGGCAATTAGGTTTAGATTAGTGGTCTGCCTCGAGACGGCTGTCAATCGGGCCGGTCTGGACGATCTGCTGGGGAGATGGCCGGAGGCGGTCGGCCGATGGGAGTGATGTCCAGCCGGGCGACGTAACTCGTGGGGTAGAGCGTCAGCTTCCCAAGCTGAATGTCGTCCCGCGAGTTCTTGTCCAGAGAGCATGGGTGGAGGGCGGACGAGTGTCGCGAGTTCGCCGCTTTGCTGGCTCCGCAGCTGGCGCTGCTCCGCGGCGTCGTCCGCTCCATCGCACCGTCTCGCACCACGTCGCAAGGTCTCGCACCGACTCGCAAGGACGGGCGCAAACGGCGACCCCGTTTGGAGATCGTTCAGCCTGGAGACTGACGCTCTACCCCCTTTTCCCTCGCAACGCGTCGCACCGTCTCGCACCGAGAGGAACCCTGACTGCTGGAGAATCTGCGGGGATGTGCTGGAGATGGTGCGGGGAATGGGTTCCAATAGAGGTGCTATCGGAGGGGCCGAGGATTGGCCACGACCTGTTCAGGCTACTTGATCGTCCCGACCTTCGAGGTCACCTACAACGAGTTCAGCAGGCGCCTGCCTCTCGGAGAGAGAATGTATGCACTGCCGCGTGAGGGTGTTCCAGCATCGGCCATCGAAAAGAAGTACAGGGGAATCGACCGGTACTACCTCGACCCATGGACCGAGGAGGACCTCAGGCTGGGCTTGCCGAACACTGACCCGCCAAAAGAACCCCCGGCGAGTCTGGCCCTCCAGGAACTGGGCGACGAGGGACGCGCCGACTGGCAGTGGATATTCGCGCGTGAGGACGCACTGGCCGTGTTTCTGAGGTTGCTTCAACCCATCGACTGGGAAATCATCTGGGCCGGCGAGGCCGCCGGGGGAGGGAGGGAGGTAGCAGACCTCCCCGTTCTGGGATACGAGCCAGCGATGCTCGGTTCTGGTGGATCCGCCTTCTCGGCGGTCAGTGATTGCATGTGCTTTCCTCAGTGGCATGGCACGGACGCGGAGGGACAGCTCTTCCGCGCACACCATGAGCGTCTCAATCGCCACGCTCTGTTCGACAATTCTGGAGATGCGAAGGAATTTCTGGACTTCTACCTTTCGCATGACTGGACCGAGCGAGGCGAGTTTCACATCGTGGAGGTACGGCAAGTAGGATGAACCGACCTTGGCTGGAAACATGCTGACCGAGTTCGAGCGGGAAGTGATGGAGAAGCTACTCGCAGGTGACCATCCGGTCCTGGCTGCCTTGCGGGACCAGCTCCGCGCCTGCGAGGTCAGGAGCCGGGATTTGACCGGCCACGGATTCTTGACCGACCTCCATGTCGATCGATCGGCGCCTCCTGTGGCGGTTCCCGGCGGCCGGATGCACATAGGCGATGTGGGAGCGGAGATCGATGAGATGATGTATGGTGCCGGGTTCATCCTCTTCGTGGACGGTGGGTATCTGGACATGCTCGAAGGGTTCTCCTACGAGGAGCCGTGGCCATGCGAGATAGCTCGCTATGTGCTCAGGTATGAAAGAGGGAGGGAGAGGGACCCTGGCGCGATTACAGCACCTGCGGCTCCGAACGGCGCCGGGGATTGACACGCCCGATGATAAATGGAACTGCCGAGTGGTCCCTGCCGAATGGCTGACAAGAAACCGATGGCTTGTTTTTTCCGGACGGTGGCGTCGTTCGTGTGCTGGCTGTTGTGTATCGGGACAAGCTTGCTCACGACTCCGAGTCACACAGCGGCGGCTGGCTTCGGTCTCCTGTTCGGTGTTCTGTACCTCTGGCATGCGTCCCTCGCGTGGCGGCGGGTGAGGTCGCGATGGAAGTTAGTACTCCTGGTTCCAAGCCTGCCCATCCTGATCCTGACAATCGACAACCTTGGGCGTGTGTCATATGGCCTTGGCGGACCTCTGTTTCGCATCTTGGCGTAGCCGAGCAGGAGGGAAACAGGAACGCAGGATCATGGAACCCTGACTGCTGGAGAAACCGCGGGGATGTGCCCCAGATGCGGCGAGCCAACTCAGTGTCTTGGCTACAAGCCTGGTCCCGGCGAAGCAGGATGAGCGGCGCTGGTCTGAGTTGCAGGAGCAACTGCTGCTTGAGAGGCTGGAGCGGGAGGCCGAGGAAGCTCTCGCTCTTGCTCGGCGGAGACACAGGATCGAGCGAAAGATCGAAGAGCTGCAATCAAGACCAGGGAATCCTGGGCGGGCTCGGCTCATCAAGCAGTTGCAGCATGAGCTGGGGGAGATGTGAGCGATTGTGATGTCAATGTTCGATTGGTACTTGCCGAAGGATCCCATCAAGTGCCCGGCGTGCAACCGCGAGTTGCGTGAGTGGCAGGGGAAGGATGGTCCTTGCGGACTCTTCGTCTGGAAGGAGGGCGAGCCGCGCATCGTCGAGCAGCGAGTTGACGCGGAGGTGCGGCCTCCGAAAGCGGGTGCTGGAGATGGTGCGGGGGAGGCGAGAACTGAGACAGGAGGTTTCAGATGTATGGGCGGTACTTGTCACTTGTTGTGGCGGCCGGTGTCGCAGGTCTCCTCGGGTGGATGGTGCGTGCGCAGATGTCAGAGGGGCCCGGAGGTCCTGCCCCAGCCAGCACTGAATTGCGTCGGACTGGTGAGCCGGACACGAGCATGGATTCTCTTCGAGAGGAGATTCGGCGTCTGGCGGCAAAGGTTGATCGCCTGTCGAGCACGGTCCATGACGTTGTGGACAAAGTACCAAGGTGGGTTCTCGGTCAGGAATTGAGCAACCAAGGAGAAGAAGACCTCGTAGCGCGTCTTGAGGCGTTGCAGACGTCGATGGACAAGTTGACCGAGCGCATAAGGGAGAACTTCTGGTTCGATCCACCACCAAGCCTCGGTGAGATCCGAGGAGGAAAGCCGTCGGCCGACTGGCGTGAGTTTGACATCCTCTTCGAGGCGTACAGGATCGACAAGGGCAAGGCCATGGATCACATACGGGGTATGACGTACTCGGACGTTCTTGCGCGTTTTGGGCCACCAGTAAGCATGAAGGCTCAGGGAGTTTGGTACTACGAACGAGAGAGGCAAGAGGGCGGGCCAGTCGCCGCGCGCCTCTTTTTCGTTGGCGGCTATGTTGCTGGGTGTCACTTCGTAGGCGGGGACTGACGACCGCACAGGGACTGGCCATGGTCTCGATGCGCGACCCTGACTGCTGGAGAATCTGCGGGGATGTGCTGGAGATCGTGCGGGGGGGCAGGAATAGGCCGTGAACCTCACGGCCCACTGCACGTTCGGGACACAGACCGCTACCCTTGTAGACGGCTTCGGGAGACCCGATTGTGGAGCCAGGATCACGCAGACGGATGAACCACCAAACCAAGGGCTGGTTAGAGGTCAGGCCTTGGCGACCTCACGTCGTGGCCGTAGCCTGCTACCTCGCGGTGTTCTCCATCTTTGGCATGTGGGTGTTGTGCTCGCTGAGACTCGATCAGTACGCCGACATGGTTCTCACTCCAAGGTACTTCGGCCTCAGCCTCTGGCAGATCCTCTCCGTCATGAATGTCGCGTGGCTTGTCCTGCTGGGTCTGGACCTCGTGATGGAACCCAGGTCTCGCGGTGGGCTCCGGCGGACCCACCTTGCGGGAGCCGTGGTTGCCGTCGTGGCCGTGATCGTCCTTCAGCTTGCCGTCTTTTCCCTGAGAGACGGTGCGGAGTGTTGGGTGGAGAGGCGGGGGGACAGCTCTCCACCAGGATTCTTGACCGAGGGAGGATGAACGGGGGTGCCGAGCAATGAACCGGTCCGAGTTGGCTGGGAGGGTTGACATGAAGAAGTGGCTTGCAGTGGCCTCTGTCGTCTGCAATCTGATCCTGCTGGCGATCCTGCTGTGGATGAGGGCCGCACTCCACAACGAACTGCGCGAGGTCAGCCGAGCCGCGATGCGTGGCGATGAACGCCACGTAAGGCTTCATGCCGCTTCGCTCGCGGCTCTTGAGTCTGCCGATCCGGCGGAAGCCAGCAAGATGGCGGATGTCCTGCGCATGATCGTTGCAGCGGGTGATCTGAACATCGAGGCGCGCCGACGAGCGGGTCTCGGGGAATGAGCTGGCCGTAAGGTGACTGCTGGAGAATCTGGGGGGATGTGCTGGAGATGGTGCGGGGGGTCAGGGGTCGATGGCGCGAGCGGGGCGAGCGCCATAATTGGATGTTCGCCTCGATGGATCGGTATAGGATCCCCTTGCGCATGTTCCGTTTGTTCCGGGAAAGAAATAGGAGCCACCACGAACCCGACGAAGGCGGCCTGGGCGAGGCAAGCGCTCTCCGTCCCCAGGTCGAAAGGGTTCCTCATAGGAACCATAGACGTTGCGACACCACTCCATCACGTTTCCAAGAGCATCGTGAAGTCCGTAGGGATTGGGGAGGTAAGTGCCAACTGGAGCGTGAAGACCCCATTGCACTGAGGAGCGAACATCAGGTCCGCCAGCCTCGGGCACGGGAGGGGGGACAGCCTCCTTCTGTTCGGTCTCCCGAGCCCCATTGCCTGGCAACGGGACCACCGGTAGCGCGGGGATCGGGTTCGTCTCCGTCTCCGTCTCCGTCCCCGTCCCCGTCTCCGTCCCCGACTCCGCAACCGCCTCCGCCCCCGGACCCGTACCCGGATCCCGGAGATCGTGCAACGGCGGTGACCTCCCCTCGTACACCGGCTCGTCCGCGGCCGCAAGTGTCGCGGATACCACGCGAGGATCGATGCAGGAGACACGCTCATGATCCAGGTACCTCTTTTCGCCGCCTTGCTGCTCGCCCTTTCTCCCCCCGCCGATCCCCCGGCTGACGACATCCTCCACGTCGAGATGAAGCCTCTCGAGGACGGCGTGGCGCGCGAGCGCGAGGTGACCGGCCTCGGGAGCCTCCTCCGCAGCGTCTTCGGCGGAGCAGAAGAGGGGATGGTTCGTCGCGGCGAGCTCGTCCTCGACGGCAAGACGTTTGCGATCTACCTGCCCGAGAAGGAGTCGTACTCCCACGTGAACGAGGGCGAGAACGACTCGCACCATCGCAACACCGCCACCCGTCTCTCCGTCGATGCCGACGGCGACGGGCATCTGACGCGCGACGAGGCCTGGTACGCGAATCTGCCCATCCGCATCGGAGACCGGATGGTGGAGGTCGTCGATCTTGCCCCCGACGGGAGCCGCATCGACCTGCGGGTCTCCGTCACTCCCCTGCGCGGGCTCGTGATGGGAAGAAAGTGCCCGCCGTTCCAGCTCGAGACCTCGGACGGCGAGAAGCTCACCCTCGACGACTTCCGCGGCAAGACGCTCATTCTCGACGTCTGGAGCGTCACCTGACACTCCTGCATCGAGGGATTCCCTCTGGTCCAGAGGGTACAGAAGGAGTCGCAGGGGCGGATCGAGGTCGTGCTTCTCAATGTCGACCGGAGTTACGCGGGCGATACGAGCAGGGCGCGGCGCTACGCCGAGAAAAAGGTGCAGGTCTACGAGCGGCTGGGCCTTTCCTGGCCCGATGTGTTGCTTCCGGGGGGATGGGAGGACACCCTGCGCACGTTCAACCTCACCGGCTACGGCGTCACGGTGATCGACTCCGCGGGAATCGTCCGTTGCATCGACGTGCCGAAGAGGCGGCTGGAGGCGCTTCTCCGGGAGTGCGGGGCGCTGGGGACGGGCGACGGTTCCGACTCCTGAAGGCGGCGGGTCAAGAGGCGCCGCCGGCTACCGAGGCGGTTCCTCGGCCACGCGCCGCGCGATCTCCCGCACCCTCTGCTCGGTCTCGGCGTCGGCCGGGAAGAGTGTCTCCACCCTCAGCTCCTGCAGCGTGATGTCCCGGGGTGTCCCGAAGGTGAAGATGGTGGTGAAGAAGGAGAGGGTTTTTCCTTCCACGTCGAGCTCGAGCGGAAGGAAGAGGTCGGGGGGAGGTGTGCCCCCGGGCGGAGCCAGGGTCGCGACCGCGCCCCGTGAGAGACGCACGAGATCCAGGTGCAGGGCAGCGAGGTCCGGGTCGGGATCGGGCACCGCGAGCTGACGGCGGAGCCGGGCGAGGAGCACGCGCGCCACCTCCGGGAAGTTGGACAGGCGCGGTCTCAGGAGCTGGGGGTCAGGGAATCTGGGTCGACTCGAAGCAGGACTGGCTCGGGACTTCCGAGGGGACGCTCGATGCCTCGGGCCGGCGGCTCGTCCTCGAGGTGGCGGGGCGCGATCCGGCCACGGGGAGCCCGCTCCCCCTGCGCTACGTCACCACCAAGGAAGGCCCCGATCGCAAGAAGCTCGAGATCCAGGTGGCGATCCCGGGTCAGAAGGAGATGACGGTGGCGACGATTCGCTATTCGCGCCGACGGTCGTGACGGGAGGAGCCTCCGGAGAACGGTGTAAAGAAGGGTGCCTTCTTTACACCCGGGAGTCTTGCCCACGGCCCTCCGCGTCCTCCGGCTCTGCTCCTCTTCCTCCCTTTCCCCGGCTTGACGGGGCCGGCACCGGGGCTAGCCTCTCGGCATGGCAGACAAGCAGGTCGTCCTCGACACCGTGACTTTCCTCGACTCCCCCGAGGCAGCGGCTCTGGCGGCTCCTTTGAAGGAGGAGAAGCGGAAGATCGTCGAGCTCTTCCTGACCCTGTGCTACGAGGAGCTGGGAAAGAAGCCGCGGCTGCTCGAGGCCCAGGACATGCACATGGTCCTGGGCCATCTCCTTCCCGGTCGTCTCGCGGTCAAGGACCCCCTCGCCGAGCACGTTCCGGCGGTGCTCCGCGCCTACCTCGACCACCTCGAGGCCACCCAGGTGGTGAGCCAGTCCTACGAGATCCGCCGGGAGCTGGAGGCCACGACGGAGGAATTCCTGGAGGCTGTCCGTACGGGCCGCAACGCCCACCACCAGCACCATGCGCGCGTGGAGCCGTTCGTCCACAAGGCCCCCAAGCTGGGCCGCAACGATCCTTGCTTCTGCGGCAGCGGCAAGAAGTTCAAGAAGTGCCACGGCAAGAGTGGCTAGGCTCCCAGGGAAGACGTCGTGGCTGCCGGAAGGGTCGTGGGCGAGGGGCTCGTTTCGACACAGAGGACACTGAGGTAAGAGGAGTCCACGGAGAAGAGCGACAACCGAAGCGATTGTCGCTGCAGGCGAAATGACCAGAGAGTATGGGCGGCGGCCGCTTCGGCCGGCGCCTGTTCTCTGTGTCCTCTCTTGTCTTCCCTCCCTGATCTCTGTGTCAATTCTCCACCGTTCTGACACCCCGACCGCTCGAAGTACCGGCGTCCCGGTGCTCACAGCGGAAGTCACCCGCGCGGACCGTGGAAGTCGACCCGGCTCAGGCGGCACAGGTCGCGACCGGCGAGAATCCACCGGGTGCGGCCGCCCTCGGCGAGGCGGACGGTGTCGAGCTCCTCGATGAGCGCGGTCAGCTCCTCGACGCTCTTGTCGTCCAGCACCTCCTGGGCCACCGGGTAGACACCCAGGTTCTCGCGCTGGAGGTGCTCCCGGGTGAGGAAGGCATAGCCTCCGGCGGCTCGGGCGATGGTGGCGGCGTCTGCTCCCTCGAGAGTCCGGCGGAGAGTCGCGACGCGGGTCCGGAAGTCGGCATGCTCTTCCGTCAGCTCGCGGAGCAGCTCTCCCACTCCCGCCGCCCGCGCCACGAGGGCGGGGAAGAGCGCCTCCTCCTCTTTCCGGTGGTGGTGGTCGGCGAAGGACTCAAGGAACGTGACCAGGGCGTTCCAGAATGGCTCATCGACCGGTCCTCCCTCCTCCAGGCCCATGGCCATCTTCTCGACCCCGTTGAGGACCGAGAGGAGGACGGTGTTCTCCTCGAAGAGGGAGTGGACGACCCGGGTTCCGGGCGACGGCTGTGGTTCGCAGGACATGGCGGGACCTCAGAAGATCTCGGGTTCCTTCTCGACGTCGATGCGCAGCAAGTGGTCCAGCGAGAACGGGCCGGAGCCGCGCCACACGAGCAGCACCAGGGTGAAGAAGACGAAGAGCGTGAACTGGGTGGCCTCGTTTGCTCCCACGACACTTCCCGTCATGCCGGCGAAGCTCACCCCGATGGCACCCACGAGCACGAGGGCATTGGCCGCCGCCGCCACCCTCGTCACGAAGCCGAGGGCGAGGCACGCTCCTCCGATGACGTGCGCGAAGACCACGGACCAGGCGATCATGGTCTGGCCCTGGCCGAGACCGCTCGGGAGCGAGGCCTCGAGCGTCGACATGTTCGTGATGAAATAGATCCCCTTGATCACCAGGGCCACCCCCAGGTACATGCGCAGGGCGTCCATGGGACGGACGTGCTTCATCCCGGGGATGAGCTCGTACCAGGGCGTCTTGTGGGCAAGGGACGCTCTTCGGGCGGTGATCGCGACCTGGTACTCCTCGCTCGCGACCCTCTCCTCCGCCTCGCCGAACCGGACGGTGAGGGCGCAGAAGGAGCAGGCGACCACCAGCCCTCCCAGGATCATGAGCGCCACCGGATAGCTGAGGCTCTCGGACCGGAACAGGAATCCGGCCATCACCGCTCCCATGTTTCCTCCCGCGCCCACGATTCCCGATACCGATCCCAGGGCCTTCTTGTTGATGAAGGGGACCACGGAGTAGGTGGCTCCCTCGGACATCTGCACGAAGAGGCTGAACACGATCATGGCGGGAACTGCCAGCGCGATCACCCGCATCTGCGAGAAGAAGAGAAGGGCGATGCCCTCCACGAGCAGAGCGATGAACAGCCAGCGCACGCGACCGTTGAGACCGTGCCTCTCGACGAAACGGTCGCTGACGTAGCCCCCGAGCGTCCGGGCGAAGATGTTCATGAGGCCGAAGAGGCCCGCGACCAGGCCCGCCGTCTTGAGCCCGAGGCCGAAATAGTCCATGTAATAGAGGGCAGCGATGTTGTTGATCGTGAGCTCGATGCCGAAGCAGGCGGCATAGATCAAGAAGAGGGCCCAGACCCGGCGGTCCCGGGCCGCGAGGAGGAAGGTGCCCTTGGCCCTGGTCGGCTTGCCCGCCTCCTCCCTTGCCCGCACCTCCTTCATGTTGCCGTCCGGGAAGTCGGTGGTGAAGAAGAAGTAGACGAGGCCGGTGAGGAAGCACACCGCGCCCGCCGCCACCATGCTCGCCCGCCAGCTCGCGGCGTCGCTGAGCCCCATGGCCACGAATCCCGCGAACACCAGCGGCATGATCATCTGGGTGACCCCGCCCCCCAGGTTGCCCCATCCCGCCGACGTGGCATTGGCCGTTCCCACGCAGTTGGGGGCGAACATCACCGAGGTGTGGTACTGCGTGATGACGAACGAGGCGCCGATCACCCCGATGCCGAGCCGGAACAGGAGGAAGCTCTCGTAGCCCGTGGCGAGCCCGATCCCCATCACCGGAAGCGAGCCGATCATGAGAAGAGCGGTGTAGCAGTACCGGGGACCGATCTTGTCGCACAGCCACCCGATGAGGAGCCGGGCCAGGATGGTGATGGCCACCGAGGCGATGATCGTGTTGCCGATCTGCTCCTTGGTGAGGTCGAGCTCCTCCCGGATCACTCCCATGAGAGGGGCGATGCCGAACCAGGCAAAGAAGCACAGGAAGAAGGAGAACCACGTCATGTGGAACGCCCTCATGGGCCGTGTCCTGAGGCTGAACAGGTCGATCGAGGTCGCCTTGTTGCGAACTTCCATTGGATCTCGTTCCTTCTGGCTCGGGTCGGGCCCGTGATCGGGCCAGATCGCTCAGCTTCCCGTGACCAGCCGGCCTACGGGTTCTTCACGTAGGCGTTGGGGCTCAGGTAGAACCACCAGTTCAGGAGGAGGCAAAGGACGTAGAAGGCGGCGAATCCGTAGAGGGCGTACTCGGGAGTGACCGCGTTGATCTGCTCGCCGAAGACCTTGGGAATGATGAAGGCGCCGTAGGCGGCCACCGCCGACGTCCAGCCCAGAACGGGGCCCGCCTGCTCCTCATTGAACACCACGGCAATGGTCCGGAAGGTCGATCCGTTGCCGACTCCGGTGGCCGTGAAGAGGACGATGAAGAGGCCGAAGAAGGGCCAGAAGAAATCCTCGGGGGTCGGCGAGGAATAAGCCTTCTTCATGAAGTAGGCCACCCCCAGCGCCGAGGCGATCATCACCACCGACACGATCTGGGTCACCTTGGCCCCACCTACCTTGTCGGAGATCCAGCCTCCCACGGGTCGGATGAGAGCGCCGATGAAAGGCCCCATCCACGCGAACATGAGCGCGCTGGGTCCTCCCGGATTGCCCGTGTCATGAGTGAGCACTCCGTCCGCTCCCGGAAGGTGCTGGAAGCCGAAGATCACCTTGATGGCCAGCGGAAAGGCCGCCGAGTAGCCGATGAACGATCCGAAGGTCATGGTGTAGATGATCGTCATGGCCCAGGTGTGCTTGTTGTTGAAGATCCTGTACTGGCGGGCCAGGTTGGCCTTGAGGGGACCCCGGCTCAGGAACTTCATCAGGAACACCGTTCCCGCGATGACCAGAGGGAGCACGATCCACTTGCTGAGCAGCGCGAGGCCCGTCGGTCGGGGGAGCAGAAGATAGAGACCGACGGCAGCCGTGACCATGCCGATGGCCAGCAGGAACGTGATCCTGGCGAAGGCGCCGAGAGGGCTCCCGAGCCCGGGGGTGACGGAGGCGGTCCGGATGTTGGTCATGCCGAACCAACCGGCGAAGGCGAGGGGGATGAGCAGGACCAGCCACACGAAACCGGCGTTGTGGATGTAGGTCTCGGTGCCAGCGGGGATCTTGCCGATGAGGGTCCCGCTCGAGCTCTCCAGGATCATCGACGATCCACCGAAGATGCCCATCGTCATGACCAGAGGCACGAGGATCTGCATGGTGGTGACGCCGAAGTTTCCGAGGCCGGCGTTCAGCCCCAGAGACGTGCCCTGGACCTTCTTGGGGAAGAAGAAGCTGATATTGGACATGGACGAGGCGAAGTTGCCCCCTCCCAGCCCGCAGAGCAGGGCGAGGATCTGGAACACCCAGAGCGGGGTGTCACGGTCCAGGAGGGCGAATCCGGTTCCCGCGGCGGGGAGCATGAGGAGGGCGGTGGTGAAGAAGATCGTGTTTCTTCCCCCCGCGATCCGGATGAAGAATGTGCTGGGGATGCGGAGCGTGGCGCCGGAGAGTCCGGCGATCGAGGTCAGAGTGAAGAGCTCGGCCTGCCCGAAGGGAAAGCCGAGGTTCAGCATCTGCACGGTGATGATGCCCCAGTAGATCCACACCGCGAAGCCGCAGAGAAGACTCGGAATGGAGATCCAGAGGTTGCGGCGGGCGACTCTCTTGCCCGTGCTTTCCCAGAAGGCCGGGTCCTCGACCTCCCACCTGTCGATGTTGGTTGACATCGTGAAGACGCTCCTTCCCCTCGGATGATCAGGAATGATAGGTGAGGCTCTGCTCCAGCCTCGGGTCGCGCTCGGGAACCAGAGACGCGGTACCGAGGGCCTTGAGGGTGACGAGAAAGAACACCGCCACCGCGGCCACCAGCGGCCCCAGCTCCCAGAGTCCGAAGGCCGGGGTGTCTCCCATGAGCGGCGGCGCGACCTGAAGGAAGAGATCCAGGGCGTGGCCCACTAGCAGCACCACCGCCACCCGGAGGAGCACGGTCTCGCTCCTGCAGGCCGCTCGGGGAAGCAGGACCAGGAACGGGAGAAGCCAGTTGAGGACGAGGCTGGTGCGGCTGAGGACATTCCAGGGGGTTTCTCCCCGGAGCAGGTAGTAGGTGGTCTCCTCGGGAATGTTCGTGTACCAGATCAGCATGTACTGGCAGTACCAGATGTAGGCCCAGAACACGCTCAGGCTCATGGTGATGCGTCCGAGGTCCTGGAGGTGCGACTCGGTGACGATCCGCCGGAGTGGCCCGCGTCGCAGGGTCACCACGAAGATGATCACCACGGCCATTCCGGCCAGCCCGATGCCCGCCAGGCGATAGAGCGCGAAGATGGTGCTGAACCAGTGGGGCTCGAGCGACATCAGCCAGTCGAAGGAGGCGAGCGAGAACGTGATGCAGAAGACGACCATGAACACGGCCGAGAATGCGGCGTCCCTCTTGGGGTCCGCGACGACCCCCGGGCGATCCTGGGCCTGCGAACGTCGAACCATGAGACGGAGGAGCAGGATCCACACCGCGAAGAAGAGGAGAAGGCGAAGGGAGAACCCGGGGACGTTCAGATAGGCCGACTTGCCCTGGAGGACGGGATCGCCGGCCACCACGCTCTCGTGGGACCACTCGTAGAGCGAATGGAGCCCGAAGAGAAGCACCAGCCCGAGGAGGCCGGCCACGGGCACGGTGGCGGTCATGGCCTCGGGGATGCGGCGAAGGGCGGTGGCCCAGGCGGCGCCGCTCATGGAGAGCACGGCGAGAAAGACGCCTCCCGCGATCCCGAGTCCGGTGAGATAGTTGAAGGCCACCAGGTAGCCGCCCCAGATCCGGTGGGGAGAGGCCACGAGTCCCACCAGAAACACCACCGCTCCGAGGATTCCCAGGACGGACAGGGTGGTCATGATCTTGCGGGGCGGGGTGAAGGCGATGGCGCCCGGCAGGCTGTTCCTTCTCATTGCTGTTGACTCTCCTGCTGGAGGGACCGCACGTGGAGGATCACCTTCCACCTCTCCTCGGGAGCGAGCTGGGCCGCGAACGAGGCCATGCGTCCCTGCCCCCGGGTGAGGACCTGGTAGATCCAGCCGTCCTCCATCTCTCTCTGGCGAGCGGCCAGCAGCGAGGCGGGAGGCGGAAACCCTCGCGCCACCACGGGGCCGTTGCCGTCGCCGGTCGCGCCGTGACACGTCACGCAGTAGATCCGGTAGAGCTCGGCTCCCTGGGCGCGGGCGAGGGCGTTGTCCGCAGAAAAGGGGTTCTTCAGCTCCCGTCCCGCGCGTCGTCCCTCCTCCTCGCCGGGACCGAAGGGGAAGGGGAGATGCCCGCGGGCCACCACCCCCTCCACGAGAGGCTGCTGGGTGGCCCCGCTCGCGAAGAGGGGATTGGGGGAGAGGGGTTCGTAGGCCACCGAGTAGGACATCTCGGTGAAGAGCTCCCAGTTCTTTCGCTCGGGGTTCGATGCGATCAGCGTCTGCAGGGTGAAGAGGAATGCGATGGCGATCACGACCGAGACCAGGAATCCGAGAGTGCCTCTGCGCATGCTCATTCCGTCACCTCCGACCAGTGCTCGAGGGCTCCATGGGTGCGAAGCATCTGCTGGAGATCGGAGAGGGCGATGGACGCGTCCCGTCTCCGGACCACGAGGGCGAATCGGTCGTCGGTGATGCGCGGATCCATGGCCCGGGCCCTCCGTCCCGGGGCGAGGCGGGATCGCAGGAGGAAGACGGCCACGGTGAGGAGGCCCGCGCACAGCACCAGCATCTCGAAGGCCACGGGAATGAAGGCGGGCAGGGAGTCGAACGGCTTTCCGCCCACGTTCAGGGGGTAGTCGACGGCCGAGCTCCAGTACTGGAGCCACAGAGCCAGCACCAGCCCGAGGACTCCGCCGGCGAACGTCACGTAGGGAAGCCGGGTGCGGCGGATTCCCAGGACGTCATCGATGCCGTGCACGGGATAGGGAGTGTGTGCGTCGAGCAGCTCGACCCCTCTCTGCCGGCAGGCCGCGGCGGCGGCAAGCAGGGCGTCTTCGGTGGGAAAGACGCCGACCTCGGCTCTGAAGGACCTGCGTTTCATGCCACTCTCTCTTTCTCCAGGGTGTCGCGTTTCTCGCTCGCCCGGGTGAGCACCGTCTTGACCTCGCTCATGGCGATCATGGGAAGGAAGCGACAGAAGAGGAGGAACAGGGTGAAGAAGAGGCCGAAGCTCCCGATGAGGGTGGCGATCTCCACCAGGGTCGGGACGTAGCTCGTCCAGGACGAGGGGAGGAAGTCGCGGTGGAGCGAGGTGACGATGATCACGAAGCGCTCGAACCACATGCCGAGGTTCACGAGCAGGCTCAGCACGAACACCGCCCCCACGGAGTGACGGATCTTGCGGATCCACAGGAGCTGGGGAGCGATCACGTTGCACCCCACCATGATGCCGTAGGCCCATCCGAAGGGGCCTCTCATCCGGTTGTTGAACGCGAACTGCTCGTAGGAGCTGCCCGAGTACCAGGCGACGAAGAGCTCGGTGGCATAGGCCGCGCCCACGATGCTGCCCGTGAAGACGAGCACCTTGCACATGGCGCCGATGTGCCTCCGCGTGATGTAGTCCTGCAGGTTCATCACCTTGCGGGCGATGATCATCAGGGTCAGCACCATGGCGAACCCGGAGAACACCGCTCCCACCACGAAGTAGGGGGGAAAGAGCGTGGCGTGCCATCCGGGGACCATGGCGGTGGCGAAGTCGGTACTCACCACGCTGTGCACCGACACCACCAGCGGGGTGGCGAGAGCGGCGAGCAAGAGGCACGCCACCTCGTAGCGGGACCAGGTCCGGGCCGACCCGTTCCAGCCCATGCTCAGGAAGGAAAACACCCGACGACGCAGGCCCGAGGCGCGATCCCGCAGGGTTCCGAGGTCCGGGATCATGCCCAGATACCAGAACACCAGCGAGATCGTGAAGTAGGTGCCGATGGCGAAAACGTCCCAGAGAAGAGGCGAGCGGAAATTCACCCACAGGGGCCCCCGCGAGTTGGGGTAGGGAAAGACCCAGTAGGCCAGCCAGGGGCGGCCCATGTGGATCAAGGGGAAGATGCCCGCGCAGATGACCGCAAAGATGGTCATGGCCTCCGCCGAGCGGTTGATGGAGGTCCTCCACTTCTGGCGCAGGAGGAGGAGCACCGCCGAGATGAGGGTGCCGGCGTGGCCGATCCCCACCCAGAACACGAAGTTGGTGATGTCGAAGGCCCAGCCCACGGTACGGTTGAGTCCCCAGGTGCCGATGCCGACCTTGATCTGGTAGGCCACGGCGATCACCCCCAGCAGGAGGGCGCTGAACGCGAGGAGGAATGTGGGCCACCACAGAGGCCCTGGCCTCCGCTCGATGAGGGAGCAGACATCGTGCGTCACCCGGGAGGCGGTCTTTCCTCCGGTGATCAGGGGAGCCTCTCCGGCCAGGCTGCCGCTTGCGGTCATCTCCATCTCCGAATCTCTTTCATCCCGATGCGGGGTGTCCCGTATCGTGGATCTTGTCGCTTTCTCGGTTGCTGACCCGGGCCAGGTAGTGGACACCCGGTCTCGTGTTCAGCTCCGAGAGAACGGTGTAGGCGCGTCGGGTGGACAGGACGCGGGAGATCTCGCTCTCGGGGTCGTTCAGGTCTCCGAACACGATGGCGGATGTGGGGCACGACTGCTGGCAGGCGGTCTGGATGGCTCCATCCCGGAGCGGCGTGCCTCCGCGCCGGGCCTCGGCCTTTCCCTCCTGGATTCTCTGCACGCAGAGAGAGCACTTCTCCATGATGCCCCGGCTGCGAATGGTCACGTCGGGGTTGAGTGCCATGTTCTGGAGGCGGTCCTCGCGCGGATAATCGAACCAGTTGAACCGCCTCACCTTGTAGGGGCAGTTGTTGGCGCAGTAGCGGGTGCCCACGCAGCGGTTGTAGACCTGCTGGTTGAGTCCCTCGGCGCTGTGGACGGTGGCGAGAACCGGGCACACCGTCTCGCAGGGTGCGTTGCTGCAGTGCTGGCACATCATGGGCTGGTGCACGGTTTCGATGTCGTCGCCGTCGCCTCTGTAGTAGCGGTCGATGCGAATCCAGTGCATTTCCCGGTGGCGTCGCATCTCGTCCTTGCCCACCACGGGAACGTTGTTCTCGGCCTGGCAGCTCACCACGCAGGCCGAACAGCCGTTGCAGGCCGAGAGGTCGATGGCCATTCCCCAGCGTGGTCCGTCCGTGGCGTGGTCGTCGGCCCACAGGGACCCGCTTCCCTGGTGACCGCCGTGCATCGCGTGGTCGGGATCGGCCTTCCAGTCGGCGAGGGTCGTGCTCCTCACCGCATCGCGCACCTCACCGCCCTTCGGGGCCAGGTGAGCGGGTACGGTGAGCGAGTGGTAATCCTGGCTGCAGGCGAGGTCGACCTTGCCCGTGGACCGAGCGATGTCCACCGCCGTCGTGTCGTGGCGAAGAGAGCCGTCGGTCAGGCGGAGAAAGGGAGCGGCGTTCTTCCCCACTCGGCCGGGAAGAGCGACGGTGGGTCGGGCCTCGATCCAGTCGGGCCCGACACGGGCGAACCTCTCCGTACCGAAGCGGCCGTAGCCGAGGGCCACGGCCACCACCCGATCGTGCTGTCCGGGCTGGATCTGCACCGGGAGCGCGACCACGAGGCCATCCGCCGCGGTGAGGGTGACGAGGTCTCCCTGGGAGAGGGAGAGCCGGCTGGCGGTTGCGGGCGAGAGGCAGGCATAGTTGTCCCAGGCGATCTTGGTCACCGGGTCCGGAAGCTCCTGGAGCCACGGGTTGTGGGCGTGGAAACCGTCCAGGAGGGCGACCTTGGGGTAGAGGACGAGGCCGAGCTTTTCTGCCGGTGGGGCCTCCGGGTCCTCGAGGGAGGGCGGGGTCGCATCGACGAAGGCCGGGGCCCGACGTCCCGATTCCTCCACCTCGAAGCAGCCGTCATGGAGGGTCTGCTCGAAGAAGCGGTCAAAGGACGCGAAGAGAGCCCGCGGCACACGGGGCCAGATCTCCACTCGCCAGTGGTCCCGGACGAGATCCCGGTCATGCGTGGTCTTGCCGAGCCAGCGGGCCAGGCACTCCAAAAGGGTTCGCGCGCTGCGCAGGGCGGGCACGGTGGGCTGGGTCAGGCTGTAGGAGCCGGCGATGGCCTCGGTGTCTCCCCAGCTCTCGAGAGCATGGGACTCCGCGCAGACATGGTCGGCGAGCAGGCTCGTCTCGTCCCGATGGGAGGCGAGGCGAATCACGAGGCCGACCTTGTCGAGGGCGGAGACGAAACCTGCCGTGCGCGGAAGATCGTAGGCGGGATTGACACCCTGGACGATGAGGGCGTCGATTCTTCCCTGTTCCATGTCCCGGATGAGGACCGTCAGTGCCCTGTCGTCGCCCTTCTTCTGCAGAGACGGGCGGGACAGGTCGAGGGTGGTGCCGTAGCTGGAAAGGATCTCGTTGATGTGATTGACCACGGTCTGGATCTCGACGTCGCCCGAGCCGCACACCACCAGGCTCTCGCCACGATGGGTCCAGAGGTCGCGGGCGAGCCGTGCCAGGACCGCCTCGACCCTCTCGGGGAGATTGCCGGAAACCGTCGCCGTCGTCTTGGCGCTCATTTTCGACAGGATCTCGTGGAGCCGGGCCACGGTCCGCGGAATCTCCCAGGGAGTCAGCACCACCCGCTGGTCGGCCCGGCTCCCCGTCAACGACATCCTCGACTCGAACTGGACATGGCGGGACATCACGGGAGGGGAAGCGTCGGGCTTCCGTCCCGCGGCCCAGCCCTTTGCAAACTCCACCGGCGAAATCCATGTGCCGAGGAAGTCGGCGTCGAACGAGGCGATCACCCGGGCTCGATCGAAGCGCATCCGGGGAAGGATGCGCGCGCCGTGAGTCAGAGCGTGGGCGTCAAGGAGGGCCGAGACCGAGAGCGGGTCGTAGCTGACATGACGACCGTCCTCGAACGAGGAGAGGAAGGAATCGATCATGGAGAGAGTGGTCGGGCTGGTGACGGTGCCGGTGAGGAGGCGGATGGCCTTCCCGCTTCCGCGCAGCGTTGTGAGCCGCTCCCGGATTTCCTCGTCGCATTGCTTCCACGGGATGCTCTCGTGCTCGCCGATCTGGCTTCGAGAGGGCGGGGCCTCCTCGCCCTCGATCCTCCGCCTCCGCCGTGCTCCGTCGATGCGGTGAGAATCATAGAGCGAGAGGAGTGAGGCCTGCCCCACTGCGCAGAGTGCGCCCGAGGACCAGGACTGGAGCGGGTTGCCCTCGAGTTTTGTCGGGCGGCCGTCGCGACAGGTGGCGAGGACGGCGCAGGAGGCGGTGCAGCCGGCGCAGGTGGTGGCGATCCGGTAGGAGAGGCCGGGCACGATCTCCTCCTCGGGAACGAGATAGGGAATGGCCTTGAGGACGGGGCCGCGGGAGCACCCCGCCACCGTGGCCGAGGCCAGGCCGAAGCCCGCCAGCTTCAGGAACGAGCGCCGGGAGGAGCCGTGGCCCTCCGCCTGTTCGATGAGGCTCTTCCGGATCGCCTCGTTTTGATCCTCGGGAAGGAGATTGCCTTCCTTCTCGTCGAGGCTTCGCCAGAAGCGCCGGTCTCCCTCGGGGGGCGCAGCTTTCGGGGTGGACATGTCTCGGCTCACGATGGCTCCATCAGTAGTGGCAGGCCGCGCAATCGGTGGAAACGTGGGAGACGTCGCTGTCGGGCAGCGTGGACGCCGTGTCCTGGCTTCCCGGGACCATGCTCCGGGTGGTGCGGTGGCAATCGAGGCAGAAGCCCATGGAGAGGGGGAGCTCCTGGCGGAGACGATCCATGGTCTGGACCGGCCCGTGGCAGGTCTGGCACGCGAGCCCACGGGAGACGTGAACGCTGTGGTCGAAGGCGACGAAGTCGGGAAGGTGGTGGACGCGCGTCCATGCAATGGGTTCGGGCGCCATCGCGGGGTCGCGGTTGCCGTCCCGATCCAGGGCGAGAGCCCGGTAGATCTTCTCGATCTCGGGGGACAGGATCCTCTCCGGCTCGCTCCCTGCCTCCCTGGCCCGCAGCTTTTCCTCCAGCATCACGTCGTAGGAAGCGGTCACGTCGCGGTGGCAGTTCATGCAGAGGCTGGCGGGAGGGATCCCCGCGGTGCGGCTCTTTCTCGCCCCGTAGTGACAGTGGGCGCAGTCGATCGACAGCTCTCCGGCATGGAGCCGGTGGGAGAAGGCGATGGGCTGCACGGGAGAATAGCCCTGGTTGTTCCCCGGCAGACGGATCTCGGCCGTCACCGCGAGAACGATGATGCCGATGCCGAGGAGGGCGATCACGAAGATCTTGACGTTGATCCGATCCATGTCAGCACGGAGTTCCGCTGTTGGCGATTTCTGGGCCGTGGGTCACGAGTGGGCCTTCTGGTTGCGGATCCGGGTGCGGTCCCAGTTCCAGATCACGACCTGGGTCTTGCGCCACAGATAGGGATTGGGAATGACGAGCACGTGGACGAGCCGGGTGAAGGGAAAGATTCCGATGAGGACGAAGGAATTGACCACGTGGAGCTTCACCAGGTGAGGCATGGCGGCCATGGTGGTCACGTCGGGGCTCAGCTTGATCAGCGACCAGAGCCAGGGCACCGCCGAGGTGGCGAACCAGGACGACCCCCAGCCGTGGAAGATGGCGATGCCCATCCCGGAGATCACCTGGACGAGGAGCAGGCCATAGACCACCCAGTCGCCGATCGTGGTCACGAGCCTCACCTTGGAGTTGTTGAGGCGCCGCATCACGATGTTGATGAGGCCCACAAGGGTGAGGAGGGCGAGGGCAAAGCCGGTCACCTCGAGCAGGATCAGCCGCCAGGGGACGCTGTTCCAGGAGAGCAGCCACCCGGGGAGGAGGAAGACCCCGATGTGGGCTCCGAGGGTGAGGAGGATCCCGTAGTGGAAGGGTACCGACCCCCAGAAATGCTGCTTGTTCTCCAGGAACTGCGACGAGAGGCTCGAATACGTGTATTTCCTCTGGCGATAGCGCTGGATCGTCATCACCAGGAACACCACCAGGGAGAGATAGGGCAGGACGCCGAACATGAGGAAGTCATTCATCAGCACACTCCCGGGAAGAGGGACGGCAGGGGGCAAGCCTCTTTGCAGTCCTCGGGGGATGCGGGATTCTCCGTCTCCGCCCCGAACATCGCTCCGCAGCCGCCCGGCTCGGGAGCCTCGGCCCACTCGCCGCCGGTGAGCTGGGGGGGCAGGGACGGATGGAGGGTGGCCGCCCGACGGGGCTCGCCCGGGAGGATCCGGGACTCGACGGCCTTCTCGATGGCCACGATCACCCCGTGGTAGAGGTTGCCGGAGCGGGCGAGGGACTCCTTGACCGTCCGCAACGCGGGAGCGACGGAGTCCGCCGCGAGCCGGCTCGCATCCTTCTCGGGAAGGCGGCCGAGCACCGCCAGCACGTGGGTCAGGTGGTCGGGGAGCTCCGAGCTCTCGGCGAGCCCGAGCTCCCGCATCTGCTGGCGCATGTGGACGAGAAAGGCTCCGCGGGTGTAGTTCTCGCCGAAGATGTGCCAGCCGACCTCCAGCGAGTTCGCCGTGCTACCGTCGAAGGTCCTGGTGTAGACCTCCTCGAGCTGCTCGGTCGGCTGCTCGGAGGCAAACCGTAGGAGGCTCTCGAGGTCACCCTCGAGCCCGGGAAAGGCCGAGAGGACGACCTCCACCGCGTCCCGGCAGGTGGCGGCGAATCGTGCATCGGGGTAGGTGACGAGATCCGCGAGGGCGTCGAAGACACGGGCATCGATGGTCATCTCGGTGTCTCCTTTCTCTCAGTGGCTCTTCTGGCTCATCACGAAGCCGAAGCCGGCCGCCTGGCGTCGCTCGTGGGGATCGTCGATCATCTCGATGGCCATCTCCCTCTGCATGGGAGGAATGACGAATCGGTCCTTGAAGGTGGCCAGCGACGTGAGCCGGTAGATGGCGTTGGCCTCGGCCACGGTGGTGTCGGCCTCGGCGAGCGCCCGGTCCACCGTCTCCCGGTCGATGTCTCCCACCGTCATGTGCCGGCGGAGGAGCCGCACCGCGTATTGCTTGCGGAGGGCGTAGCGCACCTTTCCGTCGTTCGCGGCGGCGAAGAGTTTGCCGAGATAACGGATGGGGGTCCGGGCCTTCTCGATGTCCGCGAAGAGGTCTTCGTTATCGACCTCGATCCGCTCTCCGTTGCGCTTGGACATGACGGGGAGCAGCGGCGGCACGTAGAAGAGCATGGGGAACGTCCGGAACTCCACGTGGAGGGGAAGGGCGATCTTCCACTGCTTCGTGAACAGGTACACCGGCGATTTCTGGGCCGACTGGATCACGGAGTCGTGGATCCCGTTGGCCCTGGCCGCCGCCACCACCTCGGGGTCGTGGGGGTCGAGGATGAGATCGTACTGGGCGTCGACGAGCTCGAGGTCCGGCCGCAGGGCGGCCTCCTTGATCCGGTCCGCGTCGTAGAGGACGTTGCCGAGGTACCGGATGCGCCCCACGCAGGAGTGGAAGCAGGCCGGAGCCTGGCCCGTCTCCAGACGGGGAAAGCAGAGGATGCACTTCTCGGATTTGCCCGTGGACCAGTTGTAGTAGGTCTTCTTGTAGGGACAGGCCGAGACACAGGAGCGCCAGGCCCGGCACCTCTCCTGGTTGAGGAGCACGATGCCGTCCTCGCCTCGCTTGTAGAGGGCACCGGAGGGGCAGGAGGCCACGCAGCTCGGGTTCAGGCAGTGGTTGCAGATGCGCGGGAGGTAGAAGAATGCCAGCCGCTCGATCTCGAACATCTGCTGGCGCTCGACGGGGTCCAGACCCTCGAGGTTGGGATCGTTCTCCGCGTAGACCGGGGATCCACCCAGGTCGTCATCCCAGTTGGGCCCCGCTTCCACCTCGATGGGCTCTCCCGTGATGAGGGAAAGGGGACGAGCCACCGGCTGATCATCGCCCTCGGGGGCGTTGAAGAGCTCCTGGTAGTCATAGGTCCAGGGCTCGTAGTAGTCGTCCATGCTGGGCTGGGTCGGGCTGTGGAAGATGTTGAACACGACCCGGCCCTTGCCGGTGGACTTGAGGCGAAGCTCGCCGTCGTGGACCTCCCAGCCGCCCTTGTAGTTGATCTGGTCTTCCCACGTCGTCGGATACCCGGTGCCGGGCTTGGTCTCGACGTTGTTCCACCACATGTACTCGGTGCCCGCGCGGTCGGTCCAGATGTTCTTGCAGGACAGGCTGCACGTGTGGCATCCGATGCACTTGTCGAGATGGAACATCATCGAGATCTGGGAACGGACGTCCATCAGCTTGCTCCTCTCACCACTGGATCCTGTCCAGTCGGCGCACGAGAATGTGAGTGTCCCGGTTGCAGCCCGTGGGGCCCCAGTAGTTGAAGTGGAACGTGAACTGACCGTAGCCGCCGACCATGAGGTTGGGCTTGAGGCGAGTGCGAGTCAGGCTGTTGTGGCCGCCGGCGCGTCTCTGCCCGCGGAGCGGGGACTTCGGCACCGAGTAGGTCCTCTCCGGGGCGTGGTAGATGATGCAGATGCCCTGGGGAATCCGGGCCGAGACCGCGGCGCGGGTGACCACCACGCCGTGGTCGTTGTGCACCTCGACCCAGTCGTTGTCCTGCACCCCGATCTTTTCCGCGTCCTTGTCGCTGAGCCAGAAGGGTTCGCAGCCGCGGGACAGGGTCGTCATGCGCTGGTTGTCCCCGTAGGTGGAGTGGATGTGCCACTTGCCGTGCGGGGTCAGGAAGTTGAGCATGAGGGTCGGTCCCACCTCTTCGCTGAACACGAGATCTGCATACTCGTTGGGCAGCGGTTTGGGCTTGTAGGTGGGCAGGTGCTCGCCGTACTGGATGTAGCCGGGATGGTCGAGATAGTAGTGCTGGCGTCCGGTCAGCGTCCTCCAGGGGACGTTGCGCTCCCGGTTGTAGGTGAAGGGAGCGTAGGTCCGGCCGTCGGCGACGATGCCCGACCACATGGGGCTGTTGAGGAGGCGCCGCGGCTGGGCCTGAAGATCCTCGAAGTTCATGCGCACGCCGCGCGTCTTCTCGGCGAGGTCGACGAGGGGAACGCCGGTCTTCTCCTCCATGTTCTTGTAGGAGCGGTAGGCGAGCTCACCGTTGGTGACGGTGGCGAGCCGGAGGATGAGGTTGGCCGCGTCCTCGGCGTCCGCGACCGACGGATAGGTGACGTCGTCCCAGGTGGTGGTGGGGGCGGTCTCCACGAGCTCGTCGTAGAAGTCGTCGATGGCATAGCTGGTGCCGTGGGCGCCGAGGCCCTTGTCGCGAGCCAGCCGGCCGTAGGAGATGAACTGGCGGTAGAGGTTCGGATAGTCGCGCTCGACCACGACGAGATTGGGCATGGTCTTGCCGGGAATCGGCTCCACGTCGCCCTTGATCCAGTCCTTGATCTCGGTCTGGGCGATCTCGGCCGGGGTGTCGTGGGCCAGAGGGGCCGCGATCAGGTCCCTGGTCTTGCCGGGGAGGTGCCTCCGCGCGAGCTCGGAGAACTTCTCCGAGATGAGCTTGAAGGTGTCCCAGTCGCTCTTGGACTCCCAGCAGGGGGGGACCGCCGCCGCCAGCGGATGGATGAAGCTGTGCATGTCGGTGGAGTTGAGGTCGGACTTCTCGTACCAGGTGGCGGCGGGAAGGACGATATCGGAGTAGAGAGCCGAGGTGTCCATCCGGAAGTTGAGATCGACGATGAGGTCCATCTTCCCGGTGGGAGCCACCTCGTGCCACTTGACCTCTTTCACGTGATCGCGAGCCAGGTCCCGGGAGATCTTGTTGGTGTGGGTGCCGAGGTAGTGGTCGAGGAAGTACTCGTGCCCCTTGGCCGAGGACATGATGGCGTTGCCGCGCCAGATGAACCACAGGCGGGGCCAGCAGGCGGGATTGTCCGGATCCTCGATGGCGAACTTGAGCTTCTTGCTCTTCAGGTCCGCCACCACCTTTTTGACCACGCCCGCGTTGTCGGTGGCGCCCTCGGCCTCGGCCTCCTTGACGATGTCCAGGGGGTTCCGATCGAACTGGGGATAGAAGGGGAGCCAGCCGTTGCGCACCGCGCGGACATTGATGTCGACGGTATGGCCCAGGGCGAGGGATCCCTCGGGCTGGTCCCGGGGAACGGTGTGGTAGTCGCGGAAGTTCTTCTCGTAGCGCCACTGATCGCTGTGCACGTAGTGCCAGCTCGGCGCGTTCTGGAGGCGCGACGCGGGATACCAGTCCTTGGCGAAGGCGAGGTTGGACCAGGGCTCCATGGGCGCGAGCTTCTCCTGCCCCACGTAGTGAGCGAGGCCGCCGCCGTTGGTGCCCACGCAGCCGCAGAACATGAGGCCGTGAATGGCGGCCCGGTACATGAGGTTGGCGTGGTACCAGTGGTTGATCCCGGCGCCGATGATGACCGTGCATTTGCCACCGGTGTGCTCGGCGGTGCTGGCCCATTCCCGGGCGAAGCGGATCAGGGTCTTGCGGTCGATCCCGGTGTACTTCTCGGCCCAGGCCGGGGTGTAGAGGGCGTCCTCGTCGTCGTAGCTCTCGGGGTAGGCGCCGGCCAGGCCGCGCGGCACCCCGTACTGGGCCATGAGGAGGTCGTAGACCGTTGCCACGACGACCTTGCCCTTCTTCGTCTCGACGTGGCGGACGGGGACTCCGCGGCTGGTGGTGGTGCCCTTGGCGAAGTCATCGAGCATCACGAGCTCGACCCCGTCATTTTCCTCGAGGAAGGTGAGCTCGGGATCGATGTCACTGCCGTCGACGGTGTCCTTCTGGAGAAGGTTCCACTGGCCCTTCTTCTCGGCCCAGCGGTGGCCGACGCTTCCGCCCGGCATCTTGGGGCAGTTGTCGTTCTTGTCCCACTCGAGGAACTTCCACTCGCCGTTCTCCTCCTTCTCGTAGCGCTCGAGGCGGCCCGCTCTCAGGAGCTGTCCGGGGACGAAGTGGTCGCCCTTGTTGACCAGCTCCACGAGGAAGGGGGCGTCGGAGAATTGCTTGGTGTAGTCCTGGAAGAAGGGGACCTTGCGATCGTGGTGGAACTCCTTGAGGATGACGTGATTGGTGGCCATCCACCAGGCGCCGTCCTGGCCCGCGTTGATGGAGATCCACTCGTCCGCGTACTTGCTGACCTGGCTGAAGTCCGGAGAAAAGACCACCATCTTGGAACCATTGTGGCGGGCCTCGCAGGCGAAGTGAACGTCGGGAGTGCGGGTCATGTTGAGGTTGCTGCCCATGACCGCGAGGAACTTGGCGTGGTACCAGTCCGCCGACTCGTTGACGTCGGTCTGCTCGCCCCAGGTTTCGGGGGAGGCGCTGGGGAGGTCGCAGTACCAGTCGTAGAACGACAGGTTCACGCCGCCCATGAGCTGCAACATGCGCGAGCCGCCGGCGTAGCTGAGCATGGACATGGCGGGAATGGGCGAGAAGCCGGTGATCTTGTCCGGGCCGTGCTTCTTGATGGTGTGGACGGCGCTGGCTGCGATGAGCTCGAGGACGGTGTCCCAGTCGGTGCGGCGGAAGCCACCCTTGCCGCGCGCCCTCTGGAAGCGCTTGCGCTTCTCGGGCTGGGACATGAGCCAGGTCCAGGCATCGACCGGATCCTGGTGGGCGGCCCTGGCCTCCTTCCAGAGGTCGAGGAGAGCGCCACGAATGGTCGGGTACTTCACGCGGAGCGGGCTGTAGAGGTACCAGGAGTAGGAGATGCCGCGCTGGCAGCCCCGCGGCTCGTAGGGGGGAATGCCCTCCTCGAGCTTGGGGTAGTCGAGGGCCTGCATCTCCCAGGTGACGATGCCTTCCTTGACGTGGATGTTCCACGAGCAGCCGCCGGTGCAGTTCACGCCGTGGGTGCTGCGGACGACCTTGTCGTATTGCCACCGATTGCGATAGAACTGCTCCCAGGTCCTGCTCTGGGGGGCCACCAGGTCCTGGATGAACGGGTTCTTGCCGTTGGTCGAGCTCATGGATTTCTCTTTCTTGCGTTCGTTACCGCTTCGCGCCTTCGACGAGGGGGCGCCGGACCGCGCGGTAGCGCGTGCGCCAGAGGAAGTCGAAGAGCACCAGGATGAGTGCCGCCGCGAACGAGCCGGCAAGGAGGAAGCTCATGGTGGCGGACCTGGCCTCGGGGGCTCCCTCCTCGGCCACCTGCTTGAGGTAGGCGACGAGGGCGAGATTTTCGTCCTTGGTGATGGGGTTCCGGATGAAGAGCGGCTTCATGATGTCGGTGGGGGGAGTTGCCAGCCAGGCGGCGAGAGCCTTGCGTCCCTCGAGGCGGGAGTAGACGCTCGTGAGGTCGGGCCCGAGGCGGCCGCCTCCGAGACCGGGGAGGCTGGCCACGGTGTGACAGGACATGCAGGCGGGCCCGCCGTTCTCGAGGCTTCTCGTGCCGATGAACAGCTCCTGCCCGAGCGCGGAGTCGGCTCGGGTCAGGGGGCGATCGTCGATCTGCACCCCGGCGAACTGGGGATTCTCTGCCACCGACTCGGCCTCGATGAGGTCGAGGAGCTTCTCGACCCGGGGGGCCTGGAGCCCGGGGATCGGCTGCATGTAGACGCCGCGCGCCTCGCGGAAGATCTGCTGGGCGTAGGCGTCACCGCTGTCGATCGTGCCCTTGGGATCCAGGACGAAGCGGACGAGCCAGGCCCGGTCCTTCCGCGTGGTGACATCCTTGAGGTCGGGGCCGGCGAGTCGGCCGCCGCCGATGGTGTGGCAGCTGGTGCAGTTCTGCCGGAAGAAGCCGATCGTCTCCTCGGAAGGAGGCTGCTGCTGTCCCGCCGCGGGACGAGCCAGGAGGAGACAGAGAAGGGCCGCGGCAAGGACCCCGCGTACATTGGTTCTCGTTTCCATGCGGGACGACAAGTCAAGTCGCGTGCCAATTTCGTGAGGGCGACGCCGTGTTGTCCCGGGGTCTCCGCTCGATCTCACAAGAGTCCGGAGAAGATGGAGTTACGGCCGGTGCCGGACATGCTCCGCGGGAGGGGGCGCGAGAGCCCTCGTTCTCGAAGGTGCATCCTCGACCATGCACCGGCCACCAGGCGCGCACCGAAGTCGTTGCTCCTTGGCGCGTTGAAAGTGCATTCTCCAGGAAGCGGTCCCGCGCTCGAGAAGGCGCCGGAGAAAACACCCTGCAACGAAGTCCAGTGGCAGAAGGGCCCTTCAGACGGTCGCCGCTCGTGAATGGTCCGGGCTAATCGCTGAAGTCGGTGCGGTCGATGCCGTGCTGGCGGAGGATCTTCTGGAACGCGGCCCGGGTGAGGCCGCAGGACTCCGCGGCCTGGGACACGTTACCGCCGGAGACCTCCAGCGCCCGATGCACGAAGTCCCGCTGGAATCGTTCCACGGTCCGGCGCTTGGCCTCTCCGTAGCTCAGATCCTCACCCGGCTCTCCGGGCTCACTCCAGTCGGTTTCGACGAGACCGAGATGGTGAGGATGGATTCTCGGGCCGGCGCACACGATGACGGCGCGTTGCAGGGCATTCTCGAGCTCGCGCACGTTGCCCGGCCAGGGGTGCTCGAGGAGGGCCTCCATCGCCGCCTCGGTCAGCTCGGGAAGGGGCTCGTCGGAGGGGAGGCACTGCCGGGAGGCGCGAGCCAGGAACAGCATCGCCAGAGGTGGAATGTCGCCCTTGCGCTCGCGGAGAGGAGGGATGAGGATGTTGAGGACGCGGAGGCGATAGTAGAGGTCCTCCCGGAACTCGCCTTTCTTGACCATCTCCGAGAGATCCCGGTTGGTGGCGGTGACGAGGCGGAAGTCCACGGGCACGTCCGCCGAGGCACCCACGGGACGCACGACCCTCTCCTGGAGAACACGCAGCAGCTTGCCCTGGAACGCGGCGGGCATGCTTGCCACCTCGTCGAGGAAGACCGTTCCGCCCCGGGCCGCCTCGAAGAGTCCCTTGTGGTCCCGGTCGGCGCCGGTGAAGGCGCCTCTTCGATGGCCGAACAGCTCGGACTCGAGGAGCGTCTCGGTGAGGGCCGCCGCGTTCACGGCCAGGAACGGGCGATCGGCGACGTGACTCTCCCGGTGGAGGCTGCGGGCCACGACCTCCTTGCCGGTTCCGCTCTCGCCCTCGATGAGCACGGGGACGGGGCTCTTTGCGACCCTCTTCACGAGGGCGAAGACCCGGATCATGCGAGGATCGGCGGCGATGACCTCGGCGTTGCCCGAGGTCCTGGCCTCGTCCGCCGACCGGGCCCGGCGCGCGAGGACGTGTCGACCCATCCGTCGCACCAGCTCCTGGACCTCCTTGTTGTCGAAGGGCTTGGTCAGGAAGTGGGCAGCACCGTTCTGGAGGCAGCTCACCGCGGTCTGGATGGTGCCGAAGGCGGTGAGAATCACCACCGTCGTCTCGGGCCGGAGCCGCTTGACCTCGGTGAGGAGCTCGGAGCCGGACATTCCGGGCATCATGAGGTCGGTGAGGACGACGTCGGCGGGGTGGCCGCGCAGCCACTCCAGCGCCTCCACGCCGGATGCGGCCTGGGCGGCCTCGACTCCGATCCCCTTCATGAGACGGGACAGCCCGAGGCGGATGTCGGCCTCGTCGTCGACCACGAGGACCCGGAGACCGTCAAGCTCGCAGGTCATGGGCATCGAGGTGCACCTCCTCCGTCCGTGGCCGGTACCAGGGTGGCCGCGCTCAAGGGATCCCGGAACGGGACCGCGCTGCCGTCATGGCGAAGACGGACCTGGAACACGGTTCTTCCCGGCCGCGACTCGAGAAGGTCGAGGCTACCGCCGTGCATCTCCGTGATGCGGCGGGCGGTGGGCAGACCGAGGCCCGTTCCCGACCCGCGCGGCTTGCTGGTGAAGAAGGGCCGGAAGATCTCGTCTCTCGTCTCCTCGGCGATCCCCTCCCCCTCGTCGACGACGTCCACCAGGAGATGGGTGTCGTCACTGTGGGTATGAATGGAGACCTGCTTGCCTCCGCCGTTCATGGCCTGGAAGGCGTTCATGGCCAGGTTCACGAAGACCTGACGAAGCTGGACCTCGTCGCCACGGACCAGGTGGTGCTCTGCCCGGAGCGCCCACGTCACCTCCACCGGCGTTCGCTTGCTCACGGGATGGAGGAAGCGCATCACGTCCCGCAGGATCTCGTGCACGTCCACGATCTCGATCTCGGGAGTGGCCCCGGTGGCATAGTCGAGGAGCTTCCGCAGGGTCTGCTTGCAGGTCTCGACGTTTCTCCGGATCACCGCCACGCACTCCTGGGAGGGGGAGTCGGCGGGGAGCTCGTCTCCGAGCATCTGGTTGAACATGTTGATGGAGGTCAGGGGATTGTTCACCTCGTGGGCCATGACCGCGGCCACCTCGCCGAGGACGGCCAGGCGCTCCTGGTGGATCTGACGCTCGTCCTGGGCGATGCGATCGGAGACGTCGCGGGCCACCAGCACGCGGCCCGAGCGACCCGCCTCACGTCGGAGGGGGGTGGCGTGGACCTCGAACACGCGCGTGCCCACGTCGATGACGCAGGAGCGGGGAAGGCCGCCGGGATCGACGAGGCAGGCCGAGCAGTCGCCGGTGGTCTCGCCTCTTGTCCCGCACACGTGGTGGGAGGTGAGCTGGATGTCATGGCGATCGAGGAGATCCAGAAACGGCCGCGCGGCCTGGTTGGAGAGCTCGATCTTGCCCTCCGCATCGAGGACGACGAGACCGTCCCGCATGGACGCGATGACGGCGTCGAGTCGATCTCTCTTGTGGCGAACCTCCTCCTCCTTCTCGCGGAGATGGAGGGCGTTCTCCTTCAGGCGGTCGGTCCTTTCCGCGAGCCCTTCGGCCATGGCGTTGAACGCGCGGGAGAGCTCTCCGATCTCGTCCCCGGAGTCGACGGGGACGCGGATCCCGAAGTCCCCTTGCTTGATCCTGCGGGCGGCCTGAGTGAGCTGCAACAAGGGGTGAACGAGGTAGCGCATGGGGAAGAAGAGCAGGAGCGCGGCCAGGGTCGCGAGGACGATGCCCACCGCCAGGAGGCGGCTCTGGAATCCGGCGATGGTGTCGAGGGCGCGCAGCGACTTGAGCTTGACCCGGACCGTCCAGCCGTTGGCCGCGATGGGAAAGCCGCGCGAGAAGGTGGCACGGATGGGCGAGTAGGAGTCCTGCTCGGCGTCACCTCCGGGCTCGACGACGGAGAGGCCGGTCCCCAGCCGGGCGATCTCCGAGCTCTCGGCGGGGGCCCCGGGGGCGAGGAACGTTCGAGGGACCACGAAGCCCCTTCCGTCGCGGTCAAAGAGGGTCAGGACAACCTCGTTCTCCTCCGCCGACGTTTCGGAGCCGGTCGAAGCGGCCGGCAGCGCGCCGAGCAACCACGAGGCGGGCTGGATCCAGACGAGGAGGTTCCCGATGATCTCGTTCGCGGCGAGGTCGTGCAGAGGTGTCGCGACGGCGAGAGACGGGCGGGCTTCTCCTTCCGACGAGAGGACCCCGCTCGTCCAGGTGCACGAGGTCTTGGCAAGGGCGGCGACCCTCTCCACCAGCTCCCGGTCGGGAAGTCCCTGGACGACGATGCGTCCTTGACCGTCGAGCACCGTGAGGGCGCGAAAGGCGGGAACGAGGGGGAGCTTGTTGATGGTGAGATGGCGCTCGAGCTCCCGACGAAGGCTCGCCCCGTCCTCGGTCGATCGGGCGCTCTCGAGGTCGTGCAGATGGGCCCGGATGTAGCCGTCGGAGGCGAAGTCCTCGGCGCGCTGGATGAGGGCCTGGAGCCGGGAGTCGAGGGCGGTGGCGTAGGCTTGTCCCTGGAAGCTGAGCCGCTCCAGGATCTCGGTCTCCAGCACGACCCGGGCCGACCGGGAGACGAAGGCGCCGCCGACCCCGAAGGCCAGCAAACACACCGCTCCGAACATCATCGGAAGCTTGTACTTGACGGACATCCACTGGAGTGGCTCGGGCACGAGGAGGAGTCCTCCGTTCCTGGGTAGGGACGAGGGGATTATGCCAGCGAGGGAGAGGGGAGGGATTGATCCAGATCAAGAATGAACCTTCGGGTGTTCAGGGTGCGTCTGGCCCGTTGATCCGCAGTACTTGTGCTAACCTCCGGTGAGCCGGGCCGCAGGCGGGGTCGGAGGAAGGAAGCCGGCGTGACGCTGGAGCAGGCAAGAGGACTCCATGAAGCTGCATCGCCGGATGGCCAGAACGGTGATCGTCCTGACCAGCGCGAGCGTCGTCGTCGGTTTCTTGACCGGCAGCACCGAGGCGCTGTCCAGGATCGAGGAGCAAGGCTACCTCGAGCAAGGCCTCTACCGCCTGGCCGGCATTCTGCTGCTTCGCCATGGATGGCGCCCGTGGCTGCACGGGGCAGCCATCACCCTGGCCGTCCTGGGGGTGGCGGTGTTCCTCCTCTCGAGGGTCCGGAGGCTCCGCGGCCCTGGCGAACGGAGCGTCTCCTTTCTCCCGGGTAGACCCGCTGCATTCTCGGGTCCGGTCGGGCGCCTGAGCCGGATCGCGTCCGTGGGAGTCGTGGCCATGGCCATGGCTCTCTTGGCGGCCGGGGCGACCGTGCTCGTCTACGTCTGTCTGCCGATTCTCGGTCCGCACGGATCCAGCGTCGTGGTCATCGTCATCGATACCCTGCGTGCCGACCATCTCGGAGCCTACGGTGGCGATGCGGGGACGACGCCGAACCTCGATGCGTTTGCTCGCGAGGGGTTCCTCTTCCGGAACGCGTACTCCGCTTCGTCGTGGACCCGTCCGTCAATCGCCTCGATCCTCACCGCCACTCTCCCCACCGACCATCGGATCACGACCGAGCGGAAAGGGGACGTGCTTCCTCCTCGTTTCACCACCATGCAGGAATACTTCGGCAATCGGGGGTACCGGACGGGCGCGTTCGTGACCAACCCGCACTACCGGCGCGGAATGGACGGTGACTTCCAGAGATTCGAGCTCCATGGAAACATGGGCGCGGGAGAGCTGTACCCTCGGGTCAGTGCGTTCATCGACGAGATCGGGACCGACCCCTTCTTCCTGCTCGTCCACAACAATGACCCCCACGATTCCTACGACTACCGGGAGGGATTCAGCAAGCATCCGCCGGAGTCACCCTACCGTCGCCTCGATGGGCTCTTTCCCTCCCACGAAGATGGTCCGCAGATCAGCTCGGACTCGCCAGAGCATCGATCGGGGATTCGCCGTCTCGATGAAGAGGCGATCGAGGAGATGCAGGACAACTACGACGGCGAGATCGCCTATCTCGATCACTTCATCGGGGGATTTCTCGACGAGCTGAGGAGGAAGGGGCTCCTGGAAACGACGATCGTGGCCATCGTGGCGGACCATGGCGAGGAGTTTCTGGACCACGGGGGCTACTGGCATGGAGCGACTCTCTACGACGAGCTGCTCCGGGTTCCGTTCCTGCTCCGGGTGCCGGGTTTGCCGGGGCGCGAGATCGAGACTCGTGTGAGCACGGTGGACCTTTTCCCCACCATCCTGGACCTCCTCAACGACGGGGAGCGACTGCGAGGACATCAACGCGGTCGCAGCCTGGTTGCTCTCCTGCGCGGAGGTTCCCGGTCAGGAAAAGCGATCCTCGGCGTGACCGCCTTCCGGGGCGATCTCAAGTACAGTCTCATCGTGGGCAACATGAAGCTCATTCGCTTTGCCGAGGGCGAGGTGATCGGTCTGTTCGACCTGGCCGCCGATCCCGGGGAGCGGAACGATCTCTCCGCCCGGCTTCCGGAGCGCGTGAAGGAGATCGACCTCCTGCTGCAGGACATCATTCGCGGCTCTCCGGAGAAGGGGCTCCCTCCGGAAAGCGGGAAGGCGAGCAAGGACGCCCGCGCCATCGACGAGGAGACCGAGCGTCTGATGCGTGAGCTCGGGTATGTGGAGAGGTGAGAGCCCCAAGCCTGCTGCCGGAAGGAGGTCTTCACCTCCGAGGAGGTGGCAATCTCGCCTCGGAGGGTAAGCGGATTCCCGGATCGGGGTAGGAGCCGGGAGAGGCCCTCCTCTCCCGGCAGATCGAGCCCTTCGCCGCTCTCAGCGACGCTCGGAGGGATTCAGGTCGCGGAGCCTGCCGATCTTGTCGGCCACATTGTCGAAGATCACCACACCGTCGATGAAGAGATTCGATCCGGAGGCGCGGTTCACGAGTCCGCCGAAGAAGTTGCCGTTGATCAGGGTGTGGGCCACCAGACCCTTGGACAGCAGCTCGAAGTGGATGCCGTCGCCGGGGGACGGAGGATTCACGTCGGGGGAGTTGCCGGCGGCTCCCACACGGAAGCCGGTTCCGGACACGGAACAGCTGTGGATGGTGGCCGTGGCCTGCTCGGAGACCCGGATGCCGTAGTTCAGATTCTGGTCCACCGAGCAGTGCTCGATCACGACGTGGGACTGGCCCTTGACCACGATGCCCTCCAGCCAGTTCCGGATCGTGAGGTGGCGGAGGATGACTCGCCGGTTCGAGGTGGTGTCGACCACGATGCCCGGAGCATTCTGTCTCGTCACGTTGCCGTCGGCGCCGGCGAGGACGGCGTCGATGTTCGCCTCGACCCCGGGCGCCGCCTCCACGGTGACGTTGCCGTTGGCGCCGGTGATGAGGAGTGATTCGGGGAAGCGACCCGAGGTCACGATGGTGATCTTGCCGTTCTGGTTGGCGGCACCGTTGTCCGCGGCGAGAGCGGCGGTGAGGGTTCCGAAGATCCGATCCCCGTCGTTGTCCTCATCCGTCCCCAGGAGCCCGTCTCCATCGAAGTCGGCCTCACCCTCGACCAGGACCGGATGGTTGGCCAGGGCCGCGCGGGGAACAAGGGCCATCACGCCGAGTGCAAGCATCAAAAACAGGTACGACTTCCGATTCATGTTCTCTCTCTCCTCTGGGTGGGAACAGTGCGAGACAGGGGCTTGTCCGTGGCCCCCGGTGGAGGTAGTTCGAGACCAGCCTGACGGTCGACGATGGTGTCTCCCGACGCATGACGGGCCGGCTCGGGGAACGAGGATACCCTCTTCCAGGGAAGTGTGACGAGGTGGAGTCTTGTCGGAAACCTTGCGTTCACTCGGTCTGGTGGAGCATCCTCACGTCCCGTCACGCAACCGAGCCGATCTCTTGCCTCCGCAATCACTTGTGCTGGATTGGCGCCGGTGCGGGGATCGAGGACGCATTCCCGGGGCGGCGAGGGGGCGTCAAGGCTCCTGGTCGCCAAATCGTCTCGAAGCGGAATGTCCTCGGCCGGCGTCTCTCCCTCAAGGAGGTGGCATCATCTGGCCGTAGGTCATCTTGTTCGAGACGTAGCGAGAGCCGACGAGAGTGTTGCCCGAGGTGGTGACGGCATTGGCCACGTCCATCTGGAAGCTGTTGATGGGGGGACGGAGCGAGCCGATGGGGAAGGGAGGAACCGTGTAGGAGGGATAGCCGAAGGCCGTCTCCACTCCCTGGAAGTACTCCTGGGTGTTCGTCATGTCGCAGCCGTCGAAGTAGGTCATCCAGCCGCGCAGGATATAGGTCTCCTCGGGACCCGGATAGGCGGGGCCCGTCCAGACGCCGATACTCTTGCTCACCAGGCCCGGCCAGCGCTCGAAGGGGATCGACGCGGTGTTGCTTCCGCAGAGAGACGAGGCCGTGAAGCTCTGGACGGAATACTGCGCGGGCAGGGGGCCCGGTCCGCCGCAGGGGCAGAGCTCGCCCAGGACGTCGAGGACTCCCCCGGCGAGAGGCTGCTCGAACTGGCAGATCGTGCCCGGGAACAGGGAGAAATCGTTGTTGCGGAATGCCTCCTCGTCCATGCCCAGGGTCCCCGAGGGAAAGCGGATTCCCGGATCGGGGACGAACCCCGCCTCGGGCCCGGCCCACGAGTAGGACGTCGAGGGATGAAAGACGCCGGGGCGCGTGGAGCAGCACGGGTCGTGCTCGTAGACGTCGCAGTCGTGGTCGAGGACGAAGGCCACCGACCACTGCTTCGTCGCGCAGTCGAGGGCATAGTCGACGTAGCCCGTCACCTGGAACTTGCCGAAGGTGAGAGCACAGGGCGGCACCACGCAGTCGTTGTTTCCGAAGCGGTCCAGAAGCGTGGCCGATGGCGTGAGGCCGCCGTTGACCAGGAAGCGCCACACCTGGACCCGGGGTTCGGGTCCATCCGCGTTTCCTTCCGACCAGGTGCGGAGGTAGAGCATGAGGAGCTTCCCCGACCAGGCGCTGAGGGCGCCGCCGGCAGCGGTGAAGGAAAACCTCGTCGAGTCGTAGCCGCAGGCTCTCTCCACGGGCCGGATGCGCACGTCGAGGCCGCCGCACAGGCGAACGTCGCAGCTCTCCCAGCAGATGAACTTGCTCCGCATCTCGATCTCGGGAAAGACCGGCAGCACGACGTTGGCCGGCTGGCAGCAAGGACCGACGAGCCCGTCGGGGAGAAAGCAGATTCCGGGTCCGGCGGTCGCGGAGCCCGGAATGAAGACGATCAGGAGGCCCAGCAGGCGGATGATCCACGGGCTCGTCTGCCTCTTCTTCCTGGTCCTGAGATCCATGGTGCACTCCTTCAGCGAATCCCCGCCGGTCTCGTGTTGATCTGGCGCCTGAGGTCGGCCAGCGCCTGCCCGGTTCCCCGGGTCCAGGGATGCCGGCTCCCGTAGGAGGGATGATCCCGGAAGAACGCGTGGGCCGTGCTGAGCTGGTACTCGGCTGCCTCCAGGCTCCCCAGGGCGATGAGGCATTCAGCGTACGACCATCGATAGTACGCGGAACGATACGATTCGGGAAGCACGGTCTCGCTCGCGGCCACGATCTTCTCCAGGAGCTCCTTGGCCTCGTCGTTCCGCCCCTCCTGGGTCAAGAACACGGCCAGGTTGTTGGCGGCATCCAGGGTGTCGGGATGATCTTCGCCGATCGTGCGACAGCGACCCTCGTGCACCGCCCGGAGGAGAGAGGCCAGCTCGGCTTTCTCTTCCGGCCCGAGGTCGTTCCGGGCCAGGAGCACGTTGCCCAGGATGAACGCGGCTTGCAGGGTATCGGGATGCTGTGCGCCGAGGACTCTCCGGGCCGCGGCGTGGGCCCTTCGGGCCAGGGCGAGCGCCTCGGTCTGCCGGGCCTCGCCTGGCGAGCTGCCCAGGATCTGTGCCAGCTCCATGAGCGAGCGGATCGTAACGGGGTGGTCCTCTCCCCGGATCCTCCGCCTCTTCTCCAGCGCCTCGCGGCAGAGCCCTTCCGCCCGCTCTGTGTCCCCTGTTTTCTGCACCATCACGGCAAGGTTCTGGAGGGCGCGCAGGGTGTCGGGACGCTCGTCACCGAAGCGCTCCCGGTGGATGTCGAGGGTCGCGCGACAGAGAGCGATGGCTTCGTCGTGCCGTTCGAGTTCGAAGAGGCTGAGGGCGAGCCACCTCCTGGTCTCCAGGGTGGTGGGATGGCTCGCGCCGAGCTTTTTTTCCAGGACGGCGAGTGCGCTCCGGCAGAGCCCTTCCGCCTCGGCAAAGCGTCTCTGTGCGTAGCGAAGGCTGGCCAGCGTCACCTGGACATCGACGGTGTCGGGGTGGCGGGGTCCAAGATCTCGGGTGCGGACGGCCAGCACGTGCTCGCAGAGGGCGACGGCGGCGTCCCGCCGGTCGGTGTGGCGCTGGATGCGCACCAGGTCGTGTGCCGACTCGAGGGTGTCCTCGTGTTCTTCACCGAGAGCCTCCTGGAGGTGGTCGAAGATCTCCTGGCAGATCTGCTCCGCCTCCTCCCTCTGGCCGCGCTCCCAGAGGATGCGGCTCAGGAGTCGGCGCGTGCGAAAAGTGTCCCGGGCCAGGGGGCCCAGGGTGCGGAGCTGCTCCTCATGGGTCTCGCGACACATCATCTCCGCCCGCTCGAGCTCATCCTCGAGAAGGAGGACGAGCGAGAGCTGCGTGGAGGCCCGCAGGTACCGGCCCCTTGCCTCTCCTTCTCCCTGCGGGCAGGTGTCGCGAATCCGCTCCAGGGCATCGGCCGCGGCGGAGGTCCGCCCGAGGGAGAGGCTGGCCTCGGCGAGGCCGCCCAGTGCCTTGTGGGTCGCAGCCTGGGTGGCGCCATGGAGTGTCACGGACAGAGTGGCGGCATCCCGGAAGAAGCTCTCGGCGACCTCGTACCAGCCGAGCTTCTGGAACCCCTCGCCGAGGGTGACCAGGACCGTGGCCTTGACCTCGGGCCGCTTCGAGAAACGCCGGTCGATTTCCCGTGCCGCGTTGTCAATGATGTCCTGGACGCCGACCTCTCTCTGATCGTGGTCCTGGGACTCCAGGGAAGCGAGGATCCAGAGCAGAAACCCGGCCACCTCGTCGGTGCTTCCGATCTCGTCGGCAAGCCTCCGGTGGGCCCGGTCGGCCTGGGTTCGCCAGAAGATCCCGCCTACCGCGGAAATCGAGACGAGCGCCGTGGCCACGATGACGAGGCGTCGCCGCCTCCACAGCTTGCTCGCACGGTAGAGGATGGAGGGAGGGCCGGCCAGAACCGGTTCGTCACGGAGATGGCGCTCGAGGTCCGCGGCGAGGTCGGAGGCGCTGGCGTACCTCTGCGCGGGATTCTTCTCGAGGCACCGCAGGACGATCCAGTCGAGGTCGCCGCGCAGCGCACGTCGCAGGCTTCCGGGAACGGAAGACCGGCGCCGGGCCGGCTCGGTATCGCTGTCGAGGACGCGCGAGCTCGGGCGGGGAGCCTCCTCCTCGCGCAGGCGCTTCGAGAACTCGCTCGCGGTGCCCCGTCGCTCGAACGGGAGTCGTCCGGTGAGGATCTCGTGGAGCACGACTCCCAGCGACCAGATGTCGGTCCGCGTGTCGACGTCGACGTGGGACGGGTCGGCTTGCTCGGGGCTCATGTACTCGAGAGTGCCCACCACGAGTCCGTGCCGGGTCAGCCCCTCGTCGGTGAGGCGGGGATCCGCGGCCCGGGCCAGGCCGAAGTCGATGATCTTGGGAATCGGCATGCCCTCGCCGTCCTCACTGTCGCGGACGAGGATGTTGGACGGCTTGAGGTCGCGGTGGATGACGCCCTTCTGATGGGCGTGCTGGACGGCCCGGCAGATCTCGATCACGAGCTCGATGCGACGGCGGACGTCGAGGCGCCGGCCGTCGCAGTACTCGCTGACGGGAAGGCCGCGCACCAGCTCCATCACGCAGTAGGGGCGGCCGTCGGGAGCCGTTCCCGCGTCGAGCACGCTGGCGATGGAGGGATGGCTCATGAGCGCCAGGGTGCGGCGCTCGTTGTCGAAGCGTTTCAGGAAGGAGCGGCTATCCATTCCCGGCCGGATGAGCTTGAGAGCGACTCTTCTTCTTACCGGCTCCTCCTGCTGCGCCAGGTAGACCACCCCCATTCCGCCCTCGCCGAGCTCACGCAGGATGTGGTAGGGGCCGATGCGGGAAAGGGGCGGCGGGGGAAGCATGGCGCCCGCCACCTGCTCGCGGGCCGCGCGGATGAGCGCGCGCTCGCGGTCTTCTTCGGGCCGCTCACTCTCCGGATCGCGGGGCTCGTGGGAGGAGTCCACGCCGGTCAACCCACCGAGTCGAAGAACTTGCGCGTGGCTCCCATGAGCTTGCGGAGCTTGCCGTGGGCGCGGGCACGCATCATGTACACGGCGCCGGGGCTCTTGCCCGTACGTGCGGCCACCTCCTCGATGCCGAGCTGCTCGATGTCGTGGAGCTCGATCACCTCGCGGTAGGCAGGGGGTAGCCTCTGGATGGCGCCGTCGAGGACGAGGAAGGCCTCCTCGCGGGCGGCCTTGCTGCAGGGGGAACGGGATTCCTTTTCCAGGGTGTCGAGCAGGAGCAGGACCGAGCTCTTGCGGTCCGCGATCTCGATGCGCCTCCGGTCGCCGCCGCGCTTCTCGGCCTCGAGCCCTTTCAGCGCGTCGTGCAGGTTGCGGCGCGCAAGGGTGGTGAGCCACCCGCGGAAGGAGCCAGCGCTCCGGCTCTCGAAGGAGGAGATGTCCAGGAAGGCCTCGGCATAGGTCTGCTGCAGCACGTCGTCGGCGGAGAGGACGGACTGCCAGCGCCGGGGAATCCTTCCTTGAATCGAGGGACGGACCTTCCTTCCGTGCTCCTCGAGCAGCAGCACGAGGGCCTCGTCGTCTCCGCCCCGGGCGCGGTCGATCAGCTCCTTTTCTTCGGAGGTTTCCATGGCGTGGTGGGCGGGCGTGTTCCGGCTCCGCACCGTCGATTGTCGCCGATCGGGAGGGACGCGTCCAGGGGGGGCGCAGGGGTGGTCGGCGGAGGGTGCTGCGGCCGGTGTGGACTCCCGCTGCCTCCCGACGAGAAAAACGCGAAGTTGCGTGAGTGCTCGGGATGGACGTCGCTCGGTACCCCACGGCCCCGCAGCGGGCTGGGGCCCGGATCGGAAACTCATCCCTGTTGTTCAAGGAGGCGTGACATGATCGGAAGGATCAGCAAGCTCGAGAAGATCGTCCTGGGAGTGGCCCTGGGAGTCGCCGTGGTGAGCTGGGGGTGCTCGTGGGACGAGAACACCCGGGCCCGTTACGACGACTGGAAGAAGGTGGTGTGCAAGGTCATCACGAACGGCTCGGCGGAGAAGGAGAAGTGCAATGACGCTCCGGATGCCAGCACCAAGCTCGAGTGCTACCGGCAGTGGGACAACCTCCTCCGGGGCCTCTCCGCGGCCAAGGTCGCGGCGGCGGGGGCCTATCTGCGGTGTCAGGACGCGAACCTGGACCGCATCCTCCAGACGGTGGAGAAGCTCCTCGACACGGCGGCGGGCCTCGCCGGCAAGAAGGGCTTCACGGGGAGCGCGAGCGGAGGCAACTTCGCCGACCGGCTCGACGAGTCACCCATGCTCGTGGACATCCAGGCCTTCGAGGTGTTCCGGAACGGAGACATCCATACCTACGAGGTGATGCCGGGCAGCCATGTCCAGGTGGGCTTCGACGACGGCGCCGTCTTCGATCTCTACGAGATCTCGGGCCAGATCACCCTCGAGGTCCATCCCCAGGGGCCGGGTCTTCTGGCATCGGTGGTCGACATGGGCCTCCTCGTCGACATCGACTCCCACGGAACCTGCTCCGCCGATGGTTACATCAACGATGATCCCGAGTACCCGGTCTGCTTCCCCCTCTTCCCCGGAGCCTCCGACTTCGTGGGCGAGATGAGGGGCTGGTTCGATCTGGGCCTCGTCAACTGGGAGGAGGGTGGCTCCGCCGACATTCGCCTGAATGCCGCGCTGCGGGCCGGCATGACCCAGCTCTCGCTCAGCAGCTTCGGCAGCTCGGCCGAGGTGTTCCCGGTCGGGGCTCCGCCGTCGGGCGACTACATCTACTCCGCGGTGGCCGATCTGTTCGCCCTCGGCCAGCCGGCCAGCATCGAGATTCACGGAGCGGAGCCGGGCGCACCGGTCGACATTTTCGCCTCGGTGCGCATGAGCGGCTCGACCGGGGTGTTCTCGGGAGCGCCCTGGGATCTCAACCAGAACCGGCAGCGCCCGCTCGGCACCGCGGTGGCCGATGCCGAGGGGACGGCGGTCTTCACGTTCGTCATGCCGAACCGGCCACGGCTGGTGGGACGGACGTTCCCGCTCCAGGCCATCGTCCACGAGTCGGGGGGCGACCGGTCCACCATCGCCTTCACCACCGACGTCATCGAGTAGTCCCATCCTTTCGCGCCCCGGGCCATGGTGCCCGGGGCGTATTCCAGTTCCGTGACGCAGGAGACTCGACATGTACCCCATCCTCGATCTCGGCCTGGTGGAGCTCCGGAGCTTCGGAGTGATGAGCGTCCTTTGCATGCTCCTGTCGCTCCTCGTCGGCGAGGTACGGGGCCGGCGGCGCGGCCTCGAGCCCGGCACCATGGTCGGCTTCTGCGCATTCATCTACGCCGGAGGCTGGCTCGGCGCCAAGCTCGTGCCGATGTTCGTCGAGCCGGCCCACGTCTTCTCGTCGTGGGAGGGGTTCGTGCGCGGGTTCGTGTTCACGGCGGGGGCGTGGTACGGAGGGCTCCTCGGTGGCGTGCTGGGGCTGGTGCTGGCCAGCCGGAACCGGAAGGTCCCGGTGCGGGTGGCTCTCGACATCGTGACCCCGGCCCTTCTTCTCGGCATCGCCCTCGGTCGCATGGGGTGTCTTCTCGCGGGCTGCGACCACGGCCGGCCTGCGGAGGGCGTGGCCTGGGCCATCATCTACTCGGATCCGCGGGGGCTCGTCCCGGCGGGGCTTCTCGGAGTCCCGCTCCATCCCGTGCAGGTTTATGACGCCCTGTGCTCGATGAGCATCCTGGCCGTGGTGCTGCTCATCGAGAGGACCCGTCTCGTCCGCGAGGGGGGGCTCTTCGTGGTGTTTCTCGCCCTCTACGGCTCGCTTCGCCTCTTCACCGAGACCTACCGGGGCGACGCCATCCGCGGCCTCTGGCTCGGGGGCCGGGTCTCCACCTCGCAGATCCTGTCGGTGGTGCTTCTGGCAGGAGTGGCGGTGCTCCTCGCCGCCAGGCGACGGGCCACCTCCGTCGGGTCCTGAGCCTCGACGGTATTGTCCGTGGCGGCCGCAAGGGCCATGATGACGGGACTGGGCACCGACCGCTCGCGGTGGAAACTGCCGCGTTGCTTGCGGTAGAAGTCAGCTGCGTCGCGGGCGAGGGGGCCGAAGAGGGTGTGTGGGGAGCGCGCAACGGCGAGGAGGTTCGCTGCGACTTTCCGCGCAGCCACGAGTTTGGGTACTCGCTGCGTGGCTCGTGGCGAGACCCACGAGTCATGTCGCTGCGAACCTCCTCGCCGCTTCGCGCCGCCAGCAAGATTCGGCAAGACTTCGAGGGGCTGGGCGCAGACGGATTCGTCCGGGCGACGGCGGCCGGTCCGACCGCTCGCTCCGGGGTAGTTCGCTTGCCGTTGTCTTTTCTCTCCCCGCAACCGCCACGTCCCCGTCCCGGTAACCGTTCCCGTTCCCGTCCCCGCCCTCAGCCTTCCCCGCGTGCCTTCTTGGCCCGGCGCCGCGCTTTCTTGATCCAGATGGGCGCACCCCGCACGTGAGGGGGAGGCAGCTCCACCGGTCCCCCGGGCACCACCGGCCGGTCGCCGAACTTGCCGGTGGCAAGGAGGCGGTCATAGAGGACGATGGCTCCCGCGGTGGAGAGGTTGATGCAGAATCGCGTGGGGATCTTGATCACGTGATCGCAGCGCGCGATGAGCTCGCTCGACAGGACGCCGCGTTCCTGGCCCAGCACATAGGCCGCGCACCGGGGATGGCGGAAGCTCGGCAGCTCCACCGCCTCGTCGAGGTATTCCACCCCTACCAGGCTGCATCCTCGAGGAAGGAGCAGCTCGTCGACGCTGTCGAAGGCGTAGTACGGCACGCTGCCCGGGCTCTTGGAGGTGTCGGTCTTGCTCGAAGCGAGATCGACGCCCGAGCGGATGGTGAAGACGAAGCTTGCTCCGAACGCGTGGGCGGTACGGATCAAGTTGCCCAGGTTGCCGGGCTTGCTGACGCTCTCCACGCCGATGGCGAAGTATCCGCGCACGGGTGCCTCGATCACCTGGTTCGAAGGAGATGGGCCGCCGCGATGACCCGCAGCTCGGGATCCTCGTCGTGAAGGGATCTGCGGAGGACGTCGCGGGCCGCCTCTCCGGCCCGCGAGGCGGCGGCATTGAGAATGCGCCGGCGGGTGAGCGGCGGGATGGAATCGATCTGGGCCAGGACTCCCTCGGCCGAGCCGGGGATGCACCAGAGGCTGGCCTCGAAGAAGACACCCTGGAGAAGCTGGGCCCGTTCCGGCGCGAGAGAGGCGTAGAGCGTGGAGAGCTCGGAGGCGGCGCCTGTCTCGGCAAGGGTCAACACACCGGCCGCCACCGCCAGCGGATTGCGCACCACGCTGGATCTCGTCCCCTCGAGAGACTCCCGGATCACCTCGAGCAGCGCTTCCCGGGCGCCGGGCTCGTCCTGGAGCAGAAGAGTCCGGAGCGCCATGACGCGCACCTCGGGTTCGGGATCCTCCTCGAGAGTGCGCAGTGTCGAGCGGAATGCCGGGCTCGCCACGCGGGACAGCGCATGGGCGGCGCGGGCCCGCACGGCGGCATTCCAGTGGGTGAGGCCCTTCTCGAGGGTCGGGTACGCGGCGTCGTCGCCGAGGAGGAGGAGCCCCGTGGCGCAGGAGAGGGCGAGCTCGATTCCCTCGGCGCTCTCCAGCATCTCGTGGAGCCGGTTCCGGGCACCATCGATCCGGAGCTCCCCGAGGAGCTCGGCCGCCGTGCACCTCACGGCCGGTGGGTGGTGGGGAGCGAGGTAGGAGAAGAGCTCCTCGGAGTCGATCTCGCCTGCGTGCGCGAGGATCGCCAGAGCAAATGCCCGGAGCGCGGGGCGATCCTGAAGAGCCCAGCGCAGGATCTCCACCGGATCCTCGGTGTCGGGGGGAATGCGGGTCTCGAAGGGCTCGGTGGGGGTGCTGGAAGGGGTCGGAATCGCCGCCTGCTCCAGGGGATTCGTGTACCCCATGGCCTCGAGCCTCTTTCGGTCCGCCTCCGAGAGGTTGGCCACGGCCTCGGCCTCCTCTCCCGCGAAGGACCGCAGCTCCGCGGTGCTCCTCACGAACTCCATGAGGAGGGGATGGAGCTCGTCGCGTGCCGCCCGGGCCCGGGGGTCGTCGCTGGTGTAGAGGTTTTTCTCCTCGAAGGGGTCCGTGGCGATGTGGTAGAGCTCGCGTTTGTCACGGAGCGGCCACGCCGGGGGGTTCTCGAAGTTGTAGATGAGCTTCCATCCGGAGAGGCGTACGGCCCTCAGGTTGAACCCGTGCTCGGCCTTCTCGATGAAGGCCGGCCGGCTCTCCGGAGCGTCGCCGCCGCGGATGGCTGCCAGGAGCGAGCGCCCGGGGAGGCCGGCGTCGGGCGTCAGTCCCAGCCAGTCGAGGATGGTCGCGTGCACGTCGAGGAGGTCCACCTGCTCCTCGATCTGCGTCCCCCTCATCTCGTCCCCGAGCTCGGGCACCCTCACCACCAGAGGAATCTTCGAGCTCGGCTCGTAGATGAGATAGCCGTGCTCGAAGTAGATCGAGTGCTCGCCGAGGCTCTCACCGTGGTCGGCGGTGAACACCACCATCGTCCGGTCCCGCAGGTTTCTGGAGCGCGTGGCTTCGAGGAGCCTTCCGCACTCGCGATCCATGAACCGGATCTCGGCGTCATAGGCATCGACGTAGAACTGCGTGTCGTCGCGGGGAGCGTCCGGATGAGGCAGGAGGTTGTGCCGGGCCACGAAGATCCTCCGGCCACTCCTGTCGACCAGGACCTCCTGGAGGTCGGCTGCGGCGAGGGGAACCTTCGGGCCCGCGGACGGAGGGACTCCCGTGACCTCCATGGACTGGATGTCGCGCAGCACGTCCTCCGGAGGATCGTAGGAGCCATGAGGATCGATGTAGTGCACCCAGACGAAGAAGGGCTCGTCGCCGTTCTCGGCGATCCATTCCAGCGCACGGTCCGTGGTGGCCTTGGCCTTGCGTTCGAGGATGTTCTTGCGGTTCTGCTCGGAATCGGGCAGCTCGTCGTCGTAGACCTCGAACCCGCGCTGGAGTCCGGACCGGTCGCGGGTCAGCACGAAATTCGAGACGAAGGCTGCCGTGCGGTAGCCCTCGCCGCGGAGTCTCTCGGCGAGGGTGCCGGGGGTGTCGGCGCGAGGGTGGAGGGGGCTCGATGGATCGATCTCGAGCTCGACCGCGGGAAGGGGCTTGAAGTTGGCCCGGATCCCGTGGACGTAGGGGTAGTGACCGGTGAGGAGGCTCACCATGCTCGGGGTCGTCTTGGGGCGGGGCGTCACCGCATCGAGGAACATCACCCCCTCGCCCGCCAGGCGATCCACGCCCGGAGACGTCTGGCGAGGGTAGCCGTAGCACGACAGGTGGTCGGGCCGGAGGGTGTCGACGGTGATGAGCAGGACCGACGGCCCTCCCTTTCTCGACCCCCCTCCGCGCAACCAGTAGGCACCGGCTGCCACGAGGACGAGGGCGGTTGCCATCGTCACGAGCAACTTTGCGCGTCCGGAGTCGCTGCCGTCCCCGGGGCGAGGGGAGGAAGGCCATCGGCTGCAGGCTGGACTCATTTCCTCGGGCATGGAGCTCCTGGAGCTTGCTCGACCTCGAATCATGGGGAAAGATAGCAGATCCCGGGGGGGACCCGAGTCTGACCCCTTTCGACCTTCCGCGCCGTGCCAAAGGGAGCTATCTTCTGGGCGGATCGGCCCGGCATCTTCGACGGCTTTTCCGGCGCGAGGTTCCCTTTCCCGGGTCCGTCCTCGTGCTGGAAGGGGGAGCGGTGGATTCAAGAGATCGAGCGTTGAAGCGCGGAATCCTCATCATGGGGGGGCTCCTGGCTCTCACCGGCGGTGGGGGTCGGCTGGTCCTCTTCTTGCGCGGCGAGCCGTTCATGGAGGGCCGACTCTACGCGCTGTTCGTGTCCGGCCTCGTGGTCGTCCTCCTCGGCCTGTCCTACGAGATGGTCTTCGGACCGGATGGTGATTCCGGTCCTGCCGGTGATTCTGGCTCCGATGAGAACCTGGGCGGCGAGGGCCGGAAGGATTCAGCGAGGTGATGAGGGAGTGTCATGAACAGCAGCAAGACGTGTGACCGCGCCCGATGGGGCCGCCGCGGATCCGGACTCCTCGAGGGGCTCCTCCTCCTCCTGTGCGCGATCGTGTCGGGATGCTCGTCCCGGGGCAAGACCGCCGAAGACCTCGTTCCCGCCGGACCCGCCGACCGCATCTTCGTCAACGGCCACGTAGTGGTCCGCGCCGATCGCGACGATCGGCCCACGGCGCTTGCCGTCAAGAACGGCAGAGTCCTCTACGTGGGCACCGACAAGAATGTCTGGCGCACGGCCGGAGGCGGCACGGAGATCATCGATCTCGAGGGCGCAGTGATCGTTCCCGGTCTCGTGGACGCCCATGCCCACATGGAGGGGCTGGGGACCGCCCTCGAGACCCTGGACCTGGTGGGCACCACGAGCCCGGCCGAGATCGCCACCAGGGTGACGGCCTGGTCGCGGACGGTCCCTGCGGGCACCTGGATCCTCGGCCGTGGCTGGGACCAGAACGACTGGAGCGAAAAGGCGTTTCCCGGGCGCGAAGTTCTCGACCTCGCGGCGCCCGACCACCCGGTCCTTCTCACCCGCATCGACGGCCACGCGGCCTGGGCCAGCACCAGTGCCCTCGCTGCGGGAAGGATCGACGACGGCACGCCCGATCCGGCGGGAGGCAAGATCCTTCGCGACGCGAACGGTCGGGCCACGGGGGTTCTCGTCGATACGGCCATGGGCGCGGTGCGCCGGGCCATCCCCGCTCCCGATCGGGAGACCCGCAAGCGCCGTCTCGTCCTTGCCGTCAAGGAGTGTCTCTCCCGGGGGCTGACCGAGGTCCACGACGCGGGTGTCGATACCGAGACCCTGGAGCTCTACGAGGAGCTCGCCGGTGAGGGCAACCTTCCCTTTCGTATCTACGCCATGGTGAGCGCCCGGGCCCCGGATCTCGACGCCTATCTCGCGGCCGGCCCGCGTCTGGGCGCGGGGAACGGCAAGATCACCATCCGGAGCGTCAAGGCCTACGCCGACGGAGCCCTCGGCTCCCGGGGTGCGGCGTTGCTCGAGGACTACTCCGACGATCCCGGAAACCGGGGTCTCGTGATCACTCCCGAGAAGGAGCTGGAGGAGCTGGCGGTCAAGTGCCTCAAGTCGGGATTCCAGCTCTGCACCCACGCCATCGGTGACCGCGGGAATCGCCTGGTTCTCGACGCCTACGAGAAGGCCCTGCTGCGGTATCCCGATCGAGAGGCCCGATTCCGGGTCGAGCACGCCCAGATCCTGGCCCCCGAAGACATTCCGCGCTTCCGTAGGCTGGGGGTGCTGCCGTCGATGCAGCCCACCCATTGCACGTCCGACATGCCCTGGGTTCCCGCGCGCCTCGGTGAGAAGAGGATCGAGGGGGCGTACGCCTGGCGAAGCCTGATCGACACCGGGGTCGTGATCCCGGGCGGCTCGGACTTCCCGGTGGAGAGGGTCAGCCCCTTCCTCTCGCTGCACGCCGCCGTGTCGCGTCAAGATCCCGAGGGCAACCCCGAGGGAGGCTTCGATCCGCGGACCGAGAAGATGTCTCCACGCGAGGCTCTTCTCGCCCACACGCTCTGGGCCCACCGCGGTGCGTTCCAGGAGGGGATCCGCGGGACGCTCGAGCCGGGGCGCGATGCCGACCTCGTGGTGCTGGATCGTGATCCGGTCACCGAGGACCCGGAGTCGGTCCTCGCCACGAGGGTGCTGGTCACGGTCGTCGCCGGAGAGGTCGTCCACCGGAGCGAAGGGTGAGTCGGGCGCGCGGACCCTTTTCGGGAGCCGCGTCGGTCAGGCATGGGGCCGCGGGGCTCGCTCTTCTCGTTCTCATCGGGCTGTCGCCGGCCGTTCCCGGTTGCCGGAAGGAGGCCAGGAAGCCCCATGTGATCCTCATCACCTCGGACACGTTGCGGGCCGACCACCTCGGCTGCTACGGCTACGCACGAAACACCAGCCCCCGCATCGACGCCCTGGCTCGAACCTCGACCCTGTTCCTCGACTGCACGAGCGCCGCCAATAGCACCAATCCATCGTTCTCCTCCATGCACTCGGGTACGTTCGTCAAGACTCACGGCGTGGTGGCGCTCTCCACCTTCGGCTACCGGCTCGCCGATTCCCTCGAGACCCTGGCCGAGCTCCTGGCCGACGAGGGTTACGTCACCGTGGCCGCGGTGAGTGCCCACCATCTCGCCGGGGAGCTCTCCGGTCTCGGACAGGGCTTCCACCACTACTTCGACGTGGAGGATCCGGCCATCAACAAGCAGCCGGCTCCGGTCACCAACGGGAAGGTGCTGCCCCTGCTGCGCACCCTGTACTCGGGCAAGGACCGGACGGACCGGCCGCTGTTCCTCTGGATGCACTACTTCGACCCTCACAGTCCGTACGATCCGCCGCAGGAGGGGCTGGATCAGGTGCTGGAGGGAGAGGAGACCCCGCGCGGCGATCTCGAGGAGCTGATCGCGCGCTACGACGGCGAGATCGCGTTCATGGATCGGGCCATCGGTGAGCTGATCGATGCCCTGGACGAGGCCGGTATCTACGACCAGGCGCTGGTGATGTTCACCGCCGATCACGGCGAGAACCTGGGCGAGCACGGTGAGGTCGCCACGCACGCGCACCTCTACGAGCAGGTGGTCCGGGTTCCGCTCCTGATCAGGCTTCCCGGGCAGAAGGAGGGCCGTACGGTTTCGGCTCCGGTGCAGACGGTGGACCTCCATCCCACGGTGGCAGCGTTCCTGGGGCGGGCCGAGGAGATCCGGGACCAGGTCGAGGGCCGCGACATCGGGCCACTCCTGAGCGGCCCGATCGCCCCGGGCGATCGGCTCGTCTACAGCGAGGGGTCGTCCTTCAAGGAAAGGATGGTCCGGTCCGGGAGCCACAAGCTGACCTATGACGTGAGACGGGACGCCTACGAGCTCTTCGACCTCCAGAGGGACAAGGGGGAGCTGACCGACCTGTCCCGGCAGAGTCCCGCGATCCGGGACGAGCTGGCCGAAGCCCTCAATTCCTTCGTGGGGCCAGCCCTCATCGACCTGCGGGTGGTGGGAGATTCCACGGGGAACCTTCTGGTCCGTATTCGAGGCACATCGGATCTCTGGGTCGGTGAGAGTGCCCTGGGCGAGAACGACGTGGTGGGGAAGGTGGGGCACCGAACCATCGAGGCGCGGCTCCGGCTCGACGGAGGCTCGGGGCGAGCCTTTTGCTTTGGCCACCGGGGTGGACCCGTCGATCTCGATGTGTTGCTCGAGGGAAGTCCCGTGGAGGCCGATCGCATTCTTGCCCAGGGAGTTCCGCTCTCCACCTCCTCGAGGGTCTTGTTGCGTCTGGACCTTGCCGATCTGGTCCCGGGCGGACAGCCACCCCCGAGGACCGATGGGAGCGGCCTTTCCGCCACCGTCGTCCTCGAGGACCAGGGAGAGGACGGGGGCCGGTCGCTGGTGATCGAGGTGGTGGGCGGAGGGGGGGTGATCGAGGGCCGGATCATGGCGGACAGGAGCTGGGCAGCCGCTCCCGCAGCCGGCCCCGGGGTTCGCGTCGTCCCGCTCTCCGACAACCGTCTCCGCTTCTCGGGAGAGGGCGAGAATCCTCTCCGAGTCCGGGTCGCGCTCCCCGAGGCTGCCAGGATCCTTCTCCTGGAGGCCCGCGAGCGGCTCGAGCCCGAGGGGGAGCGGACCCTGGCACGGAGCCAGGTGCGTGCAGCCTTCCGCAATAAGCTGGGCCATCCCACGTTTCTTCTTCCGTCCGAAGCCTTTACCGCCCCCTCCGAGCGACGGGGCGCCCACCAGGAAGCCTCCTCCGAGGTGCCCCTTCTCGATCTCGAGTTGCGCCGATCGCGGTTCGCCGCCCCCTGGAGTCCGGTCGAGGCCGGGGAGCTCGACGAGGCCACGAGGCAGCGGATGATCCTCCTCGGCTATCTCGAGGACGACAGGGCGTCCCCGGGCTCGGGAGGGAAGGGGCCGGGGTCGGGGAAGGACCCGGGCGAGGACCCGGGGAAGGGGCGGTAGGGATCCGGACCTCGTTGACACGGGTACCGGCCCCGTGATAAAAGCCGAGGTTTGCACCACGGACCGAGACGGCGGTGAGTACCCTCCTCCCTGCGGAGGCGGTGCGCCCGCACCACGACCACCCGAGATGGACAAGCAGAAGGACCGCCTCTTCGTCTTCTCCGGCACGGCCAATCCCGCGCTGGCGGAGAGTATCTGCGCCTACCTGGGGGTTCCCCACGCCAAGGCGACGGTGGCCCGATTCCCCGACCTGGAGGTCGACGTCAAGATCCACGAGGACGTCCGGGGGTGTGACGCCTTCGTTGTGCAGCCGACGTGCACGCCGGCCAACGAGAACCTGATGGAGCTCCTCATCCTCGTGGATTGCTTGCGAAGGGCCTCGGCCCGACGCATCACCGCGGTGATGCCCTACTACGGCTACGGCCGGAAGGACCGCAAGGACGAGGGGCGGGTGCCCATCACCTCCAAGCTCGTGGCCAACCTGATCACGACCGCCGGTGCCCATCGCGTGCTCGCCCTCGACCTGCACGCGAGCCAGATCCAGGGGTTCTTCGACATCCCCATGGATCACCTCTATGCCTTTCCGGTGTTCAGCCGCTACCTCAAGGATCTCGCTCTCCCCAACCTGGCCATCGTGGCCCCGGACATCGGTTCTCTGAAGATGAACCGGGCCTATGCCACGGCGCTGGGTGCGACCCTCGCGTTCATCGACAAGCGGCGTATCTCGGCCTCGGAGACGGTCGTGCTCGACATCGTGGGCAAGGTGGAGGGCAAGAACGTGGTCATGGTCGACGACATGATCGCCACCGGGGGCTCCATCGTGGAGGCGGCCCGGCTGGTCAAGAAGCTCGGGGCCAAGCAGGTGCACGTCCTGGCCACCCACGCCGTCCTTGCCGGCAATGCCGTGTCCAAGCTCAACTCCCTCGAGGTCGAGAAGTACATCTTCACGGATACGATTCCCCTCGGAGAGAAGAAGATCGACAACTGCGAGGTCCTGACGATCGCTCCCCTCCTGGGCGAGGCGATCCGACGCATCCACGACAGCGAGTCGGTGAGCTTCCTCTTCGACGTCAACTACGCGACCATCCAGAAGAACTGCGAGAAAGGATAGTCCTGCCATGGATGTCATAGACCTGTCCGTCGTTGCCCGAGAAAAGAAGGGGTCGAGGTTCTCGCGGCGACTCCGTGCTGCGGGCAAGATTCCGGCCGTGCTCTACGGCTCGAACGAGGAGCCGGTAGCGCTGGCCGTCGAGAGCAGTGCGCTCGCCGCCCTGCTCAAGGTGGGGAGCCGGATGGTCTCTCTCCGTCTCGGCAAGGCCAAGCAGCCGGCTCTCATCCGCGAGCTCCAGCACGACGTCTACGGTGACGACATCCTGCACGTCGACTTCTCGCGCGTGTCCCTCAAGGAGAAGCTCGACATCGATGTGACGGTTCTCCTCACGGGAACGGCCAAGGGCGTGATGCAGGGTGGAGTCCTCGAGCAGAGACGGGATTCCATCGAGGTGCGCTGCTTGCCCACCGCCATCCCCAAGCACATCGAGGTGGACGTGAGCGGGCTGGACATCGGTGACGCGGTTCACGTGGGTGATGTCCCCCTTCCCGAGGGTGTGGAGCTGGCGGACCCGAGCGAGGACAGCCGCGAGATGGTCGTGGCCTCCGTCACCGTGGTGGTGGAAGAGGAGGTCGAGGAGGTTGTCGAGGAGGCTGCCGGTCAGCCCGAGGTCATCGGCAAGGGCAAGGAAGAGGAGGGCGAGGACAAGGACAAGGACAAGGACAAGGACAAGGACTGATCGCCGGAATCGCGACCCTTTTCCCTCGTGGACCCCGCAAAAGAGGTGCCGGGACCGCCCGGGCGGGGGGGCGAGCGAGCTGGCGGCCGCAGGAATGAGGTCCGGGCTGCATGAAGGCCCTTGTGGGCATCGGGAATCCAGGGCCTGAGTACGAGGGCACCCGTCATAATCTGGGGTTCCTCGTGATCGAGGCTCTCGGGCGTATCCTGCGGGTGAGGCTGGACCGGCGGGAGCATGGTTCCCTGGTCGGCGTGGCGCAGGCGGGGGGCGAGCAGATTTTCTTGCTCAAGCCCCAGACTTACGTCAACCTGTCCGGGCAGGCCGTGAGGTCGCTGGTCAAGCGTGGTTTGACCCCCGGCGACCTCATGGTCATCGTGGATGATCTGAGCCTCCCGATCGGGAGCATCCGGGTCAGGCCCGGAGGAAGCGATGGAGGTCACAAGGGCCTTCGGTCGGTGGCCGAGGCACTGTCGGGAACCGGGTTCGCGCGGCTTCGGATCGGCATCGGGGCTCCGCCCCCGGGTATGGATGCGGCCGACTACGTTCTGGAGCCGCCTCCCGCGGATGAATGGAAGCTCCTCGCAGCGGCGATCGAGGAGTCGGCCAGAGCCCTGGCCGTCTGGTTGCGTCGCCGGGACCTGAGGATGTTGATGAGTGCAGTGAACAAGACCCGAGAGCCGGCGGAGTCCGCCGGAACCGAGGAGCCCTCACGAGGAGCGGTGGTTCCCGAAGAGAAGGAGGACGACGTTTGAACAAGTACGAGGGGTTCTTTCTGCTCGACAACAAGGAGTCCAAGGCCGACTGGGCGGCAATTCAGGACCATGTGATGGGCATCCTGGAGAAATACGGCGCCAAGCTGCACTCCGTCGTGAAATGGGGCGAGCGCAAGCTGGCCTTCGAGATCAAGCGGAATCGCCGTGGCACCTACCTCCTCACTCACTTCGAGGCCGAGCCGGACAAGCTGGAGCACATTCGCGGAGATCTGAACCTGTCGGAAAAGATCCTGCGGCACCTCTTTCTCCTCCTCGAGGAGTTTCCCGAGACGCCTGAAGTGGGCGACGAGGACTCCGACTCCGGGAGCGATCGCAGGAGGGAGCGGAGCGACTCGGATGCCGGCGACGAAGACGACGACAAGTCGCGTCGCAAGGCCCGGCCCCGGAGCACGGACGAGGACGTCAAGCCGGAGGCAGGAAAGCCTGCCGCGACGGAGAAGCCTGCGGCGGCCAAGGCTGCGGCCGAGAAGCCTGCGGCGGCCAAGGCTGCGGCCGAGAAGCCTGCGGCGGCCAAGGCTGCGGCCGAGAAGCCTGCGGCGGCCAAGGCCGCGACCGAGAAGCCTGCGGCGGCCAAGGCCGCGACCGAGAAGCCTGCGGCGGCCAAGGCCGCGACCGAGAAGCCTGCGGCGGCCAAGGCTGCGACCGAGAAGCCTGCGGCAGGCAAGGCTGCGACCGACAAGCCTGCCAAGTCCGAGGGTGCCAAGGATGCGGAGAAGGACTCGGAGAAGGCCTCCACCCCGTGAGGCTGCTCGGGCGGGACGTCTCGCCCGACTGAAACATCATCGAAGCGCGCCGTGAGGACCCTCTCGGTCCCGGGGCGCAGGAGACCTTTGAAATGAAGCTGCTGCTCCGTGAAGCCATTGACAGCCTGGGACGTCAGGGTGAGATCGTCACCGTCAGGCCCGGCTATGCCCGCAACTACCTCCTTCCCCGGCAGCTCGCGGTGGAGGTCACGGCCACCAACCTCCAGGTGATCGAGCAGGAGAAGCGGAAGATCAAGATCCGTGAGGTGGCGCGAGTCGAGGAGATCAAGGGGCTCACCGCCAATCTCGAGAAGGTGTCCTGCAGCATCGAGGTCAAGGCCAACGCCGAGGGGCACCTCTACGGCTCGGTGTCGGCCCGGGACATCGTCGAGGCCTACAAGGCCGAAGGCTTCGAGCTCGACGAGAAGATGATCGGCCTCGACAAGCCCATCAAGGAGACGGGGGTCTACTCGTTCACCATCCAGCTCCATGCCGAGGTCGCCGCCGAGGGCAAGGTCTGGGTCGTGGCCGAGAAGTCCGACGGGGACGCGGCCGAAGAGTGAGCCTCTCGGAGGGGTCCGGTTTCTTCGGGCGGATCCAGCGCTCTCTCAACCAGTTGGCCGAATGACCCGGCGTAGCGACTCGCTTTCCCGGACAGGACGCGCTAGGATACGCCCGGCGGTTGTCCGGTTGAACCTGCGGGTTCCCATCCTCCGGGACGGTTCGGCACCCCGTTTCTCTTCCGGAACGAGGATGTCATGCCCGGACGAGATTCGAGGGAAGGGGAGGGCCAGTGGTCATGTCTTCCACAGCGGTCGAATCCAGAATCGGTGTTCCTCCCCACGATCCCGAGGCGGAGGCTGCCGTTCTCGGCTCCATCATCATCGACAACGAGGCTCTGGCCGAGGTCGTCCACTTTCTGCGATCCGATGACTTCTACGACGGGGGCAAGCGCGTGGTCTACGAGGCCATGCAAGACCTCTACGAGCGTGGCCAGCCCATCGACTTCGTGACTCTCAAGGCGCGACTCGTCGAGAGGGGGACTCTGGAGCAGGCCGGAGGAGCCGAGGAGGTCGTGCGGCTTGCGGAGGCCGTTCCCACCGCCACCCGCGTCGCCGACTATGGACGCATCGTGCACGAGAAGTGTCTGCTCCGTAACCTCATCCGCACCGCCCAGGGAATCGTGGGTGAGGCCTACGAGGGGCGCAAGTCGGCCCGCGAAATCCTCGACGAGTCCGAGCAGAGGATCTTCGAGGTGTCGGGTGTGGGTGAGACCGGCAACTCCTTCCACATCACGAACGTGCTCACGACCACCATGCAGGCCATCGAGCGCCTTCGTGGCGGAGGCGAGATGCCGGGTATCCCCAGCGGATTCTACGACCTGGACAAGATGACCTGCGGCTTCCAGCCGGGACAGTTCGTGGTCATTGCGGGCCGACCCAGCATGGGCAAGACCACCTTCACGTTGAACTGCATTCGCAACATGGCTCTTCACGCCAGAAAGGGCGTGGTCATCTTCTCCCTCGAGATGGCGCGCGAGCAGATCGCTTCCAACATCCTGTGTGGCCATGGCCGGATCGATGCCCAGAAGCTGCGCAAGGGGCAGCTCAGCCCCGAGGAGTGGCGTGGACTTCCCATGTGCGTGGGTGAGCTGGCCGAGGCGCAGATCTACATCGACGACACCCCGACACTGAGCACCCTGGCCCTGCGAGCCAAGATCCGGCGGCTCATGGCCAAGGGAGCCGTGGACCTGGTGGTGCTCGACTACCTGCAGCTCATGGAGGCCCCGGGGTCGGAGAGCCGGCAGCAGGAGATCGCGGGGATCTCGCGGTCGATGAAGGCCATGGCCCGGGAGTTCAAGATTCCCGTCATCGCCATCTCCCAGCTCAGCCGGGCCGTCGACAATCGTGAAGACCACCGGCCCCGGATGTCGGACCTGAGGGAATCGGGCGCCATCGAGCAGGACGCAGACGTCGTCATCTTCCTTTACCGCGAGGAGTACTACGAGCAGACACCCAGCAATGAGGGCATTTGCGAGATCATCGTGGCCAAGCAGCGGAACGGACCCACGGGAGTGGCTCGACTTGCCTTCCTCTCCCGGTTTCTCCGCTTCGAGAATCTGGCCTATGAGAGCTGACCGTCCGGCGAGTGATCGCGTCCGGTGATCGGGCGGGTGTCGCTCCTGACGCTGCTGTGCCTTCTCTTCCTGGCCAGGGGGGGATCGGCCCAGGGTCCGCGCCGCGCCCCGCTGCAGCCGTCCGAGGGAAAGATCGTCCGGAGCATGGTCCTGGAGGGCAACAAGAGGATCCCGGAGTCGGTGATCCTGGTCCGGATCCAGACCAAGGTCGGGCAGCCCTTCTCGGAGGTGGTCTGGGGAGAGGACGTGCGGGCTCTCTATAACCTGGGTTTCTGGAACGTGCGCAGGGAGATCCGCGACAAGGACGACGGAATCGAGCTCTTCATCATCCTGGAGGAGAATCCTTACGTTCGCAACGTGGCCTTCAAGGGAGTCTCGCGCAAGTACGACAAGGAGCTCAAGGAGTCCTTGCGCATCGTCGAGGGAGCCTTTCTCAGCGACTTCGCCCTGGAGCTCGTGGTCAAGGACGCGGTCGAGTTCTATCGCGCGAAGGGACATCACTTCGCTGCCGTCTCCTACCAGCTGACCCGATCACAGGACGAGGCCTGGTTGGCCGTGTTCAGCGTGGTGGAGGGTCCCCTGGTCCGGGTGGGCGAGATCCGAATCGAGGGCAACTCGAGAGTCGAAGATGACGAGATCCTCGACGTCATGGAGACCCAGACCACGGGTTTCCTGCGGCGGGGTGCCTTCGTGAGCAATGTCATCGACCAGGACGTGGTGGCGATCCGGATTCTCTACCGTCACCTCTCTCACCTGGACGCACGGGTGGACCTGGAGGACCTGATCTTCTCTGCCGACAAGAGTCTGGTCACCATTGTCCTCAGGGTGGAAGAGGGGCCGAGCTACACCATCCGGAGCGTGAATTTCGAGGGAAACGAAGTCCTCTCGGAGTCCGATCTCCGGGATCTCGTTCGCATGCGCAAAGGGTCTCCCTACCTCTACGAGGAGCTCCGACGTGACGTGCTGGCCATCATCCGGCGTTACGACGAGCTTGCCTATGTGCGCGCCGACATCGATCCCCTTCCCGCCTACGACGTGCTGACCCGCGAGGTCGACCTCGTCATGCGCATCAACGAGGGAAGAGACTATCGCCTGGGCGAGATCCGCATCGTGGGCAACATTCTCACCCGCGACAAGGTCATCAGGCGCGCCTTCTCGCTCACTCCGGGCGATCCCTTTTCCATCGAGAAGCAAGAGCAAAGCCGGAACCGATTGCTGGCATCGGGCTACTTCGACTTCCAGGGAGGGGTCGAGATCGAAACACCTCTCGGCGATGGCGAGGGGATCCAGGATATCGCGGTCCGGGTCCGGGAGGGGAGGACGGGAGAGCTTCGCTTCGCCGCCGGAATCGGCTCGGACAGCGGTGTCATCGGGCAGGTCTCCATCAGCAAGAAGAACTTCGACATCGCGGACTGGCCGGAGCGGTTCTCCGACATCTTCGATGGAACCGCGTTCGTGGGGGGAGGACAGTCCATCTTCCTCGATCTGAGCCCGGGGACGCGAGTGAGTCAGACTCGCCTCGGCTTCCGGGAGCCGTCTCTCTTTGGCACCCTGAACACCTTCGGGGTCGATCTCTACCGGAGGTCGCGGCTGTTCCGTCGCTACGACGTCGAGCGCACCGGATTCGAGCTGTCGGTGGGAAGGACCCTGGAGCAGTTCGATGACGAGGTCGGAGTCGAGCTGTCGTTCCGGAACGAGCTCGTCAATCTCCACAACCTCGACGTGGGCTTCTTCGATGCGGACGTGGATGGTCGAGTCGAGCCAGGAGAGCTCACCCAGAGGGTTCCCGACAACGTGCTCCTGGATGCGGGAAAAGACCGCATCCTCGGGCTCAAGGGCACCATTCGGTGGGAAGATCTCGACCATCCCCTGGCACCGACCAGCGGACACCTCGCCACCCTCACGGGAGAATACACCGGCAACTTCCTCGGCGGCGACGTGGGGATGACCCGCATCGTGACCGAGGGCCGGTTCTTCTTGCCGGTCTTCGAGACGCTCGACGAGAGGCGGCACGTACTCTCGTTGCGCTCGACCCTGGGGTGGTCCGAGGCCAATGACGGCACGATTCACGTCCCCGTGTACGAGCGCTTCTTCGCGGGAGGACTGTCGACCCTTCGCGGATTCGAGTTCCGTAGCGTGGGGCCGCAGCAGTTCGACGAGCCCACGGGAGGAGAGATCCTGCTGCTCAACGGAGCCGAGTACACATTTCCTCTCTACGAGCGAATCTTTCGCGGGGTCCTCTTTGCCGACGGCGGCTTCGTGTCCGAGAACATCGACACCTTCGAGCTGAATGACTACCGGACGTCGATCGGCTTCGGCTTGCAGTTCTTCATCCCTTTCCTCGGCCCCACGCCCTTCTCGATCTACTTCGGCTTTCCCTTCCGCAAGAAGGACACCGACGACCGCCAGGTGGTCACCTTTACCCTGGGGACCCTCGGATTCTGACCGCAGGCAGGATCCGTGGCCTCCGCGCGGGGTGCTAAGCTCTCGCCATCCCGGATCCTCGTGACTCCGACCCCCGGGCACGGGCCGGACCGGGACAGCTAGCCAGGTCGTGGTGGGGGGTGAGGAGGGTCCAGGCGATGACAGCGAGGTTCTTCAATGGTGCAGGGGGGAGCTCTGCCTCGGTGGTCGGGGTCGGTGTCCTCGCCCTCGTGGTGGCTTTTCTGGGGTCTCCTCTCCGTTCAGAGGGTGTGACGGAGCGGATCGGAATCGTCGATCTGGAGCGGGTCGTGGACTCCTTCAAGAAGACCGAATCGCTCAAGGAGGGGTTGCGCCAGCAGATCGAGCCCATGCTCGAGGCGGTCAAGACCAGGGAGCGTGAGCTCAAGAAGGAGGAGGAGGAGCTGCAGTTCCTCAACCCGGCCAGCCCTGATTTCAAGACGAAGTCCCAGGCGCTCCGGGTGGAGAAATTCCGGCTGCGCATGCAGGCCGAGGACCTCGAGGCCGACTGGAATGCCCGGGTCGTGAAGGCCTACCGGGTCATCCTGGAGGACATCGAGAAGGAGATCGCGAGCCTGGCCAGGGACAAGGGTCTTGCCGCCGTCCTCCGGGTCGGGGGAGTGGACCTTACCGGTGCGGAGGCCGACGAGAAGGACGTCGTGTTCAAGCTCAAGCTGAAGAACATCCTCTACCACGACCCGTCTCTCGACCTCACGGACGAGGTCCTGGCCCGCCTCAACACCTGATCCGGATGCCCGGAAACGATCGTTTCAAAGGCGTCGAGGGTCAGCGGAGCGGGCCGGGGCGAGTTGAAGCCCCCCTCCGCCGGAGGTAGGATGACGGCTGTTTCGGGCGGGTCCGAGCACAAGCTGGAATGAGCATCGCATGGTGAGGAGCTCCCAGAAGACCATCAAGACCCCGGTCGAGATCGTCGGGGTCGGACTCCATACGGGCAAGGAGGTCCGGATGGTGCTCCGTCCGGCCGAGCCCGACATGGGCGTGGACTTCGTCCGCACCGACCTGCCCGGCTCTCCCCGGGTTCCCGTCTCCGTCGAGCACGTGAGCTCCATGCCCCGGCACACCGCGCTCGTCTTCGAGCAGGCCGAGGTGCGCACGGTCGAGCACTTGCTGGCGGCGCTGGCTGGCCTCGGGATCGACAACCTCCAGGTCGAGCTCGATGGCCCGGAGATTCCCGGGTGCGATGGTAGCTCCAAGACCTTTGTCGATGCCATGCTCGAGGTCGGCGTCCTGGAGCAGAAGAGCCCCCGCCGGAGCTTCACCCTCGACGAGACCATCTGCCTCTCCGATGAGTCGGGGACCATCGTGGCCATGCCTCCCCTCAACGGCAAGCCGGGGCTGAGCATCGAGTACACCCTCGACTACGGGTCGCCCTTGCTTCCGGTGCAGCACCGCACGATCGATCTCGATGCCGACTCCTTCAGCGAGCAGATCGCTCCCGCCCGGACCTTCTGCCTCGAGGCCGAGGCCCAGGAGATCCTGGGCGCAGGGCTGGGCAAGGGTGCCAACACCACCAATACACTGGTGGTCGGTGACAACGGAGTCATCGAGAACGAGCTTCGCTTCGAGGACGAGTTCGTTCGGCACAAGATCCTCGATCTCATCGGAGATCTCTATCTCCTGAGAACCGATCTGAGTGCTCGCATCGTGGCGACTCGCACCGGGCACCGGCTCAACGCTCTCCTTGCCCGGCGCATCGGCGAGCGCATGAGCGAGCTCGAAAACCGTGGAATCATCAAGAAGGACACCGGGCTGGACATCCGCGAGATCATGCGGATCCTGCCCCACCGCTACCCGTTTCTCTTCATCGACCGGGTCATCGAGATCGAGGGCTACCGGCGGGCGGTGGGCATCAAGAACGTTTCCATCAACGAGCCCTTCTTCCAGGGACACTGGCCCGATCAACCCATCATGCCCGGCGTACTCCAGATCGAGGCCATGGCCCAGCTCGCGGGGGTGCTGCTGCTGAGGAAACTCGAGAACACGGGCAAGATCGCGGTCCTGCTCTCCATCGAGAAGGTGAAGCTCCGCCGCTCGGTGGTTCCCGGAGACCAGCTCCGGGTCGAGGCCGAGGCACTCAAGGTCAAGTCCCAGGCCGGCAAGGTGAAGGCTCGAGTGCTCGTCAATGGCCAGCTCGTCTCCGAAGCGATCATGAAGTTCATGCTGGCCGATGCCTGAGCATCATCGAGCGGCGAGCTCTCCGGTGATGGTGTTTCCGGGCCTGGGCGCACCCGGCAGAGGTGAGGGTAGATGAACACACCACAGCGACGGCTCAAGGTGGCGGTCGTGGGGACAGGACACCTCGGAAAACAGCACGCCCGTCTCTACCAGTCGCTGCCCGAGGCCGAGCTGCTGGCCATCGCCGATCTCGACCTCGACCGGGGGAGGGCGGTGGCCGAGGCTCATGGCACCACCGCCGTTGCTTCCCACGAGGAGATCCCCCGGGATGTGGAGGCGGTGAGCGTAGCCGTGCCCACCCGGGAGCACTTCCGGGTGGCGTCTTACTTCATCGAGCGGGGCAAGCACGTCCTCGTCGAGAAACCGATGACCAGCACCATTGACGAGGCCAAGGCCCTGGTGGAGCTGGCCCGCGATCATAACGTCGTCCTGCAGGTGGGACACGTCGAGCGATTCAATCCGGTCCTCGAGGCCGTGGATCGCTTCGGCATCCGACCGCTGTTCATCGAGGCGCATCGCATCAGCCCCTTCCGGTTCCGATCGGCCGACATCGGCGTGGTCATGGATCTGATGATTCACGACCTCGACATCGTGTTCCATCTCGTGAACTCGAAGGTGAGCTCGTTTCTGGCCACGGGTGTCAATGTCCTCGGGGAGCTCGAGGACATCGCGAACGTCCGCCTCGTCTTCGAGAGCGGATGCGTGGCCAATCTCACCGCCAGCCGGGTGGCCATCAAGACCCAGAGGACCATCCGCATCTTTTCCCGTGATTCCTATGTGTCGCTCGACTACGGCATGAGGAAGGCCACCATGTTCCGCAAGGCGGCGCTTCTGCGGGAAGGAAAGCTTCCCCTGCTGACGGGGGCCAAGGCCGGGGCGCCGCCGGAAGACCTCGATTTTCGGGACCTCGTGGAGTCGCAGGAGATCGAGATTCCCGACGAGGAGCCGCTTCGTCGGGAGCTCGCGAGCTTCGTGGATTCGGCCCTGCACGGCAAGGCGCCCGCGGTTTCCGGAGAGGAGGGATTGCGGGCTCTCGAGGTTTCCTTCGCGGTGGTGGCCGAGATCCGGCGCTACCTGGACCGCATCAGGAACGGGGACGGGAGCGCGCCAGCTCGAGAATGACGCGCGCCGCGCGCTCGCTGGCCCCGGGGCCACCCATCTCCTCGCGAATCCTCGCCAGCTCGGCCACCACCCCACAGCGCTTCGGCCCCCCGGGAAGAAGCTCCAGGGCCCGTTCGGCGATCTCTCGCGAGCAGTCCCGGTGGGTGAAGAACTCGGGGACGACCTCTTTGCCCCCGAGAATATTGACGAGGCCGATGTGCCGGGTCTTGGTGAGGAGCCGACCCAGGGTGGCCGTGAGCGCGCCGGTCCTGTAGGTGACGATCATGGGCACGCGGAAGTAGGTCAGCTCGATGGTGGCGGTGCCCGAGGTGACCAGCGCGAGGTCTGCCGCAGCCATCACGTCGTACGGGCTTCCCAGTCGAAGGTGGAGGCCGGGAAAGCGCCGGTGTTCGACTCCCTTGGCGAGGAGCTCGACGATCTTCTCGTCATGGCCCGGATTGGCCACCACGAAGGTGGCGTCCTCGCAATGGTCCCGGATCTGCCGCGCCGCCTCGAGCTGGAGGGGAAGGTTCTGGCGGATCTCCTGCTCCCGACTTCCGGGAAGCAAAGCAATCATCGGGCCCTGCCTGCCCTCCCGGAGGGTCGTGACGAGGGTGGCGTCGGTGTCGAGACCGTCGAGGTAGTCGAACAGGGGATGGCCGACGAAGGTCACCTCGACCCCGTGAGAGGCGTAGTAACGTTCCTCGAAGGGGAGGATGACCAGCATGCGGTCGACCCGGGCCTTGACCTTGCGGATCCTCCACTCGGCCCAGGCCCAGAGCTGGGGGCTGACGTAGTAGGCAACCTTCGATCCCCGGGCCCTGGCCCACTTGGCGAGAAGGAAGTGGAGACCGGGATAGTCGATGGGTACCACGACGTCGGGCCGGTAGGAGGCGAGGTGTCGCTTGATCCTCCCGATGAGCCTCAGGAAGGATCCGGCGCGGAGCAGGACGGGAATCAATCCCATGACCGAATAGTCGAGGAGGTTCTCGATCCGCCGAAGTCCTGCCTCCTGGGCCCTGGGGCCGGCGTAGCCCTCGATCTCGCAGGAGGGATCGAGGCGCCGGAGCTCCCGCACAAGACGAGCGGCGTAGTTGTCGCCCGACGGCTCTCCGGCGGAGACGAGGATGCGCGGGGGGCGCTCCTTGGCCATGTTCCCTCCCGGCCCGGATCCTCACGAGGGCGCCTCTCGCCGAGCTCGGGCCAAAGGAGACCTCTTTTAGCTTGCCGGGACGGTGCCGCATAGGGCGCGGGATGCCCTCCGGACCGGGCCCCGAGGCTGACCTTTTGAAGTCTTTGGGGCGCAATGGCTTCCGTCTCATTACCTCCGTTTCGCCTCACGCGACGAGGCGAGGTTGACAGCATGACGGCTTTTGCTATAGTCACGAGTTCCGTTCGAACCCGTGGTCTTTCCCTACCTGCAGCGAGGAGGCTTATTCCCCGTGTCGATAGCGGTCCAACAACTGCTGGAGTCCGGCGTCCACTTCGGTCATCGGTGCTCCCGGTGGAATCCGCGGATGGAGCCGTTCATCTACGGCAAGCGAAACACCATCCACATCATCGATCTCAAGCAGACCATCCGTGGGCTGCTCAGGGCCCAGAACTTCCTGCGCCGCCTGTGTGGCGACGGGGAGCGCGTCCTCTGGGTGGGGACGAAGCGCCAGGCTCAGAACGTCATGCTGTCCAATGCCAAGCGTACCGGCATGCCGTATGTCGTGGACCGCTGGCTCGGCGGAACCCTGACCAACTTCGAGGTGATCCGGACAAGGCTCAAGAGGCTCGACGAGCTCGAGAAGCTCGAGACCGACGGTGAGCTCAATCGGATGAAGAAGAAGGAAATCTCGGCTCACAACCGCGAGATGAAGAAGCTCCGGCGCAACCTGGGCGGCATCCGCGAGATGTCCAAGCGCCCCGGGGCCCTGGTCATCGTGGACCCCCGCCGCGAGAAGAACGCCTTGTTCGAGGCCCACAAGCTGGGAATTCCCTCGATCTGCATCATCGACACCGATAGCGATCCCTTGCTGGTGGACATCCCGATTCCTGCCAACGATGACGCGGTCCGGTCCATCCAGATCCTGACCGATGCGCTGGCCGACGCCGTCGTCGAGGGGTCGGTGATCGCGAAGGAGCGGGGGGGTGCTCAGGCCAAGACCGACGATCGTCGTCGCACCGTCGTCGTCCGGCCGCGAGCCGTGGTGGGTGCCGAGGGTGCGGGCGGTGCCGGTGCAGCAGCGGACGGTGCCGCGCCGGAGGTCGATAGTAGTAGTAGTGCTGGCAGTAATGCTGGCTCCGCAGCTGACGCTGCTTCGCGCAGTAATTCCGGCTCCGCAGCTGACGCTGCTTCGCGCAGTAATTCCGGCTCCGCAGCTGACGCTGCTTCGCGGGTGGCTCCGCAGTAGGGTTGCTGGCTCCGCAGTGTTGCTGGCTCCGCAGTGTTGCTGCTCCGCAGTGTTGCTGCTCCGCAGTGTTGCTGCTCCGCAGCTGACGCTGCTTCGCGGGTGGTTGCTTGCTCCGCAGCTGACGCTGCTTCGCGGGTGGTTGCTTGCTCCGCAGCTGACGCTGCTTCGCGGGTGGCTCCGCAGTGTTGCTGGCTTCGCAGCTGACGCTGCTTCGCGGTTGGCTCCGCAGTGTTGCTGGCTTGCTGGTGGTTCCGCGGCGGACGCTGCTTCGCGGTGTTGATCAACCTTGGTTCGTGATGGAGACTTCGATGAGCATCTCGGCGACGCAAGTGAAGGAGCTCCGGGACAAGACCGGAGTCGGGTTCATGGAGTGCAAGGAGGCCCTCGCCGCCAGCTCCGGGGATATCGAGGGGGCCGTCGAGTACCTGCGCAAGAGAGGCCTCAAGAGAGCCGAGTCGCGGAGCGCACGGACCACAGAGCAAGGGGTCATCGGCTCCTACATTCACAGCAACGCACGCATCGGCGTCCTCGTCGAGGTCCGGTGCGAGACCGACTTCGTGGCCAGGAACGAGGAGTTCCAGGCCCTGTGCCGCGACCTCTCCATGCAGGTGGCGGCCATGAAGCCTCTGGCTGTCCGCCGCGAGGAGGTCGATCCCGCCGTGGTGGCCCGCGAGCGCGACATCTTCACCGAGGAGGTGAAGGCCCAGGGCAAGCCCGAGAGCGTGGCGGCCAAGATCGTCGAGGGCAAGCTCGACAAGTTCTATTCCGAGGTCTGCCTCCTGGAGCAGGCGTCCATTCGTGACTCCTCCCAGACCGTGGACGCGCTCGTGAAGGCCGCGGTGGCCAAGATGGGCGAAAACCTCCAGGTCAAGCGATTCGTCCGCTTCGAGCTGGGCGAAGAGTAAGCAACCACGAGCTCCGGCGCCTCCCCGAAAGGAGCCTGACCGGACCCTCCGGTTCCGGGGTCGGGCGCCTGGGATGCTCCGGGGTCGGAGGACGGGATGGGCGGAGCGCTCCTCTATCGACGGATCCTCCTCAAGCTCAGCGGAGAGGCCTTTTCCCGTGAGGGCAAGCTGGGCATCGATCAGGAGATGCTCGGCTGGCTGGCCGGCGAGATCGGGTCTGCCCGCAAGAGCGGGGTCGAGATCGCTGTCGTGGTCGGTGGCGGCAACCTGCTGCGGGGAGCCAGCGTGGCCGGCAGCCTCATCCGCCGGGCCACCGCCGACTGGATGGGGATGCTCGCCACCGTGATGAACGGGCTTGCCCTCCGCGATGCCCTCGAGAGCCGTGGCCTGCCCGCACTCCTTCTGTCGTCAGTCCCTGTGGCCGGGGTCTGCGACCCCTGGTCCGGTAGGAGCTGCCGGGAGGCCCTGGCCACGGGAAAGGTGGCGATCCTGGCCGGGGGCACCGGCAATCCCCACGTCACCACCGACTCCGCGGCAGCGCTCCGGGCGGTGGAGATCGAGGCGGATGTACTGCTCAAGGCCACCAAGGTGGACGGGATCTATTCCGGGGATCCCCGGACTTGCCCCGATGCCGTACGCTATGATCGGCTGACCTACGAGGAGTTTCTGGAGAAGAAACTTCGTGCCCTGGACCTCGCGGCGGTGGCACTTTGCATGGACAATCGCATGCCCGTCGTCCTCTTCAACATGTTCGAGAGTGGCAATATCGAGAGCGCCCTGCGCGGCGAGGTCGAGGGTACGACCCTCGTGGCAGGGACCTGAGGGGTCTATCACGCTTATGGCGCCGGCTGCCCACGCAGCGGCGGAGAGGAATCTCAAATGGCACAGGAAGCGACCTCGGGCCAGATCCTCAAGGAGGCCGAGGAACGGATGGACAAGGCCATCCAGTATCTCAGCGATGAGCTGCGGGGCGTTCGGACGGGGCGAGCGCATCCAGGTCTGGTGGAGTCGATCAAGGTCGACTACTACGGATCGCCCACCGCCCTCAATGCCCTGGCCACCATCTCGGTGCCCGAGCCGAGGATGCTCGTCATCAAGCCCTTCGACCAGAACGCCCTGGGAGACATGGAGAAGGCCATCCTCAAGTCCGAGCTGGGAATCACCCCCGGCAACGACGGAAAGGTCATCCGTCTCACGATTCCCATGCTTTCGGAGGAGAGGCGCAAGCAGCTCGTGTCCCGGGTCAAGGAGCTGGCCGAGGAGAACCGGGTCACCATCCGCAACATCCGCCGGGAGACGAACAAGAAGATCGAAGGGCTGGAGAAGGGCGGGGGGGTGGCCGAGGACGAGGCCAAGGACCTGAAGGAGAAGGTCCAGGACCTGACCCGGAGCTTCGAGAAGAAGGTCGACGAGATCGTGGACAAGAAGACCAAGGACGTCCTGGAGTTCTGACAGAATCCCTGCCCCCGCTACCCGTGCCCCGGTCGTGGCCGAGCGGCGGGACCCTCCAGGTGGTTCGAGGTAGACTCTGGACTGCGGATCCCTCCCGAGGGGGCATAGCTCAGTCGGTAGAGCAACTGCCTTTTAAGCAGTAGGCCGAAGGTTCGAGTCCTTCTGCCCCCATCCGCCTTCGCCCGCCGGCTCGCTCCGCTTGACAAATCGGGCCCGATTCCTAGCTTGGAGACTCTTCGGGACGATCCCGTCCCCCCGGATGGCCCCTTCGTCTAGCCAGGTCCAGGACATCGGATTTTCGATCCGACGACGCGGGTTCAAATCCCGCAGGGGTCACCAAATCGGGTCGGATGCGCTCCGCGCGGAGCCCCCTGTCCGTCCCCCGCCGCCAAGCGGCACTCGTCCCCCATCCCCGCATCCGTCCCCCGTCTTCGTCGCCGTGTCTGTCCCCGTGAGAAAACCCGGCCCCGTCCTCCAATACGGGGTGCACGCTCTTTCCAAGGACACAGGTTCGGCACACTCCACGGAACGGCGGTCCTCGACTCCTCGGGCAACCTCGTCCTCGTGGTCGTGAACCCGTCGAACGGGGTCGAGTACGAAGCGGAGCTCGCTCCGTAGCCACGAGTGCTCGCCGCCAAGATTGCTGCTCTGGCGCCGGGGGATTCACCCTCGGCGTCACCCCTTCTTCCCCTTCCGCCCCTGCCCGCGACCGTTCCCGAACTCCGTAGCCGCATCCGTCGCCGGCTCCGTCGCCGTCGCCGTCGCCAAGCCGAGCTTGACTTTGGCGCTCGCGACACGGTCAGGAGGACACAAGATGAAGCTCGAGATCGAACGAGTCGATCTCGAGTGGTGGCGTTCCGGCCCCTGGCGATGGCGGTTGTGGTCCAGGATCGGGACCTGGCGACTCAGCTGCGGCGCGCGGCGTCGAGCATATTCCTCCGAGGCTGTCTCCGCGCTCGATCTCGCCGCGGTCTGGGGCTACATCCCGGCCGACTCGGCGCGCGAGGCTCTCGCTCTCCTCGATCGCGTCAGCGCGATGCTCTACCGGCTTCTGCACCCCCGTTGAGCGGGTGGCTCGGCCCCTCGCATCGCTTTCAACGGCCAGAGCATTGGCCGAGGCACTTACTCGACATGGGCGATCGCCCCGGCCTTGCGCGCCGAGGCGCCGATGGGGCCTGAGGGACAGCTTCAATGTGGACCACTGAGTGATTTTCGTGCTCGCTGTCGCTCTCTCGCCTTTCGAGCCTCCTTCTCCTGTTCCTTCCTGCGGATGCGTTCCTGCCAGGCCGGCCAGTCGGCAAGACTCGGCGCGATGAGCACGTCGTTGTCCGCGTTCACCACGGTGCCGTCAGCCTTGAACAGAATGCGATCGGGTTCGAGGTTCGCGCTTATCGCACCCGTTATTGGGTCGATGATGAGACCGATAATCCCGCCGAAGAGGAGGTTTCCAACATACCACCAGTTGAAGCGGCCATTGATCATGAAAGACCTTCCGTCCTCGAGTTGAACGATGTACTCGAGTTCTCTCGAGAGCGGAATCTGACAGGGCAGCTTGTACTCGAGCCCCCCGAGTGTGGGAATCGTCATGGATTGGATCGACGCTGGCGGCTCAACCGAGAACGAGATCACCTCGTTGGCTGGCGTAACGATGGAGGCGCAGCCGGAGATGGCCAGGACAAGTGTCCACAATCCGATCGTGAGTGGAAATCGGGGCATGAAGTCTCCTCCTTGGTCCCCCAACCGAGGCAGCGTTCCTTCCTCTGCCGCCGACAATACTACCGCGGAACGGATCCGGAGTCGATCTCCAACACGAGGCGGTGATCGAGTCGTACCGCGGGCGCTCGTCACCGTTCCCGTCCCCTGTCCCCGCTCAGCGCCTCCCTCTTCCCCGCACTGCCTCCGCGATCCCCCTCACCTCCTCTTCCTCGGTCACCCCGGGTCGCTCTTGCCTTCTTGCCGACGAGTGGATCTCGTGAGCTCGCGTCGCTTCGACGATCCTCCGCACATTCGTCGCCCGCACCCCTCCACCCGGCATCACGACGATGCGCTCACCGGCTCTCTCGATCAGGCGCGCGAGAAGAGCGATTCCCTCCTCCGCCGTGCTCGCCCGACCCGAAGTGAGGACTCGCTCGATTCCCAGCGCCATCAGCTGCTCGAGCGCGTCCTCCGGATCCGGGCACGCGTCGAAGGCGCGGTGAAACGTCACCGGAAGGGGGCGGGCCCGCTCCACGAGCCTTCCTGTTGCCTCGACATCGATCGATCCCGTGGAGAGGAGGGCGCCCAGGACGATGCCATCGGCCCCGACTCGCATCATCCGCTCGATCTCCGCCGCCATGACCACGAGCTCGCCCGGGGTCACGACGAAGCCTCCGGGCCGCGGCCGGACCATCACGAAGAGGGGAAGCTCCGTCCTCGCTCGGGCCGCCTCCAGGAGCTCCACCCCCGGGGTCAGCCCACCCACCTCGAGGTCCGAGCACAGCTCGATCCGCTGCGCCCCGCCGCGCTCTGCCGCCTCGAGCCCCGCGATCGAGTCAACGCAGACCTCGAGGAGGACACGACGGTCGTGGTCGTGCGGAACGGGACCGTTCATGCGGAAGCCGGGGAGGAAAGAAAAGGGGGCGGCGGCCTCCTGGCCACGCCCCCTGAAGAATCTCGGAAAGAACGATCCGGGCCTATCTCCACTCGCTCACGTTGTCGGCGATCTTGAAGAGGAGGGGAACGGAGAGTGACCTGTTGCCGAACTTGGGCGACAGGCAGATGGTGGCCTGAAATCCATTGCCGCCTCCCGTGCCGCTGGTCTTGCCCACGGGAGGAACATCCTTGATGTACTGGATGGAGGAGCTCGCGGAGCTCACCGACTCGACCAGGGGCTCCTTGATCTCCGCTACGGTGGCGCCGGACTGGTCGACGAAGATGATGCGATCGTAGGGGGCAAACTTTGCGGAGTCCTCGGGATCCGCCTCTTTCTCTTTCTCTTCGTCTTCTCCTGCTTCCCCTGCTTCCCCTGCCTCGGGCTTCGCGTCCTTGGCCTTGTCGCCCTCCTTTGCCTTTTCCTCGCGTCGGGCGGCACGGGGATCGCCCATCTGGTAGAGGATGGCGTAGTTTCCCGCGGGCAGCGCGGGCTCGGATGTGGCGACGTCGGTGGTGAGGACCGCCAGGGCCACGAAACCTCCGCTCTTCCTGGCCTCGTTGTCGAGCGCCTGCTTGGTGGCAAAGGTCGTGTTGGCGGCCGGAGCGAGGGCGAAGGTCCTGGCGGAGGTCACGAAGCCCGTTGCCTCCTGGAGGGTGACGGACTCCCTGCCCACGGCCTTGGAGGGGTCGATTCCCGAGCCGGCAGGAAGCTGGCTCTTGATCAGCTCGATGGCGTATCCCGTGGCGTCGGAGCCCGTGGTCATGCCCTTGACGCAGCGGAAGCCCACGGCCTCGAAGGCGTGCTGCCCCTCCGCGCTGTTGCGGATGAAGCTGGCCAGCTCGTGGGTCGAGTTCATGAAGGAGCCGCCGCGAATCACGTAGCCCCGGGCGCGATTGAACTCGGAATCGTTGTCGTTACCGGGATAGGGGGCGATGTAGGTCGTCGTCCACTCCCAGACGTTGCCGGCCATGTCATTGAGCTGGAAGGGGCTGACCCCGGCCGGATACGTGCCCACGCTGATCTTGCCGGCCGGCGGCTGGAGGGCATTCTTGCAGAAGCCCTCGTCCTTCCAGTCATTTCCCCACGGGTACCAGCGACCGTCGGTGCCGCGTGCTGCTTTCTCCCATTCGATCTCGGTCGGAAGGCGCTTGCCGGCCCAGCGGGCGTAGGCCTGAGCCTCGCTGAAGTTGACGAAGGCGACGGGATACATCTCCTTGCCCGGCGGGATCACTCCGTCGGTCCAGTTGGAAGGCACCTTGGCTCCGGTGGCATCGACGAAGATCTTGTACTCGGCGTTGGTGACCTCGTTGATGTCGATGAAGAAGGGAGCGACGTCCACCGACTGATCGCGGCGGGAGATCACCGAGCGGCGCATGAGCTCCTTGGGCTTGCGCCCCTTGCCGAGCATCTTGTCGGTGAACTCCTTGAGCTGGTCGGTCGTCACACCCAGCGGGAAGCGTCCTCCCTCGACCAGAGCCATGCGCGGGGGCGCGGTCATGGGCTCCGACGCAGAGTTGCGGTCCTTGTCGGCGGCGTGGGCGGCCACGACCATGAGGCTCGCGGCCAGGGCGGAGAAGAGGCGAGATCTCATCATTGCTCAGGGTCCTTCTTTTCCTTTGCTCCGCGGTCGGGGGCGACCGGGGACTTCCTTGCGGGACACTGCCAAGGCTCATGATAGCAGATCCCGCTCGAATCGGCCAAGGGGCTCGAACGGGCCCGGTACGGCCCGAGCCCCGTTCGAGGGGGACGGATCTATACTCCGTGGTCGTGCTCCGTCCCCGACGTGGCCCGGGGCTGGCCTCGGGGGGCTGGCGCCGAGGTCATCGGGGGTGGTCAACTTGTCGAGCGAGAGGGACCAGAAGGCGCGGGGTGCGGTGAGATCTCCGCGGCAGGGTGCGAGCTCGGGACGAGCCGACCAGGAACCGCCCTCCGTCGACGCAGAAGAGGGCGACGAGTCCGACCCCGGCCGCCGGACCCTGGTCCTGCAGGACGAGGACTCGGACCGGCTCGATCGCGTGCTTCTCCGGTTCTTTCCGGATCTCTCCCGGACCTTCGTCCAGAGGGTGATCAAGAACGGTGGGGTCCTCGTCCACGGCCGACCGGCCAAGGCGTCCAGCCTCGTGAAGGGGGGGCAGCAGATCGAGGTCGATCTGTCGGCAGTGGCCCGGGACACGGAGCCCCGCCCCGAGCCCCAGGACATCCCTCTGAGGATCCTCTACGAGGACGAGGCCATCCTCATCCTGGACAAGCAGGCCGGGCTGCCCATCCATCCCGGTCCGGGCCGCAGCCGGGGAACCCTGGTCAACGGGCTCGTGCATCACTTCGACCAGCTCTCCCTGGTCGCCGGCGAGTCCCGGCCCGGCATCGTCCATCGTCTCGACAAGGACACCACCGGAGTCCTGGTGGTGGCCAAGACGGATCGAGACCACTCCCTGATCTCCCAGCAGTTCGAGCGGCGGGAGGTGGAAAAGGAATACGTGGCCATCGTCTACGGGGTCGTTCCCTTCGACTCCGACTACATCAACCACCCCATCGCCCGGAGTCGCTTCAACCGGGAGAAGATGGCGGTGGATCCGGTGCACGGCAAGCCTTCGTCGACCTTCTACGTCGTGGCCGAGCGCTACGACAGGTTCTCGGTGGTCCGCGCCCATCCCCGTTCCGGACGCACCCACCAGATCCGGGTGCATTTGACCTCGATCGGTCATCCCATCGTGGCCGACGCGTCCTATGCCCGGAGAACGAACCTCTCCATGTCGGAGATCGCGCCCCAGCTTCCCGAGCTGGACCGCGTCCTCATCCATCGCCAGGCTCTCCACGCCCACAAGTTGACGTTCCGTCATCCACGGACCGACGAGAGGGTGACGTTCATGGCCGAAATCCCCGATGACATGGCGACGGTCCTCGAGGCCCTGCGCCGGTACGGACGCCTCTGACCCGCTGGCCCTGGCCCGGGCTCCCCGGGCGCGCCCGGTGTGCTACCCTGGTCCGCTCGAATCACGGAGGTGAGCATGAAGGTGCTGGGTCTCGAGCACGTGGCCATTGCGGTTCGGGATGCCCGGGCTGTGGCGCGGGTGATCTCGTCGGCTCTCGGCCTCTCCACGGGAGAGATGGAGGACGTCGACAAGGATGGCGTGCGGGTGATCAAGGTCTCCCTGGGGGATACGGATCTCGAGCTCGTGGAACCTTCCACGGACACCAGCTCCATCTCCCGATTCCTGGAGAAGAGAGGCGAGGGGCTCCATCACATCTGTCTGCGGGTAGACGATGTCGAGGCTTCCCTTCGCTCTCTCAAGGAGAAAGGAGTCCCCCTCATCGACGAGGTCCCCCGACGGGGTGCCACGGGACGTCGGATCGCGTTCGTCCATCCCCGGGGAGTGGGTGGGGTCCTCATCGAGCTCTCCGAGAGAGCGGAAGACCGCACCCGAGGTGAGGAGAGCCGGCGCTCATGAACGACAAGATCGAGCAGCTTCGCCGCTTCCGCGAGCAGGCCCTGAGAGGCGGGGGCGAGGCCCGGGTCGAGTCCCAGCACAAGAAGGGCAAGCTCACGGCTCGCGAGAGGGTGGCCCTGCTCGTGGACGAGGGATCCTTCGTCGAGATGGACATGCTCGTGCGTCATCGCTGCCGTGACTTCGGCATGGAGAAGCAGCGCATCTTCGGCGACGGTCTCGTCAGCGGTCACGGCACCATCGATGGCCGCAAGGTCGTGGTCTTCTCTCACGACTTCACCGTCTTCGGAGGCTCCCTCTCCGAGGCCTTTGCGGAGAAGGTGTGCAAGATCATGGATCTGGCCCTCAAGATCGGGGTGCCGGTGATCGGGCTCAACGACTCCGGAGGAGCGCGGATCCAGGAGGGTGTGGTGAGTCTCGGCGGCTACGCCGACATCTTCCTGCGCAACACCCTGGCCTCGGGGGTGGTGCCACAGATCTCCGCCGTCATGGGACCCTGTGCCGGAGGAGCGGTGTACTCGCCCGCCCTCACCGATTTCATCTTCATGGTGCAGGGCACCAGCTACATGTTCGTGACCGGACCCAACGTGGTGAAGACGGTCACTCACGAAGAGATCACCTCGTCCGAGCTCGGCGGGGCGCGGGTCCACAACCAGATCAGCGGGGTGGCCCACTTCCTGGCCGAGAACGATCGGGAGTGCCTGCTGGGGGTCCGCCGGCTTCTCTCCTACCTTCCGCTCAACAACCTGGAGAGCCCTCCCGTGGTCGACGTGAACGACCCTCCGGATCGCCGGGATGCGGCTCTCGACCAGATCGTGCCCGACAATCCCAACAAGCCCTACGACATCAAGGACGCCATCCGGCACATCGTGGATCGGGACAGCTTCTTCGAGGTCCAGGAAGGCTATGCCCGCAACATCGTGGTGGGCTTCGCCCGTCTGGCCGGACGCTCGGTGGGCATCGTGGGAAACCAGCCCGCGGTGCTGGCGGGTGTGCTCGACATCTCGGCCTCCCTCAAGGCCGCCCGTTTCGTCCGCTTCTGCGACTGCTTCAACATCCCGCTGGTGACGTTCGTGGACGTGCCCGGTTTCCTGCCCGGCAAGCAGCAGGAGCATGGCGGCATCATCAAGCACGGAGCCAAGCTGCTCTATGCCTACTGCGAGGCCACCGTGCCCAAGGTCACCGTGATCACCCGGAAGGCCTACGGCGGAGCCTACGACGTCATGGCGTCCAAGCACATCCGCGCGGACTACAACCTGGCCTGGCCCACGGCCGAGATCGCGGTGATGGGCCCCAAGGGGGCGGTGGAGATCATCTTCCGGCGCGAGATCGAAGCCGCCAGTGACCCCGTGGCGGCCGAGGCCGGATTCATCGACGACTACAGGAGCAAGTTCGCCAGCCCCTTCATCGCGGCGGAGCGTGGCTACCTCGACGAGGTGATCGAGGCCAGCGAGACCCGGCCTCGGCTCATCAGCGCCCTCGAGCTCCTGCGCAACAAGCGGGAGTCGCTTCCCCCCAAGAAGCACGGTAACCTGCCGCTCTGACCCGGTAGACCCCCGGAGATCATCATGGAAGGCTACGAGGAGCTCGTTTTTCTCATCGAAGGGGAGGGCCGCGCTCGCGCCCTCGAGAACCTCCTTCTTGGCCAGCAGGTACCCGTCTACGTGCACGAGGAGCTTCGAGACCTCGCCGGCCGGTCCTTTCATGCCGTGGCGGTGCCGCCCGACTTCGGGGCCTGGGCCGCCAACGTCATCCAGTACGGCATCGAGGAGGCCGTCTTGCGCCGCGAGGGCGATCTGGTGCTCGTGCTCACCACCGATGATCCTCTTGCCGCGTCGGCAGAGGACGACGCGGCCCTCCTCCCCGAGGCGGTGGCTCCTCTGATGGAGAAGGGAGAGGAGGCCGTGTCGGAGCTCGTGGAGCTCATGCTCGACGGAGACGAAGAGGTGGCGATCGCCGCCTCGTCCGCCCTGGCGCGCCACCGGGAACCGGCGCTCGAGGAGCTGGGCGCACGCTGGGAGGAAGCCCTCCGGGAGAAGAACGAGCGCCACCTGGCTCTGGTGCTCGCCGCCTGCCGGTCCCTGGACCATGCGCCCCCGCGCTTCCACACCCTCTTCGAGAACGCCGACGCCACCCTGCGCGCATTCGCCTTTCGCATGGCGGCCGACCTCGGCATGACCGATGCGGCCAGCTACCTCATGAACGGGCTGCGAGATCCGGAGGAAGCGGTGAGAGAGGAGGCCGTCGAGCTCGTCTTCCGCCTCACCGGCACCGACCACGGGTTTGATCCGCTGCGCACCCCGGAGAAGAACGGCCGCGCCCTGGAGAGAATCGCGGCATGGCTGGAACGGAGTCGATAGACGCGGCAACCATGCGGGACACCTCACCTTCCTCCGACCCCGCGAGCCCGGCGGCACGGCGCCGCTTGAGATCGGCGTGAACGGGCGCTAGACTGCTTCCGGGCACACGGCGGTTGGAGTAAGGCGGTCTCGTGCGCCGGGCGTACGGGTCTTGACCGCCTGTATCCTCCCAGGAGCTTGACCGCCTGCAGACTCCTAGCTTTCCATGGAAACTCCCTGCGCATCGCAGGTCGAAGCTTCATCGAAAAGGAGGGGCGGCTTGGACATGATCGTCATCGAGGGAGGCGCTCGCCTCGAGGGCCAGGTGGAGGTGAGCGGATCCAAGAACGCCGCCATTCCCATTCTCGCGGCGACCCTCCTCGCCCGGGGCGAGACCGTTCTCGAGGGAATTCCCCGGCTCCGGGACATCGACTCCATGATCCGTCTGCTCCAGCACCTCGGGGCCGAGGTGGAGCACGATGGCGCCGATCTCCGCATCCGCGTTCCGGACGACGGGCCCGATGTCGCCCCCTACGAAATCGTGTCCACCATGCGGGGGTCTTTCTGTGTGCTCGGGCCCCTGCTTGCGCGGCGCGGCCGGGCCATCGTGAGCTACCCCGGAGGGTGCGTGCTGGGGCTGCGTCCCATCGACATCCATCTCAAGGGTCTCACCCGGCTCGGGGCCGATGTCACCCAGAACCACGGCTACGTCTGCGCCGAGTCCAGGAGTCTCCGCGGGTCCGAGATGTATCTGGGAGGGCCCGCCGGCTCGTCGGTACTGGGGACGGCCAACGTGCTCATGGCCGCCACCCTCGCCCGGGGGACCACCATCATCGAGTGCGCGGCCATGGAGCCCGAGGTCCAGGACCTCGCCCGCTTCCTGGTGGCCATGGGGGCACGCATCGAGGGAATCGGCAGTCCCCGCCTCCGCATCGACGGCGTCGACGAGCTCCAGGGTGCCCGCTACCGGGTCATTCCCGATCGGATCGAGGCCGGGACCTACCTCGTGGCGGGGGCGCTGGCCGGAGGGTCGGTGTTGGTCAAGGGAGCCCGTCCCGACCATCTCGGTGCCGTGATCGACAAGCTCCAGGACATGGGGATCGGTCTCCAGATCACCCCCGAGGGAATCCTCGTGAAGGGGGGCATCCTCGAGCAAGGGAGGACGGTCCTCCCGGGTGAGGTGACGACCCTCACCTATCCCGGTTTCCCGACCGATCTCCAGGCCCAGCTCAGCGTCCTCTTCGCGCTCGCCTCCGGCATCTCCATCGTGACCGAGCGCATCTATCCGGATCGCTTCATGCACGCCGGCGAGCTCAACCGGCTCGGAGCGCGGATCCGCAAGGACGGGGCGAGCGTCATCGTCCAGGGGGTCGAGGCGCTGCATGGAGCACCCGTGATGGCTTCCGATCTTCGGGCCAGCGCGGCGCTCGTGCTGGCGGGTCTGGTGGCCAGGGGAACGACCGAGGTCCGCCGGGTCTACCACATCGATCGGGGCTACGAGAGGATCGAGCGCAAGCTCGCCGGCCTGGGGGCGCGGATCTTCCGGGTCGATCAGGACGACACCGCCTCCGCCACGGTTCATCCCACCGCGGACCGGGGATGGGTCGATGACGACTCGGTGACGATTCCGGCCGCGGCGTATATCGACAAGGGAGCCGTCGGCGGGGGGGGCGGCGACGGGAGACGGCTTCCTTGACACCGGTCGGGCCGGCTAGTATTGCTGGCTCCCATGCTCGAATCCCTGACCAAGAACCTCCAGTCGGCCTTCTCCTTCCTCCGGGGATCGGGAAAGCTCACCGAGTCCAACATCAAGGAGGGCATGCGCGAGGTGCGCAAGGCCCTCCTCGAGGCCGACGTCAACTTCGCGGTGGTCAAGGAGTTCACCCAGCGGGTGACCCAGCAGGCGGTGGGGCTCGAGACCATCAAGAGCGTCCGGCCCGAGCATCAGTTCATCAAGATCGTCAAGGACGAGCTCGAGGACCTGATGGGGCCCGTCGGTGGCTACATCGACACCTCTTCCGCCTCACCCACCGTCATCATGATGGCCGGGCTCCAGGGAAGCGGAAAGACCACGAGCTGCGCCAAGCTCGCCAAGTACCTGGTCAAGAAGGGGCGCAAGCCCCTGCTCGTCGCGGCCGACCTCCAGCGTCCGGCCGCCATCGACCAGCTCGAGGTGCTGGGCCGCGAGCTCGACATCCCCGTCTATGCCGAGCGGGAGGGGCGGGCCCCCAAGGTGTGCGAGCGCGCGGTCGCCCATGCTCGGCGCGAGGGGCGGGATGTGGTGATCCTCGATACCGCGGGACGCCTGCACATCGACGACGCGCTCATGGAGGAATTGTCCGACATCCAGGCCAGGACACGCCCGGTCGAGATCTTTCTCGTCTGCGACGCCATGACCGGACAGGATGCCGTCCAGAGCGCCAAGGCCTTCGACGAGAGGCTGGCCCTGACCGGGATCATCCTCACCAAGCTCGACGGCGATGCTCGGGGGGGGGCGGCGCTTTCCATCAAGTCGGTCACCGGCAAGCCCATCAAGTTCGTGGGGGTGGGAGAAAAGCTCGGGGATTTCGAGGAGTTCCACCCCGATCGGATGGCCTCGCGCATTCTCGGAATGGGCGACGTGGTGAGTCTGGTGGAGCGAGCCCAGGAGCACCTCGATGAGGAGCAGAGCCGGGAGGCCCTCGAGAAGGCGCTCACCGATTCGTTCACGTTCGATGACTTCCTCCAGCAGCTCCAGCAGATCAAGAAGCTGGGCTCACTCAAGGACCTCCTCTCCATGCTTCCCGGTGTGGGGGGGGCCCTCGCGGACATGCCGGGATTCGACGATGGTCAGCTCGTCCGGGTCGAGGCCATGATCCAGTCCATGACGGCGGTGGAGAGGATGCGTCCGGAGGTGATCGATGCCAGCCGGAGGCTCCGGATCGCCCGGGGCAGCGGATCCCAGGTGGGCCAGGTCAACGACCTCCTCAAGCAGTTCAAGGAGATGCGCAAGATGTTCAAGGGCCTCCGGACGGGGGGGCTCCTGGGGCGCATGATGCCCGGCATGGGAGGAGTGTCCAAGAAGCGCAAGCTCCAGCAGATCCGTCAGATGCAGGGCAAGCTGGGGATGCCCGGTGTGGACGGCCCCGGCGCGCCCGGTCTGGCCCCGGGCGGGGGGCGGAAGGCCGGCTCCTCCTCCGGGGCGGCGGCGCGGAAACGAAAGAAAAAGGAGAGAAAAAAGCGCCGGAAGAAGTAGTCTAGGGGGTCTTGCCGAGGCCAGGCCGGGCCGTCGGCGTGTCTACCAGGAGAGTATCGGCCAACGCCATTTGGAAGGCATGTCCCATGTCCGTTCGCATCAGGTTGACCCGGATCGGAAGGAAGAACCGACCGTTCTTTCGCATCGGGGCCTACGATAGCCGTACCCGCCGCGAGGGACGCGCGATCGAGATCCTTGGCACCTACGATCCCTATATCGTCGAGGACGACAAGAAGGTCGTGGTCGATGCCGATCGCCTTCGCCACTGGATCTCCGTGGGAGCCAGGCCAAGTGAGGTCGTTTCGAACCTCATCCGCCGATCCAAGATCCAGGTCTGATCTTCGCGGACGGTGATATCGGCGGCGCAAATCCGTCGGAGGGAATGGCCGAAACAAGGAAAGCTCGGCTCGAGAAGGTGCTCGGAGCCCTCGAGCGCTCCTTCGGCCGGTATCGCCACCCGACCGGGGATCTCCTCGACCAGCTCGTAGGCCTCCTCCTCACCGAAGGCGAGGCCGTGGGTCGGGCCGAGGCCTCGTTTCGATCCCTGAAGCAGGAGTTCGTCGACTGGAACGAGGTCCGGGTCAGCCGCGTGACCGAGATCGCTGCCGCCCTCATGCCCCTCGACGAGCCCAACCGCAAGCAAAAAGCCTGCTGCGTGCGCTCGGTTCTGGTCGACGTCTACGAGACCCATCACGAGATGTCCCTCGAGTTCCTGAGGGCACTCGACCCCGCCCAGCGCCGGGAGAGCCTGGCCAAGCTCGAGCGGGTTCCGCCGTGGATCGCCCACGCCCTGACGCATCTCTTCGACGAGACCGGCGTCGGTGTCGACAGCCCGCACATCGGGCGGGTGGCCAAGCGCATCGGTCTTGCCGATCGATCGGCCTCGGCGGCCCAGGTCAAGAAGATCCTCTCCTCGCTCGTGGCCGCCCCTGACCTCATGCGGGTCCATACCTACCTGGTCAGGCTCGGGGAGACGGTCTGTGGCCCCAAGACCCTGATTTGCGACGAGTGCATGGCCTCCGAGCACTGCGTCGAAGGCACCGAGCAGGTGAAGCAGGCGGCTCTCGCTGTCGAGCGGAGGGCCAAAGCGGCCAGCAAGGCCCGGTCGGGCAAGACGACGAAGAAGACCGGGAAGCCCGGAGCGAGAAAAGCCGGGGGCAACAAGGGCGCCACCGCGACCAAGCCGACGAGTCCCAAGGCGCCGACCAAGAAGCAGCCGAAGGGCCCGTCCGGCGGGCCTGCCGACTCACTCCGGGGGAAAAGGGTCCGAAGGTGAGCTCCCGTCTCGTCCTCGCCTCGGCCTCGCCACGGCGGCGCGATCTCCTGAGTGCGGCCGGGTACGGGTTCGAGGTGGTGTCCTCGGACCTCGAGGAGACGATCGATCCTCGGGCCACGCCCGAGGAGAACGCCGAGCGCCTGGCTCTGGCCAAGGCCCTGGCCGTGTCCGCCACCACCGCCAAGGCCGTGGTGCTCGCAGGGGACACCGTGGTCGCCCTCGACAACGAGATCCTCGGCAAGCCCCTCGACCACGAGGATGCCCGGCGCATGCTCCAGAAGCTGTCGGGAAGCCGTCATCGAGTGATCACCGCGGTGGCCGTGGTCGACGCCGAAGGACGCCGGCACGTCGGCCATGCCGTGACCCACCTGAGGATGAGGCCCGTGACGAAGGAATGGATCGACGACTACCTGAAGACGGGCAAGAGCTTTGGCAAGGCCGGTGCCTATGCCTTCCAGGAGGGGGGCGACCGTTTTCTCGACATCCTCGAGGGTGACGTCGACACCGTGGTGGGGCTGCCCCTCCGCCTCGTCTCGGATCTGCTCTCCCGCCTCGGCGTGGGGCCGGGTTGACGCGCGCCCCGGACGGGGCGGCCTCGGCCCGTCCGAACGGCTCCTCGGCACCCCCTTTTTGCTTGCAAACCCGACGATGGTCCTTACGATAGTGACCTTTTCCCGGTCGCGGTCCCTGGGCCCGGTGGGGCCCGCCTCTCTGTCATTTTCTCTTGCGCGGGACCGGCGAGCGCGGCGGCCGGGGGACGGTTCATGGTCTCGGACCCCAGTGTTCTCAATCCACGCCTGATCAAGAAGCTCGACGAGCTGACCCAGGAGCACGCGCACCTTTCCGAGGAGGCGGTGTCTCCCGAGGTCGTTTCTTCCCCGGCGCGCTGCACTCAGGTCATGAGGCGTCTGGGAACCCTGTCCAAGGTCGTCGACAAGTATGCCCTGTACCAGGACCTCCAGCGTCGCATCGCCGACGCCCGGCAGATGCTGGAGCCGGAGCAGGACGAGGAGCTCAAGAAGCTCGCCGCCGACGAGATCGAGACGTGTCTGGACCTGGTGTCGGTCACCGCACGTGGGCTACTCGAGCACCTGGTGTCGTCTTCGACCGACGACCGGAAAGGCGTCATCATCGAGATCCGTCCCGGTACGGGCGGAGACGAGGCCGCTCTCTTCGCCGCGGACCTCTATCGCATGTACGAGCGCTACGCCGAGAGGAAGGGATTCGTGATCGAGGTCCTCGACGTGCAGCCGACCGAGATGGGAGGCTTTCGCGAGGCGGTGTTCTCGGTGACGGGAGCCGATGCCTACCGCTGTCTCCGGTTCGAGAGCGGCACCCACCGCGTCCAGAGGGTGCCCAAGACCGAGACTGCGGGCCGGATCCACACATCTGCCGCCACCGTGGCTGTCCTCCCCGAGGTGGAGGAGATCGAGCTGGACATCAAACCGAACGAGCTGCGCATCGATACGTTCCGATCCTCCGGGCCCGGAGGTCAGAGCGTGAACAAGACGAGCTCGGCGGTCAGGATCACTCACATCCCCACGGGGACGGTGGTCGCGATCCAGGACGAGAAGAGCCAGCACAAGAACCGGGCCAAGGCCCTCCGGGTCCTTCGCTCCCGGCTCTACGATCTCATGGAGGGGCAGCGGAGAGAAAAGAGGGACACCGCCCGTCGGAGCCAGATCGGCAGCGGTGACCGTAGCCAACGGATCAGGACCTACAACTTTCCGCAGAGCCGGCTCACCGATCACCGCATCAATCTCACGCTCTATTCACTGAGCGCGGTCATGGATGGCGACCTGGACGAGCTCGTCCAGGCGCTCGACGACAAGAGGAAAGAGGAGCTGATCCAGCAGCTCTGACAGGCTTCACGACAAGGGAAAGGAAGGAGTCATGACCCAGGACGATCTCGACAGGGCAGGAGGCATCCCGCCGTCCAACGCGGCCGAAGAGGATGTTGCGGCCGCCTATGCATCGGTGGCCTCCGCATCGGAAAGCACCACGGGAGCCGGGCCGGCGGCTTCGAGCGGGCCCTCGGGCCTGGAGACGGCGGCCCTCAGCGTCGTGCTCCAGCGACGGGGCGTCTTCTCGCTCGTCTTCAAGCAGCTCTGGGTGCTGATGTTCACCTTCCTCCTCGTGTTCCTCGGCGTGACCTTCGTGCCGTGGAGCGGTCTCGAGGACACCAGCGTCGAGCAGGTGAGCAAGACGGCCATGAGTATTGCTCGGGAGTGGGCCGTGGCGCGAGGCGTCGATCGCGCCGACACCGCTCAGATCGAGGAGATCGCCGGTGAGGCCTACCCGTTCGCCTTCGCCGCCGAGGTGAAGAAGACCCACGCCCCCGGGTACACCCAGGGCAGGGGCGCCATCATCTTCTTCGTGTCGCTGTGGGCCCTGGGTGCCTCACTCCTGGGTATCTGGACCAATCGCTTCCTGCTCATGCCCACCGCGGTGGCCTTCCTCACCGGACTCATCGTCGGGGCGACCCGCTTCCTCCAGCTCTTCGTCGGTGAGCCGGAGGTGCGCAACGTCATCTCGTCGGCGTTCGCGCTGAAGAACATCGACATCGCCCTCGGGGTCGTGTCCGACGTGTTCGGCCCCGGCTATCTGTTCGTGATGCTGGGGTGCCTCTTCGTCCCGGTCTATCTCGTGATGTCCGCGCTTTCGGGATCCAAGGAGGCCAAGGCCAAGGCGACGGCCGGCAGGACACCGGCCAAGGCCAAGCCCGGGGCCTCGGGTCGAGCCGGCGCCAAGGGACGTCGCTGAACCACGTGTCGAAGGAAGCGAGGAGCACCGAGCGAGCCGGAGAGAGGGCACGGGTCCTTCCTGTTCGCTCGGCCCTCGCCGCCATGGCTCGCTACCTCGAGGACAGGGGGGTGGCGAGCGCACGCCTGGATGCCGAGCTCCTGCTCGCCCATGGCCTCGGCGGCAAGCGCATCGATCTCTACACCGATCCCGAGCGCCCCCTCCTCGAGGAGGAGCTTGCCCTCGTCCGCCCGCTCCTCGCCGCGCGCGGGGCGGGACAGCCGCTGGCCTACATCACCGGGGAGAGGGAGTTCTATTCCTTGCCCCTCCTGGTGGACGCGCGGGTCCTCGTTCCCCGGCCCGAGACCGAGGTTCTGGTCGACGCGGCGCTGGAGCACGCCCGTGCCCGACCCGGGCGAGGAATCGTCATCGACGTCGGCACCGGTTCGGGGGCGATCGCCATCGCCTTCGCGCGGTCACTGCCGACCCGCCACGTCGTGGCCGTGGACATCTCGCCGCCGGCTCTCCTCGTGGCCCGGGCCAACGTCAAGAGGCACGATCTGTCCGGTCGGGTCCACCTCGTGGCTTCGGACGGCCTGGCTGCCCTCGCTGGCGAGAGGCTGCGCTCTCGAGTGGACCTGCTTCTTGCCAATCCTCCCTACGTGGGCCCCGACGATCTGCACCTGGTCGATGAGGGAGTCCGGAAGAACGAGCCCCGGGACGCCTACTACGCGGGCGATGATCCGTTCCTGCACTACCGTCGTCTCGCCGTGGAGGCGAGCCAGGTGCTCGACGGGGAGGGACGCCTCCTGGTGGAGGTGGGGGCGGGGAGGGCCGAGGCAGTGAGCGAGATCTTCTTCTCGTCAGGGCTGGAAACCGTGGCCACGATGAAAGACCTTGCGGGGATTCCCCGGGTGGTGGTGGCCCGGCGACGCGTGTAACCCTTGCGGGCCGGTGCCCGTCTCCTGTACTGTCCAGGGCCGGCTGGCTTCGGATGGCCAGTCAGCCGTGGATGGCCAGTCAGCCGTGGATGGCCAGTCAGCCGTGGATGGCCAGTCAGCCGTGGATGCCCGGTTAAACGCTCTTGAGTCGACTCGTGACGTACCGCTCGATGTTCTTGCGGCCGTCGTCGGAGATGCCGGTGAAGAAGATGGCGATCTCGTACTTCTCGTCGGGAGTGTTCTCCGGAATCTCCCGGCAGCGGACCACCGCCCCCTCGGCACTCACCTGGTGGAGGGAGCCGTTCTGGGGGATGTGAAGATCGATGCGGACCTGCGTCATCTCGTCCACCCGGGCGTCGAGGTGACACGAGACCCCCGAGCTGCTGATGTCCCGGACACGGACCCTCTTGGTGGGGCCCGTCTCGTCGGTACACAGGACGAGGTCGAATCCACCCCCGGCGCGAGGTCGTTTTCTCTTCTCTGAATATTCGGTCATGCGGAGCTCCTGGAAGGAATCCGCGACGATTCTACCGTGTGGAGGGGCCAACGTGCAAGGACGCTCCTGGACGACGGATCGTCCGGGAGCTTGATTTTGTGCTTCCGGATCCTTGGAATAGGGATCCTGTGGGGCCGGCGCCGGGGGCCATTCGGCCCTCCGGTGGGAAGTTCGGGTCCCCTTTGGGCTTGTCGTGACAGGGAGGGAAGGAACCGATGGCCAATCTCAACAAGGTCCTGCTCATCGGCAGGTTGACGCGCGATCCGGAGCTCCGCTACATGCCTTCGGGCACCGCGGTGGCTGAGCTCGGGCTGGCCGTGAACCGGGAGTACAAGGACCAGAGCGGGGAAAAGAAGGAAGTGACGTGCTTCGTCGACCTGGTCGCCTACGGCCGGCGAGGAGAGGTGCTCCACGAGTACATGAAGAAGGGACAGCAGCTCTTCGTCGAGGGGCGGCTCGATTTCGACACCTGGGAGTCCAAGCAGGGCGAGAAGAGGAGTCGGCACCGTGTCTTCGTCGAGAACTTCCAGTTCCTCGGCGGTGGGCAGGGGCAGGGCTCTGGTGGCGGGCAGGGGCAGGGCTCGGGTGGCCGGTCGGGGGGCGGCGATTTCTCGCGGGGAAGCGACCCGGCGGCTCCCGAGACCACCGCCCGCGAGCGGACGACGACCGAACCCAAGGGCGGAGGGGACGATCCCTTCGACCTCGGGGACCTTCCCTTCTGACCGTGGAGCTCGAGGGGCCTCCGTCCGATCTCGGTGGCATGCGTGTTGCGTGAATCGAGACCGAGGTCTCCCCGTTCGGCTCAGCTTCTCGCGAAGGTGGTCGAGGAGAGGGAGTTAAGATGGTGATCGGGGCGCCGCCGCGCGGTCCGTGTGCGGAGTCGCACGGGGGCGCAGCGTGGCTCCGACCCGAAATCCTTGGCCCGAGGAGAGCGGCCCTCTCGACCATGGTCTTGAAAGCACTGCACCGTCTGGTGGCCCGGCGCTACCTGAGAAAGCCCGATCAGGAGGGACTCCTGTCGGTCAAGTTTCCCACCGCCTCGTCCCTCGCCCATGCCTCCCTCAACGAGATCGCCTACCGCCTGGGGCTACGCCGCTCCTATCGCCTCACCTCTGTGAACCTCGAGCTCACCAACCGGTGCAACCTCCGCTGCTCGATGTGCCCCGTGAACCGGGACATGGTGCGCGAGAAGGGCTTCATGGATCCGGCGCTGTTCCGCAGGATCATCGACGAGAACCCGCAGCTCGAGCACGTCCTCGCCTTCCAGTGGGGCGAGCCCCTCATGCACCCCCACTTCTTCGAGCTGGTGCGCTACGCCACCGATCGTGGCGTGCGGGTGATGATCACCAGCAACGGGACGTATCTGTCCCCCGAGCTCCGCCAGCGACTTCTCGCCAGCGGGCTCGATCGCATCACGTTCAGTGTCGACGGTGTGGGGGAGATCCACACCCACATCCGGGGCTACGAGTACGAGCGCCTCAAGAAGGATGTCCTGTCCCTGCGGGACGAGCGCGATCGGGCGGGGCTCGACCATCCGCGCATCGACGTCTCGATGGTGGTCTTCGAGGAGACCGAGCCCTACGTGGGAAGCTTCTTCGCCGAGTGGGGAGGGCTGGTCGATCGGGTCCAGGCCATTCCGAAGTTCGTCTCCGGTCCGCGGACCGTTCCGTGCCGGGAGCTCTGGCGTGGCACGGCCGTCGTTCTCTGGGACGGACGGGTCAGCATCTGCTGCCGGGACGCCGACGGTGAGGCCATCGTGGGTGACGCCGGGAAGGAGCCCCTCGAGGCCATCTGGAACGGGCGGCGCATGCAGGAGCTGAGACGGTCTCACCTCCAGCGAGATTTCCGTGGGATCTGCCGTGACTGCTCGGAGTACTCCTCGGAGACCGTATCGCCGCGTTTCGGGTAGAAGGAAGGACCGAGAGGAGAGCATGCTCGTTCTGGGACTCAACACCACGCACGACGGGAGCGTGGCTCTCCTCCGCGACGGCGAGATCGTGTGCGCGGTCGAGGAGGAGCGACTGAGCCGGAACAAGCACCACTACGGTTTTCCCCATCTCGCCCTCCAGAACGTGCTGGAACGTGAAGGCATCACGTTCTCGGACCTCGATGCCGTGGGATTCTACTGGGACCCCTATCACGGTCTCGTGCGATTCCTCGGGCACTTCCTGCGCCATCTCCCCCGGTCGCTCTCCTACGTCACCAGCGCCGGACAGCAGGGAATCTTCCTCGATTTCGCGCGACTCCCCTCGAGGCTCCGGCGCGACAGGGGGTTCCGGGGAAGGTTTCGCTTCTGTCGCCACCACGAGGCCCATTGCGCCAGCGCGTTCCTCCTCTCGGATCGAGACGAAGCGGCGGTCCTCTCGGTGGACGGAACCGGCGAGTGGACGACCACCCTTCTTGCCCATGGGCGTGGGGCCGACCTCCGGGTCCTGAGGACCATCGGGTATCCACACTCCCTGGGCAAGGTCTACGAGGCCTTGACCCAGTACCTCGGCTTCAAGGTGAACTCCGGAGAGGGCAAGGTCATGGGGCTCTCGTCCTATGGCAAGCCCACGTTCCGGCACGTGTTCGACCGGATCCTCCGTCCCCGGCCCGACGGCGGCTTCCGGGTCGACAAGAGCTACTTTGCCTATCATCTGGGCAAGCCCTTGAAGTACTCGTCCCGTCTCGTGAGCGAGCTGGGACCCGTGCGCGTGCCCGAGTCGGAGCTCGATCAGCGCCATGCCGACATCGCCCGTTCCCTCCAGGATTGCGTGGGGGACGCGGTCCTCCGTCTTTGCCACGCCCTGCATCGCGAGACGGGAAGCGCCTCCCTCTGCCTCGCCGGCGGGGTCGGGCACAACAGTGTCATCAACGGGCGTATTCTGCGCGAGACGCCGTTCGAGCACCTCTTCGTGCAGCCCGCGGCCCACGATTCGGGGGCGGCCCTGGGAGCGGCCCTTCTCACCCATGCCGCGCTCGTGCGGGGTGAGGGAGGGCAGCCTCGACGCCCCCGACCCCTGCGGGACGCCTTCCTCGGCCCATCGTACGGTCCCGACGAGGAGAGGCGGGCGCTCGAGGCATCGGGCCTTTCCTTCCGCCACACGGAGGATCCGGGGCACGAGGCGGCGCTTCTCCTGGCGCGCGGCGAGGTGGTGGGCTGGTTCCAGGGGAGGATGGAGTACGGCCCACGGGCTCTCGGACATCGCTCCATTCTTGCCGATCCGCGGACGTCCGAGATGAAGGACCTTGTCAATCGCCGGATCAAGTTCCGCGAACCCTTCCGTCCGTTTGCCTTCTCGGTGCTCCTGGAGAGGGTCCGGGACTACTTCGACTGCGAGGTCCCGTCACCCTTCATGCTCCTGGTGTACCCGGTCCGGAACGAGGCAAAGGACTTGATCCCCGCCGTCGTGCACACCGACGGGACCTGCCGCCTCCATACGGTGAGTCGCGACGACGACCCTCTCTTCCACCGGGTGCTGTCGGAGTTCGAGGAGCTCACGGGAGTCGCGGGAGTTCTCAACACCTCCTTCAATCGACGCGGCGAGCCCATGGTGTGCTCGCCCGAGGACGCGATCCGGACCTTCGAGGGCTCGGGCCTGGATGCCCTCTTCCTGGGCTCGTGGATCGTCCGGCGGAGGGACGGCGCGGGGAAAGGTGGTCGGGATGCCGCGGCCACGGACCGGGCCACGGGAGGGCGAGCTCCGTGAACCTCATCGTCGGAAAAAAGCTCGATCGACACCTCGGCTCGCCCGCGGTGCTGCTGCTGCGGCCTTTCTTTCTTCTCGGGTGTGCGGCGCGGCGTCTGCGGGGTCGGTCGCGGGAGCGGGGTCGTGGATCGCCGGCAACGATCGTCTTGATCAAGCTCTGGGGGCTCGGCAACGTGGTGCTGCTCACCCCGGTCGTGCGAGCCATCCGGCGGCGCCATCCGGGAGCCCGCATCACGTTCCTGTCCTTCTCGAGCAACGCCGAGGCCCTGGGGAGGATCCCCGAGATCGACGAGGTTCTTTGCCTCGACCTCACGGGGTGGCTGCGCCTCCTTGTCTCGACGGTACGTTCCGTGTGGCGGCTCCGGCGTCTCTCTCCCGATCTGCTCCTCGACTTCGAGCAGTTCTGCTACCTGTCGTCGCTCCTCACGTTCTTCTCCTCTCCGGGGCGGTCGGTGGGTTTTTCGGTCGAGGGCAGCCGAAGGGGAGGTCTCTACACCCATCCCGTCCTCTACCGTGAGGATCGGCACATGGCGGCCATCTTCGCCCGCCTGGCCGAGCTCGCCTCCGTCGACCCGTGGCCTCTCTCGCTGCGACCGTTCTTCCTCCTTCCCGAAGAGGAGCGTCTTGCCCGCGAGGCCATCGGCGATCACGATGGCCCCGTGGTGGGCATCCATCCGGGTTCGGGCGACAACTTCCCGGGCCGGCGTTGGCCTGAGGGGAGCTTCGCCGAGCTCGCCGATCGACTGGTGTCGCGGCACGGATGCCGGGTCTACTTCACGGGATCTCCGGGCGAGAAGGATCTGGTGGCCACGGTCCGCGGTCTCATGAAGGAATCGAGCCTGGACTTCTCGGGCTCGACGTCTCTGGGCATGCTCGCCGCGCTCCAGAAGAGCTCGACCCTCTTCGTGTCGTCCGACACCGGACCCATGCACCTCGCCGCCGCCATGGGATCTCCGGTGCTGGCTCTGTTCGGTCCCAATACGCCGCGCCTCTATGGCCCTCTGAGCAACCGGGCCATCGTTCTTTACCGGGGTCTTGCGTGTAGTCCCTGCATTTCCAACCTCAACCTCAAGGAGAGCCGCTGCCGGCTTCCTCTCTGCATGCTCTCCCTGTCCCCCGAGCGCGTTCTCGACGTCGTCACACGAAGTGGATTCCTGAAGAGAGAGGGTTCCGCGCGGCCCCGCACCGACCGTCCTGGGGTCGAGGAGGATCGGCCGCAGGGGACCGAACCACCCGTGCCGGAGTCCCGGTGGGGTAGCCCTTGAGCCCGGATCGGGTCCCGGACACCCTCGAGACGTCTCCGGGAACAGGGCGCCTCGATCTCGCCCCGGGCCTTCTCCTCCTGGTCCTTTCCGTGGTCGCGTTCCTGCCCGCCCTGGACGGCGAGCTCCTCTATGACGACGCCCGGTTCGTCCGGGACAATCCCGAGGTGGCCTCGGCCACCCGTCCATGGCGCTTCTTCCTCGATCCGACCACCGTCGATCCTCTGGGGGGACATGGCGGAATCTACCGCCCCCTGAGGACCCTCTCGTTCGCGGTGGATCGCACCCTCCATGGCGGCGGCATGCCGAGCCTGCGCTGGCTGCATGCGACGAGCCTCTTGCTTCACGGGGTGGCCACGGTGCTGCTCTTCCTCCTCCTGCGCGTCCTGGTCGCCCGACCGATCGCGTTTCTCGCCACGCTGCTCTTCTGTGTCCACCCGGTGCACGCGGAGTCGGTGGCGTGGATCTCGTCGCGGGACGTACCCCTGTCTGCCGTGCTGGCGCTCCTCGCGCTTGTCGTGGAGGCAAGGTGGGGAAGAGGGCGGAGGTGGATCGCGGTCGTGTGCTTTCTCCTCGCGCTGCTGGCCCGCGAGGCGGTGGTGGTGCTGCCCGCGGTGATCTTCCTTCTCCGTCTCTCGCGGGGTGAGAAGAGCGTCAAGATGGCGCTTCTCGCCTCGATCCCCTACGGGATCGTGGCCGCCGGCTACGTCGTCCTGCGCCTCGTGCTTCTGGGCAGCGGCTTCTCTCAACGAGGACCGTGGGCAGGCTCGGTGGTCCTGAGCTTCGCCACCCAGGTCGTGGGGGCGGGCCATTCGCTGCTCCGGATCGTCGTTCCCCTCTATCCGCGCGCCTTCGCCTTCGATCATCAGGTGGGGCAGGTGGTGAGCCTCCTCGATCCGCGCTTTCTCGTCTCGGCCCTCGTGCTTCTCGGGCTGGGGGCGGCGGGTCTCCTTTCTCTTCGCCGGAGAGGACCCCTGGCGCTCCTCCTTCTCTGGTATCCGCTCTTCCTGCTCCCGTTCCTGAATCCGCTGCTGCCCCTCAACATCATCGCCAGCGATCGCTTCCTGTACCTGCCCGCAGCGGGGCCCATCGCGCTCGTGGTCTGGCAGCTGCACGAGAGGGTTTCCGGAGCGACGGGACGACGCGTCGTTCGTTGCGCGCTCGGCGGGGCGAGCCTCGGGCTGCTCGTTCTCTCCCTGTCCGTGTCAACGCTCTACCGCGATCCGGTGAGCTTCTGGGAAGCCGCGGCCGAGGCCGATCCCGCGAGCTTCCGCGCCCACCACGGGCTCGGGTGTGCGCTCTACGAGAAGGGCCGCAAGGCGGAGGCCGAGGTCGAGCTCCGTGCGGCGGTGACCCTCGAGCCCGACTATCCGCCCGGCCTCGTGGACCTGGCCCGGGTCGAGCTTCTCTCGGGAAACGTGGATGCGGGGCTGGCCAGCTTCGCCCGCGCCGTCGAGGCCTGGGAGAGACGGGGTGAGGTGGCGGGCAACGCCGCCTATGCCATGGTCTGCGTGTACCTGGCCGAGCACCTCGGAGGGAGAGGGGATGCGACGCTGGCGGAGGTGTATGCCGAGAAGGCAAGGGAGAGTCGTTTGCGGTAGAAGGCGGCCGCGGTCAGTGTGGCATCGACTCCCGCCACCTCTGCCGGACCGCCCGCGCCTCCTCGTGATCGGGGGCGAGGGAGAGCAGCTCGTCCAGCAGGGCCTGCGCTTCGGCGTTGCGACCACTTCTCCAGAGGGCCCGTGCGAGCTCCAGCCGGCATGCGAGAGCGTTCGGGGACGCGGGATCCTTTCCCTGGCGCGCGATCTGGACCGCCCGGGTCAGCACCTCCGCCGCCAGCACGGCGTTTCCCTGGCGGAGGAGGATCCTTCCCGCCGAAAGGTGCCCTCGCTCGTCGCCGAGGATCTCACCCGCGCGCAGTGAGTCCTCGAGCGCCAGGCGGAGCCGTTCCCGGGCCTCCATCTCCGCGTCCTCGAGGAGGAGCCGGGCCCGATGCAGCCGGGCCTCACCCGCGGCCTCGGGGAAGATCGTGATGGCCGCCGTGAGCTCCTCGCGGGCTTCGCGGCTCCGGCCCGCCTTCATGAGCGCGAGGCCGTGGTTGTAGCGTGCCTTGAAGCTCGTCGTGCTCACCCGGGATGCCGAGCCGAAGAGTCGGAGCTCGTCCCACCAGTCGGGATTGCGCAGGCCACTGAGAAACGTGAGGAGAGCAAGGAGGCCGACGAGGGGCGCCGTTGCCCGGACGCGCATCCGTCCGCGGAGAGACGAGGCCACATCGGCGAGGACGAGGCTCGCTCCCACCGACGGAAGGTAGGCGAGTCGCTCCCCCATGAGGGTTCCGATGGGAAGGAGCAGGTTCGAGGTGAGGAGAAAAGCCCCGTAGAAGAGGAGGATTCCCGCACCGGAGATCCGTTTTCTCAGGAGCAGGGCGATGCCCAGCACGATCAGCCCTCCGTGCACGACCAGCGCCAGGATTGCGGGGGGCGAGAGGATCTCGTGCGAGGGAATGGCCGCGAAGGAGTAGTCGACCGAGAGCTGGAGCGGGAAAAGGGTCAGGCCCACGTAGTGGAGGAGGACGACGAGCGCCGTGCCGACCCTCACGGAGAAGGCGGCGCCGGCCACCGGGTTGTCGAGAAACGGGATCACCCCGCTCGCGGCCCCCTGGACGGAACCGAGCACGAGGACTCGCAGGAGAAAGAAAACCGCCACCGCGGCGCCGTGGAGGACATGGGCCGGGATGTGGGCTCGCAGGGACCCACGACCGAGATCGAGGAGGGCGGCGAGGAGGGGAAGCAGCAGGGCGTTCTCCTTGGAAAGGAGGGCCCCCAGAAGACAGAGCGAGGAGAGGATCGAGCTCCGAGGGCCTCGCGCTCCCACGTGAAGGGTGAGCATGCAGAGGCCGAGCGCCCCCACCAGGAGCTCGGATCGTCCCACGATGGCCGCAACCGCCTCGGTGTGAAGAGGGTGAACGGCGAAGAGGAGCGCCCCCAGAAGGGACGCCGAGCGAGGGACGTCCAGCGCCAGGAGGAGGAACAGGAGTCCCCAGACGGCCATCGCGTGGAGGAGAAGGTTGGTGACGTGAAAGGGAGCCGGGTCACCCCCGCCTACCCTGTAGTCCACGGCCAGGCTGATGACGGTGAGTGGCCGGTAGCCCTGGCTGTCCTCAGGCCGCCGGCCATAGGGGTGGGCAAAGGCCTGGAGAACCCCGTCCTCGCCGTTGACCTGGGGGCTGGTGACGACCATGACCCGGTCGTCGAACACGAAGTCTCCCGGCAGCGAGTTGACATGACAGATCGCGGACACCACGAGGATGAGCAAGACCGCCCGGAGTCTGGAGGGAGGGAAAAGACCCACCGTCTCCCGTCCGGGTTGTCGTGGTGCATCCACCCCGCTATCCTCTCTCGCTTCTGATGGCCGCCCGTCGGCGGTGCGCAAGGGCTCCGAGCACAGGTGGACGGGCTTGCCGAGGGTCTCCATCGTCATCGCGAACTATAACGGGCACCGGCTCCTCGAGCGGTGTCTGGACTCCCTCGACGGCCAGACCTTCCGGGACTTCGAGACCATCGTGGTCGACAATGGTTCCGCGGATGGATCCCGGGACCTCCTGGCGGGGCGCCCCGGGGTCAGGACCGTCCTTCTCCCCGAGAACGAGGGATTCGCGGGAGGAAACAACCGCGGCATCCGGGAGGCGCGGGGCGAGCTCGTCCTGCTCCTCAACAACGACACCGAGTGCGCCAGGGGATTCCTCGAGTCGCTGGTGGCTGCCGCCGATCGTCACCCCGAGTACTCCTCCTTCGCCTGCAAGGTCCTCATCGATTCCGCCCGCGAATTCGTGGACTCGGCGGGACTGTTGCTCTATCCCGACGGCATCTGCCGGTCGCGAGGCTGGCTCGAGCCGGACAGCGGCAAGTTCGATGTCGAGGAGGAGGTGCTGGCGCCGTGCGGATGCGCCGCCGTCTTCCGGAAGAGCTGCCTGGACGACACCGGGCTCTTCGACGAGAGGTACTTCGCCTACCTCGAGGACCTCGACCTCGGGATCCGGGCTCGTCTTCGCGGTCATCGCTGCCTTTACGTCCCCACGCCCCCTGTGTATCACGTCAAATCCTCCACCACGGGGAAGCACAGCCGTGAGAAGGCCTTTCTGGTGGAGCGCAACCGCATCTGGGTCGCCATCAAGCTCCTTCCCCTGAGCCTTCTCCTGGCCTCGCCCCTCCTCACCCTGGCCCGCTATCTTTGCCAGGGCTATGCCGCCATGACCTACAAGGGGGTATCGGGGAGCTTCACCAGGAACTACTCGCGATTCGAGCTCCTGTCGATCCTGGTCAGGGCCTACGTGTCGGCGCTGCGCCAGCTCCCCGCCATGGTCCGGGAGAGGCGCCGCGTTCAGAAGGGACGCCGGCTCAAACGGGTCGAGAGGCATCGCCTCTTCTGGCGCTGGCGGCTTCCGATCCTGGAGATGGCCCTGAAGGACTGATGATGGCTCGGGTCCGTTCCCTGACGCGGCTGCTCCTCTTCGGTGCCCTCACCTTCAGCGCCTTCTTGGTGCGCCTCGTGTCGATCCTGGTGAGGACCCTCGCTCCCGACCTCGGCTCCCGCCTGGGCAGCGCCTGTCTTCGCATCTGGGCCCGCGGCTCGCTCCGGATCCTGGGATGCCGTCTCGAGGTGGTGGGGGAGCCTCCGCAGCCACCCTTCTTCCTCGTGTCCAACCACCTCACCTACGTCGACATCATGGTTCTCTGGTCCGTCGTCCCCGGGGTGTTCCTGGCCAAGTCCGACATCGCGAGGTGGCCGGTGATCGGGTGGCTGACCCGGAGCGTCGGAACTCTCTTCATCGACCGCGACAGGAGGGGAGACCTGCCACGGGTTCTCGCCGAGCTCGAGTCGACTCTGGACCAGAACCAGGGCGTGATCGTCTTTCCCGAGGGACAGAACGGGATGGGCGACCGGGTCCTTCCCTTCAAGGCGTCGACCTTCGAGGTTCCGCTCGGCCGGGACCTGCCCGTTCGTTGCGCCACCATCACCTACAGGACCCGTCCTCCGGTGGCCCCGGCCCACGAGCTCATCTGCTGGTGGAGCGACGTGAGCTTTCTCCGGCATCTTCTGAGACTCCTGGCGGAGCCAGGCTTCGAGGCCACCGTCACGTTTCCCGTTGATCCGGTCACGGGAAACCACCGGAAGGAGCTCGCCCGGAGGGCCCGGGAGATCATCTCGGCGCACTTCGTGCCCATCGTGGCCGCGGCCGAGCCCGATGCGCTTCCTCCGACTCGGCTCGGAAGTTGAGGCGGGAATCGGGCTTGGGTCGGGTGCCGGAAGTTGCCGAAAACAGCGGAGCAGGGAGGAAACGGAGAGCATCATTGACGATCTCCAGCGAAGTGCAGACGGATGCGGGCGGGTTGCCCCGGAAGGGTTCGGGATCGCGCAGGACGCTCATGACTCCGGGGCGCCACCGGCTCGAGGGTCACCGGGCCCGACCCGACGTCGCCCGGTCTCGATTCTCCCGGGCACTGGTCGCGCTCTCCCTCCTGTGCCTTCCTGCCTGCACGATCCTTCACACGGACGTCTCCGTGGTGAGGACCTCCCCTCTTCCCGAGCCGATCCGCTCCCACTTCGACTACTCACCCGGATTCCGTGAGATCTCGTGCAGGGTCGAGCGGCAGGAGGATGGCTACGAGGTGCGCCGGGTCCGGCTCCAGGTCTCCGATGACGTGGGCCGTGCGACGAGCGATCTGGAGCTCGAGGACTTTCGTGTCACGGCTCCCGGGCGCCGCCCGGCCGTCGTGGTGACACCCATTCTCAAGGGCAAGCAGGGAATCGTGCGGATCCTGGCGGGGATCCTCGCCGAGAGGGGTTTCCACGCCGTCATTCTCCACAACCCGGATGGCATTCTTGACCCCCAGCAGGACAGCGCGGCTCTCGAACGTGCGTTTCGCGGCAGCATCGTGGATCTTCGACGCGCCGTGGACTGGCTGGCCCTGCGCGAGGACGTCGACCCGGCCCGGCTTGGCAGCATGGGCGTGAGCCTCGGGGCCATTCGCAATGCCGTCCTCGCCGCGGTGGAGCCCCGCCTGCGGGCTCACGTGCTCCTGCTCGGCGGGGCGGATCTCCCGGGAATCCTCATGCAGTCGGTGGAGGGGCCGGTCTGCAAGTATCGCGAGGCACGTCTCGAGGCCAACGGCGGCTCCGAGGAGGCCCTTCTCGCGAGCCTGCGGGAGGCGTTCTTCTACGATGACCAGGAGCTCGGCCGGTCCGTGGATCCGCGTTCCGTGCTCCTCTTTCTGGCCCGGTTCGATCGAACCGTGCCCTACGAGAACGGTCTCCTGTTGCGGGAGCGCCTCGGAAGGCCGGAAACGGTGGTCATCCCGTCCGGCCACTACTCGGCGGCCGCCTTCCTGCCCTACGCGGCCACCCGCGCGGTCCGGTTTCTGGACGAGAAGCTTCGCTGACGGGGGCTGCGGCCGGCCCGGCGAGAGCCGCGGGCGAGTGTTAACCTGATGGTTCAAGCATCCATGACCAGGCGGTGGCCCGGCGTCCCCGTCGATCGATGGAGGGGCAACATGAAGATCTCACCGGTGACTCCCGTCCTCCTCCTGGCGTCCCTGTTCCCGGGCTCGGAGGCCTCCGCGCAGTTCGGCCAGTACCGCGGCCCCGAGGACCAGGTGCGGGGGCGAGCGGTGGAGCCGGTTCCCGGGACCTCCGAGGGACTTCCCGGCGCCGTTCCGGGTGGACCCGCCCCCCGACCAGGGACCCAGACCCCGGGCCAACCCGGAGCGGTGGCGCGGCGAAGGATCGTGCGCTCCGATCAGGAAGGCTACCGGCGCTGGGAATTCTGGTGGGAGCACAACAAGGATCGATACCTCGGCCTGTGGAACCTCGAGAACAGGAGCGGTGACGGGCCCCTGTACGGGACTCCGGACTACTACCTCGGCAAGGTCGTCGATGTGCAGCCGGGCTCCACGTTCGCGGTCTCGGAGCAGGAGCGCAAGGACAAGATCGTTCCTGCGCTGCTGCAATCGCTGTCCTCGACCGAACCCAAGGTTCGAGCGGCGACGTTGCTGGCTCTGGCCAAGATGCGCGACCCCGGGGTGGTGGACGCTCTCCTGAGGCAAGGCTCGGACCTCGATCCCGATGTCCGCAAGGCAGCGATCCTGGGGCTGGGACTCTCCGGCGACCTGCGGGTCGTTCCCCGCCTTCTTCACATCCTCGACGACGCGAAGCTTCCCGACGAGCAGCGCTTCTATGCCGGAGTTGCCCTTGGCTATCTCCGACAGCCCGAGGTCACCGGCCACCTCCTGTCTTTCCTGGAGCAAATGCTCGTCCGCCAGGCGCAGGGACTCGAGGAGATCCAGATCGGCGTCCTCATCGGCCTCGGCGTCAACGGTGATCCCAAGGCCGTCCCCGCTCTCGAGGCCTTCTTGCGGGACTCCCGTGTCCGCGACGACGATGTACGAGCCATGATGTGCGAGGCCCTGGGCAAGCTGGGGGATCTCCTCGCCCTTCCCGTTCTCCTGCGCGTGCTGGAGATCGGCGACCTCCAGGAGCGCCGCTCCGCGGCACTGGCCGTCGGCGAGCTCGATTTCTCCTCCGAGGCCCAGCAGCAGCTCGAGGAGCTCCTCCGGGCCAAGAGCGCCTGGGCGGAGAAGGACAGCCTCACCAAGGCTGCCCTGGAGCACTTCAACCGGCTCATCGAGTCCCGTGTCGAGGAGCGCCAGGAGATGGAGCGCCAGCTTCGACACTTCCGCGACCGTGCGGCGTACCGCCTGGGCGAGGTCATGAAGCACGACGCCGATGGCCAGGTGCGCAACTTTGCGGCCATCTCGCTGGGCAAGATTGCCGGTGCCTCCTCGAAGGACGGTCTCCTCTGGGGCCTCGACTCGGGCTATGCGCGGAGCCTGCAGGGGTTCTCGGCCCTCGGACTGGGACTGCTCGGCGATCGAAGCGTGGCTCCCAAGGTGCGGGGGAAGCTGACCGAAACCTACGGCGAGGAGGACCTGAGGGGGGCCTTCGCGATCTGCCTCGGACTGCTTCGGGACCGCGAGTCCGGACCGGCCATGATCAAGATCCTGACCAAGAAGTCCTACCAGCCGTCGTTGCGCGGCTACACCGCCATCGGCCTCGGCCTCATGGGTTACCGGGAAGCGGCACCCGAGCTGCGGAAGATCCTCGTCGAGGACAACGATGGTGATCTCCTGCGACCCGTCGCGCTGGCCCTCGGCCTCCTCGGGGATCGCGAGGCGACGGATGATCTCCGTCGCACGCTGGTCGAAGGGCGCGACAGGCTCGTGCGGGGATCGGCAGCCATGAGCCACGGCCTCCTGCGTGACTTCTCGTCGATGGAGCCCCTTCTGGCCATCTTGCGCGGCTCCGCCAAGGCCGAGGTGCGGGAGATGGCGGTGATCGCGCTGGGATACCTGGCCGAGAAGGGCGAGCTTCCCGCGCTCTCGTTCCTGGCCCGAGATCACAACTACCGGCTGACCTCGCAGAAGGCGAGCGAGCTCCTGCGCATCTTGTGAGTCCGACATCACGGGCGCAGAGAGCAGACGGGACAGAGCTGCCTCGGCTGGCAGGTGGTGTGATCGTCGTTGCGGTGGCGATTCTGGTGTTCGGGAACGCGCTGCGGGCCGGGTTCCTGTGGGATGACCGCTCGCTCGTCTCGGAGAACCCGGATCTGGCCTGGAAGCGCGTGCCCTCCTACTTCGTCTCGCCCTTCGAGGAGGCCAGTGCCAGCGGGTCGGTCGTGGGCACCTACTACCGGCCTCTGGTGCTGATCAGCTTTCTCGCCGACCGGGCCGTGCATGGGCTCTCTCCCTTCGGTTTCCACCTCACCAATGCTCTGCTCCATGCACTCTGCTCCCTTCTCCTCGTGTTCGTTCACCATGCGTGGATTGGACCGCGGGGGAGCCTGCTCTCGGGCCTTCTCTTCGCTGTGCACCCCATCCACACCGAGCCGGTGGCCTGGGTTTCGGGCCGGACGGATCTCGTCGCCACCGCACTGATTCTCGGGTCCGTCCTGGCCTATCTACGGTCCCGCCGGGCCGAATCACCGCGTCTGGCGGTCCTGGCCACTTTGCTCCTCTTCCTGGCCCTTCTGTCGAAGGAGACGGCGCTCTTGCTCCCCGTCTTCTTCTGTGTGCTCGAGTGGGTACGCCCCCGCAACGGGGCGGCGCTCCGCCTCGCCGGGCCGCTGGTGCTTCTGGCGGTCTTCGTGGTGTTCCTGCTCGGAGTGGTGGGCCTGAGCCCGAGCTCGGTCCTCGACGCTGATCCCACCATTCCCGGGCTGGGCCATCGGATGGTCACCGCCGGCAAGCTTGTCGTGCTGTCCACGCTCAAGGTCCTCGTACCGGTGAGGCTCGATGCGGAGTGGGAGCCGAGCTGGGTCCCGGGGCTCTCCACGGGGTGGATTCTCTGGCTCGGCCTTCCGCTCACGGCCCTGACCCTCGCCATCGGGAAGAGAGTGCGACATCCCCATGCCCTGGAGCTCCTCGCCTTCGGGATGCTGTTCCTCGTTCCCGTGCTCCAGATCGTGCCCATCAAGGAAGTGGCAGCCGAGCGATTCCTCTATCTTCCATCCTGCGCCCTCGTGATGACAGCCGCGGTGGGGCTCACCCACCTGCCGCGTCGGCCCTGGGGAGGCGCAGGAGTTTCCATCCTCTTGGCCCTCCTGGCGTTTCGGACGACACTCAGGAACGACGACTGGAAGGACGGACTCACCCTCTTCGCGGCCACCGCCGAGGGGACGAGAGGAAACCCGCGGGCCCTCTTCAACCTGGCCCGAGAGCTCCAGCGTGTCGGTTTGCAAGCCATCCAGGAGGGTCGCATGGAGTCGGGTCGCGACTATCTGCGCCAGGCCCGTGGGCACTTCCGCGAGCTGGTGAGCCAGAAGGACCCACCGGGCGTGGCCTGGTCGGGGCTGGCCGACAGCCACTTCGCCCTCGGTGAGATCGAGGACGGCTTCAGGGCCTACGAGGAAGGGATCGCTGCAGGGGGGCCGCCCGAGCTGCGCCTCGGTCTGGCTGGCCGCCTGCTGGCACTCGGAGACGATGAGGGGGCGAGAGGTGAGGCCGAGACCCTTCTCCGACTCCATCCGGACCTGGGCGAAGGGCACCGACTGCTCGGGCTCATCCTCTACCGGCTGGGAGATGCCGAGGGCGCCGAGAAGGCTCTCTTGCGAGCGGTCGGGCTCGGGGCGGGGTCGGCGGATGTCTTCCAGGTCCTGGGCACCGTCTATGCCCGGCAGCAGAGGGTGGGCGAGGCGGTCGACGCCTTCCAGAGGGCCCTCGCCATGGATCCCGAGGACACGCGCTCCATGGGGAACCTTGCCAAGATCCATTGCTACACCCCCGGTGACGACCCCCATCACGATCCCGGGGTGGCCATTCGTCTCCTCGAGAGGGCGCTCCGCTACGAGACCGAGCGGGAGAATCTGGATGTGGGCTGGCTTCAGGAGCTCTACGTCACCTACATCCGGGCCCTTCGCCTCGCCGGCCAGTCGAGCCGGGCCCTGGAAGTCCTGGAGGACCTGCTCGAGGCTCTCGAGGAGCCGGAGCCGGCCCTGGTCGAGCTTCGCCGCGAGCTGCTCCGCGACCTGGGACGGTGACGCTGCCGGGCCCCGATTAGTCCTTGACCGACGAGGGGGCCCTGGTAGCATGGGACGGATACTACCAGGAGGGGTCTCCGTCCTGAGGGCCAGCCAGGGCCCTTGCCGGTCCTGGCCTCGGGGCTCGGTGCTTTGTCACGAGTCTCCGCCGAGGACGCCAGGTCCCCGAAGGGGTGAGCGACGATGGGGTCGCAACGATGGGTGGAGGAGTCGATGGCGGCAATGCCGGACCGTGTACAGAGTCGGCGTGGGATGACCAGGGCCCGGCTCGACCTGAGCCGCCGTTCGGTGCCCGTCTCGTTGCTGACTCTCGGTGTCTTTCTCGCTTCATTCGTCCCGGCTCCTCGCACGGAGGCTGCGGGCTCCGCACTTCAGACCGAGAAGGTCGTGCTGGTGTGCATCGACGGGGTGCGGAACCTCGACGCCCTCAAGAATCCGGCGGCCACTCCCCTCGGACAGGTTCCCGCCTTCCATCCCCTCCTGCCACGGATCTGGAGCGAGGTTGCTCCCCGGTCCACCGTCTTCCTCGATTGCAAGACGGTGGAGCAAAGCTTCACCACGCCCGGGTTCAACACCATTCTCTCGGGAGTCTGGCAACACGGACCGAATCGCTCGCGCCGTGACGATCACGGGTACTTCGACAACAGGTCCGAGTCGCCGAGCTTGTTCGAATACTTTGCCCAGGCGCGTGGTGAGCGGGCCCTTATGGTCCACAACAAGAAGAACGTCCTCGTCACGGATTTCTCCATCCACCCGGTCTTTGGCTCCGCGTTCGCCCCCGAGGTCGTGTTCGTCGACCCCGGAAGGGGTGCCCAGCGCTACACCTCGGATGGCGAGCTCTACGACGTGGTGATCCAGACCATCGACGAGAACGAGCCCGATTTCCTTTTCGTGGCCTTCGGCTCGGTGGATCTCGCCGGCCATAGCCAGAGCTTCGGGATCTATGGCCAGACGTTGATGGCTGCCGACCGGTACGTGGCCGATCTTTGGGCCTATCTGCAGACCCATCCCGCCTATCAGGGGCGGACGACTTTGATCCTCACCACGGATCACGGACGGCATCTCGAGGGTAGCTACGGGGGATTCGCCGGCCATGGCGGTATGTGCGACGGGTGTCGAGACCTGATGGCCCTGGTGGCGGGCCCGGATACCCCGGAAGGTCAGATCGTGACCCGGCGCACCTACCAGATCGACTTCGCTCCCACCGTGGCCCGATTCCTCGGAGTGTCGGCCCCCTTCGCCGAAGGGACCCTCCTGGCCGAGGCCTTCGGAGAGCCGGCACAGGACAATGTTCTCAAGCAAAGACGCCCCTTCGTCGCCGCCGAAGGCAACAGCGCCTTCCTGGGCTACGAGAGGCTGCGTCACGGTTCCCAGGAGATCCACGTGGCCGTCTCCCAGGACGAGGGAGAGACGTTCCTGCAAGACCTCGACATTGCGGCCTTCAACGGTCAGAACGCCTACTCGTCCGTGGCCAAGGATCCGCGCCTTCTCGTGAATCGGAGGAATGGCCGAGACCTCCTCCAGGTGGTCTGGCTCGATCTCCAGGATCCCGAGGGACGCTGGGTGATGAGGCACCGGATGGCCGATCTCACCGACTTCCAGGTCAGGGGCGCCCGGATTCTCCTCGGACCCGTTCGCGCCATCGGCGAGTCGTTGTTCGAGGGGGAGCGACCGCGACAGGATCGGGTGGATAACAATGGTCTCACCGTGGAGTCTCCGAGCTTCATTTCGATCCGGGGACCCGCAGGCCGTCGGGAGATCGTCGCCTCCTCGGCCCAGCGCTATTCCCTGGGCTTCCGCTTCAGCGATACCGCTTTCCAGCCCCCCGAGCAGGAGTCCACCAAGGCGGTGTTTCCCGAGGACCGCTACTTCTTCTCGGACCCCCATCTGGCCGCGGGACAGGATCAGGACGTCTTCGTGGTCTGGCGGGACATCTCCGAGGAGGTGTACACCGACCTCAATGGCGACGGTGCCCTGGATCCTCTGTTCACCTGGAACGTGCGGGCGAGTCTGAGTCGCGATGGTGGCCAGACCTGGGCTCGCGCGGTCCGCTTGACCAGGAGCGCCTCGGCCTCTCTTGCGCCGAAGATCGTCTACCTTCCCCATGGAGGACCCGGGGACGGCCCCCAGGTTCTGGTGGCCTATGCGGATACCGACGCCTCGGGGCTCTACCAGATCTACTTGCGGCGCGGATTCGTCGACCCCGACAACAACGGGCGGGGTCCCACTCTGCGATTCGGACCGGCCGAGGCGCTGACCTCGAGCTGCGTCGGCGCCTGGTACCCGGATCTCGTGGTCGATCGTCCGGTCAGTGGGCAGGGCGTCCACCTGGTCTACACCGACTTCGGCCGGGGACAGGGAGACGTGTTTTACCGCTACTCGCCGGATGGACGGGTGTTCAGCCAGCCCCTCAACGTCTCGCGGTCGGCCACTCCGTCCCAGCGCCCCAGCCTCGCCATCTTCGACTCCGGTCGTCGCTTCGTGGCCTGGGAGGAGCTGGACGGAAACGGGGTCAGCACCATCGAATCCCGGGGGTTTGACCACGTGGTTCCGGACATCGGGCGGTAGGGGGAAGGGTCTTCCCCCTTCCCGCGACCGTGACCCTTGGCCCGCGTCGCCAAACGCGATGAGCGCGGCGTAGTCCCGTCAACGTGGAAGGGGTTTCTCCCCTGTCCCGCGACCCCCGTGGCGGGCGCGAACGACGTCGTCCTGCCTCATCACCGTAGCTTGGCTCTTCCCCTGGCTCCTCCTTCCGCGGCTCTTTCTCTTCTTCCGGGGAGCCGCGTCGTGGGCGAGGGGCCCGTCTCGACACAGAGGACACAGAGGGAAGATGAAGAGGAGACCACGGAGGAAGAGGTGCAGCGTCGGCCGAAGCGGCCGCCGCTGCGAGCGGAGGGGGTGAGGCTGCCGCCGACTCGTCTTGCCCGAGGCGCTCGTCGCGCCTTCAGATCACGAGCCGCGCCTCCGGCATCATCGAGAAGAAGTTCCGACGGAACCGGAATCTCGCCATCGGCCGGTAGAGCTTGGCCATGAATCCGAGGAGCCGTGAGTCGCCTTGCATCTCGATCTTCTTGTCGATGCAGTAGGAGGCGGCCGTCACCCGGCGCAGAAACGCGCTGTCCTCGGTGAGCCCGGCGGTGTCCGTCCAGTCGTAGGCACCCCAACCGTCGAGGGTCGCCGGCTCGTGGAAGCCCAGCTTCTTCACGTCGGCGTAGAGGTCGGTGCCGGGGTAGGGCTTGTAGATGTGGAAGGGGCTGATGTAAGCATTGGGATTATCGTCGAGAAGCCTCATGGCGAGCTCGGTGCTCATGAAGACGTCTTCGCGCGTCTCGCCCGGGATGCCGGCCATGAAGTTGTAGAAGGCGATGATCTCGGGGTACTTGGCCAGCCTCTGGTTGACGCGGATGACCTGGTCGACCTTGATGCGCTTGCGCATGAGGTCGAGGACCTTCTGGGAGCCCGATTCCACCCCGAACTGCAGGAAGCGGGCCCCGCCCGCCACCATCAGCTCGAGCTGCTCGTCGGTGATGCGCTCCATGGTGTCGATGCGGATCCCCTGGAGGCCGAGGCGGATGCCCGCGTCTTCCTGGACCAGGAGCCGCATGATGCCTTCCACTCGCTTCAGGTTGATGAAGAAGTCGTCGTCGATGCAGTGGAAGGACTCGACGCCGTAGGTCTCCTTGAGCTGGAGGAGCTTGCTCACCGTGTTCTCGGGGGAGAGCGAGCGCCACTTCCGGTCGTGGAAATCGGCGTTGTAGCAGAAGGTGCAGAAGTGCGGACATCCCCGGGAGCTCTCGAACTCGACCACGTAGGGCTCGTGGAACCAGCGGTGGAGATAGCGAGAGAAGTCGATGAGCTGGTAGGGAATATCGGGGAGCTTGTTGAGGTCTACGAAGGGGCGCAGCACCCCGCCGCGAGCCTCTCCGTCGGGGCCCTTGACCCAGAGGCCGGGGATGGTTTCAAGATCGGTTCTCTTGGACTCGAGGGCATGGATCAGCGCGGGAAAGGTCTCTTCGCCCTCCTGGACCACGGCGATGTCGCAGTGAGGATCCTCGACCGTGGCCTTGGGGAAGAGGCTGGGATGGACTCCTCCCCATACGATGGGCGTGTCACCACATTCCCGGACGACCTTGGCTGCCTCGATGCCGCCCATGATCTGGGATCCGGTCATGCTGGAGATACCGAAGCAGATGGGCTTCTTGGCCAGCGCATCGACCACGGATCGCTTCCAGTCGGAGTCCGTCCGCTGGTCGATGATGGTGATGTCGTAGCCTTCCTGAACCAGCTTGGCGCTGATGTTCAGGAGAGGGAGAGGCATCCAGGGGCGGAGAACCTTGTGGTAGATCCCCGTCCGGGGCATAAATAGAACGATGTCGGCCATGCGGTTCATCCCCGGCCACCAGGTAGGTCGATACAGAAAAGATTCTAGCCGGCCCCCGCTCGAGACGCAAGAAAGATCGGGGGAAGAGGTTGCAGGCCCTGGCCAGGGCCTGCAGGAAGGCCAGGAGAGGCATGCGGGAACGCGATGAAACCTTGATCGACCGCACCCGAGCCGGTGAAAAGGGGGCCTATTTCGAGCTCGTCAAGCGACATCACGGACCGGTCCTCATGCTCTCCTATGCCCTCACCGGGGACGCGGACGAGGCACGAGATCTCTGCCAGGAGGCCTTTCTGAGGGCCTACCGCTCTCTCCGTCACCTGGCCTCCGGAACCTTCGGGGACTGGATGGTGGCCCAGGTGCGAAGGCTGCACGAGGAGTGGCGCAAGCGTAAACAGATGACCTTCGAGCGGCTCGAGGGAGACCAGAAGAGAGCCGGAACGGTCGATGCCAGGACTGCTCGGGCTTACCGCCTCCTGGCCACCCACTTCTGCGGCCTCGACGAGGAGGGGCGGCAGGTGACCTTCGCCTGGCATCGCGCCAAGGGAGACCTGGAAGCCGTCGCCCGGGAGATCGGCGAAACGCCCGGAGCGGTGCAGGCCCAGGTGGCTCGCGCCCACAAGCTGATGCGCGAGCGTCTCGAGAAGGAGCTGGACCTCTCGGAGTTCGATCGATGAGATGTGAAGCGGCTCGCATGCTCCTGGATCGCTACCTCGAGGGACAGCTCATCGGGGTTCAGAACCAGCAGATCGAGGACCATCTCCAGTCCTGCCCTGCGTGTGGAAGGATGCTCAAGGCCTCCCGGGGTTTCGTACGCCTCCTGTCCGATTGCATGGACCTGCTGAGTCCGAACGAGGCCTTCCTGGAGAGCATTTACTTCAACGTGAGCGAGGCCGGCTCCACCCGGCGCGGCACGCATACCTCCGAGCCGGTCCTGCGCGAGGCCAGGGGGTTTGGGACGCGTCGCCTCCGATGGATTCTGGTGGGGATTGCCGCCCTGGTCGTCGGAGCCGCCTACCTGCTCCTGAAGGCAGACCGTATCCCGGTTGGAACGATCCGGGACCCTCGTGGCGACGTGATGGCCCGGTTCGCCAGCGGCGGGGGTTGGGTCCCGGTCACGGATGGCACCCCCCTTGTTCGAGGGGATCGCGTGAGCCTTTCGGGGCGAGGTCGCGTTACCCTCGCCTTGCCGGATCGATCCGAGGTCGTGCTGACGGGAGCCGAGGCGGGCGCCGAGGCCGAGCTCGTCTCCGAGCCGGACGGGTCGACGGGACTTCGCCTTTCGCGCGGAGGAGCCTCCTGCGTTCTGGGACCGGGGCCTGCTCCCTTCCTTCTCGATACGGCTGTGGCCACGATCCGGGTTGCCCGGGAGGACGACGCGGGGGGCCGTTTCCGGGCGACTCTCGAGGGTGGAGAGGCGCCCGCCGAGCTCCTGGTCGAGGTGGAGAAAGGCGATCTGCGGGTGAGCAACGACCGGGGATCGGTCATGGTCAGTGCCGGGAAGGCGAGCCGAACGCGCCGCGGAGCGTCTCCCGGTGCCGCCACCGACCCTCGTCTTCTGCGTGATGACGGGCGATCTCGGGAGCCCTCGTCCCCGGCTCCTCGCAAGGAGGTGCGGCGAGATCCGCCCGCGGTTCCGGTCCCGACTCCAGCCGTTCCCCGTCCGGCCCAGAGCCTCGACGAGCTCCTTGGTGACCTCGACCGGGTCTCCGCTCCCGAGGAGCTGGTCCGTCTGGTGGCAGCTCTGGGACCACGATTGGCCGGGGCTGAACCGGAGAGTGGCGATCGGGCGCGCGAAGCTCTCGTCTCGCTTCTCCGCTCCTCGCCCGAGGATGCGGTCAGGGAGGCCTGCGTCGAGGTTCTCGGGGCCCTGGCCCAGAAGGGTGACGGGGATGCTTTCGAGGCCCTCCTCGATTTGCGACTCGATCCGTCTCCGAAGGTACGAGCGCGCATCCTGCGGGCCCTCGTCTCTTGCCGGGGGCGGGAGGAGCTCTCGGGGGTCGTGGCCGGGTTCCTCCGAGACGATCCCGAGGAGGAGATTCGTCGCCTCGCCCTCCAGCTCGCGAGCCAGGTGAGCGGCCCCGAGATGGAGGAGGCCATGCTTGAAGTGGCGCGTGACGGGATCCGTCCCGTGGAGCTCAGGGCCCAGGCCATCTCGTCCCTCGCCACCTACCGAAGGAAGGTGGTGGTCGAGTCGCTGATGGAGCTCGCACGGGACTACGAGCCAAAGGTGGCCGTGGCCGCGATCGGTGCCCTCCGCCTCCTGTCGGGACGCCCCTTCGTGTACGAGGTGGGGTCCCAGGCAGATGAGAAGGAAGCGACTCTGGAGGCCATCCAGGCCTGGTGGGATGAGGCAAACGCCACCTTCGAGGAGGAGCCGGAGGCGCCGGGAGGGTCGGAGGACGGGGGGCCTTGACCGGCGTCTCGTCCGGTTGACAGCTCGCGTATCCCCTGCAAGAATCGGGATCTGCGAGTACGTCCCACGGTTGGGCCCGATCCGCTCCGGGTAGGGGCGGGAGAAGATCTCGGCGCACCTTTATGTCGGAAACTTCCCGTTCGGCACCAGAGACCGAGCGGCGATTTCGGATCGAGATGCCCAGTGATCTCGCGTTCGTGAAATCGACGCGGCGGTTCATCCTGTCGGTGCTCCGGCTGGCGGGAATCCCCGACGAGCAGCGGGACGAGCTCGCGCTCGTTTTCACCGAGATGGCCAACAACTCCATCGAGCACGGGTGCTGCCCCACGGACTCGGAGGCGTCGATCGGCATTTCCGTGGAGCTCACCGTCGGTGTGGAGGACGTCGAGATCCTGGTCCGCGATCCCGGAGGCGGAGCCTCGAATGCCAGGGATCTCTCCCGGGCGCTCGAGGATGCAGAGGTCGCACCGCCGGTGGGAAATGAGCGGGGAATGGGGCTTTACCTGGTCCGCTGCATCATGGACGAGGTCGAGGTCCGGGACGAAGGGAATCAGGGCACGGTGATGAGAGCCCTCAAGCGCTGGAGCGCCGCTCGATGAGCTTTTTTTTCGGCAAGAAGAAAACCGCGACGCCGGCCGCACCGGTCGAGGCCGAACAGGGCTTCCTGACCGGGGACGCCGACAGCGACGCGCGCAACGTCAAGATCCTGCTCGACACCATCGCCCAGGTCAACGTCGGCGTCGATCTGGAGGAGCTTCTGGAGAGCGTGGTCGACAAGACGGTCGGTTTCACCCGAACCGAGCGGGGGATCCTGCTCCTGGCCGACGAGAACGGGGAGCTGCAGGTGCGCGTGGCGCGAGATGCGGCAAAGAGGAGCCTGCCCCCGACCATCCAGTTCAGCCGCACGATTCCGGCCAAGGCTTACTCCACCAAGAAGGAGCTCCGGGCCGTGGTCACCACGGACGAGGAGGCCCGTCAGCTGGGCGTCTCCGTGCTCGAGCTCAAGCTCCGCTCCGTCATGTGCGCGCCTCTCACCGTGGAGGGGGGCTGCATCGGAGCCATCTACGTGGACAGCAAGGCCAAGTCCCGGGAGTTCTCGGCTTCCGATCTGTCCCTGTTCTGCGCCCTCGCCCAGCAGCTGGCGGTGGCGATCCAGCGGGCCAACCTCATCCGGAACGAGATGGAGAGGCAGCGGATGCAGCGGGATCTGGAGCAGGCCCGCAGCATCCAGAGCTACTTCTATCCGGAGAAGATTCCCCGCCCACAGGGGTTCGACATCGCGGCGGCCAATCGCAGCGCCGACGAGACGACCGGCGACTACTACGATTTCCTCTCCCGGGAAGACGGACCGACCTTCGGGATCGCGGTGGGAGACGTTTCCGGGCACGGCGTGGGAGCCGCCCTCATCCTGTCCAAGGCTCAGGCCCTGCTCCAGACTTACTTCGACCTTCTCGGCGACCTCGATCTCGTCCTCGCCACACTGAACAAGAAGCTGTCGCAGAACATCGAGGACGGGAAATTCCTGACCCTGTTTCTCGGCGAGCTCGATCCCGTCAAGAAGACCATCAGCTATAACAATGCCGGTCACTGTCCTCCCTTGCTCCTCAGGGGGGCAACCCGGAGCATCGAGACCCTGGACCGGACCGGAATCGCCATCGGGCTCCTGCCCGATTCAACCTACAGCAAGAGGGCGTCGATCGCTCTCGAGCCGGGGGACACCATCCTGCTCTATACGGACGGGATCACCGAGGCCATGGATACGGAGAGCAGACCCTTCGGAGAGGAGTCCCTCCGCAAGGTTCTCCTCGAGACCTCGGGCGCCGCGGCCCAGGAGGTGGTGGACGAGGTCATGCGACGGGTTCAAGAGCACGAGATGGAGGCCGCCACCTCCCTGGACGACAAGACAGTGATCGCCATCAAGGCAACGCACTAGAGGTGCCCGGCCATCCGGGAAAGGAGAGACGGTGAACATCGAACAAACCATCCTCGAAGACGTGGGAATCCTCGCCTTGAAGGGCGACTTCGACTCCTTTGTGACCGACAAGTTTATGGGAGAGGTCGAGGGGTTGCTCGAGCTGGGGATCAACAAGGTGGTTCTCAACCTTCGTTTCCTCCGCTTTATCAACTCGACCGCCCTCGGCTGCCTGGTCAAGGCCAAGAAGACGGTACAGGCCCGGGGAGGGGACCTCGTGGTGGCGCGACCGGCAGCGTTCGTCAGGTCAACCATGGACAACCTGGGACTCAGCGACGTGATCCAGATCTTCGACGAGGAGGATGGGGCCCTGAACCACTTCCAGTGCGAGAAGAAGGAGAGTGGGATCAGCGTCGATGGCGACAACGTCCTCATGTTCACGCTCGAGGACCCGGCGAAGGCGGAGGTTCTCGGCAAGGGGTATGCAGTGGCCCGTCTCACGAACATCGTCGAGAACGGCCTCACCTTCGTGTGGGATGGCGGAGGACGGGGGGATGGCCCCAAGGAGATCCCCATCGGTCTCTTCCCCGAGGGGGCGGTGGTCCAGGTGAAGTTCCGCCTGCCCTACTATCGCAAGTCCTACTACTTCGAAGTGACTTGCACCACCGACAAGGGAAAGGTGACGGGCCAGGGCGAGATCATGGTCAACTGCCACTTCCGGGACATCAAGGATGAGGACAAGGCCTCCATCGTGGAGTTCGTGTCCGAGATGCGCTTCCTGAAGAAGGAGATCGAGGCGGTGACTCCCCAGAAGGGGAAGAAGAGCTAGGAGTCTGCGCCTCGGATCGCCTGGCGCCTGCCCGGAGCGTGGCGCAGACTCCCGGGCCGGGCGGTTCACCGTCGGGTTGACGGGCGAGCCCCTGCGGAGTAGACTCCCGCTCCTTCCCGTCAGGGCGCCCATAGCTCAACTGGATAGAGTAACGGCCTACGAAGCCGGAGGTTGGAGGTTCAAGTCCTCCTGGGCGCACCATCATGCTTGGCTCCGCAGCAATACTGGCTCCGCAGCTGACGCTGCTTCGCGCCGTTCCTGGGATTGCAGCGCGCCGGGGGCGCACTGCCCTTGTTAGCCGGGGGATTGGTCCGTGTGGGTGGGAGGGGTTCCGAAGTTTGGCTTCGCAGCATGCTTGGCTCCGCAGCTGACGCTGCTTCGCGCCGTTCCTGGGATTGCAGCGCGCCGGGGGCGCCCTGCCCTTGTTAGCCGGGCCGGGTTGCGAAGTTGGCGGTTTGGCAGCTGACGCTGCTTCGATGCATATACTGGCTCCGCAGCTGACGCTGCTTCGCGCCGTTCCAAGGATTGCAGTGCGCCGGGGGCGCCCTGCCCTTGTTAGCCGGGCCGGGGTTGCGACGCTGGCGGTTTGGCAGCTGACGGTGCTTCGAAGTTAGGCTCCGCAGGCGACGCTGGCGGTTGATCGACCCCAGGGGCTTCGCAGCTGCCGCGCGTTCCGCATCCCCTCCAGGAGCAGCCGTGTTTCTCGAGCCGCGCTCGCCCGACGATCTCGACCAGCACTTCATGCGCCTGGCCCTTTCCCTGGCACGCAAGGCCATGGAGGAGGACGAGGTCCCGGTGGGGGCAGTCGTGGTCAAGGGGGAGCGCATCCTGGGAAGGGCTCACAACCAGCGCGAGCTCCTGCGAGATCCCACCGCCCACGCCGAGATGCTCGCCCTGACCCAGGCCGCCGCGGCGCTGGAAGCCTGGCGGCTCCCGGAGACGACTCTCTACGTGACCCTCGAGCCGTGCTCCATGTGCGCCGGAGCTCTGGTCCTGGCCCGTGTCGAGCGCCTGGTCTTCGGGGCCTTCGATCCCAAGGCGGGGGCCTGTGGGAGCATCTATGACATCGTCCGGGACGAGCGCCTGAACCACCGGCTCCAGGTGACCGGCGGGGTTCTCGAGGACGAGTGCGGTGACTTGCTCCGGCGGTTCTTCGGCAAGAAGCGCTGAGGTCGGCCCGGTCGCGAGCCCGGCTCTTCCCTTGGCTCCCGAGGAATGGTACCTCGAACGGCGGAGAGGTGCCGGAGTGGCCGATCGGGCCGGTTTCGAAAACCGGTGAGCTCTAACGGGCTCCGAGGGTTCGAATCCCTCCCTCTCCGCTCTGGCCAAACCTCCGGCGGCGATCCGCTGAGCATCCGCCGGGCCCTCCCACCGGGCATTCCTGCCATCCACCTGGGTTTCTCGCGAAGGGCCCTTCCATGCCGACTCCGTGCGCTCAGGGGCTCCCCTGGCCGCGTTCGTTGACGGTCGTCCGGGGGGAATGTAGGGTTGCTCCCCGTGAGCCCGCCCCGGCCCCGGCCTCCCCTTCTCCTCATGGGTGGAGCCGATGCCGTCGTCCGGGGTCATGGATTCGCCAAGGAGAGGTGCCGGAGTGGCCGATCGGGCACGCTTGGAAAGCGTGTGTACGGGAAACTGTACCGAGGGTTCGAATCCCTCCCTCTCCGCCAGTCCTTCGAGTGGCGGGTCCGGGATCGATACGAAGAGTCAAGACCAGGACCGGGGCCGTCCTGCATGGTCGTGCAAGCCGGGGAGGTAGCGGTGCCCTGTACCCGCAATCCGCTCTAGCGGGGGTGACGCCTTCTCCGAGGTCCTTTTCCTCGCGGCCACCGGTGGCGTAGGCGGCGTTGATTGCCATGTCCTATGCAATAGGGTGATGTGAAACTGGTCAGGCCCTGACGGGAGCAGCCATAAGCATTCGTCCCTATGTGCCGTAGGGTCGCGTGGCATGAGCTGGCCGCGTTCATCGGACCGTGAGGAGAGGATCGAAGAGGGGGCGCACGGCCATGTCGGCCGGCTCCGGCTCCCGTCGCAGGCCCCGAAGAGGGATGCCATGGCGGACCGGACCTACCAGGTCCTCGCGCGCAAGTACCGGCCTCGCACCTTTGGCGAGGTGCTGGGGCAAGAGAGCGCGGCGCGCACGCTCGAGAACGCCATCCGCTCGGAGAGGGTGGCCCACGCCTACATCTTTGCCGGGCCTCGGGGGGTGGGGAAGACCTCCATGGCTCGCATCCTCGCCAAGGCGCTCAATTGCGAGACGGGACCCACCACCACGCCGTGTGACGAGTGCCAGATCTGCCTGGCGGCGGCCCGGGGCGAGGACATCGACATCATCGAGATCGATGCCGCCTCCAACCGAGGTGTGGAGGAGGCCCGCACCATTCGCGACAACGTCAAGTACGCGCCGTCGCGAGCGCGCTTCAAGATCTACATCATCGACGAGGCGCACATGCTCACCAACGAGGCCTTCAACGCCCTGCTGAAGACCCTCGAGGAGCCTCCGCCTCACGTGAAGTTCTTCCTCGCCACCACCGATCCCGGCAAGTTGCCCGAGACCATCCGCTCCCGGTGCCAGAGGTTCGATTTCCGGCGCGTTCCCGGAGACAGCATCGCCGAGCGTCTGCGGCAGGTTTCGGCCGCCGAAGGCTGCCAGGTGGAGGATGGCGCCCTGGCTCTCATCGTGCGGGCCTCCGCTGGCAGCATGCGGGATTCCCAATCGCTCCTCGATCAGCTCATCGTCTATGCCGGGAGCGACGTCACCGTGCAGCATGCCCGGGACCTCCTGGGTTTGCTTCCCGTCGATGCGGTGGCGGAGATCCTGGTCACCCTGGGATCGGGTGATTCGGTCACGGCCCTGGAACGACTGGACGCTCTCCTCGAAGAGGGTGCCGAGGCCACCGAGATCACCGATCAGCTTCTCGATGTCCTGCGTGCCGCCATGCTCGTGCACGTGTGTGGACCCGAGCATCCTCTCCTGCGCGACTACGCCGGGGAGCGGGAAGCGATCGAGAGGTGTGCGGGAATCCTCGGTCTCCCGGCGGTGCTCACGGCACTGCAGGTCCTGGCCGAGACCCGGCGGCGCTCGGCTCACGTGGCCGAGGGACGCCTTCTGCTCGAGATGGCTCTGGTCCGACTCGCCCGCCACGGTGGAGTCCGCGACCTCGACGCCATCGTGGCCGAGCTCCGCTCGCTGCGCAGCGAGGGCGGGGGGGGCGGTGGAGGTCACGCTCCCTCCGGGGGAGGTTGGAGGGGGCCTGTGCCGTCGCCTCGCCGCTCGGTGGGTCCCGACGCGCCCGGCTCGTCGGGGCCGAGGAGCCCGCGGTCTGGCCCGCACCCCGGCTCCGATCCGGGGTCCGATCCCGGGTCGGCGAGGGGAGCGGTGGCCGAGCCGCCCCCGGTCGGGACCACCGAGCCGTTGCGGCCCGGCGAGCCTGTCGAGGCGGCCGAGCTCTGGAGCCGGCTCATCGAGGAGATCAACCGGGAGAGCCTGACCCTGGGGAGCTTTCTCTCCTCGGGCCAGCTCCTGGCCTACGAGGACGGGCGGCTGCAGATCGGGTTCGGTACGCGCCAGGGTTTCGCCCTTCGCTATCTCGAGTCAAACCAGGGCAAGCCCCTGATCGAGGCTGCGGCAGGGCGCCTGCTCTCGAGGGCGGTGCGGGTCGAGCTCCGGTCCGTGTCCGGTGAGGGGGGCGAGGATCCCGCCTCTGACGACGAGAAGAGCGCCACCGACCGCGATCCGGTGGCGAAGGCGATTCTCGAATCCTTCCAGGGAAGGGTCATCAAGTACGAGAGGTGAACCATGGCGAAGGGACCGGGTGGATTCGGTGACATGGGCGGGATCCTGCGGCAGGCCCAGAAGATGCAGCGGGACATGGAGCGAATCAAGGCCGAGATGGGGCAGCGGATCGTCGAGGGAACCGCCGGAGGCGAGATGGTCCGGGTGCACGTCAACGGCAACAGCGAGATCGTGGCGGTCAAGATCGATCCCCAGGTCGTGGATCCCGACGATCCGGAAATGCTCGAGGATCTGGTCGCGGCCGCCGCCAACGCCGGCATCAAGAAGGCCAAGGAGATGATGGAGAAGGAGATGGGGAAGGTCACGGGCGGGCTCGGAATGCCCGGCTTCCCCGGCCTCTGAGATCGACCCGCCCGGGGGGCGATCCCGTCCCCCATGCCTAAAGGTGGTCCAGCCGTCGTCGTCGCCACAATCCGGTCTCAAGTTCCAGGGTGCTTACGCAAGATAATAGCTGGAGCAACGTACGGGAGAGGCGTACCGGGCGATGCTCTGGCGCAAGGGGGGATCCATGGAGATCTTTGCCGAGTCGCTGGAGCGTCTTCGGGAGGAGTTCGCCAGGCTTCCGGGCATCGGGCGCAAGACAGCGGAGCGGCTGGCCTTCCATGTGCTCATGGCCTCGCGTGACGAGGCGATGGGGCTGGCGCTGGCCATCCGCGACGTCAAGGCCCGGATCCGTCACTGCTCCGTCTGCTTCAACCTGACCGAGGACGATCCCTGCCGGATCTGCTCGGACACGAGACGGAGGCGGGACCGGATCTGTGTCGTCGAGCGTCCACGTGACCTCATCGCGCTGGAAAGGGCGGCGGGGTTCGATGGCCTGTACCACGTCCTGGGAGGACGGGTATCCCCTCTCGAGGGGATCGGGCCGGAGAGCCTCACTCTCGAACAGCTCGTGGGGCGCGTTCGTAACGGAGAGGTCCGCGAGGTCATCCTTGCCACCAATCCCGATGTCGAGGGGGACGCCACGTCGTTGCTCGTTGCCGAGGCGCTGGCCGGACACCCGGTCTCGGTGACGAGGATCGCCCGCGGCATCCCGAGCGGGGCGAGCATCGAGTACGTGTCCGACGCGATACTTCGAGAAGCCCTGGCCGGGCGACACGGTATGGACGCTCGAGATCCCCCTTGAGGGGAGGAGGAACGGCTCATGAAGATGGAGGCGTCCCTGCACCACAGGATGGAGCAGCAGCTTCGGCTCGCTCCCCAGATCATCCAATCGATCGAGATCCTCCAGCTTCAAGCCCTCGATCTCCAGGATCTGGTCAAGCAAGAGCTCATGGAGAACGAGGTCCTCGAGGAGAGCAATGACCTCTCCGTGGACTGGGAGAGCGCCGAGCTCCGCAAGGCGACGGGCGAGGACACGGTGGAGAGGCCCGACCACTCCCTCGAGAACATGGAGAGCGTCGAGGACTGGAACGAGTACTTCATTGGCGAGAAGACGCGGCGTTTTCTCGAGCCGGGAGAGAGAGACCGCAAGCTCGACGCCCTGCAGAACACCGCAGCGCGGCCCCAGAGCCTCCAGGATCATCTCTTCGAGCAGATCTGCATGCTGGACGTCGATCTGCGCCTCAAGCAGATCGGCGAGCACATCATCTACAACATCGACGACAGTGGATACCTCCGCTACGGCCTCGAGGATATCGTGAGCTCGGCCCCCGAGAAGATCGGCGTCGACGAGGCGCGTGAGGCGCTCTGTCTGGTGCGTGGTCTCGATCCGCGGGGAGTGGCGGGCCGCGACGCGAAGGAGTGCCTCATCCTCCAGCTCGATCCCTCGGACGATGGTTTCGCGCTCAAGAAGAGGATCCTGGACGACTTTCTGGACGACCTGGTCAAGAATCGGCTTCCCAAGATCGCCCGGGAGACCGGGGAGACCATGGAGAAGCTCAAGAGCATCCTGGAGGAGCTCTCACTTCTGGATCCAGCCCCCGGGTCGTCCTACGGGAGAGAGAAGCCCCAGTACATCCATCCCGATGTCATCGTGGAGTGGACAGACGGGCGTTATGCCGCGCGCCTCGAGAACACCTACCTACCGGAGTTGCGGGTGAGCCCTCGCTACCTCCGCATCTTCGAGACCCGGGACTGCGATCCGCAGATCAAGGAGTACCTGAGGAAGAAGATCGAATCCGCCAAGTGGCTGATCGAGTCGGTCGAGCAGCGGCAGAACACCCTTCTCCGGGTGAGCCAGGAGATCGTCGAGCACCAGAAGGAGTTCCTGGACCGAGGAATGGGGTACTTGATGCCGCTGAAGATGCAGAAGATCGCGGATAACGTGGGAATTCACGTCTCCACGGTGAGCCGGGCCATCTCGGGAAAGTACATGCAGACCCACCGCGGCATCTTCCCCCTGAAGTTCTTCTTCACCGGCGCCACCGGCACCAAGGGGGCCGGGCTCAACAGCCGGGCCAGCGTCAAGCGGCTGGTCAAGGACATGATCGACAGGGAGGACCGCCGCTGCCCGCTCTCGGACGACGACATCGCGCTCCGCCTCAAGAACATGGGCCTCCCCATCGCTCGCCGCACCGTGACCAAGTACCGGAAGGCACTGGCGCTGCCATCGTCGCGGCAGCGGAAGGAGTTCTAGCCCGGACGGCCGGATGGTAGAAGATGCGGTCGGCCGGCCTCCGTCGGGCCGGAGGCATCCTCCATCCGGAGAGAAGGTCCATGTCCTCTTCCCGTCCCCCGATCGGGCCTGCCCCTCCTCGCTGGCTCAAGATCGTGGTCGAATACGACGGCACGGCGTATTCCGGCTGGCAGAGGCAGCCGGCCCAGGACACGGTGCAGGGAGCCATCGAGGACGCTCTGAAGGCCATCCTCCGGGAGCGGGTCCCCGTGAACGGATCCGGGCGCACGGATTCCGGGGTCCACGCCCTCGGGCAGGTCGCCAGCTGCCGGGTCGTCACCCGGATCCCGTCGGAAAAGCTGGTGGCGGCCCTCAACGGGTATCTTCCCCGGGACATCACCGTTCTCGACGTCCAGGAGGCGCCCGAGGGGTTCCATGCCCGCCGGGATGCCCTGTCCAAGCTGTACCGCTACCGGGTCCTCTGTCGGCCGACGCGTCCGGCTCTGGAGCGCTACCGGTGCCATCACGAGAGCCGACCCCTCGACCTCGGGGCCATGCGCACGGCGGGGGAGCTTCTCGTGGGAGCGCATGACTTCCGGGCTTTTGCGTGCAAGGTGCCGGCCGGGAAGAGCTGCGTTCGCACCGTCAAGTGCGTTGACATCCGGAAGGAAGGCGACTATATTCTCTTCGACGTCGAGGCAGACGGTTTTTTGCAACATATGGTGAGAACAATCGTTGGGACGCTTCTCGAGGTCGGCCTCGGGCGGAGGGATCCGGATTCGGTCCGGGAGTTGCTTCGGTCGGGTCTGCGCTCGAAGGCGGGACCGACGGCACCCGCACGAGGACTCTATCTGGTACGGGTCGATTACTCGCCCTATCCCCGCGATGGTTCCGGCGACCGTCATCAAGGGTGATTCCCGGCCTCCCGGCAGGATCGGGATCTGTGCACGGAAGGAGGCGTGGTGATCGCCATCGTCTCCGACGTCCACGCCAATCTCGAAGCCATCACCGAAGTGCTTGCCCACATCCGAACCTTGCCGGAGATTGAGGGCATCGTGGGGCTCGGCGACATGGTGGGGTACGGTCCCGATCCAGCAGAATGCCTGGATGTCGCGCGGCAATTCAGGTTCAACCTCATGGGCAACCACGAGGAGGCAGTCCTGAAGTCTTCCTACGGCTTCAACCCGATCGCGAGAATGGCCATCGAGTGGACCCGCGAGCAGCTCCGACCTCGATGGCGCAGCTCCCGCGAGATCAGGCAGCGATGGGACTTCATGAAGGGGTTCGAGCGCACGGTCCAGCAGGGCAACGTCTTCTTCGTCCACGGGTCCCCGCGAGATCCCACGATGGAGTACATCCTGCGGGCCGACGTCGACGACTGCTTCGGCGACGTTCCCGTCAAGATCAAAGAAATCTTCGAGTTCATCTCCGGGCCTTGTTTCGTGGGGCACACCCACTACCCGGGGATCATCACCGAGAGCTACGAATTCCTGTCCCCTCCCGAGCTTCCGGGAGGAACCTATCGGCTCAAGGCCGGCGAGAAGGCCATCATCAACGTCGGATCGGTGGGGCAGCCCAGGGACGGAAACCCGCACTCCTGTTACGTGACCTTTGACGGGGACGTGGTGACCTATCATCGGGTCCCTTACGACCTGGAGATCACGGTTCGCAAGATCCAGGGCATTGCCGAGCTACCCGATCGCAACGGAACCCGCCTGCGGTATGGCTACTGAGGGGGATGAACCGAGGACCTCTGGATTCATCGAAATGCACGGTGTCGTTGAAAAGGATTGGGGGCGGAGATACGCTCCTGAGGCCGGTGCCTCGCCCCGTGGAGGCGCAGACACCACAAGGAGTTGGGATTTGAACATCGAGATCACCGGCCGTCACTTTCACGTTTCGGACGCGCTCAAGGACTACGCCAGCCAGAAGGCCTCCAAGCTCACCCGGTACTATGGAGGCATCCAGAGAATTCAGGTGCTCATGAGCTCGGACGGGAACGATCAGCTCGTGGAGCTGATCGTGGCCGTCAACAAGGGACAGACCATCATCGCCAACGAGAAGCACGAGTCGATGTATGCTGCGGTCGATCTGGCGGCCGACAAGGCGCACCGACAGCTCAAGAAATTCAAGGACAAGATCCAGGACCATCGTCCCCGCAAAGTGGACGCCGCCTCCTCGGCCATGGACCACGACGATGTTGCCGACGAGGACCTCCCCTTGGATGTGGATGAAGTCTGACGTGAGGTCTGGTTAACGCTTCGGATCGGGATCCCGTGGCGCCTGACCTGACGGACAACAACCCCGACACGGGCGAATGAAGCGTCGGGGAATCGCAGGTCGGGCCTGCCCCGGGCCCCAGGGTAGGATCATCGATGCAGGCGAAGTTCGGAAGTTTTGCGAAGCTCTTCACCGAGAGCAGTATCGTGCTCGGTCATCAGGCATCGAGCAAGGAGGAGGCACTTTCGAGCTTTCTGGACGAGCTCGTGGTCAAGGGCGTGCTCCAGAGGGAGCACTTGAAGGAGATCTCGAGTGCTCTCGGCAAGCGTGAGTCCCTGGGATCGACGGGCATCGGCAATGGCGTGGCGGTGCCGCACGCCAAGCTGAAGACCCTCGACCGGGCGGTGGTCGCTCTGGCGTGTCTGCCCGACGGCGTTGACTACGCGGCCATCGATGGAGAGCCGGTGCACATCCTTTTCCTGCTCCTCTCGCCCACGAAAGAGGGTTCGACTCATGTCGGGCTCCTCAAGTGGATCGCCACCCTGGCTCGCAGCGCTGATTTCCGACGATTCCTCCTCCGGTCGCAGACCCCGAGGGACGTCCTGGCGCTGATCGAGGAGATGTCCCAGGAAATCGCCTGATGGGGCGAAACCGCCTCAAGGGGCGGGGGGCGGAGGTCCCATGACCGAGGTGTCCCGCAAGGTGGCGCTCTGCAACAGACACGGGCTGCATGCCAGGCCCTCCACGGAGTTCGTCCGGCAGGCCAATGGATTCCGGAGCATCGTCGAGGTCGAGGTACGGGGCCAGAAGGTCAACGGCAAGAGCGTGATCGAGATGATGACGCTGGGAGCCCCGGTCGGAACCGAGCTCTTGATCACGACGCGGGGGGAGGATGCCGAGGCGGCGCTGCAGGCCCTGGTGAACCTGGTACTGGCCCGATTCGGGGAAAAGGAGTAGATCGGAGAGGTGGAGATCCGGAAGGCCATACCTGCTTCCCCCGGGATCGTAATCGGTCGGGCCCTGGTGCTCGACGGCACGCGAGACCGGGTCCTGCGCAAGTACGTCGCCCCCGAGTTCGTGGAGAGCGAGCTCGCCCGGCTCGATCGTGCCCTTGGCGAGGCGCGCACCGAGATTGCGAGCCTGGCCGAGCAGCAGGGAGGGGTGAGCGACGTCCAGCGCATTCTCCACACCCATCTCGCCCTGCTCCAGGACGATGAGATTCGATCCGGCTTCGTGAGCGGCGTCCAGGACCACGGATTCACTCCGGAGTACGCGGTGTCGCGGGTGATGGGCCGCTACATCAAGGCTTTCGAGGGCATGGAAGACGACCTCCTTTCCACCCGCCAGTCCGATCTCCATGACATCGAGAAGTGTGTCCTCCGCCATCTGGGAGCCATGGAGGACAAGGGCGTCCTCGGGGACGTCGAGGAGCCGGTGGTGATCGTGGCGCATGACCTCACTCCGGCCCAGACCGTGACGCTGGACCCGGCCATGGTGAGTGGCTTCGTGACCGAGGTGGGAGGGCCCACGTCCCACACCGCCATCGTGGCCCGGAGCATGGGAATCCCCGCCGTGGTGGGGTTGAGGGGGGCCCTTTCCCTGGTGTCTTCCGGGGAGATGGTGATCCTCGACGGGAGTGCAGGTGAGGTCCTTGTGCGTCCCGACGATGCCACGGCCCGGCGCTACCTGGAGAGAGCCGACCGGCTCGGGGCCGAGGATGAGAAGGATTCGCGCGAGGCCGAGCTTCCCGCCGTGTCCCGGGACGGGATTGCCTTCCAGGTCCTGGCCAACATCGAGTTCTCCTGGGAGCTCGATCGTCTCTCGCCCGAGCTCATCGAGGGCGTCGGCCTCTTCCGCACCGAGTTCCTCTATCTCCAGTCCGCTCGTGACGCTCTGCGCGAGGAGCATCATGTCGAGGCCTACACCCGGGCCGCCGATGTGCTCAATGGCGGTCACCTCACCATTCGCACCCTCGATCTGGGCTCCGACAAGTCACCCCCCGACCTGGGATTCGATCGCGAGCCCAATCCAGCTCTGGGCTGCCGAGCCCTTCGGTTCTGCTTCGAGCACGAGGAGCTCTTCCAGGTCCAGCTTCGGGCCATCCTCCGGGTCAGCGCCGGGCGTCAAGTCCGGGTGATGTTCCCCATGGTGACCTCCCTGGAGGAGGTCGAGAGGGCCAAGGGCTTGCTGGACCGTGCTCGATCCTCGCTGCGGGAGCAGGGCGTGCCCTTTGACGAGAGCATGCCGGTCGGCATCATGGTCGAGGTGCCTGCCGCCGCGCTCGTGGCCCGGGAGCTGGCCGAGCACGTCGATTTTTTCAGCATCGGCAGCAACGACCTGATCCAGTACACGCTTGCCGTCGATCGCGGCAACCAGCGGGTGGCGAGTCTCTACACCCCTGCTCACCCGGCCGTACTCCGGCTGGTGCGCATGGTGGTCGATGCCGCCGCCGAGGCGGGGATCGGGGTCTCCCTGTGCGGGGAGATGGCCGTGGATGCCGACCTTCCCATCCTGCTCGTGGGACTGGGCCTCCGGTCGTTCTCGGTGGCTCCGGGGGCCATCCCCAGGCTACGTCGGGTCCTGAGAACGGTCACCACCGGTCAGGCCCGGGAGCTTGCCGATGAGGCGCTCCGCCTCCCCAGCGCCTCCGCCGTCAACGACCTCCTCCGGCGCCATTCCGAAGGTGGCCCCGACAGGCCCTGACCCGGGCTTCCGGTCCCCCCTCGGGAAAAAGGCCTAAAGAACGGTCATTTCTCCGGACGAACCTAGGGCAACCGACCGCACTGGCCCGACGATGGAACACGCCGGTGCCTCCCTGTTTCGCTGGAGAGTGGCCCATGCTTCGCAAGTCCAAGAGCCTCATCGGTCTCGATATCGGTTCGCACAGCGTCAAGGCCGTGGAGATCGAAAATCGAGGCGGCCACTACGAGATCACCGGCTTCGGTCAGACCGGCGTCGTGGACGAGGAGACTCGTGGTCAGGCCGTGTCGAATCTCATCCGTCGGTGTGGCTTCCGCACCCGTCGGGCGGCCGTGGCCGTGTCAGGGAAAGCGGTGATCGTCCGCTACCTCTCCATGGTCCGGATGTCCGACGAGGAGCTGGAGAAGGCCATCGAGTTCGAAGCGGACAAGTACATTCCGTTCAACATCTCGGACGTGGTTCTGGACTGCATGAGGCTCGACGATGCCCCCTCGGGCCTCGAGCTGGATAGCCTCTCCGAGGACAAGATGCGCGTCCTCCTGGTGGCGGCCAAGAAGAGTCTCGTTCTCGATGTGGTGAACCAGGTCTCCACCGTGGGGCTCAGCCCCCAGATCGTGGATGTCAATGCCTTCGCCATCGGCAATGCCTTCGAGCTGACCTGCGATGCCAGTGGCGACCCGACACGGTCGGAGAAGGTGGTGGCACTGATCGACGTCGGGGCCAGGAAAACCAATCTCAACATCGTTCGCGGAAGCACGTCCTACTTCACCCGCGAGGTGTACCTGGGAGGAGAGGATTTCACGAGCACGCTGTCCAAGCGTCTGGGAATCCCCGTGGAAGAGGCCGAGAAGCTCAAGCGTACCCCGGGGGAGAGAGAGGGCGAGGTCGAGGAGGCCATGGTGCAGATCCTTGAAGACCTCGGCAACGAGATCCTGCTCTCCTTCGACTACTTCGAGAACCAGTTCGACAGCTCGGTGGAGGAGATCTACTTCTCGGGCGGAGGGTCGCGGCTTCCCTTCCTGGAGAGAGCCTTCGAGCGCATCTTCTCGCGACCGGTGCAGACCTGGGATCCCACCGAGGGTCTCACGATTTCTCCCGGAAATTTCGATGAGGAAGAGCTGAAGGAGAACGCCGTTCAGCTGGCCACCGCCATTGGCCTGGCGTCCCGGGTCAGGAAGTTCGAGTGAAGGGCGGGGAACGGATCGTTCACCTGGTCGAGGACCAACCATGATCACCATCAACTTGCTTCCCGAGGAGCTCAAGAGGCGTGAAGGCACTCCTCTGCGACGGCTCGCGCTCACCCTGGCAGGAGCTCTGCTCACCACCTCGGCGGTGAGTGTCTACGCCTACACGGAATTCGGCCTCATGCCGGGTATCCAGTCCGAGAGGGAGCAGGTGCAGAGCGTCCTCACCTCGTTGGCCAGCGCCGCGGGTCACTCCGATGGCCTGGCCCGGGAGAAGCAGGACTACGACCGTCGCATCGAGACCATCCAGAAGATCGGAAACTCTCGCGTCCTCTGGTCGAGGAAGCTGGACCAGTTCTTCGACATCGTGAACAACGATGCCGACCGGGACTCCCACTTCATCTGGCTCAAGACGGTTTCTGCGAAGCCGGGTCTGACCACGGGCAAGGAGCCGACCGGAGGAGCGCTGTCCATCTCCGGATACTCGGCGACGTCCAAGCTCCAGAGGCTCTCGCAGTTCCATGAAGACATCAAGAATCACGAATTCTTCGGGGACTTCTTCTTCATCGACAACCCCTCGGGAAAAGTCGTCGAGTGGGACGATGGTCGGAAGCCCGAGGCGGCGTGGGAGTTTTCATTCAATCTGAAGCTCAGCCCGCCCGGAGAAGACAAGGAGAAGGAAGCCCCGAAGGCCAGCGGAAACACCCGAGCAGAGAGCAAGGGGTGAGACGAATTCTGTCCGTTCCCTCAGCGAGGACGTCGAGATGCTGAACATGGAGTCGGGGAGCAAGCTGCAGCGCAGGCTGTTGATCGGCACGGCGGTCGTACTCGTGTCCGGTGTCTTTGCTTTCCTCACCTATCGAGACTATCGCCTCATCCAGACCATCAGGGATGAGATCCAGAGCACGGAGGGAGCGATCCATGCCGCGCGGGCCAAGATCTCCAAGATCCCCGCCCAGGAGCATGACGTCATCGTTCGCCGGGAAAATCTCAACGAGTACGTGCAGATCCTTCCCGATGACCGGGAGATCAACGACTTCGTGAGCAAGATCAATAGCTTTGCCGACCGCTCGGGAGTCGAGGTCTCCAAGCTCGATGATGTGGGTGCTCGCAACCGGGCGCCGGTCAAGGGCCCCAAGGACCCCTTCGAGAAGGTGGTCTACAAGATGGACCTGAGGGGGAGCACCGAGTCGATTCTCGCCTTCCTCAACTCCTTCGAGAGCTATGAGCGGTTCGTGAAGGTGTCGATGATCGATCTCCGGGCAGGAAAGGCTCATGCCGACACCCGGGGTGAGGCCATTCACGAGGCAAACCTCGAGCTCGAGACCTACGTCTACAACGCCGGTGGCGGCATCCAGCCCGTCCCCATCGAGGGTTACGAAGAGAAGAGGACCGCGCTGGCCGACGCCATCATGTCGTCGAGGGACGACATCGAGATCCTGAGGTACGAGCTGTCCACCTCCCCCCGGCGAGATCCCATGGCCGATCCTCGCGTCGCTGCCGATGCGGAGCTTGCCGCCAGCCTGGTGCCGGCGGAGGAGCAGGAGCGGACACTCTCCCGGCTGGCCGACGAGGTCAACGAGATCCTGGCCCAGATCGACCTCGAAACGAGCGATGTCTCGACCCTGGGTGTGGTGGAGAGGGCCGAGCTGAAGCGACAGATCAACGAACGCCTCACCCTCCTCCAGGAGGCGGTGGCCGGTCTGACGGAGAGGGACTATTTCTCGGGGACGGTGAAGACCCGGTTCGATACCGCTGTCGTGGGGCCGGTGGCTCGCCTTCTCAACGAGAGGAACATCGTCGGGGGCGCAGTACTGACCCTGGACGAGCTGGATCGAGTCCGCAACACCATGCGCGATCTGCTGGCCCGCGGCCAGCACTCGGATGTCCTGGCCACCTATGGGCAGGTCGAGAGCCGCTTCCACTTCGTGACCGGATCCGAGGAAGGAGTGGAGCTGATCAACGTCATCGATCAGATCCGCAACGAGGCCTCGGCGGTGATGGAGTTCACCGACCGCAACGTGAAGGTCAGCGGGGTCATCGTGCGACCGAACAACGGGTCGGTGGCCGTGGTGAACGGCAAGGTTCTGGGCGTAGGGGACACTCTGGACGGAGACATCCTGGTCACCAGCATCGATGTGGACCGGGTGGAATTCAACTTCAAGTCGGTGAGCATACGGCGATCGGTCGAGTAGGACCGTTCGGGCGGCCGGACTGAGCGGGCGAAGCAAGCCCGCAAGCAGAGGAGGATCCGATGGACTGGATGGTTTCAGCCCTGAAGACGTCGAGAGCGCTGCGACGCCGCGTTCTCGAGGTGGCGGCGGCTGCCTTGTGCTTGGGGTTGGTCTCTCCCGCAGTCTCGGGGCAGAGCAACGAGAACGAGGGCACGACCGGAGAGGGGACGGCGGAGACGGGAATCTTCGACCTGGCGAACCGGGCGCAGCGTCCCACCGGGTCGGCCGCCGACCTGAGCCTGGTCTCCCTGGATGTGGTCGATACGTCGCTCGCCGACGTCATCGAGTTCATCCGGGAGCGCAGCGGGACGAACATCGTGCTCGGTCCCGGGGTGGATGAGGTCATCACCCTGAAGCTCACCGATGTTCCGTGGAAGAAGGCGCTGGAGCTGGCCGCCGAGAAGGCGGGTTGCATCCTGCGCAACGACGGGGTCAACCTCATCAAGGTCGAGAGGCCCCCGCGCGTCACCTTCTACTTCGAAGACACCGACATCAAGAAGGTGATCGATGCCATTGGCAAGGTGAGCGGCGCCAATATCATCACGGCACCCCAGGTTCAGGGTGCGGTGAACATGCGGATCAATGACGTGCCCTGGCGCGAGGCTCTGGATTCCATCGTGAAGACACTGGGCTATGCGGTGGTGGAGGACCAGCAGGGTATCCTGAGAGTCGTGCCTCCCGCCATGCTCGAGGAGCAGCTGGAAAGCCGTGTCTTCGAGCTCCGCTACGTCCGCCCGCCCGCCTCCTACATGGCCACCATCGAGACCGACTACGCCAAGGACGAGACCTCCGGGTCGACGGGCGACGCGGCGGAGAAGTTCACGGTCCTGCGCGCCATCGAGAAGTCCCTCTCGCCGAAAGGCAAGCTCGACTACATCCAGGAGCGCAACGTCATCGTGGTGACGGACACGGTTCCTCGCCTCAAGGCGGTGGAGGAGATGATCCGGACCATCGACGTCGAGCCGGCTCAGATCTTCGTGGACGTCAAGTTCGTCATTACCCGCAACACGGACTTCTTCGACTTCGGTGTGGATATCGGTGACGACGGCTGGCAAGCCTCGACGTCTCTGGGGGCCATCCCCTCGCGTCTTCCCTTCAATCTGGGCAAGGGCGGGTTCGAGGACAACATCATCGCCTATGACGAGGAGATCGGTCCCTTCGGCTTCGATGCGGCAACGGTGCGCAACGGTGGGCAGGTCACCTTCGGTACCCTGGACTTCACGGGCGTGTCGGCGGTTCTCCGGATCCTCAAGAGGGACGTCTACTCGGAGATTCTCCAGTCGCCCAAGCTTCTGGCGCTGGACAACCATCCCGCCACCATCTTCGTGGGCGAGACCATCCGCTTCGCCCAGGTCGAGGCCGAGCAGGGGCAAGCCGGAGGCCTGCGGGTCGGCATCGAGGAGGCGGACAACTCCCCGGTCCAGACCGGATTCCAGCTCATGATCATTCCCCATATCATTCCGGGTTCCCGGAAGATCATGATGACGGTCATCCCCGAGGAGGAGTCCCTGTCCGGCGGCTCGACGGAAAAGCCCGGGTTCGACGTCTTCACCACCGGTGTCGGTGCCAACGAGGCCTCCATCGCGCTTCCGCGAGTGGCGTCCCGCACGGTGGTCACTCACATCATGCTGGAGAGCGGAAAGACGGCCGTCTTCGGTGGCCTGCTCTTCGACTCCGAGTCGGAGACCATCAACAAGATTCCGATTCTCGGCGACATCCCGATTCTCGGCTTCCTGTTCAAGAACCGCACTACGAGCAAGCAGAGAAACCATCTCATCATCTTCATCACCCCCACCATCATCGAGGATTCCGGGGGCACCCTCGACCTGCTCAGCGAGGACCTGAAGTCGGGCAAGAGAGAGCTCAAGTCGAGGTTCCCGCGGGTCTTCATGTCCAACAAGCAGGTGCATGAGATGGAGGAGAAGGAGAAGAAGCGTCGAGCCGAGGCCGAAGGCGGCATGTAGGCACCTCGCTTCGAGAGGGGGAGGAGCCGGCCGGAAGGCCGGCTCCGGCAAGGGCCCGGAGTCTCCGGTGGGGGGAGGCTCCGGGCGCTTGAAATCACGCCTGGCGTAGGTAGACTCCGCACGCCGACAAAGACGGGCAGGGCCGCCGGGTCCCGGTGAGGACCCCCGGGGCCCCAGCGCTCCCCGGAAGGAAGGGAAAGGGCCGGTGCCCCGGGTCTCGGGGTGCGCTCTGCCGGCTTCTCCGAGCCGCGACCCCACTCCACCACGATGGCCAGGAAGATCTTCATCAGCCACGCCGAGCCCGATCTCAGTCGGGTGGCGGTCCTCGAGGGGGGAAACCTCCGCGAGTTCTACTTCGAGCACGCGGGTCAGGCCAAGCACGCCAACAACATCTACCAGGGGCGGGTGGTCAACATCGAGCCCAGCATCGATGCTGCCTTCCTCGACCTCGGAGAGAGTCGCAACGGCTTCCTCCACGAGTCGGACGTGGTGGACGACTACGCGACCCTCTTCGATGAGGATCGCTACCGACTCGCCTCCGGAACGAACGGATCCCCCGGCGAGGATTCCACGCCCCGGGCCTCCCGGAGGAAGCGACGGTCCATCGCCAACCTGGTCACCCGGGGACAGAGCATCGTCGTGCAGGTGACCAAGGACGCCATCGGGACCAAGGGACCGACTCTCTCCACCAACATCAGCATTCCCGGGCGTTATCTCGTGCTCATGCCCAGCCTCCAGCGCTGGGGAGTCTCCCGCAAGATCGATGATGAGGCGGAGCGCAGGCGTCTCAAGGCTCTCATGGAGGAGCTGTCACCTCCTCCCGGCATGGGGTTCATCGTTCGTACCGCCGGTATCGACAAGACCAAGGCCGACATGGCCCGGGACCTCCGCTATCTCCTCCGGCTCTGGTCCGTCATCGTCAAGAGGATCCGCGAGAATCGGGGACCGAGCCTGATCTACCGCGAGAGCGACCTCGTGACGCGGATCCTGCGCGATACCTACGGGACGGACGTCGAGGAGATCGTGGTCGACACCGAGGATGCGGCCAGGACCTGTCGGGACTTCCTGGGCATGTTTGCTCCCCGGGCGCAGACCTCGGTGCGCTTTCACCAGGGGAGGAAGCCCGTTTTTTACCGGTATGGTGTCGAGCACCAGATCGAGCGCATGTTTGACCGGAAGATCGACCTCCCCAGCGGAGGGTCCATCGTCATCGATCAGACCGAGGCCCTGGTGGCCATCGACGTGAACTCGGGCAAGTACCGCCAGGAAGAGCATCTGGAGGAAACGGCCTTCCGGATCAACATGGAGGCCGTGGTGGAGATCGCCCGCCAGATCCGCCTGAGGGACCTCGGGGGGGTGATCATCAACGACCTGATCGACATGCGCCAGGATCGCCACCGCCGGGAGGTGGAACGGGCCTTCCGGGCCGCTCTCAAGGACGATCGGGCCCGGATCAAGATGGTCCGGATCTCGCCCCTGGGCATCATCGAGATGACCCGCCAGAGGGTGTGGCCCAACATGGACCGGACCTTCCAGCGGGCCTGTCCCCGGTGCGGAGGCAGTGGAGCGGTCAAGACCGAGGACTACGTGATGCAGCGCGTGCTCAGGCGGGTCCTCTGGTCGGTGGCCCAGCCGGCGACCACCGTGGTGGACGTCCGGGCCAGCGTCCGGCTGGCCGAGCGCCTGTCCAAGGCGCGGAAGAGCTTCCTGTCGGAGCTGGAGCGAGAGTCCGGCAAGTCCATCCGGATCCTTCCCGACTCCGCACTGGGAGATTCCGAAGCCGAAGTGACGGGACTCACCCAGGATGGGCGGAAGACGCCGGGCCCCCGGAGTGGGCGTTGACACCCGGTCCGGATTTGGTATTACACCCGGCTTTCCGCCCCGGACATCGTGGAAGGCCCATGATCCGGTTCCGGGGGGACGAGGGAGCCTCTCATGGTTGCAGTCATCCGGGATCGCGGCAAGCAGTACCGCGTGAGCGACGGACAGGTCGTCGACATCGACTACATCGCCACTGCCGTGCCGGGAGACACCTTGGAGTTCCCCGACGTGCTCTTTCTCGGCGAAGGTGAGGGGGCCAGGGTCGGGGCGCCCACGGTGGAGGGGGCCAGCGTGGCCGCCGAGGTCCTGGGACCGGTCAAGGCCAAGAAGGTGCTGGTCTACAAGTTCAAGAGACGCAAAGACTACCACCGGCTTCTGGGGCATCGCCAGCAGTACACCCGCGTGCGCATCCGCAAGATCTCGGGCTGATCGCCGGGTCGGAACGGGGCAGCTCGCATACCGGCGAACAGCAGCAGTCCGAACACCAGCAGGAGCAGGCGTCATGGCACACAAAAAGGGACAGGGGTCCTCGAGAAACGGTCGAGACAGTAACCCCCAGTTCCGGGGCATCAAGGCCTACGGGGGGCAGGTCGTGATTCCGGGTTCGATCATCGTGCGGCAGTGCGGAACTCTTTTCCACCCGGGACACAACGTGGGGATGGGCCGCGACTACACGATCTTTGCCCTCGTCGAGGGGCAGGTCCGGTTCGACACCCGGCGCCGGGTCTCTGTGATCCCCCAGAAAGCCTGATCCCCAAGAAAGCGTGATCCTCCCCCGGGTCCCTGGCCCGGGTGCCCCGAGCCGGATTCGCCGGGGCCTTCCCTCCCTCAGCTCCAACCCCTTGATGGCAATCACCGGGAGCCGATTCCGGCCCCTGCGGACCGCTCCCGAGCTTGGCAAACGATGTTCCGTGACGAGGCCGAGATCGTGGTCCTTGGCGGCCGGGGCGGGGATGGCTGTGCCAGCACCCGTCGCGAGAAGTTCGTGCCTCGGGGCGGTCCGAATGGCGGCGACGGTGGCCGTGGTGGCCACGTCATCCTGCGCGCCGACGACCGGGTCAGCAGCCTGTTCCATCTCGTCCGCAAGCGGACCTACCGGGCCGATCCCGGGCGTCCTGGCGAGGGGTCCGAGAAGACCGGGCGCAGTGCCGAGGATCTCATCGTGCCCGTTCCCGTGGGCACGGTCATCAAGGACGGCGTGACCGGAGCCCAGCTTCGCGATCTCGACACCCTGGGCTCGGAAATCTGCGTGTGTCGCGGGGGCTCGGGTGGCCGCGGCAACGCTTCCCTGGCCACGGCCACCAATCGTTGCCCGCGTCACGCCCACCCGGGAGGAGAGGGCGAAAGGCGGAGCCTCCGCCTCGAGCTCAAGCTCATTGCCGACGTGGGGATCGTCGGTCTGCCCAACGCCGGGAAATCCACGCTCCTCAGCCGGCTGTCGGCAGCCCGCCCCAAGGTGGGCTCCTATCCCTTCACGACCCTGGTTCCGCAGCTGGGGATCGTCGATCTCGGCGACTACCGTACGCTCGTGATTGCCGATCTTCCGGGCCTCATCGAGGGGGCCAGCCTGGGCGCCGGCCTCGGGGACCGGTTCCTGCGCCATGTCGAGCGCACCCGGGTCTTGCTCCATCTGGTGGATGTCTCACCCGACGCTGCTGTGGCCCCTGCCGTGGCCTACCATACCCTGAGGAAGGAGCTGGCTGCCTTTGCCGCCGGTCTGCCCGACAAGCCGGAGCTGGTCGTTGCCAACAAGATCGATCTTCCCGGCTGGGAAGCCGGGTACGAGGCACTGCTCGAGGCCTGTGGCCAGCCAGAGGTCCCCCGCATCAGCACCGTAACAGGGCATAACATTAGATCCACAATTGGGTTACTCGATGAAATGGTTCGCCGCCAGGTGCACGTCCCCTCGCCCGGGGAGGGAACGAGATAGACTGGGGAGAGAAGATCCGGATTCGAGGGAAGCCGGCCCGGGGTCCAGGCGTCGAACGGGTCAAGCCCGGAGGAGGGTCCGGCCGAAGTCAATCCGAAGGCCCTGACCCTGAGCGACCCTGAGCCGAGGCTCCGACGTGGTCACGAGGGGCCTCCATCACCAGGAGTGGCTGGACCACTCCGGAGAGGACGCCATGAACGTCCGCGGTTCCAAGGTCTTGCTGTGGCTCCTCAATGGCGTGCTGGTGCTGGGCATCGGCGCCGCCGGGTGGCTCTTTCTGTCCGCCGATCCCACCGCCGCCCGTGCCCGGGCGGAGAAGGTCGACGCCGACCTGGCCAAGATGGAAAAGGACCTGGATCGGCGGCACTCCAAGGGCGAGGAGACGACCCGCCGGCAATCCGATCTCGCCTCGGTCTGGAAGACGAACCTTCGGGACAATGCGCCCGAACCACCCCCTCCCAAGGTCACCTCCGGGAAGCAACCGGAGGCCCAGGTGCAGATCAAGAGCCCGCTGGACAGCATCCTCTCGGTGGTCGCGAGCTTCGGGGGTGTCGTGGTGATCGATCTCAAGCGCAAGATCGGGAACAGCCCTCCAGGGCAGTACCCGCTCAAGCTCGGGCAAGACGAGGTCCCGGACCTGAAGCCCAAGACGATCCCCATCCGCTTCGTCAAGGACCCCTTCCCCGGACACGTCGTGTTCCAGTACGGGGATGAAGAGGTCCTTGTGGCCTACCAGGTCGATCCGGACGGAGACTCCTCTGTCGCATCAGCTCCGCCGACTTCCGAGGGGGGACGCAAGCGCTTGTTCGGTCCCCGGGGAGCCCGAAAGGACGGCGAGGAGGGCTTCGAGCCCGGAGGCGCCGTCGATGCCACCGACAGGGTCCCCGGCGAGATCGAGGTCGAGACCCTGGGGCAGGATGAGCCGCTCCAGGAAGCCCGGGAGATTCGCGAGGGGCTCTGGCGTGTTCCGCGATCCGAGTACGAGATGGTCAAGGAACGGGGCCAGGAGCTGCTGGCCGACGTCAACATCCAGGACTACTCCGATGGCCAGAGGACCGGCGTCCTCGTCGACTACATCGAGCCGGGCTCCTTCGTCGACTCCCGGGGATTCCAGAAGGGGGACATCGTCATCAAGGTGAACAACTACCCCGTGAAGTCCCAGTCGGATCTCATGAACTGGGTCCAGGCCAACGAGAAGCGCCTCCAGAACACGGTCCTGGTCACCGTACTGAGGCAGGGGGTCGAGAAGACGATCCAGTACCAGGTCCAGAGATAGGGGAGGCGACCGTATCCCGTGACCCGGACTCCCCGGGAGTTTGTTCCTGACCCCGGCGACCCGGGGGCATCGTGAAGGGAAGGGTGTGAGGGAGCTCCTCGCGCTCAACGTCGGCAACACGTCCGTCCAGGCCGGGCTCTTTCTCGGAGACCGGTTGTGCGCGACCGGCAGGTGGCTGCGCAAGGACGAGGCGGCATGGGTCGAGGGGATTCGGGGGTTCGTCCGGAAGACCCGGTCGGAGACTCCGTCGTGCGTGGCCGCGACAGTGGTACCGAAGGCCCGCTCCCGGGTCCTGCGTTCTCTCCGCGGACTCGGTCTTCGTCCCCTCCTCGCCGAGATCGACCTGCGGGTGCCTCTTCGGGTGCGGTATCGGCCCCGGTCCTCCCTGGGAGTCGATCGTCTCGTCAACGGCCTCGCCGCCGACCGTATCTACCGTCGTCCCACGATCGTGGTGGACATCGGCACCGCAGTCACCCTGGACATCGTCGACGGCCAGGGCACGTTTCTCGGCGGGTGCATCGCTCCGGGGCTCGAGGTCCTGGCCTCCGCCCTCCATACCGGTACGGCCCAGCTTCCCCTGAGTGATCTCCGGCGCCCTCGGCGGGTCGTGGCCAACACGACGAGGGGGGGACTTCGTGTCGGGCTCGGGCTGGGATTCGCCGGCCTGGTGTCGCGGCTGGTCCAGGCCAGCGTGGAGGAGCTCGGAGGCGACGTCCACGTGGTCGCCACCGGAGGGGGAGCCCCGAGGGTGGCCGGGGATGTGCCCGAAATCGTGGAGGTGAGGGACGCCCTGACGCTGGAGGGGCTGGCTCGACTCTCTTCCGAAACGGGCAGGACGGGGTGACGCGTGGCTGGTCCCGTGGCTTATCTCGAGACTCCGCCCGGAAGGGGAGGCATCGCCGTGGTGCGCCTGATCGGCGAGGGGTCCCTCGAGGTCGTGGCCCGCCTCTCCCGCAGCCGCAGGGGGAAGGAGTCTCTGTCCCCGTCAGGAGCTCTGTGGCTTGGTGCGCTGGGCCCGGCAGGGGGGGATGGGGAGGAGGCCGTGGTACGGAGGGCTGGCCGTCGCTCCCTCGATCTTTGCGTGCACGGGGGAATCGTCCCGGCTCAGAGGCTTCTGGATGCGCTCCGTGGACGGGGTGTGACGACCGTGTCTGCGGCCGAAGGTGCCCTCGCCGGCTGGAGGAGCGAGGGGTGCCATACGTTGCGCTGGGAGAGTCGCCAGGCGCTCGTCCACGCCCGAGGATCGCGCGGGCTGTCGTTTCTCGCCGCTCCCGGGCAGCGAGGGCTCGAGGCCGTGGTGCGTCACCTCGTGACGGCCTCGGTGAGGGATTCGCGCGGAGGAGCCGGCAGGGAGGAGATCGAGGCCAAGGCCCGCCTTCTGGAGACCGCGTGGGCCCGAGCCCGTCGTCTCCTGCTTCCCACCTCCGTGACCCTCGTGGGGCCGGTCAATGCAGGGAAGTCTACGCTGCTCAACCGGCTCTGCGGACGTGATCGAATGGTGGTCTCCCCCGAACCGGGCACGACTCGCGAGTCGATCGAGGTGGAGCTGGAGCTGGGGGGGTGCAGTTTTCGGGTCAAAGACACGCCAGGATTCGAGCCCGAGCGCCCGCCATCCGTCAACGACGCGGTTCCGGACGGTGTCGGGGTCACCCTGCTTCTCCTCGACGGAGATCGCGAGCCCACTCCCGCCGAGACGAGATTGGCCCGGGAGTGCAAAACGCGAAGGGATGCCGTGGTGGTCGTGGGAAAGGCCGATCGGGGAGCGCCGACCGAGGTGATGAAGGGAATCGAGGGGGGAAGCAACCCGCTCCGGGTGAGCTCGGTGGCGGGAATCGGTCTGGTGGAGCTGATCGACGAGCTCCTCCGCGCCTCGGGCGCCCCCGGAGGTGAGGACCTGACAGGGCCGGTGGTGTTCACCGAACGTCAGCGAAGGATTCTGGGGGAGGCCCGGCGGGCCCTCCAGGGAGGGGGCGTGGGGGCGGCGGTCCGGAGCTGGCGGCAGATGCTCTCGGGTGTTCCCGATCCGGAAGATGCGGTTCTGGGGGGATGGAGCGGGGGATGAGGCTGTAGCAAGACCGCCCGATTGCCGGAGCGCCCCCGCTCGACCAACGCTGGATCCCCCCGGGACCGGCGGCTCTCAGCCCGGGAAACCCCCCAGGACCGGCACTTGACGCCGATCCTCGTATCGTGGACAAATGATGGTATGTTCGTTGCGTTCCTCGCCCCCGGCGAGAAATGCATCCGTGGCTCGATCGCGCGGTCGCGCGTCTGCGAGCCGGGACTGGCCCGGGCGGGAGCCGACGCAACTGGTGTCCTGCTCGTGGCGTTCGCAAGGCACGGCAGACCGTGATCGGCAGGCAAGCCTAGGGCAGAGAGACACTGCAAAGAGTGTGGAAGCGGAGGATGGACATGTCGTTCCTTGATAGAAGGGCTCTTGTTCTGGCGGCGCCGCTGTTCCTGGCGGTCGCCCTCGTGCCCGTCGGCTGCAGCTCGGGGGGCGGTGGTGGTGGTGGTGGTGCGGCGATCTTCGCCGCCCTCGGCCTCGACGTCGAGGGGCAAACCGATGTGAAGCTCAACCAGCCGGTGGTGGTGACCTTCAACGGTGCCGTCGCTCCCAACTCGGTCAGCGTCTCCGGCTTTCAGATCCAGGGCGGGGGGCAGGTGTTCAACGGACGCATCGTCGTCCGGGGCAACACCATCACCTTCTTCCCGACGGTCTTCAACGGCGTGGACGGTCGCGGAATCGACCAGAGCATCAACAACTACAATCCTCCCAATAACCCCGCGGACAACGCCAACGGCTTCCAGCCGGCTACCAACTACACCCTCTTCGTCCTCGGGAACTCCGTTCTGTCTCCCAAGGGGATCAACGGTCGTCCGGTGGCCCAGACGTTCAGCCGGAGCTTCCGAACGGGGACGGAGTACCTTCCCGAGGATCCCCCGGTTGCCCCGATGATCACGGCGATCCGGTTCAACCAGGTGGCGGCCAACGTGGGCTGTGGTCCGGATCCCCTCCGGGGAGACAGAAACCTTCCCCTCTACGATCCTGATGGCAACATCATCTGCCCACCGGCAGGGATTCCGGTTCCCGCCTTCGACCCGGCCAACCTGCAGATCACGGTGACGTTCTCGGAACCGATGCGGCCCTCGCTGTTCAACCCCTTCACCACGTTCAGACTCACCAACGTCACGCTCGTCCCACCCCGGGCGATCCTGGGGCAGGTGGTGCCGCGAGGCGATCTCCGCAGCTTCGACTTCCGTCCTCTGAACACGCTGGGCGACGATGCCCTGAGCAGCAATCCCTACGATTTCGAGTTCCAGCTCGACGGCAAGCTGGCCGACCTAGCGGGCAATACTCTCGTGGGGAATCCCCCGGTGGACGGTCGAAATGGCCCGATCATCCAGCCCATCGTCTACCGCCTGCAGACCATCAACAAGCCAGGCGAGCCGAACTTCGGAGCCATCTTCGAGGACTTCATTACGACCACCTTCCGGGATGGCAGCATCCTGGATGGGACGTCCGAGAACGTGTGGACGGGGAACGGAGTTCTGGAGGGGGCCCTCGCCGCCTTCCGGGAGGTCAGCGTCCCCGTGAATCCGGCCCAGTTCCTTCTGCCCCAGCCGTTGACCCGTGAGGGCAACAAGATCCAGCACCTGATCGCCCAGGGGGAAATCAACCCGCCAGGGCTCGAGTCCATCATCGGCATCTCCTGGGGCCCCCAGTCCAACTTCGTCTTCGCCGCACTGTATCCCGAGGTCACGATGTCGGTGGGTCACACTCGGATCCAGCCCAACGGCAACGGTCTCGGGGCGACGTTTGCCTCCAACTTCTCGGGCTTTCCCAACAATCCGACGCAGGTTTTTCGAGGGGCCTATCGGCTTCAGAACGCCCTGAACCGGCCGTTCGAGAACTGGCCGCAGTTCGAGACCGACTTCGAGTACAACTCCCGTGACAACGTCGTCCTCGAGATGGACGTCGCTCCGGGCGGAGACACCTTCCAGCTGTTCAAGAACGAGTCGTCGGCCTGCATGCCGCGCTACCGGGTTTTCGGAGGGTACAACCGTCCGCGCGCCAGCGGTGGCAATCCCCCCGGTCAGTGTGGGGCGGGCGAGAACACGCGCTACCAGCACCGCCTGCGGCTCGTTCTCAAGAAGAGCTTCGCGGTATCGAGGTACTACGACACCTTCACCACGAGCCCGGACTACACCGCTCCGCTGGTCATTCGCGATCCGTCGCGGGTGGGATCGAGCTTCGTCCTCACATTCTTCGGGGCTCCCCCCAACAGCAATATTCCTCCGGGAGCGGACGTGGGCCGAGCGGTCGGTCCCTTCAGCGACATCAACCAGATCGATGGCTTCCGCTTCGCCAAGTTCGTATTCGAGCTGAATGCCGATGCGTTCACGGGTATCATTCCCCTCATCGATTCCTTGAGCTTCAGCTTCCGGGTCGACTGACAGGCTTGAGCCGACCGGCGCGCCCCCCGGGCCGCCGACCGCGAGACCGACGACGGGACCGGTTGCTCCGGGCAGCCGGTCCCGATTGCGTTTTCTGACCGGGGGGAGGCGGCAGGTTGCGGCCGCGGAGAAAGGGCGATGAGCGAGCCGAGAAAGACCTTCATCCATCCCACGGCCATGGTCGAAGATCCGGGCGACATCGGAGAGGGTTCGTCGGTCTGGCACTTCTGCCACGTCATGGCGGGAGCCCGGGTGGGTCGGGCGTGTACCCTTGGCCAGGGCGTCTTCGTGGCCCGTGGCGCCATCATCGGTGATCGAGTGAAGATCCAGAACAACGTGTCGATCTATGACGGGGTGGAGCTCGGCGACGACGTGTTCTGCGGGCCGTCTTGCGTGTTCACCAACGTCAAGAATCCGAGGAGTCATCACCCCCGGAGAGGCGAATACCAGAAGACCCTGATCAAGAAGGGTGCCACCATCGGGGCCAATGCCACCCTCCTGCCCGGGGTCACGGTGGGCACGTACGCGCTGGTGGCAGCGGGAGCGGTGGTCACCCGGGACGTGGGGGAGAGCTGGGTGGTGATGGGGGTTCCGGCACGCTTCCATGGCTTCGTCTGTGTATGCGGGGAGACCCTGAGCCAGGACGGGAACCCGGCGCGGGAAGGGCAGGTGACCTGCTCGCGCTGTCACTCCCGCTACGAGGTCGACGATGGAGGACTCGTCGTGCGGGGCATCGAGCCGTGAGCGGGCTCGAGATCCTCCTCGTGGAGAGCCATGGCCTGATCTGGGTGGTGGCCGCCTTCGGGCTCTTCGTGGGCAGCTTCCTCAACGTGGTCATTCACCGGCTTCCCCGCGAGGAATCGATCGCCTGGGACCGGTCGCGATGCCCGGAGTGCGGGGCCGGTATTCCCTGGTACCACAATGTGCCGGTCGTCGCCTGGCTCTGGCTCCTGGGGAAGTGCTGCAAGTGCCGAAAGCCGATCTCCGTGCGCTACCCCCTCGTGGAGCTCCTGACCGGAGCCCTCTTCGGAGCCGTCACCTGGAATCACCTGAGGTTTGACCCGGACATCCTTTCTCTGGCGGGTGGGGCCTCCTTGGTCGTCCATCTCGTCTTCGTGTCGGCACTGGTGGCGGGAACGTTCATCGACTTCGACTTCCGCATCCTGCCCGACCGCATCACGCTTCCCGGAATGGCGGTGGCGCCCATCCTGTGCACCCTCCTCCCCAGCCTGCAGGGTGAGAAGGATCCCCAGGCGGGTCTGTTTGCGTCTGTGCTCGGGGTGGTGACGGGAGCGGGCACGATCTTCCTCATCGGTTTCCTGGGCAAGCTCCTCTTCCGCAAGGACGCCATGGGGCTGGGCGATGTCAAGTTCCTGGGCATGATCGGGGGCATCCTGGGGGCCGAGCTCGTGCTCCTGTCGCTCGTCGCCGCGAGCATCTTCGGCTCGATCTTCGGCGTGGCCTGGCTGCTCATCAAGAAGGACCACTACATCCCGTTCGGTCCCTTCCTGGCCCTTGGAGCACTGACCATGCTCCTCTTCGGCGTCGAGATCGATACCTTCCTCCGGGTCACCTACCCGGCCTGGGTCTCGGGGCTGCTGGGGTAGGGTCCAAATCCCGTCCCGACGCCTGCCTTTTTTCGTTGAAGTCACCCCTTTCGGAGCTATCTTGGCCCGAATTGCGGGCCGGGGCCCCGATGGGGCCAAGAAGGTGTCGGAGGCTGTTCTGGCCTACCGGAATCCGACACGGGTGACGTCGGAATGACCGATGTCGATTCCTCCGTCCCGCGGGACGCACCTTTCGGAGGAGTGTGATGGCGACCCCCGCAGTCGAGAGCATCCGCAACGTGGCCTTTGTCGGGCATGGTGACGCGGGAAAGACCACACTCGTCGAGTCCTTGCTCTTCAAGTCGGGGGCGATCAACCGGAAGGGCGACGTCAAGGAAGGGACCACCATCTCCGACTGGGAGCAGGACGAGAGGGACAAGGCCCACAGCATCCGGGCCTCGCTCCTCCGCTGCGATCACAAGGGGCACCGGATCCACCTCATCGACACTCCCGGTTACCCCGATTTCCAGGGAGAAGGCATCAGCGCGTTGCGAGCGGTCGAGACCGCCATCTTTGCCATCAGCGCCACCGGCGGAATCGGCGTGAACACCCGGGCCATGTGGGCCCAGGCCGTCAAGGAAGGGGTTGCCCGGGTCATCGTGGTCACCAAGATGGACGGCGAGAACATCGAGCTCGACAACCTTCTCGCCTCGATCCGGGAGACCTTTGGCGACCAGTGCCACTGCTGGGATCTTCCCGATGGCACCGGCAGCTCGTTCAGCGCGGTGTACAGCGTCCTTCATCCTCCCGACAAGGCTCCTCCGGCGGCGGCGGATGCCCTCAGCTCGAGCCGCGATCCCTTGATGGAGACCATCGTCGAGGTCGAGGACAAGCTGGTCGAGCGCTACCTCGACGGTGAAACCCTCTCCGACGAGGAGGTGGGGCGGGCGGCCAGCAGGGCCATCGCCTCGGGAACCCTGACCCCCATTCTCTTCGTCTCCTCGGACAAGGACAGCGGCATCGCCAAGCTCCTCGATTTCATCGTCGATGACACGCCGGGCCCCAAGGTCGGCCTGCAGAGAAAGCCGCTGGGGATCGAGGAGGGAGACGACCCCGGGGAGAGGCTGCCCGATGCCAAGGCGCCGTTTGCGGCGCAGGTGATCAAGGTCGTCTCCGATCCGTTCGTGGGCAAGCTCAGCTACGTTCGTATCTTCTCGGGGACCCTCGCCGCTTCGGGCACCTTCCTGAACTCGAGGACCGGCAAGACGGAGAAAGTCGGCAACCTCCTCGAGATCCAGGGCAAGGAGCAGAAGGCGGTGGAGTCCGCCTCGGCGGGACAGATCGTGGCCATCTCCAAGGTGGACAGTCTGAACGTCTCGGATACCCTCTCTGACGAGAAGCATCCGTGCCGCTACCCGCCCATCGACTTCCCCCAGCCCATGGTGCAGCTCGCGTGCGAGCCGAAGAAGCGCGGGGACGAGACCAAGATCGGTGGCGCCCTGGCCCGGCTCGCCGAGGAGGATCCGACCTTCAAGGTCAAGCGCGACGAGCAGACCGCCGAGCTCATCGTCTCGGGGATGAGTAACCTCCACCTGGACGTCATTCTCCATCGCCTCAAGAAACGCTTCGACGTGGAGGTGGAAACCAGGATACCGTCCATTCCCTACTGGGAGACCATCACCGGCAAGGGAGATGCGAAGTACCGGCACAAGAAGCAGACCGGCGGCGCCGGGCAGTTCGGCGAGGTCTGGTTGCGAGTGGAGCCCACCGCTCGAGGAGAGGGTTTCGAGTTCTCGAACGACATCGTGGGCGGTTCCATTCCGCATCAGTACGTCGCGTCCTGCGAGAAGGGCATCCGATCCGCGCTGGGCCAGGGTGTCGTGTCGGGCAATCGGGTGGTGGACGTCAAGGTGAGCGTCTACGACGGCAAGCACCATCCCGTCGATTCCAAGGACATCGCCTTCCAGATTGCGGCACGGAACGCCTTCCGGGAGGCGTTCCGGATGGCCAAGCCGGTGCTGCTCGAGCCCGTGATGAAGCTTCTGGTCACCATTCCCGTGGAGAAGATGGGTGACATCACCGGCGACCTCAACGGGCGCCGGGGGCGCATTCACGGCATGGAGACCACGGGCAATTATCAGACCATCGAGGCCGAGGTCCCCCTGGCCGAGATGGCGACCTACTGTTCGGAGCTGCGGTCGATGACCGGGGGCGAGGGAACCTACTCCCTCACCCACTCTCACTATGACGTGGTGCCACCGAATCTGGCCCAGGAGATCATGGCCAAGGCCAAGAAGGCCGAGGACGATGATGACTGAGAGCTCCGGCTCTCGCTCGGGTCCGGAATTCGACCAGGATCATGGCCACAGCTGCATTGGAGCGGTAGTCCATCGGCCAGGGGACGCCCTCGCGAATCGTCCAGGCTGGCCCTCTTCGGACTTGTCCCCATCCGCCTCTCTGCCAGGCACATGGAGATGAATCCCCTCGCCTCTCCTGCTTCCTGACTTCTGCATCCCTTCCCCGGCGGCATTCCTTCTTCAGCTCTTCGGCCCGGATTCCCGATATCCACTCGTCGGAGGCTCGTCGGTCGGGGGGATCCTCCATCGAACAAGGAGAGCACAACTCATGGTTCCTATCGAAGAGCTCCTCCAGTACCTGGTCCACAAGGGAGGCACTGACCTCCACATCTCGGCCTGGTGTCGGCCCAAGATCCGCATCGACGGGCAGCTCATCGACTCGGAGTTCGAGCCCTTCGAGCCCGAGGAGTGCAAGAGGATGGTCTACACCCTCCTCTCCGACGATCAGATCTCCCGGTTCGAGAAGAACCTGGAGCTCGATCTTTCCTTCGGCGTCAAGGGGTTGGGACGATTTCGGACCAACGTGTTCCTGCAGAGAGGGACGGTGGCAGCGGCATTGCGGCTGATCCCCACCGAAGTACGTGCCTTCGAGAACCTCGGTCTGCCCTCGGAAATCTGCGAGGAGCTGTGCAGCCGCCCCAAGGGACTCATCCTGGTCACGGGGGCCACGGGTTCCGGCAAATCGACCTCGCTGGCCGCGCTCATCAGCCATCTCAACCGGACCACTCGCGCCCACGTGGTGACCATCGAAGATCCCATCGAGTTCATGCACGAGAGCGACCACTGTCTGATCAATCAGCGTGAGCTGGGGAGCGACACCTACAGCTTCAACGGCGCCCTGCGGTCAGTCCTGCGGCAGGACCCGGACTGTGTCCTCGTGGGCGAGATGAGGGACGTGGAGACGATCGAGGCCGCGCTCACGCTGGCCGAGACCGGACATCTCACCTTCGCCACCCTGCACACCAACGACACCATCCAGACCATCAACCGGATCGTGGACGTGTTCCCTGCCTACAAGCAGCAGCAGATCCGGACCCAGCTCTCATTCACCCTGCAGGCCGTCTTCTGCCAGCAGCTCCTGCCCCGGGCCCAGGGGAGGGGCATGGCCCTCGCCCTGGAGATCCTGGTCGTCAACTCGGCGGTCCGGAGCCTCATCCGGGACGACAAGGCGCACCAGATCTACTCCATGCTCCAGACCGGCCGGCGGTTCGGCATGCAGACCATGAATCAGAGCCTGGCCGACCTCTACCGCGATGGAAACATCACCTACGAGGATGCCATCACCCACTCCTTCGATCCCGAAGACCTGCGGCGAAACCTGAGCCGGAGCGGATCGAGCCTTTCGAGCCTTCCCGAGTCCGGAAGGCGACAGAGCCACCACGTCTGATCTCACTAGGTCGGCCCCTCGGGATCCCCTGTCCGGTGAGCGAGTGGGCGTGATTCGGAAACGGCGACACGATGAACCTGGCGACCCTCAGCTTTGACAAGCGCGTCCGCAACATCCTGCTGAAGCACGAGGTCCTCGACGAGGAGAGCGTGGATCGGGGCATGGCGGCGGCGCAGGAAGCCGGTCGCTCTCTCACCTCCACGCTCGTGCAGATGGGAGTTCTCACCGAGCGGGAGCTCATCGGCGTCGTGGCCCGGGAGATGCGCATCCCGCCCATCGATCTGGACAAGGTCGAGCCGGACAGCGCCGCCCTGGAAGCCCTTCCCCAGCAGACCGCGCTGGACTACGGCGTTCTCCCCGTGTCGAAGATCGGCAATACCTTGACCATTGCCGTCTCGAATCCCTTCGACATCGTCAAGCTGGACGATCTTCGCATCCTCACTCGATGCGATCTCCGCCCGGTGATCAGCTCCGTGGACACGATCCGTCGTCTGATCGACGAGCGGTACAACGCCGATCAGAAGGAGATGAACGACCTCTTCGAGGGGGTGATCGACCAGCCGGAGCTCGAATTCGCCGACGACGACCTCGACGACGAGATCGACCTCTCCGACCTCTCCGATCTCTCCGGAGAGGGATCGCCGGTGGTCAAGCTCGTCAACCTGATCATCTACAAGGCGGTGAAGGAGAGGTCGAGCGACATCCACATCGAGCCCTTCGAGGGACGGGTGCGGGTCCGCTTCCGGCAGGATGGCCGTCTTCACGAGGTCTTCAACCTTCCGCGCAAGATTCACAATGCCATCACCTCCAGGATCAAGATCCTGTCCAATCTGGACATCGCCGAGAAGAGAAAGTCCCAGGACGGTAAGTTCCAGATCAGAATCGAGAGCCGCCAGGTCGACTTCCGGGTCTCGGTTCTCCCGGTGGTGCATGGGGAGAAGATCGTACTGCGAATCCTGGATGCCAAGAACATCACTCTCAGCCTGGATACCCTGGGTTTCGAGCCCCATGCGCTGGAAGGATTCCGGCGCGCGGTCACGAGCCCCTACGGGATGATCCTGGTCACCGGGCCCACGGGAAGTGGCAAGTCCACGACGCTCTACTCGGCCATCAAGGAGATCCTTAACCCCGAGTCGAATTTCGTCACCGTCGAGGACCCGGTCGAGTATCAGCTCGACGGGGTGTGCCAGGTGCACGTCAATCCCAAGCGTGGCGTCACCTTTGCCACGGCACTGCGCTCCATCCTGCGTCAGGACCCCGATGTGATCCTGGTGGGAGAGATTCGTGATACCGAGACGGTCGAGGTAGCCGTCAAGGCGGCTCTGACCGGGCACCTGGTTCTCTCGACGCTGCACACCAATGATGCGCCGTCCACCGTGACCCGAATGATCGACATGGGGGTGGACCCGTTCATGGTGGCGTCGTCGGTGCTCATGGTGGCGGCCCAGCGTCTGTGCCGCAAGCTCTGCGATGCCTGCAAGGAGCCCTTCTCGACCACCCGGGACAGTGTGCTGCGGCTGGGGCTCTTCGACGAGGATGTGACTGGTGACGTAACGATATACAAAGCAAAAGGTTGTACGAAGTGTGTGGAAGGCTATCGAGGACGGTTTGCCCTGCTCGAAGCAATGACTCTCGAGGAAGATCTCAAGAGGCTCATCCTCGATGGTCGATCAGCACTGGAGATCAAGAAGGTCGCAATCGAGAGGGGCATGATTTCGCTCCGAAGGTGCGGTCTTCTCAACGTCTTGCGGGGTAGGACCTCTGTGGAAGAGGTCCTCCGCGTGACTCTGGCCGACTGAGGCAACGAGGCTTCCGGATGCCAACCTTCAAGTATCACGCCAAGAGCTCCACCGGTAACGTGGTGAGCGGGACCCTTCGAGCCGCGGACCGCACCGAGGTCATCGGTCGCCTCCGGGAGAAGGACCTCGTCGTTCTCGAGGTGAAGAAGAAGTCCGGGGACATGTTGGCCGGACTGAAGGCCGCCACCCTCATCGGGGGGAGGAGCCGAAGGGTCGCGCGCAAGGACCTGGTTCTCATGGTCCGCCAGCTCTCGACCATGATCTCGGCGGGAATCCCGCTCCTGGAGTCTCTCGAGGTGCTCCAGGAGCAGGCGGAGATTCCTGGCCTTCGTAACGTCCTCATGGACGTCTCGAATGCCATCCGCTCGGGACAGGATCTGTCCCATGCCCTCGAGCAGCATCCAAAGGTCTTCTCCAACATCTTCGTCAGCCTGGTCAGGGCCGGTGAGGCTTCGGGGCAGCTCGACGAAATCCTCGTGCGGCTCGCCGAGTACCTGGAAGCGGCGGAGAAGCTCAAGAGGGACGTGCGGGCGGCCATGACCTATCCGGTGGTCTCCCTGGTGCTGATCCTCACCATCGCCTCCTTCCTGCTCATCGGGATCGTACCGAAGTTCCGGTCGATCTTTGCCTCGCTGGACATCGAGCTCCCCGCCATCACGTCCTTCGTCCTCAACACGGGTGAGGGTCTGAAGGCGCACTGGGTCGTGGCCCTGGGCAGCCTTCTGGCCCTCGTGGGAGGACTCTTCCTCTTTCGCAAGACCAAGACCGGTGCGGGTGCGCAAGACTGGGTGATTCTTCATGCTCCCGTGTTCGGGGGGCTGTTCCGCAAGGTCGCCCTCTCGAGGTTTGCCAGGACCTTCGCGACCCTCATCAGGAGTGGCGTACCCATTCTCGAAGCGCTGGAGATCGTCTCGGCCACGGTGGGGAACCGGGTGATTTCCAGGGTCGTCGATACGGCCCGTGAGCACGTGCGCCAGGGAGAGTCCCTCTGTGAGCCCCTCGCCAAGAGCAAGGTCTTCCCGCCCATGGTCACCAAGATGGTGGGCATCGGCGAGAAGTCCGGTGCCCTGGAGCTTCTCCTGGAGAAGATCGCCGAGTTCTACGACGACCAGGTCAATGCCGAGGTCAAGAGTCTGACCTCGTTGATCGAGCCCCTGATGATCGGGTTCATCGGAATCCTGGTGGCGGGAATCGTCCTCGCCGTCTTCCTGCCCATCTTCAAGCTGCAAGAGGGTCTGATGGGGCGCTAGTCCCTGCAGGCCGGATGAGGCTCCCTGGAAGTTCTTGCCTTTCCAAGGAACAGGGTATAGTATTGTTCAGATGTATAAACTGACACAAATAACACATGTCGACAAACACGCCCGCGGGGCAGCCTCACGCAGGACGAGGCGCCTGGTCCTCTACGGGACCGCCGGGCCCCTGGCGGCGTTGCTGGCCATCCTTCCCGTGGTGACCGAGGGACAGCCCGACCTCTGCACGCTCCTGACCGGGGCCAGGGTTCTGGCCCAGGTCGGGGCCCATGATCAGGCCCTGGCTGACTGCGAAGCGGTGCTGGCCCGGGATCGGGACAACGTCCAGGCGCACCTCCTGCTGGCGCTCCTCAGGGATCGCCGGGGGGAGACAGCGGCTGCCGTCTCCTCGTACGAGGCGGTGCTCGGACGCGGTCTTGTGAGCGAGCAGGAACAGGCCGTCCGGCTGGCCATCGCGGATGTTCACCTGCGGCACGGCAATACCCAGCAAGCCCTGCTCGTGGTCGACGAGATCCTGGGTCAGGATTCGTCGAGCCTCGAGGCTCACCTGCTGCGGGGGATGGCCCTGAGCGACCTCGGGCTGATCGAGGAGGCGCGGGGGAGCTTCGAGGAGGCTGCGCGGCTGGACCCGCGCGACGAGCGAGTGATACGAGCGATCGACGAGATCGAAAGCAAGTGCGTGGTCATGGTTCCCTGAGGTACACGACCGGCGGTGTCACTCGCCGGAGGAATGGTGGAAACCGAGTGATCGTCTTCGAAATCGACTCGAGCTAGTCCCCCGGCGGGGAGCCGGGGGTGAAGCAAAGGGATTCGTAAGAGCATGGAAAACGTCTTGCCAGGTCTGGTGTCAATCAGGAGAAAGTGAAAAATGGTCAGAGGACAAAGAGGCTTCACCCTCATCGAGCTCTTGATCGTGATTGCGATCATCGCCATCATCGCGTCGATCGCCATTCCGAATCTGCTCTCGGCACGGGTGAGCGCAAACGAGACTTCCGCAATCGCGACCCTGCGCAACATCAGCTCCGCGCAGGCCCAGTTCCAGTCGAGTGGTCGTGGTGACCGCGACGGCGACGGAGAGGGCGAGTACGGCTACTTCGCCGAGCTCTCCGGACTGCTCCCGCCGCGTGGTGCGGCCAACGTCATCACCCCGCCGGCTCTGTCGGGTGTGTTCCAGAACCTCGATGCCATGTTCGGTGTGGTGACGAAGTCCGGATTCATCTTCCAGATGTTCCTGCCCGCCGCCGCGGCGGCTCCGGCCGGTGAGGCCGGTGGTGGTGGCGAGGGAGCCACTGCCGTCGACGACAACCTGGCCGAGGGGATCTGGAGCTGCTACGCCTGGCCGGCCGTGAATCAGAACACGGGCAACCGCGTGTTCATGATCAACCAGTCGGGTGACGTCCTGGCCACCGACAACTCGGGAGCCATGCAGGGCTACTCCGGTACCACCACCATGCCCGCGGGCGATGCGGCCTACACCCAGGCCAACGACATCAGCAGCCCGGTCTCGATCAACGGCGTTCCCGCCGTGGCGAACGACGGCGGTGTCTGGCGTCCGGCCAACTGATCACGGACGGGGGGGAACCCTCGGACGAACGAGAGAAAATGGGGATGCGGGGCGGCGAGCCATCGAGGTTCGTCGCCCCGATTTTCTTTGGTGCGAGAGGAGCCAGAGGGAGCGCGTCAGGTGAGCCCGAGGTTGGCGAGGACCTCCCGGAGAAGATCCTCCTCGCGCACCTCGTCCGCGACCCCTTCGAAGTTGAGGGCGATGCGATGGCGAAGAGCAGGGAAGCAGACCCCGAGGACGTCGGCCTCGTTGACGTGAGGACGCCCGCTGGCCAGGGCCGCCACCTTGGCGGATCGGGCCACCGCGAGGGCCCCTCGCGGGCTGGATCCGTACTTGACGTAGCGCGAGCACCGGGCGGTGGCCTCGTCATGGTTGGGGTGCGTGGCGGCTACGATTCGAGCGATGGTCCGGCCCAGGGACGCGGGAAGCACCACGTCCGCGGCAAGTCGCTGCATCTGAAGGATCTCGTCGGCCTCGGCCACCTTCGTGAGCTCCGTTCTCTCCGATCCGGCCACGCGCGCGAGGATCTGCTCCAGCTCCTCGACGTTGGAGTTGTGAACGAGGATCTTGAAGAGGAACCGATCGAGCTGGGCCTCGGGCAGGGGATACGTACCCTCCATCTCGAGAGGGTTCTGGGTGGCGAGAACGAAGAATGGTCGAGGGAGTGGGTGGGGGACCCGGGCCACGGTGACGGTGGCCTCCTCCATGGCCTCGAGAAGGGCGGACTGGGTCTTGGGGGTGGCCCGGTTGATCTCGTCGGCGAGAACGATCTGGCCGAAGATGGGCCCGGGTTGAAACTCGAACCGTGGCGGGGCATCGGTGCGACGAGCCAGGACCTGGGTACCGATGATGTCGGCGGGCATGAGGTCGGGGGTGAACTGGATCCGGGCAAAGTCGAGATCGAGTGTGGACGCCAGGGTCTTCACGAGAAGGGTCTTCCCGATGCCGGGCACTCCCTCCAGCAGGATGTGTCCTCCGGCGATGAGCCCGATGAGCACCTGCTGGATCACCTCCTCATGACCCACGATGACCTGTCCGAGGGAGGTGCGCAGGGCCTCGAAGACCTCCCGGAACCGGGCCATCCGGACTTGCACGGTTGCCGCTGCGGACAGGGGAGAGGTCGGTCCGACCATTCGTGGGAGTCTCCTCTTCGGGAAGACGAGCTCGGTCCCCGGCGGCGGGAACGGGCTTCCCCGGGGCCTGAGGAGGCTACCACCCCTTTCGTTGACGGGCAACGCCGGCGGGGAGGGGTGCCTTCGGGGATGGTGACGCTCCCTGCTCCGAAAGGTGGCGGCGTGATAAGCTTCCGTCGAGCCCGGCGCGGAGCTGGCAGAGGAACAGCCGGGTCCCGTCGCCCCGGCTCCGGGAGGAGGCTCGCACGCATGGCTCATGACCCCGAATGCGATCGTTCGGCGCTCTCCCGGCCGCTCCTTACCCTTGGACTCGTCCTCCTGACCCTGGTCCTGGTTCCGGGCTGCAGCCTTCTGACCCTTCCCTTCAGGATCGTCGGGTCACTCCTCTCGCTCGTGGTGAACAACGTCTCCAAGGTGGCGATGCTGGTCGTCCGCGTGCCCGTGGAGGAGACCGAGGAGACGGAGGTGTGGCTCCGTGACCGCGGCCTCGAGGCCACCCCGGACGTCGCGGAAAGCCTCCTCGCGCTCTCCGCCTCGTCCCGGCCTCAGGAGGTCGGGGGTGCCGAGGAGCTCCTGCGCCGGCTCGTCGAGCGTGCTGCGACCCGGGGAAGGGCGGCCGAGCTCGTGGTGTTCCGGGCAGAGCCCGGCGCCCTCCTTTCCCTGCGGAGCATCGATGTGGCCGACCCCTCCCGCAAGTCGATCATCTTCGTCCTGCCGCTCGCAGCCGGTGAGGAACCGGCCCGGGACCGGATCCGGAGCGTGGAGGCCCTGGCTCGCGCGGGCATGCGCATCGACGACCGGACCCGCGAGACGGCGTCGGCGGGCCTCTCCGGCGTCTCTCACGCCGCGCCGTGATCCTTCGCTGTGCCGCCCTCGTTCTCCGGCCGGACACGCTGCTCCGGGATGTGGACCTGAGGATCGAGGGGGGCCGTGTGGTCGCCCTCCAGCGCCCTCAGGGTCCCCTGGACCCCGTGGCACCCGTTCTGGGCCCCGACTGCGTCGTGCTCCCGGGGCTTTGCAATGCCCACGTCCATCTCGAGCTGAGCGGGCTTGCAGAAAGGCTTCCGCGGGGACGGAGGTTCCTCCCCTGGCTGGAGGCCATGATGGTGGAGCGAGGGCGGCTGGGAGAGAGTGAGCTGCGCCTCGGGGTCCATCAGGGAATCCAGGAGAGCCTTCGGTGCGGAACCACCGCGGTCGGGGACATCAGCTCGGCCGGGGTCAGCGGCCGGATCCTCCGGGAAGCTCCCCTGCGAGGAATCGTGTTTGAAGAGGCCATCGGACTCGATCCCGAAAGGGTGGAATCGGTCGTGAGCCAGGTCCGTCTCAGGATGCAGGAAACCGACGCGCACGCTCGCCCGGGGCTCCGAGCCGGACTCTCGCCCCACGCTCCTTACTCGGTGAGCTCGTCCCTTCTCGAGAGGCTCGTGGCGGTCCGCGACGCGGAGAGCCGTCCGCTCGCCATGCACCTGTCGGAGAGCGAGGAGGAAATCACCCACGTCGAGAGCGGGCAGGGACCCCTGTACGAGCTTCTCGTGTCCAGGGGTCTCCTTCCCCTCGGAGCAACCGGCCACGGGCTGTCTCCGGTCGCGTTCGCGGCCGCGGCCGGCGTGTTGCGAGGAGGGGCTCTTCTCGTGCACCTCAACTATCTGACGGGCGCCGACCTCGACCTTCTTGCCGCGCACCGGCACGAGATCACGGCCGTCTTCTGTCCGCGGAGCCACGAGTTCTTTGGCCATGCTCCCCATCCGCTCCAGGATCTCCTGCGGCGCGGCATCCGGGTGGCCCTCGGCACCGATGGGCGGAGCAGCAACGACGCTCTCTGCATGTTCCGGGAGATGTCCCGGGTGCGCGAGATCGCCCCCGATCTTTCCGCGCCGGCCATCCTCGGGCTCGCGACGACCTCGGGTGCCATCGCCCTGGGGCTCGGAGGGGACGCCGGATCTCTCGAGACAAGCCGGTACGCCGACCTCACGGCCCGTACCCTGCCGCTCCCGGTCCAAGAGGCCAGCGATGACCGGATCCTCGAGGCTCTCGTCTCGGGAGAAACGGAGCCGCGGCTGACCATGGTGGGGGGGCAGGTCGTCTCCGAGACGGTGGGCAGACCTGGTAGGAGCCGATCGAGAAAGGAGAGCCGATGACGGAGCGACGGTCCCCGCGGGCGCTCGTACTTCTCTGCGCCCTGCTTGCCCTCGCCACGGCCACTTTGTCCCTGGCGCTTCTCCTCGAGGGTGACTCCTCCACGAATGAGAGCGGCGAGGAGGGGAGCGTGATCGGGAACGAGCGGGACGCTCCCGCCGGGCTCGAGGATGCCCTCCGGCGTGTCCGCAACCTCGAAGCGGAGCTGGCCGAGGTGAAGGACCAGGAGCGGGCCCTCCTCCTCGAGCGCGACCGCCTCGAGGCTGTGCTGGCCAGCGAGGCTTCTCGCGTCACCGAGCTGGAGATCCTCGTCGACGAGCTGGACGAACGGCTGCGGGGGAGCGATCCTCCAGCGGATTCTTCGAGACTGGAGCGTTTACCCCGCGAAAACGGAGACGGATTTCGCTGATCGAATCGAGAGGAGAGCACACATGGCGTCGAATCGGGTGACGACCGAACGAGCTCCGAAGCCCATCGGTCCCTATTCGCAGGCAGTCTCCTCCGGAGGCTTTCTGTTCGTCTCCGGCCAGGTGGCCCTCGATCCCGAAACGGGAGGCCTGGTCGGAGCCACCGTGGGCGACCAGACGGAGCAGGTGTTCAAGAACGTTTCGGCCATCCTGGAGGCAGCGGGCGTGGGGCTTGGCGACGTGGTCAAGGCCACGGTATTCCTGACCGACCTCTCCCGGTTCGACGAGATGAACAAGGTCTACGGGAGGTTTCTGGGGGAGAATCCGCCGGCGCGATCCTGCGTCGAGGTGCGCCGCTTGCCCAAGGACGTCGCGGTGGAGATCGAGGTCATCGCGCGGCATCCGCGCTAGGACCCTGCGCCACGGGAGGCCGCCCACCTGAGCTGCCCCTCTGTGCCGGGCAACCCCTCTCGACCGGACACGACGACCCGGAACCGGGCTTCAGGCCTTGGCCTCGCCGCTCTCGGCACTGGCCTTGGCCAGGGGAAGGTCCACACCGAAGTCACCGGAGAGTACGGTCAGGAGGTCGTCGAAGCTGGTGAGCTCGTAGGTCGGCTCGGTCGCGCCCCGGATCTCGGAATAGCGCCCACCTCTCTTCATCCGCACCGTGATCATGCCGATCTGGTTCGGCGGATCGATGTCGTGGGTGGGGTTGTCTCCCACGTAGAGGGCCTCCGAGGGGAGGATGTTGAGGGCCATGCAGGCCCGCTGATAGAGCTTCACGTTGGGCTTGCTGATGCCGATCTGGTCGGAGATGAACAGGGCGGTCGGTACGAAGTACTGATAGAGGCCAAGGCGGAGCAGCTTCTCGGCCTGCTTGATCTTCAATCCGGCAGTGATCACTCCCAGGATGAGCGGGGTCCTGGAGAGCACCTCGAGGGCCCGCCGGGCGTCCGGATGGGGCTTCAGGTCGCGCATCTTGGTGTCGTGATAGGCGATGATCGCCGAAGCGACGAGGAAGGCCGGGTTGAGTCCGCTGTAGCAGTGGGCAGGAAGTCGGGCCAGGAGCTGGTCGAAGTGATGCTCGTAGTTCGAGGTGAACTCGCTGATCACCTCGTCGAGCTCCTTGATGAGAGGCTCCTTTCTCATCTTGAGCCCGAGGCGGATCATGCTGTCGACGGCGTTCTCTCGCGCGCGACGAGCGAAGTCGGACGTGGAGTAGAGGGTGTCGTCGACGTCGAAGAAGATGGCCTTGAGGTCCGACATGGCCGGCTCTCCCGCAGGGGAATCCTCGCCCCGTCCGGGGGCAACTCCCTGTACGCGAAGAGGGTATCACGGGGGAGTGCCCCGGCTACCCTCTTCGTCGTCGCATGGCCTGGCAGGGAGGGCTCGGCTACCTCCTCATCCTCGCTTCCTCCTCCTGGAGGTCGGTGAGGCGTACGGTGCAGATGATGATCAGGTCCTCGGTCTCCTCGGCCTTGGCCTTCCGGGAGAAGAGGAAGCCGACGATGGGGAGGTCGGCGAAGAACGGAGTCTCGGACTTGGAGTCGGACTTGATGACCTTCTTCAGACCACCGATGACCACCGAGCCTCCGTCGGGGATTTTCACCGTCGTGGCCGCGCGGGAGACGCTGAGCTCCGGCTTCTGAAGGGTGACGGGGGTGGTGAGGCCGGCCAGGAAGGTGCTGAAGGTGGCGATGGGCTCCTTGAGCGTGGCCACCGTGGGCTGGAGCTCCAGGGTCACGTACTGCCGGTTGTTGCTGACCGTCGGCCTCACGTCGAAGACGATGCCTTCCTGAATGAGCCCGATGACCGGGTCGGCGATGAACGCGGTCTGCGCCACCTCGACCTCGAAGTCCTGGAGGTACGTGATCTGGTTGATGAGGTGAATGGATGCCTTCTGGGTGTTATAGGCGGTCAGGCGGGGTGCGGTAAGCAGTGTGGCCCGATTGCTCTTCTCCACCATGGTCACCACCAGGTTGACCTGGGTGTCGTCGAGGTAGGTCCACTGGAGGCTGAGTCCACCCGTTCCCGAGAGCAGGGAGCCGATGGTGTTGTCGACGATGTTCTCGGTCCGTCCCCGGATATCGCCGTCACTGCCGTCGTCGTAGAAGGCTCCCGCCGAGGGCTTGCCCGCGGCGTTGGTGGGAAGTCCGGCGCCGTTGTTGTCGAGGCCGCGGGAAGCGTTGTCCTCGAATCCGTTGGTCACGTCGTCGAGCAAGGCCAGGTCGCCGCCGGTGTTCCCCAGCCCCCGGAAGTCCACCCCGATGTCCTGGAGGAAGCCCTCCTGGACGGTCAGGAACCGGGTTTCGATGGTGACCACGATGCCCATGAACTTCTTGAGGTCGGTGAGGAACTGGGCCACCTGATCCTGGATCTCCGGGGTATGCACCACGAGCAGCCGCCCACCCGAGACGTCGATGGTTCCGGGGTTCGCGTTCCAGCTGTCGGGGCCGATGTTGGCCTGGATGAGCTCGATGATGTCATCGGCGGTGAGGTCGGGCTCGGACTCCTCGATCTTGCCCCACAGAGGGGGCCCCTCGTCGAGACCGCCCCCACCCTGGAGGTTGAGGTTGATCTCGGGGCTCTCGAAGCGAGTAAGACCGATGGTGATGTCGCGGATGTCGTGGAGCCGGGCCACCGGCTTGCCGAACGCCTTGTCCTTGGAAGTGATGAGAACCACACCGTCCCGGAAGGCCAAATCGACGTCGGTCGCGTAGCTGAGCAGGATATTGAGCGCCGACTCGATGGTGATGTTCTTGAGGCTGATGTCGCCGGGAATGGTCACGATCTCGAGGTCCCCGAGAATCGTCGGATCGATGATGATGTTGATCCCCGAAGTCGACATCAGGAAAGCGATGATCTCCGGCAGGGCTCCGTCCGCGAACTCGATATCGGTGCGCCGGTTCCGGAGCTGGTTCTTGAGGTCGACGACGCGACGGGCTTCGTCGCTATCCACCGACCTCTGCCCCGACGACTCGCGGAGACGGACGATGTTCTCCCAGTAGCTCTCCGAGGGCCAGACGAGCACGTCGGAGTAGGGTACCTGGGATGCCTGCACGCTTTCGAGCCAGCGCCGATACTGCTCGCGCTTGGCTTCGATCAGATTGTCCTTGACCTTTCGGTGACGCGCGTCGCGCGCAGTCTCGAGTAGATCCAGTGCCTCCTTGTGTCCAGGGTCGATGTCGAGGATGGCATTGGCGAGCAATTCGGCCTGGGTGTACTCGGCGCGGCTGAAGCGCTTCCACGCCTCGGCGAAGAGCCGCTCGATGCGCTTCTCGCGTCGGAGCTGCTCGAGGAGCTCCTCGTTCTTCAGCTCGTTGAAGATCGTCTCGGCCCGCATGCGGCTCTCTTGGTCCGCGGCGGTTCGCTGCTGGGCGCGAACCTGCTCGAGGGCGGCGGCAGCCTGAGTCCCGAGGTCTCCGAAGCTGACGTTCTCGTAAGGATTGTGCTGGATGATGCGAACGACGGCTTCGAGCTCGCGAATGGCATCGCGGTAGTTGCCTTCGGCCGCGAGGGCGGAGCCCTCCTCGAATCGACGGCGGGCCTCGATCTTCTGCTGCTCGATCTGGACCAGGCTTCGCTGCTCCATTGTCTGGGAGAGGGTCGCGGACTCACCGACCTGGTCACCCATCAGGGTCTGGAGATGCGAGTAGAGGGCCATCACCTCGGGGTCGTTGGGAGCCAGACCCTGAGCGCGGAGGATCTCGCTCCGTGCCTTCTCCATCTCGCCGAGCTCGAGATACTGCGAGGCATTGGCGAGATAGGAGGCGACGAGCACGTTGCGGCGCTCGCCTTCGAGGTCCTGCATGGCGGTGGCATCACGGGCCTCGGCCCGTTCGGCTTCCTCGTCGGCCGACATTCCCGTCGCCTCCCCCATGTCGGAGGGCCCGGATTCCTTCTGGGGTCCACCACCGCAGCCGGGGATGAGAAGCAGGGCCAAGGCCCACACGGACAGGAGCGAGAGCAATGCACCTCGCGGGGCCCTTTGGCAGGAGGTCGTCCGAAGAGTCATTTCTCCGCCTTTCATGATTGGCGTTCGACGACGCCTGTAACGACCCGGTCGCTGTCCGAGGAAGAAAAGGGCGAGAGCCTCTGACGACACACGATCCTGCGACGGCAATGGAGCCTGCCTGCTCGATGACGTGCGAGGCGTCGACGGCGCTGCTTCTTCTCTCGGGCCAGCTCCGAGACGCTCCCTCTAGAGGCAAGGTTTCCCTTTTTTCAACCCGAGCGTTCCCTTCCAACGGTCTGGCACGCTGGAAAACGGGCGGATTTTAGCCGCCTGCTCCCTGAGTGTCAACGCTCTTCCGGCCAGTTTTTGGGGGCTCGCCATACTCCGGAGTGGATTTTAACTGCATGTAGGAAAATGGTTTGCTTCTGGGACTCAGGGGCCGTCCCGTTCTTGCTCCCCTTCCGTCTCTCTCTGCAGGGCACGGGCCTTCTCGAGGAGCCCGGGCGCGACGGCGTCGGCCCCGTCGAGAACGGCGGTGAGGAGGTCGATGACGAGCGAGTGCTGTTCCTTCTCCTGCTGTCGCAACGGGTTGCGGGTGGCCACGAGAATGGCGAGGAGATAGCTCGACTCGGGATCCATTTCGTGGCGCTGGCGGTCCGCGAGAAGGGTCGCTCCGATGCGCTCGGCTTCCCCGTCGGTGGCGAAGACAGCGGAAGTGCAAAGGAGCTTTCTGGCGCCATCGTGCTCGGGGCGGAGCTCGAGGGCTCGTTCCAGGGCGGAGAGAGCCTGGGAAAGCAGGGCCGGGTCCGGTCGGCCCCTCTGTCCATTCCGATTGGCGAGGTCTCTCAGGCAGTATCCACGGAGAAAATGGGCCTCGGCGTTCAGCGGATCCGACTCCGACGCCTTCGACGCGAACGAGAGCGCGGCTGCGGGATCGGTGGGTCGCAAGGCCAGCGCATTGTGCAGCAGCGCCAGGACCGGCAGACGAGAGAGGGGTGGAGGCAAGAGGAGGTTCTCGTCGCGGCGAGGCCCCCCCAGACGCTCGGACGAGCCGCGCACCGTCAGGTAGCCCAGGGCTTCGAGGCGCGGTGCATCGGTGGCCCAGGTCTTCGTGGGCGGGGGACGACGTGACTCCTCGTCGTCGAGGTCGGCCAGAAGGGCCTTGAGCAAGACCGGTCCCATGGGGGAGAGGTCAACCTGCTCCCGGGGATCCTGCCCCAGGTCGTAGAGCTCGACGGTGCTCCCGGATCGGATGGCCTTGGCATCTCCCAGCCGTACCGCGCGAGTCGCCGCCCAGTTGAACTGGAGGTACCCCTGGAGCGACTCGGCGTGCACCGGTCTCTGCTCGAGCCGGGCTCTTTGCCAGGGATCACGGATCGCGGGCCCGAGGTCCTCGCCATCGAGTCCTTCGGGCAACACCCGTTCCGCACGCTCTTCGCCCAGCAGGAGCCCGACCACGGTGGGAAGAACATCCACCAGAGACACCGGTTCGGAGAAGACCTCGCCGGCGGGAAGCGTGCCCGGAAGCCGGAGCAGGAAGGGAACGTGCAGCGTCGGCTCGTAGAGCACGTGACCGTGGCTTGACTCCCCGTGATCGCCCAGCGACTCTCCGTGATCCGCCACGAACGCGATGAGGGTACGCCTTGCCGCCGGGCTCGTCTCCAGGGCCCGAAGGAGCTGACCCACGCAGTAATCCACGTAGGCCACCTCTCCGTCGTAGGGGCTGCCTGCCGAGGCTCCGAAGCTCGGGGGTGGGGCGTAGGGGGCATGGGGATCGAAGAGGTGGACGAAGAGGAAGAACGGCTCCTTCGCGAGGAGAGAGGGAAGCTCCTCCAGGGCTTGCTTCACGACCGCGGCGCCGGGGAGCTCGGCGTATTCCGGACTACCCTTCTCCGTGGCGAAGTCACCCCGATAGATGTCGAATCCGCGGTCGAGACCGAATCTCCGATCGAGGGGGGCGGCCCCCACCACGGCGCGACAGGAGTACCCGGCGTCGCGGAGGATCTCCGCCAGCAGGGGAGAGCGGCCATCGTAGGCCACAGGCCCGTTGCTGCGGATCGCGTGTCGTGACGGCCTCAGACCCGTCATGAGGGAGGTGTGAGCAGGAAGAGTGAGGGGAGCCGTCGTCCACGCTCTGGCGAAGCGCACCCCCTGGGCGGCGATCCGATCCAGGTGGGGGGTCACCGTAGCTTCCCGTCCGTAGCATCCCAGGCGATCCGCACGCAGGGTGTCCACGGACACCAGAATGAGATTGCGCGGCCGGTCGTCGGGGCCACGCCCTTTGCAGCCAGCCAGGGCAACGAGGACGGCGATCACCAGTGAGAAGTGGAAGCGCACGACGGGGGAAGGGGCAGCCGGGAGAGGCCCGGCGGCGAGGGCGCTCTCCCGGTTCATGGCTTATCTGCTTCTCTTCCCTGGGGGAACGGTGAAATTGATGTTCTGGAGGCCCGCGGCGAGGCAGGCATCGAGGGCGGCGATGACGTGTAGGTTGGGAACGCGCTCGTCGGGATCGATGACACACGTCAGCTCGGGAGCTTGGCGGTGGAGGCTGCCGACCCGGATCCGGAGGTCGTCCATGGCCAGAGGAGCTCTTAGCTCCTGCTCCTCCTGGGAGGTTCGCGGGAACCGCGGAATGGCCAGGCTGGTCAGCGTCGTGCCGTTGAGCGCGACCACCGTCCGGTCTCCGGCAACCCGGAGTCTCACCCGGATAGGCTCGGGTGGCGGCGACATCGGAGAGAGATCAATCCCCGCATCCCTGGGGAGATAGGAATCGAGCTTCCCCTCGAGTTGCTTGAACTTGATGGAGCACATGAAGAAGATCAGGAGCAGGAACGTCACATCGATCATCGGGGTGATCTCGAGCTCACGTTCCTTGTCGCCTTCTTTCTCGTTTCTGTCCATTGCTCACCTCGCTTTCCCGGAAAAAACAAAAAGGACGAATCGATGGGGCTCCGGGTCAGAGCACGAGATCGGACATGATCGGAGAAACCGGGAGAAGGCCGCGGCGAGGGCGCTCTCCCGGAGCAGATCTAGCTCGCCTTCTTCTTGGGCGGAATCGTGAAGTTGATGTTCTCGATGCCCGCGGCCAGGCATGCGTCGAGGGCCGCAATGACGTGCATGTTCGGCACGCGCTCGTCAGGGTCGATGATGCACTTGAGCTCGGGGTTCTGCCGGTGGATGGTCCCCACCTGAACCCTGAGGTCATCCAGAGGGATAAGAGTCTTGAGCTGCTGCTCATCGGCGGTGGTCTGGGGCGCCTTGGGGATGGTCAGATTGGCCACCGTCTTGCCGTTGACCGTGATCTTGGTCTTGCCCCCGCCGACCCTGAGCTGGACGCGAATGGGCTCGTCCGGGATCTCCAGGATGTTGGTGGCCGTGACTCCCGTGTCCTTGGGCAGATAGGAGTCGAGCTTACCTTCGAGCTGTTTGAACTTGATGGAGCACATGAAGAAGATGAGAAGCAGGAACGTCACGTCGATCATCGGGGTGATCTCGAGCTGGGGATCTTTCTCTTCGTCCATGGTTCACCTCACCTGCCCGTATCCGGGGTGCCGGAGTTCCTTCGGGGGTCGTTCTCGAAGACATCAGGTCTCACTCGTCATCGGCCTTGCCCACCGAGGCGGCGAGCTGGACCTTCCAGATGCCCACACCTCGCTCCGCGCACTGCCGCATCACGTCCTGGACCGCGCTGAAGGTGGCCAGACTGTCGCAACGGATCAAGATCGGGCGATCGCAGAAGAGATTGTTCTCCGGATCGCGAAGGATCTGAGCCTCGCCGAAGAGGTACTTGGCGAGCTCATCAAGCGTGTACTCCTTGCGCTTGATGATCACCTTCCCGTTCCGGTCGATGTTCACGATGATGCGCTTCTTGTCCTGCCCCTTGTCCTCAACCGCGCTCATGGCCGAGGGAAGGGTGAGCAGCTCCAGCTCCTTCTGGGAAAGATCGGTCACGATCATGAAGAAGATGATCAGGTTGAACACCACGTCGATCATCGGCGTGAGGTTCAGCTCGAGCGGCTCGTTGGTATTCTTCTTTTTCTTTCTAGCCATCATCCATCTCCCGTAGAGGCCGGCCGGAACCCGGCTTCATCGAGGCTCACCCCTTCAGGGTGCCGGCCGGTAGGGCCGAGTCGCCAGCCACGACTGGCCAGGCACCGGGGCCGAGCCAGGGAAGCATCAGAATCACTCGTGCGGTCGGAACTTGTCGAACAGCTGCTCGGTCACGGCACCGATTTCGAGCACGAGCTTGATCACACGAGACCGGAAGAAGAAGAAGCCGATCATGGACGGGATGGCCACGAACAGTCCGAGGAACGTGGTCACGAGGGCCTTGGAAATTCCCGAGGCCAGGTCCGACGGGTCGGCGGCACCCTTCTTCGCGGCGATCACGTTGAAGGACTCCATCATTCCCAGCACGGTGCCGAGCAGCCCGAGCATGGGGGCGATGCTGCCGATCAGCGAGAGCCAGCCAATCTTCTGGTGGAGCTTGACGGCCTCCTCCTCGCCCATCTCCTGGAGGCTTTGCTCCATGGCCGTGAAGCCGGCATTGATGCGGGGGAGGGCGGCGGCAACCACGTTGGTCAGGTAAGAGGGCTCGGCCTCGCAGAGCTCGAGGCTCTCCTGGTAGTTCTCCTCCTCGAACAGGGATTCGATCTCGTCGATCACCTGCGGGGGAGCCAGCTTGTCCCGGCGGATCGAGACGAAGTGCTCGATGATAAGGGCCACGGAAAGGATGGACGTGCCCAGGATCACGAATCCGATGGTACCGCCGTCGCCGATGACCTGCCCGATGGTCACGCCCTGGGCGACTGCCTCGTCCTGAGCGAACGAGGCCGAGGCCAGGCCAAACAGCGTCACGGCCAGACCGCAGAATCCTGCGACCGTGACCTGGAGCATTCTGCTCGTCTTCATCCTGACGCCACTCCTTTCTTTCCTCAACATGAGGTTTTCTTCTGTGTGGGGTGACCGCGTGCTCGCGTCACCGACCCTTTTTCCGTTCCCTCCGCGCCACCCCGCCGCGCGCAGCGGAGGAAGGTGGCGGGTGATGATGACACATGCCGTCAGAAACTACATCTTCACCTTGGCCATGGTGGCCCACTTGGTTCCGGGGAAGAACTTGGCCACCTCTTCGAAGTACGACTTCGAGCGGCTGGAGGCCTTACCCTCCATGGTTTCGATGGTCAACCCGGTGAAGTAGAGAGCCCGGGCCGTTTCGTCGGAATCATTGAAGTAGACCGTGCTTGCCTGGGCGAAGTCCTGCAAGGCCTTCATGTACTCCTTGAGCTGGAAGAACGCCTCGCCACGGCCATTGTAAGCCCCACCGAGACCCTTGCTGTCCTTGTTGCGAAGACCCTCCGAGATCATGCCGTCATAAAACGTTCGCGCCTCGGAATAGCTGCCGGCGCGAATGAAGCAGATGCCCTCGCGAAGTCGGGCCTCGTCGGCAAGCTTCTGGAGAATGGCGGCCTTGACCTGGGCTGCGGCGTCCCCGGAAGGGATGCGCCGGATCTCACCCCGGGCGGCATTGGAGATGGATGTGTACTTGCTGCGGGCTTCGCCGTACTTGGCCTGGACCTCGAGGTTGTTGGCCCCGCCGAGCTTGGCCTCGATCTCCCAGATGATTCCGTAGGCATCCCGGGCCGTGTTCTCGAGGGCGGTGAAGTGCTGCTCGGCCTGGGCGTAGTCTCCCGCGCCGGTCAGGCTCTTGCCCAGATCGATGTCTGCCTGGGGAACGAATCGGGACTGGGGGAAGCGGTTCTTCAGCTCCTTGTAGGACTCCACGGCCCGGGTGTACTTGGAGGAGTCCGCCTGTCCCCAGAGCTGGTAGCACTCGGCGATTTCGAAGAGGCTGTACTCCTGAACCCAGGGTCGCTTGCCCTTTTCGATGGCGAGGCGAAAGCTCTGGATGGCGTTCTCGTACTCGCCCCGGGACTTGGCCTCGAGAGCCTTGGTGAAGGCCTCGGGGGTGTCGTCGTGCCGGATCTCCTTGACTCTCTCCGCGGACATCCTCTGGTCGGAGGGTACGCCGGCGAGCCGGTACACCACTTCCTTGTAGGTCTCGGAGACGATGTCCACGTCGCGAGTCGGCCGGCCCGTGACGGGAATGATGGTGTCCTTGGCCAGCGCCGGGACACCAAGGAGGACGAGGAGGAGAGCCGGCCCCACCCACCGCAGGAGTCCACCCGACAGGGCACCGTCACGCGATGCTCCGTCGGGAAAGGAGCCAGCAAGCGCTGCGGAGAACTGAAGATTTTGTGCCATGGCTACTTCCTCACCGCGGTATCGAGCCACTTGAAGATCCGGTCGAGCTCGGGCGGACCGTACGGAGGCTGGTTCAGGAGCTTGAGGTTGTCGATGGCCTTGGTCGCCTCCTGGATCTTGCGGGGATTGCTCTCGCTCTGGCCGAACTTGTAGACCATGTAGATCTGGCCGAACTTGCCCAGCCACCAGGTGTCGGTGTTGGCCTCGGAGGTGCTGGCGAACCTGGTGTAGATCTTCATGGCCTCCGAATACTTGCCGGTTCCATCGAATTCCTGGAGCTGACCGTCCTTCTCCACGATCCAGCCGCCATAACAGCGTGCCTTGCCGACCAGCAGGTCGAGGGTGTCCCCCTTCTCCTTGGACACTTCCTCGAAGAGCGGCTCGGCCTCGTGATACTTCTGCAGCTCGAGGTAGCTCCGGGCGAGGAGCAGCGTGAGCTGGAAGAGCTTGCCGGAGTTCTTGAACTCGGTGTTTTTCTTGTGGCGGTCGTAGGTGTCCTGGAAGATGCTTGCTGCCTGCTCGAAGTCACCGAGATCGTAGAACTTCTTTCCCACGGTGAGGGCATCTTCGGGACGGGCCCCCGAGGCCTTGAACCACTTGAGAAGGTAGCTGGCCGACTTGCTGCGGGCCTCGGCCGCGGCAGTCTCGTTGCCGGCCTCGACGGCCTTCGCCTCTTCCCGACCAATGGCCTGGCCGATCAGGAGCAGGGCGGCAAGGGTGCTGTCCGACTTCTCGTAGTTTGCGAAGAGGTAGTCACTCCACTCCGATGCGGAGTCGAGATCGCCCTTCTTCTCGTAGGCGCGAATGCGATTGAAGATGGCCGAGGGAATCAGGTTCTGCTGATCCGCCCAGCGGGTCTGGAACCCTTCGAGGATGGAGAGGACGGCGTCCGGATTTCCGAGGGTCAACTGAGCTTCGGACTCGTAGTACTCGGCCGCGGCGAGCGCCTGCTTCCGGGTGAGGGCGCGGGCGGGGTCGGCGGCCACGTAGGTCTTGGTCCACTCCTTGTAGTCGGCAAAGACCTTGAGACCGCTTTCGATTCGACCACGGGCCGCGGGGGTGATCTGCCCCTCTTTCTCCTTGATGGCCTTGAGACCCTCTTCGATCTCGCATCGACCGATGTAGAGCTGGGACGTCTCGTAGTACCGGGTGTTCACGTCGACCCGGAAGAACTTGTCCTTGGCCTCGCGGTAGTTGCCCTCGTCAAAATCGTCCTTGGCCTCGAAGTAAATGATGTCGCCGATTTCGTTCTGGAAGTTGGCGAGAAGGAAGTTCTTGGCCTCGTCGGCGAAGGTCTGGGCGACGGCCCGATCCTTCTCGTCGGCCTTCTTGGCAAAGGCCTGGAAAGAGGAGTAGGCGCGAAACGCGTTGTCCTTGTACACGTCGAAGGGATCCGAGAAACGGTCACGGCCCGCCTTGAAGGCCAGCCCCGATTCGAAGTTGCGTCCGAGGCGACGCAGGCTGTCCCCGAGCCGGCTCCAGGCGGAGACGGCGATCTTCGGGTCCTGCTTCTCGGGGTCCTGGAGGGACCAGGCCACGAGGGCCTGCCGGAACCTCTGGATGGCCTGCAGGAAGTCCCGGCTCGCATAGTAGGCCTCTCCTCCGGCCAGGAGCACCTTCGGATCCAGCCCCGATACGTCGGTCCCGCCGAGCAGGGTCTTGATGAGGTTGTTGGCCATCCGCACCACGGAGGCGATGGGTGCTTCTTCTGCGACCTTGCGCGCGGTGTCGAGAGCATTCTCGACGTCGCCCAGGGACTGGAGGGCGCGGGCCTTCTCCAGGCGGGCCAGCCATCCCCGGCCACCCGGCGCGAAGTTCGGCCCGATGCGCTGGAAGGCGGTATTCATGGTGTCGACCTTCTCGATCGCCTCGACGTGGCGCTGCCAGGCATTGAGAGAGGTCGCGGCCTCCAGGATTGACCACTCGTAGATGTCCTGGAGAAGCTGAAGACTGTCGGGGTTGTCCCCGATGGCCTCGGCTCCGGCAAAGCTGTCCAGTGCCTCGTTGAGTGCGGGGACGCTATCGTTCTCCAGCGAGATCTGGAAGTGGGCCTTGCCCTTGAACATCAGCGCCCACAGGGCGGAAGGGCGTGACTCGTATTCCCAGATGAAGTCCTCGAGCTTGTCCGCCGAGCGCTTGAAGTTCGACTCGCGCTCGAACGTGGACTTGGGGTGGAGCAGGCCCATGAAGTAGTAGTTGGTCGCTTGCAGGTAGAGAGACCTTTCGAGGTTGTCTGCCTGCTGGGGGGTGAGGCTCGGCTGAGCCTTCAGGTAGGCCACGAGGTCGTCGAACAGGTTCTGGGCTTCTTCGAGGGAGCGGATCGACTCATCGCGGGCGGTCTCCGAGGAGATTCCCTGGAGGTCGACGTCCTCTTCGATGGCCTTGGAGGTGGCGTTCGCCCGGTCCTGGAGCAGAGAGCCCAGCTCGAAGGCGGCGGTGAAGTAGAGCGGATCCGACCGGTCCTTGAGGAACAGGCGGAACTCGGCCTCGGCTTCGGAGAACTTCACCAGGGCATCCTTGACCACCGTCTCGCGGCTTGCCGCCGCCTTGATGACCCGGGCGATCCCCAGGCGAGCGGCGTTCCGTGCTTCCGGGCTCGTCCCGGAAGCATTGGATATGCGCCGGAACTCCACCTCGGCGAGGTCGAAGAAGTCGCGCTCGACGAGGCCGTTGGCGAACTTCACGTCGCGGTCGACGGCGGTGCCGAGGGCGGGGCCGGAGAGGGTGGCCGCCAGGATTCCGAAGGCGAGGACGGCCGGCGGCAGCTTCAAGAAGGAGCGACCGACCCATGGTGGGCGAGGACGGCTTCGCCGGCACGCTGCTCCCGTGAGCGTCGTGCGGAGCGGGGCCGGCTCGAGAGGACCGACGTCGAACATGACATAGACTCCTCTGGGGCGATTCCCTGGGTCAGGGGTGAGATTCCAAGCTTAGCACAACAAAAAACGGGGGGCAGCCCATGGCCCATCCACTGGCCTGTCCACCCCCCGCCAATATCCTCGTCGTGGATCCTCGTTCCGGGGACGGCCGAAGGCAGCCCCGCGATCGTCCGGGTCGGGGCCTCCTCGGGGCCCGCTCGAAGCCTCCGCCGGCCTCGAACCCTCAGCGGGGCTCGAATCCCTTGGCCGTGGGCTGGTTCTCTTCCATCAAGATGATCCTCGCCTTGAGGAGGATGAGCAGGTTCTTCTGGGCCTTGTAGCTGCCCTTCCTTCCGAAGAAGAAGCTGAGGATGGGAATGTTCCTGAGGAACGGCACTCCCGATTCCAGCTTCCGATCCTCGGCGGTCTTGAGTCCGCCCAGGAGGAGCGTGGCATTGTCCGGCATGGTGACGGTGGTGCGCACGCGCTGGACCTGGAGCGTGGGCACCTCGATGGCCACCGGGGGACCGGTGCCGAGAGTGGTGGCGAACGTGGGAATCGGTCGATCGAGCTGGGATACCGTGGGCCGGAGCTCCAGGGTCACGAACTTGCGATCGGCACTGACCACGGGCTTGACGTCCAGGATCACCCCATCCCGGACGATGTCCATGATGGGATCGGCGATGACCGCCGCCTGCGCGATCTCGACGTCAAAGTCCTTCACGTAGGTCACTTCGTTGATCACGGAGATCGAGGCGCGTTCGTTGTTGGAGACGAGGAGGCGAGGTGCCGTGAGGGTCTGGTTCCGCTCCGATTTGCGAACGGCGCGGAAGATGGCCTCGATCTCCGTATCGTCGAGGAACGTGTACTGGGCGGTCAGTCCACCGGAGTTCGTCAGCGTGTCCTCGGAGCCCAGCGACAGGTCGAAGAGGTTCTCGACGCGGGCCCGGACGTTTCCGTCGCTGCCGTCGTCATAGAACACACCGGCGTCGTTCCCGGTACCGATGCCCCGAGGATTGTCAGGGGTTCCGAATCCCGTGTTGGGAACGCCGAAGTCGTCGAGGTCGGAGGATCTTCCCCGGCCCGGTCTCCCGGTTCCGCCGGAGTCGTCACCGAGACCGCGAAGATCGACGCCCACGTCCTCGAGGAAGTTGTCCTCGACGGAGAGGAAGCGGGCCTCGATGGCCACCAGAACACCCGTGGTCTGGCGGAGGTCGTCGAGAAGCTGGCGGATCTGCCGGTGAATCTCGCGGGCCTGGCGCACGACCAGGGTTCCCTGCTTGGGAATGATGGAGGCCGGAGGATCCCAGCGATCGGGAGCGATGTTCTCCTGGATGAGCTGGATGAGGCGATCGGCGTTGATGGCCGCAGTATCGGAATCGTCGCCGAGGTCCTCCTCGTCGAACAGGCCCAGGCCAGTGGCGGGCTGGAGGCTGATCTCCTCTCCCGGGAAGTCGTTGATCGGGTTCACCAGATCCCGGACGTTGTAGATCTCGAGGACCATGTCCTGGCTGAGATCGTCGACGGTGGTGATCTTGACCACGCCGTCCTCGATCTTCCAGGCCAGACCCTTGACCTGAGTGACGATGTTCAGGAGGTCACGCGCGGGAAGGGGGCGTAGCTCCCCGAGGGTCACCGTCTGCTCGTCCTCGGTGAAGTTGGCGCTCACCGCGGCCGAGACCACGAAGTTCACGCCGGTGACGCTCTGGAAGAACTGGGCAACCTCGCGGAGTGAGGTGTCCTCGAAGATGGGAGCCACGGGCAGGCGAGCCAGCTTGTTCAGGATCTCCTGCTCCTCGGCGGAGGCGCTGGGGTCTTCCTGGCGGAACTCCCGGGGGCGCCTCCTGGAGATCTCGTCCCAGTTGCTCGGGAAGGCCACGTGGTCGGTCATGGGGACCATGCCCGCGTCGATGTCCTCGAAGGTCTTCTTCCACTCCTCGCGGAAGGATCGGCGGGTCTCGACATTGGCCTTCTCGTGGCGGGCCTCGATGGCCGTGCGACGGAGGGAATCGGCGCGATCGTTCTCGTAGTCCAGGCGAAGGATCTCGTCGAGAAGCGACTCGGCCTTGCCGTAGTCGCCACGGGCGAAGGCGTTATCGGCCTCCGTGAAGAGGATTTCGATCCGCTCGGCGAGTCGCTCCTTGGACTCCTCGGACTCCTGCAGCTTCTCGTCCATGAGCCCGAGGGCCTTCTCGCGGGCGTCTGAACGCTGCTTCTCGGCGCCAAGGTTGCGAACGTTGTCGAGCTCGGCGCGCAGCAGGTCCCGGGGAAGGTCGACATCGAGGTCGTAGGGGAACCACTCGTAGATCTCGAGAGCGGCCTCCAGCTCGGCGGCGGCCTTGTCGTAGTCTTCCTGAGCGGCGGCGAGCCGGGCCCGGCTGGTCCGGTTCTGGATCTCGATCGAGGCCGCCTGCTTGCGGACCAGGATCCGGTTTTCCTCGCGACCGAGGGCGGAGCCTGCGTCGTCGCCGGATCCGAGGAGTCGCTGGATCTCGGAGAACTTCTGCTGATAGGCCTCGTTGCGTGAGTCGAGCTCGAGCGCCTTGGCGTAGCTGGCGTAAGCCCCGGACAGGTCGCCCTTGTCCATGTCCTGCTGGCCGCTGGCGGCATAGCTCTGGGCCAGGATCTTGCGCTGGCGCATGAGCCGGCCCATCTGGTCCTGGGGCTCACCCGGGGCTCCGCTCGGGGATTCGGCCTGGGTGCCGGCTTCTCGCGTCGCGGTGGCCTCGCTGACCGTCTCGGGGGGCGCTTCGGTCGAGCTACAGGAAATGCCAGCCACCAAGAGCCCGATCGCGGCACAGAGGTGGGGAATCCGTCGGACGAAACCTTGGATTCGACTCATCGTCCACTCCCTCTCATAGAAGGGCCAACTCTCGGAAGGCGTGGGACCGCGAACTTCCCTCGAGCGTCGCCGCCGACGGCGGTGACACCCGGGCGCCCGGGGGAATCCGCGCATTCGATGGCCCACGTCGAGCGTGAGGCTGCCCGCCTCTCGCCAACGGAGCCTCGAGAAGTTCCCTTAATCCTTCTGGACCCGTGGTGTAAAGGGGGAATGAAATCAGAGCGGTACCCCCATGTCAAACGAAAACTCTAGGGCCCCTTCTTTTTTTGGAGCTCGCGCATCACGTGTTTCAAGTCCTCCCAGGCCAATGCCTTGTCTCGGGGCTGCCGGAGGAGGTAGGCGGGATGGAAGGTGGGGATGACCACGGTGCCCTCGACCAGGTGCGAACGTCCGCGAAGCCGGGACAGACTGGCGGTGCTGCCGATGACCGTCCTCGCCGCGAAGGCCCCCAGGGTGCAGAGGACCAGGGGACGAATGAGGCGGATCTGCTCCAGGAGGTAGGGCCGGCAGGACTCGATCTCGTCCGTCTCGGGGTCGCGGTTGCCGGGAGGCCGACACTTGAGCACATTTGCAATGAAGACCTGATCCCGGGTCAGGCCCATCGCCTGGATCATCTTGGTGAGCAGCTCTCCTGCCCGACCCACGAAGGGGACCCCTTGCCGGTCTTCCTCTGCACCGGGCGCCTCGCCGATGAACATGAGGTCGGCATGGGGCGATCCCTCCCCGAATACCGTCTGGCGCCGGGTCTCACAGAGCTGACAGAGGCGGCAGACCGCCACTTCCTCCCGGAGGCCGGGGAGGTCCGACATCCGGAACGAGATGCCCAGGCTCCGCTCGCCTTCGAGGAGAAGGAGGGCCTCCTCCAGCATCTCGCGGGCGCGGACGTGGCGATCGGTCATCCTTCCCTCTCCAGAGCCACCTTGACCGCTTGCAGAAGACGCAGGAGCGCCTGGTCGGGAGGCTCCGGGAGGCGACAGCCCGACGCCAGACGGTGTCCGCCTCCTCCGAACCCCTGCGCCACCGCATTCACGTCGACCTTGCCGGCAGAGCGAAGGCTGACCTTCGTGGTCCCGTCGTCCATCTCCCGCAGGAGAAGGGCCACCGCGACCCCCTGGATCTGCATGGCAATGTCCACCAGATCCCGGGCGTCTCTCTGGGTCAAGCCGTGCTCGGTCAAGAGCGCCTTCGAGGATCGCGCCACCGCGATCCTGCCCCCGTGGTGGAGCTCGACCGACCGGGCGATGGCCCCCTCGAGGTGGACCAGGGCCAGGGGCTTGCCCCGGAAAAGGTGATGGTGCACCACTTCGGGGCGGACGCCTCGGACGACCAGGTCGCGGGCGATCTCCAGGGTCTCGGCATCGGTGTTGGAGTACGAGAAACGCCCGGTGTCCGACATGATGCCGGCAAAGAGGCTCATCGCCATGGGAAGGGTGAGCTCGACGCCGAGATCCCCGATGAGTCGGTAGACGATCACCGCCGCCGCCGAGGCGGTGGGGTCGACGTAGAGATCGGTCCCGAAACCCTCGTTGCTCGGGTGATGGTCCAGGTTCAGGACGGGCGCTCCCTTTCCCACCAGGGAAGGGGGGCGGCGCACGTTCGCCAGCGATCCGGAATCGACGCAAACCATGCAGGAGAAAGAACGTTGTGACGCTTGCTCGAAGGTCAGGATCTCGTCGAGCCCCGGAAGGAACGAGAAGCTCCGGGGGGGTGGTCCGTCGTTGACGATGGTCGCCGTCTTGCCCAGGGCCTCGAGGGCGTGCAGGAGGGCCAGCTCCGAGCCGATGCAGTCGGCATCCGGGGGATCATGCGAGGTGATGAGGTAGTCGTCGTGGGTGCGGAGGAAGGTGACGGCCCTCGCGCGGGCTTCGTCGTGAGCCGGGTCCATGGAGCGCCCTGTCTCCCGTTCCGATGCGGGCGCGTGCCCCTGCGGCAGGGCCCTCGGTCAGGGCTGGAATTGTGAGGATCGCCGGGCAAGTTGTAAAGTCCGCGGGGTGGGGAAGGGCTGGCCGCCATTCAACCCGGGCCTGGGCCAGAGCAGTGCGTTGGCGATGAGATTGCGACCACGACCTCCGGGCAAGAGCGCCGCGAATGAACGGGCCGACGACCGAGAGACCGAGCAGGAGTCCGGGAATCCCGCCCGAGTGTCTGGAGCTCCTCGCGTGCCCGCTGGATGGAGGCCGTCTTCGACTCGCATCCGAGGACGCACTCGTCTCCGAGGGGGGCCGGATCTACCCGATCGTGAACGGCGTGCCTCTTCTCCTCGAGGAGAGCGTTCTTCCCGGGGATGTCCGGGCGCGCGAGGTCCGGGCTTCCTTCGAGAGCCAGTGGCGCATCTTTGGCGACGAGACGCGGATCTTCGGCAAGACCCGTGAGGAGATGCGGGAGCTGCTGACCGGACCGAGGATGGGGAGTGCCATCGGGGCGGGCTTCTATCCCGGACGGCGCGTCCTCGACGCCGGCTGTGGCCATGCTCGCTACGTGACCGAGCTCGCCCGCCTGGGATCCGTCGTGGTGGGGCTCGATGTCGGGAGTCAGCTCCACCACGCGCTTCTTCCGGCGGACGTCCGGGACCAGGCGCTCCTGGTGCAGGGGGACGTGCGCAGGCCCCCGCTGCGCGAGGGCATGTTCGACCTCGTGTTCTGCGACGGTGTCCTCCACCATACCCCGGATCCCCGGGACTCGTTCCTGGCACTGGCGCGTCTGGTGGCCCCGGGCGGCGCCTTCTACGTCTGGGTCTATCCCCGCGGGGGAAAGCTGTGGGAGGGGGCCAACCGTGCCCTGAGGGCGCTGACGACGCGACTTCCCCACGGGTTGCAGGTCCTGGCCGCAAACCTGCTCGTTCCCTTGCTGCTCCTCGTCCCGACCTACAGCGGGACCCGTCCCGGTAAGGCGAGCTATCGGCAGTGCGCCCAGGTGATCTTCGACTGGATCTCGCCCCGTCTGCAGTCCCATCACTCGACCGAGGAGGTGGTGGGGTGGTTTCTCGAGGCAGGCTTTGAGCGCCACGAGATTCTCCCCGTGCCCACCGGGGTCATCGGCTGGAGAGACGCGCCATGAGCGGAAGGCTTCCCCCCCGTGTCGATGTGGTGATTCCCCTCCATGACGAGGCCGAGGCCGCGCCGGCCCTTTTCCGTGCCCTCGATCGTCTCACCGGTCTCCTCGCCGAGGAGGGATGCCGCGCCGGCTACGTGCTCGTCGATGACGGATCCACCGATGCGACCCTCGAGCTTCTTCACGGCCATGCGCAGAGGTGTGAGACGGCCCGCGTGGTTTCGTGGCCCCACCGGCGAGGGGTGGGGGCAGCCATGCGCGAGGGGTTTCGCGCCACCGAAGCGGAGGCTGTGGTCTGCTACGACGCCGACTGTACCTACCCCATCGAGGACATACCCCGTCTCCTCGAAGGCCTTTCGCGTGGGGAGGTCGTGACCGCCGTCCCTGTCCTTCCCGCGGACAGGGAAGCCCGGCCGCCCCTCGTCCGTCGCCTCCTCACGCGCGCCGTCGCTTTGGCCTATCGCGTTGTGCTGGGGCGGGGCGCAGGTGGAGTGACGGTCTTCACCTGTGCCTTCCGCGCCTACCGCCGCCCCGCAATCCTGGCCTGCCTTCCTCGCTCGGACGGATTCTCCGCCGCGGCCGAGATCCTCTCCCGGGCTCTCCTTCAGGGTTTGACGGTGGCCGAGGTCCCCTCGGTTCTGGGGAAGCGCGTCCACGGGAGGTCGAAGATGCGCGTGGTCCGGGCCGGACTCGGGCACGCCCGGGTGCTGGGGTGCGGACTCCTGTGGCGTCTTGGCTGGCCCAGGAGCCCGCGCCACGGATAGCTCGGCACTTGCCGGAGCGATTTTGGCCGGCCAGGTGGCGGCCGTTGCCGGGACGGAGCGGGTCGACTATCCTTCGCCCGCGGGGAGAGGTGCGTGAGAAGGAGCCCTTCGTTGAAGGTGGAGCAGGAGCAAGTCGGGAAAAGGTTCGAGGGTGAGTCTCTCGCCCGGTGGAACCGCCGGTTGAATCGACGCCACTCCCAGGAAGATCTGCTCCGGGGCAGTCTCCTCGTGCGTGCCGCCGAGCGCCGGCGACGAGCCGTCTTGCGACGCCTGGTCGACCGGAGCCGGCAGGGCAAGCCGGACCCGATCGTCGTGGACGTCGGCTGTGGATCCTCCCTCTTCCACCACTGTCTTCCCGCGGGGGCGAGGCTGATCCGGGTGGACATCGACGACGAGGTGCTCCGCGGTCTGCCTGCCCATCCAGGCGTCGCCCAGGTCGCTTCGGATGGCGCCCGCTTGCCCCTTCCGGACGGGAGCGTCGATCTGGTGGTGCTGTCGGCCATCCTGGAGCATGCTCCGGATCCCGACGCCCTCCTCGGGGAGGTGCATCGAGTGCTGCGGAGGGGGGGGAGCCTCGTGGTGTGTGTCCCCTATGACCGTGCCGTGCTCCTCGCGAAGAGGATCATCGCCTTCTGCGGTGTGGCCCGTTTCTTCCGGGGCATCCATCCCGGTCTGGCTCCCGGTCACCTCCATGTGTTCTCGGCGCGACGGCTGAGGGCACGGCTGGGATCGCTCGGAAGGCCGATATTTTTCCTCGATCCCATCAGCCTGTGCCTCTACGCCCGGCTCGATGTCGATCGGACGGGAGCCTGATCGTGCCCCGGCTCACGACCCTCCTCGTTCTCGTTCTCGTGGTCTGCGCTCTTCCCTACCTGCCCTCCCTGGGCAACGGATTCGTGAACTGGGATGATCCCGGAGCCATCCTCGACAACGAGGCCATCCGGGATCTCGGGCCCGGGACCGTGAAGACTCTCTTCACCCAGCCGGTCTTCTTCGCCTACCTGCCGCTCTACTTCCTCTCCCTCGCTGTCGATCACTTCTTCTTCGGCCTCGTGCCGTTCGGGTATCACGCGGGGAACCTGCTCCTCCATCTGCTGTCGGTGGCCCTCGTCCTCCTCCTCGTGCGGCGGGCCGTGAAGGATCCCTGGCTCGCCGTTGCCTCGGCGACGGTGTTCGGACTCCATCCCGTGCAGGTCGAGTGCGTGGTCTGGGCCTCGGGGAGGAAGGACGTCCTCGCCACCTTCCTCCTGCTGCTGTCCGTCTTCTGCTTCGACCTGGCGCTGGTGGCGGGGACGCGGAAGCGGACCCGGTTCCTGGTGGCGACCTTCGTCCTGGGTGGCCTGGCCGTACTGGCCAAGGCCACCGCCGTGGTGCTGCCCGCAGTCCTTCTCCTCTGGCAGCTCGTCGTCAAGGGGCGGGGGCGAAGAGCGCCTGCCCCTATTGTTGCCCACTTCCTGGCCCTTCTTCTCGGCCTGGGAGGAGCCTTCCTGCATTACTCCGTCGCTCGCTCGGCAGGCGTGGCCACTCCGCCTGGATCGGGTCGAGGAGTGGCGACGGCACTGACCGTATTCCTCGACCGCGGCCGCATGCTGGTTCATCCCATCGGACTCGCTCCCTACTATCCGGCCCTCGGCGATCCGGGCCCTCTTCTGCCTGCTCTGGGGGCCGGGCTGCTGCTCGGTCTGCTTTCCTTGCTCCTGTACGGAATCGTCCGCGGAAAGCCGGCGCCCGCCCTCGCCGCCGGACTCTTTCTGGTGGCGTTCCTTCCCTACAACACGCTCTTTCCGGCCACTGCTACCCTGCAGGCCGATCGCTATCTCTACCTCGGAGCCGCGGCGGGGGGATTGCTCGTTGCCTTGCCTCTCCTTCTCGTGCCTCGGCTGGTAAGGATCCTCGTCCTGGGCACCTGCTTCACCTTGCTGGGGTTGCTCACCACGGCGAGGGGCCTGGCCTGGAAGGACTCCGTATCGCTCTGGCAAGGAGCGGTGGCCGTCCACGGCGAGGAGGCATTCCCCCACATCAAGCTCGGAGAGGCCTATCAGGAGCTGGCCCTTTCGAGCCGGAATGCCTCGCGTCGCCAGCTCTTCCTCGACCTTGCCCGGGCGTCCTTCGAGGATGCGGTCTCCCGCATCGCTCCCGCGGTCCACGAGCTCCAGGCCGAGTCGCGGTTGGGGAGGATCCTGCTGGTGCGCGGCGAACCCGTCGAAGCCGAGCCCCACCTCGTGCGGGCGCTCGAGCTGACCGAGGAAGGCTCCCCGGCAATTGCCGGTCGGCCGGCGCAGGAGGTGGAGGGTTTCCGAGCCGATCTGCTCCTCAACCTGGCCAAGGCCCGCGAGGACTCGGGAAGACCCGATGACGCCATCTCGCTCCTTCGCTCGACGCTGATCGACCACCCCCGCCAGCCTCTCGTCCGCTACAACCTCGGCAATCTGCTCTGCCGGAAAGGGCTGACCTCGGTCGACGAGGCAAGCCGCGAGACCTGGATCGACGAGGGAGTGGAGCAGCTCGAGGCGGCCTCGAGACTCGACGAGGGTGACGCTCGGGCCGCTCTCCTGCTGGGAGAGGTCGCCCAGGCGCGTGGCTCTCGTGTCCAGGCGGTTCGCTGGTTCGAGGAGGCGGTGAGACGGGACCCGACCTGCTCCGAGGCTCACCGGGGTCTCTCCCTGGTTTTTCTCGGGGCGGGGGATCTCGAGGAAGCTCTCGCTCAGGCCGATCTGGCCGTGGAGCTGGAGCAGGACGGCCACGAGGCGCGCCTTCACCGCATGCGCATCCTGTTCGCCGCCGGGCGCGAGGAGGCGGGACGACGGGAGCTCGACGCCCTTCTGGCTCAGGCGCCCGATGATCCGGTCATCCGGAAGGAGGTGGCCAGGATCGAGGGAATCCGCGCGCGACAGCTGGTGGGATCGGCCCTGGCCCCCACCACTCCGGCCGAGAACCGGGGTGACCTTCTCGACGAGGCCGAGAGGGCGGCGGCCCGGGCTCTCCAGCTCGATCCCACCCTCGCCGACGCCTGCCTCGTGCGGGGCGAGGTGAGCCGCACGCAGAGGCGCTGGACCGAGGCCAGGGTCCAGTTCGAGCGGGCGCTGGCCCTTTGTCCCGAGGATGCCGAGGTTTGTCGATCCGCGGCCTCTTTCTTCAAGGATCTCGGCTACCAGCACTATCTGAGGGACGAACGCGACGAGGGGGTCCGGTACTTCGAGCGGGCGATGGCGCTCGATCCCGGGGCCGAGGATCACACGGCCATTCGTAACCTCGTGCGGCGGTACCGCCAGCAGAGCGGCGGGGGGCAGGAAGAGCGAGGGCGGGACGGCGGCTAGAGTCTGCGTCACGGATGAGGTTCACCCGGGCCAGGGTCGCTCCGGCCGCCCCTCGTCCTCCGGGGCGCAGCCTCCCGGCCCTGTGGCCCGGCTTTCCTTCAAACCAGGGGGCAGTCCTGTCGAAAGGTCCTCCGGGCCATGGATCCGGAGGATCGTCGTTGTCTGCCACCGTTCTTCGCTGCTGCCTCGTCGCACTGTGCGCCTTCGTGCCCTTCGCCTTCGTGCTCGATGGGCCCTACCTCTATGACGACCACCTCTACGTCGTCAGCAACTCCCAGGTCACCCACGGCGCCTCGATCGCGGAGATGCTCCGGTCCTCGTATCCGCCCGACGATGGCAGCCTCGGGCTCTACCGGCCCCTCCTGACCGCCTCGTATCGCGTGGCCCGGGTCCTGGGGGGGAAGGAGCCGTTTCCCCAGCACCTGTTGAACGTCCTCCTCCACGTGGCCACGGCCCTGGCTCTTTATCTTCTGCTCGCGAGGATCTGTCCGCGCCGTCGCTTCCCCTTTCCCGTGGCCCTGCTCTTTGCCGTCCATCCCGTTCACACCGAGGCGGTGAGCTGGGTCGTGGGGCGGGGAGAGATCCTGTCCGCTCTGTTCGTGCTTCTCGCATTGCACTGCTTTCCGGGAGTCGGCGGCGACCGCGAGGTAAGGCGGACGCGATCGACCCTTCTCGCGCTCCTCTGTGCCGTCCTCTTCTTTCTGGGACTCCTGTCCAAGGAGATGGCCATCACTCTGCCGGGAGCGCTCCTCCTCCACGAGCTCCTTCTCGGTGGCACGTGGTGGGCCGCCTGGAAGCGGCTGCATGTTCACGCTTTCCTCGTGGCGGTGGCCATCGGTTACCTGCTCCTCCGCCTGTCGGTGCTCGGGAGGCTCGGGCCCGATGCTTCCCAGCAGCTGGCAAGGTTTCATGATGTCTCGGTGCTGGCGCTCATGGCTCAGTCCTTCGCGGGCTATGTCCAGATCTTGCTCGCTCCGCTCGGTCTCCAGGTGGACTACCCGATCACCGCCGCGGGACGTCTCGAGGGTGTTCTCCCGCCCGTGGTCGGGGCGGCGATGCTTCTCGTCGTGGCCCTGTTCGTCTGCTGGTGCCTGCACCGGCGGGCGCGGCTCCTCGCGTTCTTCTTCCTGTGGTTCCTGGTCTCTCTCCTGCCGGTGTCGAACATCCTTCCCATCGGGACCTTCCTCGGCGAGCGGCTCGTGTACTTGCCATCGGCGCCCTTTCTGGCCGGCGCGGGTCTCCTCGTCGAGGGGCTCGTGCTGAGGCTCGTCCGCAAGGGCCGCGGTCGATCCGTGCGCGATCTTCTCCAGCCCGCGATCGCCTCGCTGGTGATCGTGCTGGGACTGGCCACCGTGGTGAGGAACCGGGTGTGGGCCGACGAGGAGGTCTTCTGGCGCACCGCCGCCCGGAGCGCCCCCTCGAGCCACAAGGCTCAGGTCAACCTGGGGAGGCTTCTCGAGAGGGATGGAAAGCTCGCCGAGGCCGAGGAGTGCTACCGTCACGCCATCTCCGTCGATCCCCGCCTCATCGAGGGCCTCTCCAACCTCGCCGGACTCCTCGTGCAGAGGGGGGAAGTGGCCGAGGCAGAGGAGATGTATCTTCGTGCCCTTGCCGTCAATGACAGGATCTCGCTCCTCCACTACAACCTTGCCGACCTCTTCCTCGGCAGCGGTCGCACCCGGGAGGGTAAGGAAGCTCTCGAGCGCGCGTGCAGGGCCCTCCCCTTTCTCGTCGATGCTCCCCTCCGCCTGGCTGCGGTGATGGCCAAAGAGGGGGACCATGACGGTGCGGTGGCCTGGATCCGGGAGGTCGAGGCCGCTCATCCTGATTTGCCCGACCTTCCCTATGCGCGGGCAGAAATCGAGAGGAGAGCGGGAGACCTCACCGCCGCGGCTTCCGGCTACTCCCGGGCGCTCGAGGTCGATCCCGACCATCCAGGGGCGGCTCTCAATCTCGGCGCGTGCCTCGCCATGACGGGAAGGCTCCAGGAGGCGAGAACGATTCTCTCCGACCTTCGTGCCCGACATCCCGAGGATGCCACGATTCGCCGCAACCTCGATCTGGTGGAGAAGAGGATCGCCGCCGAGCCCCCGCGCGAGGATTGAGGCGGACCGCCGGAGCTATCCGTGACGCAGACTCCCAGGACTCGACGGTGACGAGCGCTCCCTCCTCGCCGCTGCCTCGCCGTGAAAGACCGAGAGGACGTAGGCCACTGCCGTCTCCACGCGGAGCACCGATTCGGTGAGAGAGACGGGGACGAAGCCCACTTCCTGGGCTCTCTTCGTCTCCTCGGTCGTGAAGTCGCCCTCGGGTCCGATCAGGAAGAGCACGTCTCCGCCCAGGGCGTCACGGGAAAGGGCGCGAGACAGGGGAACCGTCTTCTCTCCCAGCCAGGCCAGGTAGCGGCTCGGAAACTCGCTGCTTCTGGTCAGTGCCTCCTCGACGGTGAGAGGTCTCTCCACCGTGGTCATCCGGGTGCGCCGCGATTGCTTGAGACTCTCCACCGCCAGACGTTTCCACCGCTCGACCCTCTGGCTTTCCTCTCGGCGGGGTGTGGCCACGGTGCGCTCGGTCACAAGGGGCCACACCGCCCGGGCACCCAGCTCCGCGGCCAGGCGAATGACGAGATCGGCGTGCTTGCCCTTGGCGATGCCGACGCCCACGGTCAGCCGGGGCAGTGGATCGGGGGGAGCGCTTCGCGTCATGAGGATCCGTGCCCGCAGCCCGCCGCGGTCGACGTCCGTCACCTCGGCCTCGCCGATCCTCCCGCTTCCGTCGATGAGCTCGATCCTGTCTCCGCGCCCCAGTCGGAGGACGGCCAGGGCGTGCCGACCCTCCCTGGAGGAGAGCACGACCTCGGTCCCTTCGTCGACTCGCGCGGTCCAGAAGCGACGGAGACCGCTCACGGGAGCTTGTCCGGCACTTCGTCGTCGATCGTGCCTTCGTCCTCTTCCTCGGGGCCGGTGGTCTCCTCCTCGAGGTCGAAGGTCCGCACCACGGCCTGCACCCTGTCCTCGGTGGTGCGCAGCTTGTCGCGACAGATGCGCACGAGGCCCGCTGCCCGCTCCACCTCGGTCGCGAGCTCGTCGATGTCGACCTCCTCGCTCTCGATCCTGGACAGGATGCGCTCGAGCTCACCCATGGCCTCGCCGTAGAGAAGGGCGGCGTCCTTCTTGTCATTCTTCTTCGTCATGACCCCTCTTCTTCCCGTGCTGGCTTTCCTGTCTCCGTTGATGTCACTCGGGCCACGATGGTTCCCTCGTCGAGCTCGGCACGGACGGTGCTTCCACTGGTCGTGCTCCGTGCGCTCCTCAGGATGCGTCCAGCCTCGTCGCGCAGGATGGCGAATCCGCGTCGGAGGACTCCCTTCGGATCCCGTGCCGCGACTCTCTTGCCGGAGCCTTCGAGCAGGGACCGTGCGTGAGCGAGGCGCCTTGCTGACTGCGTGGTGGTGCTCCGCACGAGTCGGTCCACCGTGCGGCGCTCCCTCTCGATGCGGAGGAGGATTCTCTCCGGAGAGAGCCTCCCGGCCGCCGAGTCGACCTCGATGGCTCCCTCGCGGAGCCGCCCGCGTGCGGTGGAGGCGATGCTCTGAGCCACCCGCGGGACTTCCTCCTGTCCGCGTCGGAGGAGGCGACGGGTTCCGCGAGAGAGCCTCTTCGCCATGGAGGTGAGCTCGCGACCTCGAGAGGAAAAGACACCCCGGGAAGCCAGCCCCAGCCTCCGGGCCCGAGCCCCCAGCGAAAATGTCTCGGCGGCGATCGCCTTCCCGGCCAGCAGGAGGACCGAGCTCATGTGCTCCGAGAGCCGGTCCGAGGCGTCGCGGACCCTCGAGACGAGAAGCTCGGCAGCAGCGGTCGGTGTCTTCACCGAGGTGGTGATGATGTCGAGCACGGAGACGTCGCGATGGTGCCCGATTCCGCAAACGACCTTCAGCGGAAGTCGAGCAACGAGGAGAGCGAGGTCGCGATCGTCGAACCAGGCCAGATCGGCACGGGATCCTCCTCCGCGCATGATGACGACCACGTCGTAGCGCTCCTGGCGTGCGGCAATCCTCCGGAGGGCTCGTCCCAGGGTCGACGGGAGCTGGCGCCCCTGCATGTGGGCGTCGTGCAGCTCGACCCGGAACCGGAAGCCCGATTTCTCGATCTCGTTCTTGAAGTCGTTGAAGGCGTCGCTGCCGTCGCTCGTCACCAGAGCCACCCGGAGGGGAAGCACGGGCAGGGGGAGGGAGAGGTTCTTGTCCAGCAGCCCCAGCCGGGCCAGCTCCTCGAGAAGCCGTGCCCGCTCCCGGGCCATGTGCCCCAGCGTGTGAAGGGGATCGATGTCCTCCACCACGAGCTGGTACTGTCCCGAGGGGGGGAAGAGGTCGACCTTGACCAGGAGACGGACCTCGATCCCGTCCTCGATCTCGAAGGGGGCGCTGGCCTGACTGATTCTCCGTGCCACGAGGGTTCGGGTCCTCTCGAACACCACGACCGTGACTGCAGCGCGGGGGCGCGACTGGTCGTCTTCCTTCTCGGCAAGCTTGAAGTAGACGTGCTTCTTGTGGGCGTTGCGGCTCCACTCCAGGATCTCTCCCCGCACCCAGAGCAGGTGGGGGAAGGCGAGACCGAGGGCGCCCCGGACCGCCTGGTTGAGTGCCGAGACGGTGTAGGTCTCGGCGCCTTCTTCCCGGAAGAGCCGGCCCGGGGGACTGTCGGTCACGCGGGGGGCGGTCTCGACCTCGGTCTCTTCGTCCCCGCCGTGAAGGCTTCGGGCGGCCGGTGTCAGGCTGAAGCCCAGCGGGACCAGCACGGCCACCGTCTCCTGGATGGCCGCCACCGACACGAGCCAGATCTTGTCCCGGGGGTTCCACCTTCGTCCGGGGAGCGACTTGACCACGGGAATGAGCTCGGGATCGTAGGGAAATCGGATGAGGAGATCCCCGCCTCGGGGGTCGACGTCGATGATCCTCGACATTGCTTGTTCCAGCCCGGGATTTTGGCCACCAGGACCTGTCCGTCCGGGGTCATGCTAGCGAGCCGGCGCCGGGAAGGCGAGCCGTACGGGGAAGAGTCCTTTCCCGTGGAGGCGGACCCGGTCCGGACCGTCGATTGATCTGGCTCACGGGTCTCGATACACTGGGTTCTCGGCGGGGACCACCCCGCCCAGGGAAAAAGAAGGCGCGAGACGAAAAGAGAGCGGTCTGTCCGCAGGGAATCCGCCCTCTTCATCTTCTCCGCGGCGTGAGTCGCGATGGCCAAGCTCGTCATCATCTCCGGCGAATCCGAGACCGAGGTCCAGATTCGCGAGGATCGCGTCAGCATCGGGCGCGCCCCCACCTGCACGGTGGTCATCGAGGATGCTGCCTCGTCGCGCAAGCACTGCGAGGTCGAGCGCTCCAAGAAGGGCTGGCGGATCACCGACCTCGACAGCTCCAACGGCACCCGCCTCAACGACACCCCCATCGAGCGAGCCCCACTCGCCGACGGGGACGAGATCGTCATCGGAAAGACACGGATCCGCTTCGTCGAGGAGTCCTCGTCCGCGGGCCCGGCCAAGGCCTCGCCGCCGCCGTCCTCTTCGGGGGGCGGCGCGTCGCCGAGCCGAGCGGCGGCGATGCCTCTGGAGGCGACAGGGTCCCTGGAGGCGACAGGGTCCCTGGACGACGAGATCGAGCTCGACCTCGGTGGCACGGCCGAAACGGGATTCGTCCTCGAGGTCCTGGCCGGTGATCTCACCGGGCGGACCTTCTCGCTCTCCTCGGGAAGCAGCACGCTCGGTCGAGGAAAGAAGAACCACGTGGCTCTCCCCGATACCGGAGTCTCGGGCATGCACGCCGAGGTCGCGGTGGAGGGAGGCCGGGTCGTGGTGCGCGATCTTGGCAGCACCAACGGCACCCAGGTCAATGGCGAGAGAGTCAGCGGTGAGCGAACCCTGGTCCATGGCGATGTCCTGCGGCTGGGGGTCGCCAGGCTGCGGCTGCGCGACGTGGCACGGGATGACCTGCCGGCACCCGAGGTCGATGTCGCGGGGGACGATCTGGAGGCCAGCGTTCTGGATCTCCAGCCGCGGCGATCGGGCTCGCGGCGGGGGACGATGCTCCTTCTGTTTCTGGTGGCGGCGGTGGTGGCGGCCGGGGGCTATCTGGCCTCCCGGAGGCTCTCGGAACAAGCCGACGAGGCGGTCGCTGCCGCCGTGGCTCCCGCGGGCTCGATCCTCGGCCCCGGCTGGTCCTTCGAGGACGACCCGGCTCTCGATCAGTGGTCCGTGGACGGGCGCGGGGTCCGACCTCATCTACGAGTCGGCGATGCCGTGTCCGGCGGTGCCTGCCTGCTCCTCCGGTCGCCGGAGGGCGGGAGCGGGGTGACCGAGGCGATGCTCGGGCGCGAGATCTCGGTGGTGCGGAAGAGCTACCGCCTCGTCGGCCAGATCCAGCCCGATGCGGGCAGCGGGCTGGGGTTGCTGCTGATCGAGTGGTGGGACCGGGTCGGGGGCGAGGATCGGTACCTTGGCCGGTCCTACTCGAACCCGATCGCCTCGCCCGGTGCGCGATCGTTCACGGAGACCGAGGTCGTGGCTCAGGCGCCTCCCTCGGCCACGAGTGCCCGGGTGGGCTGCGTCGTCCTGGACGCCGGGTCCGCGTTTGCCTTCGATCACCTCGCCCTGTTCCCGGCCACCGAAGCCGAGGGCCCGGTGGTCGTGAAGCTCGAGGGAACGAACCACACCCTCGAGGTTTCGCCCCGGGGGGTGCTGTCTCTCACCAAGGGCGCGATCACCTACCTTTCCTCGTGGGAGGGGCTGGTCACCCTCGATACGCCCGAAGGGGCCACTCGCACGGTGCGCCAGGGCACGAGGTTCGGCCGGAAGGAGATGACCCGGACGGGGATCATTGCCGTCGCCGGGGACCTGTACGGCGAGCCTCCCCAGGTGCTCGGTTTCCGGCAGGAGGTCCAGGTGGGCAACCCTTCCACCCGGATCTCCTACCGGCTGAGCGGTGGATCCGTACGCGAGCTGGGGGCGTCTCTCGTCGTGGACCCGGAGCTCGTGGCCCAGGGAATGCGGCTGGTCGTCGAGGCGGGTCCGGTGGTTCTGGGACCTGACGAGCTGTCCGTCGAGAGCGACCATGCCGGCTGCCGAAGCCTGCTCCTCGGCAACGAGGCCGAGCGCATGAGGCTGGCCTTCTCGGCCCCGGTCCGGGTCTCCCTCTCGCCCCTCACGGGGTCCGTCGAGCTCCACGTTCTCGCCGATGTCGAGGCTCTCTCGCCTTCGGACGATGGCACGGTATTCGAGATTCTCCTGCAGACCCTGTTCGACCAGGAGCGCGAGGCCGCGGTGACCACACTTTCCGAGGCGGAGGGCCTCGAGTCCCGCGGAAGGCTCGGCGAGTCGCTGGCCCGTTTCGATCGCGTGCTCGAAGACCTGCCGTTTCAGGAGCGCGCGGTGGAGCGAGCCCAGGCGGGTCGCAAGCGTATCCTCGATCGGGCCGGGCGCGAGATCTCCTCGCTCCGGGCCGCATTCGACGAAGCCAGGGTGCTCGGGCTTCCTGATGTCTACCGGCGCCTCTTGGCCACCGCGCAAGGCGTGGCCAGCACCTATGGCGACTCACCTCCCGGGATCGAGGCCCGCACCATCGTCACCGCTCTCGAGGACGACCTGAAGTCCCTCCTCGATCCTCTGGACCGGGACGAGGCGGGACGTCTTCTGGCCTCGGCGCGGGCCTTGCTCGATGCGGACAGCCCCGGACTGGCCAGCCTCTTCGTGGAGACCCTGCTGGCCCGTCACGGAAGCACCGACGAGGCGTCGCAGGCCCGGTCCGACCCGGCCTTGAAGCGCCTCATCGAGGGCGAGGAGAGAAACCGGTGAGCGCGCGTGCCATTGGTGTCGACTTCGGAACCAGCTTCCTCACGGTGGTCAGCGGCCGGTTGAAGAGCGGGACATGGGTCCTCGAGCGGGCGATCCGGCTTCCCCTGCACGAGGGGCCGGCGGAGCCCGAGGAATCCGCCCTCGTCGAGGCAGCCGCAGAGGCTCTGGGCGACATGGGGCTGGCGCGGGGAGCAGCGGTCCTCGGTGTCTCGGGGCGCGAGGTCATGCTCCGCTACACCCGGGCTCCCGCCATGTCTCTCTACCAGCTCAAGAACCTCATGGCCTACGAGGTCGCCGAGATTGCGGAGAAGGCGGGGGGTGACGTGGCCGCCGACTACAGCATCCTGCACTTCTCCGAGGATGGTGGTGGCGAGGCGACGATCCTCGTGGGGCTGGTCAAGAATCACTACCTCGAGCCACGACTGGAGGTCGTGCGGGCGGCCGGTCTCGACGTGCGCTTCTCGTGCCCCGGTCCGGTGGCTCTCTTCGCGGCCGCCGATCGCTTCGCCACGCTGAGAAGGGGTGAGACCACTCTTGTCGTCGACATCGGAAGCGACAACATCGACCTCTCCCTCCACTCGGAGGGCGAGCTCGTCTTCGGCCGGAGCCTGGCCCTCGGGGGCCGGGCGTTCACCGAGGCGGCGGCGGGGTCTCTCGGCCTCGGATTCGGAAAGGCCGAGCAGGTCAAGAAGACCCGGGCCAACGTAGCCGTCCGGTCGGCGGGAGGCGGAGTCGACCAGCAGACCGAAAAGATCTCCCTGGCCATGGCCGGGGTGTGCGGCCAGCTCCTGGGAGCCCTCCAGTCCTCGCTGCTCTTTGCCCGGAACCAGACCGGCTTCGATGTGAAGCTCGACCGTGTGGTTCTGGCCGGCGGGGGGGCGGCTCTCGGAGGACTTCCCGAGTTTCTCGAGGCCAATCTCGAGATTCCGGTGCGGCGATTCGAGCTGGGGCCCGAGGTCGATGCCTCGCAGCTTCCCTCGGGCGAGAGAGAGGCCGTCGAGGAGTCTCCCCACGAGTACGTGAGCGCGCTGGGTCTCCTGCGGGTCGCCACCGAGCCGTCGGCGTTCCGGCTGGAGATCCTGACCGCCACCGAGCGGAGGAAGAAGCGGCTGCGGGAGCGCACCTCGTTCCTCGTCCTCGCCGGAGTGGTGGGGGTGGTGTTCCTCCTCTACAAGGCGTGGGTCGGGGGCGAGATGCTGGAAAGACAGACCCGACGCACCAAGGAGCTCCGGCAGGTCGAGAGGAAGCGGCTCGACGATGCGGCGAAGTACGAGGAGAATCTCGACGAGACCACCGAGCTCGCGGCCAAGACCAATGTGCTGGCCGATCTGACCTCTCCGGGGACGGCCCTCGGGCTCGCGCTGGACGCGGTCCAGGACCACCTTCCTCCCGATCTCTGGCTCGAGACCATCGACGTCTCCCTCAGAGACGTCGAGGTGGTCACGGAGGGCGATGACGATCCGGGCCGGGAGTCGTCGAGAGGATCTTCGGCCGGGGGCCGGTCGTCGCGGAGCGGTTCCGACCCGAGCAAGAAGTCCGACAAGGTCCGTCTTCCCGTGGTGCAGATCACGGGCCAGGGGCGCGAGTCGGCCGAGGATGTCCAGAAGATCGTCAACGACTTCGCCCGCTCCCTGCGCTCCGACGAGCGCGTCGTGGCCTCGCGGCTGCGCTACAACCCCCGGACGCGAGGATTCGAGATCGACCTCGAGTTCTACGGGGAACGCCCGGAGGATCCCTCCGGGACCGCGGCCGTGGACGACGACGAGGAGGGCTCCCGATGAACATGGCCGAGATCTGGGAGGAGCACAAGGTCTTCCTGATGGGGCTCGGAGCGGCGGTGGTCGTCTTCTTCGTCACGAGCGGGATCCTCGGCTCGGCCTACTTCGATGCGGCCGACGATGTCGAAGCCAAGGGCGACCGTCTCATCACCACCCTCGCCTCGATTCCCGACCCGGCTCGGGGAGCCCTCCGCGAGATCGAGACGATCAAGAAAGAGCTCGCAAAGACGGTCGAGGAGAACGCCCGGCGGGTCGAGCTCCGCCCGGGAGAGTCCTTTTCCCTTCCCCCGTCCGGGCGGGATGCCGATCTTCGGTTCAACGCTCTGGTCCAGAAGCTCCGCGAGGAGCTCGTCGACGCCTCTGCTCCTCTCGACGTCACCGTCGATCCCGGGCTCGGTCTTCCCGAGAGCACACCCACCTCCCGCCAGGAAATCGAGGGGTACACGGTGGGGCTGCAGGTGGTGGAGCGCGTGTGCCGCATCGCGGTCGAGGAGGGAGCCCTCTCCATCGCCCCCATTCGCATCCTGCCTCGTAGCGTCTCCCGGTTCGGAAGGGGCGAGCGGTTCGTGGAGAAGATCGAGGTCGAGGCCCGGGTCACCGGCTTTGCCGAATCGATCGTGGCCCTCCTCGGCAGGCTGCAGCACGGAGAAGACTACGTACCGCTCGGGGCATCGTCGCTCAACCGGGCTCGAGACGGCTCCGGGCTCGTCACCGCCGATCTTCTCCTCTACGGAACCAGGATCCATCCCGACCGGCCCGCCGTGGCCGCCGACCCGCGGAGGAGGAGGCGGTGAACAAGGAAAGGCTCGTCTTCCTCGGTTCGATCGTCGTCTGCGGGGCGCTGGCCGCGTTCGGCGTCCGGCTCGAGGAGGTCAAGAAGGGCATCGTGAGGTCGGCGGAGCTCCTGGCCGAGCAGCCGAGGCCCAAGGAGATCCGCTTCCTGGGTGCGGCCGAGCTGTGGGCTCCGGGCTCGCGGGACGCTTTCGAGGAACCGCGCGACATCGCGGAGCTGCCCGGCCTGGACCTCCCGCTGCCCGACCCCCGGGAGATGTCGATCGTCCGGGTGCCACCCTTTCCCCGTCCTCACCCCTCGCTCTGGTCGGCTCTGGAGGCCCCCCGCTCGCTGACCGTGACGAACGTCGGTGAGGATCCGGTCGAGACCGATCCGAATGACCTCGCGGGCCAGGAGAACGGGGAAACCCCGGCCGAGGGACCCTCCGGAGCCACGGCCTCGACGTCCTCCCTGGACTCGCCTCCGGATCCCGCCACCATCTATGATCGGGTCTCGCGAGATGGCCGGATCCTCTACGGACACATTCGCCACGACGATCCTCGCTCTCTCATCGCGGGCGAGCTCGACGGCGAGGCCAACCGCTATCTCCTCGTTCCGGGGGCGAGCCTCGGCTTCGAGCAGGTGAACCTGCGCAGCGGGAACGCCGTCGGCGCGGTCACGTTCCGGCCGGCGGATCTCGAGTGGTTCTCGCTCGCGGAGACCGCCGACAACCTCTACTTTGCCCGGGCCCGCCTGCTCCGCGACAACGACTTCACGGGGAGGGCAGATCTTGCCCGGTGGGCCATGGAGGTTGGCCGCAGCGATCTCGCCGAGACCGCTCTGCTGGAGGCCATCCGGATTGCCCCCGATCGCTCCGATCTTCGCGTCGCCCTCGCCCGGGCCAGGAGGGCCCGTTTCGACTGGGATGGCGAGCTTGCCTGTCTCGACGAGGCGATCGGCGCCGGGGTCAGCTCGGGGACGATCCTTGCCCGGCGGGCCGCGATCCTCGATCTCTTCGGACTCGAGAGCGAGGCCGAAGAGGGTTATCGGTCGGCACTGTCCGCCTATCCTGACAACGAAGAGGCGGCGGCAGGGCTGGCCCACCTCCTCCTTGCCCGTGGAGACACCGACACCGCCATCGATCTCCTGCGGCGAGCCGAGGGGCTTGCCCAGGGTGCCGGAGAGGCCCGGCGTCGCGCGGCTGGACGGGAGCTCGCCATCGGCTTGCTGCAGTCGGGAAGGCTGTCGGAAGCGCGAACGGCTCTGGATCGGGCGACGCAGCTTGACGGCGTGGATCCGGAGAGTCTCGTTCTCCGGGGAATGATGCGGTACCTGGACGGTGATGGCGCATCCGCCCTGGGTCTATTGGATCAAGTCGACCTCCAGGCCGGCCTCTTCCCCGACGCGACCATGGAGTTCGCTCTTGTCCTCAATCGTGGGCTGGCGGCGCTCCTTGCCGGTGATGCCGAGCGTGCCCGGCGCGAGCTTCTGTCCGCGGCGAGACTCCATCCTTCTCGGTCCGCGGCGAGCCGGGTCGCCCTGGCCCAGCTGGAGCTCCTGTCCGACCGCAAGGAGCAGTGTTTCGACCACCTCGAGCGGGCCCTCGCCGCCGATCCCGACGATCCCTACACCCTGTACCTGCTGGGCAAGTTCCACTCGATGCAGGGCAATCACGAGGAAGCCCGGTCGGCGTTCGAGCGCGCGCTTCTCCGCGCGCCGTCGTTTTCCCAGTGCCTGGCCGAGCTGTCGCGCTCCTGCTACTTCCTCGAGAAGTGGGACGAGGGGGTCCACTTCTGCCGGGCCGCGGCGGAGGCGATGCCCGCGCGGGCGGACCTGCCGGTGCTGGCTGCCCTCCATCTCCTGCGCCTCCGCCGGGTATCCGCGGCCCGGGCACAGATCGACCTCGCCCTGGGTAAAGACGAGAACGACCCCACGGCTCTCGCCCTCGAGGCGGTCATCCTCTACCAGTCGGGTGGCGAAGAGGAGGTGCTCCGGAGCCTCGACTCGTTCCAGAGGGCGGCGACGGCCGCGGAGAGCCGAGGCGACGCGGTCACCGCCGCCTTCGCCCGCGAGCTTCGCACGGCGATCGAGGAGAACCGGAGCAAGGTTCGCTGGACCGACGACTTCAACCGCCGGCAGATCAAGCGCGACTGGATCGTCACCGAGCGCTACGGGATCCGGGTGCAGCCGGAGGCGGATCGGATTCACTTCCACGGGGTTCAGAATCAGGATGCCAAGGTCACCTCGCTGGCCCGGGACTTTCCCCACCGGCGTCTGGTGTCGTTTCAGGCCGACCTCGAGATGCGCGTCCAGGACAAGGCGAGCTTCGGCCTCATGGTGGCGAGGGTCCAGCGTGACGAGATTCGCGACGGCCTCTTCTTTGGCCGCGACGCCGACGGTGCACTCCAGTACACGGTGGTGCGCACCCGCTCGGGATCCGATGCTCAGGGTGAGTCCGTTTCCATCGACGGCGCCCGCTGGCCGGCGGGCACGGTGCGTCTGGGAGTGGAGCTGCTCGACCTCAAGGAGGGGCGCTACCGCCTCCTCGTCGACGGAGAGCCCCTCACCGAGATCCAGGTTCCCGGCCTCAAGAATGCGCCGTCGGTCCAGCTCGGCGTCTACGGCCGGGCGGGAATCGGTGCTCGCTGGGAAGCCTGGGTGGATGACGCCGACGTCGTCATGAGGAAGGAGTGACGCGGACCATGGCAGGATCAGGGAGGAGCGACGACCGCAGGGTGGCGGGGCGAAGCGACGGCTTCACCATGATCGAGATCCTCGTGGTCCTCTCGATCATCGCCATCATCATGGCCCTCATCTCGCCCACTCTCTTCCGCCTCGCTGGCCGGGGCGACGTGACCAAGGCCAGGGCCCTCATCGTCCAGGTGTCGACGGCATTGAAGGCCTATGCCGCGGACCCGAAGTGTGGCGCCTATCCTCCCACGTCGCTGGAGAATACCTTCCTGAAGCTGCCCTCCGGGGGGAAGTACAAGCCCAACGAGACCAACATCGGCATCGAGAGCCTGGTCTTCCATCTCCTTCAGGGCGACTATGCGGGGGAGAGCCCCTTCAGCGACGACAAGCACTTCTCCAATACCGACGACGATCGGTGCGGGGTGACGCTCCCGGGTCTCAACACCGACGAGCTTCTCGAGTACACCGACGCCTGGGGCAACCCGCTCATCTACATCAACCTCCTGGATCTCGATGCCAAGGCCGGGACGCGCTACCAGGTCGCCCTCCGCGACGGTGAGATCCTGGTCATCGAGCCCTTCAAGAGTCGACGCTTCAAGGGCGCCTGGGCCGGCTGGCAGGACGGCTTCCAGCTCATCTCGCTCGGCCCCGACGAGGAGTTCGACACGGCCGATGACATCGTGAGCTGGAATCCTTCCGGCTCCAAGGATGACGAAGGGGATGAGGAGAGCACCGGGCCATGAGAAGGACGGGAGATGTCGAGCCTTCCCAGGGGGTGACCCTGCTCGAGCTCCTCGTGGTTCTCGGAATGATCTCGGTCCTTCTCGGACTCGGCCTCGGTGTCTTCGGCAGCCTGGACAGAAACCTCCAGGGGAGAGTCGCCGCCGAGCGCGTCAAGTCGATGGTGCGGCGCGCAAGGAACACGGCCGTGCGCACGGGGTCGGAGGCCTGGCTGCTTCTCGAGCCCGAGAAGCGTCGCGTCACCGGAGCCGGGGCCGCCGTGGTGGGGCAGTGGCACCTCGAGGACGCGACCTCGGTGAGAGGGGGGCCTCTCTTTCCGTCGGGCGGGGAGTTCCGGGACGATGGCCGATTCGGCCGTTGCCTCGACTTCGGCGACGGAGGCGGCTTCGTCCAGACCGAGGGCCAGGCCTCCTTCGATCCCCGCCAGGGGTTCCTCGTCGAGGTGTACCTTCTCGCCACCTCCCGGCGAGCCATGACCGTCCTCGAGCTCGGGGGATCGTACTCCTTGCTGCTCGACGACCGGGGTGGTCTGCGGGCCGAGATCCGCCAGAAGGAAGGACCCGTGGTCGGCGTGGACAGTCCTGACCTCGGCCTTCCCCTGCATCGCTGGATTCGCCTCGGTCTCCTGTCGGACGCACGCAGGGTCAGCGTGCTCGTCGATGGGGTCGAGGTGGCGAGCTCTTCGCTCGAATCCCCCATCGCCTTTGCACCCGGAGCGGTGCTGGCCGTGGGGTCCGGAGCGGCTCCCATCCGGGGAAGGGTCGATGAGCTCCGCCTCTTCAGCCTCGGCTCGCGGGAGGTCTTCGAGCTCAAGGGAGACGTCCAGCTTCTCGGAGCCTCGCGGCTCATCGCCTTCGACCGAGGCGGCAAGCTGAGCCAGGCCCGCCACTCCGGGCCGGAGACGATCCAGCTCGACACCCCGGGCGGAATGGAGACCCTGGAGGTCGGGCTCCTGGGAAGCGTACGCTGACAGACAGTCCGAGGAGGCCGGGCACGCCCTCGAGGACGGCAACGTGGTGAAGAGAATGAGAAGGCGAGACACGGCGCGAGGAAACCTCCCGGAGGCCCGGGGCGAGAAGGGCATCGCCCTCATCACGGTCATCGCGGTCCTCACGGCGCTCTTCCTCCTCGCGGTCCCCTTCGCGCTCTCCATGCGCGGGCAGCTCGAGGTCTCCGTGGCGGAGAGCGAATCGCTCCGGGCTCGGCTTCTCGCCGATGGCATGATCCGGTACGCCCGGGCATCACTGCGCCGGGGCTGTCGAGGGCTCGATCCGACGCCTGATTTTGACGGAAAGGACGAGCTGGTCCTGGACGTCGAGGAGGCAAGAGGACTCCTGTCCTCCGGGAGCGACCCGGGCAGCAATCTCCTGTCGGTGACGGTGAGAGACGAACAGGGTTGCATCAACGTGAACTCCGCCTCGCCCTTCCTCCTGGGCGCAGTCCTCGGGCGCTCGCGGCTCGCCTCGGATCTCACCGATTCGGACACCGAGATCCCCGTCGAGGATGCGGGGGCTTTCCCTCCCGACGGAGGGTTCGTCTGGATCGAGGGCGAGATGATCCGGTACCGGAGCGCGCGGGGAGGAACGCTTCAGGGATGCAAGCGGGGAGCCGCTCCCGACGGGCGCCCGTACTCCCTGCCGCGGTCCGCGCGCGGCGGGACTCCTGTCCTCGACGGAAGAGTGATCCGCCTCATCGAGGAGCGCATCTCCGATACGTTCCAGGGGAGATTCTCGTCCCTGGACGAGGTGCGGCGACTCTGCGAGACGAGCGAGCTCTTCTTCCATCCCGGCGAGATCGAGGCTGTGGAGCGGCTTCTGACCGTGAACTCGCTCCGGGACGACGAGAAGGTCTGGACCAACATCCAGCGGGTCCATGGATTTCGCGACGACGAGGACGGGCTCCCCACCATCGCCGTCAGCAACGGCCGGTACCTCGGCGCGGGGACGGTGGTGCGCCTCCGGGACGGCGAGCGCGAGGTGCGGGCTCTGGTGGCCCGGGCCGCGGGACGGATTCTCATTCGCCGGCCCGACACCGATACCGAGGTTCCCGCGGACATCCTCGTTCTGGTGGGGGACGTGGAGGGGGACTGGGACCTCGACCACCTGATCCTCGAGGCGGAGGCGCGTCACCCCGTCAACATCAACACCGCCGACGAGGCGGTGCTGCTGGCCCTCCTCGACGGACTCTCCACCGCGGGGCCGCCGGACGAGGCCGTCTCGCCCGACGAGGCCCTCTTCGTGGCCCGGCGCATTCAGGAGGAACCGGTGCAGGGCCGGGAGGATCTTCTCGAGCGCATCCTGCGTCCCGCCGAGGAGCAGGGGGAGCTGCGGTCGAAGAGCGTTTCCACCATCTACTACAACGCGCTCAACTCCAGCGACCAGGTCCTCGTCAACGGGACGGCGCCGATCGGCTTCACCACCTCCGACGTCTATACGATCGTCGGCTCCTGCATCCGGCGGAGCCGGGCCGGCCTCGAGACCGCGCGCTCCACCGTGACCGAGGTCGTCCAGGTCGCCGACCAGAAACCCCGCACCATCGAGCTGTCGACCCAGGAAGACTTCGAGGACCGGATCCTCTCCAGCCGCGCCGCGCGCTGGATGATCACGGGGCCCCAGAACGTGGCGCGGTTCGAGAAGGGCAACCGCCCCCCGAGCCGCTTCTTCATGAACCGGGTGCGGAGGATCTTTGCCTCCCGCGAGCGGGAGAGCGAGGACGGTGAGGACGAGGGCGACGTGAGCCTGGAGCCGGTACGCATCGAGGAGGGAAGGATTCGCACCCGGACCACGGTCGAGCATTTCGACGAGACCGACGATCCCGAGGGCTACGACTCCCGGCGCGGTGCCTACGATCTCTCGGTCCCGTCGGCCAGGGAGGCGCTCCTCCCCCTCGCCTTCGGGTTCTGGTTCCGTCCCGAGGGGGTTTCGGGCGACGTGACGCTGGCCAGCTACGGAAGAGATCGCGGGGCCGAGGACCGGGTCACGCTCGTCTACCGGCAGGGCGAGGGCTCCGTCGTTCTCGATGTGGCGGATCCCGCGACCCAGGATCCCCTGAGCGGGATCTCCGACGTGACCACCATCGTCTATCCGATCACCCTCCGGGATCAGACCTGGTACCACTTCCACGTCGCGGTGCAGGGGAGCAAGTCCTCCGACGTGACCCTGTGGGTCGACGGCAATCCGGTGCCGGCCCGTCCCCGCCTTCTGACCCGGCTTGCCTCCAGCGTGCAGCCGGGGGATCCGTCGCTATCGGTCGAGGACGCCGAGGGGTTCCCGAGCCAGGGAGCCCTTCGCGTCGGCAACGAGATCATCCTCTACTCGAGCCGCTCGGGCTCCTCGTTCTCGGTCTCCACCGACCCCGACAACGGATCTCTCGATCGTGGAGCTCGGGACACCTTCGCCGAGGCTCACGAGGACGGAGAGTCGGTGGAGCTTCTCGGCTACAGCAACCCGCTCACCAGCGATCTGCCGAGCGGAGGGGCAAGGCTCCAGGGAAACTACGGGCTCTTCGGCGTGGCGGCGCTGGATGGGAAAACCCCCGTCACGTTCGGCGGTCGACTACGTCCCCTTGGGCCGGGAATCGAACTCACCGACACGGAGATTCCGCTCAAGGGAATTGGTGGCGGAAGGGCGCCGATGGACGCGTTTGGCGATTCCGGTTATGCCCTTGTGGTGTCGCCCTCCTACACGATCACGGGAACGGATCCTCGAACACAGATGCCGAGGCAGATCGTCGTGAACTACGCCGAGCTCGTGTACTACGGATCGGTCCAGGGCAACGAGCTGGTTCAGGTCATTCGTGGCATGGAAACGGTCTGGATAAAGAGGACGGACCCCGATCCTGCCGTAAGCTCCTACGCCCAGGCGGACTCCTTCCTCAACGAGAACTCGATGGACAGGGTTCCCACCTATGTGATCCCGGTGTCGTTGGCGGCCACCGGGGTCAGCCTGGGGACCGGAGGCGGAACCGCTCAGGGCTACCTCGACCCCGTGGATACCCGGGTCTCCGAGAGGGCGCAGCTCGACGACGAGTGGATCTGCTACGACTCCATCGAGTCTCCGCAGGGTGGCGGCGGTACCTATTTCTGCCGCAGCGCTGCCGATGTCTTCAACCGGGTGCGCGTTGCCGTCGGCTCAACCTCCAACTTCACCCAGGGTGGGCCTCTCTCGTCTCAGGCTCCGATCGACAAGACCGAGGTCATCCGCGACAAGTTGAATTTTCGGGGCGCGGACTTGACGCGCGAGCAGGACCACCGGAGTGGCGAGGAGATCCTGCCTTGCTTCCGCGTGCGGGGTCTGGGAGTGGGACGCGACGACTGGGTGACGGTGATCACGCCCCAGGGCGACAAGGACAGCCACCGGGTCCGCAAGGGTCGCCGGGGAGACAGCGCCGACCTCGGGGGCGGGACCGGACTCCGGAACTACGTCGGTCTCGAGGAGAACGTCGCGCGGTCCCTGCCCTCGACCATCCGGACCCTCATCCAGGGGGGGACGCTCCCCAGGACCATCTACAACCGGTCGGCTCCCCAGGAGCTCCTCCGGCTGGTGAAGTTTCCCTCCGGCGAGATGCCGCGCGAGAGCGGCGGACCCCTCGTCTTCACGTCCCGGACCGACGGCTCGGAGCTTGCTACGGGCACCCTCGACGAGGTGGAGGTCTACCGGCTTCAAGAAACCGCCTACGTGATGACGGTGCCTCTGGCCTCGATCACCCTCGGCGACGGCGACGACGAGATCGAGGTTCTGCGCGCGGACGCGCGGCTCGATGATGACGGGGGAATGCGCGCCGACGATCACGTCAAGGCTCCGGGGAGTCCCTACGGGTGGGGCGTCCTGGGAGTGCCCACCACGGCCCAGTTCACCTTGCCCATCCATGCCCGGGACGGCGGGATCCTGCGCATCGGCAACGAGCTCATCGCCTATCGCGAGATCGACGAGCAGCCCCAGGCCGATCCGCCGCTGATCGTGTTCAAGGAGTGCATCCGGGGATTCCTCGGCACCCAGAAGTCGGCCCATTCGCGGTGGGAGCCGGTGGTGCCCATCTTTCACTGGCCGCTGGCCGTGGTGCGGGGCGGGGCCTCGGCGGCGGCCTCCGAGCTCACCGTCGACGACACCTCGGGCTTCGATGCCGAGGGCTGTCTGCAGGTCGTCAACGTGGCCGGGGAGAGGGGCGAGCTCCTCCACTACACCTGGCTCGGCGACACGACGTTCGCCATGCCCGAGGCGGGGGACGCCGTGGAGGGCGATCGGGGGGGAATCTTCCGTGGTCGGTATGGAACCCAGGTCACCGGCCTTGCCAGCGGCGACGTGGTGATCCAGATGCCCATCCGCTACTGGGATCGCTACCATCCCTTCACCGATGATCCGGAGCTCTCGTATTACGAGGCGAGCTTCACCGTACCGTCCGGCTACTTCACCCGGCTCGTCTGGGACGAGATCCTGCCTCTGCCGCACATCGACCTCCGGGTGCTGGTGCGCATCGACGGACGCACTCCCTGGGAGGCGGCACCTCTGGGGCGCGAGAACGGGCTCTTCCTCTTCGAGAATCCGCTGTCGCAGGAGCGCGAGAACCGCCTCGATCTCCAGGGCGACAGCGTGGACATCCGCTTCTTCGTCACCTACGAGAGCGGTGCCTTCCGTACAGACTTCTCGAGCGACTCCTGGAAGGAGACGGCCCGGCTGCGCGGCCTGTCTCTCGAGGTGGTGGCGCCGGAATCCGTGATCTGGAGGGAGGAGGAATGAGGGCCGGAACCGCAACTGTGCCCGTCTCCGCCGGCTTCACCCTCCTCGAGCTGCTCGTCGCCCTCGGCATCTTCATGGTCGTGGCGACTCTCCTCTACGGGATGGTGGGCACGGCCCTCTCTCTCTGGCAAGGGGGGGAGGAGAAGCGCGAGATCTACGAGTCGGCCCAGGCCATCCTCTCGCGCATTTCCAGCGACCTCCGCTCGTTCCATGCCGGAGGAATGACTCTCCACGCACGGGAAGAGCAGAGACTGCTCGGTGACCGGGACAGCCAGGGTCGGCCCCGGCTGCGTCTCGTGCGCACCCTCTCGTCCGCCGAGAAGAGCGCCACCCGCCTCGCCGGCGCCGCGGCTTCGCCCACCGAGTACCTCGATCTCGATCACGACGCAGAGGAGCTCAGGGAAGGAAGGCTCCGGCCACCCGGTGGACTCGAGGAAGTCCTCTACGCGCTTCTGCCCCAGGAGGACCTGGATCCCGGAGGCGTCCCCGCCCAGCCTTCCGGAGTCCTCGTTCTGCTGCGGGGGATCCGATCTCCCGTGGGAGGCGGAGGCTCCCTCTTCCTCGACCCCGAGCTCGACGATCGCGAGGTTCTGCTGGCGCACGCCCGGCCGCTCGTGCACGGAGTCCTGCACGCCGAGTTTCGTTATGCCTCGGGTGGAGCCTTTGGCCTCGGGTCGGGCTTCGACGACGAGACCTGGGACTCCACGCGTGGCCTTCTCGGGGATTTCCGCCTCTACCGCGGAGAGGACTCGGTCTCGGAGCCGCGTGACGACGTCTTTCCCACCGCCATCGAGGTCACCCTCGTCCTCGAGCGTCCGGGGCAGCAAGCACGGACGACGCGCCTCGTCCGTCCCCTGACCGGCACCGATCGAAGCCTGTCCGTGGCTGACCCGGGCATTTTTCGGCGCTCGGACGCATCGAATCCGTATGCCAAGGTGGGCGATGAGTGGATCGAGATCGGGTCGGTGTCGGGGCGCCAGGTCGCGGTGAAGACCCGGGGCGTACGGGGCACGAGCCCGCGAGCGCATCCGGCAGGAACGACGGTGAGGGTGGGTTTCACGTTCCGCACCGTGGTGGTGCTCCCCGTATGCAGGATCAAGGTGGCCGAATGAGTGAGGGGCAGGACGAAGGGCGATCCGGTGCAAGAGGGAAAAGGGGCGGTTTCACCCTCGTCGAGCTCCTGGTGGCCATGGTTGTGCTGGTGACGGGAATGGCCAGTGTCCTCGCACTGTTCCTGTCGGGGGTCTCCATCCACAAGAGCGCGCTCGACGGCTCCAACTCGGCCCTCGTGGCCGAGCTGGCCCTGGCGCGGGTCCAGGCCGAGCTGGCCGAGGGAGGAGCGGGGGAGCGGGCCCGTGGGCCCTGGGAGGGTTTTCCGGGCTACGAGGTGGAGGTCACGGTGACTCCGCTCGACGGACTTCCCGAGGGAGACGTCGTGGTGCGGGTGATCGTGACCTATCGCACCAAGGACGGCCTGGGGAGCGAGGAGTTCGTGACTCTCCTGCCCGTCAACGATTTCCTGATCCGGGTGGAGGAGGCTCGCAGGAAATGAACACGCCTCGAGACCTCGCCTGCCCGTTCTGTGGTTCTGCTCTGGATGGGACGGCGGTCACCTGCCCGACCTGTCGGGAAGAGCTGAGCCTTCTCTTCACGTCACGGGGCAAGCCCGATCGCGAGGTGGTAGCGGATCGCAAGCTGGCCCGTCGTGCCGTCCATCGTGGGACCCTCTTTGCCACGATCCTCTTCGTCCTGGTGTGGAGTCTCGTACTGATCCTGCTCTGAATGCCGGGAGGCATGACGATGGTCGTCTCGCGATGTGTCGGTCGGATGGCGATGGGGCTCCTGGTGATCTCACTCCCTGCCTGCTCGTCGAGCCCCTACCAGGGCCTCCTCGACTCGGATGCCAGGAAGCCCGCGGCCCCTCGAGAGGCTCAGCCCGCGCCGCCTCCGGCCCTCGAGGAGGTCCCGGCCGAGGTTCCGGAGCCACGTCGCGAGCCACTGCCCCAAGCAGGGGCCGGGGAGGACGAGATCCTCCTTCCCGTGGCGTGGGTCCGGGGCGATCCCATTCCGGCCGAGGATCTGTTGATGACGCTGCGGCTGTTCTACCCCCGGCCCTACGACGAGGCTCTGACCGCGCTTGTGGCGGAGCGGGTGGTGGAGCTGGAGCTCGATCGGCTGAACTACCGCCCCGACCTCTCCGACATGGGCAAGGTGGTGGACGGCGAGCTGGAGAGGCAGCGAAAGCTCATCAAGGGAGAGCTGGGCGCGAAGACCACCCTCGAGGACTACCTGCAGGAGGTGTACCGGGCCGACGTCGAGACGTACAGGAGCTGCCTGCTCCGGGCCGAGGCGACCCGCCGCAAGACGTCGATCCTCGCCCGGTACGACCAGCTCCGGTACGAGCGGCGAGAGATCCGGCGCATCGTTCTCGACAGCCTCGAAGAAGCCATCGAGGTGCAGTCCCTTGTCCAGGAGGGAGCCGATCTCTCGACGCTGACCACCAAGAAGGGGCGGCAGCGGGACGATCCTCGGCGTGGCCGCCTCCCTCCACTCCGGCGTGAGGATGTCGATGAGCCCTGGAAGTCGGCGGTGTTCGGGATCTCCGAAGGGGAGCTGACGCCGGTGCTCGAGCTCGGGGGCGGTGCTTTCGGGCTGGCCCGTCTGCTCCGGATCCACGTTCCCCTCGGCCAGCCTCTCTCGGAGGCCGGTCCGCTCGTCGAGGCCGACCTGGCCGCGCGTCCCCTGGAGCAGGTCGAGCTCCGGCGGTGGAACGCCCTCATGGTGGCCCGCTACGATGTGCGGTTGACCCGCTGAACCTTCGAGGGTGGCGAGGGTGGGGTCATGGAAGGGTGCCTGCCCCCGGAGGTTGGATGTCCTCCCGTTCCGGGGAAGCTATACTCAGGCCTCCCCGGAACCGGGCCCGGTGTCGCGGCCGCGAAAACCTCGGGGCGCAAGAGGAGCAATCGTATGGACGACGTCGCTCGCGAGGCCGGGCGTGAGGCGGACAACGGCAATGGTCATTCCGACGGGACAGCAGCCGCGGAGCCTGTGTCGGAGCCGGCAGTTTCTTCTTCGACAGAGAACGATTCTTCTTCGACAGAGAACGAGGTCGGGAGTCACATGCCGCCCGCGGACGACTTCGATCGCGTCGTCGAGGCCGTGCTGTTCGCGTCCCGGGAGCCTCTCACCATCGAGCGCCTGGCCAAGGTCCTGGGCGGAGCGCCGCGGGCGCGAATCCAGGCGGCTCTTCGGCGCATCACTGAGGACTACGAGACGACGGGCCGGCCGTTCTCGATCGTCGAGGTGGCCGGTGGCTTCGAGATCCTGACCGGCCCGGAGTTCGCTCCCTGGCTCTCGCGGCTCGTACGATCCCGGGGCGACGAACGTCTTTCCCGCTCGTCCCTGGAAACGCTGGCCATCATCGCCTACAAGCAACCGATCACCCGGGCCGAAATCGAGGCCATTCGCGGTGTTCACACCAGTCCCGCGCTGAAGGTCCTTCTGGAGAAGAACCTCGTGAAGATCGCGGGCCGCGCGGAGATCCTCGGCCGTCCCATGCTCTATGCCACGACCCGGGAATTCCTCGACCACTTCGGCCTGAAGTCGGTCAAGGATCTGCCGAGGCGGAGCGAGTTGCTTGCCAGCTAGTCGGGTGTCGTCCGCAAAGACTTCGGTACACAACGATACGGGCGGGACACTGTCTCCCGCCGGGGCCGAGAGCCCTCCCGGCGCAGAGGCCGGGCAACGGAGGTCGTCATGAATCGCTGGATGCGTCGGAATCAGAAGGCAATCCTTTTCGTGGTCTGCGTGTTCATCCTGCCCACCTTTGCCGTGACAGGGGCCATCTATGCCTTCTTCGATTACAAGAGTCCCTCGGTGGGTAGCTACGAGGTCGAGCCCGGCGATCGCGTCACGGTGACGAAGAGCCAGTTCGAGGGGGTGCGATCCCGCATCGCGACCTTCTACGGGAACAGCGACTACGACACCGTGTGGTTGCACCTGGTCCTGCTCCGAGAGGCCCAGAACGCCGGCATCGTGGTCAGCGATGACGAGGTGGCTCGCAGCGCCACCCAGAACCTCGGAGCCACGTCTCCCGAGGATTACCGCCAGAAGCTCGCGAGCCGGCGCATGAGCCCGGCGTCCTGGGAGACGACGATCCGGGAGCTCATCGCCATCAGCCGCTACCAGTCGATGATGATCCGGGCGCCCCGAGTCCTGGAGGCCGATGTCTACGATCGATTCAAGCGGACCAACCAGAAGCGTGAGTTCGAGTACGTGACGTTCGCCCGCGAGGATTTTCTCCCGGACATCGATGCTCCGTCCTTCACCTCGGAGGAGGTCCAGGCCTGGTGGAAGCTCCCCAAGAACAGCCTCCAGCGCCAGAAGAAGCAGCTTCCGGCCAGGTACGAGGTCGAGATCGTGGGGGCGTCCATCGCCGACTTCGATCCGTCACCCTTCCAGGAGCGTTTCGAGGCAATCGAGGTGACCGATGCCGAGATTGCCGCCGTCCATGCCGACCCGCTCCAGCGCATCCGGTTCGAGGTCAAGACCGAGGGTGACGAGAGCGAAGCCGAGGACGAAGATTCCGGCACCGATGCCGAGGGTGACGACGAGGTCGCCGCCCTGCGTCCTCTGGAGGAGGTCCGGGAGGATATCGTGCGGGGTCTCCGCCTGCGCAAGCTTCTCGAGGACCTCATCGTGGAGGCGGAGGCCGAGGCGGGCGACGCTCCCGTGGACCTCGCTGCCTTCAGCGAGAAGCACGGGCTCAGCTTCGAGCACACCGAGCCCATGGCCTCCGACGCCCTGCCCATTGATCCCACGGGGGTGGCCCCTGCCACTCTGTCCGACGTCAGGAGCGGTCCCGATGGCTCGGCTTATTTCCTGCGGGTGGTGAGTCTCGCGGTGGCTGCCGATCCTCCCTTCGAAGACATCGAGGAAGAGGTCAGGGTGCTGTTTGCCGAGGACAAGGCCTACGACGCCATGCTTGCCCGGGCGGAAAAGCTCTTCGACACCCTGAAGAAGGCGACCGAGAAGGCCCTGGATCCCAGGATGCCGGACTTCGTGCGCAAGGACAAGGAAGAGGCGAAGAAGCGCCAGGAGGCTCAGGAAAAGGAGCGAGAAGAGGCCAAGAAGCGCGCCGAGGAGGCTAGGAAGAAGGCCGAAGAAGACGCCAAGGCGGCCGAGGGTCTTGCAGAAGGTGAGACGGGCGACGAGCAGAATGCTGCCGACGAGGCCATGGAAGAGGACGAGGATCCGGCCATGGAAGAGGACGAGGATCCGGCCATGGAAGAGGACGAGGATCCGGCCATGGATGCGGAACCGGTTGCCGAGGAGTCTCCCGTGGCCGAGAAGATCGAAGAGGCGCTGCCCCCGCTCACCGGGATCGAGCCGACCGACACCGATCTGGCGGCGGTGACCGACGTGGGGTCCTGGGACAAGCTCGTCAACAAGTCCCTCGGTGCCGCCTTCGAGCAGATCATCCCAAAGGAGGGCCTGACCGTGGAGCGCCTGGGGCCCAGCAGGAAGCTGCGCCCCGGCACCGAGGCTTACGAGGAGATCGAGTCCGACGCCGAGCGCTTCCTTCTGGTCAGCGGCCCCCTCGCCAGCCTGGGCGAGGGGACCGTCAAGGTCCTTCCCGATGCCGTGAGTCGAGAGAGAGTGTTCCTGGTGCACGTGGCCCGGGTTCTCGATCCGGAATACTCCGAGATGACGGCCGAGGAGCGGGACAACCTCGTGAACGGCCTCCGGCTCGAGCAGGAGCGCCAGCTCGCGTTCACCCTGGGCGTCTATGCTCGCCAGTATCCTCAGGCGGCCTCGATGGTCCTGGACCGGGCGCGACTCGAGACCGACTGGCGGACCCAGAAACCGGAGACACGGGCGCCTCGTTGAGCCAGGGATCTTCGCCCGGAACCCGGTTGACCCGAGCTCCGGGGGCAAGATGTCGGTCGGCTCCGACAGGGGGGACCAAGGGCTCCTAGCCCAACTTGAAAGGTTGCGGTCGCAAAACCTCGCCAATCGGCCAATGGAGGCCGAATCGGCTCCGGGTTGGCACTACACTTCTGCAGGAAGTGAGGTCGGCGGCCGCAGCCGACGGGG